>Ga0183097_10065_pt1 | contig 407347 bp, 407 predicted proteins | sample BioMet8_FD_128883 | JGI IMG/M metagenome (GOLD analysis project Ga0183097, IMG submission 128883) | Microbial communities from bioreactor (seeded with sewage sludge) at Lawrence Berkeley National Lab, California, USA - Biofuel... | ecosystem: Engineered > Bioreactor > Anaerobic > Unclassified ...
TCAGCGGGAATTCCCCGATAACGTCAAACCTCAGGATCGCTGCCGCGGCAATCGCCGGCTATGTCGGCTTAACGGTTGCAGCGGGTGTTGCCGGGTTCGAGATGGGTATGCAGCCAATTCTCGAACACACAGCCGAGGGAGTACCCCTGTATATGCCTTATGGGCTGAACGTGACCATCCCGGCGATGTTAATCGAGCATATGGTTTTCTTCAGCTTTGTCGAGGCGATAGTAACCGCGCTTGCCTTTGCTTATATCGCACGGAACAGTCCGGAGATCATCTTTGATTACAAACCGGAAAACGAGAAAAAGACCGATGCCGGAAAAGGAGCGGCGACAGCCTGAACGGTGGTGTGAAAAATGGACAAGACACTTAAAGTTCTTATCATCGCAATGGCAGTACTCGTTATCATCGTACCCATCGGCCTGATTGCAACAGGAACGGCTTTTGGTGAATGGGGCACAGATGAGCTCCAGGAATCAATTGGGTACGTCCCGGCCGGGCTGGAGCAGCTCTCGACTCTCTGGAGCCCGATCCTGCCGGATTATGATTTTGCCGGTGGAGACCATGATACCCTCCCGACCCAGGCACCGGGCTACTATGTCTCTGCTATTATCGGTGTTCTCCTCTGCGCCGGAGTCGGATACCTGGTGGGAAAAGCCATCATCAAGAGGACCGACTAACCCTTCAGCAGGAAAATCCTCTTTTTTTATAAGGGAAGTAAGAGTAATACGATGTTTGTTCTCGCAGAATCGGTATGTTTTACGGGATAAAGAGGACAAATCCCCGGTCACCTTTCCAAAAAAAACGTGTACAGATGACCCCATAATGAAGATAAAACCGGAGTTTTTCTATGCCTAAAAAGATCAAACCGCAGGAAAAGACCGTAATCGGGAAAGGATACGACCTGTGCCAGAGATTCGTTACCCTCTTTCATGAAAACAGGAACATGGTTTACATTGCTATCATCGGGTTCTGTCTTTCGATAACAGTTCTTTATAATCTCGGACGATACTGGGGCTGGTGGACGGCCTGATCCCGTGAGATTCGTTCCGACGCCGGGCCGGAATGATCTTTACGCGTCCTTCTGCGATTTTCTTAAACCGTGACCGGGTCAATGAGGATTTTTGAAAAAACTCAATCCCGCAGCTGAGAATTTTCGAAAATTCCCGAACGCGTTGCTCCGGATTTTTTAAAAATCGCGATGCAGGTGCCGGCAATTATCAGAAAAGATCGGCATCGCGTCCACCTCTGAAACACCTGCCCCACAAATAATCATCACAGTTTTCCGACGGAGACTTGTCGGGTTGTGCAGGTTTTCACAAAAAATGCTCGTGCCCGGAGTCGCGGATTTTCTAAAAACCGCGATCGCGTTACTCAGGATTTCAGAAAAACCCTGATTGGGTTGCGGAGGATTTTCCAAAAAGCGTAATCGCGTTGCTCCGGATTTTCAAAAAACCAGAGTCCCTCTGCCAAGGATTTTTCAAAAACCTCAGGTCCCGGCCCGGTAATTCCAAAAAAACTCCCGGCCCATGACCCCCCACCCCTCCCCAAAAGTCCCGGGCAGGGGGGGTGCCCTCCAAAATTATTACCTCCCCCCTCCCCCCGGTTTTCTTTTTTCGCGACAGACCCCCACCCCCCCTCTTTTTCAAAAACGAGGGGACTACCCCCCCTTGTTTCCAGTCCCAAAAGGTGTGTTTCGCATGGAGCATCAGGTGTGATGGGGGGAGGGGGCTACCCCTTCGGCCGCGATCCGGGGGGTGGGGTGATTGCATGGAGGGGTGGGGGTACCCCCTCCCCGCGTACATGGGGGATGCCCCCCCACCCCCCTTCCGGAATTTTTTGTGCCGGACCCCCTCCTCCCCTGTTCTGCAAAAGAGAGGGGACCACCCCCAACATTTCCGGGCGGGGGGTCGGTCCTTTCCGGGTGGGGGCCGGCCCGGGACCCGTGCCGTTATGGGAAGTTCCCTGTGGCAAACACCGAAAGAAACGGGGATGGCGGTAAGCTTCCCTATTGAGGATCCTGAATGATATTTCAGGGCGCCTGCGGGGGCGACAGGGCTGCCGCAAACTGTGCGATCCGTACCGGCGTACCGATAACGATCACCTCGTCGCCCGGTTCGAGCAGGCAGTCCCCGTCCGGGTTCTCCATAATATGTCCTTCCCGCCGGATGGCAAGGATCGAGATCCCGTACTCCCGGCGCACGTTTAACTCCTGCAGGCTTTTTCCTGCAACCGGAGAGTCCCCGGAGATCGCAAGCACGGAGATATCGCTGTCCGGGAGGGTGATCTTAAGATCGGCAAGATCGGCGCCGGACTCCGATGGGCTCCTGAACATCTCGTAGGTCTTTGCCCGGATCTCGTGGACCATCCCGTCGATGGTCGTCTTTGGCACCAGGTATTTCTTCAATACCCGGGTAAAGATCTCAAGCGAGGTCTCGAATTCCTCCGGGATCACCTCGTCCGCCCCGAGTTCGTGGAGTTTTTTTACCTCGGTCATGAACCGCGTCCTGACAATGATATACAGGTGCGGGTTCATCTGCCGGGCAAGCTGGATAATTGCCCGGGTAGAGGCCGGATCGTTTATCACGATTACGAGGATCCTCGCCTTCTCGACCTCTGCATAGGAGAGGATCGATTCGCTCGTTGCATCGCCAAAGATGATGGGTTCGCCCTTTTCCCGCTCCATTGCCACGGTATCCGGGTTGAGGTCGATGATCCGGTACGCAATTCCGCCTGTCTTTGCCGCCCGCGCAAGGTTCCTGCCGTTGAGCCCGAACCCGATGATGACCAGATGGTCCTCCAGGTGCGGCTCTTTTGCCCGCTCCGTATCCCCGGTTTTATCCACGCCGTTGAACCGCGAGAGGGCCGGCCGCCGGCACCAGAAATCAGCCATCTTCGGCCCTGCGGAGATCATAAGCGGGGTAAGCGACATCGAGATGACGGTGACGGCAAGGAAGATCTGTTCTTCGGCCGGGGTAAAGAGGCCGTACTGGGTCCCCGGGATCGAGAGGATAAAGGCGAACTCACCGATATTGCAGAGGGCAAGGCCGGCAAGCACCGATGTGCGGAGCGAATGGCCGATTGCGATAGTCGCTCCTGCCGCGATCACGGTCTTGAGCACGAAGATGCCAATCACAAGGACGACGATCAGGACCGGGTCGCGGATCACAAACCAGAGGTTGATGAGCATCCCGATCGAGATGAAAAAGAAACTGGTGAATATATCCCGGAAGGGGATGATGCTTGCAAAGGCCTGGTGGAAGTACTCGGACTCCGAGAGGGTGATCCCGGCAAGGAATGCGCCGAGAGCGACCGACAGGCCGACACTCGAGGTGATATACGTGACGACAAAGCAGATCAATATAATGCTCAAAAGGAAGATCTCGGGGTTCCGGGTCCCGGTGACACGGTTCATGAAGCGGGGAATCAGGAACGCGGAGACCGCAAAGACAAATGCGAGAAGAAGCGCGAGCGTTACCCCGAGGCTCATGAGAGACCCGGTGACATCGGAGGTCTCCCCGGCAAGGAGGGGGAGCGCGATCAGCATCGGGACGGTGATGATATCCTGGTACAGGGAGATCCCAAGGGTCGCCCGTGCCTGCGGACTGTCCATCTCTGCCCGGTCCTGATAGATCTTGAGGGTGATGACCGTACTGCTGTGGCAGATCAAAAAGCCCAGGAATATTCCCTTGTTAAACGGCATCCCGAAAAAGGAGGTGATCGCCAGGGTTGCAAGGATGGTGCCCACGACCTGGAGCGTACCTCCGATAAGCACGATCTTCCGCATCTCGTAGAGAGTCTTAAACGAGAACTGCATCCCGATGGTAAAGAGTAAAAAGATGATCCCTATATCGGCAAGGCCGTCGACAACGGTGACGTTCTGGATCAGGCCGAGGCCGTACGGGCCGATCACGAGACCCGTGACGATAAACCCGACAATGCCGGGGATCCTGAACCGGTTGCCAAGGGCTATGATCACGATTGCCGCGGCAAAGATGACGATAATTTCATAGAGGTAACTGGTGATCATGCGGGGCCTTTCGTACCGTGTGGTATGATATGGGGATGTCTGGTTTTAGGGAGTTGTGGTCTGCTTTTTATGGGAGACCTGAACCGGTTCGGGCGTCTTTAGCGATGATTCCCGTCGAACAGGCATTGATGGTGGCAAGTGCGATAAAGATCAGTGCCGATTCTGCAACCCCTTCGAGAAGGATGGCATACCAGGCAAACGCTATATGCACGGTGGTAAAAAATACCCCGAATACCAGGACAAATGCCAGGGGTATCATATCACTCGTTATTTTTCGACGATATATAAATATTACCCGGGTTACCCGAGCAGTTTTCTCAGGGCTACGAACTCTTCGACCGAGTACTGCCCGGCAGCGGTTGCTTCGCCCGTGTGGCAGTACACCAGCTCCGAACCAAAGAGCGGGAGGATGACACGGGCATACCGGAACCGCTCGCCCATAACCCCGGTGCAGATCGGCTTCTTTGCGGCACGGGTAAACGCCGCAAGGTTGAGGACATCGTCCTCGTTCTCCGGGGTCACGATGATCTTCGGGATATCCCCATAGGCCCGGAGCTCCTGTTCCAGCACAAAGAGCACGTGGAGCGGCAGCATCCGGGCCGAATGGTGGGAGGCGATGATCCGCTTTCCTGCCTCCTTTACCGGCCCGGCATCCTTTGCAAACTGCTGCTCGACATCCACAAAATCCACGAGGGGAATGAGCGGGGCGATCTTCGCTTTCCACTCATCCGGGCTCCCGAAGTACCGGCCGCCCTCCTGTGCGGAGCGGTAGGTGGCGATAATGGGAAGAGAACAATGCCCTTTGCACTGCTGTACCGCCGCAACCGGGTCGCCGTCGATTAAATCGAAGCGGAGCTCGATGATGGTGGCACCCTGTTCCTGTGCCCGGCCGGCCTGCAGGGGATCGGTAAGCGAGGCAACGATCTGCATGTACCTGAAGCGTTCGTCCCCGCGCCACAAAAAGATGCGCCTGCGCCGTTTATTTCGGGGATACCGGTTTATCCCCTCCCGGGTAGACAGTATGCTGTTTTCTTATGGACCGGGCGGCAGTTCTGGCAGCGGCTCAGCGGATCGGCGTGGCACTTGCCGCATGCATCATCCCATCAATCGTCCTGCCGCTCGGTGCCGCCATCCTGCTCGGTCTTCCCCTTGCCCCGGTATACGGTCTCATCGCAAGCGCCTTTCTCATCGAGTACGGAGCGATCCCCATCGGTATCGGCCTTGGCCTCCCTGCCACCTATGTCTTCTGCGCTGCGACAGCCATCGAGGCCGGGATCTTCCTTGGGATCTACGGCGTCCTCGACCTCATCGGCCATACCTCGAAACGCGTTGCAGGGCTCCTTTCACGGGTCCATGCCATTGCCACGCGGTCGCGGATGTTCGACCGGTACGGCATCCTCGGGCTCTTCCCGTGCGAGATCCTGGTCGGTGTCTATATCTGTGCACCGGTCTCCTGGCTCTTTGGGTGGAACGAGGGCAGGTCGTTTGCGATCACGATGGCCGGATATATTGTTGCCGGGCTCCTAACCACCCTAGCCACCCTCGGTGTTATACGGTTATTGTTCTCATAAGAAAGGAAGGACGCATGTCAGAACCCATAATCCCCGGTCCCACAAAAATCCCCGAACTGCTCGCACCTGCCGGGTCGCCGGAAGCGTTCCGGGCGGCTATTGCCGCAGGAGCAGATGCCGTATACTTAAGCGGGAAACAGTTCGGGGCCCGAAAATTTGCAAAGAATTTCTCTGACGACGAGATTGCCGCTGCAATCGCGTACGCGCATGCACGGGGAGTCCGGGTCTATGTAACGGTCAACACGCTGATCCACGACCGGGAGCTCGCCGGTGCTGCCGGATACCTTGTCCGCCTGTATACGCTGGGGGCAGATGCCGTTCTTATCCAGGACCCGGGCCTTGCCGCCATTGCCCGGGAGATTGTCCCCGGCCTTGTCCTGCATGCCTCGACCCAGCTCACGATCCACAATGCCGAAGGGGTGCGGTGGGCCTATGGGCAGGGATTTTCCCGGATCGTGCTTGCCCGCGAACTGTCCCTTACCGAGATCGAAGGGATCGCAGAAGCGGTCCGCGATCTTCCCGTGGGCCTTGAAATATTCGCCCACGGAGCCCTCTGCTACAGTTACTCGGGACAGTGCCTGCTCTCATCGGTCATCGGGGGACGGAGCGGGAACCGGGGCATGTGCGCCCAGCCGTGCCGGAAACACTACACCCTTGTCGAAGGAAAGACCGACAAGTACGGACGGCCCGCCGACCTTTACGAGGTACCGGTAAAGGAACACTACCTTCTCTCGCCAAAGGACCTCATGACCTACCGGGACCTCGGCCGCATAGCCGGTTCGCCGGTTGCATCGCTCAAGATCGAGGGAAGGATGAAGTCCCCCGAATACGTGGCGACCGTTGTCTCCACCTACCGGCGTGCGCTCGATGCCGTAGCGGCAGGCACGTTCGTCCCCGATCCTTCTGCAGAGCGCGACCTGTACCTTGCCTTCAACCGCGAGTTCACGAGGGGGTATCTCATGGGCGACCGGCTCCGCGACCTGATGGGACGGGACCGGCCGGACAACCGCGGCCTGTGCATCGGGAAGGTGACCCGCTTTGACCAGAGGGCCCGGACCGTCACCATCGTCCCCGACCGGCCCATCGCCCTGCATCCCGGGGACGGCATCCTCTTTCACAACCCCGAACACCCGGCCGCCTCGTGGGGCTGCTCCCTCAACAGCGAACCGCTGGCAGTAAAGGACGGGATCGAACTGACTGTTGCCCGCCCGGTACTAGCCGGGACCCGGGTCTACCTGACCTCATCGGTCGATCTTGCCGCCCGTGCTAGGCAAATTGCGGGATCGCCATCTTCGGATCTCCGCCACCCGGTGCCGGTTGATCTGGCCGTGCGTGTGGATGCCGAAGGGCTCCTCTCCCTGGCCGGCACTATCCGTCCGCCCGGGAGATCGCCGGTAAGTGTAACAGAAACGCCCGGCCTCACGATGGAGCCGGCCCGGTCGCGCCCGCTCTCCCGCGAACAGCTGGCAGAGCAGGTCACAAAGACCGGGGGCACCCCGTTTGCCGTTGCCGACCTCTCGCTCGACTATGACGGGACGCGGTTTGCACCGGTCAGCGGGATCAATCAGGTGCGGCGGGACTTCTTTACCCGGGCCGAGGCTGAACTGGTTGCGGCATCGCGGCCGGTGCCGGCCGAGGTAAGGGCCGCAGAGCAGCGCCTCAAACACTATACTGCCCGGCTTCGGGAGGGTCCTGCGACTCCTGCGGGAAGTGCCCGTCACAGCTGCGGGGTCGTCCTCGTTGCCGATATGCTCGAAACAGCCGAGGCCGGTGCGGCAGCCGGGGCTGCCATGATCTGTTTCGAGCCGGACAGCTTCCTCTGCCGGAGGGGGATCCATGACGAGGACCGGCTGGTCAGGACCGAGGCCGCCATACGGGCAGCCCTTGCAGCGTGCCGGAAGAAACACTGCCGCCTTGTCTGGAAACTGCCCCGGATCACGCAAACGGCCGAGATGGAAGCGCTCCGTATCCTCCTTCCCCGGCTCGTGACTGCCGGCCTCGATGCCTGCATGACCGACAACCCGGGCACCGCCGCTGCCCTGTCTGCCCTTGCTCCGGGTATCGGCATTTTCGGGTCGTTTGGCCTGAATGTCTTTAACGCCGAAACCGTGCGGGTGTTTGCCCGCCAGAACTTCGGGTGGCTCCTTCTCTCCCCGGAACTCTCCGGCAGCGAGATTGCGGCTCTTGCAAATGCGGGACAGAATGATACCGGGCGGCCGCGGCTGGGCGTCTTTGTGCAGGGCTCCCTGGAGACGATGGTGACCGAGGACTGCCTGCACGCCCTCCTGTCAACCTGCCGGAAGAAAGGAGGATCCTGTGCACGGAACCGGTGGATCGGGATCCGTGACGAGACCGGCCACCTGCTCCCGGTCCGGACCGACGGCGCCTGCCGGAGCCACATCCTTAACGCAGCCGAGACGAGCCTGATAGAGGCTGTGCCGGACCTTGCTGCAGCGGGCATTGACTCCCTTGTGATCGATGCCCGGGGCCGGCCCGGGGCATATGCACGGGAGATGGTGGCAGTCTACCGCGAAGCGCTCGCTCCCGGTGAATCGGGTAAGAGGAAAGGGGCAGGCAGCAAAAAACCCCCCAAAGACCGGATACGGGAGATCTCCCTTGGCGGGATCACGACCGGTCATTATGTCCGGGGCCTCAAGGACGAGTGATCCCCTTTAGCGGCCAAAAAACGGCGAGCGAAAGGTTGAATGGTGTCGGGGATCAACTCCACATGCACGAGGACTGATATACGATGCCATCGCCCCTGATTTTGGTAAACCTCAAGACCTACAAGGAAGGCATGGGCAACCGTGCCCACCAGATCGCAACCGCCGCCCAGCTTGTCAGCCGCGAGAGCGGCGTCACCATCGGTGTGGCGCCCGGGTATATCGACCTCCACCCGCTCGCCCACCATTTCGCCGTCCCCGTCTATGCCCAGCACGTGGACGGGTACGAACCCGGGGCCCATACCGGCCATATCACGGCAGAGTCCTTGAAGGTCGCGGGAGCGGCAGGCTCGCTCGTCAATCATTCCGAACGGCGCCTCACCCTTGCCGATATCGAATCGGCAGTCCGGGCGCTCCACGGCCAGAACCTGTCTGCGGTTGTCTGCACGAACAACGATGTCACGAGCGCTGCCGCCGCAGCCCTGATGCCGGAATACGTTGCCATCGAACCCCCGGAACTGATCGGGAGCGGCGTCTCGGTCTCGAAGGCAAACCCGGAGATCATCCGGCGGTCGGTTGCAGCGGTCCATGCCGTGAACAAGGATGTGAAAGTCCTCACCGGTGCCGGCATCCAGTGCGGCGAATGCGTGAAGATAGCAGTGGATCTCGGGACGGACGGTGTCCTCCTCGCATCGAGCGTAGTAAAGGCTCCCGATCCGGCAGCAGTGCTCCGGGACCTGGTCTCAAAACTGTGAAAAAGTTTTCTTTTTTTTTATTTACTTAAGGAACAGGTACCAGATGCCGACGATCACTACGAACAGGACGACACCGATACCGATAACCATTCCGCTGCTGATCTCCGTGGGCTCAGTTGTTTCTGCCATGTAATTGTATCCTCCATTGTGGTGGTTAACCACAACCATTCCTCTTTTACACATTCTATATATACCCTTTTCCAAATTGATCGGGGCAAAAATCAGGGTTAATTAAAAAAACGGTTCGCTGGTTACCCGTGATAGCAAAGCGCCCGTAAAGTACGGGTATTCAGACGATCAGGGTAATCAGGTCGTGCTTGGTGATCACGCCTTTTACCTGCCGGCCTTCGACTACGAGCACCGCATGGTTCTGCTGGAGGATGTTTACCACGGTCTCGACATCCATGTCCGGGGGAACCGTGGGAAAACCCGGCTCCATGAAGTCCCGGACCATGAACGGGTGCGTGTGGTGAAGGCGCTGCTGTTCGATGGCCTTGACAATGACCGATTCCGATATACATCCTACGGGAATACCCCGTTCGATCACGGGCAGCTGCGAGATATTGTTCTTTTCAAAGATCTCCACGGCCTGGGTGATGCTTGCCTGGGGCGGGACCGAGAGGACCGGCGTGTGCATGATCTGGCCGGCTGCGATCTTCTTTGGCTCGGCATTGTTGAGGACGAGGATGATCTTGTTGAGCGTGCTGACCCGGGGGTCGACACTTCCCGCTTCGATCCTCGCCACCATTGACTGGCTGATCCCTGCCCGTTTTGCCACTTCGGTCTGCCTGAGACCGAGGGTTTCGCGGCGAGAGCGCAGCTCTTCAGGGCTGGGGATATGCATATGCTATTACTCATAGGAATAGGGAGATATCAACCTTATGCAGTCCGGGATGGTGCGGCAACCGGTCGCCGATCCCGAATGCAAAACCCGTTGGATGTGCACGAGTTTTTGCGGTGGGGTCACCGGTCCAGAAATACCGGCACGTCCCGGAACCCGACACCGTCAAAGATCCCGCGGTCCGTGATCCGGAGGGCAGGGATGACCGTGAGCGCTAAAAACGACAGGTACATGAACGGTTCCGCGATGCCGCCCATCCCCGAGGTGATCCTGCGGAGCTCATCCAGATGCCTGACGACATCCGCAGCCGGAAGCGTTGACATGAGCCCGGCGCAGTCGAGCGGCAGGACGGCAATAGAGTCCCCGTCTGCCGCCGCCATCCCGCCGCCCGACCGGATCACGGCCCCGATCGCTGCAAGGATCTCGTCGTCCCCCGCACCGGTTGCAACGATATTGTGTGCATCGTGGGATACGCTCGCGGCGATTGCACCTTTTTTGAACCCGAACCCGTGGACGATCCCGGTCCCGATTTTATCTTTCCCGTACCGGTTGCAGACAACGACCCTGAGGAGATCGCGGTGCGTATCGGGGAGGCCGGCGGCATCGAGATCGTATTCGAGCGATTCTGTCAGGATCTGGCCCGGGACAAGCCCTATCACCCGGGCTTTCCCATTCCCGTCAATGCGGATCCGGTCCCGGGCCGGGACCCGGCACCGGACTGTGTCTGTCAGGGGAGCCGGCGCGGTGCTCACGGGGCCGGTGTTTCCCGAAGTGCCGGAGAAGATCGTCTCTTGTACCGTGAACGGGCGGAGATTGCTCACAATACAGAGATCGGCCCGCCGGCCCGGCGCAAGGGCTCCCCGGTCGGTAAGGCCGAACCGCTCAGCTGCGGAGAGCGTGGCCATCCGAATCGCAGTCTCCGGTTCGAGCCCGCACTCTGCGGCCAGCCGTATGCACCGGTCGATGTGTCCCTCCCGTGAAAGGAGATCGGCGTGGCAGTCATCGGTTGCAAACGAGCACCGGGACACGGTATACGGGGTCACCAGGGGCACGAGGGCCGGGATATTGTGTTCGGTCGAGCCGTCGCGGATGAAGATGTACATCCCGCGCTTTAGTTTTTCCCGAGCCTCCTCAAGGGCCGTGCACTCGTGGTCGCTCTGGAGCCCGGCAAGGACGTACGCATTGAGGTCGTTTCCGGAGAGGAGCGGTGCATGGCCGTCGCGGATCCTAAAAAGCCCGATCTTGTCCATGACTTCCCTGTCTCCCGCCAGCACCCCGGGAACGTTCATCATCTCGCCGAGGCCGGTAACGCCGTCCCGGGAGGCAAAGGAAGAAAGTGCTGTTGCATCGAGGGTTGCCCCGCCGATATCGGCCGGTGTCGCGGGCACGCAGGACGGGAGCATGTACCGAATATCGACCGGCAGGCCGGCCCGCGAGGCAAGCATGTACTCGATCCCCGCTGCCCCGGCAACGTTTGCGATCTCGTGGGGATCGGCAATTACGGTTGTCGTCCCGTGTGCCGAGACGAGCCGGGCGTATTCCTGCGGCACGAGAAGCGAACTCTCGATATGGACATGGGCGTCGATAAGGCCGGGGACGAGGTATGCTCCCGAAAGGTCGCGTTCGCGGACACCCCGGTAGCCGGGGCCGATGCCAACAATGATGCCGTCCTTTACCGCGAGATCGTTATGCTCCCAGGTACAGGAGAATGCATCGAAGATCTCTGCATTCCGGTATACGATATCGGCGGAGACAAGGCCGCGTGCAGCCGGGATAAGATGGGGAAAATTACCTGCCAAGAGGATCACACCGTAATATCCCGGATAACCGCGGTCTCGCGTTCGCCGTCCCGCACCAGGTACACATAGAGCTTGTACCGTCCCGGTGAAAGGGAGAGCGGGAGATCTATGGTATTCTCTTTTCCGGTAAGCTGCGTTGTCGTGCCCGTGGAGAGGAGTTCGTGCTGCCCGAAGTCCTCTAAGGTAAAGACCCGGACCTGCACGCCGATAGTCTCCGGGGATCCGGTACCGGTGACTGCCACGGTCAGGTTCCCGTTGCCGTACGAGACATCGCCCACCGAGAGGGTCGAACAGCCGGCTGCTGCAAGCAGGAGAACAAGGCAGGCCAGCGGGACAAGGCATGCACGTCCGTTCATACAGTTCTGTCGGATTGCTGCCATAAAAAACCTGTCAAGCGTGCCGGTAAGATCCTGTCGGTGCCTCCGGGCCTGCATAACATGACGATTAAAAACAGTCCAAAACCCGTCTCTGGAAGATAAAAAGAAAAGCAATGATCAATCTCAAGGGGGCTACCCCGCTCGATCTTAGCAATCGATCGGTCCGATCGTTTCATTTGTGGTGAGGGGGGTGGGGGGCACGGGGGTTACCCATGATCGGTGCGGTGGAGGGGGTGGTCCCGACCCGTTCACGAGATCGGTCGGACCGACCGGTAAAATAACAATCGGCCCGATTGCCCTGTCTCGTAAGAAAGTCCAAAAAAACACCTGTCATGAAACGTGAACAGAAGAGGTCGCCCCGACCGATCTTAACAATCGATCGGTCTGATCGTTTCATTTGTAGTGTGGGGGGGTGGGGGGCAGGGGGGTGCCTGAGTTTTTTGATGGTCGGGCATTTCCCCATGGATCCAAAGGCAAACCGGCTCGATATCGGATAAAAAAAGCAAACATATTAAAGGAATCTTCCACAAAGTTCAGTTCGGTGATAGTATAACAACCATCACGTTCTCCCACCATAAAGGCGGAACCGGCAAAACCACGTCGTGCCTGAATATTGCCGGGTTCTGTGCATTAGCGGGAAAGAAAGTGCTGGTGGTTGACTGCGATCCGCAGGCCAACGCGACTGCCGGTTTAGGCATCAACCCGGAATCGGTGCAGAAGAACATGTACGATGTCTTCATGAGCCGGGTCGATGGTTTTCCCCAGGTAACGATGACCGGGATTATCCGGCAGACTGCCTCCGGCGTAGACTGCGCCCCTTCCAACCTCGATCTTGTCGGAGCGGAGCCCTACCTGTACGGGATCGCCTCGCGGGCCGAAGTGCTGCGGGACGCACTTCTCCCGGTAAAGGACAAATACGACCTGATCCTGATCGATACGCCCCCGAGCATGGGACAGTTCGTCATAAACGGGCTCTATGCCGCGGACCGCATCATCGTTACGCTCGATTCCGGGTCGTTTGCCCTCAACGGTATCGGCCCGCTCTTTACCATCTTTTCCGACATGAAACAGGATCTCGGGAAAGATGTCAAGGCGGACATGGCCATCCTCTCCCGCTGGGGCGAAGCAGACGATAAAACCGGTCCGCTCCCTGCGGCAGGATCGCAGGAGAAAGGCGACTTTATCAGCCGGCTCCTTGCAGTGTTTTCTCCCAGGCCGGCACCGACGGGAGAAGAGATCGCAAAAGAAAAAGAGCACGAACAGGAGCGGGAACGTCTCGCAGAAATGCTTGGTGCTACCGAAAAGAAATTCCCGCTCGTATTTACGGTCCCCTATTCCCCGGAGATCTACGAGGCGCAGCAGAAGGGAATGCCCATCTCGCATGTCTCTCCAGACTGCACCGCCGGAAAAGAATACAAAAAAATTGCCGATGAAGTGATGAAATGGACTGCATAGGACTCGTGGAGAGATACGCACAGGGATACGCCGGAACCATTCCGGATGAGGTGAAACATGGCTGCAACAATTGACGTTGTCGAGTTCGAACTCGGCGGGGAACGGTATGCACTGGATATCAACCTGGCACGCGAGATTGTCGAGATGATGCCGATCACCCCGATCCCCCGGGCACCTTCGTTCATCTCCGGGGTCATTAACCTCCGGGGAGAGATCACCAATATCATGAACCTCAATACTCTCCTCGGGCTCGATGGAGGGGAGATCCGGCAGAACCAGAAGATCATCGTCCTTGTCCCCGATGCGGCAAAAGGGAGCAATGTCGGGATTATTGTTGACGACGTTTCCAGTGTCCGCCAGGTCCCGGAGACGGAAATCGAGCATATCGGGGCCGGGATCGCCTCGGATTTTTCGCAGTTTGTCAAGGGAATTATTAAAATCCCGGTAGAAGACGGGCAGACCGCAAAAAAGGACCTGGTCATCTGGCTCGATCTGGAAAAAGTGCTCTCCCGGCTGGGCAATACGGGCCACGAGAATGGGGAGGCATCGGGCATCATGCCCGAAACCGGCTGATACGGCCCGGTAGCATGGTGTGATTGTGGAGGATGATGCAATGACAGAACAACGACCAGGAAGAAAAGCACTGTTTTCAGGAGCGCCCGGTGCGACAACGGCACGCACCAACACGCCCGACGAGATTGCACAGCACGTGCGGCAATTAAACGAAGACCTGGCACTGGCGCTGAAAGGGGCTGCGGCAAAAAAGGCCACTCAACCCCTCGATGCTTCCAATTTCGGGAGCGAATATGCAACCCTTGTGGATGCCGTGAATACTGCTCTTGTACGGCTGCAGGAGACCGGGGCTCCCGCACCGGCGGATGCCGGGGAATATACCAAAAAGATCGATATCCTCGAACGGCGGCTGGAGTTCATGGAGAAGAACAACCCGGTGCCGATGTTAATCGCCACACCGGAACTGGATATTATCGAGGCAAATGCCGCGTATATCGCGATGACCGGGATCGCGGAGAAAGATATCATCTCGACAAATATCCACGATTTTACCATCACGGACCGTTCCGGTGAAGGTGCGAGGACTGCACTGGAAACAAAGCACCGTGCGGTGGGGGAGCTGACCATAACGTTTCCCTCGGGCGTTCATACGCTCGAACAGTACTGTATCCCGGTACTTGACGGGGAGAGCAATGTCACCTCACTTGTCATCCTCTACGACGACCTGACCGGGAAAAAGCAGAAGAACGCCGAGATAGAGCGGCTCAAAGCCCGTTCAGAGACGATCGTCCAGCAGAACCCGATGCCGCTCGTGCTCGTGGATACCACATTCAGGATCCGCGTGGTAAACGATGCCTACGCCACCCTTACCGGTATTGCCCGGGACAAGCTCGTCAAAATGAACCTGCGCGACTTCAAGGTGCTCCAGCAGACCGGGGCCGGGTTAAAGCAGGTGCTCGAAAACGGAGTTCGTTCCGATGGGGAAGTTGTTGTGGAATTCCCGAAGGGAGCCCGCCGGCTCCGCCAGTACGGCATCCCCATTCCCAGCCCCAAAGGCGGCGTGGAGAGTATCCTCATCGTCTATAACGATGTGACCGATGAGCGCAGGGAGATGGAAGAGGTTGTTGCAGCCCGCCAGATCTCCGATACCATCATCCAGGAGAACCCTATCCCCATGCTGATGGCGGACCGTTCGTTTACCGTCACCCTGGCAAATCCCTCGTATCTCAAGATGAGCGGGTACACGCAGGATGCGATCCGGGGCATGAACCTGCGCGAGATCAAGATTCGGGAGCAGAAAGGAGAAGGCGCGAAGGTTGCCATCCAGGAGAAGCGCCGGGCATTCGGGGAAGTCACGGTCGACCTCCCGAGCGGCACCCGCGTCCTCGAACAGTACGTGATGCCGCTTCTCGACGGCAAAAACGAGATTGCCAATCTTCTTTTGGTGTACAACGATGTAACCGAGCAGCGCAGGAGCCAGGAGACTCTTGCAAAGGAGATGGAGAAGGCAACGGCATTCCGGAAGCGCTCCGATACCATCGTGATGCAGAACCCCATGCCCATCATGCTCATGGACGCGTCGTTTAAGATCCTCATGGCAAACGAGGCGTACATCGGCCTGACCGGTATCGCGAAAGAGAAGCTGATCGGGATGAGCGCCCGGGAGTTCAAGATCACGGCCCAGACCGGGCAGGGCCTCAAGACCGTGCTCTCGGAAAAGAAGCGCAGTTTCGGCGAGATCACCATCGAGTTCCCGACCGGGGCGCACATCCTCGAACAGTACGGCATACCGATGTTCGACGCCAACCAGAACATCACGACCATCCTCTGCGTTTATGTCGATGTCACTGCCCGTCGGGCGCAGGAGAAGAAGATCCAGGCCATGATGGACGAGGCAAAAGCGAGCGCAGAACTGCTCTCGGCAAGCGCTACCGAGCTCGAGTCCGGCCTTGCAAAGATCGCTGCCGGCGACCTTACCTGCCGCCTCAGCATCGACGATGCCGACCCGCTTGTCCGGCTCAAGAAAGACTTCAATACCTCGATCGAGACGATCCACAAGGTTATCGCCGACCTCATGACCTCGATCCGTAAGCTGGACGGAACCGTAAAGGACACCATCAAATCGACCGAGGAGATCGCAAAGGCGACCGAGCAGGTGGCCCTTTCCTCGCAAAAAGCAACCGACAATGCAAAGGCGCAGCTGTCAAATGTCGAGAAAGTCTCGGGCGTTATCTCGGACATCTCCGCATCGATCGAAGAGATCGCCAGTACCTCTCACGAGGTCATGAGCCACGCGGAAAAGGCCGCTCACGAAGGCGCACAGGCAGCCGGTATCGGGAAGACTGCGACCGACAAGATGCAGTCCGTAGAGAAGATCTCGAAAAAGAGCGTGGACGAGATCACGGCGTTAAACGAGCAGATGCAGCAGATCTCGAAGATCGTCAACCTGATCACCGATATCGCCAACCAGACCAACCTCCTTGCCCTGAACGCTGCAATCGAGGCGGCGCGGGCGGGCGAGCACGGGCGGGGATTTGCGGTCGTTGCCGGTGAAGTCAAGAATCTTGCCGGTGAGTCCAAGAAGGCGAGTTCCCAGATCGAGACTCTCATTAAATCCATCCAGACAAAGAGCGAGGTCACGGCCTCCTCCATCCAGAGCTCCTTTGACGAGATCAAGGAAGGGATTGCAAGTGTCAACCAGACCGTGGAGTCCTTAAACCGGATCATAACCGAGGCAAATATCGTCTCCAACGGCGTCACCGAGATCACCAAGGCCACCGAGAACCAGGCACAGGCCACCTCCGGCCTGATGGCAAGCATGGAATCGGTCAAGTCGGCAAACGAAGAGAACCAGCAGCGGATGGAAGACATGGCGGCACTTGCCGAGGAGACCAGCGCATCGACCGAAGAGATCGCCAGCGCCTCTGCCGAATTGTCCGCCATGGCCGAGCGCTGCAGCAAGATGATGGAGGAGTTCCATACCGAGTAAAAGCGGGAACAGATCCAATCCCGCTTCACGTTATTAAGCCGGTTTTCCCGCCGGTGCAGTTAGCCAAAGGAAACGGAAGTACCCCATGACAGCGACTGACGATGGTTTTTCCGCATTGAAGCGATTTATCGAGCAGACATTAAAGATCCAGTGCAACAATTACAAGGAAGATTACATCAAGAGGCGCCTGCTCTCCCGCATGCGGTCGACAGCAACGACGACCTACCCGGATTACCTGCGGTACCTCCACGAGCACCCGCCGGAGCTCGAAAACCTCAGGAATGCGCTCACCATCAACGTGACCGAATTTTTCCGGGACGCCGATGTGTACGACCTCATCAAAAAAGAGATCCTGCCGGCCCTGTTCCATGGCAGGAAAGCGGTCCGGATCTGGTGCGCCGGCTGTTCCACGGGAGAAGAGCCCTATTCGATCGCCATGATCCTCCACGACATGATGGCCCTGGACAAATCGCTCTCCGGCCAGATCACGGCTACCGATATCGACGAGGTCGTCTTAAAAAGGGCAAAGGAAGGGATCTATTCGGAGAAAGCGATGGGAAAACTCTCTGCCGCACAGGTCCAGCGGCACTTCACAAAACTTCCCGACGGGAATTACCAGGTCAAACCGCACCTGCAGGAACTGATCCGGTTCCGTCCCCACGACCTCATGAGCGGCCAGCCGATCTCCCGGTATCTCGACATGATCACCTGCCGGAACGTGACGATCTATTTTACCGAAAAACAGAAAGACGAGCTTGCACGGATGTTCCATGCCGCCCTTGTCCCCGGGGGATATTACGTCATGGGAAAGACCGAGTATCTCGGGCGCGAAGTCGAAGGGCTCTTTACCCCGGTCAATTCCCTCCAGAAGGTCTATACGAAAAAAGACTGATGCGCCGGCACCCGGTCACTGTCCCGGCGGTTTTTCCTCTTCTTTTTCTGCATTTTTCCCGATTCCCTTGGTAAATTCGGCCTGGAGCGCCTTGCGCGACACCTGTTGTTTTAACTGGGAATAGACGGTTATGAAATTGATGCCGATAACGACTATCACAAGCATCAGGCTCACCCAGAGCATGGTACCGCTTGCGGTAAGGAAGGCTGCCCACATGAGGACGACAAAGGAGATCAGGTAAAAAATAACCCATGTCCGGAGCCCGGGGAGTTCCATGATCATCAATATGTATCATGGCGATACTAAAGCGTTCCCGCATCATCCGGTATATTTTCAGGGATATATCCGGTTAAATATTAATTGGGGCGGGTTCAGGTGGTCACGCCGCGTGCCGGAAATTCCGGACAGATCCTTACGGTTTTTATGGAATGATAAACAGTAGTATGTGTGGAAAAAGGGGATCTTCTTACACTTATCGGGGGATTTGTCGTTCTCCTGCTGGTCGCGGTACTTGTCCGCCCCGACTCGTTTATGGTCCTCTTACCGGGATCCCATGAGGGCGTGACCCCGCAGATCACGATTACCCCGACCGTGTCTCCTGAAATGACCGTGGCGGTAACCGGTACACCCCGCACCGTGCCCGTCGCAGATACTACCCCGCAGGAGCCGGCTCCCCCGTACCGCATCACGTACACAAGCAACCCGTTCACATACCCGAAGATCCATCTCCCCGACCACATGGAGGCATTCGGCGCATCGGACATTCCGCTCCGGGAGAACAGGAGCGTGACCTTTGCTTATATGGAGGGAGTCGGGGGAGGACTGACCCAGGTATTTACCGTGCCGTACGAAGTATGGGCAGTCAATATGACGGTAAATGCAGAAAGGAGGCCCCAGTATGCAATGTTTAAGATGGTGGTCTGCGATGCAACAACGGGTGCCGTGCTGCAGGGTGCGGAGATCCAGTTCCCGGGCAGCATGTACAAGATTGTCCGGGCCTCGGGCCCGATGTACATGATCATCACCACGTCCAACGTGGACTCGTTCCGGATCGATCTTGAAACACCTTACCGGTATTATGTAACGGAAGGCACGACATCGTAACCGGCTTCGGTAATGCCCGGGCCTGGTTTTGGATATTTTTTAGGATACTTTCTCGACGGTGACCCGTACGCGGTCGCCGGCCCTGAACTCATGCCCCTTGGGAATATCGATGTTGAACCAGAGGGCTCCGGGTTCGTCCTGCGTGTTGTCCTGGGACATCAGGCAGTCTTTTACCTCGTTGATGTCTGCGACAAAATCGATGGCTGCAACAAACTCGTGTTTTGGCATATGTATAGAAGAAGGTGGGGAAAAGTAAAAAAGTTAGAGGGCACGGGGCGTGACCATCCACGTCGTGCTGTTCGAATAACTCCACCTGATGATTGAGAGCTCCTTGCACATCTCGGCAAGGATCGCCATGTTGGTTCCCACTTCCTTGGGGGACAACCCGAGATCTTTTGCAATGTATTTTGACTTGAAGTAGTGTTTGCCTTTGGTTATCCCTGATGAAAGATAGGATACGATTTTGTGCTGGGTTTCGTTATACTTTTCACGTAACTGCTTACTTGTTGACATATCTCGCCTCAGCATTAACCAATCATATAGAGCATCTCCTATTTATATATAGCGGACGGTACAGGTTAAATTCATGCCTTTTTTTGAAACTGCGGCCCTATGCTGACCAGAAACTATTTAATTCGGCCAGATTTGGCGCAGATTCACGCAACTCCGTAACCGGCCGTGTTTTTTCCGTCCCGGGAGGCGGATTGCGGGAATTTAAACTAAAAAAAAGAGATTATGCCTGCTGTACCGGGGCATCCCCGATCTTCTTTATCAGGGCTTCGAGGACGACATCCCTCATGCCTTCCACGAACTTGATGCTGCCGACCACCAGGTGGCCGCCGCCGGAGATTCCGCCGCCGGGGATTTCGTTGTGCAGATCGCGGACCATCCGCGGGATGTTCATGTGAACGCCCCGGGACCGCAGGACGGCAAAGTCCGGGCCAAAACCGATGGTAACCACCGGTTTTCCCTCGTTCTGTTTGCAGAGCAGGTCGTGGACCTCCCCGGAGGTCTTCCCTGGCGGGGGGAAGGTGAACTTGTGGGCATGGATCTCCACATCGATTAAGAACAGGTGGGCACCGTTGGTGAGCAACCGTGAGACCACGTGGGGCATGCAGGCGCTCATCTGGTCCTCGATCATAGCGTTCGCGCCTTCGACAAGGAGTCCGACGAGTTTTGTGTGGCGCTCTTTGTTCCCGACAAGGTTGAGCACGTCTTTTACAATCTCGCGGCCGTCGTTGAACCGGAGCCAGAACTGCTCGTAGTCGAGTGCAAGGGCGATGTCCTTGCAGGCCTGTTCGGAGTACTGGTCGCGGATAAGGGCAAGGTACAGGGCCCGCTCCGGCGCTTCGCTCCGGTCGCCGACACCGGCAATTGCCGGGAGGTGTTTGATTGCGGGTTCGACCCGGGGGTTGATGAGCCGGGCCACTTCGGTTCCGAGCATCCCGGCCGTGACCCCGAAGTCGCCGCCGACGTGGTACGGGTTGACATGACCGATGAGGTACTTGTCGATGGTTGCGTCCGGGTGGTGGTGGTCGATCACGACAAAGGGAATGTCGTACACGCTTGCAATCTTGTACGAGGCTTCATCCTCTTCGGTGGAGCCGTTGTCGGTGAGGATGACAAGCGGCATCTTCTGGCCGAAGCGGACGTGGTCCTTTAAGGCAAAGTCAAGGTCCCGGGTGATGTCCTCGATCTCGTAGAAGGGGGCCTTTGACGGGGCACGCTTGAAGAGGTAGTAGTCGGCATCGAAGTCCCCGCCGGACTCCTTGATGAGCGAGACTACTGCCTGCTCGATGGCAACCGCTGAGCAGATACCATCGGCATCGGCATGGTGCCGGAGGATGATGGGCTGGGCGGTAAAGATCGCCTTACGGATGATCTTTGCGACCTTGCGCATCTCGGGCATGAGGGCGTCGAGCACATCGCTTTTCACGAGCGGTTTGATGTTCTCGGGTTCGGCACGGGCATCGAGGGCCTGTTCGATCCGTGCCCGCACGGCACCTTCCTCATCGCCGGCCAGCGCCGAGACTGCATCGGCCTCGATCTGGAGCTGGTTGTTGCGCATCATAACCTCGCCGATGACCTTGACTACCATGTTGAGCTCGATCTCAGGGTAGGCACGGACACCGGCTTCGATGAACGCCGCAACGTTCTGGGTGCCGGATTCATCGACGATGGTAAAGATGGTGGGACCACTGGTCTGCTTGATCTGGGCGACCTCGCCTTCGATAGCAACGGTCTTGCCCTGCTTCGCCTGGAGGTCTGCGATCTTAACGGTCGTGGACTTGCGCTCGATCTGCTGGACCTGGTACACCTGGATCAGCATCTCTTCGAGGTCGATGTTGCCATTGGGCCGGATCTGCCGGACCCGGACAAGGACGCTGTCCTTTTCCTTGTGCTCGGCCTTGACGCTTGTCTTGTGCACGAGGCCCTTGATCCGGTCGTTGAGCTGGACAAACATCCCGAAGGTCGCAAAGCCCTGGACCTTCCCGAGGTAGGTCTTTCCCTCCTCTACATCGGACAGGTCGCAGCCTGCGGCCAGCCGGTAAACAATGATATCTGAATCTGATTCCATTTCTCACTCCACACGCACAGCGAAACGTAACGATATTGGATGCGGCTTATTGTTTTGAAATTTTATCGTTCTCCGTTGGCAGGCACGAATGACGTGCTTGCGTGTACCATGAATGGTTTCGGTAAGGTTATGTTAGTTGTGATGGAGGCGAAATACCTGAAAATGGCTGGAAAAAACGGGGGCGTGTGGGGAAATCCACAAAAGAGACCTGACCCCGTATATGTGGGGATGCAGGGGGTGACCCTGAGCGATCTTTGAGATCGATCGGTCCGACCGGTTTTTGTGTTGAGTAACCGGCAGGGGGGTGGGGCCGATCTCAAATCCGCGTGGATCAATGGTCGCCCCGACCAATGTCTGAGATCGGCCGGACCGATCAATTTTGAAAACGATCGGCCCGATCATCCCGTCTCGTCTGAACGTCCACGCGAAGCACAGGTTGGGATACTGGAACAAAAGATGCCACCCCGACCGATTTCTGAGATCGATCGGTCCGATCGTTTTTTTTGCGGAGTTCAAACTTGGGGGAGGGGGGCGACCAGTTTTTTGGAGGTCGGGGCGGCCGATTGTGACATGAGGCAGGGGAGGGGGGATCGTACTCTGGATTATCTAAAGTGCTGGCGGGGGCTGTCGCCCCCACACCCCCACGAGCGAGGAGTGCCGCCGCCCCCGACGGGGCGCCCCCGCGGCGGATTGAGGAAGGAATTGAGAACAGGTGCGATTTCCATCAGGGAGGAGCGCCGGCAAATACTAATCCCTGTGCTTTTGAAAACAGTAAAAATCCAAATTTTATCATTTTTTTCGTTTGGTAAATTCATAATATGCCAATCCTAAACCAAATAATGTTAATCCTGATGTAAATGTAGGAGTTGTTAATTTGGTCACAATTTGGTCAATTATTCCCAAATTTGGTTGAAATGGTTGAAATATTCCTAACAATACAAGGATTACGCCCAAAATAACAAAAACTAAAACCGCTCCCGTTTGGAAAGTTATCCATAATTTTTTACATAATATATCCCAATCAGTCATAAATCGATATATGGATCCCATAATTAATATACGGTATTAAATTAGAGAATTCAAAATTCTAAATTTCATATAACCGGAATAAAGGGGAACGTATATACCCCATGTGTTACCGCCCCAACGATCAAACCAACCACAATGTATACTAAAATAAGCCCTATTATCCCTAAAATGATTGAACCGACATCGCCATCCATAAAAGTATGATTATATTGCGACATAAATAATGTATTTCATCAACAGGATTCCGGAACCCCCCACGCAAAAAACGGGTGTAGCCGTGCCACCCGTTTTTTGTGAAGGGGGGATTGGGGGGCGTCAGCTCGCTAAATTACCGTAGTACCAGTAAAAGAGGATTCAATCCCGGTACCCAATCTCTAGCATAAACCGGTCATCCGGTACAATCACATCGCCGGAAAAAGCCGACTTCGCCTCATTCAGGTGCCCCGCAGTATCCGTATACCGCGAACTGATATGGGTCAGGGCAAGGGTCCGGACACCGGCCGCTGCCGCCGCCTCCCCGGCCTGCCGGGCGGTAGCATGGTAGAACTCGGCGGCCCGTTTTATCTCGCTCTCATCGTAGGTAGCATCGTGGATCAGGAGATCGGCGTCTTTTGCATGCACGGCAAGTGTCTGAGGCACCGGCCGGGTATCCCCGGTATACACGACCTTCCGGCCCGGCCGGGAAGCGCCCATCACGTCCGACGGGAGCACATCACGTTCAGTGCCGTCCTTTGTCACCCTGATTGTCTCGCCCCGCTGGAGCTTCCCGAAGAGCGGCCCGGGCGGGACACCGAGTTCAATGGCACGCTCGCGGTCGAACCTTCCCGGGCGGGGGTCTTCTTCGAGAACATAGCCGAGCGCCGGCATCCCGTGGCTGACCGCAAATGCCGTGACTGTGTAGCCGTCGAAGCGCACCCATGAGCCTTCTGCCAGTTCGACCGAATCGAGCGTGAACTTCAGGTTGAACCGGCCCACCTTTTTTACCGTCTCCACGAACTCGTGCACCCATGTCGGCCCGTAGATCGTGAGGGGCTCGGTCCGGCCGTTAAAGGACATGGTCTGGACAAGCCCGAAGATCCCGAGGAAATGATCGGCGTGCCAGTGCGTCACGAAGACGGCATTCACCGTAAACCCGCAGCGGGCCCGCATCATCTGCTGCTGGGCGCCCTCACCGCAGTCGAAGAGGAGCGTATCGGTGCCGCGCCGGACCATGATGCAGGACGGGTTCCGGGCCGGAGTCGGAAGCGCTCCTGCCGTCCCTAAAAAGTAGACCTGAAGTGTCTCGCCGCTCATACAAACTCCCTCCGGAATACCGCGAGGCTCTTTTTTGCCTCCTCAACCGAACGCCCTTCGACCACCACGACGCCGCGGTATTTTGCGGCAATCGTTTTCCCTGCCCTGTGCCAGTCGATCGTGCCGTTGCCAAGCGCCAGGTGCTCGTCGTGTTCGCCGTTGTTGTCGTGGACGTGGATGTGGTTTGCAGATCCCACGTTTTTGAGGAAGTCCGGAACTTTTCCCACAGTATTTGCATGCCCGAAATCGAACGTCAGGCCGATCCCCTCTATCCCGTCCGCCATCCCCATCAGCTCACCGCAGTCCCGGCAGAGGAACTCCTTTGCGCTTATCATGTTCTCAAGGCAGGCAAGCACCCCGTGCTCTGCCGCACATTTCCCGATCCGGCGCAGGGCTTCCTTCTGGAGCTCCCAGACCTTCTGGGGCACGAGCTTTCCCGCCGGGGAAAGGTAGCCCGGGTGGATCGTTACCCGGTCGGTCAGATCTGCCGAGTTTTCGATGCAGACCTCGATCTGCCGGATCGATTCGCGCCAGATCGGGTCATTCAGGGTGGCGAGGTTGAGGTCGCCGTACGGTGCGTGCACCGTGATGCCAAGGCCCGTCGATGCGATCACCTCTTTGATCTTTTTCAGGTTCTCCGGCTTCTCCAGCCGGTAATTGCCGTCGGCCACGATCTCCCAGCCCTCGTATCCTGCGTCCTTAATTCCACAGACCCAGGAGATGTCGTCCCAGACCTTCGAGGACGAAGAGAAGTAGGGCTTTAAGGTCATGGCTCCTGCTCCAGGGCACGGACAAAACCGGTTACCTTTTTGGTGAATTCCTCAAGGGTGCCGTCGTTGTTGATCCGCACGTCGGCCATGGCAAGGGCCCGTTCGAGGCCCCAGCCCTTCTCGCGCTCGTCACGGGTTTTCAGGCCTTCGGCAGACCCCACATCGTCGCTCCTCTTTCGCTCGCGGAGCCGTTCGAGGCGTATCTCAAACGAGGTCTCGATAGCGACCAGCCGGAAACCCGGGAAATACTGGCGGAAGACCCTGACCTCTGCATCCCCGCGTATCCCGTCGACAAGGACAAGCGGAGCGTCCTGCTTTTTTATCAAATCCACGCAGAGGATCGCGATCGCGTCCATGCCGTGCTCGGCCCGGAGCCGGTTGGCCGTTGCCCCGAGGTTTGCATCGGTCGGGGCGAGGCCCGCCTCCTTTACCGCGTTTCTTATCACGTCGCCCATGACCACGACCGGGATGCCGAGCTCCGCGGCTATCTTTGAAAACTCGCCCTTGCCGCTCGCGGGAAGTCCCACGACACCGAACACCTTCATAACAGGTACCTCCGGTTATAGGGGATCTCCCCGCCGTCCCGGGTCCGGATCCGGACATCCCGTTTGAGCCCGTCGGCAATTTTTTTTATCTCTTCCAGCGTCATGGGGGTGTACTGTTCGATGGTCTCCCATCGTTTGGCGATATACTCGGTCACGTTCTCTGCCCCTCCCGGAACCATAGGGATCTTGAGTTCGCCCTGCTGGAGGACGAGGGGGAGGTCGGCACACTTTCGCGAAATCTCCTGTAAGTATTTCGCATTCTCATAAAATACGGTTACTACGATCTCGAGTTCCGTAAGGGTCTTTTCGCGGAATGCCGTCCGTGCAAGTTCTATCGAGCGCATTACGTTTTTTGGATAGTTCATGCCCGCGGCAGGACCGGCCTGTGCGGAAGAAAAACCCTCCCACTGCGTCTTGTAATCGATTGCAATCCGGTCGATGAGCCGTTCATCGAGAAGGGCTTTGATGGTCCCGGGAAATGCACCGTTTGTCTGGAGACCGGTTGCAAGGCCGAGCGCCTTTGCAGCACGGGCGAGCACAAGGAGCGCCTCTTTCTGGAGCGTAGGTTCCCCGCCCGAGAAGACCACTCCGCTCACGGCAATCTTCGAACCTTTGAGGAGGCTGACGATCTCGTCCGTGTCCCGATAGTCCTCGCCATCGAATATCGCGGCGTTCTGGCAGTACGAGCACCGGAGGGGGCAGCCCCTAAAAAAGACCGTGCAGACCGCCCGGCCCCGCCAGTCTACCGTGGAGAGCGGGACAAAACCGCCGAAGTTGAGCCTGATATCATCACCATCCCGAATATCTGTGAGGCACGGTTATTTAGTGTTCCTAAAAAATGGGAGATGTTTTCCTTTCGCCCCCGCTGCCCGGACACGACAGGATTACCGGCGCTTTGCAGCGGCTACCTTTTTTTTGGCCGGGGCACGCTTTTTCAAAGGAGCGGCAGTTCCCGCTTTCTTCGCCGGATCGCACTCGGGGAACATATCGCACAACTGCCGGAGGGCAGATGCATAGACCTTGGTCTTTCCAATGGTCGCCGCAATCATGAGGACATCGAAGATCTCGTCCCGGGTTGCCCCCTCCTTTATGGCTGCGTTAATATGGACTTTTAAGCACTTGTCCGCGCCCGCTCCTGCCGCAGCGGCAACGGCGGAAAGTTCGGCCATCTTCGCGGGTAGATGTTTTGGGCGGAAGACATGGTAATCGGCAAGCATGGAAAGGGCAAAGGTATCGGCACGTTCCCGCAGGACGGGAAAGATAAACGGCTTTGAGCCGAGCATCGTTGTCATGTCTTCCAGCACGTCGTCGCTTATGGTTTCGGCGCTGGCAAGAAATTCATTGACGGTTTTCTGGTTTTTCTTCTGCATTCCATCACATCTGACAATAGTAGACGTCAGGTACTCTTTTTTTGGGATGCTAACTGGAAAAAGAATGCGTTTTTTATTGCCCTCCTGTCGGGAGGAGGCCCCGGGTTTTGTGCGGGCAGATAAAAAAAGGATTAAAACTTGAAGGATTTGCTGACGATCTTTAAGGCGCAGTAGTCGCCGCACATGGTGCAGCCGTCCTTGTCAGCCGGCATCCGCTCGTCCCGGATCTTCCGTGCGCGGGCCGGGTTCATGGCAACGGCAAACTGGCGTTCCCAGTCGAGGTCGCGGCGTGCGTGGCCCATTTCGAGGTCAGCAGCCCGGGTCTTCTTGAGCTTGATCATGTCGCCGACGTGCGCTGCAATCCGCGAGCTGATGACACCTTCGTAGACTTCTTCGGGGGTCGGGAGGGCGAGGTGCTCGGCCGGGGTGACATAACAGATGAAGTCCGCACCCATGGAGGAGGAAAGCGCGGCGCCGATGGCGGCGACCCGGTCGTCGTAGCCTGGCGCGATATCAGTCACGATGGGGCCGAGCATGTAGAACGGCTTGTTGTTGGTGACACGCTTCATGAGCTGGACGTTTGTCGCAATCTCGTCGATCGGGACATGGCCGGGGCCTTCAACGATCACCTGCACGTCCTGTGCATGGGCCTTGTCGGCAAGCTCGGCGTTGATTAAGAGTTCCTGGACCTGGGCGCGGTCGGTTGCATCGTGGACTGCACCGGCACGCATGCCGTTACCCATCGAGAGGGTGACCTCGTGCTCCTTCATGATCTCTAAAAGGTAGTCGAACTCGGAGTAGAGCGGGTTCTCTTTCTCGTTGTGGAGCATCCATGCGGTCATGAATGCGCCGCCCCGGGAGACGAGCCCGCCGTGCCGGCCCTGGTTTCGCAGGCGCTTTACCGTCTCCCAGTTGATGCCGGTGTGGATTGCCATGAAGTTCGTCCCGAGCTTGGCCTGCTCGGCGGTGATCCGGAAGAGGTCGTCCTCTTTCATGTGGACAACGGCGCCGTCCTTTTTCACGGCCTCGATAAAGGCCTGGTAGAGCGGGACGCTTCCTACGGGAAGGGTGGTGTTTGCGATCACCTGTTTTCTGATCTCAACAAAGTCCCCGCCCGTGGAGAGTTCCATTAAGGTGTCTGCGCCGGCCAGTTCTGCCTGCCGCGCCTTCTCGACCTCTTCGGGAATATTGACAATATCGGTTGAGGTCCCGATGGAGGCATTGACCTTGGTGCGGAGGCCCTCGCCGATACCGCAGATTTTGACCTTGCGGTAGGGGGAGACCGGGATCACGATGTGGCCTTCGGCAACGCCGCGCCGGACAAAGTCCTCGGTCACGCCTTCTGCTTTTGCGACCTGCTTCATCTCTTCGGTTACGATGCCGCGCTTGGCATCAGCGACAATACTCATACCTTACCGGTATCTCAAAAGAACAAATAAAGGCTCGGTTTTGCGATTCCTGAAGAAATCTGGCTTGTTCTCTAAACAAGTAAATTTTAGTTTACGTAAACGGGGGACGATCAGGGCTGTCGGGCAAAACCGGGCAGGAACTGTTCCCACGGGTGCTTTTATGAATTCCCGGTACCAAACAAGAGCATACACTGCACGAGGTCCGGATGGCGGATACGGATTTTTTCGAAGTAACGGTTAAGGAAGCGGCGCATAACGACGCGAGCCGGGGGATCGCACGCCTGAGTGTGGACGTGATGAAGAAGCTCGGCCTTGTCTCGGGCGACGTGATCGAGATCGTGGGGAAACGCAGCGCGGCGGCAATCGTCTGGCCCGGGTTTGCCGAGGATATCGGGTTTGCAATTCTTAGGATTGACGGGAGCATCCGGGCGAACGCAAGCGCCGGTATCGACGAGAAGGTGAAGATCCGCAAGTCCGAAGCGGGCTATGCGACCCGGGTCGTTATCCAGCCGGCGCAGGAGACCCGGCTCGTGGGCGGGGAGCAGTACCTCTCACGGGTGCTGCGGGGCCGCTCGGTGGTCGAGGGTCAGACGCTCCGGGTCGATATCCTCGGGAACTCGGTCACTTTTGTGATCGTCCGGGTCGCGCCCCGCGCCATCGCTATCGTTTCGGACGACACCGAGATCGAGCTCAAGAACGAGCCGTTCAAGCCGGAGGAAGGAAAGCGGCAGATCACTAATATCCAGTACGAGGACATCGGCGGGCTCGAACGCGAGCTCCAGCTCGTCCGCGAGATGATCGAGCTCCCCCTGCGCCACCCGGAGATCTTTGAGAAGGTCGGGATCAAGCCCCCGAAAGGCGTGCTCTTCTACGGCCCGCCGGGCACGGGTAAGACGCTCATTGCAAAGGCGGTTGCAAACGAGGTGGACGCCCACTTCCTCACGCTCTCGGGCCCCGAGATCATGAGCAAGTTCTACGGGGACAGCGAGAAGGCCCTGCGGGACAAGTTCCACGACGCGGAGGAGAACGCCCCGTCCATTATCTTCATCGACGAGATCGATGCGATAGCCCCGAAACGCGAGGACGTGCAGGGAGAGGTGGAGCGCCGGATCGTGGCCCAGATGCTCGCCCTGATGGACGGCCTTGCCGGGCGCGGTCAGGTCATCGTGATTGCAGCCACAAACCTCCCGAACTCCATCGACCCGGCGCTCCGGCGCGGCGGGCGTTTCGACCGGGAGATCGAGATCGGGATCCCGGACAAGAAGGGCAGGTACGAGATCTTCCAGGTCCACACCCGGGGCGTGCCGCTCGCAAAGGACGTTGACCTCGAACTGCTCGCGGAGACCACGTTCGGGTTTGTCGGGGCAGATATCGCACTCCTCGTAAAAGAAGCGGCGATGAACGCGATCCGGAAGATCATCCCCTTAATCGATATCGACAAGGAGATCCCGAACGAGGTGATCGAACAGCTCCGGCTCACGAAAGCTGACTTCGATGCGGCAAGGAAGGTGGTCCAGCCGAGCGCCCTCCGCGAGGTGCTCATCGAGATCCCCGATGTTGCCTGGGAGGATATCGGCGGCCTCGACGACGTGAAGGACACCCTCATAAAAACCGTCGAGGGCCGGCTCCGGTTCCCGGGGATCTTCGAGAAGCTCCAGTACAAGCCCCCGAAGGGCATCCTGCTCTTTGGCCCGCCCGGGACGGGAAAGACGCTGCTCGTCAAAGGCATCGCGAGCAAGCGCCAGCTCAACTTCATCTCGGTAAAAGGCCCCGAGATGCTTGCAAAAGGCGTGGGCGACTCGGAGAAGCACGTGCGGGAGGCGTTCCGCAAGGCCCGGCAGTCTGCACCGTGCATCATCTTCTTTGACGAGATCGATGCCATGTTCCCGAAAAGGGGCACGGTTGCGGACAACACCCACGTGACCGAGAGCGTGCTCTCGCAGTTCCTGACCGAGCTCGACGGCGTCGAAGAACTCAAAGAAGTCTTTGTGATTGGGGCAACGAACCGTCCCGACCTGCTCGATCCTGCCCTTCTCCGGCCCGGCCGGCTCGAAAAGCACCTCTACATCCCGCCACCGGATGAGGCGGGCAGAAAAGCGATCCTGACGACCTACCTTAAGGACATCGAAGACCTGCTTGCCCCCGATGTGAGCATCGATGAGCTTGCCGCCCGGACCCGGTTCTTCGTGGGCGCCGATCTCGAAGCCCTCGTGCGGGAGACGAAAGCCGCCGTGATCGACGAGCTGACCCGGGACAGTGCCGGGGCGGACAAAAAGAAGGCCGACATCTCGGTTACCATAACAAAGGAGCACTTCGAGGCGGCTCTCGAACGGGTCAAGGGAACCCTCGACGGCGCAGACTTCGAGAAGTACGAGCAGAAGTCCTGGGAGCTGCTCTATGCGAAGAGCCGCCGCGACATCCTGTACGAGGCGGTGAGCCTGGTTAACCAGGTCGAGTACCTGAAGGGCAGGAACCTTGTTGACGAGAAGATCGTAAAACTCGCCGACGAGCTCCGCGACCTCGTGTACTGGCAGCGGAAGTCCTTTGACGAGGTTAAGGAGCGCTCGGCCGGGCTGAGGAAGGAGCTCGAAGCGGCGGCGGGGAAGGGACGCTGAGCGGTTTTTGTTTCGGTACCAATACGGATATCTTTGTTGATCTGTTGATCGGATCGGTGTTCCCGGAAAAAAGGGAGGGTGTATACCCCCTACCCCCCTCCCCTTTTTTAAAAAAATCCCAAAAACAGTTGTCAGATGATCATCTGATTATCAGATATACATTTGATTATCAATTGATCATCTGACAAAAATCCGGTATCGCACGCCGGACGATTTTTGCATGGGGGGTGGGGGGCCCCCTCTTTTTGTTTTCCTGAGGGGAGGGGGGTCCGGCATTTTTTTTGTGAGCGGATGGTGGGGGAGGGGGGTGGCCTTTGGGAAAAAAATCCGGAATCCGGTTGTCACATGTACATGCGATTATCACATGATGATGTGATTATCACATTGCCATGTGACAAAAATCCGTGTTGTCACGCCGGACGAATTTGGGAAGGGGGGTAGGGGGTACCCCTTTACAAAAAAGAACGGGGCGGCAATTTTTTTCGCGGGTGGGGTGGGGAGCTCCCATTGTGTGCATGAAAGAGGGGGGGTGGCCTCTGCCTATTATTGAGCGAGGCGGGAGTGGTAGGGTCGAATGCTGGTGGAATCCAATAAGCGATTCCTCCCCGCTTCAGGGCCCCTCGCGGGGCACGGCAGGGCAGATTACCTCCATCTCATTTTGGTTACTGGCCCGCCGCGGGGTGCCCCGTTGGGGGCGGCGGGGGAAATCGCAACAATCACATAAAGGGGACTGATAGAGAAAAACTGTGAAAAACGTAACTTTATTCACAATAGTCTATGCTGGAAATATCAACTATTCAAATTCTCTTTTAATGACTGCAAGAACATCACCAAATGTTTCACGGATATTTCCTTTAGAGAATCGAATTTGAGTTATCCCAGAAATATTAGAGAATTCTACTACTCCCTCCTCTAAAAGAATAATCCCTCGTTCAAATCCAAGTTTTCCTTGGAATAAACCCAGTTCATGGATCACATTCTCTCTCGCATGGAGTTCCCCGTAATTTTTAACATCTTCTCCGGTTAAAACAAGAAATGCAATCGAACTTGAATCAAGAAGTTTTTGCAACACATCTTTTATTCCAATCCCCGCTCTTGGTGCAATTTCATAGGCGTTTACTTCAATCCCGTGGTGATCCTGAAGGTGATCTTTTAGTAATTTCCATTGAGGATCATTACCATGCCCAATAAACACCTTTGGGTGTTCAGGTTCAATTTTATACTTTTCAGCATTTATTTCGAAAATTTGAAAAATTTCATCTATATCCGTCCTATTTCGAGATTCAATAGTAACATAAACTCCAGAACCGCTAGATTGGATAATAAATCTTGGTAATTGTAAAATATCCGCCCCCAGAAATAAAAGATGGGGCAGATGGATTTACCAGAACCAATCAAAACCTGCAAGACAGAAGAGCGGGCATTTAACTATCTCCTCAAAGAACTTCAGGAAACAAAAGGGATACGATGTCCGTCGTGTGGCAGCCCCGATTATTACCAGATGAACCGGAAGCGACTGCGGTGTAAAAGCTGTCGAAGAGATTATTCCCCGTTTTCCGGAACACCGATATCCGGATTGAAAATCTCCGTTGTCACCTTACTTCTTCTCATAAAATTGTTTGAACTGGAAATCAGTGCCAGGAAAGCAAGTACTCAACTTGAAATCAGTTATCCAACGACCCTCAAGGCATTTGAGTTATTTCGACGATCAATTGCCTGTCATCTCGCCGAGAATGACAATCTCCTGAAAGGAGAGATTGAAGCCGATGAATCCTACTTCGGTGGAAGGCGAAAGGGAAACCGAGGCCGAGGAGCGGGCCACAAGACCATTGTCTTCGGGATCCTGGAGAGGGGTGGAATGGTTTCCGTCAGCATTCTCACGAATGTAAAAGCAGAGGCCCTCATGAATGAAACGGTCAGGAAAGTCCGGAGAGGATCTATCGTTTATACCGACAAATGGCGTGGATATGATTCTCTCATGTTCTGTGGATACCGGCATCTCAATATTGACCATCGGTACAAATTCAAGCAAGGGAAAGTCTACATCAATGGGATCGAAGGATTCTGGTCTTTTGCCAAAGAACGTCTGATGAAACACCATGGTATCTCGAAAGAGAAGTTCCTCTATTACATCAAGGAAATGGAATGGAGATACAACAATAGAGAAAAAGGGTTATTTGTCGACTTGATTCATATCATTTTAGGGGCTGATCTTTGATAATTACCTAAATCTTTTATTCTCTTTTAAAACGATCTGATCAAAACGAAATCCCTTATCCTGTGAATATGCAATAAAAAATTCATCAGAAGTATTAAAGTACCATGTTTCGTTTGAGTCACAAACAAAAGATTCGCTAGGACGACCTATTTCACTTGACTTATCACATTTTGAAAGATAACAATAAAATGCAGATTTGATCACATCGACAGGAAATCTAACTCTGGGAAATATTTTACTTTTCTTCATAAAACATGATTATCCCTATGTTTTGATAAAACCTGTTTGATGTATCCTCTCCAGTTAACGTACGATTGGAGCCCTCACTAAATTGTAACCTTCTCACGAACCATCCTTTTATATACTCAACCATACTAACTTATGGTTAACCCTCAAAAAGGAGGCTTGACGATTATGACAGATCCTAAAGGCGTAAAACTCACGGTACAGGAAGCGATTAACGAGGCCGACGTCGGGCGGAACATTGCAATCCTGCCCTGGCGGGTGATCGACCGGCTCAACCTGTCCAGCGGGGACGTGATCGAGATAGAAGGCCTGAACAAGACCTACGCTATCGCGTACCCCGACCAGAGGACCGAGTTCATCCATATCGACGGCTACACCCGGCGGGCAGCCGGGGTCGGTATCGGGGAGACTGTCACGGTCCGCGAGGCATCCGTAAAGGATGCGAAGACCGTCGAGTTCCAGGTCACGCAGGGGAGGTCCGCGGTGGACGCAAACGCCGTCGCCGAGCTCTTAAAAGAGAACCTGAAAGGACAGATGGTCGTGGTGGGCCAGTCCTACCGTCTCGCCTCGCAGGAACCGGACTTCGACGATATCTTCGGGCAGATGGGCTTTGGCTCGTTCGGCTCGCCCTGGGCGCGGAGTGCGGCGACGATTGTCACCGTGACCGCCGTCGACCCGCAGGGCGCCGTCAAGATCGGCCCCGGTACCAAGGTCAAGGTCGGTGCGGCAGTCGCAGGCAGGGCAAAGGGCGGCAAGGCCGAAGGAAAGGCCGGCGAGGAAGAGGCCAAGAAGTCGATCCCGGATATCCACTACGAGGATATCGGCGGCCTGGACCGCGAGCTCAAGCAGGTCCGGGAGATGATCGAGCTTCCGTTAAGGAACCCTGAGCTCTTCGAGAAACTCGGCATCGAGCCGCCCAAGGGCGTGCTGCTCTACGGCCCGCCGGGCACCGGTAAGACCATGATCGCAAAAGCGGTCGCAAACGAGGTGCAGGCGCACTTCATCACCATCTCCGGCCCCGAGATCATGGACAAGTTCTACGGGGAGAGCGAAGGCAAGCTCCGTGGGATCTTCGACGAAGCCGAGAAGAACGCCCCGTCGATCATCTTCATCGACGAAATCGACTCCATCGCGCCGAAGCGTGAGGAGACCAAGGGCGAGGTCGAGCGCCGGATCGTTGCCCAGCTGCTCGCCCTCATGGACGGCTTAAAGAGCCGCGGCAAGGTCATCGTGATCGCGGCAACCAACCTGCCCGATTCCATCGACCCGGCACTCCGCCGGGGCGGGCGGTTCGACCGCGAGATCGAGATCGGCATCCCGGATGTCAAGGGCCGGCTCAAGATCTTCCAGATCCATGCACGGAACGTCCCGCTGGAGCTCTCCGGGATCAAGCTCGATCCCGAGACCCTCACCGCGGACGAGCGGAGCAACCTCGCGGCCTACCGCAAGCAGATCGAGGACCTGGAAAAACAAAAAGAGCAGGTCCCGAAAAGCGACGAGAACCACAAGGAAAAGACCGCAGAGATCGCGAAAAAGATCAAGGATACGCAGGCCCAGCTTTTGGCAACCGAGAACGGCATCAAAAAGAGGATCTTCCTCGAACCCTACGCAAACCAGACCCATGGGTTTGTCGGTGCCGATATCAGCCTTGTCGTCAAGGAGGCCGCAATGCACGCACTGCGGGCGGTTCTTGAGAAGGTCGATAAGAAGGACCTCAAAGAAGGAAAGATCGACAAGAGCCTGATAAATTCCCTCAAGGTCACCGCCGCTGACTTCCGCGACGCACTCCTCCACGTGGAGCCGAGCGCAATGCGCGAAGTGCTCGTGGAAGTGCCCGACGTCACCTGGAAGGATGTCGGCGGCCTCGAAGAGACCAAGCAGACCTTAAAAGAGGCAGTCGAGTGGCCGCTTAAGTACCCTGAGGTATTCGACCGGCTCCAGACCAAGCCCCCCAAGGGGATTCTGCTCTTTGGTCCGCCGGGCACGGGTAAGACCCTGCTTGCAAAGGCAGTAGCAAACGAAAGCGAGTGCAACTTCATCTCGGTAAAAGGCCCCGAGCTCCTCTCTAAGTGGGTAGGGGAGTCCGAAAAGGGCGTCCGGGAGATCTTCCGCAAGGCCCGGCAGGCAGCGCCGTCGATCGTCTTCTTCGACGAGATCGATGCGCTGGTTCCCAAGCGCGGGAGCTACCAGGGATCGTCCCATGTGACCGAGAGCGTTGTCTCGCAGATCCTGACCGAGCTCGACGGCATGGAAGAGCTCAAGAACGTGACCGTCCTTGCCGCAACAAACCGGCCGGATATGCTCGACGATGCGCTGCTCCGGCCCGGGCGGCTCGAACGCCACATCTACGTACCGGCACCCGACGAGGCGAGCAGGAAAAAGATCCTCGAAGTCTACCTCGGCGGCGAAGCAGCCCCGATCCTCGCAAAGGACGTAAACATCGACGAGCTCGTGAAAAAGACCAAGGGCTTTGTCGGTGCCGATATCGAGGCCCTCGTCCGCGAGGCCAAGATGGCCGCGGTCCGTGAGTTCATCAGCGTCATGGGTGCAAAGTCCGAGCACGAGCGCAGCGATGCGATAAAAAACGTGATCATCACGAAAGCGCACTTCGATGAAGCGCTCACGAAAGTGAAAGGCTCGCTCGATGACGAGGCGATGGAGGCATCCGAGCGGCAGGCCTGGGGCATGCTCTACTCGTCCGACGAGAAAGAGACCCTCGAACGCGGTGCGGCCGCGGTCCGGCGGGCTGCCGTCTCCGGCAGTGCCGGCAAAGAGGAGGCAAAGGACTTAAAAGAGGCCGTATACGCGCCAAAGAAGGACTTTGCCAAAGTTAAGAAGCTCACCGAAGCTCTGGAAACAAAGAACTAACCAGGTAAAAAAAGAGAAGGTAATCACCATGAATTCAGATAACGGCGCATCCGACGCAGATATAGCGGCGCTGGTGCACCGGCTCATGGAGGCGGCGGGGGTCGACCCCTCGTCCGTCTCCCCGTCGCATGCAATTTCATTCCGGGTTATCATCACCGGTGCCGGGGGAGCGCCCGCGGCACCGGGGGGCAGTGTAGTACCGCCTGCTCACGACCCGGAGCCGGAGATCTGCCGGATCGGCGACGAACTCTGTATTACGGCAGGCCTTCCCGGGGTAGAACCCGACCATATCGCGGTATGCCTCGAAGGGCAGGCCCTTTCGATTGGCGGCAAAAACATCATCCGCGACTATCACTACGCGGTACCGCTTCCCCCGGTCGACAAAGAGACGCTTTCGGTCTCGCAGAAAAACGGCGTAGTCGAATGCCGGGTAAAGGTCCTGCCGGAGGTCCCGGCGGAACCAAAACCGGAGTGAATTTTTTCTTTTTTATTCGGTAGTTTTACACGGTAGTGTACTCTATCCAAATTCTCACCTAAAGTACAGCCCCCCTTGCGCCAGCCCTGCCCCCGTGGGGGGCGTATGCGATGCTGCCCCTATTACCTGCATTCACGACTGCACCCGGTACAGGTAATACCTCATCATCGCAACGGGGGATGCCCGAGCGGCGGGGGCGGAGGCTTGCCGGAGCCCCCAAGAGCGGTAAACCCCCACACGTGTTTTTCAGAGACTTCGCATCCCTCGTGATCCCACAGATATATACAATCATTTTAACTCCCTCCCACCCCCTCCCAAACGATCAACAACCCTGATATGTATCGGGATCAAACGACTTACCACACAAAAATACCCGTGCAGGGCGGCCCAAACGTGTGCACCGGGCCGGTTCTTTCCTGCTGCGGGCGGGGTGGTATTGTATGATTCTTTCGGAGTTTCTCAAAAACGAGGGGACGGAAAAGAACCTCGCCGAACTCATCCTCTTTTTAAGCACGCAGGCATCGGAGGTGCGGAAGGGATTCCTTTCGACCTGCATGAACACCGCAGCCTGCGGCACGAAGAACATGTTCGGCGAGGACCAGAAGCCTCTCGACAAGTACGCCGACGACGTCTTTGTCGAGGCGCTCAAGAAGTCAAAGCTCGTCCGCTACATTGCGACCGAGGAGCAGGACTCGATCATCGAGGTAAAGGACGCGAAGAACAACTTCGGCGTTGTCATCGACCCGCTCGACGGCTCCTCCCTTCTGGATGTGAACCTCTGCGTAGGCTCGATCATCGGCATCTACCCGGGCAATGTCCTTGACAAGGGTAGGAACATGGTGGCCGCCCTCTACATGCTCTACGGCCCGCTCACGCTCCTCACAGTAACCACGGGCTCGGGCGTCCATGAGTTCGTGCAGGACAAGAAAGGAGAGTTCTTCCTCCGTCAGAAGGATATCAGAATCCCGGACGGCAAAATCTATTCTCCCGGGGCACTGAGAAAGGATTATCTCCCCGCCCATGCAGCGTGGATCGCAGATCTCGAAGCGAAGGGCTACAAGCTCCGGTTTTCGGGCTGCTTTGTCGCCGACGTCCACCAGATCCTCCACAAGGGAGGGGTCTTTACCTACCCGGCATACAAGGGAAAGGAGAAGGGCAAGCTGCGCCTCCTCTACGAGGCAAACCCGATGGGGATGCTCATCTGCGAGGCCGGCGGGGCAGTCAGCGACGGGTACAAGAGTTACCGCGAGATCGTCCCGACCGATATCGGCCAGAGGGTTCCGATCTACATTGGCGGGAAAAAGGAGATTGCGCAGATTGAGGAATACGTGAAAAAGTCGGAGAAGAAGGAGTGAGACAGATATGAGTTCAGACAAGTTTGGCCCGGTTCCCGGCTCTGCCATCTTCCATGGCGTTGCCGGCAAAAAAGCGATCGTCATGGCGGCAAACATCCGGATCGGCCTTGTGGCCGAGGGAATTTTCCAGGCCGCAAAGGACACCGATTCGGCAGTCTTCATGGAACTGGCCCGGTCCGAGAGCGACCTCTCGGGCGGCTACACCGGCATGACCCCGAAGATCTTCTCCGAGAAGATGGCAGTTGCCGCAAAGAATACCGGCTTTGGCACCTGGGGACTCCATGCCGACCATATCTCGATCAAGAAGGGAGATGCAGCAGAAGTTGCATCTACGAAGGAACTCATCGACGCCCAGATTGCGGCCGGCTACACCTCCTTTGCGATCGACGCCTCCCATCTCTTCAACTTCAACGGCAAGAACGTCCGCGAGGAGCTGGAGGACAATATCCGGATCACGACCGGGATCGCACAGCACATCAAAGCAAAGATGGGCAAAAAAGAGTTCGGCCTTGAAGTCGAGGTCGGCGAGATCGGGAGAAAGGGCACCGAGGGACTTGTCCTCACCCGGCCCGAGGAAGCCGTGGAATACATCAGTGCCTTAAACGAGAACGGCGTCTTCCCGCACGTGCTCGCCATTGCAAACGGCAGCACCCACGGCCACACCTACGATGCGGACGGGAACGTTGTCGAGCAGCTCTCGATCAACATACCGCGGACCAAGGAGATTGCCGAGGCACTGCGCAAGCACAAGCTTTCTGTCGGCATCGCCCAGCACGGCATCACCGGGACACCCCGCGACCTGATTGCAAAGTACTTCCCGAAAGGCGACATCATCAAGGGCAACGTCGGCACCTTCTGGCAGGACGTGGTCTTTGACACGTTTAAGGTCTACGAGCCGGCACTCTTTAAGGAGATCGAGGACTGGACGCTCGATACCTACCGCCCCAAGAACGCCGGGAAGAAGGACAGGCAGATCTTCGACGGCAACTGCAAGCAGGCGATCAAGCAGTTCTATAAGGAGATCTACGCGGTCGGCGAGGAGACACAGGCAGCAGTCCGGGCCCGGGCCTATGCCGAGAGCCTTGTCTTCTTTAAGGCATTCAACTCCTACGGCACGGGAACCGCCGTCAGGAAACTTCTCTAAAATATCCTTTTTTACCGGCACCCGGTGAAACATCTTTTAGTGTCCCGGGGCTATCTCATATTCAGGTGCATTGTCATGCCAAAGACCACGGTCTCCGTCATCAAGGCGGATGTCGGGAGCTTCCCCGGCCACTCCCGCACCCACCCCAAGCTGCTGGAAAAAGCGGCACAGATGCTTAAAGCCGAGCGGGGAAAACTTCTCACCGACTCCTTTGTCACCCACTGCGGCGACGACCTCGAACTGATCATGACCCATACCCGCGGGGTCGATGACAAGAAGATCCACAAACTTGCGTGGGACGTTTTCCTGGAATGCACGAAGATTGCAAAGGAGCTCAAGCTCTACGGTGCCGGGCAGGACATGCTTGCCGACGCGTTCTCGGGAAACGTCAAAGGCATGGGTCCGGGAGTTGCCGAGATGGAGTTCGAGGAACGGGGTTCCGACCCGGTCATGATCTTCATGGCCGACAAGACCGAGCCCGGTGCATGGAACTTCTACCTGTACAAGATCTTTGCCGATCCCTTCAACACCGCGGGCCTTGTGATCGACCCGTCCATGCACGACGGCTTTGTCTTCGAAGTGCACGACCTGGTGAAAAAGCGGGTAATCTCTTTCTCCTGCCCCGAGGAGAGCTACAGCCTGCTTGCCTATATCGGCGCCCCGTCGCGGTATGTCGTCAAGCACGTGTTCAAGAAGGACGGCACGATTGCCGCCTCGACGAGCACCCAGCGCCTCAACATGATGGCGGGACGGTATGTGGGAAAAGACGATCCGGTCATGATCGTCCGGGCCCAGAGCGGCTTTCCCTCGATGGGAGAGGTGCTCGAACCGTTCACGATCCCGGTCCTTGTCGCCGGGTGGATGCGCGGGTCCCACCACGGCCCCTTCATGCCGGTCGGACTCTGCGATGCGAACTGTACACGTTTCGACGGCCCGCCAAGGGTTGTCTGCTTCGGGTTCCAGGTATCGGACGGCAGGCTGATCGGCCCGGCCGATATGTTCGAAGACCCCGGCTTCGACCGGGTCCGGTCGCGGTGCAACGAGCTCGCCGACACAATCCGGGCACAGGGGCCGTTTGAACCCCACCGCCTTTCGCTGGAAGAGATGGAATATACTACGCTTCCCGCCGTTGAAAAGAAACTGGAGAAGCGCTGGAAACCCCTCAAAAACTAACCTGTTTTTGGTTGTTCCGTCACCCCGGGCCCTTTATCATCTTCCGGCGAGCTAGGAAACTTTAATTATCTTACGACCCAAATCAGAGCAGATGGTTAACGGAATTGTTTTGCCCATAAAAAAGGTATTTGCTCTCGTTGATTCGAAGATTGTTGTAGAAATAAAGGACGAGGGCAAGAAACTGCAGGGCAGGCTTGTCGCCGTGGACGAATACTTGAATATCCACATGGACGAGACGATCGAGTACGTCAACAACGAAAGGGGCAGGAGCCTCGGCACCGTTGTGATCCGCGGGAACAACATTCTCACCATTGCGCCGGCCCTGTAAGATAAACAACAGGGGATCTGAACTGCGATGCCTGAACCTGAAGATGATGCACTGGCATTGATCCAGTCAAAGCCGGAAGGCGTGCTCCAGAGCGAACTCTGGAAAGAGATCGGCGTGGACAGCCGGAAGTGTTCGCGGATTGTCAAGAAACTCGAAGACAACGGGCTTATCGAGCGCGTTGAGTTCAAAAAGGAGGGGATCAAGACATTCCTGCTCCGCGCCAAGCGGCTGCCGGTCCGGCCAGAGGATCTCCTTGCCGGGGACGAACTGATCCCCTGCATTGCCTGCGACCTCGAATGCGTGGTCGAAGAGTGCCACCCCCTGATGGACTGGATGTACCAGCTCGCCATTGTCGAGAACAGCGGCAAATAATTTTTTCTTTTTAAGGTTATGGTTGCTCGCGACAAGGTACCGGTAATCTTCGGGCTTCTCCTCTTCCTTGTCCCGTTCAACATTTACTGTATCGGCGACCGGGTGGCGACCGGCGTTCAGTGGGCGCTCTTCCGGTTCCAGGCAAGCGATCTCGGGAACAGCCTGATTCTCGCGAGCCGCGATCTGTATTACGTGACTGCAGGGATCCTGAAAGGTACGACTGCCCTCTCGACGGTTGTGTGGCTTTGCGGGACGGTACTCCTTGTCGCAGCTTTCTGTCTTCTTGTGGTCTCCGCTCTGCGATTCGCCCGGCTGGTCCGGCCCGCGGGGCTGGCGATCATTGTATCCGGCATTCTCTTTCTCCTTGCAGATATCGTCCAGTACGGGATCGCGTTCCACAACCTGCACGGGTATGCCCTGCCGGTCGGCGTCCCGCTCGTGCTGGTGGTCGGGGCCTGGTGTTACCGGGAGGGTGCGGACCGTCCCGCGCCCGATGTCCCTGATGTAAGCGGCGGGGAAACGCCGTCCCCTGATGGGGATGAGAGGAGTTAAGCAGATCTCTGCAATCTTCCCCGGAAAGGATCCGGACCTTCGGGATGCAGCGGGCCAATCCGGGCCAGTATCATCCGAAAACAGGGAATTCCTCTTCTCCAGTCAACTATTTATGAGAACATAGCCGAATATACGTACCTGTACAGACCAGACGAGCCCCGGCTCCGGAGTGCCTGATGATATCGGCCCTTTTTGTTGACGACAATACCGGTTTTGCGGCCCAGCTGCGCCCGATCCTTGAAAAGACCGGCGAGGTCCGCATGGAGCTCGCACCGTCGCCCAAGATGGCTATCGAGAAGCTGAAAGGCCGGGTCTTCGATGTTGTGATCTGTTTTGAGGAGATCCCGGCGGTCAACGGGATCGAGTTCGTCCCCGACATGGACGGGATTGGTTTCCTGCGTTACCTCCGCTCGATCGGCAACCCCACGCCCGTCATCCTCTTCCACCGGCGGGGCCAGAGCCGGATCGCTTTTGAAGAGGTGGCAACCGGGGCCGAGGTCGCGTTCACGGGAAGCTCCGACACGCGGGGACCGGCTGCCGACCTTGTCACGCTCCTTAAGCAGACAACGCTCCGGAGGAAGACGGAACGCGAGGTCAAGCTCCAGAACGACCAGCTCACCTCGATCCTCTCGGCAACCCCGCTCGGTATTTTCCAGATGCGCAACGCGGCGATAGCATGGGTCAACCACCCGCTTGCTGCCCTTCTCGGAACCACCGAATCAGCCCTTCTCGGGAAACCGGTAAAAACGCTCTTTAAAAGTGAGGAAGAGTTCGGGCAGGTCTGCCGTGACCTCCAGATCCACCGCGATCCCCTCGGGAACGGTTTTGCGGAATCCGAGATCGTTACCGCCGGGGGAGGGTACGTTGCCTGCACCCTCCAGGCCCGGCTCATCGACCCGCTCGATGCAAAGAAGGGCGGGACCGTTGTCGTAACCGATATCTCTGAAAGGAAGAAGATGCGGGATGCGTTAAAAGAGAGCGAGGCAAAGTACCGCGACATGATGGCAAACGCCCAGAGCATCATTATCCGTATGGATCTGCAGGGCACCATCACCTACGTAAACACCTTTGCCGCGGCGTTCTTCGATTACTCCGAGAGCGATCTCGTGGGAAAGAACGTTACGGGAACGATTGTCCCAGAGAAGAACCGGGGCGGCCATGATCTTTCGATGATGGCAAACGACCTGGGGTTCAATGCGGAAGGCTATGCGATCAACGTGAGCGAGAACGTCCGCCGGAACGGGGACATTGTCTGGATTGCGTGGATCAACAAGGCGATCCGGGACCCGCAGGGCCATATCACCGAGGTCATCTGTATCGGTCACGACATCACCGACCGTAAGCAGACCGGGGCGGTCCGGATCAGCACCGACACGTGGAAGGACCCGGTGGTCTCGGACACGGACATACGGGAAGAGGTCTTTGATACGGTCTTCCACATCGCAACCGAGATCTCGATCGAGGGCCGCGAAGGAAAAGCAGTCGGCACGACCTTTTTGATCGGCGATACAAAGAACGTGCTCGCCAAGTCACGCCAGATCATGCTCAACGCGTTTGAGGGCCATGCACCCGAGATGCGGATGGTGACCAATCCCGACCTAAAGGAGAACATCAAGGAGTTTGCCCAGCTCGACGGGGCATTCGTGATCTCGGGGGACGGGTTTATCGAGGCGTCGGGCCGCTACATCACGGTCGATTCGAGCCACGTAACGCTCCCCAAAGGGATGGGCACCCGGCACAACTCGGTTGCGGCGATGACGAGCGTGACAAAGGCGGTCGGGATCGTGGTCTCCCAGAGCGGCGGCGGGATTACGATCTTCAAGAACGGGCAGATATTGAAGAAGATCACCCTCTGACCCGGGCGGGGACGATAAAACCGGGGAATAAAAAGAAAAGACTGCGGCAGGTACCGGTTATTTTTGGCCCCTGGCTCTTTACCCATCCATCCGGATCGTGGTAATCTTGACCGTCTCCACCCCTTTTTGCGACATGATCTTTTCGGCAAAGGTCTTGATCTCCGCGCCTTCGCCATGCACGAGGATCACTTCAAGGCTGCGGGTTCCGGATACCTCCGAATGGAGGGTGGTGGTGATAAGAGAGAGATGCCCGTGCTGGATCTCCGTTATGGTTTCGAGCAGGCCGCGCTGTTCGTGGTTGTATACAATGGTGACGATTCCCTTTCGTTCGCCCTTGACATCGGCCATCCACTGGTAGTACGTGATATAAGTTCGGATTGCATCCCGTATTCCTTCTGATCGGGAGGAATACCCGCGGAGATCCAGTACCTCGTCAAATTTGTCGAGCAGGTTCTTTGGAAGGGATATTCCGACCCGGGAGAGATCGTCTTCCTGGTTTGTGGGATCATTCATGCTATCAGGATCTGTCCTGATTATTTTTAACATTTTTTAAAATTGTCTAATATTGTAATAATTAGTATGAATTTTATTGCATGCTGTTTGAGTGTGGCCGATAGTTATCCCGGGAAATTGCCCCGCTGAACACATCATCACAGACGACAGGGGAAACATCCGCCGGATGCGTATGCAAAGTGTGGTGGATCGCGGTTGATCGGGAAAAAGGGCAAAAAAGAACAATCGCCGGTTAACCGGCTATTTCTTTATTTTGAGATCTCAGTTATACGACCGGAACGGTACATACTGGTCGATAATCTTTACCCGGTCGCCCTGCGGTGTGATCGCCCAGACAACGGCCCGGTCATTGTTCTGGGTGGTGCCCTGCAGGGAGACGGTCTTTCCCACGTAGAGGGGCTGTTTCATGTTCCCGGTCTCGACAATGCCATCAGAGCGGATCACTTCGAGATCGAGCTCGGGGATGAGGTTCATCCCCATACCGCCGCGGAATGTCATGACGACCAGCGGGTTGATTGCCTGCCCGTTGCTCTGGACCTGCACATCGACTTCCCAGACATCGGGGAGAACTTCGGTCGGGCTCGGGGTGGGCGAGAGCGTGGGGAGAGTACTTACCGCTGCTGCCATTGTGGGGACGGTTGTGGGGGTGGCGGTCGAGACAAACGGGAGCGGGTCGGTCGTGTCCGTGCAGCCCGCTGCAGCGAGCAGCAGAGCGACAAACACGGCAAAGAGAACAGGGATGTGCCGGGTATTCATGGACTAGGATTTTACCCGGTGATATATAGGATACGTGGATGGTCCGGGTTCAACGGTTCCGCCCGGTCAGACATTCTTTTCCTCAGGCCCGCCCTCTCTTGCGCACCCGCAGGAACTGCCATTGTCCCGACAGGTGTACCGGCAGATGTTTCCCACGGTCCTGAAAGCATCTTCGAGATCCGGGAAGTTGGGGATCTTTGCCTCTTTTAAGATGTGCTGCGGGGTTTTCATAGAATCGCCGCCGATCATGCAGCCCACGATCATCTTTTTCGTGTGCGTGGAGAACCGGACGATCTCGTTTGCCACCCTTAAAGGATCCGAGATCGCGGTCGGGACGGTGATCACAAAGGCGATGTCCCAGAGGTCCTGGTGCCGGATCATGACATCGAAGGTCTTTGCAAACCGGTCCGGGTGCGAATCGCCCACCATGTCGATCGGGTTTGCCCGGCTCCAGTTCGACGGGAGGACGGCGTCGAGTTCCTGCACGATCTCCTGAGGGAACTCCACGAGCCGGATCCCAAAGCGCTCTGCGTAGTCCGAGGAGAGGACGGCAAAGCCGCCGGCATTCGAGATCACGACAGCCCGTGTACCCGCCGGGTATCCCTCGGAGGCGAGCAGTTCTGCTGCCTGGAATGCCTCCCGGATCGAGCGGGCCGGGATGATCCCCGCCTGTTGGAACGCGGCCTGGTACACGGCAAAACTCCCGGCAAGGGAACCGGTGTGCGACGATGCGGCCTTCTGCCCGATTGCCGACGACCCGGATTTTATCGCGATCACGGGCTTTGCGGCCGTGATCCGGCGCACGATCTCAAGGAAGCGCCGGCCGTTTTTGATCTGCTCCACATAGAGGATGATCGCGTTTGTTGCCGGGTCTGCGGCCGTCCCCTGGATGAAGTCCTCGAATGCGAGGTCGAGCTGGTTTCCTACCGAGATAACCGAGGAGAACCCGATCTCTTCTGGCAGGCTCCAGTCGACAATCGTCGTGATGATCGCCCCGCTCTGGGAGATAAAGGCAATGGAACCGGGCCGGGGGGAGATCGTGTCGAACGTGGTGTTGATTCCCTGCGAGGGGACCATGAACCCGAGGCAGTTGGGGCCCATGACCCGGAGCCGGTATTTTTTTGCCGAGGCAAGGATCTGTTCTTCGAGGGCCTTTCCTGCGGCGCCGGTCTCCCGGAAACCGGAGGAGATAATGACCACGAGGGGGATCCCTTTCTTTCCGGCCTCTTCGACAATGGCCGGGACGCCATGCGCCGGGATGGCGATCACGGCGGCATCCACCGGCCCGGGTATCGCGGTAAGCGACGGGTATGCGGTCTTTCCAAGAATAGTCGGGCTTTTCGGGTTAACCGGGTAGAGGTCGCCTGCAAACGGGAGCATGTTCCGGCAGATCGCGTACCCTACCTTGTCCGGGTCCTGCGATGCTCCGACTACGGCGACCGAGCGGATCCCGGAGAGGAGGCCGGCCGGTGCCGGGCCGTCGATTCCTTCCTCCGGTGTCGGTTCTGGTGCGTCATCGACATAGATCCGTGCGTCCACCGCACAGCACCCTTCCCCGTACAGGATGACCGGGTTGATGTCGAACTCGCTGATCTCGGGGTGTTCGAGAAACATCCGCACGAGCGCCCCGGTGATCCGGACAAACGCCGCCTCGTCCCGTGGCGCAGCGTGCCGGTAGCCGGCAATCAGCGGGTGGCCTTTCAGGCTGCGGACCATGGCAAGGATCCCGTCTTCGTCCACCGGGAGGATACGGATCGCCACGTCGCGGAGCAGCTCCACGAGCGTCCCGCCCATGCCGATGGTAAGCACCTTCCCAAACGCCGCGTCGGTCTTCCCCCCCACGATCAGTTCGAGACCCTGTGCCTGCTCTGCTTCGAGGATCACGCCCCGGATCTCCGCACCCGGATATGCGGCCCGCACGTTTGCCGTAATTGCGGCAAATGCCTTCTTTGCCGCTTCGGGAGAGGTGATCCCGGTAATGACGCCCCCCGCATCGCTCTTGTGAACCACCTGCGGCGAGACGATCTTTGCCACGAGCGGAAAGCCGATCTCTGTTGCTTTTGCCTCTGCCTCTTCCGGGGTCGCTGCCAGTGCATACCGGGGAACGGGAATTCCATAGGTTTCCAGCAGTGCATAACCTTCGGATTCAGAGAGCAGGGTGCGGGTCATGGCAAGAAAAATCTCCTTACTGTTAGTTCCGGCAGCCGTGTTAATGAGGGTTGCCCTTACGGGAAGACAGCGGTTTTTCCCGGCGGGGAAGCGGGGAAACGGCGCACTGATGTGGCAGGGAAAACCGTATGAAAAAAGGATTAGTCCATGCCGTACGGGATGTTCTCCCGCAGGCAGTGGGCCATATCGGCAAGGATCGGCTCGATCTTCTTTTCCTTCCTGTAGCGCTCCGCAATCAGTTCGGCAAGGCTGCCCTTCTCGATCCGTCGTTCGATGACCGGCAGGTACTTCCGCTCTTCCGGAGTTGCCCGTTTCCATGCATGGGCATAAAGGGCTTCGAGCTCGGGACGGAGACCGGCCGTTCCTTTCCGGATGGCCGTTTCCATGAGCGCGAGGAGCGCGTTCCGGTCCGATTCAACGGGAAGCGTCGGGCAGCGCAGCAGGGCCTGTATGAACGCGGCAACCGCCATGTCGGATTTTATGCACTCCTGCTCGTCCATTGCCTTGATCTCAAGGCACTGCCGGGAGAACCGGACGATGAGCCCCCCCGAGTTGAGCCACTCCTCGCAGAGAATCTCCGCATCGCGGGCGCGGAGCTCGGCAAAAATCTTCTCCTGGAACGCGTTGTATTCTGCAACCGAGCGGAGCCGTTCCGGGACGATCCCGTTGCAGATCGCCGGGATCTGCTCCTGGTTTTTGCGGTAGTAAACGAGCCGGTTGTCCATTGCCCCGGTCAGCTTTCCCTCGACCATGGGCGACGACGCCGTGATGACGACAAGGTACGGCAGGAGGGTGCGGATCCGGTTGTACTGCATGAGCAGATCCTTCTCGTTTGCATACGAGAGATTGACCTGGAGCGCCTGGATGTTGAGCCATCCGTGCTGGTGGATGTTGAAGAGCCGGTCGTAGCACTCGTAGTACTCGCCCTCGTCGTGGTCCCAGACGGCGGTGCGGTCGAGCGTCACGGTCGGGTGCATTCCGAGGCCGAGCAGGTGGTACTGCGTCGGGAAGATCCGGTAGAAGCGGCTGATGCCCTGCATGAGCTGGGTTTCCAGTCCTGCCGGGCCGGTTGCCGGTACCTTCGGGAGCATCTCGATCACGGTCTTCTGGAGCTCTTTTCCCAGCCTGACATCGCCAAAAGAGATCTCGCTCTCGAAACTCCCGCAGATCGCCTTGATGATCTGGTCCGAAACGGGGAGCGCGGTAAAATGTTCGTCGTTTACCGAAAATTCATGTTCTGTTCCGATTGTCATAACGCCCGGTGTACCCGCGGGATCCCCACGACAAAGTCTGTCTCGGGCTCGTCGATCTTGTTGATCTCCGCAATCTCTTCATCTGTCAGGTTTGCGACAAGGTTGGTTATATTTTTCACGGCACAGTCGTACTGCTGGTCGTACGCGGCGGGCACGTCCTTTAAGAGTGTCACGATGGGGCAGATCGAGGGGTGTTTCAAAAACAGCCGGATCGTGTTCCCGTCAACGTCGAAAGTAAACGGCCCTGCCCGGCAGGTCTCGGGCTTGATCGCATGGATCGTGCACTTGCCGTTCTTCATGAGGTAGCAGGTATTGTCGGCGTGGATTTTGAGGCGCCGGTAGCCCTTTGTTTCGAATGCGTCCGGGGTTACCCCCTCTTTCAACAACCGTTCCTGACAGTTCTTCGATATAGGGGGGTGCGCTTCATCGCAACAGTGGCCCCCGCATTTCATACAGATAGCTTCGGCACGAAGCAGCCAGTTTTCCGTCATGTAAAATCACGTCAAAAAATGGTATTTTCCTAACTTGCAAAGAGATGGTTTACGATCCGTTCGTATACGTCCGGGTAAAATGCGTCTTCCCCGCTTTCGAGCGAAGGGTTGTCGTTTACCTCGATGACCCGGGCATCGCCGTTGCTGTTCTTGATGTCCACACCGTAGAGGCCGTTCCCTATCGCGTTTGCCGCATCGATCCCGAGCTGGATCACGTGGGGCGGAACCCCGTCGGCAGGCACGCTCTCCACGCCGCAGTACACGATGTGGCCGTTCACCGAGGCCTGGATCTTGAATGTCACCGAGGGGATCGTGTACTTGCAGGCGTACAATAGTTTCCCGCCGAGCACCCCGACCCGCCAGTCGTATGTGCTCTCCACGTACTGCTGGACAACGATCCAGTCCGACATCTTGATGAACCGCCGGGCAACCCGGAAGAACCCGGCGATATCGGTGACCTTCTCCACCCGGAGCGAGAACGAGGTCGAGGGCTCCTTGACAATCAGTGGCGTCCCGAGTGTATCGAAGAGCTGGCTCACCCGTTCCACCGAGAGCTCGTTTTTCGAGAGGAAGACCGTCTTTGGGAGGGCCACGTTCTTTTTTATCAGGTGGGAATACATGTTGATCTTGTCGCCGCAGATCTGGATCGAGTCCGAGTCGTCGATGACCGGGATCCCGTGGAAGTCCGCCATCCTTGCGGCAACGTAGGTGATGTTCATCGGGTCGGTCCGGGCCCGGATGAAGAGCGCGTCCATTTTGGGGATCTTGTTGATGTCGACCGGAAAGAGGAACTCGACGTTATGGCCCATATCCTCTGCAACGTCGCGGCAGTGGATCAGGGCCCCGAGCTGCTCGGAGATCGAGAGGGTTTTCCGGTCCACAAAGATGCCAAGCCTGCTCATAAGAACTCCTGCTCGTCGCGGTACGCGGCAAGGAGATCCCGCTCCTGTGCGGTGAGGTGGGTGTACCGGGTGGGGGCGAGGCTGGAAAGGGCGAGCTCTTTTCCGGTCTTGACAAAGACCATGCTCACGAGCGGGATCGCGAAGAGATCGTAGATCATTTTGGCGTACCCGCCGATAACAGCACAGCTCCCGGTGGTCCGACCAAAGACCGCGGTGCAGGTGTGGATGGTGGCACCGTCGCCGAGTTTCTGGTAGCAGAACGGGTACTTGGCCTTGTTGGTGATGTGCTTGACCACGTCCTTTGCCTGCTCGTTGTCCTGCACGACAAAGAAGTCGGACGCAGTGGCAAAGTAGTTGAGACCGTAGAGGATCGCCGGCAGCGGGACGTAGGCCTGCGAGATGCCCCATTCCATGACGGGGATTCCCGCGAGCTTTGCCCGTTCAAGGCAGATGGGCACGACAAAGGCGTCGAGGACGGCACGGCTGGAGGGGCGGATGTCCTCTCCTGCGAGTTCGTGCCGGAGGATGGTGTAATAGGCCTCGGTCTTGTAGGAGTAGTCCTCGGCGATCACGTGGATGGCATGGTCGCGGCGGACGATAGCGAGAGAGTCGCGGAGCATTGGCGGTTCGTGTTTCTGGGTGAGGCGGGCATGGCCGTTTTTACCGGCTGCTTTCATGTGCGGCTGTTCGAGGTACGCCGCCCGTGCCGCTGCCCTCCGGTTCATGCCGGGCCGGGTGATGACATTGGCCGGGCCACCTGCTATGGCCGGCTCTGTCTGCAGTCCGTCTCCGGACTGCGGGGTATTGCCCCATCTATCGTTCATCCGCAGATCAGCCCGCCGTCCGCACACGCTGTGGTCGCTCTACGGCCGGGGGTATTGCGTACAGGGCAATGGCTGACGCAATCGACCCTGTCAGGAGAAATACACCGGGCAAAACCCTGATCGAATACCGCACGCTGCAAACCTTCCGGCCTGCTGCGTGTTATAACAAAAGAGAGGGGAAACGGGAACCGTTTGGCCTCTTCATCATCGTCGTCGTTGATGACACTGACGGTCATATCCAACACTAATCCGGCAGAAAACCGGATCATTCTGTCTATTCTCCTCTATACGTGCCGGGCTTTAAAAGAATTATGCACCGTACAAGGGCCGGAAATGCGCAGGGTTCATAATCCCTGCCCTTTTTCCCGCGGACCGGTCGGGCCTGCCGCGCAGGCAGTTACCGGCAGAAGAACCGGGTTCCGGCATTTTTGCCCTGTTGACCTGCCCCTCATTTCCAGATGACACGTTCCCTGATCAGGTTTCGCTCCACGCGAAGCACACCTTTTGGGACTGGAAGGCATGGGGGGGCCCCTTTTTGCCCGGAGAGGGGAGGTGGGGGGCCGGTACGAAAAATTCCGGATGGGGGGACGGGGGGTATCCCATAATCCGGAGGTGAGGGGGTCCCCCCACCACTTCATGCGATCACCCCACCCCCCTAGTCCGTGACCGGTGGGGTGGTCCCCCCTCCCCCGCTCGCCGGATGTTCCACGCGAACTACAGGTTTTGGAACTGGAAGCAAGGGGGGGTAATCCCTTGTTTTGTGCAAAACAGGGGGGGTGGGGGTCTGTTTGCGAAAAAAGAAAACCGGGGGGAGGGGGGTAGCTGAAAATCCGGAGGGGACCCCCCTGCCCGGAGATTTTGGGGGAGGGGGGGGTTATGGGCCGGGATATTTTTAGAAAGTACTGGATCGGGACCTGAGGTTTTTGAAAAATCCTTAACCGCGGGACACTGGTTTTTTGAAAATCCGGCGCAACGCGATCGCGGTTTTTAGAAAATCCGCGGCTCCGGACCCGGGAATTTTTTGTGAAAACCTGCACAACCCGACAAGTGACCGTCGGAAAACTGTGATGAATATTGGTGGGCCGGGTGTTTTGGAGGTGGACGCGATGCCGATCTTTTCTGATAATTGCCGATACTTGCATTGCACTTTTTTGAAAATCCTTAGTAACGCGATTGAGGTTTTTAGAAAATCCTCAGCAACCTTGCCGCTCTTTTTTGCAAATCCTTCCCTCGCGATCGGAGATTTTCCGGAAAAACGGGGAGTGTACAGGGTTTGTCGGTTCTTACGGAACACTAGGAGGGGGGCTTCACCCCCATATCCCCACGAGCGATAAGTGCCGCCGCCCCCGACGGGGCGCCCCCGCGGCGGATCAGGGGAGTGTCCCTGAGCAAATTGCATTAACATTAATTTTATTTTGAAAGATAGACACGAGTACAGAAATATCGAACAATTGCTGCAGCAACGAAACACCCTATTATTACACCTATTGTCCAACCTACAGATCCTTTTGGAACTAACCCTGAAACATAAAAAAATGCTGACAATGTCAAAAAAACCCAGAGACTAAGTTGGTAAATTTGTAAGTCTATTTTTTTATCTTCAGTATTATTTTTTGCAGGGGGAGAATTTTGGAATATAGTAATCAATTGTTGTCCACATCTCGGACAAAAACTTGCATCTTCCCAAGTTTCTTCCCTGCCACAGTTGGGACACTTCATATAATATCATTGCAAGGAGTTATTAATATATTATACAATTATTTTCCTTTATTCCTGTCCTGAAAGTTTCTTGAAGTTCCCATAATTGAATATTAAGAAAGAAAAGTGAATGCGAGGGATGGGATTCGAACCCAAGAACTCCTGCGAGACCAGGCCCTGAACCTGGCGCCGTTGACCTGGCTTGGCTACCCTCGCGCCTGATGATTTGCGCCTTAATAGATTATGTGCACGGTGTAATAAAGGTGCGGGAAAATATGGGGGTTTGGGAATATAGGGGGTGCGAGCGGGGGGTCCGCTGGGGAAAGCCGCCCTGGCAGGCACGGACGGTTAGTGCTTCTGCCCGTTCATGTATTTTTTGAGTTCCCGCTCGCGGAGCTCGATACGCCGGATCTTCCCGGAGATGGTCTTCGGGAGCGAATCAACAAACTCGATTACCCTCGGGTACTTGTACGGCGCCGTTACCCTCTTTACGTGGTTCTGGAGTTCCTTGACGAGCGCCTCTGATGGCTGGACTCCGGACTTTAAGATCACGAACGCCTTTACGATCATCCCCCGGATATCGTCCGGAGTCCCCACGACCGCCGCCTCCTGCACGGCCGGGTGCTCGATCAACGCACTCTCGACCTCGAAGGGGCCGATCCGGTAGCCCGACGCCTTGATCACGTCGTCGTCGCGGCCGATGAACCAGTAATAGCCGTCCTCGTCCTTGTAGGCCTTGTCGCCTGTGTAATACCAGCCATCGATAAACGACTTCCTGTTCTCCTCGGGGTTGTTGAGGTACTCCACAAACATCCCGACCGGCTTGGGGTCACACTTTATCGCAATCCGTCCTTCTTCGTGGATGCCGACCGGTTTCCCATTCTCGTCGTGGAGCTCGATCACCCAGCCGGGCGAGGGCTTGCCCATCGACCCGAACTTGGGCTTCATGCAGGGGAACGTGCCGATCGAGAGCACCATCTCGGTCTGGCCGTAACCCTCGTAGATGGTCAGCCCCGTTGCATCCTTCCATGCCTTGATGACCTCGGGGTTGAGCGGCTCGCCCGCGCTCACGCAGTGCCGGAGCTCGGTGAAATCGAACTTGTCGAGATCGGCGAGGATCAGCATCCGGTAGATCGTGGGCGGGCAGCAGAAGGTCGAGATCCCGTACCGCTCGATGAGCGGCAGGAGTTCGGTTGCATTGAACCGGCCGCGGATATCGTATACGAAGATTGCGGCGCCCTGGAGCCACGGGCCGTAGAGTTTGCCCCACGCGCTCTTTGCCCAGCCGGTGTCGGAGAAGGTGAAGTGGAGGTCGTTCTCGTGGACATCGTGCCAGAACCTTGAGGTGACAATATGGCCGAGCGCATAGCTCTGGCAGTGAAGCACCATCTTTGCTTCGCCAGTGGTACCCGAGGTAAAGAAGATTACCATCGGGTCGGTGGCTTTCGTCTTTTTCATGCCGGGGAGATTGACCAGTTTTGCCGAGACCGGTGCCGGGTAGTCGAGCTCTACAGGATAGCTGATCCAGTGCTCGCGTTTCCCGTCAACCATAAACCGGCAGGTCAGGGACGGGCAGTCCTTTGCGATGGCATCGATCTTGTCTGCCTGGTCCATCGATGTGATCACCATCTTGATCTCTGCGGCATTGATCCGGTATTTCAGGTCGTGCTCGGTCAGCATGGTCGGCGCCGGGCAGTAGACCGCGCCGCGCTTGATAAGGGCAATCGTTGCGATCCACCACTCGGGAACCCGTGGGAGCATGATCATGACCCGGTCGCCCTTGTTGATGCCGTACTTGATGAGCATGTTCACGATCTGATTGGAGAGGCGCATCAGATCCCAGAAGGTGAACTTCTTCTCCACGCCTTTCTGGTTGGTCCAGATCATGGCAAGTTTGTTCCGGTCCTTTTTGGCCCAGGCATCGATCACATCGAAACCGAAGTTGAAGTACTCGGGGACATTGATATGGAAGTCCCGGTAGGTTTCATCGTAATCGGTCATGTTCGGCACCGGTCCGCCCTCGGGCTGGCCCATGCAGGCAAGAGTCGCTGCACCAGCGGTAGAGAGCTGGCTGGTGCATGCTTCCGCAATCCAGTCGGACCGGGAGATCTTCTTTTGTTCGCAGGCCCTGTCGATCTTTTCTGTCAGGGCATCGTCCATGGATACCGAGTACCGCACCATGCCTCTACTGTTTGGTGGTGCACCTAATGAGCGTTTTGATATATTGGTGCACCATATTTGCAGATCCGCCAGACCCCATAAATGCACGGGTTATCAGATTGTGAATGATTTTTGCACCATGTAGACTACAAAAAATACGTGTATATCCCGGGACCGTCACTGTTTCCCGTCAGTAAGTGGCAGTGGTTCACCAACGGCCCGGGCTCGTGCCATAGCATTCGGCACCACATTCTCAATCCCTGCTTGTCGGGCGGGAAGGATCTCCTGCGGGGGCCGGCCTGTTCGGCCGGAAAGTGCACCGGCCGTCTATCCGGTCACAGAGATAATTATGGCAGGATATTTGCGCCCCTGCACGCATTTTCCCGGAAAGCATTTATCCTGCACCAGCTGCCCCAAGGAAAGCATTTAAACCATCCTCCAGATATCCCGGGATCATACAATAGGCGGAAACCGGAATGGAAGGGGCAGCGGATTGGGAGAAAATTCCCTTTTGTCCCCCGGCACAAATGCAGCCGGAACAAACACCCCGATACCGTTCCAGAAAAGCAGTGCGGCAGGACAATTTCACCTGTCCTGCACCCCGCCATGAGGTATATACATGAATGCCGAAATAAGCAGCCTGACTAGCCAGGCAAAGGGTTATGCTGAGGTATTGGACCAGCTCAGAAATGAGATGAAGACCGTCATTGTCGGCCAGCGCGATGTGATAGACCGTCTTTTGATCGGGCTTTGTGCCGACGGCCACGTACTCCTTGAGGGGGTACCGGGCATTGCAAAGACGCTCACGATCAAGACCCTCTCGCAGTGTATTGACTGCAGTTTCGTGCGGATCCAGTTCACGCCCGATCTGCTGCCTGCCGATATCATGGGCACGAAGATCTACAACCAGAAGGACTCCACGTTCTCCACGATCAGGGGCCCGGTCTTTGCCCACTTCGTGCTTGCAGACGAGATCAACCGGGCGCCGCCCAAGGTGCAGTCCGCCCTTCTCGAAGCCATGCAGGAGCGGCAGGTGACGATCCAGGGCGAGACCCATGCGCTCCCGAAACCGTTCTTTGTGCTTGCAACCGAGAACCCGATCGAGTCCGAGGGGACGTATCCCCTGCCCGAGGCGCAGGTGGACCGGTTCATGTTCAAGGTGCTCATGACCTACCCGGAGAAGAACGACGAGGTCACCGTTCTCGACCGGTTCACGGAAGGGACCACGATCACCCCGAGAAAGGTCGTAACCAAAGAGAAGATTCTCGAGATCCAGGCATTCACCCAGAAGGTGTACGCCGATGCAGCGATCAAGAAGTACGCCTGCGAGCTCGTGGACGCGACCCGCCACCCCGATACCTACGGGATCGAGGAGGCAAAGTACATCGCACTCGGCGCTTCGCCCCGTGCCACGATTTTCCTGGTTCTCGGCGGCAAGGCCCATGCGCTGCTCGCCGGCCGCGGCTACGTGATCCCCGAGGATGTCAAGGCCGTTGCCCACGACGTGCTGCGGCACCGCATCCTCCTCACCTACGAGGGCGAGGCGGACGGGGTAACAACCGACCGGATCATCGACCGTATCCTCGGTGTCGTCAAGGTGCCGTGATCGCCATGACCCATGCAGTGCAGATGCCGGGCAGGGCATTTTTCCTGTCCGAAACAAGCGGTTCCTTTGCGGGGGAAGAAGAATGGACGATCGTGCCGAACTGATCCGGCAGTTAAAAAAGATCGATCTTGCGACCGGCATCCTTGTCGAAGGGCTCCAGTCCGGTCCGCACCACTCGGTCTTTAAGGGGCAGGGCATCGAGTTCTCCGAGATCCGCGAGTACGTGCCTGGCGACGATGTCCGCTCGATCGACTGGAAGGTGACGGCACGCTACAGCCGCCCGTTCATCAAGGAGTTCACCGAGGAGCGCGACCAGACCTTCTACTTTGTCGTGGACATCTCCGGCTCATCAGGGTTTGGCTCGGATACCACGAAACAGAGAAAGATCCTCGAAGTGACTGCAAGCCTCGCCTTTGCCGCAATAAAGAACAACGATCGGATCGGTTTAGTGCTCTTCTCTGACCGGGTGGAGAAGTTCGTCCCGGCCAAACGCGGGAGAAAGCACCTGGCAAACCTCTTCAACGTAATGATCGACCATACAGCAGTCTCGCAAAAGACCGATCTTGCCGCAGCGGCCCGGTTCCTTGCCGGCGCACTTTCGCGTCGGTGCTCGATCGTGATCCTCTCGGACTTTGCATCACCGGACTTTTTCCTGCCGCTCCGGATCCTCCGGCGCCGCCACGAGGTGCTTGCAATCCGGGTTGCCGACCCGCGGGAACTCGACCTGCCCGATGTGGGATTGATCGAGCTCGAAGACCCCGAGACCGGCGAGCAGGTTCTCGTTGACACTTCAGACCCGGTCTTCCGCGAGCGCTACAGCGAGCTCGTTACGGAGGCAGACCGGCGCCTGCACGCGGATTTCGCGAAGAACCGGATCCCGGAGGCGGCGCTTTTGACCGACGAATCCTACGACATACCGCTGAAACGGTTCTTTGGCGGAGTAGCAAAGAGGAGGGCTGGCTATGTCCGGGTTTTATGAGCCGGCCTGGCTTTTTGCGCTCCTCTTACTCCCGGTGCTTGCCGGGGTCTACTGGTATATCACCCGGAAAAAGAAGCAGGAAGCAATTGCCTTTTCCCGGATAGCGTTCGTGAAATCCGCGCTCGGCGATGCACGAAAATCGAAACGGGCACACATCCTCTTTATCGTAGCGCTCGCGGTCATCGGCCTTCTGGTTATCGGCCTTGCCGACCCTCACATCCCGCTCGAACAGACCAAGGAAGGGACAAACGTCATCCTTGTCCTCGATATCTCGGGCAGTATGCAGGCAAGCGATTACCAGCCAACGCGCATCGAGGCGGCAAAGACCGCTGCCGAACAACTGGTGCGCAGCCTCGACCCGAAGGACTCGGTCGGGGTTATTACGTTCCAGTCCGGTGCAACCACGGCCGCGTACTTAAGCCAGGACAAGGACCGGGTCATCGAGAAGATCGCCGCAATCCAGCCGAGCAGCGGGGAAACCGCAATCGGCGACGGCCTCGCGCTCGGGGTCGACATGGCCCAATCGGTACCGAACAAGAAAAGCGTGATCATCCTGCTCTCCGATGGCGTGAACAACGCAGGCGTGATTACTCCCGACGAAGCGGTTGCCCTTGCAAAATCCGCTGGCATCCCGGTCTTTACCGTGGGCCTCGGGACAACGACCCCAACGATCCTCGGCTACGATTGGCTGGGCAACCCGCAGTACACGCAGCTCGACGAAAAGACGCTCCAGTCGATCGCCGACCAGACCGGCGGGAAATACTTCAAGTCGGTCGATGACAAGACCCTAAAGGAAGTCTATTCGGGCTTAAGTTCCGATATCGTGCACGAGAAAGAGGACACGAGCATCAAGGATTACTTCATTGCAGCAGCCCTCGTACTGCTCTACCTTGAGTTTTGGCTCCGGTACGGCAGGGGGCGGATCATCCAATGAAGGCGTGGCATGCAGGCATTTTCCTGCTCCTTTTTGCTGCAATGCTCGTCCCGGCCACGCTTGCCGCCGGGATCACGATCACGTCCGATCAGACGGACTACTACTTTGCGCTCGGGGACACTGCCGCAATCTCGCTTCCGGTCTCAAACACCTACGATCACGATATAGACGGGACACTCCAGTTCACGACCGTAGAACAGCTCCAGAACACCGGTTCGAGCTTAACGAGCACCAAGAACCGGGTCTATACCACCACGCTTCCATCAGGAAACTCATATCTCAACATCAGCGCCGGGATTTCAAACACTCCGGAGTCGATCCAGATCCAGGTTGCCTTCCAGTATTCCGATCCTTCGGCAACCCAGGTGACGCTGCCGGCGATTACGGTCCACTTCGTGCAGGACCCGTCGCAGCACGCACAGTCGCAGGGAGGACAGCAGACGAGCACAAGCGGAGCTGCAACCTCGGCGTTCGGGTCGAGCTCGGTCCAGATCGTGCAGCAGTCGGTATCGGTACAACAGCAGGCGGGGCGCGATGCTTCGCAATCGTCTTCCTCGGCACTCCAGAACAACCAGATGTCGCAGGACACTTCTGCACTAAAGGAGCAGCTCCAGCGCGAGGCGGCGGAAAAGGAGCAGGAAAAGACCGCATTTGCATCAGCCCTCGATGCCGATCCGCTCGTACAACAGGTAAACGAGACTCTTGTGGCCGATGGATATTCCCGGGCGTCCGTTGATACGAATCCCGCATCCGGTTCCGACGGCTCCTTTGCCATGACCTACCAGAATGCCGCAGGAGAGCAGGTGAGCCTGAACGGTGCCATGAAACAGGGTGTTGTGCCCACGGTAATCGAACAATCGGCGGCCGCCCTCAACGTGACCGCACCGCTTGCGGCAAATACTACCTACCAATCGTTTGTCCGGACACTCGGCGACAAGGGATACTCCCGGAATACCACGCTTATGAACGTGACACTCTCCGGGGCAATGGTGAACGTGACCTACCTCACGGATAAAGGGACCCCGGCGTTTGTCAACGCAACGGTCGAGAACGGGAACGTGACGCAGGTTTCGCTTGGCCTGAATGAGAAAGGGCCGGACTACCTGCTCATCGCGATCATTGCAGTGGTTCTTGTCATCGCAGCGGTCTGCGTGTGGCTGATCTGGCGGCGCCTGAAGGCAAGAAAACCGGTCCTCCCGCAGGCTTCCCGGCAGGTACGGCCGGCGCCGGTCCCGCTCGATTACCGCAAAGAAGCCCTGCGCCTGCTCTCAGAAGCTGAAGCAGCCTACCACCGCCACGAGTACCGGGACGCATACGGCCTTGCCGGGCGGGCAGCCCGGGTCTTCCTCTCGTACGACCACGGCGACCGGCGCGAGCTCACCAATGCAGAACTCGTATCTGTCCTTGCCACATCCGGCCGGGCCGGTTCCGATACCATAGCCACGCTCCTTGAGCGGACGAGCGATGTGGAATTTGCGAAAGGCATGCCGGATGAAGGAGAGTTTACCGGGATAGTAACAACGATCCGGCGGATGGTGACCGGAAAATAACGGTCCCGGGCCTGACGGGGAACCGGACCATGGGATACGGTCTCCCCGCCGTCATTCGTTTTTTTTAACAAGCCTTTCCCGGTCACCGGTTAATAACAAACCGGTTGAGTTCGTCCTGGTACTGGTAATCGAATTTCCAGGCATCGTCCTGGAGCAGGATCTCGAATATCATTATCACGGATTCAGGGGAACGGGTCGAGTATTTTTTGACAGCCGCCACGATCTTCTCTGCACAGGGAACAATATCGCTGCCAAAGTGATGAGTAAACTTTCGGGAATATTCATCAGCCTTCTCTTTGTCGCAGGTGGCTTCGAGCAGCAGGCACCATTTCGCATACCCGCAGCTGTAATACAGGAGCGTGCGCGGATCGGTGATCTTACCACGGACATTTTCCTTGTTTTCGAGGAATTTTGACAGGCCTTTTATTGCCTCTTTCGCATTATCCGAACAGAATTTTCGGAAATATTTTTTTATTCTCGATTCAACAAGGGGTTCAAAAACCGGTTCCTGGAGCGCAAGGGCAAGATCGTGGAGCAGGCGGGGATGGTCATCGTCGGTTTGAGGGTTCGCCACGATATAGGGGTATCCCTCGTTCCAGAGCAGCAGGTGCACGATTTCATGGGCAACGATCCGTGCGTCCTCGGGGGATTTGGGATATTTTTTTAAAATGATCGTATTAGTTGCCGGTGAGGAATTCCCCTCTTTTTTTGCATACGTATTGATAGTCCAGGTAATGGTTATGGCATCGATGGCAGCTTTATTGTCGGAATAAAATGCGAGAAAAGCGCTGTGTTTCTTACAGAGATTTGACACCATTAACCGGGCAGCTGAATCGGTCAGTCTTGTGGTAGGAGTGGATTTTGATCCAGCGTGCGATTTTTTCATAATGGCCTTTGGCGTGGGAACCAATAAGCGTTTTTCCCGGTCTCACGTTCCCGAATAAAAGCGGGCCCGGATTGTCACCGGATCATCTTTGGGCTTTTTCCCGAATCCTGACATAAAAAAAGACAGCGCGAAGGTAATGGCACAAAAAAATCAGAACTGGAATCCCTTGCCCGAGGGGGTTCCCCACGGATCCGAGGTAAGTTCCTTTACCACGGCAGCGGCAAAGGCCTTTGCCGCCTGAGGACCGTTCGCGGTAATGATCCGCCCGTCCTGTACTACCGGGTCGTTGAGCACGACCGCATGCCCCTTTTTCATCTCAAAGACCGCAGTCTGGCTGTTGTATACCGTCGCCTTTTTCTGTTTCAGGATACCGGAGCGTGCGAGTACCACCGGGGCAAGGCAGATTGCAGCGACCACCTTGTCGGTCTCTGCAAAGAAGCCGGCCAGGCGTACGAGCAGTTCGTCCTCCCACAGGTAGGTCTGGCTCCCCGATCCCCCTATGACGATCAGACCGTCATAGTTTTTCGGATCGATATCGTCGAACGAGAGATTGGCGTTCACTTTTGCGCCGAGCATCCCGGTGCAGGTACCGGGACGGGTCGAGGCGATATCAAAAGAGATATTTGCCTGCTTGAGCGCAGCCATCGGTTCCGCCAGTTCTTCGTCCCGGAATTTCTCGGGAGCAACTGCTAGTACGACCTTCATGGTATCCGAATTTCCCTGTGATTATATTTGAGGATTGTCACATTTGCATGGATCTGCCATGCATTATCGGGAACCCCGGTCGGTTTCAGGAAAGATCTGCTGCAGCTTTTTCAAGCGACGCCACCACCCTGCGCCGGAATATATCTCGGTCGATTGCGGTTGCCGCGTGCCGTTCGAGAACCATGATCCGGTCTGCCTGTGCGATCAGGGTATCCATGGCGCACGCGGCAAAGACGAGTGATGTCTTTTGGAGTTTCCCTCGATTCCCGGCGAGGATCTCTGCAAGCGGCGTGACCTCGTTTCCCTGGAGGCAGCTACGGGCAAGAAGGTTTGCCGCAGCCCGGTCCTCGTCGATAATGAGGAGCGGGGCACCGCGGGCGACCGCGTCTTGTATCTCTGCCGCCATTGTCATCGATCCGCTCCCCGCCCCGTAGGCAGCCTTAACTGTCCCCTCCATCCCTGGCGGCAGTGCGGAAAAGAACATGCTCACATCTGCCCCGGCAAGCTCGCAGCCGGTGGCCTCGGCCCCGCAAACGCCCCGGACCGTCACGATCAGTTCGCGCCCGTCGCCGGTCGCATGGTCGTCCTGGCCTGCCACGATCCCTTCGAGGAACGTGGTCTTTCCCTGTGCGTTCGATCCTGCTATTGCAAAGACCTCCCGCTGCTTTATCCCGAGACCGGTAACGACCGTGTGGCTCGCGGGCAGTTCGATCTCGACAGGCCCGAGTTCTTTTGGGCAGGCAAACGAGATGTTTACCCCGCTCTTGGGGCCGGCGGTGCGGAAATAACTGCGGTACTGGGTGCATTGCCGGGCCGGCCGGGCCCCGTCGCCGACAAATGCCACGAGCCCGAGCGATGGCAGCGATTCGCGCAGGAGCTGCTGGTCGAGCGAGGCAATCCAGGCCGGTTCGAGGACCCGGGCCGGGATGGTGCAGGCCATTCCCGCGACCGCATCGCAGAGGGCCGCTGCCTGTTCGCAGAATGGTCCGGTGGCCCGGGTCGGGATGTCTTCAGGATACGGTACGGCTCCGCAGAGGACCAGGTGAATACCCTTGTCGTCCGCGAAGTTGCGGGAGTCCGCATGCCAGAGATCCGAGGCAAGCGCAGCCGGGGAGGCGGTGAGGGTATAGGGCTCTACTGTCGAAGTATAACGCTGCGGGAACCGCGTCCCCCTCCCGCAAAGCGGGCCAAGCGCCGGGTCGGTTGCCGCCCTCTGTTTGATCCGTTCGATGATGAAAGCAACGGCCCCGTTTGCCCCCCGGGGATCGAGCGGGATCTCCCGGGCAAGCGGGCGGCGGACAATGATCGGCAGGGAAAACCGGAGTGCATCGCCATCGAACGAGCGGACGGCATACAGGGTCACGCCCGGTATTGCACTGATCGTATCGACAGTCCACCGGTCGTTCCCGAGATGGGAAAGGAGCGCCGCAATAAAAGGATCCGGGCTGCCTTCATCCATGATCCTGCATTGGCTTTTTGGCATCTAAAACCCGGTGCTGTCATTTAGTGCCGGGCGGGAAGCGTTTATCCCTGAATCCCGCCTATTGATAGGAGCGAAATACTATCATGGCAGCTCCCCAGTTCCTCCCGATACCGGAAAAAATCCGTGCCCTTGCCAGTGAGACGATCAACCGACGCGTGGGCCGTCTCCCTGTTGCCCGTGACGGGATAGAGGTGAACGCTGACCTTGTCGCGGTTGCCATGGAGTGCCTTAATGCCGAGGTCCTTCGGGCTCTCCCCTTAAAAACCATGGAAAAAGGCGAGCGCACAGTCCCGGGGCTGGGTGACTGCCTCTCGCAGCGGCTGGGTGGCGACCAGACAGTACCTGCCGCAGCCGTTGCCGCGGTTCTCACTGATGCCGGCCTTGCCGAACCGGCAGAGATGCTCGATACAAAAACCCGCACGCAGATGAAAGGGATCCGGCTGATCTCCGCGTGGACCTGGCATATCGGCTCGGGAGATCAGGGATCTGCAGTCAGTCCGGCAAACACAGGGGGTGCCAGCGACGCGTGGCTTGCCCGGTGCCCGGTCTGTAAGACCGGCATCCTCAACCGGGTCGAGGGAAAACGGCTCTTCGGGATTCCACCCACCGACTACTACCTGGACTGCTCCCACTGCGGCGCCAAGTTCGTGCCCGAGAAAAACCGGTTCAGGCTCGTCTCGATCGCCCATATTTCCGATCCCCGCTGGCGCCAGTACCTCAATTCCGCAAAAACCGCTGACGACTGGGCGGTGCTCGCAAACCACGAACCGGAGAAAAAGCCATCACCGGCTTCCCGTGTGAGGACAACCGGGTACCGTATCAGGGCCCCCCACCCGGCAGCGGTTCCTGCACCGGCCCCCGTGCACCGGCCGGTACGGCAGGCACGGGCAATCGACGGCATTCCGGTTTCATTTTCCGCTCTCCGCGACGGGACGCTCGCAATTCCCGGAGAGACAAAGACCCTCTATTTCCGGCCCCTTAAACTCCAGTTCCTCAAAGGCCTGCGCCACGATCTTTTCATCCAGTCGAAACGGACCGTGAAAGAAGCGCTTGCACAGCCGGCATTTTCTACCCTCGTACAAGAGTGCGGGCAGGAACTTTCGAAGTACCAGGACAGCCGGCTCGGCCAGGTCATGGCAGATTTCCGGCTGCGGAGCAACCTTGTGTACCGGCGGTTCCTGAACGCGTACGGGGAAGAGGATTTTTCCTCATTCTGTCTCGCGGACGAGGGCGCCGAGCGCGCCAAAGGTATCCTCATGGTATATGCAGAAGGCCGGCTCTGCCATCTCGAAGGATGCCACAACGATTTTTCAGAACGGATCGACCGGGGGATCGGGGCTGTCATGTCCGATGCCTGTTATCTTGACGGGGACGAGACCGCGTGCAGACTAAACAGCATCGTTACCGCCTGCCGCCCGGCAGCGGTTATCTATATCCACGAGATATCCGATGATGCTGCGATCGATACGGCCGTAAACAGCCTGCGTGCCCGGTACTTTTCCGCCGGTAATGCGTAACGGGGAGACTTGGTTTATCCCGTAATTACCAAAAAGAGGCACCAGAGCATTTTTCATATCATAAGAAAACATTATACTTATCAACACTGGGTACGGGGTTAGGGAGAAGATCTGATGAAAAAGTGTCCGCACTGCGGGATGAATATCCGGGATGATGTCGAGGTCTGCGGGTACTGCGGGGGCGAGATCCCGAAAGATGCTCCGGCGCGGTCCGCAGCCGGCCGCTCTTCATCGGCCCCGCAGCGGAACGTCCCCCAGAGGCAGGCGCCAAAGCGGGAGCAGGAAAAGCCCGCAGCGGAACCGGGAAGCGAGGAAGAAGAAGAGGAAGACGGCGGGCTCTCCCGCGTCCTCCAGCCCGGTGAACAGATCCTGATCGGTTCCTTAAACGTCTCGGTAAAAAAATTCGCTTTTCATGCGTACCTTACCAACCAGCGGATATTTCTGATAGATTCCCAGGAAAAGAAGATCCGCGTCACTGCAAAAGACGTTCCCCGCAATACCATTGCCGACAGCTCTGTTGAATATTCCGAGAGCTCCGACCCGGTACTTGTCCTCTCGGTGAAATCTGTCGACGATGAGGATGTCAAGACCATGAAACTGGTCTTTACCCAGGACGGTACCGACCGTTCGGCAGAGGTCGACGACTGGATATCGATGCTGCATGAAGAGGCAGGCGGCAAAAAACAGCGCAGGGCCGCGGCACCTCCTGCACGGGAACAACCTGCCGAAGAACCTCTGATCGAGGAGATCCGGGATGAAGAACCGGTTGCAGCACCCCCGGCCCGCCCGGCAAAACCTGCGGCACGGCACGAGGAACTCCGCCCTGCCCACAAGCCCCTCAAGGAGCACGAACGCCAGCCACCGGTAAAACGCCTGATGCCGATCGTCCGTGAACCGGAGCCCGAAGAGCCGGAACCGGAGGTCCGCCCCCAGCACCGCCGTGTGCAGGTAAGGGCGGTCGGGGAACAGCAGCAACCGGTGAGATCCGATACGCTGCTCATAAGAAAACCTGAAGTTCAGACTGCTGTCCGCTCGGCCATGAAGAGCCCGGTCCAGCCGATGCGGCAGACAACAATCCGCCCGATCCGGAGCCCGGCACCCGAACCCGTCCGCCGCCCGGTGCCCGAGCCGGAACCGGTCCCCGAAGTGACCCCGGTCGAGATGCCGACCATCCGCCGGCAGGTTGTCCATGAAGAGCCGGCCGAGAACCCCCAGTTCTGCTTTAACTGCGGAAAGAAGCTGCCCGCAGAAGCAAACTTCTGCCCCGGTTGCGGGACGAAACTGGGGCGTTCAAAGGCTGAGACAACTGCCACCCGACATGCAAAGACACTTCCCCGGATGCCCGCCCCCGCCGCTGCGGCAACGACGGCACCGCACCTCAAAAAACTTCCGCGGATCGAGGAAGTCCGTGACGAAGACGAGGAGGAAGAACCGCCCCGCAGGCCGCCCGTTAAGCGGACGCCCAAGGGGAGCGATATGACCATCCTCCAGAAATTCCTCAGGCGTTAGATTTTTTTAATCTTCCCGGAAAATGCTGGAAGATCCCCCTTTATTATTACTCGCAGAAATTTTTTTCCTGTCGGGACTTGCTTAAGAAGAAATGGTTATATGAATGCCAGTCTCTTTTATTAGTACGATTACGGAGAAAACCCGAGGAAATTTTCAATGAGACGAAATATCCAGATTGAAGCACTGAACCAGATCCCTCTGGAAAAGCAGCAGATCGAACTTGTCGAACGCAAGTGCCTCGGGCATCCCGACAGCATTGCAGATGGTATTGCGGAATCCATCTCCCAGGCCCTCTGCAAGACTTATATCGAACACTTCGGCGTCGTCCTCCACCACAATACCGACCAGGGCGAAGTCGTTGCCGGCGAGTCCTGCCCGAAGTTCGGTGGCGGGAAGATGATCCGGCCGATCTATATCTTAATCGACGGCCGTGCCACCAAGCAGTTCGACGGCGTTACCATCCCGACCGATGCAGTCGCGGTGGAAGCCGCCCACGCGTACCTGCACAAGATCCTCCCCGAGCTCAACCTGCAGCGGGATATCATCATTGACAGCCGGCTCGGGACCGGTTCAACCGATCTCCGGGACGTGTTCAAGCCCAAGGCCGGGAAAGTCCCGCGGGCAAACGACACCTCTTTTGGTGTGGGTCATGCCCCGTTTTCCGATGTGGAGACCAACATCAGAAACGCTTCGAACTATATCGACACAAAACTCCGTAAGAAATACCCGGCAATCGGACAGGATATCAAGATCATGGGGCTCCGCAACGGGAACACCATTACGCTCACTATCGCCTGTGCCATTGTCGACAAGTACTGTGCCGACATCAGGGAATATCAGGACTACATGACGCTCTTAAACGAGGAGATCACCAAAGTCGCAAAGAAGAGCACATCCCGAAAAGTCGTAGTCAACGTCAACACCGCCGACGATATCAAGAACAAGAGCGTTTTCCTGACCGTGACCGGTACCTCCGCCGAGATGGGCGACGACGGTTCTGTTGGCCGGGGCAACCGCTGTAACGGGCTTATCACCCCCAACCGCCCGATGAGCATGGAAGCAACAAGCGGCAAGAACCCGATCAACCATATCGGAAAGATCTACAACCTCCTTTCCACCCAGATCGCACAGGAGACCGTAAAGAAAGTTGCCGGTGTCGACGAGATGTACGTCCGGCTCCTCTCCCAGATCGGCAAACCGATCGACCAGCCGCTCATGGCAAGTGTCCAGGTGCTGCCGAAAAAAGGCACTACCTTAAAGGAGATCAACGACGAGGTCCGGGAGATCGTGGACGACAACCTGGCAAACGTCACAAACATCACGGAGAAGGTAATCCGTGGCGAGCTCAAGACTTTCTAAAGCGAAAAAAAGCGGTAAAATTCCATCTCCTGCACCGGCAGGAAATCCCGCTCCTTTTTCCGGCATGATCCGGCTTGCCATCCCCAACAAAGGGAGGATTGCAGCACCAATCATGGACCTCATGGAAAAGAGCGGGCTCCACCTGCAGGACACTGCCGAGCGCAAGCTCATTGCCCGGACGCTCGATCCCCATGTGGAGATCCTCTTTGCCCGGCCGATCGATATCCCCGAGTACGTGGCAACCGGTGCTGCCGATCTCGGGATCACCGGCCACGATATGGTCTGCGAACGGGAGTCCGATGTCGAGGAACTCCTCGACCTCCAGATTGGCAAGGCAAAACTCGTGCTTGCCGTTCGCGAAGACTCTCCCGTTACGAACGTAAAACAGCTCAAAGGGGCAAAGATCGCAACCGAGTTTCCCGTGACCACAAAAAAATACTTCGCGGCCCGGCACGTGCCGGTCACGATCGTTCTTGTCGGCGGGGCATGCGAGGCAACACCCCACCTCGGGATTGCCGATGCGATTGTCGATCTTTCGAGCTCGGGAAACACCTTGAAGACCAACCGCCTCCGGGTGCTCGATGAGGTGCTCGTCACCTCGACACACCTTATCGCAAACCATAAGGCCCTTGCGGCAAAGCGGGAGAAGATCGACGAGATCCATCTTGCCCTTGAAAGTGTGATCCGGGCCCGGGGGCAATGCTACCTGATGATGAACGTGAAACGGGTGGCACTCGAAAAGGTGAAAAGCGTGCTGCCCGGTCTCTCCGGCCCGACCGTGATGGACGTTGCATCGACCGAGGATCTCGTTGCAGTCCACGCTGTGGTCAACGAAGAACGGGTCTATACGCTGATCAATGCCTTAAAGCGTGCCGGTGCCCGCGACATCCTCGTGATGTCGATCGAACGGATGATCCGCTAGAACCATGAGAATCTTTCCTGCCGTGGACATCCTTGGCGGCCGGTGCGTCCAGCTCGTGCAGGGGAAACGGGAGAGTGCGACCGCGTACGGCGATCCCCTCACCTGCGCCCGCCGCTGGCTGGATGCCGGTGCCGATGCACTTCACGTAGTCAACCTTGACGGGGCATTTGGCGAATCGGCAAAGAATGCCGATCTGATCCGGGCGCTCGTTAAGGAGACCGGTGTCGAGATTGAGCTTGGCGGGGGGATCCGTTCGGTAAAAGACGGTGCCCGCTGGCTTGAGACCGACGTTTCAAGGATCATCCTCTCTACCTTTGCGATAAAAGAACCGGAGAGTATCGTGACCCTCTCGCAGGAGTTCGGGAGCTACCGGGTGATGGCCGGTGTCGATGCAAAAGGCGGCGAGGTCGCAATCCATGGCTGGCAGGAAACCGCCGGCGATTATATCGGCTGGGCGCAGCGGTTCGAAAACCTCGGCGCCGGGTACCTGCTCTACACGAATGTCGATGTCGAAGGGCTTCAGGGAGGGATAGCTGCTGAACCGGTCCGCCGGCTTATCCGGAGTGTGAAAATCCCGGTGGTTGTTGCCGGCGGGGTCTCTGCCCGGACGGATGTCGCAGCCTTAAAAGATGCCGGGGCGTACGGGGCGGTACTCGGCTCGGCGCTGTACAGCGGAAAGATTAACCTTTCAGAGGCACTAGAGGAATCTCGATGAGAAAAGTTACCATTTCGCGGGAGACAAATGAGACCGCGATCACCCTAACACTCAATCCCGACGGGACGGGAAAGGTCTCGGTCGAAACCGGTATCCCGTTTTTCGATCACATGCTCACCGGCATGACAAAACACGGCGGATTCGACCTGACCTGCAGGGCAAAGGGTGATCTCTCCGTGGACTGCCACCACACCATCGAGGACGTAGGGATCGTGTTCGGCGAAGCGGTCAAGAAAGCTATCGGCGACGGTAAGGGCATCAGGCGTTTTGCCCATGCCATCATCCCGATGGACGAGTCGCTGGCGCAGGTTGCGCTCGACTGCGGGGGCCGCGGGTATCTGGTCTATACCGGCACGTTCGGGAACAAGACCCTCGGGAACATCCCCTCCGATCTCTTCGAGCATTTCTTCTACTCCCTCTGCATGCACGCCGGGATCACAGCGCACATCAGCTTTAGCGGGCGAAACGACCACCACCAGTGCGAGGCAGCGTTCAAGGCATTTGGCATTGCCCTTGGCGATGCGCTATCCCGATCCGGCCGGGTAAAGGGCGTTCCGAGTACAAAGGGAACGTTCTAACCTGTCCTTTTCCTTTTTACTCACGGATTAAAGGTGATTGTTACGGGAGTCTTCCGGTACGACAACAAGTATGCGGCGCCGACAAAGGAGCAGCGCGAGCGTTATATGAAAGGGGATTACGAGGAGCACTGCTTCGGCCCCGATAACGAAATCATGGTGATCGTGTACGACGATGCAGCCTATCTCAAGGACGATACGGACGGAAACCGAATCCTTTTTACCGGGGCAAAGGACAAGGGGAAGGTGTACGACGAGATCTCCCGCATCCTTGCCGAGCATGCCGAACGTGAGAAGGGAGGCAGAGAGTTTAAGAGCGGGAGCGAGATCTGACCGGGACCCCGGGATTCCTTTCAAATCCAAGCAGATCCTCCGTTCAGACAAATTTCTGCATCCAGACTGTGTCGAACAGGACACCCTTTTTCCGGCCCACGTCCCGGAACCGCCCGCACTCTTCAAAGCCGTTTTTCTTATGGAACCGGATGCTCCCCTCGTTTTTTGAGGAGATGCCCGCAAGGATCGTGGCAATGCCCCGTGCCTTTCCCTCCGTTTCCAGCTGCTGCAAAATTCGGGTGCCAAGGCCCCTGCCGATCCAGTCGGGCCGGAGGAAATACGAGATTTCAGCCGTCCGGGCAAAGGCCGTCATCGGGTTATAGGACCGCAGCACCCCGAACCCGGCAAGTTTTCCCTCCAAATCCCGGGCAACAACCGAAGGGTAATCCCTGGTTGCCTCAAGAAAGAGATCGAAAAACCCGTACGGGACCGGTTGTTCAGGATACGCTGCAAAGCTGTTCTCGATATAGTAATTGAAGAGATCGATAATCTCCTTCCTGTCATCTGGTGTGATGGGTGAAAATAAGCATTCTGTCACAGGTATCCTTCCTTAAAACAATCGAAATGCAGATAAAATCTGTTTCTTCTGCTTCAGTTTAATCCTGATAATCCCCCGGAAACGGGAACGATTACCAATGAAACGCACCAGCTTTTTAGTGCAGAAGAAAAAAGAGGTTGATTCAGTTGGACTTGGACGCGAGATCAACGTCTTCTTTCTTGATCGTCTTTCTGCCGGCGTGCTCAGCGAGCTTGTTGGCTTCCTTGGTGAGCTGGGCAATGTACTTCTCTGCCTTTGCCACAAGTGCCTCGGCTGCATCGCTGCCCACTCTTTCGGCTCCGTTCTTCTTTGCAATCCGTACAACAGCGGCGATTGGTAAATCTGCCATTTTCTTACCTCAAAAAGAAAGTCTCTCGTCACATATAAAAACTTTCCGGGAAAATACCGCATATTGAGCACCAAAACGCGTTTGGAACGCATGCAGAACCGTACAGGGAAAACGCGCTTCAGTTTTGCGCAGAATATTTTTTATTCGAATATATCGGCTTTTCTTAAAAAAAGAGGCTCGTAAACGGGCGAAAATTTATTCCAACAATGCTGCTGCGAGCATTAGCGCATTGGCGTAATCTTTTTGGGCGCGCGAGGTATCCACAAATATTTTAGCGATATTTACGACCGGCGCCCCATGTCCGTGCCCGGCTCCCAAAAAGGCGAGTGTTCTGAAGACCAGGTTGCCCGAGATCCCGTCGGGTGCGATGATGATCCCGCAGGTCTTTACCGCATCCTCAATCAGGATCTCGCAGTGCACTGCATTGCCCAGTTTTGCCACGAGTTCGGCATCGGCCATGGTCCGGTCCACCACCGGGTGCCTCCCGACATCACCAAATCTCCCACCGGAGAGAATACCTGCCTTTTCGGGAAGGCCGAACTTCTTTGCAATCGCCCTGCCCTTTGCGACAAGGACAAGCTTGTCTGCTACCGTCCACCCCTCGTCGATCCCGACCGGGGCAAAGAGAAATTTTTTCCCGTCTGCAGTCTCGAGAAGGGCGATGCGTTCGAGGTGATCGACCCCTGCACTTTTTTTAAGCGCCGCAAGGGTTGTATTTGCCGGCAGCGTCCCGCGGACCGCCGCACCGATCGTGTCGTCCATTAAATCGGCGACGAGGGCTTTTCCCGGTTCGCTGCTCTCGCGAAGCGTGACATTTGCCTGGCCTGCCGGCACCTGTACTGTCCCGGGCCGGCAGTAACAGGCAATATCACAGGAAAGACCGGCCCGGCAGGCACTTGCAATAACCCGGTCCGCGTCTTCTGCCGCACCGATCCCGATCGTTTTTCCCTTCTGCGTCATGACTCTTCAGGCGTAAGGCAGGTGATCCCGTTTGCAATAAAGTCAAAGACCTCTGCCTCGTTACCATCGTACCTGACCCGGAGCCGGCGCGTGGAATCGACAGTTCCAATCCCCTGTGCGGTCATGCCCACCGCAGAAAAGCGCCGGATGAGTTCGTCCACGTTCTCCTTTTTTGCGGTCAGGACAAAACCCATGCCGGGGTACATCTTCACCCACTGCTCGAAGGTCATGTGGTTTGCCGCAAGGTCGGGCTTTGGCACGTTGCCGAGATCGATCTCCGCCCCTTTCCCGCTCACTTCGAGGAGCATCCCTATCGTGCCGATAATTCCCGGGTTGCTAATGTCCTTTCCCGCGGTGACCAGGTGGTCGCGCCCGATCTCTTCGAGAAGCGCGATCTGGGCCCGGACGTGGGCGGAGGTTTTCATGGTGACCGAGTCCCAGTTGAGGGCGCAGGACGGGTGGACCCGGCCGACAAGATCGATGGCAGCGATTATACGATCCCCTTCCTCGGCCTTGTTCGAGTAGATGATCCCGTCGAGCCGGGCCGACCCGAGGATAGCAACATCGATAACGCTGTAGGGGGCATCCGGGTGGAGATGGCCGCCTACGATCGGCACGCCGAACTGGGCAGAGGCGTCGTGCATGCCCTTTACCACCAGTTCGTGGGTGTGAGTGTTCTTTGGCATCGAGAAGATGTCCACCATTGCGATCGGCTTTCCGCCCATTGCTGCAATGTCATGGACGTTCACGAGCACCGAGCAGTAGCCGGCCCAGTACGGATCGGCCTCCATGAGGCGGCTCCAGATGCCGTCGGCAGCAAGGAGCAGGGCCTCTTTGTTGTGTTCGATCACCGCCGCATCCTCGCCAAACGAGGCAACGACGTGGGGCGCTTCGATCCGGAGCGCCTTTACCATCTCGCCGATGGCATGTTTCCTCCTCACTCCCTCGTATTCCCTGACCACCTGCGCGATCTTTGTCGTGGAACAGTCTGAAACCACCGTAGTCACCCGGTATTGGTAAAAAACAAAACCTTGTACGCTATGTGTGGGCTCATCAGAGATAATTTATTTGATGGGGGGTCGATTTTCCTACACATGGAGTGGGCAGAGAAGTACCGTCCCGAGCACCTTGCGGATATCGTTGGCAACAGCACAGCTGTCCGCCAGATGGCTGAATGGGCAAAGACCTGGACCTTCCGGTCAAAGCCCCTGCTTCTCTACGGCAAGCCCGGGATAGGAAAGACATCCTCTGCCTATGCGCTCGCCCGGGACATGGACTGGGAAGTAATCGAGCTCAATGCAAGCGACCAGCGGACGGCCGGCGTGATCGAACGGATTGCCGGTGCCGGGAGCACGACCGCAAGCCTGACCGGCTCCTCACGGAAACTCATCGTGATGGACGAGGCGGATAACCTGCAGGGCACGGCAGACCGTGGCGGGGCAAAGGCGATCATCGAGTGCATCAAAAACGCCCGCCAGCCCATGATCCTTATTGCAAACGACCTGTACGGCCTCTCTCCGGAACTCCGTCTCCGCTGCGAGCCGGTCCAGTTCAGGGCGATTCCCGCCCGCTCGATCGCTCCCCGGCTCAAGTATATCTGTTCGGCCGAGAAGGTTGCCTGCTCGGAGGGTGCGATCCATGAGATTGCCGAGAGCGCCGCAGGAGACGTCCGGGCTGCGGTGAATATGCTCTATGCTTCCGCCATCGGGCGGACGTCCCTTGCCGACGACCAGGTACATACCTCCCAGAAGGACGAGCGGGTATCGATCTTTACTTTGGTCTCCGCGGTCTTTTCAAAGACGCCCGATGAGGAACTCCTCCGGCTCTCCTACGATGTGGACGATACACCGGAGAACATCGAGCAGTGGGTGGAGGGAAATGTCCACTTCATCCCCGACGCCCCTTCGGTGGCCAAAGCCTACCGCTCGCTTGCCCGGGCCGACGAGTATATCGGCTACACGTACCGGCGCCAGTACCACACGCTCTGGCGGTACGCAACGGCCCTCATGCTCCTCGGGGTTGCCGATGCTGCCGGGGGACGGGGCATCCACGCCCGGATCATGCCGCCCGAGCGCTGGCAGAAGATGTCCACGGCCAAGAAACAGAAGGCAATCCGGTACAGCGTGCTCTCGCGCCTTGCCTCAACCATGCAGCTCCCGCAGGATACCCTCCGCGAGAAATATCTTGAAACGGTCTCGCTGCTTGTGGAGCACGATCCCGAGACCTATGCAAAGGAACTCATGCTCGACGCAGACGGGCTCAACTTCTTCTTAAACGACCGTTCCCGGGCCCAGGAGATCATCCGGGGGCTTGCAAAGAAGGAGCGGGAGCAGGAAACCGAACAGAAAAAGAAGGCAAAGAAAACAAAACCTGCGGAAAAGGCCGAAGCTCCGCCAGCTGCCGAAGTTCCCCCGGTTCCTCCAAAAGAGCCTGAGCCCCCGGCACCCGAAACAAAACCCGAACCCGATCCTGCGGACGGGCCCGGTACACGAAAAAAACCACCGGCCACCCAGTCAACACTCTTTTGACGGTTTTTTTTAAGTGCGCCTGCGGTAATAGTGGAGCGGCACACCGCAGTCCACGACCTCGCCCCCGTCGCCGTACCCTTCGAACCCGAGATGGTAGACCACGAGGTCGCAGTCGATCCGTTCTGCAAGCGCGATAAGCGGGGGGATCATCTCTTCTGCCGGCCGGATCGCATAGATCGCATCGGCCCCGGTATAGTGCGAAAGGTCGGGTTCGAAGATATCGTCCCGGAAAAACGTGATTCCTGCCGGCAGGACGCACGGACGGATATCCACAGCCCGGACCGGGATCCCTGCGTCACGGATCTGCAGGGCAGCGTCCGGGTTGTTCCCGATCCCCGCCTCGACAGGGTTTTTGTAGCGGGCGGCCATATAGGCGCCGACGCACTGCTCAATATGTTTAAGCCCGGCCATCCCATAGAATAATGCGATGCGGCTCAATATTTTTTGGGATCAGCTCTCTCCCGAAGGCCTGCAGCTGCCGGTAGGAAGAATGATCGCGTCGGTTACTGGTGTCCCCGCGGTGGTCGTGGAGAACCCGGTCCGTATCATGGGCTTTGTGAACGCGAGAAAACAGATCGACGCCCAGGTACAGCTCGATCACCTCGCCGCCTATACGCACCAGCACCGGATGGATGACCCGGTCCTCCTTGTCGTCACCCAGGACCTCTTCAACCCCGGGCATTCCTCCCTCTTTGGCCTTGCCCGTGAGCAGGCAGGGGTAGCGGTGGTCTCGACCGCCCGACTCACAAACGAGTTCTATGGCCTCCCGCCCAATGACGATGCCCTGATCGACCGGCTGGTGACCGAAGGGGCCCACGAGGTCGGACACCTGCTGGGTCTCTCCCACTGCAAAAACCACGAATGTATCATGTTCTGCCCGGACACCCTCGACGAGCTCGACGGCAAAAAGAAAGGGTTCTGCGAGAGCTGCCAGAAACTGCTCGATGCGCAGCAGCAGTGCCGTATCGACCAGATCTGATCTTTTTCCTTTTTCGCAAACGATTATCTGGTGCGGGTGTCAACGGTCAGTATAACCACCGCCTGCGGGCGGGGCTTCCCGGAAGGTACCATGTTCAGGTGTGTCCTTGTCGCCACCGATTTTTCGTTTCACTCAGACCGTGTACTGGAGTGTATCGGCGGGATCCCGGGGATGGAGGAGATCGTCCTTGCCCATGTTCCTGCGGGCGGGCCGGATAACGATCCGACTGCCGGAAAAGAACTCAATAAAAAGGCCGTCCTCATCGGGAAGTCAGGCATCCCGGTCCGGCCCCTTCTCGTGCAGGAGAAGGCCGGGGACACCGCCGGTGCAATCGTCCGGGCGGCGGCACAGGAGCGGGCCTCGCTTATCGTGATGGGAGCAAGGGGAACGAACCTGCTGCGCACGCTCATTCTGGGCAGCGTCTCCCGCGGCGTAATAGAAACCGGCACCACCGATGTCCTCATCCTGCACTTCAAAGGCGAGGACGCGCCCGATCCTTCCGCGATGGAACCCTTCTGCAAAAACATCTTTTTTAAAATCCTCTGCCCGGTAGACTTTTCAAAACCCACCGCCGATCTCCTCGCATTCCTCTCGGACCTGCCACTTGTGAGGGAGGTGATCCTCCTTCATGTACTGCCCGTACCCGCATTTGATAAGGACAGCGATGCACTGGAGGCAGAAGCCTATGCAAAACTGGGAGAACTAAAACGTGCATACTTCCGCACGGGCTGGGTGCGCACGCTCGTCCGGCACGGCGATCCGGTCCGGGAGATCGCAGACTGTGCCCAGAAAGAGGACGTCTCTTTGCTTGTGATCTCCCGGTACGGGAGCAGGGATTATGCCACAAACATCCCGCTCGGCCGGACCGCTGCCGGTGTGGCAGGGCTGGTGCAGCGCCCGGTTCTTGTCCGGTATCCCCACCTCCACCTTGACGTGGCCGCCCGCGAACTCGCCCCCGCCGAATTTCCTCTTGCAGAACAGGTCTGGTCCGGCTACCGCGGGCAGAAAGCCGACCCGGTCACCGACCGGATCTTTGCGGTCTTTGTCGAAGGACATCCCGCCGCGGTCGCCCGCTGCCGGCGGCACCCGAACGGTCTCGAAGTGGACGGCGTCTTCGTGCCGGACGAATACCGGAACCGGGGATATGCCCGCAAAGCCGTGGAGGCGCTGGTCGCTGCCTGCGGGAAGGAACCGCTGTACATGCACTCAACGGTTGCCCTGACCGGGTTCTACGGCACGTTCGGGTTTTTACCGATCCCGGAGCGGGAACTGCCCGAAAGCATCCGGGCCCGGTTCGGGTTTGCAGAAGGAAACCTTGCCGGGGCAGACGCCTCGCCCATGAACCGCCCGCCCGATTAAAAAAGGGCTTATTCTTTTACCGGCAGGATTTCGATATCCATCCGGCTGATCTTTTCGTAGATCTTCTTTGATTTTATGATCGGCCAGAGTTCGTAGAGGATGACCGTGATCGGTTCCCACATCGCCGCCCATCCGATGATCAGAAGCGAGTCCGAGAGGAGCTGGGCACCGATATGGTTCTCCATCCCGGATACGAGCTGGCGGGCGAGAAGGGCGATGACAAGAAACGACAGGCCGATAAGCAGGCTCCACCGCCCGAACCGGAACTTTTCCCGGAATTTCCGGTCGGTGGCGAGGGCACGGTACGCGAAATGGGTGTGGATTGCCGGGATGATCTTCTTTGCTTCATCGCAGTTGCACTTTGCAGAGGGGAGGTAGATGACAATCTTGAACTGCGTTTTTTTCGGGAAATCCTTGACGGTATCGACAATGTACTGTTCGGCCGCGGTATCGATCTCCTTTTCGTAGAACGGGGCCGGGTCAAAGGAGTTGAAGAGCTGAGGGATCGAGCTGAGCTTGATCTCGATTAAGATCTTCCCGTCCTTCTTGTGGTACATCGAGGCGATGTCCTGTAACGGCTCGGGCTCTTCAGGCATGGTGGTAGTTCCTCATAGGGCGGCAGGGCCGATAAATCTCACGAACAAAGATAAGAAAAAAAGTGAGCGGGAAAGATTTACTCTTTGTCCTTAACGTACACGATGCCGTCGGGTTCGCGGTAGTCGGTCTTGACAACGATCGTGTTCGAGATACGGTTGAAGACCCGGAGCTTGGTGCCGGGCATGGCGAGCCACCCGATCAGGCAGTCGAGGAACAGCACCGGGATGAATGCTTTCCCGAGACTCTCGATCGCGGCCGTGGTCCAGTGGATCCTGGTACCGTCGCGGTTAACAACGCGGATGTTTAAGACCATCTTCCCGATGGACTGGCCCTTGTAGCTCTCAAAAACAGTCCAGTACAGGAAAAAGATGAGGATATCGATACTGAAATCGAAAAGGCCCATGTGCCCGAAATCCCAGAGGGCGTGCATCTTCCAGTTGAGGGGTTCGAGAATGCCGCTTACTATGTTCAGGAACAGGATGATGAGGATGATATCGATAAGCCAAGCCCATAATCTGGTAGACCACTTTGCAAGATAGAGGGTCTTTCCCCGCGAGATTGCGGGCATGTCCGGTGCCGGAACCTTTTCGGGTTCCGCGGCCGGGGCCGGAGAGGGTTCGGTGGCCGGAGCCGGAATTTCGTCTGCCATAACAGCATGATCATATGCACCGCGAGTGAATGAAGGTTGCGAACCGGGAGGTGGGTCGCGTTCCTGCCGAAGGTTTTTTAAGACAAACCCTTTTATCCCGAGAACAGAATAACGGTACAAAATAAGGCCGGACGTGCGTCTATGACAGAATCGGTCATTACAGAGTATGACGGCGGGAACCGCGACAGGGTTTCCCGGATCTACCGGTACGGGCCGGGTGGGGTCCGGGTCTACGATGGCCATGAGAGGCTCCGCAGGATGTATACGTTCTCCCCGGGCGAGAACACGATGACGGAGAACGACCCGAAAGCTCCATCAAAAATCCTCAGGAGGTTCGTCTTCGACAACTACGGGATGCTCGAAGAGACCTTCTCGTTCGGGAACCCGCCCCGGACCTACCGGTACGAGAACGGCGGGCAGCAGATCGTAATGCGGGAAGGCGGCGATTACGGGGCGGTGGGAAAGACCTACTCGTTTGAAGGTTCCGGTGTTGCGGAGACCGCATTTGGCCGGGACGGGAGCATCGAGCGGGTCTTTGTCTTTGAGGGAGGAGAGGCGATCACCATCCGCAGGGGCAGCTGGTACGGCGATATCGAGCGGAAGCTTGTCTTCGACCGGATCGATCCTTCGGTTTTCCGGACACCGGACTCCTTTTTGCAGTTCCTTGCCTTTACCGACAAGAGCCAGCAGGAGATCGACGAGGCGATCGATGAGGAGGTTGCAAAGATCCGGGCGGGGTCCGAGGGCAACCGGTACGCCTACACCGGCCCCCGGCAAACGGGCGGGGCTTCCGGGAGCGGGAATGCAGGGCCGACACGTGTCACCGGCCGGGGCAGGCCGGCGCGGGACGACGATTCGGGCATTGATTTCATTGCCGATGCAGACACGGTACGGAACACCCCAAGAGGCCCACCGGGTCCACGCGGACAGAGCGTAGGGGTTCCCTTCGAGGAACGCTGGCAGAGCGCAACGAATGGCAGAAGCGGACAGGCTTCCGGCGGGAGTGCCGGCATTCCCCTTGACGAGCGGTTCCGGAGTTCCCGCGAAGAGGAGCGGACACTCTCCCGGGGCGTGAGCGCGAATATCCCTCTCGATGAACGGTTCCGGAGCTCCCGCGAGGAGGACCGGACGCTCAACCGGGGGAGAAGCGCAGATATCCCGCTTGACGAGCGGTTCCGGAGCAGCGAAGAGGACAAGGACGAACTAACCCCCGGCCGGAGCACCCGGATCTCCTACGAAGAGCGCAAGTCCGGGAGAAGGACGCAGTAAAAAGGGGGTCACTCCTCTTCCCGGATTCGAAGGCTGTCCTGATTTTCACGTGCTTTTTCTTTTTTGTGATAGAAAAATGACCTCCGTTAAGTGTCCGGTAAAGACATCCTGACTCCGAATTCAATAAGATAAGAATACTGTCGGGATGTAAAGAGGAAATACCCCCCTCCGGTACAGCCCCGACGGGCACGATACCAGACATTCCCACGACCTTTTTTCCCAAGGATGAGATCTCCCCGTTATCCTCGACAGTCCGGCTTGTCCCCACCGGGTAATTTGTCTGTATTCTCCCATTCGGTGTCTCTGGATCCTTTTGTGGCATACGTGTCCCTCTCTGCCTGACCGGGTCTTTATTCAATGAACCGGCTGTAGTGTACCGGTCGGATCTGATCCGTCCTCCTCTTTTAAAGGGAGCGCAAATGCAGACAGGATCGCAATTATCGCCAGCCCCGCCAGCCACCAGAACGTACCCGCATATGCAGTAGTGACCTCCGCGATCCCGGATGTTTCCTGGACCTGGAGCCGATGCTGGATAATAACCGCAATTGCAGCCGAGCCAAAGGCCCCCCCGATAAGCTGGAAAATACGTGTCGCACTGCTCGCATGGGGAATTTGTTCCTGGTCAAGGCCCCGGTAGGCAGATACCATTACCGGGATAAGTACTCCCCCAAGGCCGATTCCTTCAACAAACAATGTCGCTGCAATGAGCAGGGGGCTTGTATCCGGCCCGGCAAAGGAAAAGGGTACGATCCCGATAATGACAACAACAAGAGAGGCCTGGACAAGTACCCGTGAATCAATGCGCTCGGTAAGTTTCCCGATCCAGCTCCGGGTCAGTAACATCCCGAGCCCTTCCGGGATCAGCCAGAGCCCGGCAAACAGGACATCGGCCCCCCGGACCTGTTGGAAATACAAAGGCAAAAGAAGCATGGCCCCGGCAGAAATTGCTCCGATAGCAAAAAGCAGAACACACGAAGCCGAAAAGGTCCTCGATTTGAACAAGCCGATGTCCAGCAGGGACCCTTTTTTTGCCGATGCCGCGTGGATAATGAACATGCCCAGGAGAACGATCCCGACGATTAAGGGAGTAATAACCATCAGCCAGAATGATTCCCCGCAGGAGCTCACTCGCGAAATGGCGTATACAAGAAGTGCAAGCGCCGGGGAGAGCAGGAGGATTCCCGTTATATCAAGGGTTTTATCACACTCTGAACTTTTATTTTCCGGCAGTTCATGCCAGGCAAGTACGAATGCCACGATACAAATCGGGATATTGATAAAGAAGATCCAGTGCCAGCCCAGGGTATGGACAATAATCCCGCCCAGCACCGGACCAAAGATTGGTGCAAACAATGCCGGCAGACTCATAAGAGACATGATCTGGCCGAGGTTTTTTCCTCCAGCGGCTTGTGCGGTCAGCGTCATGAGAATGGGGATAAGAAGACCCGCCCCAATCCCCTGGAAAATACGGGAAACGATCAGGCTGATGACATCCCAGGACAACGCTGACAGTACCGATCCGCACAGGAATACTCCAAGCGAAAACAGCCACATGCGTTTTCCACCATAACGGTTGACCGCCCAACCGGATACCGGGATGGTCATACTCATTGCAAGCAGGTAACCGGTAATCACCCACTGAATATCTGCCATGGTCGTGTGCAGGCTCGCGGTCAGCGTGTTGATTGCCACGTTTACCATCGTGGTGTCAAATAACGGGGCAAGACCGCCCACCAGGAGGATAATCGCAATTTTCAGTACTGCCGGATCGATATTTTCCCGGGATTTTACCGGGGTTTGTATCGGATTTGCCATCATAAAACCAGCCTGCATTCTTTTAAGAAACGCTGAGTATCTAATTATAAGAAACGTTAAGTTCCTTAAATATAAATAGATACTCAGGAAAACGAGATATACTCAATTTACATAACCTGAAATCATTCTTAAAAAGAGACGGAAAACCTCTATGCGCGGACAAAAAGCGGGTAGATCTCTGCAATCACATTCCCCGGGCGATGACGCGGAACCCCAGAAAGGAACGCGGCGCCGGGGTGAAGTACTCGAAGATGCAATACTCCTGGCCGCATGGGAAGAACTTTCCAAGGCCGGCTACACCCACATGACCATGGAAAGTGTTGCAGCCCGGGCAAAGACCAACAAGGCGGTGGTATACCGCCGCTGGCCAAATAAAGGCGCACTCGTAGTTGCGGCATTGAAAAAATACCTGCCCCGTCCGGATCTGGAAGTTCCGGATACCGGCAACCTCCGTACGGATATCCTTGTCCTGTTACAGAACGTGACACAGCCCCTGCAGACCATCGGGGCTGAAACCATCCACGGGCTGATGGTCGAGGTTCTCGATAATGAGAAGCTCGCATCGATTTTCAGGAAGTTACAATCAAGAGGTACCGATAAGATCACTATGACCCTGAGAACAATTCTCGAACACGCCCAGAATAGGGGTGAGGTTTCTCTTAAAACGATCAATCCGCGTATCCTTTCCCTGCCCATGGACCTGATACGCTACGAAATACTCATCCGTCACGAACCGGTATCAGATGCAACCCTCAATGAAATTGTGGACGATATTTTCCTGCCGCTTATCCGTGCTAAAAGATAATGGGGTACCGGGTATACAGCCGAGATTGTATTCGGTACATCCACCATTCACTCCTCATATGTAACAACAGAGGCGGTGCACCGGAAAAAACCGGTTGACAAAAAAAGGATTAGTGTTCGTCGCAGCGGAGTACGCCGCCGTGACCGATGTCTTCCAGACTGTGCTCGTCGATCATGATCGTGACGAGCTCCGGGTCGATCCCGAGCGTGGAGACAAGGGTGTTGGTGAATTCCTTTACGATCCTGCGTTTCTGGTCGGTGGTCCAGCCTTTGCGGACTTTGAGAATGACGACGGGCATGATACTACCTTGACCGGAAGTATGGGAACGGCTGATATTTACTTTCTTGTGCGCCCGATCCGGCTGCAAAACGCGGGCGGTACCCCGTTTTTGCGTACGCGGATCTTTCTTTATTGTGCTCCGATTGCCACGTAACCAAATATTATCTGTCGGTTTTCCTCTTCCGGATTTTATTCAGCCAGGCCCATCCCCTCATGCGATCCATGCTGCCCTGTCACCATGGCCCCTTTCGGGTCCGGACGGATTTGCCCGGCAAACGGGAACCAAAAGAACCGGGATTACAGGACAGAACTCCATGAAGGAACATTTTTGTTCCTTGAGAAAACGCACGAATTACACTTGGATTGGCGGAAAAATCACGCAACGGTTCCGGTTTTCCCGAAAAACCGGTTCATAATCAAAGCAGATTATCTATCCAATCAAAGTCTGGGATGTCAAAGGGGCCTCAATGACAAAAAACGAAACGGAGATGATAAAAAAATGAGTGAAAACACTGAACAAATCCAGAAAGAGAAAACACCCGGCCCCTCCGGGCCCGGTGCGGGGACCGGCCCGTTATCACCGACAGCACAGGAACACCGAGTGGTGCCCAAAAAAACAGCACCGCCGCATCTTGTTGAACGGGCCACGGCCCTTCGGGGACAGAGAATAGGACGGCCGCCGACACCAAAGAGTGTACGCAGACGCCAGACCCAGGGAGATCTCTACAGCAGGGATCCCGAGATCCCGTACGTGAAATTCGAGGCTGCGCTCCGCGATCTGATCTGCTCCTTAATGGAGCGGCAGGACCGGATGAACGAGGATATCTTTTACCGGGTAAACGATCTCGGCAGCAGGATCGACGATCTCGAAGACGGCCTGCAGGAAAGCGGAGGCGAACAATGACCCGGGGAAGGCGCCCGACCAAGGCGCTCACGGAAGCCGTGGAGATTGCAGGGAAGCGGGGCAGCGTGGAGATGGTTGCCGGGAGGCGTGGCCGGTCTTTCGATTTCCTCATCATCGAACCGTTCCGCGTGGTCTTCGTGAAGGTGAAACGTTCCAGGACCTCATTTACCTCTCTCGGGGAGGCCCTCGAAAAGTACGAACGGGAGATTGCAAGTCTCCACCGCGTTGCCCTGACCCGGGTAACGGCCCGGGAGTTCTGGGTCCGGTCCCCGGCCGGAGAGTGGCAGCATTTTCTCATCCGGCACGATTCGGTGATCGAAGTCAATGCCGACGGGACGTATATTCCCCGCGAGGTGCTCCCGCTGGAAGCGGGAAACCCGGAGGAAAGTACGGCAGACGGGGAATAATTTTTTTTTTTGCACCAGAGAACTCCCATCTTTAATGTCGCCCCCCTTACGCCAGCCCTGCCCCAAATGGGGGCGGGGGCGTATACGATAGTGCAGGTATTACCTGTTCCGTGAGCTGCCCGGAATACAGGTAGTACCGCATCATCTCTAACCGGGGGACGCCCACGCGGCGGGGGCGGCAGCCCCCAGGAGCGTCTTTGAGGATTTATCAATCTCGGGGTGCAGATATAGGACACCCCAAAAAAGGGTATCCCGAAAAGCCAAATCCGGACCCGTATAGGGCTCCGTTTCCCGATTTTTGATCCATTTTTGCACAAAAACCGTGCAGTTTTACACACTTTTTCCGGAAACGCAATATACTGCCCGTTCTGGCCAAAGGGAGCACATTAAGCGGCGCTGTAAAACCCTAATGTACGCTTTTACGAGGCAAAAGTCAAGGGGGGATGGGGTGCTGGAAGGGGTGGGAAAAGAAGAGGTGTTTATGCGACATCTGGGAATGACTGCCAGAAAAACGGGAGTAATTTATTTTAACCAATTATTCTTCGAATCTCTTCATAAGTTAATTTATTGGATGGCGAATTCAGCAGTTTTTCTGCAATTCGCGTTATGTCATCCCAATTATCAGTCACAAATTTGTCAGCTAACATTTTACATTGTTCGTAAACTTTTTTCTTTGATTCGTCTGGAATTTTCATCTGATCAATTAAATCGTAAACATTTTCTAAGTCACAGTAACTTGAACTCTCTTGAAAAGATCCTGAAAATTTATTTTCAGCAATCCCCCCACAAAATTCCGAAATAATACAGCTTTCCAAAAAGTGATTTCTTCTAATAACAAATTGTTCAGGGGTTTCATTATTTTTACTAAGAAATGGATAATTATTAGGACGATCTACATGTCCGCATTCGAACACACCTTCGCAAAATTCAAACATTATTGATGCTTCTGTAAATGGAACTTCTAGCCTAAAACATGCCACTGCATGACCCGCTTCATGAAAAGCGGTATTTCTTTTAGAGATAAAACAATATAATCTGTGAAATAAGGAATAAATTTTGAATTTAATTGTAAGCAGAATCGAATTCATTCCAAAAGTCTCTTTTTATAAAATCTGATGACTTATTTATTTTTATATTTTGTTTGAGCCCGGATATTATAGATATCCCCCCCTTTCACTTTCATGCCCCGAACTGAACCGCTTTAAATACCGGGCGTCAACAGTCTGAGCACACCAGCATGAAGGATATCATCATCAAGGGTGCACGCCAGCACAACCTGAAAAATATCAATGTGGAGATCCCCCGTGACAAGCTTGTTGTGATCACCGGGGTCTCAGGGTCCGGCAAATCCACGCTCGCTTTCGACACGCTCTATGCGGAAGGCCAGCGGCGGTACGTCGAGTCCCTTTCCTCCTACGCCCGCCAGTTCCTCGGGATGATGCAGAAGCCCGACGTGGATTCCATCGAAGGGCTCTCCCCCGCGATCTCGATCGAACAGAAAACCACGTCCAAAAACCCCCGCTCGACCGTGGGGACCACGACCGAGATCTACGACTACCTCCGGCTCCTCTTTGCCCGGATCGGGACACCCTACTGCCCCGAGCACAACATCCCCATCGCGGCCCAGAGCCCGGACCGGATCGCCGACCAGATCGCTGCCGAGCATCCCGGCCAGGTCACGGTCCTTGCCCCGATAGTCCGGCAGAAGAAGGGGACGTACCAGCAGCTCCTCCGCGATCTCAACGCCGAAGGCTATGCCCGGGCCCGGGTGAACAACAAGATCGTCCGGACCGACGAGGAGATCAAGCTCGACCGGTACAAGAAGCATGACATCGAGGTCGTAATCGACCGGCTCGACACTTCCGACAAGTCACGGCTCGCGGAAGCGGTCGAAAACACGCTCAAGAAGTCCGGCGGGCTCGTGCTCGTGACAGACGAGGCCGGGAAGGAATCGACTTACTCCTCGCTCCTTGCCTGCCCGGTCTGCGGGCTGGCCTTCGAGGAGCTCCAGCCGCGGATGTTCTCGTTCAACAGCCCGTTCGGGGCCTGCGAGGACTGCCACGGCCTTGGCGTCAAGATGGAGTTCGACGCCAGCCTCATTATTCCCGACAGGAACTGTTGTATTGCCGACGGTGCGGTCGCCCCGTACCGGAACCCGATGGACGGTTTCCGGGGCCAGTACCTCGCAACGGTCGCAAAGCACTACGGGTTCTCGGTCTTAACACCGATCAAAGACCTCGACGAGGAGCAGTACAATGCCCTGATGTACGGCTCGCACGAGAAGCTCCACTTCTCGATGAGCACGAGAAACGGCGACGCCCAGTGGTCGCACAACGGGGAATGGGAAGGGCTCCTCCCCCAGACGGCACGGCTCTACGCCCAGACCCAGTCCGAGTGGCGCAAGCGCGAACTGGAGAGCTACATGCGGGTCTTCCCCTGCCCGACCTGTAAGGGAAAACGGCTGAAAGACAAAGTGCTCGCGGTCCGGATCGACGGCAAGTCCATCATCGATGTGACCGATCTCTCGGTCACGGGCTGCATCGCGTTCTTTGCGAACCTCCGGCTCACGGAGAAAGAGGAGGGGATCGCCCGGCAGATCATAAAAGAGATCCGCTCCCGGCTGCTCTTTTTGGAGAAAGTCGGCCTCGGCTACCTCACGCTCTCGCGGAACGCCGGCACGCTCTCGGGAGGCGAGGCACAAAGGATCCGGCTCGCCACCCAGATCGGCGCGAACCTCATGGGCGTGCTCTACGTGCTCGACGAGCCTTCAATAGGTCTCCACCAGCGGGACAACCGCAAGCTCATCGAGACCCTCCAAACCCTCCGGGATATCGGGAATACGCTCATCGTGGTGGAACATGACGAGGACATGATCCGTTCCGCCGACCACGTGATCGATATCGGGCCCGGGGCCGGGCTCCACGGCGGCGAGATCGTGGCGCAGGGAACCCCGCTCCAGATCGAGAAATCGAAAAAATCCCTTACCGGACAGTATCTTTCCGGGAAAAAGATGATCGATGTCCCGGCAGAGCGCCGGAAGGCAAAACAGTTCATCACGGTGAAAGGCTGTAAGGAGAATAACCTGAAAAACATCGATGCAAAGATCCCAATCGGCCTTTTCACGGTTGTGACCGGCGTCTCCGGCTCGGGCAAGTCCACGCTCGTGTACGACACGCTCTACCGGGGCATGATGCAGAAGCTCTACGGCTCAAAAGAGCAGGCCGGGGCGCACAAGGAGATCGTCTTTGACTCGCCCATCGACAAGGTGATCGTGATCGACCAGAGCCCGATCGGGAGGACTCCGCGCTCGAACCCGGCAACCTACACGAAAGTCTTCGACGAGATCCGTACGATCTTTGCGGAGACAAAGGAGGCAAAGATCCGGGGCTACAAGGCGGGCCGGTTCTCGTTCAACCTCAAAGGTGGCCGCTGCGAGGCCTGCGAGGGCGACGGGCTCATCAAGATCGAGATGAACTTCCTGCCCGACGTGTATATCGAGTGCGAGGAATGCAAGGGCAAGCGCTACAACCGCGAGACGCTCGAAGTGAAATACAAGGGCAAGTCGATTGCCGATGTGCTGGACATGAGCGTGGAGGAAGCCCTTGCCCTCTTCACAAACATCCCCTCGATCCAGAGCAAGCTCGAAATGCTCTGCCGGGTCGGCCTCGGGTACGTGAAGCTCGGCCAGAGCGCAACAACGCTTTCGGGCGGGGAAGCGCAAAGGATCAAGCTCACAAGAGAGCTCGCAAAGCGGGCCACGGGAAAGACTCTCTACCTGCTCGACGAGCCAACCACCGGGCTCCATTTTGACGACACAAAGAAGCTCATCAAGGTGCTCGACGATCTCGTGGAGAAGGGAAACACGGTCGTAGTGATCGAGCACAACCTGGACGTGATCAAGTCCGCAGACTTCCTCATCGATATCGGGCCCGAGGGCGGGGATGCGGGCGGGGAGATCGTGGCGACCGGGACGCCGGAGCAGGTGGCGAAGGTAAAGAAGAGCTATACGGGGGAGTTTCTCAGGCCGCTGTTAAAAGAAAAGGCATAGGGACTTTGGCACCTTTTTTTTCAGAGATCGAAGCGATACCTCCCCGCCTCAGGGCCCCTCACGGGGCACGGCGGGGCAATCAATGGTAACAGGTATTCAAACGGGAAAATATCGATTTATTCTATTTGCTTGAATACATCCAAATCATAAGCAAGTGAAACATGTTCAATAAAATGACATGATTCATTTTTTAATTCCGCAACACCTTTCGTGTATTGCTTGCCAATAAGCATTCCGTTCATCCCATTCTTTCCGATTTTCGTTCGGATTATTATTTTTTAATTCATTCTGTTTTATTTCGCGTTCCTTTGCAAGCTTTTTCAATTTTGCTTGCTCCATCTTCTCTCGGTTCTCTAATCGTTTTCGTTGTCGATCTTGCCATTGTTTAGACAATAGTGCCCTGTCTTCTGCCTCTTTACGTTGAGAGTCTTCCCATAATTGCACTCGCTTTCTTTTTTCTAATTCAAGACTTCGCTGCTCTAATTTTATTTTCTTTTTTTGTTCGTCAAGAGTTTTCAGTTGTTTCTCATAAATCTCTTGGGGGTGAATACAATCCTTCAAACATTGTGTGATAAAGTCATTCTTTTGAATATATCGAGGACAATCAGAACAATTTGTTTTACAATTGCAACGCATTAGTCCAATACAAAGTCCAAACCTATTTGAGGCCAAATTTCCCAAATTTGCGGATAAATCAATCAAAAATGTTTTTTTACTATATCCTGACCACAATCCACTATGACACAAATCTGGATGAATAATCCAAAACATATCTCTATAAAATTTTTCCAGATGTAACAATTCCGCTGAAGGCATCGATGATCTCTGAACTTCGACAACTCTACCATTTTTCAACCGGATATCGGCGCGTTTTAAATAATTATCACATTGTATTGAAACCTCTATTTCGATATCCGGAGGAGACAGGCACTTTTGCCAGCAATAGTGCCATTCAGATTTTTTATCCCATTTATCCCCAGGACAAACCACACCATCGTGTTGATAGTGAGAGAAATGAGGTTGGCGAAACGCCGGATTATACATCTTTGAAAAAACTTCTTTTCCGCACTCTAAACAAACACCATGTAAACCCGGTGCTGGATCGATTTCAGTCCCAGTCTGAAGGTTTAATGCTTTTAATACCATGAAATTTCCTTATTATAAAATTGCATATTGGGATTCAAGAATAATAAATGAACGATTGAATGAAGATATAACCTCTTTTGCTCCGCTGCGGGGGCTTCCTGCCGGGGGCGGCGGCGTTCCTCGCTCGTGGGGGTATGGGGGCGACAGCCCCCATCTTCATGATCCATCAAGAGTGGTAGACCCTCGCTGGCACGATCTCGGGCATGTAATCTCACACGAAAATCATCGCAAACAGGGCAATCCCAAACAAAAAGATCAGGATCCCGGCGATCCTGTTCACGAGGCCCAGCACCCGCCTGTTGCACCGCGATCCAAGAACCGAGGTCCCACCCACAAGAAGAACCCACCAGGCAAGGGATCCTGTAATGACGCCAAGGACCATCAGCACCGCTGAGTAGTCACCTCCTGAGACTGCGCCGATACCCAGCGCTGCAAAGACCCCGGCAAACGAGATAATGGTCATGGGATTGGTAAGCGTCAGAATAACGGTTGTTCCATAGTCCTGCAACAACGTACCTTCCCATGCAGTTCCGGGATTATCCGGAGGGGCGGATAGGAAGGTCCGGACACCCAGATACATAAGGAACGCACCTCCAGCAGCCCTCACGAGAAGGATATGTCCCGTCAGCAGACCGGTAATGACGGTAAGGCCAAACGCGGCGACTCCGGCATATATCCCATCTGCCGTTGCCGCTCCGAGGCCTGTCGCAAGGCCGGACCGCCAGCCGCACGCGAGCGTCCGCCGGATACAAAGGATCGCAATGGGCCCGATGGGCGCTGCTATACAAAACCCAAGGATTATCCCGGCAACAAGAACCGACCAGTCCACTTACGTACAAAGAATCCGTCGCTATAAATCACTGTCTTTTCCGGTCCGTGACAATCCTGTCCCGCAGGCAAGAAGGAAGTTGCAGTTTTTTCTGTCCGGGGGGCGACAACTCCCCTGATCCTTTTTCCGTACCAGAACCCGGCATCGCTCACAAAATCCCATCCTATTACACCCCCACCCCTCCCCTTCAAGACTCGGCAAGGGGGGTGCCCCCCGGATTTTTTGCCACCCCCCTACCCTCAGTTTTCTATTTTCGCAAACAGACCTCCACCCCCCCTGTTTTGCATAAAACAGGGGACTACCCCCCATTGCTTCCAGTCCCAAGGGGCGTGCTTCGCGTGGAGCATCCGGCGAGCGGGGGAGGGGGGACTACCCCTCCGGTCACGGACAAGGGGGGTGGGGTATCAGAGCGATGGGGTGGGGGTACCCCCCTCGCCAGAAATTTATAGATGCCCCCCAGCCCGGAATTTTTTTGCCGGACCCCACCCCCCGGGTCATGCACAAATGGGGAGGGGTGGGGGGTCTCGCAATTTTTGAAGTTCATGCAGATCCGGGAACTGCCGAAGTCCTCAGATCCATGGTATCCGCACGATGCTCATCCAAAAATGAATCGGGAATTATTTGTCAGGGGTTCTTATGTCATGACATCCCATTCCAAAAACGGTGTAGCCAAAGTGTCTACCGATCCTTCCCTGAATCCGCTTCGTTGTCCGAAATGCAATGCACCGGTTTCTCCCCAGGATAAGTTTTGCGAAAACTGCAGCGCAAAACTCGAACCACCCCGCACCTGCGGGAACTGTGGAGTACCCGTTGCCGAGGGCATGAAATTCTGCGAGAACTGCGGGGCCCCCGTGGTCCCACAGGCGCCGCAGGAAGCCCAACCTGAAGCGGCTGCCCCGACACCGTCTCCCGCGCCCGCAACACCGCCTGCCGAACCGGCCACGCCGGCCGCACCCGCTCCGGCAGCAGCACCCGCGCAGGCCGGCGGAACTCCCGGACCGGACCGGAAAATCCTCATCGCAGGAATCGCCGGGGCGGTTGTCGTCATCATCGTCGCACTGCTCTTCATCCTTCCGATGTTCTCCGGCGCCGGATCCGGTTCATCGTCAGCATCGGGAACCTCGGCCGCTACGGTGGCCGCGACATCGGCAAAGACCACCGGTTCTTTCACGCCCGGTCCGACCCAGACCATCCCCGCGAAATACACCGTCCTCCTCGAAGTCGATAAAAACAAAATTACCGGGGATACCACGGTACGGGCTGTCGGCCCCGACCTCGGCGTGGTAAAGTATGTCCAGGTAACCCTGTACGAGCAGGACGGCCAGACGGTTTCCGGCAAACTCATCCCGAACAAGAAGGATAATACCATCACGCTCGAAGGATCCACACGGCCCGAACGGGTCCAGATAACCGTAGTTTTCTACTCGGGCGAAGAGTATACGCCAATCGATAAGATCTACTGATCCGGGTTTTGCAGGCCCAGTCTCCCGTCCGGGTCAGCCTGCCCTTCCCGGATAATCCTGTTATACAAAGGAGGGACCCCGGGGGAAGAGTCGGCCGGACGATTGCGGAAGATCCCGCAGATCGAACGACCCTGACCTCTTCCCCTCAGGGCTCCCTATCATGTCCGGCCCGATCCGGCCGCCCATCTTGCCGGGATCTCCAAAAGGCGGCACGTACACGCCTGAAAATCTTATTATCCCCGCCGAAGAAATTCAAAAAATTTATATGTCATTTTATATCATTCAAAGTGAGGTTTTTCATGCCTTTTTGTCCCACCTGTGGAAAAAATGTCGACGCCGACAAACATTTCTGTGTTCACTGCGGCGCACCCCTTGCACCGGCCGCTGCTCCTGCACCCCAGGCAGCAGCACCGGCTGCTTCCCAGCCCGCATACGTACAGCCGCCAGCTCCCGCAGAGGAGAAGAACACGGCCATTGCAGCCATCGCATCATTCCTGTTCCCGGGCCTCGGCCAGGTCTATAACGGAGGATTCGTCCGGGGTCTCTGCATCTTCTTTGGAACCCTTGTCGGGTACCTGTTCTTCGTAATCCCGGGAATCATTGTCTGGCTTTATGGGATCTACGACGCCTACAAGACGGCAGATGCCATGAACAAAAAAGAGACGCCCTTTGTCCCGTATTCGACGAACCATATCGTCGCCTTTATCATCATCGTGGTCGTTGCCCTGATCGTCTACTTCCTTGTCATGGTGGTGCTGATGGCCCTGCTCATGGGAAGCATGATGTCCGGTTCCCGGTATTACATGTATCTCCCCCTCTGGAATTTCCTTTAAATCCTTTTCCGAAACGCCATCCGATCGCGACACCTTTGTCACTCGTGAGTTAAGAAAAAATGCCCTACTGTCCCGAATGTGGAAAACACGTTTCCCCGAATGCCAAATTCTGCCGGAGCTGCGGTTCTTCCCAGCTGGAAGAAAACCCTGTTCCCGCAGCTTCTCCCGTACCGGCTCCTCCGGAACTCCGGACCTGCACTTCCTGCCAGGCCCCGTTAAAACCGGATGAAAAATTCTGCGGAAATTGTGGCAAGCCGGTGGATGTACCGGCCGTTCCCCCGCAGGCTCCCCCGATACCGGAGCCAGCCCCGAAACCGGCTGCTGCCCCGGAGGTACCGGTACGACCGGCACCTCAGCCGGCCCCGGCTCCGGCTCCTTCGCCCGGAAGAGTCTGCAGCTCGTGCGGAAGCACGGTCGATGCCGAGACCAAATTCTGTGGCAACTGCGGCAAGCCGGTGAATGCAACGGTTCCCGCTCCGCAGGCTCCACCGGCACCGACCGCTGCCCCCGAGGTACCGGTACAACCGGCACCTCAGCCGGCCCCGGCTCCGGCTCCTTCGCCCGGAAGAGTCTGCGGTTCGTGCGGACATCCGGTCAGTGCCGAGACCAAATTCTGTGGCAACTGCGGTAAACCGGTGAATGCAACGGTTCCTGCCCCGGTCCCGGTTCCCCCTCCAGCCCGGCCTCCTGCCGCAGCGGTGGCAGCCGTCCCGCCCGTCGCACCGGCGCCGGCTCCCCAAGCTCCCCCGGTCCCCCCGGCGGCAGCCCCTGCAGCCCAAAATGAGAAGGTCATCGGGGTCATCGCAAATGCAAGAAAACCAAAGATGCTGGGCGTTGCCTGGGACACCTACAACCTCGTCGTCACCGATCGCCGGGTAATCATGGCCCAGCTCACCCAGCAGATGGCAAAAGATGCTGTCGCAGAGGCGCAGGCAAAAGCAAAGGCGCAGGGGAAAGGGTTCTTCGGTATCATGGCGGACCAGATGTCGGCCATGTTCCAGTACGCCGTACGCTACGAAAACATGAACCCGGAGACGATCATTGCCGAAACACCGGGAAATTTCGCCCTTGAAAATTCCCAGATCGGCGTCGTGGACCTCTCCTTAAAAGGGGACAGCGACGATACCTCCCAGTACAGCGAATTCAAACTGGTCTTTAAATCCGCAGGAGGAAAATTCGAGTTTCGGATCGCGGAAGACGAGCGCTACATCAATATCCTCAAGGCAGCCTACGGTGCAAAGGTCAAGATGCCGTTCGGGTACCACAAGGTGGGCGCCCTCCGGATCAAGTTCTTCTGAACCGGGGTCGGGAGAGGTAGAGCGGCCCGGTAATTCCGGCCTCCTCTCCCCTGCGTTCAGGTTTTTCCTGTCGGAATACGACAGCGCTGCCAGCATTGCACTATGACGGGAATCCTCCCGCAAGGGACGAGAAAACCCGGGATTACCCGGTTATGGCAAGATACACAGAAACCATGACGCCCAACAACGAATGGAAAAAAGCTGCGGTCGCCGTCCTCGCTGCCGTTGTTTTTCTGATCCTCTGTCCGGTATTTCCTGCGGTCATTGACGGCATGGACGGTGGATATGCGCTTGCATTCGTCTCATTTTTCCTCGCAGTCTCCAGTGGAGCCGTTGCCCTGCTCTTTATCCACCGGGCACGGGTGATGGACGGGATCCTCGCGGACCCACACCCCCTCGCCCATTGGATCTATACCGAAGAGATGTCCCAAAAAAGCAGGGACCGGGAATACCGGGATTTCGCTGGCAGGAACCGGAGCATGTTCCTCTTAATCGGCGGGATGCTCGTTCTCGTCTCGCTCTTCTTCATCATCTTTATCGAAGACGGTGGGATAGCGACCGGCATAATCCTTCTCGTACTTGCGGGAGTCCTGTTCGTGGTTTCCCGGGTCACCCCTGTTCTCGAACGACGGCGGGCAGCGGGTGCACCCCGCGAGGCGTTCATTGCCCGGACCGGGATCATCTATCGGGGGGTCGTCTATCCCTTCCGTTCGTTCCTCGGATCCCGGGGGAAAGTTTCGCTGCAGAACGCCGATGCAAAGAATCCCGCATTTCTGGTTTTCCCGTTTACCCAGCAGAACGGCCTTTTCATCCGCCAGCCGTTTACGGTTGCGATCCCGGTGCCGCCCGGTGAGGAGAATGCTGCCCGGGCGGTTGTCCGGGAACTGGGCGGGGAAATGCCGGAAGACGGGGAATAGCCCGGTTCTTGTTACGACAAAAACAGCAGCTTTACGGAATCCGGACATTCCCCGATGCCCTGCGGGATGCCGGGAAGATCCACTGGATCCGGCAAGAGTAAACGGATAACGGACAGGTCACGGTACCGTCTCCCTAACCCACAGCGACGAATGAAAATTTTTTACGGTTTTTAAAAAAGTCCACAACAGGAACGGGCGGAGGGACTCACTCCCTCTGTCTCCCGTACTCCCGGTCGATCATGTCCGCCACGTTTTCGAGATCGTCAAACATCCGCAGGGCATCCTTCCTGAGCTCCTGCACCATGGCACGGAGCGTGCTGCCCCGGAGGTAGATCAGCTTCCGGTGACGGTACAGGATCCCCGCATCGATCAGGTTCCGGATGTGGTGGTTCACCCGCGATGGCGTGATATTGAGCTCCGCTGCGATCCGTTCGACCGGCAGCCCCTCGTCAATCGGCCGGTGCTCCAGAAGGGCCACGATCACCTGGGTCGCCACCCGGTCCGTGTCCCGGCCTTCCCCGATCCCAAACGAGTGGAAGAACCAGTGGATCTCCTCGTCCTCGCCCGGCGCCATCGGGCGGTCCACCTGCCGGATCACAATCTGACGGATCATACCTGCCACCAGTGTTATCGCTAAAATAATTTAAATTTTTTCTAAATTGTTTCAAAAAAGTTCAAATCATTTCTACAATTTTCATAATTTTTAAATATTTATGGCACCTACACTACAGCCATATCACAAATATCAGTGAGGTAATACGAATGGCAATTGTTCCAATCGGAGAAAGGGTTTTGATCAAGCCCAAAGAAGCCGAAGAGGTAACAAAGAGCGGGATCTACATTCCCGAGACCGCCCAGGAAAAGAAGAAGGAAGGGACGGTCATTGCTGTCGGGACAAACGAGGACGGAAAGTCGCTCCCCTTAAAGGCCGGCGACCATGTCATCTACGGCGGCTACAGCGCGGACAAGGTAGAGGTAGACGGCGAGAACTACGTCTTTGTACCGTTCAAGGACGTGCTCGCGAAGATCGAGTGAGGTGAGAAGATATGGCAGGATCCAAGCAGCTGGAATTTAACGAGGAGGCAAGGAAGTCGCTCCTCGCCGGTGTAAACAAGGTAGCGGACACGGTCAAGATCACGCTCGGCCCCAAGGGACGCTATGTCGTGATCGACAAGGCATCGAGCCCGATCGTAACAAACGACGGCGTGACCATTGCAAAGGAGATCTCGCTCCACGACAAGTTCGAGAACATGGGCGCAAAGCTCGTAAAGGAAGTCGCCCAGAAGACGCAGGACAAGACCGGTGATGGTACAACCACGGCAACGCTCCTTGCCCAGTCCATGATTGTCGAAGGCCTCAAGAATATCACCTCGGGCGCAAACCCGATCGAAGTCAAGAAGGGCATCGATGCGGCGGTCGGCGAAGCGGTCGGCTACATCAAGAAGACCAGCGTGCCCGTAAAGGACAAGGCAAAGATCGTACAGGTTGCAACGATCTCGGCAAACAACGACGAGGAGATCGGCAAGCTCATCTCAGAAGCGATGGAGAAGGTCGGCTACAACGGCCTCATCAGTGTCGAGGACGCAAAGAGTCTCGAAACCAGCCTTGACGTGGTTAAGGGAATGCAGTTCGACCGCGGGTTCATCTCGCCCTACATGGTCACCGACAACGAGAAGATGATCTGCGAGTACGAGGACTGTTCGATCCTGATCACCGACAAGAAGATCTCGTCCATCAAGCAGATGGTGCCGGTGCTCGAAATGGTTGCATCGGAAGGAAGACCGCTCCTGATCATTGCAGAGGACGTTGACGGGGAAGCACAGGCAGCCCTGTTCCTCAACATAATCCGCGGGGCCTTAAAGGTCTGTGCGGTCAAGGCACCGGGCTTTGGCGAGGACAGGAAAGCGGTCCTCGAAGATATCGCTATCCTGACCGGCGCAACCGTCATCTCGGAAGAGAAGGGCATGAAGCTCGACAACGTCACGAAAAAAGAACTCGGACAGGCCCACGTGATCCGTGTCACGAGCGAGAAGACGCTGATTGTCGGTGGCAGGGGCGACAAGAAGGCGGTCGACGACCGTATGACCCTCATCCAGTCCCAGATCAAGATCACCGATGCCGAGTACAAGAAAGAGGAGCTTAAAAAGCGCCTCGGGAACCTGGGCGGCGGCGTTGCGGTGATCAAGGTCGGAGCAGCGACCGAGACGGAGCTCAAAGAAAAGAAGATGCGGATCGACGATGCCCTTAATGCGACCAAGGCCGCAGTCGAGGAAGGCGTGGTGGTCGGCGGCGGGATTACGCTCTTTAAGGCCATCGAATCGCTCGATGCGCTCAAATTCGATGACGACCGCAAGGTCGGGGTCTCGATTGTCCGGCGTTCGCTCGAAGAGCCGATCCGGCAGATCGCAAAGAACTGCGGGGTCGAGGGAGCCGAGGTTATCGCAAAGATCAAGGAGAAGAAGAACCCGACCTACGGGTACAACGCGAAGACCGCAACCTACGAAGACCTCATGGAGAACGGGGTCATCGACCCGGCAAAGGTCGTCCGGATCGGTCTCCAGAACGCAGGCTCGATCGCCGGCATGATCCTCTCGACCGAGGTCCTGATCACGGACTTCAACGACGAGAAGGACCAGAAGTCGGCAGCAATCATCATCTAATCTTAAAAATCCCTCACGCACCTTTTTCCCCAAACGTGCCGGCAGAGGAGCCCCCCACTGCCTGCCGGCACGTTTTCTTTTATTTTCACCCCGCACGCCCGGAGTTCATATAGCGTTCGGATCTACGCCTGATACATACGACGACGCCGGGAAGGCAGGAGATGCCGGCCCGGAAAAGGACTTATTACCCATGACTCCACAGGCAGACACCACCCGCACCGCACCGGATACCCATGAACCTCTCCTTTCCCTGCTGAAAAAATACTGGGGTTACCCGGATTTCCGTCCCCGTCAGGAGGCAATCATCCGGTCTGTGGTGAGCGGCCGCGACACGCTCGCGATCCTGACCACCGGCAGCGGGAAGTCGCTCTGCTACCAGCTGCCCGCGGTATACCTCGGTGGCCTTACGATTGTCATCTCCCCTCTCTTGGCGCTCATGAAAGACCAGGTGGATGCGCTCAACGCCCGAGGTATTCCCGCTGCTGCGTGGACGGGGCTGCTCGACAGTGCAGGCCGGAACCGGATCGAGACGGCAATGCGGGAAGGCCGGCTCCGGATCCTCTTTGTCTCACCGGAGAAGTGCATGCAGCCGGGCTTTCTTGTTTTCCTCAAAGGGTTCCCGGTCCGGCTCATCGCCATCGACGAGGCGCACTGCATCTCGGAATGGGGCCATGATTTCCGGCCCGAGTACCGCGAGCTTGCCCGGCTCCGGACCTGTTTCCCGGATGCCCCGATCATTGCGCTGACGGCAACTGCGGTCCCGGAGGTGCGAAAGGACATCGCCCGGCAGCTCGGTCTCGTGCAGCCCCGCGAGTTCGTGGGCAGTTTCGAGAGAAAGAACCTCACCTACAAGGTTATCAGGAAAAAACACTCGGCCGTCCAGCTTGCAGCCATCTGCTGCCGGCACAAGGATGAGTCCGGCATTGTCTACTGCCTGAGTAAGAAGGAGACGGAGGAGTGTGCCGCGGATCTCCGGCAGCGGGGTTTTGCCGCCGCTGCTTACCATGCCGGACTCTCCCGCCCGGTCCGGGAATCCGTGCAGGAAGCATTCCTCAACAACTCCGCGAAGATCGTCTGCGCCACCGTGGCGTTCGGCATGGGGATCGACAAGCCCGATGTCCGGTTCGTTGTCCACTACGACATCCCGAAATCGGTAGAGTCCTACTACCAGGAGACTGGCCGGGCCGGCCGGGACGGGAAGCCGTCCGAGTGCGTTCTCCTCTTTAGCCGCAGGGATCTTGTCCGGATGAACTGGATGCTCGACCACGACAACGCAGGAGAGAAGGCATCGCAGCTCGCGCACCGGAACCTTCGGGAGATGATCCGGTATTGCGAGACAACAACATGCCGGAAACACTTCCTCCTCGCGTACTTCGGCGAGAAACCTACCGGCCCGGCCTGCGGGACCTGCGATGTCTGTACTGCTGCAACATCCAAGCCAAAGAAGAAAGCTCCGACCCGGCGCTCACCTGCCGGCAGGAGTTCTCATGAGTTCACGGCAGTCGCCCGGCGCAGTTACCCGATCCCGAGCGTTTAAGACGCCCGCACCCGGATACTTTTTCAAGAATATGATCGATACCGCAGGCCTTCCCGAGAACCCCGGCTGTTACCTCTATTCCGATGCAGAGGGGCGGATCATCTACGTAGGGAAGGCAAAGAACCTCAAGAAACGGGTATCGAGTTATTTTACGAAAAAAGACCACGACCCGAAGACAAAGAGCCTCGTCGCCCACATCGCCTCGGTCGATTTCGTGGTCACGGGTTCCGAGACCGAAGCGTTTCTCCTGGAAAACACGCTCATAAAAAAGCACCAGCCGAAGTACAACATCGACCTCAAGGACGCAAAGCGCTATGCATGGATCGAACTCACGAAGGAAGAGTTCCCGCGCCTTGTCGTTGCCCGGAAGGCGACCGGGGACGGCACGTACTTCGGCCCCTTTGTCTCGGCCACGGAACGGGACTATGTCATGAAGGTGGCAAAGAAGATCTTTCACCTCCGGACCTGCAAGAAACTCCCCAAACGCCCCTGCCTGCGCCGGCACATGCAGTCCTGCAGCGCCCCCTGCACGGGAACGGTCAGCCCCGAAGAGTACGGGGAGAACGTCAAAAATGCCGCCCTGCTCCTGAAGGGAAAAGCAAAGGAACTTGCAGCCCGGCTCCGCACCGAGATGGCGGCACGGTCGGCGGCGGAGGACTTCGAGCGGGCGCTCGTCCTCCGAAATGAAATTTCTGCTATCGATCACCTCGCAGACCGGCAGCACGTAGAGCGCCGCCGCGAGTACGACCAGGACGTGATCGCGTACCAGGTCTCAGGGGAGACCGTGTACCTGACGCTCTTTAACGTGGAGAAAGGGACTCTTGCGAACAAGCAGGAGTTTACCTTCAGCGCCGGCGAGGACTTCTTCGAGGAGTTTGTCGTCCAATACTACTCGGACCACGAACCCCCGAACGAGGTGATCGTGGAGCAGGAGACCGACCCGGCGCTGGAAGAGTTCCTCTCGGCAAAGAAAGGCCGGCATGTCGGGATCGTTGTCCCGCAGCGGGGCGAGAAGAAGCAGCTTCTCGACCTTGCCAAGAAGAACCTCGAGATCGCGTTCTTCCGCGACACCTTAAAGGGCGTGGAGCTCGGCGCGGCGCTCGACATGGTAAAACCTCCCGAAGTGATCGAGTGCTTCGATATCTCGCACCTCTCCGGCACCGCGATGGTCGGCTCTATGGTGCAGTTCCATGACGGGAAACCCGACAAGTCCGGTTACCGGCGCTTTAAGATCAAGACCGTGGAAGGGATCGACGACTTTGCCTCTATCGCGGAAGTCGTGACCCGCAGGTACAGGAGGCTCACCGAGGAACACGCCCCGCTTCCGGACCTCGTGATCATCGACGGGGGAAAGGGCCAGCTCTCCGCAGCGCTCGGCGCCCTCTCCGCGCTCGGGATCGACAACCTGCCGGTGATCTCGATTGCCAAGCGCGAGGAAGAACTCTACGTGCCCGGGGACTCCCTGCCCCTGCGGCTCGACCGGAAGAGTATCGCGCTCCGGTACATCGAGGAGATCCGGGACGAGGCACACCGGTTTGCCATCACCTACAACCGGCTGCTCAGGAAAAAGAAAGTCCTTACCTGATCCGGCCAGCCCACCTGCCCGAAGTCAAAAGTATATATGCCGGGCGGGTAACAACTCTCCAGTAACAGAAAGGTGAATCTCACATGCCAGACTTTTTCAACCCGTTCAGCGGGATGGTTCCGGACCGGAAACTGACCAACGAGGAACTTATCCGGGTTGTCCGGCTCGATGTTGCCGGTGAACTTGAAGCCATCCACGGGTATATGGCCCATGCGGATGCGACCGATAACGAACTCGCAAAGGCGGTTCTTACCGATATTGCCGATGAAGAACGCGTCCATGTCGGGGAACTCTTACGGCTCCTTTCTATCCTGACGGGAAACGCAGAGGATGAATTCTATAAGAAAGGAACGCTCGAAGTAGACACCATGGCAGGACAGGTCGGGGCAGCCGGCGCAGCTGCACCGGCGGCAAAAGAAGAATCTACCATTGGCTCATTGAAAAATGCAAAGGAGGCATAAATCATGGCAAATGCATATCTCGGACGTGAAGACGCACCCATCGGTGCTGACACCTGGAAGCTGATCGATGACGTGGCGGTCCAGGCAGCAAAGAGCCAGCTTGCCGGGCGCCGGCTGCTTGCAGTCGAGGGCCCGTACGGCTTTGGCCTCAAGGCAATTCCCCTCGGGGACTATGCCCTTGAAGACGGAATCAGCGCGAGCGTCTCGCTCCCGCTCTCCCTGATCCGGACCGAGTTCTCGCTTGCAAAGCGCGACCTCGCATCCTTTGAACGCGACCACCTGATCCTCGACACGGCACCTGTTGCCTGTGCGGCAATGGACGCGGCGGCAAAGGAGGACAAGATCATCTTTGCCGGTCTTGCCGGAACCCCGGGCCTCCTCAATGCAGAAGGCGCAGGCTCGATGACCCTTGCCAAGTGGGACAAGGTCGGAACAGCAGCAGACCAGATCATCGATGCAGTGACCAAGCTCGACGCAGCCGGGTTCCACGGGCCCTACAGCCTTGCGCTCGCACCGGCGCAGTACAACCTGCTCCTCCGGCGCTACCCCCAGGGGAACGGCACAGAACTCGAACACATCTCCTCGATTGTCGGCGACGGCGTCGTCAAGGCACCAGCGCTCAAGAAGGGCGGTGTTCTCGTTGCCTCGGGCAGCCAGTATGCCTCGGTTGCAATCGGCCAGGACCTTGCGGTCGGGTATAACGGCCCGGTCGGCGACCTGCTCGAGTTCCAGATCTACGAGAGCCTTGCTCTCGTAGTCCGTGCACCCGAGTCGATCCTCGTCCTCAAATAATCTTTTTTTACCGATTCATGCGGAGGACAAAAACCATGTGTCCGCAGTTTTCGAGGAATTGTGCCGGGATCGTTGCAGTTCTCCTCATCGCAGCATTTGCTTTCGGGGCCGGCTGCCTGAGCGAGACGGTGGCAGGCGATACCTCGTCCGGTACGCTCCACGCCCATTACGAGCATGCCGATTCGTGGTCGCCCGGTCTCGGCTGCTATGCACATGCAACCGGCTATGTATACAACGCGGGGAACACCTCGGCAGATAATGTCAGGCTCGATCTCAACCTTGTCAACATTAAGACATCAGCAATCCGCGATTCCCGGCAGATCTTTATCGGGACGCTCGCACCCGGCCAGACGCAGTCTTTCGAGACGATCCTTGATGGCGACTGCACGCAGGACTACCGGGTCGAGGCGTATTTGTAACGGGGAGAGAAAGAGAGCCGGGTTTCCACCGGTTCAATTTTTTATTTTAAGGCATAGTTCGGGAGACATTTGTTTTTAATACTCGGCCCCCTTTGCGCCAGCCCTGCACCCGAGGGGGCGGGGGCGCATGCGATGCCTCAGTATTACCTGTACATGAAAATGATCCGCTGGACTCATCAGGAGTGCAGGTAATACGGCACTATCGCTACATGGGGGATGCCCGAGCGGCGGGGGCGGAGGCTTTGCCGGAGCCCCCAAGAGCGGTCAAATAATTTTGGGAACACGGTCAATTCTATCTAGCCGTTATCCCTCCAGCGGATCCCTTGCCCCTGCTTCCTCAAACGCCTCGCGCCTTTCAGTGCAGGCCCCGCACTTCCCGCAGGGCCGCTCTCCTCCCTTGTAGCACGACCAGGTGTTCGCGTAATCGACGCCGAGAACAAGGCCCTTTTTGACAATATCTCCCTTGCTCATTCTCACGTACGGCACCCGGAGCGTGAGGTCCTTCCAGTCGCAGAGGTGAAGGGCGGTCTCCATGGCGCTCACAAAGACCGGGCGGCAATCCGGGTAGATCGCATGATCGCCGGCATGGGCAGCGTAACAGAGTTCCTGCGCCCCGATACCGATTGCATACGATGCTGCGAGGCTCAGAAAGACCATGTTCCGGTTCGGCACTACGGTCTGTTTCATCGACTCCTCGGCATAATGACCTTCAGGGACATTCCACTCATCCCGGGTGAGACTTGACGGAGCAAGGTCTCCCAGGACAGAAATATCGACAATCTTCTGGGGGACGCGGAGTTTTGCGCAGGTCGCCTTCGCGCACTGGATTTCCCGCTTGTGCTTCTGGTGATAATCAAAGGTCAGGGCAGAGACCTCATAGCCCTGGTCCAGCAGATCGTAGAGGAGAGTCGTGCTGTCGAGTCCGCCCGAGAGGATGAGTACTGCTTTCACCTGCGGTTACCCCCGATGGTATTACCGGGTATCTCCCGATCCTATATCAAGGAAACGCTGCCCGGGAAAACCATCCTGCAATCCGGACATGTTAAAAAAGGGGCAAAAACCTGCCAGACACGGCTGTCGCGGGTCACCCGGGCCAACCCGGAACAATGAGCACGCAGCGTGCTTTTCAGCAGGTACCGGCAACCCGCCGCTGTTTTCGGCCGCTTAATCCAGCTCGCCAAGGAGTTTTCGTATATCGATCCAGATGATGAGCTCGTTTACTTCCTTGTCCTTAACCCGGATCTTGCGCTTGATGATACCGATGATCGAGGTTTCCTCGTGGCTGACAGATGCAGAAGTGCGGTCGACCTGGTCGCCCTCGAATGTCGAGACCGAATTCACATCGTCCACAAGGATACCCATCTTGGTCTTTGTTACGTGATCGTCGAGAACGATGATCCGCGAGGCTTCGAGAGAGTTTGTGCTTGCATCGGCGATATTCAACCGGTGCTTAAGATCGATTATCATCGTGATCTCTCCACGGAGATCGATGATGCCGCGGACATAGGGGGCAACGTTCGGGAGCTTGGTAATGGTCGTGTACTCGACGACTTCCTTGACATCGAAGAGGTCGATAGCAAAGTGCTCGTTCCCGAGCACGAACTCAACGACCTGAATAGACTCTCTCTCCGCCCGGGCGGCAGCAGGGCCCTTTCCTGCTGCAACGGGTTCGCCTGCCTTTGCGGTCATGACAGGAGACCCCGTCATTCCACCTTGAATTTGCGGTTGGCGTTCATTGCCTCGACTGCGACATCGTTTACCGTCTGGATCATCCGGGTGATCTCGTCCAGCGCAGCAGCGGATTCCTCGGTTGCTGCTGCAGCATCGCCGGCTTCTTTTGCGGTCTGCTCGATAAGGTTAGCGACCTCGTGGACGCTTGCGGTGATCTCCTCGGTAGTAGCAGCCTGCTCTTCGGTTGCAGCGGCAACCTCGGACGCGCTGTTTGCAACAGTCTCTACAGCAACCTGGATCTTCTTGAATGCGCTGACCGCATCGGCAGAGGCAACTGTACCCTTGCCCACCAGTTCTTTGGAGGTCTCCATTGCCTCAGTCGCTTTCTTTGTCGCTGCATTGAGGTGCGTGATCATCTCTTCGATCTTTTCGGCGCTGGAGCGGGACTCCTGTGCAAGGGACTTGACTTCCGATGCAACGACCGCAAACCCGCGGCCGTGTTCGCCCGCACGGGCCGCCTCGATCGCTGCATTCAGCGCGAGCAGGTTGGTCTGGTTGGCGAGGTCGCGGATCAGCACGATGATCTTGCTGATGTCGGCCATCTGCTTGCCGATTTCCATGACGATACCGTGTACGTTGTTCGAGGACTCGGCAATCTCGGTCATGTCCTTGTTGATGGTATCGGCAAGGAGGGCACCGTTCTTTGCGGAATCGTTGGCGGTCTTTGCCTGGCCGGTGACACTCTCCATGCTCGAGGTAATTTCCTCGACTGCGGCGCTCATGTCCTGCATGGCCTTTGAGATCTGGTCCACACCGCCTGCGGCCTTCTGGGCATTCTCGCTGACGCCGCCGGTGTTCCTTGCGATCTGGTTGACGCCCTTCGATGCATCCTCGATGCTCTTGTTTGCATTATCGGCGGTCGAAGTAAGGTTCTGCATCTTGCTGTTGACGTCCCCGATATTCTTCTGGAGGTTGATAACGATCCCGCGGACGGCGTCGCGGAGCTTGGTGAGCTGCTCGTACATGGTCTGGACATCGGCATCCGGAGCCGTAAGGGTGTACCGGACGGTAAGATCGCCTTCGGCCATGCAGGTGTACAGCCGGGCCATTTCGTCGATTTCGTGAGCAGCGTATTTCCCGGTCTTTACCGATGAGGTCACGTCGCTCCAGACATAAAATGCGCCATCGAAATTTCCTTTTTCATCAAGGATGGGAATTGCGTCAAGATTGAGGTACTTTGTGACACCATCCGGCCATGAAACCAGGGTCTCGGTGTGTTCCAGTTTTTTTGTTTCAAAACACTGGTAAAAACCGACATCGTTTAAAACCGTGATGTCAAAGTCGTAGAGTTTCTTTTTCATGAGTTCATCATGGGTACCTCTCCAGAACACTTCGTACTGTTTATTAATCGAGATACGGCTTTTATCGGCACGGAGAACGGCAATGGCAAGCGGATTGTCCGCAAGCATCCGGTCAATACGGAATTGTGCCTTTTTTACTTCCTCCATTTTCAGGTGCAGTTCGGTAACATCGCTCCAGACATAAAAAGCGCCGTCGAAATTTCCCCGGTCATCGAAAATCGGGATTGCATCCAGATTGAGGTACTTTGTGACACCATCCGGCCATGAAACCATTGTTTCGGTATGTTCCAGTTTTTTCGATTCAAAACACCGGTAGAAATCAATGCCGTTCAGTACTTTGATATTAAAATCGTAGAGTTTCTTTTTCATGAGTTCTTCATAGGTACCTCTCCAGAATACCTCGTACTGCTTGTTAATGGAGATCCGGCTTTTGTCAGCCCGCAGGACGGCTATTGCGAGAGGATTGTCACGGATCATCGAATCGGCACGTTTCTTTGCTTCATGTCCTTCGGTGATTTTGATAACGGCCAGGTTTACCAATCGTGCAAACCCCCGAAGTTCGGGATTCACAGCATTTTCATCAATATGAGCGCTGGCATTCCCTTCAATGCCTTTTTTCAACGTGGATTCAATATCAGTCAGATCCATAATCAAACACTCACTACATATGCATACTATGGAAGAAATATCAATGCAGTTTTTGTAGGTTTGTTAGGTATATTATGAGTAAATTGACTATTATCATATAAACATAGCGTTTTTTTAATTTTTTACGGGGATTTACACAGTTATATAATATCTGAAAAACCGAATGAGAGAAGCACAATTCAGCTATAAAAAAATTTTAACGGGTGGTTTATAAAAAAATAACGTAGACCTAGGAGGTACAAAAGTAAAAAATATCGACAGACCGAATTATTTTCCAGTCTGGTACATCCGGTTTACCGAATTCCTTTATACCTGTCCCGGAGCGCTCGGTTTTACCAGATCTCATTGAATTATTCGAAACGATCTCCTCCCTTGAACAGAGCGGAGGATTACGGATAAAACAAGGTCAGGAATGCCCAATATCTCCGTAGAACAGGTCCCGGTTACACAACAATTACTATAAAAAAGTCAAAAGAAGGAGGATATTCCTTCTTTATCCTGTATGACGGAACTATGGAGCGATTATTTCTGGGGACATGCAGTACCTGCACGAGAGATGAGGCGAAGGTTCTGTAGGTAATTAACCAGACATCCGCATTCCCCCGCACTCACAGTGTCGTATCCAGGTCTTCGAGCAGCTTTTTTATGTCGATCCAGATGATGAGCTCGTTGACCTCTTTGTCCTTCACCTTGGTTTTGCGTTTGATGATGCCGATGATCGCGGTATCCTCGTGGCTGATCGAAGCCGAGGTATGGTCGACCTGGTTGCCTTCAAATGTGGAGACTGACGTCACATCGTCGACAAGGATCCCGATCTTGGACTTCGTGATCTTGTCGTCGAGGACGATGATCCGCGAGGCTTCGAGAGACTTTGTGCTTGCATCGGTGATGTTGAGCCGGTGCTTGAGATCGACGATCATCGTGATCTCGCCGCGGAGATCGATAATGCCGCGGACGTACGGGGCAACGTTGGGAAGTTTGGTGATGGTCGTGTACTCGACAACCTCTTTCACATCGAAGAGGTCGATAGCGAAGTGCTCGTTCCCGAGCACAAACTCGACGACCTGGATGGAGGATCCCGGATCCGCGTGGATGGCGGCAGGGCTCCTCGCCAGCTCTACAGGTTCACTTGCCTTTGCAGACATGGCAGGGACCCCCGTCATTCCACCTTGAATTTGCGGTTGGCGTTCATTGCCTCGACTGCGACATCGTTCACGGTCTGGATCATCCGGGTGATCTCGTCAAGTGCAGCGGCAGATTCTTCGGTTGCTGCAGCTGCATCGCCGGCTTCTTTTGCGGTCTGCTCGATGAGATGGGCGACCTCGTGGACGCTTGCGGTGATCTCTTCGGTGGTGGCAGCCTGCTCTTCGGTTGCCGCAGCGACTTCGGAAGCGCTGTTCGCCACGGTCTCGGCAGCGGACTGGATCTTCTTAAACGCTGCCAGTGCGTCGGCTGAAGCAACGACTCCTTTCTCGACCAGTCCACGGGACGCGTCCATTGCGTCGGTGGCTTTTTTCGTGGCCGTGTTGAGGTGCGTGATCATGTCCTCGATCTTCTCGGCGCTGGAGCGGGACTCCTGTGCAAGGGACTTGACCTCGGACGCGACAACGGCAAACCCGCGGCCGTGTTCGCCCGCACGAGCGGCTTCGATAGCTGCATTCAGCGCGAGCAGGTTGGTCTGGTTGGCGAGATCGCGGATCAGCACGATGATCTTGCTGATGTCGGCCATCTGCTTCTCGATCTCCTTGACGATGCCGTGAACATTGTTGGTGGCATCCGTGATCTCGGTCATGTCCTTGTTGACCGTATCGGCAAGGATGGCACCTTCTTTTGCCGAGTCGTTTGCACTCTTTGCCTGCGTGGAGACGCTTTCCATGCTCGAAGTAATTTCCTCGACCGCGGCGCTCATGTCCTGCATGGCCTTGCTCATCTGGTCCACGCCTTCGGCGGCTTTCTGGGCGTTCTCGCTGACCTCGCCTGCGTTCTTTGCGATCTGGTTGACGCCTTTTGTCGCGTCTTCGATGCTTCGGTTCGCATTGTCCGCAGTGGAAGTCAGGTTCTGCATCTTCCCGTTGACATCACCAATGTTCTTTTCGAGGTTAAGGACGATCCCGCGGACTGCATCGCGGAGCTTGATTATCTGGTCGTGAACTTCTTTGGTTTCCTCGTCAGGTTTGGAGATCTCATATCTGACGGTGAGGTCGCCTTCAGCCATCTTGCCATAGATCGCGCTCATTGCGGAGACTTCTTTTTCCATGTACTCGCGGGTCTTTACAACACTGGTGATCTCATTGTACGTGATGTAGACCAGCTTGACCTCCCCTTTCTCGTCAAGGAGCGGGATATTGGTCCTGATGACCACATGCAGGCCGGATGGGGTCTCCATCGTGCTCTCCCCAACGGTCTTGCGGCGGGTGGTAATGGCTTCCGTTACCCCTTCCCCGGTATTTTTTACGTACTTTATCATCTGCTGGTCGCGGAAATCGCTGAATTTCATGGCAAGCAGCCGGTCTCTGCCGTACCCGGTCAGTTTGCAGAACGTATCGTTGACCATCACGATTTTCTGGCTGCTGTCCACGATTGCCTGTGCGAGAGGATTCCTCTCGAACATTTCCATTAGATCCTGTAATTCGATCATTTACTTCACCCGAGTCTCACAACGGTTTCTTTCCATACTTCGTTCATAATCTGGCCAAGGCCGGTATACATTGCAGCAAGTCCGCAGAGGATTCCTTCAAGCCCGGCAATCACAATGATGGTGCTGCTTCCGAGCGCGTTTCCAATAATCAGGAGGAGGAAGAGCAGTACGAGCAGCCCGAATACGACCTGCATTGCCCGGGATAACCGGAAGGTAATCAGGAACATCCCCAAGGAAAACAGGCCCCAGATTCCAAGGAAACAGACCATCGCTGCCGTTCCAAGGGGGGCTCCCCATCCCCACAGGGGCATCAGGATCAGGAACACTAAAGAGATCCAGAAGAACCCGTACGAGATAAACGCAGTCATCCCGAAGGTATTGTTCTTTTTCCATTCCATGATCCCGGCAATAATCTGGGCAAGACCTCCGTAGAAGATCCCCATGGCAAAGACCACGGAGCCCATGGCGAATATGCCGGCATTGTGCATGTTGAGGATGATCGTTGTCAGGCCAAATGCCAGAAGGCCCAAGGCCCCCGGATTTCCTGTCGTATCGGTGATCTTGATCTCGTTTTTGAATACCTGGTCGATCTGTGTTTCCATAGATGTCACCATATCGCTTTGATTTCCTTGCTCACATCGATCCCTGATGTATGAAGGATCCGGTACAGGAGCCGGGCTCTTTCCACGGCAACGGTACACGACGGATACGGACAAATACAGCTGTCACCGTAAAGTCCATCGTCGGCCCAGGTTCCTGCTTTCATCATGCCTTCACTCATCTCCATAGGTTTCTCCCATCGTTCGCATGGCAAAGTACCGATTGAGGTGGTCGGACAGTGCATGCATGCGAATGATATTTTCTTCCAGTCCGTCGCGTTCTGCAGGCTGTGCCGATGTTTGGGCACAATACTCTTTTGGAAGTTTTGCCAGTGATGTCATCCTCATTCACCTGAATAATTGTTCCAACAGCCCTCGTTTTGCCATGCTTATCTTTGGGGCTGACCATATGTGTGCAAAAAGCCATTTATAAATATGACTAAGTGCAAAGCAAATAAGCAAAGCAAATAAGAACTTTTTATAGCAAAATGGCCGAAAATGCATAACGAACCGAAGAAAGTGTTGATCATGGAGGAGTACCTGTACGAAATATCCCGGATCAAGGAGGCGCTCGAACAGCACCCGGATGGCTTAAGCATTACCGATATAGCCGGGCTGCTGCAGATCAACCGGAACTCGGTCGCCAAGTACATGGATATTCTCCAGATCCAGGGATCGGTTGACGGGAAAAAGCGGGGCACATCAAAGGTATATTACCTCTCCCACCGGCTTGCGGTCGATTCATTGCGGAAAATCTGCAGCCAGCCGTTTGTAATGCTCGACCAGAACGGCCAGGTCATCGAACACAGCACATCGTTTTCTACCCTGCCCGGCATGCTCCCGGAGCAGATCGACGGGCAGCATTTCGATCAGCTCCCGTTCAGGTTCGAGGGGGAGGAAAATGCCCGGCAGGTATTCAGGATGGCATTTAAAGGACATGAGCAGCACGTGCATGCCAGTCTCAGGCTCCAGGGGCGCGAATATCCGGTTAACCTGTATATGATCCCGGTTGTTTTCCTGACAGGAAAACCCGGTGTCGCGGTATTGATTGAAGGTAACTGGGATCGCACGGAGGACCGGCCCAAGGGAAAGATGCCGGGCAGCGATTCTCTCGTGCTCCTTGACAACCAGATAGAATACGTTGTCCGGTATACTCCCGACGGCATCCTCCAGTATGTCAACGAACCCTACTGTCGGGCTCTCGGCAGGTCGCGGGAAGATCTCATCGGCCGCCCGTTTAAGCACCTGGTCTCATCGGACGAGGCGGAGCGAATAAGCCAGAACCGGGCCCGGCTGACCGTTAAGTATCCGGCAGGCATGATAGAGATCAAGGCGATCATGGCAAACGGCGAAGCGCGGTGGCAGCGCTGGTGGGACCGTGCCATTTTCGATGACCGGGGCCAGCTTACCGGCTACCATTCCACGGGCCTTGACATCACCGATGAAGTCCTTGTACGGACCAAACTCAAAAAAACCCAGGAGATGCTCGAAGAGACGATCGTGACCCGGACAAACGATCTCCGCGAGATCAACCGCCAGCTCTATGAGGAGATGTCCCGCCGGGAAAACATGGAACAGCAGCTGCTCATGACGCAGTTTTCCATGGACAATGCCGCCGACATGGTTTTCTGGGTAAACCGGAATGCAAAGGTAAACTATGCCAACAAGGCCGCGGTAACCGGCCTCGGGTATACCGGGGAAGAGCTCGCGGATCTTGCCTTTGGCGATATCTTTGCCCTTCCCCCCAAAAGTACCTGGGACGAGATCTGGCAGGCCCTCACCCGGGCCGGCACCATCACCCGCGAGACATTCGTAGTGCAGAAAGACAAGTCACGGATCCCTGTAGAAGTGGTAATCCGGTACCTCGAATACCACAACACCGGTTTTGCCTGCTGTTTTGCCCGGGATATCTCGGACCGGACACGGATGGAACAGACCCTTCATCTGGCAAACAAAAAGCTCAACGTCCTCACGAGCCTCACCCGCCACGATATCCAGAACAAGGTCACGGTCCTGCTGGGATACCTTGCACGGGCAATAAGACGGGAACAGGATCCGGTAATACTGGAGTATCTCCGGCGGCAGGAGTCGGCCGCTCAGGCCATCCGCGATGAAATTACCGTGACCCGGGACTTCAAGGACCTGGGGATGGATCCCCCGGAGTGGCTGAATATCCACAACATCGTTGATTCCGTTGCCGGACGGTATGCCGAAAGCCCGGTTGCATTCGATATCGACCTGCCCGACCTGCTCGTGTACGCAGACCGCCAGATGGAGCGGGTATTTTCCCGGCTGATCGAAAACGCGGTCACTGCGATACCGCCACCCCCATCGATTCGTATCTCTGCGGAGGAGAAGGATTCACGGGTTGTCATTTCCGTAGAATATGCCGGGCCGGGCATACGTGCCGAAGACAAAGAACAGATCTTTTTGCCCGGCAGCACTGTTGTGGGCATGAGAGGGCTCTTTATCATCCACGAGATCCTGTCGCTGACCGGGATCTCGCTCTCCGAGACCGGGGAGTTCGGGAAAACAACGCGGTTTGAGATAGGTATCCCTCCGGAGTCGTACCGGGAACCTTCGCCCCGGGCCTGAGTGCCGTGGCCTACAAATGACCCGGGACGGTACAGTTCCGGACCGGCACCAAAGTATCACCCTTTTTATAGCAACACCGGCAATTGGTGATTATCTGGTCAGATGAAACGAGTCCTTATTGTCGATGACGATACCGATATCCTCGGACTCCTCCGTCTGGAATTCGAGGATGAGGCCGGCTGCCGTGCAGATACGACAGACGATGTCAGGGCAGCCCTTGACCTCGCCCGTTCGCATACCTACAACCTCATCATTACCGACTGGAGGATGCCGGGAATGAATGGGACGGAATTTGTCGCTGCCCTGCGCCGGCAGGGCTGTACGTCTCCCATTGTTATTTACAGCGGGAAGGAATGCGACGAGGATATCAGGACAGCACTCAAAGCCGGTGCGGACAAATATATCGGCCGGCGGGGAAGTCCCGAACAGGAATTTCCGGAGTTGAAAGGACTCTTAGTGGATATGGGGGGCCGTACATAACCGCAGCGGAGCCGGTAAGAACCGACCGGGTTTACCGGTTTTTACCTTGCGAATAATTATCCGGTTTTTTCATGCACGGTGGAATAAGACACCGCACTGCCATAAAAACACCTAAAAAGCATATCTCTACCAACAACAAATTGTGATCAGGAGCGGACGTTTTTATGGCCGGACCTTATCTCAAGAGCGGCGAAACGATCGTCCTGACCACGGATCGGGTGCTTATCGGTGAGAAGGAGTACGATCTCATCCTTACGAGCCACCGCCTTGCCCTCGTGGACAGCGACCATGCCCGGGACCAGCCGCAGGTGATCCCGTTTGCCACTATCCTTTCAGTAAAGGGAGGAAAGACGCCGGCCCACGAACCGCTCATCACGCTGGTGCTCATCGATCCGGTCGGTGTCGAAGATTCGACCACCCTCGAAATGATCTTCTCCCAGCAGCCGTACGAGGACCGGAACGGGGAATGCGAACTCTGGGTCAGGAAGCTGATCGAGCATATCGTATCCGATCGCCATGAGATTCCGCAAGAAACCACCGTTCAGCAGCCGGCAAAGACGCAGGGGAGAGGTCCAACGGTGCGGCGGTGGGTCGCACCCGACAAACCCGGGCCGCACACCACGGTGAGCAGGAAGAACAAAAATAAATCGGAAGAGATCCTGTCGGCCCTCCAGAACCCGTCATGGAATGAAGAAAAACCGGAGCGTCCCGGTTCATTGAACGAAGATTTTGTAGCGGAACCGGATACCAGGGAAGAACCGGCCGGATCCCTGAAACCGTCCGAAAATAATGTACTGTATGAGGAACCAGCAGCGCCGGCCAAAGAACCGGTGAGTTCCTCCCCCGGGAACGATGATGAGGAACCAGCGCCGGCATCCGGGGAAGAGCCGGCCGGATCCATGGAACAACCCGGGAACAATGCGCTGCCCGAAGAAACCGGTGAACCGGTGCCGGAACCCGAAACAGGACATTACGATGCCCCTTCGGAAGAGTCCGTGCAGGATACCGCAGCAGAAACCACAGTAACGGAGGAGGAACCGGTTGCAGAGGCAACGGTCCAGAACGAAATCCCCCCTGCTCCCGCAGAAGAGGAAGCGGCACCTTTGTCGGAAGCTGCCGCTGCCGAACCTGCCCCACCGGTTCCCCCCATTGACGACAAGCAGCGCCTGATGGCAGAAGACGAAGAGACCCTGCTCGGGAAAGAACCGGAGACCACGGTCCCACCGGGACCCGCCCCTGCACCCGCTGCCGAACCGGAATTACGGTCCGGCCTGCCGGATACCGTGGTTTTTCCGGTTATTTCAGATCATGCGGATAGTGGCGAAGCTTTGGAACAGAACGAAAATGAACCGGAGACCACGCCTCCGGCAAAACCGGACGTATCGCAGCCACCGTCCCGGCCACCCGCTGTAATTTCACCACGTGGAATCGCCGCAATCGTCATCGCAGCAATTGTCATTGCCTGCCTTGCGGGAGCCGTGTTCATCCTGATGTCCGGAGAAAGTGCCCATGAGGAGACCCCCACCCTGCCGGTCACACCCATCATATCCCTAACTCCGACTCCAACCCCCGAAACCACGGTAATTCCCGAAACCGGTGTCTGGGTCCGGGTCACCTATAACGGAACATTCTACGGGAAATACGGAAACCCGGGAGGGCTTCGGGAAGTCCGGGGGACCGGCGACCAGTTCTACCAGATAAAAGACAGCACGGGACTGGTGCAGGCGTCATTTGAGAAGCTGGACGATTCCGGGGATACCCTGACTGTCGGGGTGTATACTAACGGCACCCAGGTCACGCAGGTTGAGAAGCGGGCGCCACGGGCCTCGATTGCAATCCTCATCGACCCGGCAACCGGGAAAGCGCCGTATGTTCCGGTGACAACGGCCGCATCCTGAAAATGTTTTTTTAAGGAATAGTCCTCTGAACCACAAGGGATTCGTGAATAATAACCGTATGTAATGTTCCGCGCCATTTCGATGGCAAATGCGATGACTCGCCCCCCGGCCCCCTCGCGCTCGACGGGTGGCACAGCTACACCCGTCTCGCTAGGGGGAGCTGCAGACAAAGGCCAAGATAAAAGAGCCGGGGTGCGACCCTTGATATTTCACATCGCCATGCGTATTTGTCTAAGCTTTACCCGAAAAGAAGAGGCCCGGGTTTTTTCTAGCCCATAAAAAAGCTGAGCACCCGAAACGCGATCCCGCCGATCACAACTGCCATCACAACTTCTACTGCTGTGATCGCAAGCGACTTTTTCCACCCGAACTCCGAGGCGAGCGCGAGGATCACCGAGATGCAGGGGATGTAGATCATGGTGACAAGGGCGAGCACGATGAGCTGGACCGGGGTGAGGACCGCAGCAAAGTTCGTGGTGCCCATGAGCACCGCAAGGGTAAGGATCGTCATCTCTTTTCGGACGATCCCGAAGATCAGCGTGATGCCGACAATCGCCGGAAGCCCCAGCCAGAGAGTCGTGATCGGTGCAAGCGCTGCGTTGACCGGGGTAAGCCAGCCGGCCCAGTAGAACGCCTGAATGAGTGCGCTCCCGACAATGTACGCCGGGAAGACCAGCCAGACCAGCGATTTTGTCCGGGCCCAGGTCTGTTTGAGCACCACCGTGAGGGACGGGACGTGGTAGTCCGGCATCTCCATGATGAGACCCACCGATTCGCCGGGCATGACCTTGAACGCCAGCCGGCCTGCGACAATGATTAACAGGATATCGAATGCATAGAGCGCAAGCGCCCACCAGATGTTGACAAACGCAGCGACAAGACCGAGGATGACAACGGTCCGGGCCGTGCAGGGGACGAGCGTCACAAGAAACGCTGCGAGCAGTTTCTGCTTGGGCGACTCCATGATCCGGCAGGAATAACAGGCCGGGACATTGCAGCCGTAGCCGAGGATGATGGGGATGATCGCCTTCCCGTGCAGGCCCAGCTTGTGCATGCCCCGGTCGAGCATCACCGAGATCCGGGTGAGATAGCCGGAGTCCTCGATGACCGCAAGGATCAGGTAAAACGGCAAAACATACGGGATGACGAGCGTGAGGCCGGCGACCAGGCCGGTAAAAGCGCCGTTTAAGAGCACGCTTCCAAGCGATCCGTCAATCACCGGTTCGTACTGCCCGAACTGAGCGAAGAACCCTGCAATGGCTTCCGAGATCTGGGCGCCGATAAGAAACGTCCAGATCAAAAGCCCGCCGATCACCGCAATGACCATCAGGTACCCGAAGACCGGGTGGAGGGCGATACTGTCGATCTTATCGGTAAGGCTCTTTTTTACCGCACCTTCAGAAGGTGCCCGGACTGTGATCACTTCTGACGCGATCCGGTCGGCAATCTGGTACCGTTCCGCGCTCATCACGACACAGACCGGTTCGCCGTGCAATGCCTCGATCTCCCGGGCGAGCGTATCCGCGGTCTCGACTGCCGCCGGAGACTGCTCCTTTATGATCCGCGAGATCTCCGGGTCGCGTTCGAGAAGTTTTATTGCAACCCAGCGGAGGGGATAGGCGGTCTTGACCCCGGTAAGCATTGATGAGATCTTTTTGATCCTTCCTTCAACTTCCTTGCCGTACTCGAGCGTTGGCGGGACCGGTCGTTTGTGGACGAGGTCGAGGATTGCATCAGTCAGGTCGGGTATCCCCTTCCCCCGGATCGCAATAGTCTGGACGACCGGTACCCCGAGGAGTTCTGAGAGTTTTTTGATATCAACGCTGAGTCCCTTCTTCTCCGCGAGGTCGATCTGGTTGACCGCGACCATCAGGGGAGGCGCGAGCTCCATGAGCTGAATGGTGAAAAAGAGGTTGCGTTCCAGCGCCGACGCATCGATCACGTTCACGACCGCATCCGGGTGTTCGAGCGCAATGTACTCCCGGGAGACCACTTCTTCCATCGAGTACGTGGTAAACGAATAGATCCCGGGAAGGTCGATGACCCGGATCCTTTTCCCCTTGTACTGGAGGAGCCCTTCGGCCCGCTCCACGGTCTTCCCCGGCCAGTTCCCGATGATCTGGTCGACACCGGTGAGCTGGTTGAAGGTCACGCTCTTGCCGACGTTTGCATTACCGGCAAGGGCGATAGTATAATCGACATCGTCAACGGGTGTCTTATTCTTTGGGGAACACCCTTTGCAGTCGCCGCATCCGCTCACGACATCCCTTCCTTTGAAGCATCGACAAAAATATTCTCTGCTATGGTATGATCGACGGCAAGTTTGGTCCGCCGCACAAAGACCTCGACCGGGCCGTTTAAAGGCGCCTTGCGGGTGACCGAGACGGTTGTCCCGAGCGTGAGCCCGAGATCGGAGAGGCGCTGGACAATCCGGCAGTCGCCCCGGATAAAGGCGATCTTTCCTTTCTGCTGCGGCAAAAGCGCTGTGATCGGGATGATCTCGGCGGCCCGGGTTTCACCGGAGTCCGTAAATTCCGGACCGGTCCGGGCGCTGCATTCGCTGCAGCTCCCTACTCCCATGCTGCACGGGGCGATCGGGCTGCCGTGGGGACACCGCGCCGGGGCATTGAGCATCCGGCAGAGGGCATTCTCCGTGTCCTCGGAAATGGTGTGCTCCATCCGGCACGCTTCCTCGTGTACTTTTTCCCGTTTGATATGAAGGACATCGGCAAGGAAGACCTCGAGGAGACGGTGCCGCCGTTTTATGGTCTCGGCAATCTTCTTTCCTTCTCCGGTAAGGCTTGCTCCCTTGTAGGGTTCGTAGTTTACCAGGTTCTTTTCCGAGAGGTTCTGGAGGGCCTCGGTCACGCTCGCGGGCGCAACCTTGAGACATTTTGCAATCGCGGTTGTCTTCGCGGCGCCATCCGTCCCTGCAATATCGTAGATCGCTTCGAGGTATTCCTCGACCTGTTCCTGCGCCATCTGTTCAATAATTAGGTTTCCCTAAATTAAAACGATTTCGGTGTGCCTAAAAAAACCAGTCTGACAGAAAAAAGGAACTGATTTAAACCATCCTGCCGATATTGAGTGAAAACGAAGAAGTGCCACGGACTATGATTTCCGCACTCTATGTCGACGATGAACCGGCCCTGCTTGAAATCGGCAGGATCTTTCTTGAGCGGACCGGGGATATCCGGGTAGATACTGCGGAATCTGCACCCGAGGCACTCAAAAAGCTCCGGTCTGCCACGTACGATGTGGTGATCTCCGATTACCAGATGCCGGTGATGGACGGGATTGCATTTTTAAAAGAGATACGGACGGAAAATACCCATCTCCCGTTCATCATCTTCACCGGTAAGGGCCGCGAGGACGTAGTGATAGAAGCACTCAACTGCGGGGCGGATCACTACATCCAGAAAGGAGGAGCCCCAAAGGCGCAGTTTGCGGAACTGACCCATACGATCCGCCGGGCCGTGGAACGCAAGCGGGCAAACGACACCATCCTGCACCTCAACCGGATTTACTCGGTTCTTTCGCGCACCAACAAGGCGGTGATCCATATCCGGACCCGGCATGAGCTGCTCGACGAGGCGTGCCGGATCGCTGTCGAAGAAGGTAAATTCCTGATGGCCTGGATCGGGATGGCCGATCCGGCGACGCACCAGGTGCACCCGGTTGCCGCCTGCGGATACGAGGAGGGGTACCTTAGTAACCTCTCGATCACCACCGACAATGTCCCGCAGGGCATGGGCCTCACCGGTTCTGCCATCCGCGAGGGCCAGCCCATGATCTGCAACGACATACGTTCGGATCCCCGTATGGACCGGTACCGGGACGAAGCGGCCCGGCGCGGGTACCGCTCTTCAGCAGCGCTCCCGATCCGGAACGGCGATTCGATCGTCGGCGCGATGCGGTTCTATGCAAGCGAACCCGGCTTTTTCAACGACCGGGAACTGGAACTCCTGCAGGAACTTGTGGAAGATATCTCCTTTGCGCTGGGTCTGATGAAAGGTATTTCCGGCGGGCAGCTGCCCGAAACACCATAAAAAACGTAAAAGCCAAAGGGCGGCAGAAAATCTGATGGTATTTCAGGACACCGTGTCCATCCGGAATGCACCGGGCGGAACAGTAATCTCGAACCGGGCACCCTTCCCGGGAGTGCCGGTCTCTTTTATGGAGATGCCCGTGCTCGCAAGGATCTCGCGGGTGAGGAACAGGCCAAGACCGGTATGTTTCCCAAAACCACGGGTGAAGAGTTTTGGTTTGTCCGCTTCCGTAACACCTTCACCGTTATCCGTGCAGTCAATGACAAGGGCATCGCCGTTTCTGGCGCAGGAAAAGGTGATGGTTGTCATCCTGCTGCCGCCATGCCGGATTGCATTGTCAAACAGGTTGATGATCACCTTGACAAAGAGAGGATCGGCATAGATAGATACACCGCCACAGGTGTCGGTCACGGTCACATTTTTAAGATCTACCTGTCCCTTTGCCATGGAGATGCACCGGGAGACCTCCTGCCAGACCGGGGCTTTTATGCCGGCATCCTGGTAGTCCCGGGTGAACTGGATCTCATCGAGGATCATCTTTGTGAGTTCTTCGATCTTCTGGATATACGCCCGGCTCTTTGCCGGGTCATCCTGAACCTTCATTAAATCCGTGTAGGTCATCAGGCCGGAGAGCTTGTTTGCCATATCGTGACGGGTGATGGAAGAAAGAAGGGTGCTCTTCGCATTCGCGGTTTCGAGAGCGGCAAGCGCAGTGCGCAGATCGGTGATATCCCGAAGGATGAAAAGATGACCTGCACGCGGATTCTCGGGGGCGGCAATCTTCCGGCAGATCACATCGTAATATCTCATACCTCCCGGGACCGTGATCGGTATTTCCCGGTGCATCTCTTTTTCAGAAGCTGCGGTATCAGAAATGATCGGGGCAAGTGCGGGAAAAGAGTCCGCAAGGGAAGTACCGATCAGTCCGGGTTCAGGCCGGCCGGCAATCTCGCGTGCGGCGGGATTGAGATCGATGATCAGGTCCCGGGCATCGGATATGACAATCCCGTCGCTGATGGATGAAAAGATCTTCGGGTACGCAACCGGCAGCATAGTAAAGAGCTGGTACCGGAACAGGCCGATCGCAAGGAGAATTCCGACAAACGTGAATGTCAGGGGCGTAAGATCCATGCCGGAAAGGGGGATCGCACCGGTAACATAGAGAAAACTAACAAGCATGGGGAGAGTGACTGCACCAAGAAGAAGGGCAATCTGCCTGCGGTAAATTGCCGGGGCACCGGAATACCGGCTTGCGATGAGAATGCAGGCAATGACGATAAGAAGATACGAATACGTAGTATGCAGCCAGAAGAGCGGGCCACGGGAAAAATTCCAGACTACCGAACCGGATACTACGGAGGGGACGATATCAGAATAATACAGGTAGTGGAATGGATTTGTCGCAACAAAGAGCACATCGAGAGCCGGGATGACAAAGAGGAGGAGGACGTTTCTTCGCGTGACATACTGGTTCCTGCCGGTATAGCGCAGGGCAAGGAGCAGCCATGCCACCGGCACCGTGACAATCCCGAGGTACTCAATATCGTTGAGCAGCAGATTTGAGGCAAGATCCGCACTGACCAGCTGGAACGCATACCCGATTGACCAGAGGGTAGTTGCTACCATAAGCAGGGCAAAAGGTTCTGCCACCGGGTTGGACCGGTTTTTGAGGGCGAAACCGGCAAGTACGAGGGTCACGGCAGCTGAGACGATCAGCGGGAGAAAAAACGGGGAATATTGGAGGATCATCCGGTCATCGCGCGGGAAAAATATCCCGATAATTTATATTTCACAGATTGCGTTTGTAGAGATATTGAGGCTTTCGAAATCGTTCCCTGAAGTACCGGGATGGGTGTTCCGGTAAGGCGAACACCTTCGAGCGGCTTCTATCTGAAGGTATTTGAGGCATGCATGCATTGGTAGGTAAGATAAGGGTACTATCATGGCAATTGACTGGTACAATGAGTTTGTCGATACGAATTACGAACCGGCAAAGGACGATATTGTCTGCCTGTTTTATTTTGAACCGGCAGCCGGGATCACGGACAAGGAGGCCGCCGGCCGGATCGCGTCCGAGAGCTCGACCGGGACCTGGACAACGCTTGCAACGCTGCCGCCCCGAATGAAAAAACTGGAGGCAAAGGCGTTTGATTTCGACGGGCACTTCGTGAAAGTCGCCTACCCGCTCGCACTCTGGGAAGAGGGAAATGCCGTGCAGCTGATGAGCGGGATCGCGGGAAACATCTTCGGGATGAAGGCGCTCAGGAACCTGCGCCTTGTCGATGCGTCGCTTCCTGCCGCGTACCTCAAAGGCTTCAAAGGGCCGCATTTCGGGATGGAGGGAATCCGGAAGATGATGGGGATCCGGGGCCGGCCGCTGACCGGAGCGGTGCCCAAGCCGAAGATTGGGTTCTCCGCAAAGGAGCACGCGGAGGTCGGGTACGAGACCTGGATGGGCGGCTTTGATTTCGTCAAGGACGACGAGAACCTGACCTCGACCTCGTTCAACCGTTTCGATGACCGGGTAAAGTACATGACAAAGCTCCGCGACAAGGCCGAGAAAGAGACCGGCGAAAAGAAGTCGGCCTTCCTCAACATCACCGCGGATGTCGAGACGATGAAGAAGCGTGCCGACCTGCTCGCGGAGTACGGCTGGAACTATGCGATGATCGATGTCGTGGTAGCGGGAAACGCCGGCGTCATGACAATGCGTGACTACTGTTCGGACCTCGGCCTTGCGATCCACGCCCACCGTGCATTCCACTCGGCATTCGACCGGAACAAGAAGCACGGGATGACGATGTACTTCCTCGCGAAGCTCATGCGCCTCATCGGGGTCTCCCAGATCCATACCGGGACGGCGGTGGGCAAGCTGACCGGGACAAAGACGGAGTCACTTCTCCTTGCCGATCTCTTACGGGAACAGAAAATAAAGGAAGTCCCGCATCAGTGCCTTACACAGGACTGGGGAAAGATCAAGACGGCGTTCCCGGTCTCTTCGGGAGGTCTCCACCCGGGCCTTGTGCCGGACGTGCTCGACATCTACGGGACAGACCTGGTACTCCTCGTCTCAGGCGGGATTCACGGGCACCCGAAAGGAACCCGGGCCGGGGCAAAGGCGACGATGCAGGCGATCGAGGCCTGGCAGGACGGAATTTCGCTGGACGAGAAGGCGAAAAAGGCAAAGGAGCTCAAAGAGGCCCTTGCGAAGTGGGGCTATTACAAGCCGAAGTAAATGACCTTCAGTACCCCGCACAACCCGGGGCTTTTTTTATTTTTTAGGAGTTACGCGGATTCTCCCCCGTGTTGTTTGATCGTCTGTTGCATTACCCGGGTAAATTCCCGGATCACGGCGGTTTTCTGGATAAGGCGAAAGAGTTTGTCATCCGTAATGCCGTGGTATTCGTGTGACAGGAGATTCCGGTAGGTGACAAGCCCAATCAGCTCCTGTGCCTGGGTTTCACTGATAATCCCGTCATTTTTAAGCAGAACAAATACCTCGCGATAGGTTGAAGGGATGCCGAGATTGTGGGCAAGGGAAATTTCCGTGCCAAGATCGATGACACGGTTGAGGCAGGAGAAAAGGATCATGGATGCGGCGTAAAAATTGCGCTTGTCGGACAGATCCTCTCTTTTGTGAATACCAAGGTTGTCGAGATCCTTGAGATATGTATGGATATCTGAAAAAATTGTCCCGATGCGTTCAAGATCATAGCGGATGGACTCAGTCATGGTAAGGTTCACCCGGTAACCTGTAGTGCATGGAGACAGTATTTCCTGATAAGCGGTGCGGTGTCGAGATATTCCCGGACTGTTGCCGTACGTGTGCGGTGGAGTGCGAGCGGATCCCTGCAGAAAAGGACGATCCCTTCTTTTATTACCCGGAACCGTATGGGCAGGGGCAGACCGGAAAAGAGGCTGATGTCGATTTTTGCCGTTCCATAACTGATAAGATCGATCTGTTCCGATTCGGGCGTCCCTGTTTTCGTGAGGAGACAGAGATCGATATCGGAGACCGGTCGGGCCCTGCCGCGGGCAACGGATCCGAACAGGATGATGGCGACAACGCTGTCTTTCGTACATAATTCGCTAAAGACCTGGAGGAAATGGGCATCACCGGCAATCGTAGCGGGGATTTTTCCGGGAACCGGCATTATGATCACTATACCATAGCATCGGCGGGTGTTCATATATGTTTTTTCAAAGGGACGAAAAAATTTGTGCCAATGATACGATAACAAACGGATTTCGTGCCGGAAAAATTCCGGCAAAAGAACATTTTAACCCGGAAGGAGGGTGTTCGTTAACCCGTCAGCCGGCGGATATGCCTCCTGCTGCCGGATGAACAAACAACCAGCTCTTTCCAATTCCGGCATTTACGTTTTTTAAAAAAACGGATTTTTTTGAAACATGGTTTTTTCCCGCAGGGACAAGGAGGTCGGGGCGACCTCTTTTGATTATTGATCGGCCCGACCGGTTTTTTGCGGTGCGAGCGGTGGGGGGGCGGGGGATGCCTCATATCCGCATGGATATCTGGCCGCCCCGACCAATGATCAGGATTGGTCGGACCGACCGATTATCGGGTACGATCGGGGCGACCACCCCGTTTCATCTGAAATTCCACGCGAAACGCAGGTCGCGGAACTGGAACGAAATAGGCCGACCTGACCGATTTCGAAAATGATCGGTCCGACCGGTTTTTTTGCAGTGCGGGTGGCAGGGGAAGGGGGATTACCTATTTTTTTAGAGGTCGGGGTGATCGCTTCAGACGATGTGTCGGGGCGATCGGTTTTTTTAATTTTTTTTCACCCGCGATCCGATCGTTTTCTCCTCTTCATGTGTCAGGCCGGACATTTTATTTTAATTTCCTGCACTCTGGTGAATCCTTCCTAAAAAAGACCGACCCGCCGTTTTGTGCACGACGAGGATAATTCCCTGCACAGGTACCGACTCTCATTGAACCCGGCATTTGAAAACCCCGATTTCCATAAGACACTCCAACCCACCGCAAACCGCGGTGAATTTTCCTGCCCGTCCCCGGGCTGGCTCTTTTTGCAGCGGGCTGTATTCGCTGGCAGGGGACAGAATTATCCTGAAAACCGGATAGCAGTGTTTAAATATTAAAATGAGAGAATATTTTGGTCATACAGTGTCATATCCATCGCGGATATGTAGTTGGAGTGATTTGGAAAATGGCATTCACAAAAAAGAATGAAGAGGCAGTATCGCCGGTCATCGGTGTCATCCTGATGGTCGCGATCACTGTTATCCTCGCAGCAGTCATCGCTGCATTCGTGTTCGGCATGGCAGGAAACATCCAGAAGACCAAGGTCGTTGCGGCAACTGAGAGCCGGGTGAACACCTCATCAGTTGTTGTCACCTATCAGGGCGGGCAGGATGCAGGCTCGCTGACGGGGATTGCATTTACAGTGGATGGGGCAAACGTGACACCGTCTATCTCCACCGCAGCAGATGCCCTAACCACACTTCAGGGAACGATGGTGGTTGCAAAAACATCCGGTAACTCATTACCTGTTGGAGCTTCGATGTACCTTAATGCAGGGAACCCTGGTAAGAATCATATCGTTGGGGTAGGTACATTCAACGATGGCTCAACACAGGTCATTGTTGACACTACCCTCTAATCTTTTTTGTATTCTTCTCGTAATATCGGATTATAAGTGGAACCTTTATTCAAGTGACCTAATTAACACTTGCCATAGGTAATGGATTGGAATACAATAATGGGATCTGTTATTTTGTAAGAGTATACGACAATAACAGTTGTTTGAGTGATCATCTCTATTAGGATTCAGACATACCGCAGAAATGTGCGTACCTGTCCGGCTCATTCTGGAAAAGAAGAACAACGCCCGGCGTCCTGCACATATCGTTCCACGTTTCGTTCAGCCAGGTACCGTTATCATTCCGGAGAACCGGCCTCGCACTTTTATGGAACAGGCTGTTGATTACAACTGAATCCGTGGGATCCCAGGGATTGTAGGAGTTCCATCTGTTATACCATTCCTCCCGTAGGGAACAATGATCCGGATAATAAAACACACCTACAATCTGGACAAACACGGAGACAGCGATCAGCAGGGCAATAACAACAGCAACCAGTTTATTAACAGGTTTCTTTGTGAGGTCATCGAAAAAGATGCACATCCCGACGATCAGGTACGGCAGCAGGCAGATGAGATAACGCGGCCCATAGGTTTCCCCACCACCCCAGTCGTCGAATGAGGCATAGATCCCGATCGTAACAGCCATAGCAACGACTGACCATTGTAAAAACCGACATACTGGCCTGCGATTATGCCTGATTATCCAGAAGCCGAAAACGGCAAGGATCAGAACGGGGGAAAATACAAAAAGACCCCGGTTTGGTGCAATGAGCAGGCCGAGATAATGAGAAAGCGTTACCGCGTCGAGAGACAACCGAGAGGCATTGATAAAATATCCGCCCACGGGATTATGGAACGATAAAAGGTTGTATGCCAGAAACGGAAGCCCGGACAAACAACCCGCTGCAAGATAATATCCGGTTTTTTCCCGGTAATACCATACCACATATACGAAGACCGGAACCACAAGGAATGCATCAGATGGCCGGTTAAAAACAAACAGACCCGAGCACAAACCGAGGAGGATAATATTCCACTGCGAGGGTTCTTTTTCATTTTTCATAACCAAAAATATCGATGTTGCCAGTAACAGCCCCGACATACCATGAGCATAAAGGGTCTGGCTGCTTATCGCCCATGTGTTGGTGGCAAACGCAAAAACAAGCGCAGAAAGCAGGGCAATCTTCCGGCCGGTGATATACCGGCATGCCAGATAGATGAACATCACCGCAAGTGCCGAGACCAGCGCTGAAGCTATATGGGCCATCACCATCTGTACTGTGCCGTCGAGGGGGATTTGTAAGAGAACCGGGAGGATATACAGGGGGGTTATAAGGACCGGAAGAACTAGGGGGAAGATCGAGACATAATGGCCGCTGTCAGTGTAATAATAACGGAAGCCATAGGTCGCACTTTGGATATCGTCCTGATAATCATCCAGATACGCCGTATGGTTTTCCAGGAGGGAATAAGGCAGCACCTGGGCAGCGAGTGTATCGTTCGTATAAAACGGCGTCGCCCAGCTGCTGTAGATGAGAAACACTCCCAGCAGCAAAAAAAGATAATCGTATTTGACAAGTAAATTCTCGGCATCAGGATCAGGGACCGACAGATACAAGATCAGCCCGAAAACAATAAGGATAACCGACCCGAAAGGAACACAAACACCCGTTGCTCCGTGAAAGGTAAAACCGTACTGAAGAACCGTAGCTGCAAGGGCTGTGGTACCGCTGAGTGCAGTCAGGATACCAGAGATTTTTGTCCGGTTTGCCATGGCAAAAAGGAATGCTGCAAACAAAATAACAGACGAGAGGATTAACAGAATTTCAAATATCCCGGATTTACCGATTATCATACCGGATAAGACAAAATAGAGGTTTCTTGCCCCGGGGATGATACTGGTTCCCAGCGAAGTAACCTGATAGCGGAAGAACGGCCACTGGACTCCGTAACCGATCCCCCCGACCATCATAAAAAAGTTCAGGGGAAGAAAAAACAGTACGGGAAAAAAATACCTCATAAGGGTATTGGCGCTGATCTGTGCCTGCATCTGTAAAGACCTTGTCCCTCGTTCATCAAAAAATTACCCAATCGGTGTGTTCTAACTGGTTACCAGACTCTTTAAAAAACACTTATCACCTCATTCTCCAGATATATGTGATAATATAATCTGCTCCATTTTCGGGGCATTTTTGTGTGCGTGATACCATGTCCATCCACCGGAAAAATGAAAACGGAATATCCGAGGTCGTGAGCACGATCCTGCTCGTGGCGGTAACCGTAATCCTCGCTGCGATCATCGGAGCATTCGTATTCGGCCTGATCGGGAATATCCACGGCGGGAAGATCGCAGCATCGACCATCACCCGGGTAAATGACTCGTATGTGAGCACGACCTTTGCCGGAGGCCAGAACGCCGGTTCCGTTACCGAAATCAACTGGACGGTGGGGGGGACACCAGCTACGATCTACATTAATGGTACCAGCAACACGAACGGGATCCAGGACCAGCCGTCAAGCGGCGGGATCCTTTCGATAGGATCCAATGCTTTCATCTCGGCATCAAACCCCGGGAAAGACCGGGTGATCGGCGTAGTTGTCTTTACGGACGGGTCGAAGCAGATTATCATTGACAAGACCCTGTGATCTTTTTTCCACTCTTTTTGCTGGAGCAGAGACTTTTTTTCCGATCGGTCATCATCCCATTTTTCGCGAAAACCACAAACACTTCAATCCCTGACCGCAAACCGGCCCGTATGACCCGGGGGCAGAAACCGGTAGCGATGATTGGCGAAGCAAAAAAGTTCGCGGAACAGATGGGGTACCGCTGGCAGGAGAACACACAAGACGATCTCGGTTACGACCTCTTTATTTTCAAACCCGAGACCGCCTGCATTGTCCGGGTCAGGCAGACCCGGTACCGGATCGATCCGGAGAGCTTCTATGAAGACCTGATAAAAGACGATCTCCGGATTGTTCGGGCGTTGCCGTTCCCGCACTGGTTCCCCAGAGAGATCTGGCTCCGCACACAGCACGAGCGGAACTGGCGCCGGCTCCGGATCTACCCGGAATCCGTTGGCGAGATCGGCTGGTGGAAACCGGACGGATACACAAACCCCTACTCACGGTAATCATAACAGGGCCCCCTTTATAAAGGAGGGGATGGCCGGACCGTATCTTTTCCGGGATCGTTTCTCCGACGGAGAGTTCCCGGCCCGGATCGCAGCCCGGAAAGTTCCACAGGAAATGGTGCTAATCCACTCCACGATTTTTTGTATATTCGGGTATTTTTTGAAATAAACCCATTAAAACGGAAATTGACCGTGCAATTTAGCAGCGTTCTTTTGGGGGGTGAAAAACCGATGATGGAATGCCCATGGACCGATCCGGACGGGCAAAGAAACGGCATTACGGCCGCAAAATAACAGGGGTTCCTTCCGGCGAAAACCGTTCTTGTTTTTTAACGAAATACGACAGGATCTCCTGTTCCAGGGTCTATAGGGATGCCCTGCGGGCATCCGGGTGGCAGGATCTCCCCCTGTCGAGCCATAAAACCGGAACTGCACCGGACAATAGGAGGGAAGTATCGTCGCGATCTTTTTTGCCGGACAATCCGCCAAAACCGGGCTCTCTCCCAAATGCATATCAGAACCCGGGCGCGAATATACCGGCACGCATGAACGGCAGTTCACGATTCCCCGAGATCGATCTTCTCCGGGGCATCGCCATTTTAATGATGATCATCTTTCATGTGCTCTTTGACTGTGCCTTTTTCTCCCTCGCCCCGGTCGTGGTCGATACCGGGTTCTGGCGGTACTTTGCTTATGCAACGGCTTCGCTCTTTTTACTCATCGCCGGCGTCTCGCTCACGATAAGCCATGCCCGCTCTGCACGACACCTCGCGGGCTGGCCGCTTGTACAGAAATTCCTGCTCCGTGGCGCCGGGATCTTTGCCTGCGGCCTCCTTGTCACCGTAGCGACCTGGTGGTACCTGCAGGAAGGGTTCGTGATCTTCGGGATCCTGCATCTGATCGGGGTCTCGATCATGCTCTCGCCGCTCTTTTTCCGGTTCCGGAAATGGAACGCGGTAATCGGACTTGTTTTCATAATATTCGGCTGGTTCCTCGCGACCATCCCCGGCCCGGCCGCTCTCCTTGTCTTTGGCATCCACCCGCTCACGTTCTGGAGCGTGGATTACACACCGGTCTTCCCGTGGATGGGCCTTGTCCTGATCGGCATGGCCGTCGGGGAATTTGCCTATCCGGGCGGGGAACGGAACTGGACAATGCCCCGGCTGCCGGAGTATGTTGTCTCGCCTCTTTCGTTCCTTGGCCGGCACTCGCTCGTGATCTACCTGGTGCACCAGCCGGTGATCCTTCTTTTCCTGTTCTTCGCGACCGGAGCACCGGTCCTCTAACGTGCGCTGCCTGGTTCCATCAATCGGAAAAATCACACGATCCGGATCGATCGGATTTTTGTATATTTTTTCCTTTTTTAGATCGGTTTTTGAAAAATCATGGGGAAAAATTCCTGAAAATGCAGCAAAAATGTTGAAAAAACGTAACATCTCACAATAAAATGAAAGTATTTATAAACCACGGCAGGAAAATTCCTCTTGTTTGAGCAGTGTTCTCAAACCGTTTCAGGATCACGCTTTCAAACGCCGGCTATACCGGTGCACGCGGTCCCTTACGAATATATCCGCTCACTTTTGTGAGGAGTGAATCCATGAGCAATTTACGACAACCCAATGCAAACGAGGCAACGGGTACGGTCAACCGCTCGCGGAACGTTGTTCCGTGCTCCGGTATCTGTACCCGCTGCATGGACGGCTGCAAGGGCGCTTGTGAGATCTGGCTCTCGTCATTCCGGGGAAGAGAGGTCCTCTATCCCGGCCCGTTTGGCGGAATCACTGCAGGTGCCGACAAGAACTACCCCATCGATTATTCCCACGTAAACATCCAGGGCTATGCCGTGGGAGCACGCGGCCTGCCTGAAGGAACCGATGTCGGTCCCGATACAGCGGTCTTCTCAACCGTGGATACCGAGACCGAGTACGGATGGGACAAGAAAGTAAAAATGAAACTCCCGATCTTTACCGGGGCGCTCGGATCCACGGAGATCGCACGGGCCAACTGGGAACACTTCGCGGTCGGCGCCGCCATCTCCGGCATTACGCTCGTCTGCGGGGAAAATGTCTGCGGGATCGACCCGGGCTTAAAGCGCGACCGGAAAGGAAAAGTCACGCTCTCGCCCGAGATGGACCGCCGGATTACCACCTACCAGAAATTCCAGGAGGGTTATGGTGAAATCCTCGTCCAGATGAATGTCGAAGACACCCGGCTTGGAACCGCGGAGTACGTTTCGGCAAAACACAACCTCGACACCATCGAGCTCAAGTGGGGCCAGGGTGCAAAGTGCATCGGCGGCGAGATCAAGGTCACCTCGCTTGAACGGGCAATCGAGCTGAAAAAACGGGGCTACATCGTCCTCCCGGACCCGACCTTAAAGGAGAACCAGGCCGCATTTAAGGCCGGCGCAATCAAGGAATTCGAGCGCCACTCCCGCCTCGGGTTTGTCACCAAGGAAGGGTTCCTCGATGAGATCGACCGGCTCCGCGACATCGGGTTCAAGCGCGTCACGTTAAAGACCGGCGCGTACTCCATGGTCGAGCTTGCCATGGCACTCCGCTACTGCTCGGAAGCAAAGATCGATCTCTTAACGATCGATGGCGCTCCCGGAGGTACCGGCATGAGCCCGTGGCCGATGATGAACGAATGGGGCATCCCGACGTTCTATCTCCAGTCGCTCACGTACGAGTTCTGCCAGAAACTGGAAAAGAAAGGCATGCGGGTCCCGGACCTTGCCATGGCCGGCGGGTTCTCGGACGAGCCCGGCGTGTTCAAGGCACTTGCGATGGGCAGCCCGTACTTCAAGGCGGTCTGTATGGGCAGGGGACTTATGATCCCCGGCATGGTGGGCAAGAACATCGGCCAGTGGCTTAAAGCCGGCGACCTGCCCAAGTCCGTCTCCAAGTACGGCAGCACGGTCGATGAGATCTTTGTCTGCTACGAAGAGCTCAAGGAAAAATACGGTGCAAAGATCAAGCAGATCCCGCTCGGTGCCGTGGGCATCTACACCTACGCGCAGAAGTTTAAGACCGGCCTCCAGCAGATCATGGCAGGCAGCCGCAACTTCCGGCTCTCGACCATGTCCCGCGGGGACTTGATGGCGCTGACCGAGGAAGCCTCCGAAGTCTCGGGGATCCCGTACGTCATGGAAGCCAGGTACGACGAGGCGATGGCGGCACTGCTCGACTAAGTGAAAACAGGATACGTCCCGGCTTTCCCCGGTTGGACGGGGAAATGCCACTTATTTTTGGAGATGTTCGGGAGCGGACTTCCCCGGGTTTTCCCTGCTTTTTACCGGTTCTTTTATCGAGAACGTCTTTAGGATCGAGAGCGTGATCTTTGTCCCGAGCGACGGCTGGAGGGATTCGATCCATAAAAAAAAGCCCACGCGGGAGGGCGTCGGCCGCTCGAACCGGAAATGGCCCTCCTTTGTCTGGATCATCTTGAGGAACTCGCGTTTCTGCCGTGACCGCAGGTAGATGATCAGTTCGTAGCCGGGCAGGTCCATGGCAACGATAGCCTTTGAATAATGCTGGAAAAATTCCGAAAAGGGAATGCGTTTTCCCTTGACCACAAGGCCGTACTCTTCGCAGACCGCTTTTATCGCGTGCGGGTAGAGCGCCCCGTACAGGATCTTTTTTACTATCGCCTCGGTCTCGGTTGCCGGTGCCATGTTCTTTCTTGGCCGCCCGTGCGTGATCTCCGAGAAGATCCGGGTCCGGTATTCGTCGTGGCATTTCCGGTAATCGATCGGGTTTTTAATCGGGATATCGGTTGCTTTTATCAGTTTCGGGTGGTTTGTGGGTTTCGTGTACAGGATCCGGGGCCGGTAATGTTTCACGAGCCCCTTGATCTCCTCGCAGGAGCTGGTATGGATGATCGCATTGTCGGGATCCTTTGCGAGCCGTTTTACCACGGAATAGTTGGAGATATCGATGGATGAGATTAACAGGAAGGGAACGTGCTCCTGGTTGTAGAGATAGCCGAGCAGCCTTTTCTTGAAGGCGATCTCGATCTCGAACTCTTTTAAGTCCGCGGGGGAGGTTACGACTTCGCCGAATGACACGTTGTTGTCGGAATCGACAAGGATAAGGTCGAACTCAGCCAGATCCTGCCCGTTTCCCCGGAACGTGATGTCGCCGTATTTTGAATAGAAGACGCCGTTCTGGCCAAGCCGCGCCTGGGCTCCCGCCCGGGGCGCATCGGCCCCTTTGCGGGCAATGTATTTTATCCGGTCGGTCTTCTGTGCAATGTCCAGGAACATCTCGTACACGATTGCCTCGAACCAGCGGCCTTCGGCCGTCCGCATGGGTTCGATGTCAGGAGAGAAGAGCTTTTTTCGTTCGAGCGTGTTCATGTGCCGCGTGGCATTGAGCGCGATGGCCGCGGAGGGTTTAAAATTCTTAAAATTCGCTTTCAGCCACGGGATCATGATTATTACTGTAAGATTTTAGCGCCATGGTAAATAACAATCTGCATAGGATCTCCCTACCGGGCCCGTTTCATGCAAAACCGGGTTAACTCTATATATTGTAGAAATATATTTCCACCATATCCCACGGTTCTCCGGAACCGCGGGGTACATTTCAGGAGGGGGTAAAAATCGATGAACGACAATGCAAGGGCAGGAGACAGGGCGCCCCTGCCAAGATATGCCATGCCGGACTGGTCAGAACCGGAGTACGAGATAATCCTTGAACGGATCCAGGACCACCGCAGATCGATGATTGGTTCAGCGTTCTTTTACATCCGCATGGGATCTGACGAAGAGATCTGTCTGTGCCGGATCATTCCCGGGGGAGGGAAGGTTTTCTTCCATGAGATTGTTGATCATGGCAGGTACGGGATTTCAAAAGAAGATCTCCAGGAGGCGATAAAATACGACCCGGGCATCTTTTCCCTGCCGGGTTTTATCCACATCTCGCCTCATATCGAAAAGAAACTGCGTGCACTTCTGGACGCACGGTAAAACCAACGCCACGTGCTTGTGGCCGTAAATTCATTTTTTTTAAAAAGGTGGCGGGGGTGGAGGTCACCGCCCACGAACATGAGTCTGCTGCATTTTGTTGGACGTAGGGGTATGCGGATATCCTGCTCTTAAGATTCCACATCACCGGTCCTGATCCGGATGGATTTTTCCACCGGCATAATGAAGATCTTGCCGTCCCCGATCTTGCCGGTCCGTGCGGCACCGGTCAGGGTTGCGATAAGGTCGTCGACCGCATTGTCGCGGACAACGATCTCGAGCTTGACTTTGGGCAGGAGGTCGACCGTCATCTTTCCGCCACGGTATTCGAGCGAGATCCCTTTCTGCTCGCCGCGTCCCTTGACTTCCGTGATGGTCATGCCTACGTAGCCTTTGTCTTCAAGCGCTTTTTTTACGAACTCAAACCGTTCGGGTTTGATAATTGCCGTTATCATTTTCATTTTTTTCACCCCGGGGAAAAATTATCAGGCCCTCTCCCCGTGCTGGGAGATGTCGAGCCCGACATATTCTTCTTCCTCACTCACCCGCAGGCCCATCGCTTTGTCGACGATGACCGCAAGGATATACGTGACGACGAATGCGTAGATGACCGCTGCACCTGCACCGATGATCTGGGCGATGAACTGGTGGACATTGCCCTCTAACAGGCCGGATGCACCGTTCACTGCTGCCGACGCAAAGATACCGGTTGCGATTGCACCCCAGAGACCGCCCATACCGTGGACGGCCCACGCATCGAGGCTCTCATCAATGCCCTTGCCCTGCCGCCAGAGCATGACACCGTAGCACATCGCACCGGCTACCGCACCGATCACGATCGAGGCCGGTACTGTTACGAACCCGGCTGCGGGCGTGATCGCTACAAGGCCGGCCACTGCACCGGAAGCGATACCGAGCGAGCTCGGCTTGCCGCCATATGCCCATGAGACCAGCATCCAGACGAGTGCTGCGGTTGCGGTTGCCGTGTTTGTGGTGACGAACGCCTGGACTGCAAGGCCGTTTGCTGCGACCGCACTGCCTGCGTTAAACCCGAACCAGCCGAACCAGAGCAGGACTGCACCGAGGATCGACCACGGGATATTGGCCGGCTCCATCGCGTACTTCCCGAATCCGACACGTTTTCCTATCACAAGGGCAAGCGCAAGAGCTGCGAAACCCGAGCTGATATGGACGACCGTGCCGCCGGCGAAATCGATTGCGCCGAACTGGGATGTCCAGCCGCCGCCCCAGACCCAGTGTGCAAGCGGGTCGTAGACGATCGTTGTCCAGAGAAGGGCAAAGACAAGGTAGGAACTGAACTTGATACGCTCAGCAAACCCTGACGTGACGATCGCCATCGTGACTGTTGCAAACACGAGCTGGAACACCATATACAGCATTCCCGGTATGAGCGTGCTGTAAGGACCGGGTTCGCTCATGCTCACGCCGTTTAAGCCGAGGTACTGCAGGTTGCCGATAAAGCCGCCTACATCAGGCCCGAATGCCAGACTGTACCCGATCAAAACCCACTGGACACTCACGAGTGCGAATGCCACAAATGAGAGCGTGATCATGTCGATGAAGTTTTTCTTCCGTACAAGACCGCCGTAGAAGAACCCGACTCCCGGCGTCATGATCATGACAAGCGCCGTTGAGGCGAGCACCCACGCAATTGCTCCAGAATCCATTACCATTCCATTCACCTGGTGTAAACGTTTCTGCTTTTATGTGCCGGACCATATATTTTTTTGGCAATACGGGCCGGCCCGGAATCTTCCTAGGGGACTGCCGCGAAAAGGCAGCAAAGACCAGTGAGCAGTCCCGGATAGGAAGTCCGGTCCTCAAGAGAGTTGGCCTTCGTGCTTTTGGTCAGTCAGGAGATTCGTTTGTGGAGTTTTCTGGTTCGCTAAGATTGTAGGAAGGAAATTCTATTCCTACTCTTATAAACATTGTTATTTTACCTGTTCATTGCAATCTGATAAAAAAGATAGTTCCACCCCGGATTTTTCGGCGTAAAAACACGTACCTGCCCCAAAGTTCCTAATCGAAATCAGTGGGAAAAGGGCAGCAACCCGGGGCAAATCACGCATGCGGTTCCGCAAGAAACGAAAAAGAAAAAAAGAAAGACGGGAATCAGGCCCGTTCGCCATACTGGCAGATATCGAGACCCACGTATTCTTCATCAGGTGTTACCCGCAGGCCTATGGATCGATCGAGCGCCCACGCAATAATATAGGTTACGACAAAGGCATAGGCGAGAGCCGCAAACGCCCCGATCGTGTTTGCCACCATCTGGTGCACGTTCCCCTCAAAGAGACCCGAGAAGCCGGCAACCGCTGCGGCTGCGAAAAGACCGGTAGCAAGCGTACCCCACAGGCCGCTCATGCCGTGGATTGCCCATGCATCAAGACTTTCATCCAGCTGCCGGCGGAGCCGCCAGAGCATCATCGCAAAGCTGAGCACGCCGGCAACCGCCCCGATGAGGATTGCGGTAAGTGGCGTTACAAACCCGGCGGCCGGGGTGATGGCGACCATCCCGGCGATTGCCCCGCTCACCATCCCGAGCGAACTGGGCTTCCCGTTGTACCAGCTCGCAAACATCCAGGCAAGGGCACCGGCTGCCGCGGCTGTGTTCGTGTTCACGAATGCCGTAACGGCGCTCGCGTTCACCGCAAGAGCACTTCCCGCGTTAAACCCGAACCAGCCGAACCAGAGCAGGGCCGCGCCGAGCAATGCGATGGGAATGTTGTGGGGTTCGAGCGAATATTCGCCAAAACCCGCACGTTTCCCGATCACCATGGCAAGCGCGAGCGCGGCAAACCCGGAACAGATTTCGACAACCGTTCCCCCGGCAAAGTCGATCATGCCCATCTGCTGTGCCCAGCCGCCGCCCCATGCCCAGTGGGCGAGCGGGCAGTATACGACCGTCACCCAGACAAGCACGAACACGATAAACGAGGACAGCTTGATCCGTTCCGCAACCGCGGAGGTGACGATCGTGATCGTCACTGCCGCAAAGAAGAGCTGGAAGACCATGAAGACAAGCGGCGGGTATGCCGCACTCCCGGCATCCGCGCTCACGCCGGCCAGTCCCAGATACTGCAGGTTGCCGATCACGCCGCCCACATCGGGTCCGAACGCAAGCGAGTACCCGAAAAGGATCCACTGGATGCTCACGAGCGAAAGCACGATGAACGACAGCGCAATCATCGAGATGAAATTCTTCTTTCTTACAAGACCGCCATAAAAGAACCCGACGCCCGGGGTCATCAGCATGACAACAAGTGCCGAGACCATGAGCCAGGTTGTAACACCGGTATCCAGAGCCATTGTATTCTCCTGTAACTGTGGTGCAGGGAATCGATCCTCTGCGTTATGGTTTACCGCTCCCGGTCCTGCATAATGCAGACATTACCGTCGGAGCCTCTCGTAAAGGTGCAGTTACCGGATGAAAAGTCCAGCCTGTTCCTGGATGATTGTTTTAAAAAATTTTGTTTGGTTTAGTAGGTCGCGAGGTAGCGGTCCAGTTCCCACGGGTGAACCGTGAGGCGGAACGCATCGGTCTCGGCCTCTGCAATGTTTGTGAGCGTCTCAAGGATGTGCGGGCCGAGCACGTCGCAGAGCACCTTGTCCTTTAACAGGTACTGGTGTGCTTCCGCAAGGCTGCCGGGCAGCATGTCGATCTTCCGCTTCTTGCGCTCCTTGGGCGTAAGATGATAGATGTTGGTGTTTGTCGAGTCCGGCGGCATGATCTTGTTTTTCACACCGTCAAGACCGGCGGCGAGCATGCAGGCGAACGTAAGGTACGGGTTGCACATCGGGTCCGGGCTGCGGAACTCGGCACGGGTGCTGTTGCCCCGGGCTGCCGGCACGCGGATGAGTGCCGACCGGTTGGTGGTGCTCCACGAAATATAGCAGGGTGCTTCGTAGCCGGGCACGAGGCGGCGGTACGAGTTGATCGTCGGGTTTGCTACCCGGGTGATCGCCTTTGCGTGCTTTAAGAGACCGCCGATGTAGTAGAGGGCGGTGTCGGACAGGCCGTCTTTTGCGTTTGCATCATAGAATGCATTCTTGCCGTTCTTTGCAAGCGAGCCGTGGGTGTGCATGCCGCTGCCGTTGATGCCGGCGAGCGGCTTAGCCATGAATGACGCGTGCAGGCCGTACTTGAGTGCGATGGCCTTTGTTGCAAACTTAAAGGTCATGACCCTGTCTGCGGTCGTGAGTGCATCGGCGTACTTGAAGTCGATCTCGTGCTGGCTCTCGGCAACTTCGTGGTGGGACATCTCGATCTCGAATCCCATCGAGCTTAACGCGAGCACGATGTCGCGGCGCACGTCCTCGGCCTTGTCCTGCGGGGCAAGATCGAAATAACAGCCCTGGTCGATGAACTGCGTGGTCGGCTTGCCGTCTACCATGTTAAAGAGGAAAAATTCGAGCTCAGGGCCGGTGTTGAAGGTGTAGCCCATCTTCGACGCGGTTGCCATGGCCTTTTCGAGCACATAGCGGGGGTCGCCCTCAAAAGGCTTTGCACCGTACGTGTACACATCGCACATGAACCGGGCAACCTTTCCTTCCTGGGGTCTCCACGGAAGGACCGCATACGATGCCGGGTCGGGCTTTAAGAGCATATCGGACTCTTCGATCCGCGTAAATCCTTCGATCGATGAGCCGTCAAACCAGATCCCTTCATTGAGGGCTTTTTCTGCCTGTACTCCGGGGATTGCCGCATTTTTTGGCATACCGGGGACATCGGTAAACTGAAGCCGGATAAATTGAACCTTATCGGCCTCGATTTTCTTCAGCAACTTGGATACGTCCGCAGACATAATGGAAATTAATTTCCAAGCAATCAGATTTATATCTTCTGAACAAACGTTCTAGGAAAGAGTGTACACTATCCGCAGGATGCCGGAAAGATTACATTCAATTCAGCGAAGCATTCACTAATATAGGATATCCCGATTGTGATGGAAAATGTGCGGAATCATTGGTGTCATTGATAAACGCCGCCAGCTCATGGACGGCAGTAAGATACGAGAATCCCTCGCTTTGATGGACGAGCGGGGAAGCGGAGAAGGCGCCGGGTATGCAGCCTACGGGATTTACCCTGAGTTTGCCGACGCCTACGCCCTTCATGTCTTCTTCGATAATGTCCGGGAAAACAAACCGGCATTTGTTAAGGAGCTCGAAGAATGGGGACGGATTATTCATGACGAGCCGATCCCGATCTACGAGGCCGGGATAAAGAAGGTCCACACACCCTGGCGGTTTTTCTTCAAGCCGGATGTCACAAAAGCACAGGAACCCCATACCACTGCCGACGATATCGTCATGCGCCTCGTTATGCACATCAATTCCGCACGAAAAGGATGCCTCATCTTCTCATCGGGAAAGAACATGGGCGTCTTCAAAGCCGCCGGCTGGCCCGAGGAGGTCGCAAACCTCTACCGGATCCAGGACTACAAGGGCTACCTCTGGCTCGCCCACAACCGGTACCCCACGAACACGCCCGGCTGGTGGGGCGGGGCCCACCCTTTTAACCTCCTCGACTGGAGCGTTGTCCACAACGGCGAGATCACTTCGTACGGGACAAACCGGCGCTATATCGAGAGCTACGGGTACGACTGCACGATGTTTACCGACACCGAAGTCGTGGCGTATCTCGTGGACCTGCTGGTGCGGAAACACGGTCTCTCCGAAAAACTGGCGGTAAAGGCTCTTGCCCCGCCGTTCTGGGACGAGATCGATGCAATGCCGGCAAAGGAGCAGGAACTCAACCGGGCACTCCGGCTCACCTACGGCCCGGCGCTCATGAACGGGCCGTTTGCCATCTGCGTTGCAACGGCCGACACCTTGGTCGGGTTCACCGACCGGATCAAGCTCCGCCCGCTCGTGGCCGGCGAACACAACGACCGTCTCTACATCTCGAGCGAAGAGGCGGCGATCCGGCGCATCGAGCCGGATATCGAGGATGTCCGCATGCCAAAGGCCGGCGAGCCTGTGATCGGGAGGGTCATCGCATGAGCATCGGGAGCGTCCCGCTCCGGTTCAAGGTCGAGATCGACCCCGAGCGGTGCATGAAATGCGGACGGTGCGTGGAGAACTGTTCGTACGGCGTCTTCCGCAAGGAGGGCGACAACATCGTAGTCGCCAATCCCCGGGGGTGCGTTGCCTGCCACCGCTGTCTTGCCTTCTGCCCCCGCGATGCGATCAGCATCTACGAGAAACCGACCGATTACCGGAGCCACCCGGTCTGGACCCGCGAGGTCAGGGAAGCGGTCTTTAACCAGGCAAAGACCGGCAGGATCATCGTTGCAGGGATGGGAAACGTTCTGCCCTACCCGATGATCTTCGACCGGCTCGTGCTCGATGCCTGCCAGGTGACAAACCCGTCCATCGACCCGCTTCGTGAGCCCATGGAGCTGCGGACCTACATCGGGAAAAAACCCGCAGCGCTCTCGGTAAAGGAGAAGGCAAACGGCGACACGGAGCTCTTAACAAAGCTTGCCCCGAACCTGAAACTCGAAACGCCGATCATGATCGGCCACATGAGCTACGGTGCGATCAGCCTCAATGCCCAGACCGCCCTTGCCATGGCGGTAAAAAAGATGGGTACCTTCCTCGGGACCGGGGAAGGCGGCCTGCACGAGTCGCTCTACCCGTACCAGGACCACATGATTGTACAGGTTGCAAGCGGCCGGTTCGGTGTAGATATTAATTATCTCGAACGCGGGGCCGCAATCGAGATCAAGATAGGCCAGGGCGCAAAGCCGGGTATCGGCGGCCACCTGCCGGGCGAGAAGGTCTGTGCCGATGTCTCCTGCACGCGGATGATCCCGGAGGGGAGCGATGCGATCAGCCCGGCACCGCACCACGATATCTACAGTATCGAAGACCTAAAGCAGCTCGTGCACAGCCTCAAGGAGGCAACCGAGTGGAAGAAGCCGGTCTTTGTCAAGATCGCCGCTGTCCACAACTCGGCCGCGATTGCCGCAGGGATTGCCCGCTCGGGCGCCGATGCCGTAGTCATCGACGGGTTCCGTGGCGGCACGGGTGCAGCACCGCGGGTCTTCCGCGACCACGTGGGTATCCCGGTCGAAGCCGCGGTTGCAAGCGTTGACGCCAAGCTGCGCAAACAGGGGATCCGTAACGAGGTCTCGATCATTGCAAGCGGCGGCATCCGCCAGAGCGCCGATATCGCGAAGATTATCTGCTTGGGAGCCGACGCGGTCTACATCGGAACCTCCGCACTCGTTGCCATGGGCTGCCGGGTCTGCGGTACCTGCAACCGGGGCACCTGCGCATGGGGCATTGCAACCCAGCGTCCCGAGCTCACAAAACGGCTCGACCCGGTGACAAACTCCGTGCAGGTCGCAAACCTGATCCACGCGTGGACGGACGAGATCGCCGAGCTCATGGGAGCGGCCGGCATCAACTCCATCGAGAGCCTGCGGGGCAACCGCGATCGTTTGAGAGGATACATGCTTGACGAGGGACTGCTCAACGTCCTCGATGTCAAGACCGTGGGGGCTTAAAAATGGCAGCACTTCGCATCGATGCAAAAGACCTGCACTACACCCCCCTCAACCAGCAGATCCGAAAAGCGGTCTGTGACGGCGTAAAGGAGATCGTCATTGACAACGTGCTCGGCCAGCGCTTTATCGCTGACGGCCTCAAAGGCGATGACGTAACCATTACGGTAAACGGCGTTCCGGGCGGCGACCTTGCCATGTTCATGAGCGGTCCGACCGTGATCGTCCACGGCAACGCGGACCATGCTCCGGGCAACACCATGAACCAGGGCAAGGTGATCGTCCATGGGAGCGCCGGCGACGCGACCGCCCATTCCATGCGGGGCGGCCGGGTCTACATCCGCGACAACATCGGGTACCGGGGCGGCATCCACATGAAGCAGTACAAGGAGAAACGCCCGATCCTTGTCGTGGGCGGTTCGGCCCATGCATTTCTTGGCGAGTACATGGCCGGCGGCCTGTTGATTGTGCTCGGCTTAAACGGACAGGTCCCGGTTGCGGAACGCGGGGTCGGGAGCGGGATCCACGGCGGCGAAATCTATGTCCGCGGCGAGGTCGAGGCAAAGTACCTCGGCGTTGGCGCAAAGCAGCTGCCGGCAACCGCAGAGCAGATGGCGATGATACAACCCATCATCGAGGACTTTGCAAAATCGTTCGGCCTTGACCCGGCACCGCTCTTAAAAGAAAAATACTCGCGGATCGCGGCGGCGAGCGCACGGCCGTTTGCCAACAAGTATACCCCGGAGTGAGAATGATGGCAGCAAAAACTTACCAGGATCTAAAAACCGAGGTCTGGGACACCGGGAAATGCTCGGGATGCGGCGCATGCGTCGCGGTCTGCCCGGCCGATGCACTCTCCTTTGCGGAAGGGGAGATGGTGGCAAGCCCGAAGAGCAACGGTTACTGCAAGCAGGTGACCGACAATGTCCCCTGCGGTGCGTGTTACGCGGCCTGCCCACGGACGGCCGACCAGCCCCACGAGACGCTTGGGAACTATCTCGAACTGCTCACGGCAAAGGCAACGTTTACTGTCCCGCACCGGCAGAGCGGGGGAGCGGTCACGGCAATCCTTGCAAACGCTCTCGATTCGGGCCTGATCGATGCCGTTGTTACGGTGACCGAGGACCGCTGGACGCTCCGGCCCTCCTCGGCCGTGATCACGAAATCGGAAGTCCTCATAAATGAAGCCGGCAGCCGGTACAGCTGGTGGGTGCCGCTCCTTGCAGCGCTAAAAGAGGCTGTGGTTGTCAGGAAGTACACGAAGATCGCGGTCGTGGGCGTTCCCTGTGCCGTGCAGGCCGCGGCCCGGATCCGGGCAAGCGATAACGATCTGCTCCGCCCGTACGGGAATGCGATCCGGCTCGTCATCGGCCTTTTCTGCACCGAGACCTTCGATTATGCCGGCCTCGTGCACGGTAAGCTCGAAAAGAAATACAAACTCGCACCGCACGAGGTAAAAAAGCTGGACGTCAAGGGCAAACTGGTTGTCCAAAAAGAGGACGGGAGCGAGCTCGATGTGCCGCTTGCGGAACTCGAAGACGCAATCCGGCCCGGCTGCCGCATCTGCACGGACTTCTCCTCGCTCTGTGCCGATCTCTCCGCAGGTGCGGTCGGGAGCCCGGCAGGATCGACCACGCTTGTTGTGAGGAACGGGACCGGCAAGGGATTTGTGGAGAGTGCCGTCCGGAACGGAAAGCTTTCTGTTACAGCCGGTGCCGACACCGCCGCAATCGAAAAACTGGCAGCGTCAAAGATCAAGAAAAACTCCCGGAAATAATTTCCTTTTTTGCTCTGTAGAGAAATCCCCTTACAATTATGTTCAATTCCCTTCAGGGAACCCCAAACAATTTTCCCTCAAGCCGAGTTTTTTTAAGGAATCTAGCCCCATGGTATACTATCGAAGTTTACCGGGAAACTGCGATCGTACGGTCGTACACCCGGGTGGTGAAGTCCATGAAGATGATCAAGGCAATGATACGTCCCGAGAAGTTCGAGGATGTCAAGACGGCACTGGATGCTGCAGGATTCGGGGCAATGACCGTAACGGATGTCGAGGGTCGGGGCGTCCAGAAAGGCATCAAGCAGCAGTACCGGGGCGCCGAGTATATCGTCGATATGATTCCCAAGCGCGAACTCGAGATCGTAGTTGCCGATGAGGCGGTTGATAAGGTAGTCGAGACCATCAAGACCGCCGCATACACCGGCAAGATCGGCGACGGCCAGATCTTTGTGATCCCGGTCGAGGACTCGATCCGGGTCCGGACCGGAGAACGGGGAACAAAAGGGATCTGACAGGATTCCTTTTGTTCCTGAAATAGTTTTTTTCTGGCTGCAGCGGGTTTCCGGACTGTCATACCCCCGCAGGTGTGGCTGTGCGGCCTGAATTCACCGGTCATGCCATACGAAGGGGCATGCATTGTCCTGAAACAAACGGCACGAACCGGCTCCATTATCCCGATCGATTAAGGAAAATTCGCCCCCGGGATCCCCATGGCTATCACTCAAATCCCGTTTTGGCGGGATTTATCGTGCCGGGCAGCAGCGCGATACTGGTGAGGGTCGCGGTAACTGATGCAACCGGATGAGAGGGTGAAGGCGACTGCATCTCTCGGGTTTTATCCATGGCTTAATTCTGTGCGGATCAGGAATTTCCGGATCCCGGGTCTGGCGTTTCCCGTACCGTTTTTTCTTGTCATGCTCCTTCGTTTTTTGGCACCTCCCGGCCTGCGGCCCAGTATATGGCACGGAATAACTGGTAGAGCGGACTCCCGGTCTTCGGGCTTTTGCTGATAAACCGGGAAGCGCCGTTCCGGTAGGCATTTTCCCGGATCTCAGGGGAGTCCTCCGCAGTAAAGAGGATGAACGGTGTCGTGCAGCCACTGCTGCGCAGTCTTTTTAGCAGCGTGATCCCGTCCATGCCTCCCGTCATGGTATAATCTGAGACAATGACATCGGCAGCGGAACATGACAGCCATTCCAGCGCTGCTTCCCCGGAACCGAGCAGCCTGACGGTAAAGGCCCCGCACCGGTCGCAAAAAGCGGCAACGATCCTGCACGCTTCGATGTTGTCATCGATATAGAGAAGGCGGATCATCATCCCGACCTGCCGGGCATAACCTGCGGATATTGTGTTCGCAGTTATTCCCATTAAGTGTACTGTGTTTTAGTATATACCAATTTCTGCTATAACCTATACATAATTACTATATGTATGTACATTACATGAGCCAAAAACAACCGGATAACCAGCAGACAAAATTACAAAAATATCCGAAAACAGCGGTAAAAATCCTTTAAAACACCATTTTACGGGTTACCGGGACTTTTTTCGAGCACATGGATCCGGTTAAGAAGCTCCAGTTCCCGCCGGGCAAACGTTGTCACATCGGTAATGATAACATAGGTGCTTATGTCATTCCCGTGCCGGATCGAATTGATTTGCCCGTAGACGTAGCGTTTATCCCCGTTTTTGCACCGCAACCGGGTCTGGAAGGTTGCAGGAGGATCCGTACAGCTCCGGGATTTCCGGTACAGCTCGTCCACCATCAGCCGCGTTTCCGGCAAAGAAAGGATCCGCCCGTTCGTAGACAGGAGCTCCTCCAGGGAGTATCCCGTGATCTCGGAGATGCGCCGGTTGCCGTACACGATCTTGTCGTTTTCTATGATGATGACCGCGTCCCGGATATTGTCCGCCATCATCCGGAACCGCTGCTCGCTTTCAACCAGTGCCGCGTCCTTGCTGATGAGCTCGGTGACATCGGTCAGGATAATAAAGAGATACCGGATATCCCCATGCTGTACGCTCGTGATCCTGAGGTACACGTTCCGGTCCACACCGTCTTTCCGGCGGATCCGGCACTGGAGATCCGCCATCCCCGGACCCGGTTTTTTGGCTTTTTCAAGGAGTGCCTCAATTTTTTCCTGGTCCACCGGGGCTATGAACTGTGCAGGTTCCATGGTCCAGAGCTCTTCGACCGTGTAACCTGTGATCTCCACCAGGCTCCGGTTAACAAAGGTGCATTTCTCGTTTTCGATAATGAGCACGGCGTCGCGGAGGTTTTCGGCCATCATCCGGAACCGCTCTTCCCATCCGCGGATCTCGCGCTCCCGCAGGATCTCCTCGGTCACATCGGTCAAAACAAGCGTATATCCCCGGGCGCCATCGTCAAAAACCGTGAGAAGGGATTTCTGTTTGAAGATCCGTTCCCCGTTTTCCTGCGAACGGAATGTGATCAGATCGTCAGCTCCCTTGTCCGGCAGCGCAGGAAGCGCACCGGTGAGTTCGTGCAGGTCAAGCCCGGGAGCGCGGAGGTACGAGACGTTTTTTCCGACTGCTTCAGGGCGATTCAGGTGCAGCAGCGAAAGGAACCGGTCATTGATATCGACAATACGGAATTCCCGGTCGAGAACCATGATCAGGTCTTTTGAACAACTGAGCATGGCCGAGAGCGGAACCCTCTGCGACAGGGTAAAAACTTTTGCCATGCCGTACGTCCGCATATCCACGTGCCCGGAAATCAGGAGGATATCGAGATACCGCCCGGTGGTATTCTTATTTTTCTGAAGAGCCTTTGCAATATCGGTGACGCTCATCCCTTCCGGGTTTTGCTTCAGGAGATTCTTGATCTGGACAAGCTCCCTGCGGTAATTATGCATCATGTAACAAACGGATTTCTTTTTTATAGATACATTATACCGATAATACGAATTTATAATTTTTGGTTATTGCCAATATGTACGTCCTATATCAAATAAATTTATAAATTGAGATGAACAACATATTCAACAGAAAAGGAAGGTATTGGAGGAAACCAGAACATGGATTCCGGAGTTGTCAGTCTTGCAAGCCAGTGGTATAACGTCCTCATGACGTACTTACCAAGTATTATAGGAGCACTTCTTGTTCTCGTGATCGGCTGGATTGTCGGCCGCCTTCTCGGCCGGGCAGTCAGGATCATCCTGGACAAGATCGCAGATCAGCACATCGTCGGTGAGGGTGCGGATCTGGCATCGGTACGAGGCTCGGTGAAAAATGCCGGGATCACGGTAGGATACATCGGCGACATCTTTGTCCGGCTGATTGTGTACATGGTAGCGATCCTCGCGGCAGTCGATATTCTCCAGATGGAGTACCTCAGCCAGCTCATGACCGTGATCATCGAGTACATCCCCCACGTTGTTGCATTCGTGATCATCCTGACCGCAGGGTTCCTCCTTGCAGATTATTTCATCGACTTCCTCGGCAGGTACTATGCCCAGCAGGACATCCAGTTCATCGACCCGGTCCTGTTCGTCCTCAGGATTTTCCTGTATTTCGTGATCGCCGTCCTCGGCCTCTCCCAGCTCATGCTCGACCTCACGATCATCTACACGTTTATCACCCCGATTGCCTGGGGTATCGGGCTTGGCCTCGGTGCAGCCATCGCAATCATCGTCGGCTTCGGGCTCAAGAACCGGAGCGAGGCGATCATGGACCGGATCATCGCTTCCGTGAACGAGAAAAAAGAGTAACCTTTTTTTGAGGTGAAAATACGAACTCAATCACCGTAGTAGTCGGGATAATCCAGCTGGTAATCGCGGTCCTGTTCGCAGTGATCGCGCTCTATATGGGATTCTCCATCTTTGGAAAAGTCACCGGAAAGACAGACGAACAAAAAGAACTTGCAAAAGGCAATGTTGCTTTCGGCATTATTGTCACGGCAATCTTTATCGCCATCGGGATTATGGTCCAGTCCGGCATTGCCGGCATCTCGGTCGGCATCAACAAGGCCGCAGCGCTCGGGTTTGTATCCGTCGACGGCCTCACGGTAATTGCGATCGCCATCATCCAGCTGGTGCTGGGTGTTCTCCTTGCAGTCGGTGCCATCTACCTTGCCCTCAACATCATCGACAGGTTCACCACGGAACTCAAGGAGTTCGAGGAGCTAAAAAAAGGCAATGTTGCCGTAGCGCTTGAAATGGCCGGTGTCATTATCGCAGTCGCCCTGATCATCCAGTCCGGTATTACCGGGATCACGGCAGCACTCGGATAAGAGACAGATCTTTTTTCCCGCATACCGGATTACGGGTGTGCGATGCGAATGGTTGTAAGAAAAAAATGATTTGCCCTGTCATCTCCTCTTGTATTTCCGGAACAGGTAATAAACTCCCCCGGCAAGGGCGAGGATCAGGACAATGCCGAACAGCGCCACAAGCGACTGTTCGTGGATCACTACCCGGAAATCGTCGGTCTTTTTTACCTGGTCCGATGCTGCCGATACCGTGATCTTGTAATCGCTTGCAACAATGTTTGCCGGCGGGACGATCCGTAAGGTAACGGTCGAACGCTCGCCGGGTGCGAGGCCGGCGATGGTCTTTGGCGAAACATCCGCGGTCCACCCGTCGGGTGCGGAGACTGTGACGTTTACGTTTGTTAGAGACCCGGCCGTCCCGGCGTTGGTGAGGATAAGATCGAACGTGAGGGAATCTCCCTTGTTCACATCGTACTGGTACTTGTCCGCATAGACCCGGAGATCGTAGCTCCCCCGGATCCGGGCCGTCAGGTTCACCTGGTACGTTGCCTGGGACGAATCGATGACCGCGGAAAAGTTGTATTCACCAATCGCTGCGCCGTACGGGGGAATCGCCTCGATTTTCAGGGTTTTTTCTTCCCCGCTTTTTACAAACAGCGCCGAGACATCCATGGCCGAAGCATCAGGATCGCGGTACTGCATGTACCAGCCTTCGGGAACATTCTCAAACCCGAGATGGAACGTGTCGTCGCTCTTCCCGATATTTTTGAGCGTAAGATCGTACTTCGGGTTCTCCCCGGTACTGACCGCAACGACCGGGGAACTGACCGAAGCATCGGCCGCGTACAGCGCCTTGTCGAGCATGATGGTCGCAAGGTCGGTCGTGATCCCGCCCTTGATGCGGACACCGGTCTTCTCGACGGTCCGGTAGCCGGTCTTTGCTATCAGGACGCGGTACGTGCCCGGCGTGAATCCCGCAGAGATACTCCCGTCGGCAGTGCTCGATACCTGATCGACAGCTTTCCCGGTATCTTCCGAGAAGAGCGTAACGGTTGCGCTCTTTACTTTCTCGCCGTCCTTGTCTGTCACAGTGAGGGCAAGCGTCCCGAGTTCTCCCTTGTGGGTTTTCGAGATGGTGACATATGCCCAGTACCAGCCTTCACCGATATGCACCCGGACCGAATAATCGCCGGCCGGCGTATCGGAATTTGTCTCCACGACAAGGACGATCTGCTGGCTCCCTCCCTTCGGGATCGAGATCTTGTTGATCTCGGTTGCATTATCGGCAGTCATGAACCGGATGTCCCAGTCGTACTTGTCCGCATCGAACGACTCGTACCAGAGTTTCTGGTTGAAATCGGGACCGGTATTTGCCACGGTCAGGGGAAACTCCGCAGTCTCGCCCGCCTCGATAATCTGGCCCGGGATCGGACAGCTGATGACGATAGTGGTATCTTTGGACGTAGTAAGGTCTGCAAAAACCGGGGGGAAAAGGATCCCGAGGCAGAATACTGCCAGGAGCACTGCCGGCAGCATCTTGCCATATCCCCTTCCCTGCATAGGTATACCTCCGGACATGTCCCTCTCTACCTCACGTCCATCCGCATGAAGCGGGCATACGAGAGCGCAAAGAAGCACGCCGGGAAGACAAGCAGGGCGACAAGGTTCGGGATGATCCCGGCAAGGACGCCGGCGATATCGGTGTCGCTGTGGTCGGACGTTTCAAACGCTGACGATGTTCCCGAAACGGTAACCGTGGACGATGACGACCCGGAAGATCTCATGGAGACCTGGTTTGTGGTTGCCGCCGTGGTGATCTGGCTCGAAATCCTGTCATAATTCATGGTCGGCGAGAAGAGCGACAGCACGCCCTGGATGACGCCGCGTTTCTCCCAGTACGCCTCCATCTTTGCATTGTAGTCTTTCCATGCAGGATTCGATCCGACATCGGAGAAACTGACCATGGTGCTCCTAGAGGAATTGTCCACAACCACTTTCATCTGGTCGAGAAGTTCCTGCGGCATCTGCGGAGCGGATCCGGCAAGTGCGTCCATGACCGTATCGTTTGCCATGGTGGGCAAGAGCGACGAGAGCACGATGAAGATGATCATGGTAAAGATGAGCGCCGATCCGCTGTCGGAACTTATTGTAGACATGAAAAGCGCGATGGAGAAGTACGTGAAGATGAAGAGGAACGAGACCGCCCCGAACACCGCAATGAGTACAAGTTCTCCCCCGTTCGGGACGATCCCGTAGATGAGGAGCGTTGCAAGCGAAATGAAAAGGACGATTGCCAATGCGAGCACGAGGGCCGCGATCCCGCCGAGCGCTTTCCCGTTGATCACTTCGTCGCGATACACCGGGTGGGAGAGCAGGATCTTGAGCGACTTGCTCTCCTTTTCTTTGGTGATGAGATCGAATCCCATCGCAATCCCGAGGATTGCCCCGAGGAACACAAGGTAGGTCGCGACCGTGCCAAAGACGGTCATGACGCTTGGCCGCTCGTCCATGTATCCGACAAGCGGGGATGACGATGCGGTCGAGCGCTGGTCGGTGTAGGATTTCAGATCCTTCTGGTACTGCGCGATCCCGCCGATCATGCCGATGATGGCAATGACAAGGAAGATGGAAAAGATCAGGACAAATTTCCTGCTCTGGATATGATCGAAAAATTCCTTGTGCGCAACGGTAAGAAGGCCGGATGAGGCCCGGGTCTTTCCGGCCATTACGATGCCTCCTGGTAGTAGGAGAGGAACGTGTCCTCAAGCGTGTACTCTTCCTTCGCCAGCTCGCGGAGAGGAATGCCGTCCGCCGCCAAAGTATCCGCAATAAACTCCCGGAGATCTTCTGTGGCGGTAATCGTTGCACTGCACCGGTCCGGCGCATAGGTGGCGTCGATGAGCGCCGGGTGGGAAAATGCCGGCATGGGCGAGCGGGTCGCGACACGGAACACGGTCCGCTGGTCCCCGTGCATGCCGGGCCGCGCTGCGAGTTCGTCCACGCTCCCCTCGGCAACAAGCCGCCCCCGGGCAAGGATCCCGACCCGGGTGCAGACCCGGCTTACCTCGGCAAGGATATGCGAGGAGACAAGAACGGTTGTCCCGTTCCCTGCTGTCTCGGTAATAATGCGCCGGTAATCCGCGACCCCCTGCGGGTCGAGGTTTGCGGTGGGCTCGTCAAGGACAATGACGGCAGGATTATTCAGGAGCGCCTTTGCAAGCCCGAGGCGCTGGCGCATCCCCTTCGAATACCCGCCCACTTCCTTTGTCACGCCATCAAGACCGACCAGTGAAAGGAGGTCTGCGATCCGCTTTTTCTGCAGGACGCGTTCCATGCCGTACAGCCGGGCAAAGTACCCGAGGTTTTCTTCTGCGGACAGGTTTGCGTAGAACCCGACGTCTTCCGGCATATACCCGAGGCGCGATTTTACCGCAACCGGATCTTTTGTCACATCGATCCCGGCAACGAGGCACCGGCCCGCGGTCGGCTCGATAAGCCCGGTGAGCATGAGGATCGTGGTACTCTTTCCGGCGCCGTTCGGGCCAAGAAGGCCGTAGATCTCCCCGTCCCGTATTTCGGTCGTGAGATTATCGACCGCGTTTTTCCCATTGTAGGTTTTCGTGAGATGATCGAACTCAATCATGGCTGTTTTCACCATTCTTTGCCGTGGACCGGCAGCAAAACCGGGCCGGACCTGCATAGTCCCGGGCCCGTGTCGTGCTTGCCTTCCATTCCGGCCGCACACATCCCTCTCCGGGAGATTAAAAAGGAATTGTCGCACAAATCTCAACGGATTACCAAAAAGAAAGAGACCTGTGCCGCAAACTTAATACCCTGATCAGCAAAGGAGGGGGATTCCTGCGCAGGACTATTGGTTTTTTTAATAGCTGCCGCACGGGACCGATGTGTAGATGGTTGTGCCAGATATGTTGATTATTTTCAAAGTCTTAATATATCCCTCATGATACTGAGGTGGAGTGCCGGCATTCTCATTCTCGCTGCCCTGCTGATAATCCCGGCAGGAGCGGCAAACGTGACGCCGGTATCTGAGACCATGGAGGGCAACATGACCGTGGTCAATCTCAGTGATGAAAATGCAGGATTTCTTACGGTCAGCCCGGTCCAGATCGTGATATCCAACGTAACAACCGATGAATCCGGGAAGAAAACGGCAACCGCTATCGCATACGCGGAGGACAACCTGACCGGCCTGCCCCGGACAGTCACCGTTACGGCAACAACTGCCGAAGGCACGTACAATGTCAGCGTCGTGACGGTAAAATCCGGCACGTCCCTCCCGGTCAATAACCTGACGTTTTCCACCGCTGCGGCCCGGACTGCATTCTACAAACAGACCGTAAACGCCGGAGCAAACGAGACATGGGTCGACCTCTCCTGGCCGAATGCACAATCGGCGCTCGATCTCATGGTCTATGCTCCCGACGCGGTGCTCGGCCCCTTCAACGATACCGCGGACGGGAGAGCCGACAACCGGATCTTCCTTAACGTTGCCGGGAACGGAAATGTCACCCCGGGCGACTGGTATTACCGGGTAAGAAACACCGGCAATGAGACATCGCCGTACCTGCTCAATACGTACACTTCGTGAGGCACCCGTCATGGCATCATATTCCCGGTTCCGGATCGCAGCGGCCTGCCTTGCCGTACTTGCGCTGCTTCTCGTACCGGCAGTCTCTGCACAGGAATACACGGTGACTTCGGGATACGCCCACCCGCCGCCGGCCGGTGCCGTGCCGCACGTACCCGAGCCGGTACCGTTCTGGTCGCTGCCGCTCTGGATCGTAGTATTGCAGGCCGCGTGTTTCCCGGTCGAGACGATTGCCGGGCTCAAGATCTGGCTCACGCTCGGCTACCGCCGGGTAAGAAACGAGAACGTCCTCGACCAGGACGTCCGCTCCCGGGTCTTTTCCTATATCAGAGAGAACCCTGGGATCCACCTGCGGGGGCTTGCCGGCGAGATGCAGATCAAGCTCGGGACCCTGCGCTACCACCTCAACGTCCTGCGCCTCACCCATAAGATCACGGTTGCCGAGGATCCGGCAACGGTGCGGTTCTACGAGAACAGCGGGACGTACTCGCAGACCGAGCAGCAGATCCTCAAACATCTCCGGAACCCGACAACCCGGCAGATCCTCGGCATCCTGCTCGCCCGGCCGGCCGCGACCCGACAGGAGATTGCAGATTCGGTCGGTATTACGGGCCCGTCCATTACCTGGCACATGAAGCGCCTTGAAGAAGACCACCTGGTCACCATGCAGAAGGCCGGGCGCACGACTGCATATGCACTTCCGCAGGCAGTGGCCGGCTACCTCTCGCAGCAGATGGGAAGACCGGTGCAGGCTCGGGCTCCTGCGACAAACGTATAACCGGTCCGGGTTTTGGTTTACGATGCAGGCTGTGCCGCAGGTTCCGTGTCCTGCCCGTGACCGGCGGCCGACAGCGTCCCGCGGGAAAGGCAGGCCATAATTTCCGCCGGGATAACGTACCGTACCGTCTTTTCAGTTTTTACCTGGTATACGATCCCATCCTGTTCGAGACGGCGGATATGCCAGGTCACCGCAGCCCCGGTGATCCCGAGCCGCCGGGCGATCCCGTTTCTCCCGATACCGGGAACTTCCGCGATCACTGTGAGGATTCCCCGGGCAGTCTCGCTCCTGAGATGGCCCAGAAGGAGCCGTTCGGTTTTCGATGAGGTCCCGCAATTTTCAAAATACCGGATCCGGTGATTGCCGGAAGTCGCCGCGATCGTACCGGTCCGGAGCAGGATGCCGATATGGTGCCGGAGCGTGCTTAACCTGATCCCGGTCCTGCGTGCGAGAGCGTGGAAGTGGATCCCCGGGTTTTCCCGGATGCAGGACAGGATCCAACGCCGCGTTTCATGCAGGAGAACATTTCCTTTTTCCACCCTGCGATAGCCGAGTGCTGCCCAGAATTTTACCGCAAAAAGCAGCCCCGCAGCCGACTCGGCAATAACCAAGAGAAGGATGCCTGCGGGAAGTTCCCAGACCGGGATCTCCACCGGTTTTGTCCCCACGGCCGATGGCGGGGGCTGGAGATCCCCGCCGGGCCGTACGACAATTCCTCCGGAGACCGGTACCGGCAGTACCGCTGCAAGGATAAGCACGACCGCCACAACGAGAGCGACCGCCGGTCTCATATGCCCTCGCCCTCCCCGGCCGCCGGTGCCCGCAGGATCGCAAACGACTGGTTGTTATTTACTGCCCCGTTCCCTGCCGTAACTTCATAATACCACGGCCCGGCCGGGAGACCGGTATCCTGTTCCATAAACAGGGAGATCCTCTGGTTGGTGATGCCGTTATAACTGTTATAGTACGGCCCGAGCGTTCTTTCCGGGGAATAGATGAGAAGGGCACGGGGCTTTTCCGGGTCGGCCCACGACAGGTTTATCCACTGGCAACCGGTCCCCTCGGGCACGGTATCGCGGTAGAACCGGGGCAGGGACGGCATGACCAGGTGCCCGTCGTGCAGGCCGGTACCGGTTCCCGGGCCTGTAAGAGCGGAAGCGGCCGCCGGTAACTCTGCTGACGGGGCGGTATAGCCGGTTCCCAAAAAAAGGAACCCGGCAATGATGGCTGCCGCGAGACTGCCGGCAAGGATAATGAAGACCGCCCCGGGGCGCTGCATAGTACCTTCCCGTTTTTCCTGCCGCAGTATAAAGTACGTGGCACAACTGTTAACCGGCCGGAACACAGGTTGTCCCGGACCGGCGGCCTGAAAAATGCAAGGCCCTGCCCGGCTGAAGGACCCGGTTAACGGTTGTGCCTGAAATCATTTTTCAGACCAGGGTGCAGGTGATTATGCAGGCCGGGAAAAATCCGCAGGGGAACGGGAAACAACCTGTGTCCCCGGGCGTTTTTCCCGCCTCCTGTCTGGCTAACGTGATATGCAATGATGGTACAAACCCGAAATCCTTTCACCGGGTCGCCGCTGCCTGGTGATGCCTGATGGCAGACCGCCCGGTATCGGCACCGCTCCGCACGTATATTATCGCTGGTGCAATTCTTGCAGTCGGCATCGTCCTTGCCGCACTGATCGTTTCCGGGGTCCTGCCGTTCCCGGTAAAACCGGTACAGCATGAAATCCCTAACGGGATCTCGCAGGAAGCAAACGGTGCCGATAAAGCTCCTTTGACTCCCGGCAAAGCATTTCTCTCGCTCAACGCATCCCCGAAACGGTACTCCCCGCTGATGTCTTCAACGATCGGGATCGGGATAGAACCGGTTGCCACCGGTTTTGACAAAACCGACGCCGTCTTTGTCTGGAACACTACGTACGGGCGGTTCGCTGACTGGAACCAGTCCACATACGAGGTAACGGAATACAGCCGGCAGTACCGGAACAATGGTGAAAAACTCTACTGGACGTTTTACGATATGCCCGCTGATTCGGCGGCACCGGTTGTTATTACCGTAACCGCCCTGGACAAAAAGAACGGCAGCACAATCGCAGGTTCTTCGCTGACGCTTACCTGGGACCGTTTCGATAACAGGAGCGGATATGCCATGGCTGTCGTGCCGGAATATCCGTGATCTTTTTTTTTTTGATTTTATTGAAATCCGGGATACCCCTCCCGCACGACCGCGAGAAGCGGCATTTTGCCGGAAAAATGTTCCCACAGGAACCGGATTCGAACCGCAGCAATGGCCGCGGAGCCGTGACAAGGGCTTATAAAAAAGGAAGAAAAGTTTACTCGGCGTTTATGATCGGCGCAGACCAGATGGGGCAGCCCTTGTTCGCAAGCTTGAAGATCTTCGGATTGGAGAGCGGGGAGCACCCGGTGTTCTTGCACCGTGGCATGAGCAGGTCTGTCTCGGGGATAAAACCGCCGCAGGTTTCGCATCTGTTGAATTTTGTCATGATTACCATCATCCTCGTTTTCATGAAAACCGGTTAACCCGGTTATTCCAGAAACTGTTGTTTAATAATAGTATAAGACTTTTCGATATAGATCGAGCCCACGAGCCGGTCCTGACAGATTCGCGGAGGATAACCGGTTTTTCTATCCCGGGTTACGGTTGAAACAATCCTTACTTTGTCAGGATCCACGTGCCCTCTCACTATGAACAATGCTTTTCCGGGCCCATATCGTGCCCGGATTGTCCCTGACATGTATCTGACAGACACTGATTCATGCAAAACCAGCACTAATTCGCATTGCCGGATATATTTTCACGTCTGATGGACATGACACCTAATAGCAGCGTTCCCGCAACAGGGATTATTGGGATGGGGTTAGCGGATGTGAATCTGACAGAATGAAGATATGAGGCGCCTCGGGGCATTGTGGAGGGGTATGTCCAAGCGCTCCAGGGACCGGGCAACTATTTTTGGAACTCTTTCTCGCGTCGGGTTTCTTCGCGGAGGATCTTTGCGATATCTTTTCCAAATGCCGGTAGGCTGTCGCTGATGATGCCCCAGAGGACTTCATAATCGATCCGGAAATATCCGTGCGCGATGATGTCCCGGAGCCCGGCAATCTGTTTCCATTCAAGGGCCGGGTAGCGGGATTTCAGATCGTCCGGCAGGTTCTTTGTTGCCTCACCGATGATCTCGAAATTCCGGATAACCGCGTCCTGCGTACGCCGGTCTTTTAAAAATTCGTGATAGGTCATCCCATCGGTATATTCCCGGATTTTTCCCACGGCTTCCCTGATGTCGTCAAGAAAATGGAGATACGACCTATGCATAGACGACCTCGCCAAGGATTGCGGGTTTGAGTCGCTTTTTAATGGAGCCTTTCATGACAAGATCGACCTTGCGGCCAAAGAGTGCTTCAAGGTAGAACTTGCACTCCATGTAGTTGCCAAACGTCTTTTTGCCCCGGCGAAATGTAACGAGCACGTCCACGTCGCTGTCCGGCCGCTCCTCTCCGCGTACAAAAGAGCCGAAGATACCGATGGTCGCAACCCCGAACCGCTTTTTTATTTCCGGTTCGTGTTCCCGGAGCAGGGCAAGGACATCCATACTGTACTTTTTGTATCTCCATGGACGGACTTAAAAGTGTGTGTTTTCCCGGGAGTTGGGGCCATGACATCCACCCTTCTTTTTGCGGGTACCGATACAACAACCTGTGAAAGGTCCTGAAGGGATCCGGCATACAAGGTTTTCATACCCTTCTGATTACGGGTGTCATTGCAACTATTCTCTAAAAATAGAATGCTCTAATTTTACCCTTGTTTTCATACCCTTCTGATTACGGGTGTCATTGCAACAATGAGGCCTGGAAGGAGTTGGCTGCTTATCTCAAGGTTTTCATACCCTTCTAATTACGGGTGTCATTGCAACTGCAAGTGATCAGGAGTAACTTCTTTGATCCTGCCCAGTTTTCATACCCTTCTAATTACGGGTGTCATTGCAACAACTGCATCGTATGGATATCTGAGCATACTGGTGAGCGTTTTCATACCCTTCTAATTACGGGTGGCATTGCAACAGTGCGCTTTTTTGCTCTAAATACCTTTTGCTTTGATGTACGGGGCCGGATTTTCGGGGTCGGTGCGCTGGTCTCCCAAGGGGCCCGGGGTTTATAAAGACCAGCGCACTTCCGTCGAAGAATTTTCCAATGCAATATATAACGGTTGTGACCGGGGCCCGGAAGATCGTGTCGGTTTTGGAAAATTTTGTTCAGGTGTTTTACGACGGAAAACACGATTTTTGCCGATCTCCGGGGTGAGGGGTATTTCCGGGCGCAGAACGGAGCCCGGTAAAAAATCCGGGAAAATTTTGGGAAGATCCGGAGCGCCATGCGGAAAATTACACAAAATTTCCTTTCCCGGCATTCGGGGAGCGGCGTTTTTTTCGCACGCCGTAAAGGTCCGCTTTTTAAAAATGCAGGTACAAGAATGGAAGAGATTTATTATATTACCATAGTCCCGGATGCATCGCCCGCTCCCGGTAACATATGGAGGGCAGGGGAAAGGTATGTTTCCCCAACGGCTTTCTCCGTCTGAGGAAACCGGGGGCATCCCTCCCCTTCTATGCCCGGAGATGCAAAAACCGCCGCATTTTTGCACACTTTTTTGAGATATTCCCGAATTCTGCCCGAATCGTCAATCCAAGCGAAATACGAGCTTTTGTAGAACGCTAATGTACGCTTTTGGGAGGCAGATCTCCAGTCAGATCGACCTATAGCACACGGAAATGAAAAGAAGGCCTGTTTTGGGGGTCAATTTAAATAGATTATTCAGTACATTCACGTAAAAAGAGGAGGGGGATGGTTTACTTACTCGGGAACAGGGCGGGATAAGCCAGTCTCACAGATTCATCTTCGGGGAACCATTCGGGATATGCAAAAATTATCCCAATATTTTCCAGATCGATAATTTTTGCAAGATCTCCGTTAAGGTATTCTTTCTGGCGGTAATTGAAATCCTTGGTATCCTCGATTTCTATGCCAACCTGGAAACGCAGGAATGCAATGGTACCTGAATCAATAGATCCCAGCGTTACCTTTTCCAGAATGTAGGGACTTAACAGATTGCTGAATTTTGCAAGAATTGGTTCATTTTGCTTCTGGCAAAAGATGTGGATTTCATCACCCGGTCTTCTGGCAGTATGATTGTTTCCCAAACCCACGGCTACTTTAATGGTATAATTCGATGCCAGTTCTATCCTGTTCCTGAAGAGATCTTCTATCTTCGCATCGTCTATGGATAATTTTTCGATAAATTCCGGCATATAATTGATACCGGAAACATCTGTTCTGCCAGCTTCAGACAATGTAAGATTTTCCACTTTCTCCAGGGGAACACCCAGTGTGACCACACGCCCTACACCACTATCCGTGAGTTTTTCTCCAAGACTTACAAGCCTGTTTTCACGAACACGGATGTGATGGGCAATGTTGCCTACACCCCGTTCCTTGGTCCCGGTATACTGTTCAAACTTTTCTCCAATATCATTTTCAAGGAACCGCTTGAGCCGCTGCATCTTAATATATCGATCATACTGCTCGCGTAATTTTGCAAGCTTGATGCCATTATTGATATTCTGTTCACTCCGTTTTGAACGCTCGATAACCCGGGGCAGATTTTTTATCGAATCGATAAATTTCTTATTATCTTCGATCCGTTCTTCAACAACCTGAACGATTCTCTGGTATTTCGATTGAACATTCTCATCATCATAATTCTTGATCTTATCGTAAGCCCAGTCAAGTCTCTTGAGTCCTTCCCAAAAATTCTGGATATCATCGGTAAAATGGGTCTCGATAACAGAATATGCCTTGTCGCATTCGTGCTGGACCTGCCCGATGAAATAGTTAAAGCAGCGGAGCCGATCGCTTCCGACAACAGACAGGCAATCCGAATCAATGCGGGTTTCGTTCAGATCATCTGTCGGGAGGCTGATCAAATCGGCAGCATGTTTGTCAAGCACCTTCTTTTTCTCTTTATCCGGTGCTATGCCCAAGGCATCACTTTCAGCAGCGTATTTTTTAAGATTCTCAAGAGGGATGGTGATCTCGCTCTCTCCAAAAATAACAAAAGGATACTCCTTCTTGTTATGCCACAGGTTTTCAATGCCGTTTGGGTAAAACGGGAGGTAATACATCATATAGGCAATCTGGTGATTGACATCGTCCAGGTACTCCTCGGCCTCATCGGAATGGCCGTCCCTCAACCGGATGATTGCGTCTTCATCGATGCCGAAAAGGAAATACCGGTCAAATGGTCTTTGGGGGATGGCTATGTCCTTTTTGGGATACGAGTTGAAGGTAGGAATGTTCAGTCCTTTGGGGGGATTACTTAACAGTTGGATCTCCCGAAGAGCTGCAAAGGAATTTGCCGGATATTTTTTATCGAACTTTGCCGTGCTGATATCGTTAATATTGGTGGCCGAGGGCAAAATCCCGATACACCAGATTATCGGATGGATATGGGCTTCAGAGAAAATTCCTTCCGCCAGTTCACGTACTGTTGCAATGAGGGAGGGGAATGCCCCGCTGCCGGTTCCACCACCCAGTGTATGAATAACCCAAACAAGAACACGCCGGTTCTGTGTTTCGCGTTCTTCCTGCCAGACCGTTTTGAGTTTGGTCATTGCACCGGTTATTGCCGAGCTTACCCGCTCTGAATTCAGATCGAATAAAAACCGTGCATATATCCGGTCACGGATGGCACCGCCTCCGCTGGGTGCAACACCATCATAGAGATAATTGCACTTGTTTATCATTTCACGGATGGCATACCCCGTTTCATCAATCGGAACCGTCTGGATACCTTGTCCGTGGGTAATCTTCTCGTCCAGATCCTTCCTGTTCGAATCGATAGCAATAAACTCATAATACTTTTGCTGACCTTTCTCTCTCACGACATCGGAAAATGTCTGGACGGTTTTGATCCCACCCATCCCGATACCGATAACCAGGGTTGGTAATGTCATTTTTTGCCTCCTTACTCAAAACCACCTTTGATTTCGCGTTTCTCTGACTTTTCGGAACTACCTGAATGTTTATCCTGAATTGAACTTTTATGGACACCCATCTCATTTCTTATTTTTAATTTCAGTGAATCAAACTCCGCGGGATTATTTTCTGCAAGTTCGAGTTTCCGGTAGATATCATTGAGAAGCTGAATGCGATCCTCCTGCATCTTTATAATCTCATGAGCATACTCCCGCTTCTTGACGATATAGATCACCAGTGCTATAATGGCAACAGCACTCAGGAAAGCACCAATTATGAGGGCATTGTTATTCCAGAAATTATTCGATTCTTCGGCTTTGAGGGAATGATATGACGATGATTTCAGATCTGCCGTCACAGGTGTAGCGGGTGTGGCAAGCGAGGGTTCGAACTGCTGACCAAGTTGCGTATATGTGAATCCGATATCCGCCACATGAAGAGTGTCCGACTGAGTCGTTTTTGGATACGCATTGAATGTTATCGTAACAACCGGCCCTTTTGGCAGATTCTCAATATAAAATCCGTCTGCAGTCGGGGTAATGTTGACGAGGGCCCCGGCCGGGTTGATCTCCTTTTTAAATGATGCAAAATCGATAAAGGCATCGGCATTTTTAAAATTTATCGTCAGATCTTTTATGTCGCTGTCCCCTGCGGAAAGCACAAGAGTCGATGCAATCTCTTCACCATATGCCGGTGTTTGTCCGGTACCATCAAAGGTTGAACTTACCGATTGCTGAATCAATGCCGATACCGGCATTGTCAACAGGAGAATCCCGACAAGAATCGAGATAAAAAGAAGCAGCAGTTTCTTCATACGGCCAATATATGCAACTCCACCCGATAAATTTAATGAAATTATTCGGACATCCGAGCGCGTGTTTTTATAATACAAACCTGTGTAATCGCATCTCATTTTATCACCACAAATCAGGAGGAAATATTCTTCCTCGTATAACCTGAATTATCCACTTAAAATTAGGGAGCTGAGGTAACCCCGTTTTTTTAGAGATTGCGGGGCATTCCAGGATGTCCAAACGTAAGTCAAAAGCTCGGTAAACAAAAAAGTACGATAAGAAAACGTTTGGGAAAAATTATTCGATTGTCACTACCTGGATATCCTCCTCATGAAATCCAGGCATTTTTAAAAATTCATTTCTGAAACGGGTTATAGTACTTTCCGCATCTTTTGGATTGGTAACGATTAGTTCAAACGTTATTCCGTGTTGATCGTCATATATCCTTAAAGACTGGATCGCTCGGTGGCCAAGCCAATGGGGTCGTGAAGATTCTCTCCATTCAGGATCGTGCGTAACCTCCTCATACGTCTGGTTCCGATCATTTTTCTGTGCCCTGCGCTTATCGACATCCATTGCATCGGCAATCCTGAGAAGGACACTCATAAATCGGAGGTCTTTTTCTTCAGGCAATAGTGAGTCCTGACGGTGAGACCGGCAGAGCGTAACGACCTGACCCTTTTCTTCTTTCGTTAGTAAGCCATCGAATGCTCCCCGATCAAACCATTCTTCGATGAGGTTCCCGGAATATACTTCATGATGCTCCTGCGCCTCGTCATGGCTGACATCGGGGTAGATCATATTGGCGCCTCTCCCGATATCATGAAGCAGTGCGGCCCACTCAAGGATGTGTTGCTTTTCATTTGGCAGATTATACAGGGATCCCAGCGTTCTGACGTGGCATAAAACATTTTCGACATGGGGCCATCCATGGGTCGTAAGGTAAGGAGGGATGCCGAATTTCCCGATCTGCCTCATAAAGATAGCAATATCTTCATAAAACCACGAGGACTTTTTTAAGGGAATTTCTTTTTCAAATTTTTCCGGCACTTCCAGAGATGTATCGAGAACCCGAATAATTTCATCAAACCTTTCTTTGCTATACGGCTGCCCGTCGTAAAATGCTCTGACATCCTGTCGGGGATCTAATTTGTCGAGTCGGAAAGCTGCCGGAAGAGCGCTGCTTTTCCAACCCGTAACTACAAGAATACGCCTTGAAGAGGATTCACCGATTATGCCCACAGCATATTCTGTTTTGTATTTCTCGCATGCATCGCTCAGTTGTTTGAATCCGTTACTTTTGGCCAGTCGGGGTATAGCAACCACATGTTTTTTTCTGATTACAGCATCGGGTTCCGGTATGTCCGACCGGAACTGGAAGAACCACGCCACATCATCGCGTATTATCGCATCAATGATTCTGTCCAAAGAGATTGCCGAGTCCTTGACACATTCATCAAGAGCATTTGCCATACGTTCTTCAAGCCGGGTGACAGGAAGTTCTCCGGAGTCCCGTACAGAGATTGCGCCAATTCTCCCCCAGAACAACGAATTTTTATCCGGTTCACCAAAATGGGTTGTACTGGCTGATGATGAGATAAGGATCGTAGCACCAGCAGTGCGGGCTGCCCCGTACAGGGTTACGGCATTCTTATGCCGATCTATTATCCAGACTCTGATTTTTTTCATGGATAATTCTTTGATCCGGTTAATTCCCTCAGTAACGGAAACTGAGGGGTACCGTATTTTGTCATCACCGATGGGGATATTAACAATGACCACCAGATCGCCGGCGTTCAGTGATTGAAAATCATAATTAGGGAATGTGATCCCCCAGAACAAGGTTGCATAGGCTGTTCCACAATCTGTCACCTTTGTCAGATCTTTGGGAACTGGACAATAGTTGCATACCGTTTTTTTAACAGTATATCCCACTCTTTCCAGATTCCTTTTTGTAAGGGCAGTCATAACAACGCTGAAGCCATTTGTCTGACCAAAAATAACTGCATTTTTTTTATTTTTTGTGGACTTCATACATTCATCTCCGCTTCAAATGAACAAACAACTTTTTTTTGCGCGCCGGTTCATTTTCACAAGAGCATTTTTCAGGAATTTTTCGTTTGGTTTAGGAACGCAGGAATTTTGACCGGCACCATCTCGATCTTTTTGACCTCGACAAGCCGGGCTCCCGCCCGATCCATCTCCTCCGGCGTCATTTCCTGTCCGCGCTGCGTAAATGCAACCGCCGGGAGATCCAGCAGGAAAAACCGGCTGCCCACTTCCAGGATCGTACTAATCATCGGGATTGGAAGACTGCCGATGTAGAGATTTCCTCCGGCAATCTGTTCTTCTGTGAGATGCGGAGTTACCGCCCCGTCATACCCTTTTTCCTTAAGCCATTCCACCGCACCCGTATGGCGGGTAACGATAATAATCATAATATATTCTCCATAAGTACGTAGAAAGACAAGTCCCTTTTGGTTTTGTTCTGCCGATATCGGAATCGCATTATACCGGGTGTTTTTTTAAAAAGCAGTTCACTGCCTTCAGGGAGTACTCGGGAAAAAGTGATCTTCAATTTCCCTGTAACGTAACCCCACATGACCCAATATCCATGAAGAAACGTCCTCCCGGTGTTGCCGGCATAACAGGGATTCAAGCATTTTCGTTTTTTTGAGACATCACCTGAGCCTGCGACAGGTCCTTTTGCGTTTTTCAGCAAAAAATGAGATTTCTGTCTTTTACTTCAGCCTACTGCTTGACAAACACCACATTTTCTCTTCCGCTATAACGTGCATCATGTAGGACCAGAGTATTGTCCTTGTGTTCCAGCTGAATAGTCAGCCCCAGCTGATCGACATTCAGCCGGATGGTATCACCGTTCATCTCCCAGGTTCCATGATTGCCCGTGGACTTACTGGTCATATAATAAAACGTCCCATCGGAATGAATCTCGATAGATTCATCAGGACTTTTTTGGTTCACATACGTACCGGAAATTCCGGGCATTGTCAATGAATTTGTCGTACAACCGGCAGCAAATACTGCCACAACCAGCATGAATACGATACTGCCATAGAGAGCAAGTTTAATTTTTTCCATTGTTAATCACCGCGTGTCACAAGAATATACTCGTTGTTTGGTAAATCCGGATCGGGTGCCCCACCCATTACTCTGCCGGATCTTTATACCTCAAGGCATAACGCCCGCCTTTTGTTACACTTTTGCTGCAAAGCCGTCTGCCTTGACATATATGTCCGGAATTTCAGGGTTGGACCACCGACCCCATTTTTTCCAGGTATCCTGAGTCTTACCGGTCGGTAAACGATAACCGAAAGAATTTTTTTAAAGACCGGGATACCCGGGAACCGGATACCGGAAAAGTGTTTCACTTTTGTAAAACCGGTTCGTTTTTTTACGATGGGACGTCACCATACGTGCCACCGGTTTCGGGAATCGATACCATTGCAGAGGCAGATCGGCACCCTTCGTGAACCGGGAGATCATGCCGGATGTTCCGGCAGACACCTGCGAAAATGGTACGGGTCGCCTGAGGGTCCGCCTGCATACTATCGCGTTTGCCCTTTTGGAGCCGTTATTTAGGTCATGAGCATCACGTTCCGCTCCCTACGTACTGTCCCCGGAAACCCGGATCCCGCTTCGTGAGGAAACGGTTCCGGGAACGAAAGAATTGCCAAGGGAACCCGGTGGAACCGTAAGCCGCCACGCGTATCACCGGTACACTCCCAAAGAGACGGTTCATAATCCTGCCATCGGACACTTCGCTTCGGTTCTTTTGGGGGACTTCAGGGGGGTTCCGGGGCATACCGGGACATTGTCCGGACTCTTTATAAGAAGGCATGCGATGTCGAGGAGGTAATACCGGGTAGTTCGGTCGAACCGGTGAAATACACGTAGAGAAACAGTATACAGAACAGCACTACAATGGGGAGTATTACTGCGACAATCGATCGGCCCAGAGAAAAACCGTGGAGTTCGCGAATGCCCATGGCTTCAAGAATGAAACTCCACACGACACCTATTATCATTCCGAACGGATACAGCCAGCCGAGAAGGAATGCCGGGGTCATGGAATACGACATGACCCTGAGGGTATTTTTAATTCCCTGACGACTGCCTAATACGTATATCCAGAGATGGAGCCATGCGGTAAAAGCGAAGAAGGTAAGGATGGTCTGGCCCAGGATCTTAACAATCTCAAATGTCGTCTGGTTGTTTGCCATCAGGTAATACCACAGCTGGTAGAGAACCAGAGAGAACAATATACACATCACGGCCAGCAGGACAAAAAAGTACAGGATCGTAAATGAAATTTCATCGTCTTTTGCTGCCCTGAACGTCTCAACAGGTTTTAAGATAAATCCTTTCATTCGTTCATAAATTAATTCAAACATATATCTGCCTCGTTTTGTTATCTGGTAAGGTGAAGATCTTCGATCCTCCCGGGGTGTTTTTTGGATCCTTTCGGGACGTAACATGAAAGTCTGTCAGGAATACCGACACCGCTTCTTAAGGGAGGTCTCCGTAAGTGATTTGTACAAGAGAGCAATCAGCCGGGGTCTTTTCGCCCCGAAAAGGTAAAAGGAACTCCGGATCCTGCCGGGTAGTCAGTGTTTTTCAGGGGCGGCGATGGTTTCCGGACGGCGCAGTTCTACTACGAGCAGGCAGACCAGAACAACTGTACCGATGGCTGCAAGGGCAGCGATCGCGAAGGTCAGGATGACCGGGTTAAAGATGGTTTCACGGTGCACGGCCGACAGTGCAGGAACTGCTGCGACCGGGTCCGTAGGTATGAGCGCAAGAGCGGAAACGCCGTTGCCGATCAGGACTGCTATGCCTGCGATATCGGCATTGGGATACGGCTGCCCGTTGACAAGGACCGGCTGTGTGTCTGTCCGGGTCATCGTTCCATACAGGGACAGAGCGCCCAGCAGGGCGATGACGATACAGGCGATAATCGCGATACTCAACAGGACGATTCTTTTTTGGTTTGTCATTTTTTCATACACTCCTTGTTTTTGTCATCCCGGAAGGTGCCGCCGTTTTTACCGGCCATACCTGCACTTGCGGGAAAAGATTCTGTCACTACACCTTTTTCTCCGGATACCGGCCCCGGGCATCAAGTCCAGGACTTCTGCCTTTGGATCGGACGAGATAAATTTCACCGGTCCCGGTCGTTCATGTCCCGGAGTACCGTGTTGCAAAATACTCTGAGGATTAAAGGTCCGACCCGTTGCGGCACCGTTTTTGTGCTGCCGGGTCCGTTCGCCCGTGAGTGCCTGTTGTGGAAATTACAGGCCGGGCAACGGGTGGACCGGGGAAGCGGTCTCGTCGTTTTTCCGAAAAAAGCCACGGGGCCTTGTCCGGAGGCTTCCTGTGGTGACAGGACCTGCGCTCTTCTTTTTTTACCCGCTGCATAGGGGTCCAGGGAACAGCGCAGCGTTCAGATTTCCCGCTGGCGGCAGAAGACTACCTCATAGGACTGTCGATATACCTGCGGGAAACTCGTAATGGATTACCGGCCCGGTTTTCTCCCGAGAGGTTTTCCGGTACCGTGTGCTCAGCCGGTTGTCTCCGGCATCATCGCACACGGATCCCGGCCGGGATACGGGCATGAGGAATAATTACAGACCCGGCCGATTGCACGTAATCCTGCGGGAAAAAGAAGATCTGATGAATTACCCAAACGGAGAACTCTGACCGAATTATTTTTTCCGGTAACCCGGACTTTTAACGACAGCCATGGCTCTTCATGCCGGCTGGTTCGTCTCTTGCCCACCGGCAAAAATCACGTTTTTCAGGAGAGGGGTCCTGCGTCCGTCAAGCGTTTTTATCCAGGACCGTTCTGGCAGGGAGAGGGGGATCCGCAAAACAAAAGACCTGTTGCTCCACAGTTTTCCTTTTTCGAAAAGAATTCCGGTACCTGCACTTCGGATCTCTAATTCGCACGTGCCGCATTGCTGCTGCTTATGCAAACGTTTGCACGCAGGACATGAATTCGTCAGAGTAGATTTGGAAAACGAAACACGGACACTGTTGTTTTAAAACAGAACTTCAACAGCATACGCTGTCTGTATTTTGTCTTTTCGTTTAGAAGGATAAATAATTTTCCAGATGAAACTCACCAATTTTTAGAGATCGGGGATAGTCTACAACCAATCTATGGGTAACAGGGACACATTTTAAGCTTTTTTTTAGATCTGCGCTCCGGAGAACACAAAACATTCAGCCTCTCCCTCTTGCGCCGCCAGTTCCACGAGGGGGACGGGGCACTATTAGCGATCTCTTGGCATTACCCGTATCGGGAGCACATGGGAGTACAGACAATTCCACACTATCGCAACCGGGAGATACCCAACGTATGAGAAGGCGGAAGGCTGACCTCAGGATTACCTCTTCAGACATACTATGAATACCGTGGGAAATATGAATCCCACAAGGGCAAATCCTCCGTCGGAGAACTGATTCGGGAATTCCCAACCTGGCTCCGCAGAACCAAAAACGATGCAAAAACCATGAATTCCAGTACATGCTTTTTGCAATACCTTCTGGATATCCCCGGAACGCCAATCCGGGCAAAAAATGAGTTTTTGTAGAATGCTAATGTACGCTTTTGGAGGGCAGAACTCCACTTAGATCGACCAGTACCACACGGAAATGAAAAGAAGGCCTGTTTTGGTGGATCCTTTTTTTACCGGTTTAGTACGTCGGTCTATGCGATCCTGCCCGATCCGGCTGGGTCCTGCCATGATTCTGTTTCGCAATACCACAAAAACCGGAAAAATCCCTTCCTTTTACACTTGAAAACAAAGGGGAACAGCCCCATCGGAAAATTCCCTGGCGGCCTTGTGGAGCTTCAGCCGGATCCCAGGAACACGACACCCGGTAAATCCCTGAAGTGAAGATCCCCGGTGACAATCGTATGCTTTCCCAGTTGTGCGGTCGCAAGGATGATCGCATCGGCGATCCCGCCCTCGATTTCTGTGTGCCGCAGCATGCCGGCCAGCATCGCGATCTCCCGGCTGATCGGGATCAGGGTGCAATAATGCAACATTTCGTTTACCCGGGCGTCAACCATCGATCTTCCCTGCGGGGCGAACCGCTGCGATACCTCGGCAACCGTGATCATGGAGATCGCGAGCTCCTTATCGGATTCGATAAAATCCTGAGCAGGCGATCCGGCCCGGTTCCAGTAATCGATCCAGACCCAGGTATCAAGGAGGTAAGCGATAGGGATCATCCCCGCTGTCCCTTACAAAGGGGCCGCCGCTCGGGAACCTGCCGGCCGTGGAGGGCAGGTCTTTTCTCTGTTCGCGGAACAAAAAACCGATGGCTTCGTCATAGGTCTCCAGATGGTTCATCTCCTTGACCTGGTCGAGCGTCATCTTCGTCATCAGGGAAACCTGAATGGTACTTTTTGGTGCGGATGCAGGAATTTTCTTTTCTGCCCGGCTTCTTCCACGGTTCCGGGACCGTTGGACTCCGGAATGCTGCACCAGCTGCGCTGCTTTCGGCATATACTGTATACTATAGTTTATAGCGCTAAAAAGATTTCCGAAAATCCGGCCCGTTCCCGGATTCGGATTCACAGAATAATATGGATCCCGACGGTCAGCTGGTGCTGCCCGGACCTGGCCCGGACAACGGGAAGATCTCATGCCGATTCAACCGCTGTACAGAAGGATCTGTCCTTTCCCATTGTAAAATAACGGGATAACATAAGGGCAGCCGGTTGTTGTTATCTTTTATTTGTTGGCAAGGATGTAGAGCGTTGCCGGGCAGAAAATTCCTTTTGCAAAGAAGTACAGGCCAAACCCGATATAGGGGGCATTCATCAGACACCAGAATCCTGCAGCAAAACAGAGGATCGCAATTGCTATACACATTGTGGGGACATTCCCCTTTACACTTTCAAGAGACATTTGTTTCAGACTCCATTTTTTAATTATACCGGTTCCCTCATAGAGGGCACCGGGATTCAACACCGGTTCATGCGGAAATTCCGTTAATCTCATGTTCACGAAAAATCCGGAAAAAAAGGCAGGATATTCCTGCATTCATCCGCCAGCCGGGGACTTACAACGAAAGACAACTGCATAATTACGTGAGAACAGCCTTTGAGGACACATCATGTCCAAAGGACATACTCCGGTTCAGGAAAGCCGGTAATTTACCCGGTTCATAATCAGATATCCTTCGTAAGTAAGCTTGTCGTTGGCGGCATTATACCAGATATGCTTGTCACTTTTCACATCTCCATTCACCTCCCTGATGACCAGTTCGTTGTTCCCTTTGAGACGACCCCAGGTCACGACAAGACCGGGGGTGGTCTTCCCGACCCAGGAGTTCGGATAATATTTCTGTGCGGATCCGTCCCGGTCCAGCCGGTAAATGACATAGAGGCCGTTTCCTTTGAAGACAACCGACCAGTTCCCGGCAATTTTCGCATCGGAGGATCCGGGTTTTAAAAGCGTGTTGAAATCCGCTTCCGCTACTTTCTTTTGAGTTTCCCCGACCTGTTTTGCTGTACGTGCAATATCCCGGTTCACATCATCCAGTATCGGGATGACAACATACCATACCGCAATGGCTATGACAAGAATCAGGACAACAGCGGATACTACCGTCACACGCGGTTCTTTTGGTTTTTTTCATCCATACGGTTCACCAATCATGACTTTTTTACAGAATCTTCTCCTGCGAAATGCAGGGAGCCGTTACTGAATTTTTTTACCAGAAGCGCAGTATCCGGAGAAGAGTGGTTTTTTATCGTACTTTCCCCGGGTTTTTCCCGAAAGAACCGGATGACTGCGATTGGTAAAACCCCGGGAATTTTTCATAAAACCTGTTGAAGGGACAGGTCGTCAGCGGCGAGGTATTCCCGGCAAGTTTTCCGAATTTTCACCGGCTGACGGTCTTGAATGTCAAGACAACGATGGCCGATCGATTTCCTTACCAATACTCCGGAACACGGCTCTTCCTCCCCGTCTCCCGGGACCGTAGCTGTTCCTCAAGGACCATCCGATCCAGAGGATCGTATTCCTCATCGCACCGTGTCAGGATATCCCTGTCGAGAAATGCGTTGAGGCCGGGGACGGGTGTACGAGGCGGTCCGGGCACCGTCGATGACAAAAGATAGAGTGTCTGCGACCCGGCATGAAACTGCGGGGGATTATCCGGGGGATGGAGAAAGAACCGTTCTTCAAGAGATTTTTGGTTTTCTTTTGAGTACCACCCGGCAAGCAGCCGGCATATTTTTCTCCGGATATCCTCGTCCATCGATAGGAAGAGATCGCCGGTTTCCACATCCCGGTGATAGAAGGCATACCCCCGCAGGAGCGGGTTGAGCCTTGCTACCAGTTCTTCGGGCGTTGCAAACGTGCCCGCAAGGGTCTCATCGAGCATCTCCCGAAAATGATGTACCGATCCATCCGAGGGACGGATGGAAATTCCCGCACGGTCTTTCCGGAACCTCCAGTGGAGAAAACTAAAACCGTCACGAACCGGGACGATCCGGGTCTTCTCCTCAGAGAGGTGCAGCCCCCGCGGTTTTAAAAACGCCGCGATCTCGTCCCACGCCTCTTCGGCCACGCTGCGTGAAGAAGTAAGTACGATAAAATCGTCTGCATAGCGTATGAACCGGATACCGGGGGATTTTTCCGTCTTCTCTGACTTTCCGAATGCTTTTGTAAGCCGTGGTTCCAGCCCGTCGAGCGTCATGTTCGCAAGGACCGGTGAGATGATCCCGCCCTGCGGGACACCCCGGGGTGTCGGGGAAAACTCCCCGTTGTAGATATACCCGGAGGTGAGTACCTGCCGGAGAAAGTTCCGGGATACCGGGATGTTTTTTACGAGCCAGTCATGGCGGATGTTGTCGAAACAGCCGGTAATATCGGCATCGAGAACCCAGACCTCGTCTGCCGGTTCATCCGCAAGGAAGGTACGGATGGCGGCACATGCATCACGGGCCGAACGGTAGAGCCGGTACCCGAAAGAATGGGAATCGCCCCACGTCTCTGCGACCGGCTGGAGGGCGAAGGTATAGAGCATCTGCATGGCCCGGTCGTGCATCGTGGAGATCCCGATCGGGCGCATCTTTCCCGATTCCTTGGGAATGAAAAACCGGAGGAGCGGGAGGGATTCGTAACCGGTGTTTTCCAGGTGGAGCGCGGCGGACATGAAATGGGCCGGCGTTTCCCAGACCTCTCCATCCACACCCGGCGTGTTCCGGCTTTTCCGGTGCACGACTTCCCAGACCGCAAGTGCTTTTGCCTCGTCCGCGTTTACCAGTTCGTCCTGCAGCTTTGCAATTTCAGAACGGTCACCTGAAAGAGCAGCCCGGGCGATCCTGCACTGCTGCAAAAAGACCTCTTCCCGGACACCTGCCCAGTCGACAGCGTTCCACATCGCGGCCAGGTCTTCTTTTGAGTACACCTTGTCCGCGACAATCTGGTGAGGAAAACGGATTCGTTGAAACATACGCATAACTCCATTTTTTTTGTAAGCGGAATTCCCCCCTGCAGAAACACGGGACCGCTCCGCCCCGCGAAACAGTCTGCATGCAGCCCGGCGGTATTTGAAAAAAAATGCTTTCGGTAAAACAGGATTCAGATCCCGGAAATCCGACGCTGCTTTTATTTGAGAAAATATAACTGAAAATTTTTTTCCCGGTAATGACGCGAAAATGTCAAACGGTCCTGTTCAAAAGAGAATAAATCCTCAAAAAGACTCCTCGTACCCTTCTTGTTACGGGTAGTGAACCATCAGGAAAACTCAAAGGAAAAGACGGGAACTGACACAGTTACCATACCCTTCTGATTGCGGGTGTTGATTCAAAATGATTATCATGATTTCGACTCCGACAAAACGGATAATGTTTTCGTACCCTTCTGATTACGGGTGTTAATTCAACTCGTCTTCACTTCTAACCCAGAAGAGATTGAGGGGTTTTCATACCCTTCTGATTACGGGTGTTAATTCAACCATACCGGCTTTGGAATGTTCCTCACAAGGGAGCTTGTTTTCATACCCTTCTGATTACGGGTGTTAATTCAACTGAGGGGTTTCTATTGATTCCCGCCTCTATTCAAAGTTTTCATACCCTTCTGATTACGGGTGTTAATTCAACAGTGCGCTTTTTTGCTCTAAATACCTTTTGCTTTGATGTACGGGCCCGGATTTTCAGGATCGGTGCGCGGGTCTCCCAAGGGGCCCGGGGTTTATAAAGACCAGCGCACTTCCGTCTGAGAATTTTCCGATGTAATATATAACGGTTTTGACCGGGGCCCGAAAGATCGTGCCGGTTTTGGAAAATTTTGTTCAGGTTTTTTACGACGGAAAACACGATTTTTGCCGATCTCCGGGGTGAGGGGCATTTCCGGGCGCAGAACGGAGCCCGGCATAAAATCCGGGAAAATTTTGGGAAGATCCGAAGTGCCATGCTGGAAATTACACAAAATTTTCTTTACCGCCCTTCGGGGAGCGGGGTTTTTTTCTCACGCCGTAGAGACCCGCCTTTTAAAAATTACTGCATACCTGCTGTATCCCGAACGATTATCAGAGAACGATGTACGACGGTGGTCTCGTGGGGATCGTGCCGTGAAGGTGCACGATGTTCGAAACGCAGGTTTTGCAGAGCAAAACAATCAGGATTTTTTCCTTTTCCCCGGTGAAATCCTGCCGGAGTTCCCGTGTCAGCGGAGCGGCACGGCTGACCGGGATCTCACCGGAAAAGACACTCAGCTGTACCCGCGACAGTCCCCGGGAGAGCAGGAAGTACACGAGCCGGTTCCGGACTTTCGTATCCGGAATATCGTAACAGACCATGACAAAGACCGTTTCCATACGACCACATCTCCTTTCGCTTCATTTACCGGTACACAAAAGGCCGGTATGCCTTCTGTTTTAACAGGGCGGCTGCCAGCTACCGGGCCTGTGCGTTGATTGCAACGGAGAGCGGCATATTTTGCCCGCGATATTCATACTGCGCATCGAGCCGGGCCAGCACAGCCCGGGCATATTCCCGTTTGAACTCCGGGTTAATCCGGCAACCGTCCGCTGCAACGACAAAGTACGAGGGATCCACCTGCTTGTGATGGAGCATCGTCAGAACCGTCCGATCGACAACCGGCTGCCGGAACTCCTCGATGAAATCGTACACGAGCGGCTCCTGTTTCCGGTAATCCGCGTGCAGCACGCCATAGAACGGGCTCAGTTTTGCCCTGACAAGCGCGGTCCGGATAACGCCGTACAGGATCCCGTACCCGTAACTCATCAGCGAGTTCACCGGGTCGCGGGGCGGGTGCCGGGTCCGGCCGTGGAATCCGAACGGTTTTGGAATTATCTCCGCGAGCGCCCGGTAATACCGGCGCGTTGCCATCCCTTCGACCCCGAGCAGGTCGGAGAGAGCCACGGTCTTTTTTGCCCGGGCTGCATATGCCAAAAGTTCCGGGGTTGCCGGACATTTCCCGTTTTTCATGTTCTTCCAGACATTCTCAAGCAGGCCACTCGTGTTGCGGATGGCCTGTTCCACCATCGCCCGGGCGACCCGCAGCCGGTTCTTTTCCGGCAGGGCGGACTGCCATGCCGCATTCTCGATCATCGCACACTTTGCGCAGGGAAAAAGAAATCCCGACGGGCTCCCGCGGTCGTCCAGCAGTACCAGTTCGATCCCGTGGTTCAACAGGAGCCGGATAGCGCTTGTCGAGATCCCGTGGTCCCCGGTGACAAGGACCAGCGAGAGATCGTCCGGGTCGATTGTTGTTTTCCCGCTCTTTTCTTTCTCCTGCACGGGCGGATCGATTGCGATCAGCCCCTTCTCGTTCCGGATACGTTTGCCGTAACCGGTGATACAACAGACAGTCATGGTTTTTTCACCTGAAAAATATGGAAAAGCAATAAGAAATACCGCGAAATCTCTCACGTATTCCTACTGAAGAATTTTCCCCTGTGGGAGGTGGCGTATCTGCGAACCAAAAAAAAGAGAACGATCAACTGATCCTGACTGGTTTTTTGGGCAGGAACAAATTAACAACACGATCATTGAGCGCCGGATCTTTTCGGCGATACAATACAGCAAGTTCCTTGAGTGTTTTTCCGTTGATGATGGGAAGACCGTATATCCTGCTTCGGTCGACAAGTGCCTGCTTTGTTTCACCAGTTTTAGTATCGATGATGTTAGAGGAGGTAGTGGCGATGAACGCCCTGACCCGCAGGGCGCGAAGCCCCTCCTTGATTGCTTCTGTCTTGTAGACGACCTGGTCACCAGAGTGATCATGTCCCTGCGAACCGGTCTTGCATTCGACCATGCAGAACGACCGATCGGTCATGAACGAGACATCAAGTTCATTATCGCCACCCCCATCGATCCGACCGATTAAAAGGCCGTTATAGAGGCAGCGGACATATACAGGTTCGAGCGGACGAAGGAGACCCAAAACAAAATACTCCAGCCATTTGCCGGTCAGGAACTCAGCTGCCTTTTTATCAAGGTGGCCGATAAGGTTGGCCTCCTCTTCCTGAAGCCCGAATGTGCTGGCAATCCATCTTCGAAGTGCTGCATCATGAAGGAAGACCGGATCTTCCCGGGTCAAAACGAGGCCGTTTTTATCGTACTGTTTTCTCATCTCTTTCTCTGTCTTATTTCCTTTCTCATTCCCTTTCATGCTCTGGAGTCTTTGAAGACAGGTAAAAAGGTCATGATCTTCATGACAGGCTGTGAGAGCTGCACTCAGGTCCATAAGATCGCGGGCATACTGGTTCTGCCGTTCGAGTGCACGCGGATTTCGGATCTCATATCCGTGTCCTGCCAGAAACTCTGCAGCGGTAACATGCAGCCCGCCAAGGGTTACCGGGTCTCCCCCGAGAAGATCGATGGCAGTGTACTGGTCGCTTTCAACAATGTAGAGCGCACGCAGGCCGTTCTCCCGGGCAAACAGGTATGACCCGATGCTCATCGGCTTTGTACCGCCGGTCACATTGACGATCCATTCATCGTCCGGGTGTTTTGTACAGGCATCCTTCAGGATCCCGGTGACATATTCAACCGAGTTTTCCTTTGCAATGTTAATGATCTCGGCCCTCCCGGTAAAATCCATGCCGCCGGCAGTGAGCGCCCGGAGGAACCAGACGTCGGTTTTCTTCTTCGCCATCAGGTCGGTGACCAGCAGGATGAGTTTATCAGGCCTGACCGCTTTGACCGTCAGCAGGTTGGGGACATGCTGATCGCTGATGAGGCAAACAAGTGTGGTCACAAATATCACCCCTGTTTCTTGGAGAACGGTTTTTTTTGTTGTAATGTATCTGACTTCCCAAAAGAATGCCCCGGTTGTGATCCCGAATGCGAACTCGGAAGAATAAAGTCATACCTGCCTTCCGGATAGGTGGACTTGATTTCAAGCTTAACCTTCTCGTCATTGGGATTTATTATCCCGGGAAAATATCCTCCGATACCGTCAGGAGCCCGGAAAAACGATCTCACTTTCCCCTGCTTCGGATGGGGATCCTCTTCCCGGGTTACCTCAACGACATCGCCTATTTTATAGTTCATAGGTACAGAATTGCCACGGCCGGCTGGGGAAACCGGGTGGCCGGCAATAGAAAGCCGGGATGTAAAAGCCGGGTTGACCGGAATAATGTCACCGGTCTGAATTTCCATCCGCCCGTATCCGGCATTTGTCTTTCCCCCAATACCCCACTCTTTGAGGGCTTCTTTGAGAATATCAAATGCCAGTTTTTCCCAGTTCTTTCCATTTTCATCCTGAAGATCACACGAAACAGCGACAAGGAATGTCCCGCTGACGGACAGGAATGAAACCGGGTTTGGTGCATCAAAATCGGTTGGAGCATCGGTGCCGTTGTAATATGTGCCGTGATGAGGAGTCATAATGTCATGGCTGAAAGAATCAATAACGGACTTTGGATCAATCCAGGCATCATGGAAGATAATATGACCGGCATCATCGCCGATGCCAAACAGTGTCTTGTAATACGTTTCTCCCTTTTTAAACAAGTACCTCTTTTCCTTTTCGGTTTCAAATTGCAGGGAGTTCTCCTTTGCACCCAAAACCTGATCGCAGTAATGCGCTGCAAGACCTTTCAGTGCGGAACCGGGAATATACGGTGTTCCATACAGATGATGAAGCGTAAGACCGGTCTCAAGAACATTCTCTCCCCCCAGACCAAGTACGAGGTGAATCCCGTCTTTTGTTTTGAACCGCCTGCATATCCCGAATTCAGTCAGCCCAGTTTCGTACTTTGTAAATGCCTGAGAGTAGAGTTCTTTTGAGTTCTCGATCGATTTTTGCATCGCTTGATAGAGAGCCTCTTTTGCCTCCTTGTGCCCGTCTTCCTTAACCGGGATCTGAAGGTAACGGCTCATGACTAGACCGGCATGGGAGCACTCCGGAAGGCAACGGTCTTTCCAGAGTTTTGAAACAACATCTCGGCACGCAATCTCTGGTTCGGTCATACTTACTCATCCTCAAAGAATGCCTCGGCATACCGCTTGAGCCATGCTGCAGATTCGATAGCTTCCTGTGTCATCTGCTGGTAATCGAGCAGCGGCGCGTTCCGGCTCTTTTCATGGAGCTTGGTCGTGTCCGGGTATTCCATCACCCGGGCCAGGTGCTTAAGATATATCTCTCCGGTTGTCGGACCGTTTTTCTTACCCGTTTTCTTATCCTTCTCCTTGCTCTTCTCTCTGGCAAGGACAAATGCAGTTGCCTGCACCAGCCCGCAGGTGTGGACGAGGGCCGGGAATTTCTTGGCAAGACGAGCATAATCTTCGTTCTCCTTCTTAACCTCCCCGATACAGAAAGATGCGATCTCTGCCCGACGCTGGGGTTTTGTTTTTAGACTGTGTATATCCGGCATAATCTCAACCCTGCGTAAAGAGGCAACGCGCCCGTCCTTTGCCTACAGTGGCTTTTCCGCCAATCTGGATATTCTTCAGTTCATTCCCGCAAAAGGTGGTGTGGATATCGTTTTCAGTTACGCCTTTCCGATAGACACGGTCGCACCAGGCAATACCGGCAAGGATTGTTTCTGACGGAAGCGCTTCCTCGTACCAGAGAGCGCCTTTTTTTACGATCTTTCTCGCGTCGTCAATCTTGATATGGGCCGATACTTCCGATCCCTGCATCGCAAGGAATGTAAACGTGTTGTCGGAAACGATGGCGAAACGTTCATTGAATGTTGTCTGCCACGTAACATCGGACGGATAGATTTTCTTTGAAAGGTATACTGCCCAGAGGTCTGCATTCGGATCCGTAGACTTGACAGGAAAATCCAAATCCTCGAAAAAGATCATGTTATCATGGACAATTTTTGGGGCTTTCGATGTCAGGACGGTCTCATCGTTGTCAATGGAGATATTTGCCGGGACATTAGTCCCTCCCGTAGATTCGAGATCGCGCTTCAGCCGTGCCAGAACCATCGGGCTTGTCACGTAGGCAAATGTCCCATACAGGCTCCTTATCGGCATACATACGATATGGGCATCGGTAAAAACAAGAGATCCGGCATTGGATTCAGGATCCCTGCCGGCTTCGCCGAATGCCGCCTTGATCTGTTCTTCAAGCACCTTCTTTTTCGATTGATCAGTTTCTTTCTCTTTAATTTGTGTGAAATGATCCCGTAACACTCCTTTCACTGCGGAACCGGGAACAAACGGCCAGTTTGTCACTTTCTCTCTCATGACAGGCATATCGATAAAACCAACGCCTTTCCCGGCCCCCACATGAAGCGGAGAAATTGCCTGCAGCCAGTACATTTTCGTCAAATCTGATGTCATAATTTAACCTCCATTTTTTTTCGTATGCTTCCAGAGTTCTGTTCGTAATCCCAGATTCCCCATAATGCCAGCCCGAATCCGTCTTTCCGGTCCTGAAGAGCGTCGCTCACCGGCTGGAGCCAGTATTGAGCGAGATCTGAAGACTTTCCGGATTCGATCTCGAAGAAATATACGGATCCTGCGGGAACAATCCTTCGAAGAATTTTTGGTCCTCTCGTTCCTTGTTCCAGACTGAACCCGGACAGAGGTTTCCACCGCTCAATACAGGCCGAAACCAGTTTCAAACGAATTTTATCTGCTTGATCTTCAGGTACACATGGGGGGGTACCAATCAGCGTTTTCTTATCAATCCAACCAGGAAGCCATCCCTGAGAAAATACCGTCGGTGTCGCAAGGATCATACGGATCAGCGACGCTGATTTCAGGGCATTTATTACTTTTTCAGGGCATTCCCAGCCATCGGGCTGATTTTTTTCCGTCTTAAAATAGGTGAGCCGCCGTTCCCCGCCAAAGGCGCCAAATGTTTCAAACCCGGAATTTGCATAGTGATTCTGGGCGTCTGTTTCTATACGCGCCGAAAGACCGATACCATCCGGCTGGTTCTTCAGATTGAGATCCAGCCCGATCGTCTCGAACAGGAGGGAATCTTCTGCAACCCCCCGGTCAGGGTTGATCTCGGAATGGAACCGTGATTCTTTACAAGGCTGGTCAATGCCGACAGGTTTTCTTTCCCCGGTGTCTGAGGCCTTGGGCGCTTCGAACCGGAGCCCGTCTGTATTTACCAGCCACGAGGCCATTGTATCAACAGACCAGAACGCTGCGATCGTGGCCGGTTTGAATTCATCCCGGGCCCGCGACGACAGCATCGGGGGCTGACAGATCCCTTCGGGCAGATCGCACCCTTCACCCTCTTCGAGGGGTGCCGGGCGAATCGCATAGGCTTCGTCACATTTCCCCCCGAAATCTTTTACAAGAATATCCTTCGGTGCCGGGAAGTAGAGTATATTATTAACCACAGGCAGCGGCCCATGGACAAACACGTCTTTGAGGGCCGCAACTTCGGTTTGACCGAATGCCGACTGGTCGGCGGGACTGCTGCTCATTTTCATTTTTCCAAGAATGGTCCGCACCGATCCGGCCAGGACTGAAGGGTAGGGCCAGTCAAGAGATTTCATCCTGATACCGGCGCTGAAGGGACGACTGTCACGGGCGATCACGGGATCGTGCGGACGCAGGGTAATATACGAGACATTCATGCTGCCACCGTTCCCTTTTCCTTTTTGGGTTGTGCCTGAATTGCGCTCTCCGCGATCTTCCGGGCAAGAATTAATTCATCGGCCCGTTTTACAAGAAGTGAATATGATGTCACACCGGCAAGGAGGGCCCGGATTTCTTTTTCATCTATCACTTCATCTTCACTGACACGTTTTCGTTTAAGGAGTCGCCTGACATCTTTTTCCAGTAAATCGCCAGGAACAAGTTTCCATCCCCGGTAATCCTCTGCAAGCTGACGCATATCGTAAGCGGCCCCATCCGGGAATTTTCCTTCCAAAAACAATCCTGCCCAGTGGTCAAGGCGTTCGTCTACAGGCACCCCTTTCACGGACTTGCCAGTACGATCGGTAGTATCCTGGGAAATCCACGCTTCACGCACGTTGATGGGATCGCCTCCCCCGCGAGCATGATAGTGAACGGCAAACCCGTCACGATCCGGGTTTTTGGCATCTTTTTCCGCTTCATGACCGTAACTGAGGATATCTTCAAGGGGATCTTTTGAGTGCCCGATAGCAATTCCCACCGACAGAGTGGCAGGTTTCCCGTCTTCATCCTTGAAGTCATTCACGCCGAGTAATTCACCAAATGTATCATGAAGCGCCCGTGCCGCTGCAATACAGGTATCAACTGGCAGGAATGCGAGGATATCTTCTCCGCCCGCATAGACCATAACTCCCCGGTGTTTATCGTCTTCGATAATGGTACGGGCTTTCCCGGCAAATGCTGCAAGCGTGGCAGAGAAGATCTGGTGCCTGTCGGCGGACTTGATATTCGAGATGACTTTACCCATTCGATCGCCATCCGCTACAAGGATAGCAAAGTAAGGATTCGGCTCGCCAAATGCCCGGTGTCCGTTGTCGCAGGCGCGGAGCTGTCTGGCAAGACCTTCAATCTCAACAAGCGTTTGATAGTCAGGATCACCAGCCAGATCCTTTTTTAGTTCTTCCAGGCGGGACGAGAAAAGGACCTGCCCGTCATAGGGGAAATCACCGTAGAATTTTTTCCCGTTTCGCTCGCCGGTTCCTGATGAAAATTCATTATCCCCTCCACATTTTTCCTTGACGGCATTGAGCAGGGTAATTGCGCGATCATCTCCGGAACTGATTATCCCCCGGATCCACGGATCGACTGCAACCCGGACAACAGAGGGAAACGGAATGGCCCGGTCCGTCTTTCCCCCGATCCTTTTAGTCAGGGCGACAGCGCAGAGCTGTTCGCCTTTGTTAAGGCGGAGACGAAGGCCTACCTCCCGGGGAAACACAGCATTTTCCCTGATGACCGATTCGCGTGCACCATCCAAGGAAGATTTCTCAACGCGCCATTGCTTGTTATCCCTTGCCGGAGACGGTTCGAAATTTCGGAGTGCCTTGCGGCTCCCGAAGAGGCGCATGAGCCGTTTCTGTGCGTCGTCATAATGCCCGACAATAGGAACCCATGCAGCATAGAACTCGATAACATCCTTTACCTGTGCATCCCAGATATCGGTGTTAATTGCATTCGGGATTTTACCAAGGACTGCCCGTGCCTTATCCGCATAGTTTTCTGTCCATGCTTTTTTTGCTGCGTCCTGTGCTGCAAGGTTCAGCATTTTCATGCATTCAGCATCACTGTTTGGAATGATCGCACGCACGATGTTCGCAACATTGAAAGCATCTGGCGAATAAGACGGGGAGAGCCGCTCTTTGTGTTTAATCTTTTTACTGGTTTTCAGCTCTTCGATATCACACAATGAAGGAAATATCAGCGTCCCCCCGTTTTTGTCGATCTGATATGCGGCAGCTTTACTGATCTCCGAAAGGAGATGCGAACCCATCCAGAGATCACGAGTCCTGCGAGCGGAGGCGATGAAACCCTGCACCGGGCCGATACCGAGAACGTAGAGATAGTCCGGCATTAGGGCACCTCCTTAAAATCCCGACCGAATTCTTGCACGAATACAAGGAATGCATCAAGTGCAGAACCGTCTGCGCTCCTTTTTATCATAGGAGATGTCGAATTCTTTGAATTAATGGATGCATCAGCAATTTCGTTGCGTGATACAGAGAATGATGGAGAATTATCTTCACTGGGCTGGCCACTCTTCACGTATGCCGACAATAATCGGGGTGTTTTAAGCCGCATTATCATTGGTACGCAGGAGGAGCCATCATTGCATTTTAACGGTCGCAGGATCAGAGGACTTGCCATACGATCATTTTCATCAGTGGGCTGGATCGTCGGCTTAATTCCTTCTCCACGGATTTCAAGAATGATCGGCATGCCGAATTCTGCACGCGGGAAAGCCTTGATTCCGACCATCTTTGGATCTTCAGCATGTATTCCACCCGGTCTCCCAATACTCGCATTTTGCCCCGGTTTTTTACTCCGTGGATTTCCCCCATATGCTATGTTACGAAGGGATTCGGCTTCTGGCCACCAGGATCGACCCGGGCTTTTCTTTGGTGGAATTATTCGATTTCTTCCAACCAGCACACCCTGACGGAATTCGCGTATCAGATCAATAGTATCAACCCAGCATCCAATGGGCCCACCAGTACTTTTAAGTTTTATAAGGATTTTTTCAGGAATTGTAGGCCAAAGGGTATCATTTGTTGCCGCTGTGGGAATCTCATATTTCACCAGAGCATCGCCATACGATTGTTTTATCGAGTCGATATTGGCGGGAGCTAATTTGGGTTCAACACAATAGAGTGCTCCACATCCTCTCCGTGTCCTTGCGCCAATCCCTCCAAAATTTACCCATGCCCAGATTGCGGCACAAACATCGTTTTCAATGTCATCCTGCAAAGGATTTGTCAATAAACGGAGACCTTTTTTTTCCCGCTGCTGGTTAAAGATATGCCTAACTCCCGCCATTTTATCCTTATCGGCAAAAGAGATCTTCATGAGAAAGCGTGCCGAGGTGATTACATCCGGTTGATTCCTGTTTTCCCCGGGTTTTCCATCTTCTTCAGGTTTCTTTCCCTGGAAGGGAAAAAGGGCATAAGGTAAAGGACGTCTTCTTTCGAGGTGTCCATTTCCGGCTTGCCTGATTTCAATTACACTATCAAACGGCGGAAGCCATTGAAGGATCCAGTCCCAGTTCCCATTTTTTTTCATCTGCCACACATATCGACACGGGGCATTCTGAGTTTTCTTGGTGAGGGTGACACCAATCTCGACCGGACTCGGATTCTCAGTCGATCCCCAGATCTCCCCTTCCCTCTGGCGGAGTTCTCTCACATCGGAAAAACCCGCCCCACGCGTCGCCCGCCACCAGAACCGTAGATGGCCCCGTATGCTCGATTCGCGGATGGGATGCTCCGGATCGATCTTTCCTGCATCAACACCACCTCCAAACATCGGTGTGATAACTTCGATATCGTACGTCCGGGCCACCATCCCCGGGTGATGACCGAGATCCTTCACATTAATATCGCCGGGATAATCCGGCATTGTTCTTGGCATACCTATCACCATCCTCCGAAATCCTCGGACTTTCTTGTTCTCCAGCGGTCCTTCACAAAATCTTCAGTACCCTGTATCATTCTCATGCTGCCTCCCCGTGCTTGACCACCATCCCGCCAAACCCGTACGTGCTGTGCTTCCCTATCTGGAGGAACTCGCCCATTTTCAGGACGTTTCCCACGTCAGGGTGCACGGCCGAAGTATCGTATGTGATCGAACCGACAATACCCTCAAGCGCGATCCGTTTGTCGAACATGTTCTCGTGCACGATCTTTACCGTCCGGATATTGTAGTCGAGGATCTCGGCGTCCGTCCCGAACATTTCGTCGGGGATCCGGCACGGGTAGTTCTTCTGGTCGTAGTATTTCGTGATCCGGTTGTAGGAGCGGACGCACGATTTGAGCAGAACAGAAAGCTCCGGCAGGATCTCCTGCGTATCGTCTTCGCGCAGGTGGGTTGGCGAGACAAAGACCACCTCGGTCGTTTTGTCGGTCCGCATCGAAGGCAGTTCGATTGTGCGCGCTTCCATCTGCTCGATGGTAAACGGCATCGAGCCGAAATGCCGGCTTCTCGTGTGCTCGTGGATCAGGGCCATGATACGCGGCGCAAATTTCCTGCGGTCGCCATAGATTTTCATGAAGTTCCGGATCCCGCCATCGTAGGGGACTGACAGGAGGGAGTACGGTTTGATGTCCGTCCGTTCCTTAAAGACCATGTAGTACGGGCACGTGAACCGGCTTGCGCAGTCATCGGTACATTCTGTCGTGCCATCACACCGCAGCGTATTGCCAAGCCACCCACGGAACACCGAGCCGGGAAATTCTTTTCCTATATTTCTGGGAAGAGAGATATCGATCGTAATCAGTGAACATTTCATACGTTTTACCTCATCAAAGGGCGTTGAATAATCCCGTTATAATCATGACGGATTTATACGACTACCGATTTACCTTTTGGAGAACCGGGCGTGGCAGTACGGGAAATACCGTACAGGAGAGAAACAGCACCCCGTACCGGAGAACAGGTCATACGTTACATCGCGGTTATATGGAAAGGGTATGAAAAAACGATTGCTCGTTTTTCCGTAAACATCGTGATGTCCGGGAGGGTTTTGTCGGTAACAGAAGACAAGGGAAACCAGCGGTACAATAAAAAGAGCAGTACCTCAAAGAAATCGGCAGAGAACAAGGTTCAAAAGCATACGCTCTTGACAAATTCTCCTTTTCATCGGACAAAGATAAAAATGTTGCGATAATTCCCTCTACACAGAATATCTGGCCCCGAAATAAGCACAAAGGAAGAACCGAACGAGGACATGAGACCGAGATTTGAGAGGGAAAATTCCCGGAGCATTCAATGTCGTGAAGACACAGGGATCCGGAAAGAAGAGACTAAGGTATCCCGGGCAGCGGTGTTTTTTTAACCCCCGACATTTATTTTTCCCGGTATCCCGGCAAAAACCAATTCGGAGTGCTTAAATGATCCTGAAAAGAAAACCGCACAGTGATTACTGATGAAAACCGCCGTTATCGTCCCTCTCGGCATGAGTCCGCCCGTTGTAACGGCCGGGATGGATGCATCGGAGTTCAGGGTAAACCACCTGATCATGATTGCTACCCGGCACCCGGTGGTGCTGGCCGGTCTCGACCTGATCGAGGTGGCCATGAGTGTGAAAGCCCCAAAGGTCGCAATCCATACCGAGATCCTCTCAAAGGACGATGTAACAACCACAGAAGAGAATTTTGCGTTCATGGAAACCGCGATCCGGATTATCCGGAAAGCCCGCGTAGACCTTGGCTGCAACCGTGTCCTGCTCAACGTAGCCGGTGGACGCAAGAATATGTGCATCACGCTTGCCATGATCGGACAGCTCATGAATGTCGATGGCGTCTTCCATATCGGCAACCCGCATATCACCCTTTTCAACGAGGGGCTCGAACGTCTCCGCAGGGATATTGACCTGATCCATGCAGCCGGAACCCTTGAGGAGAAGCAGGCGATCTATCGGGAAAAGCAGGAGGCATTCGATCATGTCCTTTTTCCCGCCCGATCGGAATACGATATCATCAGGGTCCCGACCTTCCCGGTGGACCAGTCGGCAGTCCAGCGGCTTCTCGTCGAGCTTAAAGGCGATGTGAAAGGAGAAGTGATCGATCTGCCGTTAAGCGACAAGGTGATTCTCGAACGACACGGGATCCTTGAAAAGGGAAAGTCCAAAAAGCATTATTACGTCACCGGGTACGGGCAGAAGTTTCTCGATGCGTTCATCTGAAAGGTGAAGCCACCCTTTTTTTCATCACTCTAAAATTACACCATGGTCATTTGGAGAACCAAACAACAACCGTTTAAAAAATGACATATCCATGTCGTGCCGGCATCGTTTGTTCTCCATTTATATCCAGGTAATCGATAAAAATTCAATACTCAGTTTATAGTATCGGATGTGTTTGACTAATGGGAAAACGCGTGAAATGGGACACGCACATAGAAGAACTACAGGGGTTATGCGACGATCTCATAGAACAGCGGGAAACTTACGACAATCTAATAGACCGGCTTTCCAGGATCTTCGGTCCGGCAAAAATGATAAGGTGGGTGGATGGACGGCTTCGTGCCTTCCTGGAATTTCTCTTCATGCAATCCCAGGGGCCCTATTCACCGGATTTTTTGCGATATTCTCCCATTATCCAGCAGATTGTCCAGAGAACCGCACCGTTAAAAGCGAACCTGAACGAAAACGGGGCCCACACGATAGGAAATATGGTATTAAACGGGAGGGGGCATTGGAACTTTATTATCTCGGATTATAACGAGCTTGAGTATGTTCTGAAATTCTGGGAGAACTGTAACCTCACGCCTCAAACACCCCGGATGGTCTTTGATGCAATTATTGCCAAAAATGAAATCCGGTACAGGAGAGAAAAACTGGATCCGGATCTCCTGTTACGGCTTTCACGGATTTTTCCTGAGTATAAGGATGAGATTATTCCACCCGGGGTAGACCCGGACCAGTTACCGCGACCACCGCAGGAACCCTTTAAAGAATATTACCAGGACATCATTCAGGAATATCTGTCGCAGGGTTTCGATATCGATGATATTATTGCACGAGAGAACGAGCGGGCTGCCCTGACTATCAGGTACCGCCACCAGTTTCTGGTATACCTGGTAAAACTGCGGCATAATTTTCTTTGCCAGATTTGTACCGCGGGGGATCCCGTTAAAGGGGATCATGCCGACCCGTCATCTGCTGTCGAGGTTCACCATATCTGGAGTCTTGCAGAAGGCGGAGAAGATCGTTCCCGAAATATGATCGTTACCTGTCCTTGCCACCACCGGCAGATCCATGCAGGATTGATTCAGCTGACGAATGGTGAGATGATTACCATAAAAAAAGAGGGGCGGATCTATTTTACCCGGTCGAATTAATCGGTACGGGGATTCTCCGCAAAGCCATAAACGATCCAAGGCTTCAGATTGAAAAAGACACGGTAAAACCGGTATATCCTCTCCAGGATGTGACAGGGGCAATCGATCATTTTCCAAACCGGCTTTTCACGGGGCCGACCTTTTTCCAGACTATTTTTCCTATTCTAATTACTGATGATAATACAACCGCCAGGAGAGGGAACAATTTGCAAATTTGTGATCCAGTTTTTATACCCTTCTGATTACGGGTGACATTGCAACCGTACTTTAAGAAAATCAAGCAGGTGCTTGACTTCTGTTTTCATACCCTTCTGTTACGGGTGACATTGCAACCCTTTATCCCAAGTCGGCGCCAGGAGGACTTTTCGAGTTTTCATACCCTTCTGATTACGGGTGACATTGCAACAGTGCGCTTTTTTGCTCTAAATACCTTTTGCTTTGATGTATGGGCCCGGATTTTCAGGGTCGGTGCGCTGGTCTCCCAAGGGGCCAGGGGTTTATAAAGACCAGCGCACTTCCGTCGAAAAATTTCCCGATGTAATATATAACGGTTGTGACCGGGGCCCGAAAGATCGTGCCGGTTCTGGAAAATTTTGTTCAGGTTTTTTACGACGGAAAACACGATTTTTGCCGATCTCCGGGGTGAGGGGTATTTCCGGGCGCAGAACAGAGCCCGATAAAAAATCCGGGAAAATTTTGGGAAGATCCGGATCGCCCTGCCGGAAATTACACAAAATTTTCTTTCCCGGCATCCGGGATACGGGGTTTTTTTCGCACGCCGTAGAGGTTCGCTTTTAAAAAATAAATGCGCGAGGGACGCCGGGGATCTGGTTTATTTCAATAGTCCCGGGAAAAACCGGATGAGAGGGTTATACAGAAAAATGGACGGGAAATTGAGATAACCCGGACCATCCTGGCATTATTTATCAGAATAAATCCGTTTCATGGAGTAAAGGAAAACACATGTTCCATTACTCCTGCACGAAGGTGACACGGAAAATGAGGCGCCGTGGTGACGCGAAGAAAGCTGCGGCCCGGTTTGCCGGGATTTTCCGTATCCTGATGGCCATCTTAGGCGGGCTTGTGGGTGTTTTATTTAAAATTCCAGAAGAATTGTCTGAGCCGACTGCCATTGCCGGGAAGGAACATACAGGCCCCCGGCAGGGTACTCTTCTGCCCGCTGTTTTTGCCATACCTCGCTAGCCGCCGGCCAAGAGTGCATGGCGATTTTAGAGGACGATATTTGCGAACCTGGCGCAGCCACGGCCTGCCATCCGTCATCGCGTGAGAAAGAAAAAAGATCGCTTCTTTCCCTCCTGCCCCGGTCACGGTGTAAATCGGGTTTGTTGTTTTCCGACACGGGTTCTCTCTGTCCGCGAAGCAGATCTCTGAAAGTATGTCAATCATAAGAAAATCCCCCAAAGGAGCGTTGAAAAGATGGAAGTTTCAGGAACAAATGAAAAGGACAATACAGCACCGGACCTGATGATGACGTCCGGCATTACCGTAATCGGACGGAACACAACAGGTTATGCGGTACCGGGAGACATACCAGTTAACAGCATGCAAAGACCGGCGTATTGCACCAACCGGGTAATGCCTGGCCGGAACGGAAACCGGATCCGCTTCCCGGCACTGCATTTTTCCGGCATCTCTACCAGAATCGTAACGAAAAAACGGGAATACCGGATCGTACGAAAGGAAGCGTACCGCAAGGAGAATTCATGACCCGGGGCAGGCAGCCGCTCCGGGCTCTCGATGAGGCATATGCTCTTGCAAAAAAACGCGGACAGATCATGGAGTGCCCGGAAAAACCCGATGACAGTTATCACTTCGTTCTCTTCACGGAAGGCTGTACAATTTTTATCAGGATCCAGCGGACGTGCTCGAAGGAAAGCGATCCCCTCGGAGTCCTGCAGGATTACCGCCGCGAAATCCGACAGCTCGCAAAGGTCCCCCTGACTCCGGTCTCTGCACGCGAGTTCTGGGTGAGATCGCCAAAGGGATCCTGGCAGTATTTCCTGATCGAAAAAGAGGCAGTCAAGGAACTGGACGCCTGCGGTTCACTGCTGCCGGTGACCGAACCGCAATCCTCCGGGCAGGAATCTCCGGCTCCTGTCCAAACACGGTCCGGAGAGCCTGACCCCGCGAGGGCAGTACCGGAAGACTAAGATATCCCTTTTTTTAAGGACCCAAAACCACCGTTCCGGACCAGCGATCACCGACTCTCTCCCATAGGCATACTCTCCGTCGGAGACCCCACCCCTGACACCCGGATCCCCGTTCCGAAACAACACGAAACTGCACAAAAACGGTGCACTTTTACACACTATTTTTAAGATACCGGTAAATTAAACCCAGATTGCCAATCCGGGCAAATTACAGATTTTTGTAGAACCCTAATGTACGCTTTTGTGAGGCGGATCTCCCCTTATATCTACCCGCAGCACAAGGAAATGAAAAGAAGGGCTGTTTTGGGGGTTTGATCATTCAACTGGTTGAACGATCATTTCATACATCAAATAACAGAAAAAAAAGAAGTGCCCCGGAAAACCGGTTTCACTTCCGGTCCGCACTGCCACGCTTGATCCGCACCAGCGGCGAGCACCGGTCAAAGAACCCGGCAATAAACCCGGCAAACGCTTCGTCCCAGCAGTCCGCGCCTTCGAGCACGCACCAGTCTTTTTCAAACGACGCCCGAACATGCCGGCCAACGCCCACGTTTAAAAGCTCCTTTGAGGTGAGGAGATCGGCCGCGAACCGATACTCCCGCGGGACTTCCATCACGTACCGCCCGTTCTTCACAAACGGCCCGGGCAGGGTCGCGTCCCGGTATTTTTCCCGGAACTTCTCCGCGTTCGTGCGGTTCCAGACCGGCGGGCCCTCGTGGCGCCGGATGGGCGGGAGCTCGTCGGTCAAGAGTTCGAAGAGCAGCATGCAGCGCTCTTTACCCATCTGGTAGTGGGCGTGGTGGACAACAAAACCGTTCCGGGTCAGGAGATCGCAGACCGCCCCGGTGCTCCTGCGGAGCTGCGGCACCACGATCTCGTCAATGAACGGCGGCGTTGCAAACGTGACCGCGTACAGGGACGTGCCCCGCGAGGCGAGGATTGCGGCGAGCTCGTCTCTGCTCACCGGCGTCACGGCCGGCAGGGTAAAGAACACTTCGGAAGGCGCTTCGCGGTAGCCCCGGGCGAGCTCCACGAACTCCGCCATCCGGTTGATCGAGACCGCTGCCGCAACGTTGCGCCGTGGATCGACCGGGTCGATCACCACGAGCGGCTCGGAAAACTCCTTTGCCCCGTGGCGCTCGATATCGATCTTCTGGTGCGGGCCCCAGCCGGACGCGGCTTCGAGCAGCGGTGCGAATCCCCCGTAGTGGAGGATTAAAAGTTCGCAGAGGTAGCCTGAGAACCCTTCCGTCATCTGGTCGGAGCCGTAGATCCCGCCGGCCTTTGCAAACCGCTTTAAGAGCAGCACATCATCGGTCAGGCCGTTGATCTTCTCCGTGATATACCGGGTGTGGAACGGCGTCCTGTCCACCGCACTCTGGATATGGGCTGCGCTTTTCACATTGTAGCAGGGCACGAGGTCTACATCGATCGAATCGATCGTTGCATTGATGTACGGGTGCTCCGCGTATTTTTCGCAGAGCGTATCGGTGAACTGCCGGGCAATGCTCCGGGCAAGACTAAGGCCCTCCTTTTCGAGCGTCTCCCGGGGGAGATCCGGGGAAAAGAGCATGAACACATCGAGGTCGCGGTCGCCTTTCACCCACGTGTCCCGGGCAATTGAGCCGACAACCATCCCCTCCGCCTTCCCGCTCGCGGCAATTGCAGCGAGCAGCCGGTCTGCCATGCTTCGGATATACGCCCGTTCCTCCGCGGACGGCCGGAGCTGTTCCGCAAGGATCTTTTCTTCGAGCGGCAGCCGGCCGGGCACTTCGCTCACCATGCCACCTCGTGCAGGTCCTCGTACACCGGGCCACGGGGCGTAAGCGTGCTTTTTTTAAGTTTCAGGCCCGAGACCGTGCAGCTGCCGCACGGGGCGTTTTTGAGTTCGTCAAGGCACCGGAAGAGCGACGGATCGGCAATCTTCACCCGGGCGAGCGTTGCATGGGGGAAGAACTGCCGGGTCTCGCGGGGAAACCCGAGCGGCGCAAGCACGGTTTCCGTGGCGCCAAAGACCCCTCGTCCCTTCCCGGCATCGTCGATTGCGCACCAGACCGTGTGCGGGCTTTTGAAATTATTGACCGTGACCCGGTTCCCCGTTGCCGGGAACGGGGCGGCTTTCACGGTATCAAGGGCGCGGATAACGAGCGGGAGCTTTTTCTCGTCCACCTCGCCGAGGAATTTTACCGTGATGTGGATGAGCGGGGGATCGACAAACGCGAGACGGGCAGTACTTTTCCTCAGTATCTCCTGCGCCGCTGTTAAGCGATCCCGCATCTCCTCCGAGATCTCGAATGCCACAAACGCCCTGACCATTACGGGTACTGTTTTGGGCATGACACGTTATAAAGACTGATTGCCGGCAGGACTGCGGTTCGTTATGCAAAGCAGATGTATTAAACCATGATTTTTTTATTCCTACACTGCGTAAGTCCTAGATAAGAGAGGGTGCTTTTTATGACGAAACCGGTTGAACTGATCGTGTATTCGCTTCCGACGTGTCCGCACTGCGAAATGCTGAAATCCGCCTTGAAAAAAGGCGGGTATACCTATACCGAACGCGACCTTTCGACTGCCGAAGCCCTCACCGAGCTCCGGGTAAACGGCGTCTTTGTCAACGAAGCACCCGTCCTCCAGCGGGGCGAGGATTTCTATACCACCGCGGAACTCTTCCCGACCGGCGACCTTAACGCGGAGAAACTTAAGGAAATCCTCTCGGGTGCCTGATGACCCCGCAGCGGCAGACCCGGCAGCTGACCTTTGACGGCGGCTTCTCCCCCGCACTGCCCCCCGTCCGCACGACAGACGGCCATATCATTGACTGGGACCGGAGCCGGATCGCCGACCAGATCAAGACCGAGACAAAACTTGCCGAAGCGTTCTACGGGTACGAGGGCGCAGACGATGCGACCGCACAGGAGATCGCCCGCGAGGTCGAGCAGCGCATCCTTGCCCTTGGCTTAAAATCCCTTTCGGGCCCGCTCATCCGGGAAATAACAAACATCACGCTTCTCGAAAAAGGGATGGTGCAGTACCGGAACATCTGCACCCGGGTCGGGACGCCGGTCTTTGATGCCCACCAGATCGATGTGGGCCGGGGCTTTGAGGCGCACGACAACGCAAACCTCCAGGAGAACGCCGAGACCAGCCACAAGAAAAAGGCGGACAAGATCTCAAAAGAGCAGTACCTCCTCCAGCTCCCCCCCGAGCTTGCGGACCACCACCTCTGCGGCGAGATGCACATCCACGACCTCGAATACTTCGGCACCCGCCCCTTCTGCCAGGACTGGGACCTGCGCTATTTCTTCTACTACGGTCTGATGCCGGACGGGAACGGGACAAAGGCCTCGGTTGCCGGCCCGGCAAAACGCGCCGAGGTCGCCGTCCTCCACGCGGTAAAGGCGCTCGGGAGCGCCCAGACAAACTTTGCCGGCGGCCAGGGCTACTATAACTTCCTCACGTTCCTTGCGCCCTACATGGAGGGCATGGAGTACGGCGAGATCAAGCAGAACATGCAGATGTTCGTGTACGAGATGACGCAGATGATGGTTGCCCGTGGCGGCCAGCTCGTCTTCTCGTCCGTCCAGCTCTCGCCCGGTGTTCCCACGCTCTGGCAGGACAAGCCCTGTGTGTACAAGGGCAAAGTCTGGGACGGGAAACAGGCCCCGCTCCGTACCTACGGCGAATTCGAGCGCGAGGTCCGGCTGCTCTTCAAGGCCCTCATGGACGTGATGATCGAAGGGGATTACTGGGGCAAGCCGTTCAATTTCCCGAAACCCGAGATCAGTATCGAGCCGGACTTCATGCAGGAGCGCGGGGAGTTCAACAAGAAGAACCCGGACCTCCCGACCTACCGCGACCTCTACCTCATGACGTTTGAGCTCGCTTCCAAGTTCGGGACGCCCTACTACGACAACCAGCTCCCGGCGTACCGTGGCGCGGGCAAGGGCATCTCCTGTTACCAGTGCTGTGCCTACCAGTTCTCCGCGGTTGCGGACAAGGACTCGGACTTCGACAAGAAACTCGTTTTCGAAGGAGGCAAGCATTTCTCGATGGGCTCGTGGCAGGTGGTCTCGGTCAACTGCCCGCGGGCGGCCTACAAGGCGGAGGGAAACGACGAGCGGCTCTTTGCCGAACTGCGTTCGCTCATGGACGTGGCCGTCGAGATCTTCAAGATCAAGCGCCGCTGGATGAACAATATCCGGGCAAACGGGCGGATGCCGTTTGCCATGCAGCGGCCAAAGGACCCGAACACCGGGGAGCGCGGCGCTGTCGCAGTCGATCTCGAAGGGCTCGTGTACACGATCGGCGTGGTCGGGGTCAACGAGATGGTCCAGCACCACCTGGGAGTGCAGACCCACGAGTCCAAAGCCGCATTTAAGCTTGCCATCCGCGCCATGACCGAGATGGAGCTCTATGCGAGAAAACTCTCCGAGAAGAACCACATGACGATCGCCCTTGCCCGGACCCCGGCCGAGACCACCGGCCAGCGCTTCGCGGTCGCCGACCTCATCGACAAGCGCTACCACGACATGGCGGCAAAGGTGGCAAAGGGCGACATCGGGTACACGCTCGACCACCTGGGCAAGTCCCGCGACCTTCCGGTCTATTACACGAACGGCACCCACGTTGCGCCGGGCGCAAACGTTCCTTTGACAAAACGCATGGAGATCGAACACGTCTTCTTCCCGATCGTAGACGGCGGGAACATCTTCCATATCTGGCTCGGCGAGGCCCGGCCCGATCCCCGGGGCCTCATGGACATGGCAATGAATCTCTGCAAAAACACGCAGATCGGTTATTTCGCGTTCACCCGCGATCTCACGGTCTCGCTCCGCCAGTTCCACGAGTACAAGCCCGACCAAAAAACAATCGGCCAGCTGTCGAAATCCGACATCCCGGCCCGGGCCTGATCTCTTTTTTTATTGCTGGCGGCAGTGGCCCGGAATAACCCGATAAAAGCTCGTATAAAAAAAGAAAAATGGTTACCGGTAATCCGGCGGAATCTTGCGGAGCGTGATATCCATCACGCCGCGGTGGACCCGGTAGGTGCTGTGGATCACATCAATCCGCTTTTCGAGCGGGATTGCGGTGAACGCGTCATCAACGCAGATCTTGACTTCTTCCGGCTGGATATCGGCATACGGTGCGTGCTCGGCCTCGGCCGGGATCGGTGCCGTAATGAAGATCTCCGTCTCGGATTCCTGCACCTCGTACGGGATGTCGTCCCCGCCGTCCTCGGCTCCGCCATTATAGACTTCGGGGTCCCCGCTAGCGCTGCGGGTCACAATCGTATACCCGATGACCCGGGCGTTCTCCGCGCCGGGCATGTTCCGCACGATCTCTTCGACGATCTTCGAGATATTGCCGAACACTTCATCGTAGGGATTGTCGGGATTGTTCTGCATGGATGTCTCCACTTTTTATAGAGTAATCCGGTTCTTCGTTCTTGTCAAGAGCCCGCTCTTCTCAAACCGCCCAAGGACCGGTTCGAGCTCGTCATGGGAAAGCCCGGTCGCTTCCCCAAGTTCTGCGGGGGTGAGCGGTTCGTGGGAAAGGGCGATTGCTACAGATAACTCTCGCTCGCTTTCGAATAAATCCTTATGGTTGCGGGCAAGATCCGCGAGTTTTGTATCGATATCGTGGTTGAGCTGCTCGAGATTTTCCGTGAGCCGGTCGTGGGCCTGGATCATCTTTGCGAGCATCGCAAGCTCCTGCCGGGTCCGCTCGTTTGCCGCCTCGTTCCTGCGGCGCTTCTCTTCGGCTGCCTCCACGTGCATGTTCCGCAGGCTGACGTCCACGAGGATGTCGTTTGCGAGGAAGTAGTATTTCCGCCGCCGGTCGTCAATCTGGCAGGCGAGGATATCCTCGCGCTCCATGAGCTGGAGGTGCTCGATCACGGCCTTGGGCGAGATCATGAGCGTCTCCGATATTTCGGTGACAAAGCACGGCTTCTGGCGTAAGAGTTCGATGATGCGCCGCCGGTTCCGGTTCCCGAGGATGTCAAGGAGCCGGGCGAGTTCTGCGAGATCGTCCATATGTTTACTTAATGTTAGTGCTGCGAGAATATATAAGCCGATGATTGTATGAACCGAGCCGACTCCCCGGGACAGGGCGTATTTTTTACAGGTATTTTTATAAAAACCATTAACCCTCTGGCCCCCCAATAAGGTACCAGTGAATTTCATGGAAAGACAACCTGTTCAATCCTGCATCCTGCGCTCCGTGGGATATGACGACAATACCAAAAACCTGGAAATAGAATTTCACTCAGGACTTGTCTACCAGTATTCAGGAGTTCCCTCAAAAGTCCATGTGGATCTCATGAACTCGACCTCGGTCGGGAAATTTTTTTCAGAAAAAATACGGAACCGGTTCCGGGCAAAAGCAGTTGCTGCATAACCTAACAAAAACTTTTTTCCCCGATAAAAAAATTACTCGAAGAGCCGGTAGTTCGGCGCTTCGTCCGTGATAAGAATATTGTGCGGGTGGCTCTCGGTCATGCCGGCGTTTGTGATCCGGACAAACCGGGCCTTCTTGTGCATCTCGTCGATGGTCGCCGCTCCCGAGTAGCCCATCGCTGACTTGAGGCCGCCGACCATCTGGTAGATAACCTCTCCCACGTGGCCCACGTAGGGAGTGACTCCTTCCACGCCCTCGGGCACGAACTTTGTCGCTCCGATCCCCTTCTTCTGGAAGTACCGGTCGCTGGACTGGCCCGAGCTCATCACGCCGAGCGATCCCATGCCGCGGTACTGCTTGTAGCGCCGGCCTTTGATCGTGATCACCTTGCCCGGCGCCTCGTCCGTGCCGGCAAACATGCTCCCCATCATCACCGTGTCGGCCCCGGCCGCGATTGCCTTTGCCACATCGCCCGAGTACCGCACACCGCCATCGGCAATGATCGGGACTCCCGCCTTTGACGCAACGTCGGCGACTTCCGTGATCGCCGTGATCTGCGGCACGCCGGTCCCCGCCACGATCCGGGTCGTGCAGATCGAGCCCGGCCCGATCCCGACCTTGATGCCGTCGACATTTGCAGCGACAAGGGCCTTGGCAGCTTTCGCGGTCGCAATGTTTCCCGCAATCACGTCGGCCTTCACGCTCCCCTTGATGTTTTTCACTGCATCGACCACCTTCATGTTGTGGCCGTGGGCGCAGTCCACGATGAGCGCATCGACGCCGTGCTCGTCAAGCAGCATTGCCCGGGCAAAGTCAAACGGCCCGACCGCAGCCGCTACCCGGAGGTTTCCCGTCCGGTCACGGGTCGCCTTCGGGTACTGGCGCTTTTCGAGAATATCCTGCATCGTGATGATCCCGGTAAGCTTCCCGCTCTTGTCGGCCACCGGCAGGCGCTCGACCTTGTTCGTGTACATAACTTCGAGCGCCTTTTCCGGTGTGATATCTTCGGGAGCCGTGATCGGCTTTTTCGTCATGATCGCCTTGATGCTCTCCTCGCCGCGCCGGGATACGATCGCCCGCACATCGCGCCGCGATACGATCCCGATAATCTTTCCTTTCCCGACAACCGGGACGCCGCCGATGCTGTACTGGTTCATCAGCTTCTCGGCATCGGCAACCGTTGCCGTCTCCTCGACATAGAGAACGTCGCGCTCGATGAGCTCCTCGGCCTGCTTGACGGCATTGACCTCCTGGAGCTCGCGCTCGGCCGTCATGTTCCGGTGGATCACGCCGATCCCGCCTTCCCGGGCAAGGGCGATTGCCATCGTGGATTCCGTTACCGTATCCATCGCAGCGGAGACGAGCGGGATATTGAGCGCGATGTTTTTGGAAAACCGGGTTTTCGTATCGGTCTCGGCCGGCTCGGTCCAGGACTCCAGCGGTTCAAGAAGTACATCGTCGAACGTGAGGGAAAGGGGGACATCCAGTTTCTTGGCAAACATGGTTTTTTCCTCTTGGTTTGGTTACCCTTTTTAAAAAGGGAATTCACACAGTTTTACCGGATCATGGCAAGTGCGGTCTTTACCAGGTCTTCGCGGATGGTCGCGTTCCGGTCGCCACCGCAGACCATTCCCCGGACCCCGATGATCTCCGGGTCGATCCTTTTTAATGAATCGAGGTCCTCGAACCTGATCGAACCGGCAAGAGCGGTGCCGATCCCGAGGTCCCGGTTCTTCTGGGTAAAGCGCCCGAGCGTTGCTTCGTCCATGAACGCAAACGTGCTCTTGCCATCCTTGATCCCGGTATCGATCATCGCAAAGTCGGCACCGCACTCGGCGGCAAGGGGCGAGATATCGAACGGGGAGATCGAACCCATCCGCTCGTAATCGGAATACCCGGCGATCACAACGAATTTTTTGGGGAACTCGTCTTTGACTGCTTTTGTGACCGACGCGATCATATCCTTTGCTTTGTCTTTGCCGGCAAATGCCAGGCCAATTTTGATATAGTCAGCCCCGGCGCAGGCAGCCCCGTAGGCGGCAAGGGATGCCTGTCCCGGTTTGTACGGGAAATCCCCGATGGCTGCACTTACCGGTTTTTTCGCAAACGATTTGATCTCTTTTATTACCCAGGGAAAGTTCGCCCCAAGGGAACCCTCGGACGGCTTCTTGACATCGATGATATCGGCATCGACAGCACTCCGGGCTTCCAAAATAGAGCTGGGGCTGACCAACAATTGCATAAAGTTTAATGATCTTTTGTACTAATAGTGGTTGCGTTACTCAATGGAACTGGTGCTTGCTATGGATTTGCGGCGCAATCTGGTCGTGCACGGCAAATCCGGGCTCCGTGCGACCTACAAACCGCTCGACTGGGGACTTTCTCCGACGGCAGAACCGGTCGGGTTCGTACAAGCGATCGCGCCGAAATTTTTGTACATCGCGGACCTCGACCGGATCGAGGGCACCGGGGCGCACGATGCAATCATCCGTTCGTGCGCAGGACTTACGGAATGCTGTTACGTTGACCGGGGTATCCGCAGCCCGGCCGATTATCTCTCCGGCCCGCACATCAAAAATATCGTGGGAACGGAGACCGGCGGGGCCGAACTCTCCCGGTACCGCGGGGGATACTTAAGCGTGGATGTGAAAGACGGGAAGGTGATCCCGTCCGGTGCATCTCCCGAATCCGTGCTCAGGTCGGCCCGCAGTCTGGCGTTTGAAGGCTGCATCCTCTTAAACCTCGGGTTTGTCGGCACGGAACACGGCTTTGGCTCCGGCAGTACGCCGATCCTTGAAGCGTGGCGCTCGGCTTATGACGGGAAACTGCTGTACGGGGGCGGGGTTGCTTCGGTCGCAGATCTCGAAGTGATCCGCGATGCCGGGTTCGATGGCGCGATTATTGCGACCGCTCTCCACAAGGGTGCGATTCCTGCGGACTGGATCCGGAGGGGATGCATGTGTTAGTCACACTCGAAGGAATTGACGGGACGGGAAAGAGCACGCTGCTTGCGGGCTTGAAACCCCTGCTTGCGGACCTCGACCCGGTCTATACCCGGGAGCCCGGGGCGACATGGGTGGGCGAGTCGGTCCGCCGGGCAATCGCGGAACAGACCGATCCGGTCTGCGAGGCAACGCTCTTTGTCGCCGACCATGCGGCCCACCTCGCCACGGTTGTCCGCCCGGCGCTCGCAGAACACCGGCTCGTGATCTCGGACCGGTACTCGGACAGCAGGTTTGCCTACCAGTCGGTGACGCTTGCCGGTGTCATTCCCGAACCGGAACAGTGGCTCCGGGCAATGCATGACGGCTGGTCGATTGTCCCGGACAAGACCTTCCTGCTCGTGATTCCGGTCGATGACGCGCTTGCCCGGCTCTCGACCAAGAGCGGGCGGGAGCATTTCGAGCGGCGCGAGGTGCTGGAGAAGGTGCAGAACCGGTACCTGGAGTTCGCGAAGGCGGAACCGGGCCGGTTTGTTATCGTGGATGCACTGCTCGATAAGGACGAGGTTGCCCGGTTTGTGGCGGACGGGATCCGGGAAGTTTTAAACGAGGGGAAGAAGCGGAAGAGGAAATAATTGCGGGCGAACTTTTTTTTTAATTGCCGGCTCCCACCCCGCTCTTTTTTTTTGAAAACCTCACCAACTGATCCGAAGATTTTCCGGAATTCTCAGCTCGGGACCCGGACTTTTTTTTTAAAAGCTCAGCAACGGGACTGAGTTTTTTTGTAATTGCCGGCTCCCGCCCCGCTCTTTTTTTAAAAAAGCTCACCAACCGATCCGAAGATTTTCCGGAATCTTCAGCTCATGACCCGGAGATTTTTTGAAATTCTCAGCAACCGCATTGAACTTTTTTTCAAAATATCCGGACCGCTCCGGACATTTTTGATAATCTTTGGCCCGCAACCGGAAAACGGGTGCTGTATTTCTTGAGCATATGCAGGAGCATCCGGCAAAAGACTGATGAAGGGCCGGCAATAATACTACATCTGGTATCAAAACAAAACGGAGGCGGACAGGATATGGCGGCACGCAGGATCAAAAAAGAAATCCGGGATCGCATTGTTACGATCCTGAAAAAATACGATGCCGAGCGGATCGCCATCTTTGGTTCCTATGCCCGGGGAGAAGCCGGCAGGAAAAGCGACATCGACATCCTTGTCCGGTTTGCCCGGCCAAAAAGCCTGATCCAGCTTGTCCAGATTGAGGAGGAAATAACGAAAGCCGTCAAGGTGCCGGTCGATCTTGTCACGGAAAAGTCCGTCAGCCCGTACCTTTCCCCGTCCATCCACCGCGATGAAGTGGTGATCTATGGATGAAGCCGGAAGGTCTGGAAAACTTCTGACACTCCCAGGAAATCCGATATTTCACCTCGATCTTAAGATTGAGGGCGAAATACAGCCCCCTTTGCTAAAATACGCCAAAATTCAGCTCCATATAATACCTTTAAACGACCCGCAGATGCATTCTTTTGGCCGATTTTTGCAAGGGCTATCAGATGCCTGTTTGGTATAAGATCGATTCGCAAAACGCGTTTACATGAACGCTATATTTTGTCCGTTTGCCAAAATAACGCTGATTTGGGCTTGTTTTAAAACGGAGCCCGATTTGGGCTCCGTTTGGATCCGGAAAAGGGCAATCCGGGCTCAGTTTGAGGCCGGATTAGGGTAGGTCAGATCATGGGATCTGGGGTTTTGCCCTATATACCCCCATTATGGGATACAACTGCGGAAACAATACGATGCCCTACGCGCAAAACGCCTCGTCGGGTTTTGCGCTACGCACTTACCGGGATCCAGACATGCAACCGGATTCGTTTGAGAGGTTTGTGAAGCGAAAGGTTCGGGCGCCTTGACTCTCACTTGCCCAGCGAGGGCCCGACGAGGCGCCCGAGCGACTCCGAGCCAACGCGAGGAGGGGGAGAATCGTAACCAATAAAATTATTTGATGTTAAGATTTCGTCAGGCTATTGAAAAGTTTTGATAAAACTCAAAACCGTTTTCCTTTTATTTTTAGTAGTGTGACTTTGGCATTTTCAAACAATCCTTTCTTAGCGTTTAAAGCATCAATTTGATGTTTTTTTTCTTCATTCAAATATTTTGTAATTCCCATTTCAACAGCTAGACTGACGGATGTATCAAGCCTATTTAATTTATCAAAAAGAACATTATATCCAGAATTTAGGTATTTGTTATTTTCATATCCACTAGATTGTTCAAATGATATTCTACTGTTAAAAAATTCTTTGAGATAGACATGTTTTCTTTCAGGAGGAATAGAAGTAATCTTAATTTCCTCAATTCTGGTATTCCAATAATTTATGAATTCATCAACAGGATCAATTTCACCAGACATTAAATTGATCATGACAATTTAACGTTTTAATATTATTCTACAAGATTCATCACAATAATTCAAAAAAAGCTTATTCCTTCCCCGCCACCGTCACGATCACATCGCCGACCGTGATCATGTCGACTTTTGCGCCCTCTTCCACATAGGAATACTGCGGGGCAAACGCACCCTCGGGCACGTCCATGTCCTTGCCGTTCACCGTGATCGTCTTGGGCGGGTGTGCCAGTTCTTCGGCCGGGAGGGCTTTTACCGCGTCCATGAACAGAGCGGCATCCTTCCGGAACGTCTTTCCCACAACCGAGCGGTTGAACTCGATGCCCGAGACCACCTTGTCGAGATGCGCCTTGTCGGTGCGCCAGTGGACGTCCGCGTTGATGGTGCGGGCCGTGTCGTTCTCATCGTTTGTCGTGTGCGGGGCATAGACCGTGACCTTCCCGAGCGGTGCGTTGAGCGCAAGGCCCTTGTCATGCTTGTACTTGCGGACCTCTGCGACCACTTTCACGAGCAGGTCGCCCTCGGCTTTTGCCGCCGGGTCATCGAAGGTGAAATCAACCCACGGCTGCTTGTGCACGCTGCCCTTGTGGAGATACGAGTAGCACTCCTCGGCAAAGTACGGCACAAACGGCGCAAGCATCCGGCAGAGCGAGTCGTACGCGGTGTAGAGCACGCGGCAGGCGCTCTTCCGCGATGCCCCTTCCGTATAGAGCCGGCCTTTTGCAAGCTCGATGTAATTGTCCGCGAGCACGTCCCAGGCAAATTCCCGGATCGCTTTTAAGGCTTCATCGAACTCGTAGTTCTCCATCCGGGTGCTGACCGCCGCCACCGTGTCCGAGAGCCGGGCCAAAAGCCAGCGGTCCGCAAGCGCGGTGATCGGGGCGTTCTCATCGATGCCCTCCTTTTCGAGCTGGATGAGCGCGAACCGGGCAATGTTCCACATCTTGGTCTGGAACCGCGACGCCGCGATCACATCGTTCCAGGAGAACATGATATCGGAGCCAAGCGCAGCTCCCGTTGCCGCCCACTGGCGGAGTGCATCGGCGCCGTACCGGCCGATAAGGTCCTCGGGCACAATCACGTTCCCGCGGCTCTTGCTCATCTTGAAGCCGTCCTCGCCGAGCACCATGCCGTTCACGAGGATCTGGTCCCAGGGCTTGCTCCCCGTGAGTGCAACCGAACGCAGGATTGAGTAGAACGCCCAGGTCCGGATGATATCGTGGCCCTGCGGCCGGATCTGCGCCGGGAAGATCTTCGGCTTCCCGGATCCGTCCCAGCCGGTAACGTTTAAGACCGAGATGGACGAGTCCATCCAGGTATCGAGCACGTCCTCCTCTCCCTTGAAGTCGTTCCCGCCGCACTTCGGGCAGGGGTGTTTGGGCTTTGAAAGCGTCGGGTCGCACGGGAGATCCTTCTCGTCCGGCACCACGATCTCGCCGCACTTTGTACAGGTCCAGACCGGAATCGGGGTTGCAAAGATCCGCTGACGGGAGATGCACCAGTCCCATTCCATCTGGTCGATCCAGTTCTCCATCCGGCGCAGCATGTGCTCCGGGTACCACTTGATCTGGTGCGCTGCATCCCGGATCTCCTGCTGCCTGATCCGGATGAACCACTGCTTGTTCGAGAGGATCTCGATCGGCGTCTTGCAGCGCCAGCAGGTGCCCACGCGCTGCTGGAGTTTCTCCTGCTTTTTGAGGATGCCGGCGGATTTCATGTCCGCGAGTATCGCCTTGCGGCACTCGGTCGATGAAAGGCCGGTGTACTTCCCGCAGATCTCCGTCATCTTCCCCTTGCGGTCGATGGCCTTGCGGAGCGGGAGATTGTGCTGTTTCCACCAGTGGACATCCTGCTTGTCACCGAACGTACAGATCATGACCGCGCCGGACCCGAACTTCGGGTCGACCGCCTCGTCCTGCACGATCGGGACCGCGTGACCGAAGAGCGGCACCTTGAGGGTCTTGCCCTTTAAGGTGTGGTACCGGTCATCGGCCGGGTGGACTGCCACCGCAACGCAGGCCGCCAAAAGTTCGGGCCGGGTGGTTGCGATCTCAACGCCATCGAAATCAAAGAAGTTGAGCTGCGTCTCGCGGTCTTCATACGAGACCTCGGCAAACGCAATCGCCGTCTCGCACCGGGTACAGAAATTCACCGGGTGCTCGTCCTGGTAGATGTAGCCGGACTTGTACATTCTCAAAAACGAGAGCTGGGTCTTTGAGTAGTACTTCGGCATCATCGTGATGTACTCGTTAGACCAGTCCGTGGAGAACGCCATGCGCCGGAGCGTGAGCCGCATCTGCTCGATGTTTTTTATCGTGAGATCCCGGCACATCTTCCGGAACTCTTCGCGGGACACATCGTTTTTGGTGATGTGGTTGAGCTCCTCGACTTTTACTTCGGTCGGAAGGCCGTGGCAGTCCCAGCCCTGCGGGAACATCACGTTGTAGCCTTTCATCCGCTTGTACCGGGCGAAGAAATCGATATAACACCAGTTGAGCGCGTTTCCGATATGGAAATTGCCCGTAGGGTAGGGTGGGGGCGTATCGATCACAAACTGCGGCTTTTTCGAGTTGTGGTCGAAATAGTGGTCCTCGTCGCGCCAGCTCTTCCGCCAGCGCTCCTCCACCTCGGCAAAATCGTAATTTTTGGGAAGTTCGTCAGAGGAAACCATTCCGTACCGGATTGGTTGTTGCACAAAATATACTTAATCGCAAAAACCGGCGCCGGAATGCGGGAGGATCGGGAATAGCGCGGAACAGAAAGACGATAAGGCTCTTGTCATCCTACAACAAATATTGGGAACAATGGCGAAGCAGCGGGGACTCGGCTACGCGGCTGCGATCACCGGAGGTATTGTCCTTGCCGGCCCGTACGTAGAACCCGCATGGCTGATGGCGCTTACCATCATCTTCTTCGGGCTCGTTCTCTGGCGTTTTTTTAACCTCAGGTATTTTGCCTACGTCTCCTGTATCCTTGCGGCCCTGTACGGCGTGGGGCTCCTCCCCTTTATCGTGCTTGCAACGACTCTTGCGATGATCGCGCTCGGGGAACTGGCCTTCCAGAGCGGAACCGACGACCTCAACACCTATCTCTATTACATCATCACGACCGCGTGGGCGGGGATGCTCGTCATGGTCTACCTTCAGCAGCACGCGCTCCTGATGGTGATCTTCGGCATCATCGCCGCGGTTCTCTTGAAAGTGATCCTCCTCCGGTTCGAGGACTCGCTGGTGCTCGAAGGCATCGGGATCGCGATGACGATGTATCTCATAAAGGAGCTCAACTACACGGTCGATGTCGAGATCGTAATCGTTGCGGTCGCCATCGCGTTTGTCTTCGGGTACTTCGCGTTCCGGGCAAAGACCGCCGATCTCTCGGGGCTTTTTTCCATCGCGCTCGTGGGTGTTATCCTCCTGGTCTTTGCCGATGCAACCTGGCTTCTTGTCATGCTCTCGTTTTTCATTCTCGGTTCGGTCTGCACGAAATACAAATTCGAGTACAAGAAACGGATCGGGGTCGAGCAGGGACAGAGCGGGGCGCGGGGATACCGAAATGTCTTTGCAAACGGGATCGTTGCCTGTGCGGCGGCGGTGCTGTACGGCGTTTTTGTCCAGCCGATCTTTATCGTGATGTACGTGGGGAGCGTTGCAACCGCAGCAGCGGATACGATGGCAAGCGAGATTGGTGTGACCGGCGGGATCCCCTACATGATCACAACGCTGCGTAAGGTCCCAATCGGGACAAACGGCGGCGTTTCGCTCAAAGGGGAGCTTGTCTGCCTTCTCGGGAGTTTTATAGTCTCGTTCGTTGCGCTTGTTCTCAATGTGATCACACCGTGGATGCTTGTGGCCTGCACCATTGCAGGGTTTATCGGCACCAACCTCGACAGCCTGATCGGGGCGCTTCTGGAGAACAAGGGATTTCTGGGGAACGCCGGGACAAACTTTTTGGCAACACTCGGCGGCGGGCTCGTGGCGGTCGGGTTATACTGGCTGCTGGTTATGCATGGGATTACGGGGTAAGCCATAATCCCAATGAACAATCCGGCCCGGTTTTTTCGGGATTCTTTTTTCAGGAATAATTGGGGAAATTCTGTGGAGCGAGCACGCGCCCCCCGGCCCCCTCGCGCTCGACGGGTGGCACCGCCACACCCGTCTCGCTAGGGGGAGGAACTAAGAAAATCCCAAAAATTACAGATCCTGCAAACGATAAACGGGATATTTCCACAAACAAGAAAACAATCAATCGGTCAGTCCTTATGTACAGGTAATACAGCATCATCGCAATCGGGGGATGCCCCAGCGGCGGGGGCGGAGGCTTGCCGGAGCCCCCAAGAGCGTCACAATTTCAGTAGAAAACCTCATGCTAAAAATTACAAAATGGGAGAATTTTAAAAATAGGATTTTTTTCAGGATCCAATCATCCTTAACCTCACTTCATCCTGATAAACCGCAGCACATCCGCGAGTCCCGCCCGCTTCCCGTAGGTCAGCATGCCCATCCGGAAGATCCGGGCGGCAAGCCGGGTGAGGACAACGATCGAGAGAACAAGAATCCCCATACTGATCGCAATTTGGTACGGCGGCACGGAGACAAGCGTGAGCCGGACCATCCCGATGAACGGCGCAGTGTAGGGGAAGTAGGTCAAAAACTGCATGGCGAGCGAGTTCGGGTCCGCGAGAAGGAACTGCAAAAAGATGAGCGGGAAGACCGCGAACATGGAGAAGATCGCAGAGACCTGCTGGGCCTCGCGGACGGACGGGGCAAGCGACGCGGTGCAGGCAATCGAGACCGAGAAGAGGAAATACCCGAGGACAAAGTACACGACCGCAATCCCGACAAGGCCCGAGAGCTGGAGCCCGGAAAAGATCGCGGCAAGAGGCGTTGCCGCAACAACGAGGAGTGCCATCGCTATCCAGACCCCCATCTGGAGCAGGCTCACCGCGGCATACCCGATGATCTTTCCCGCGAGCAGGTCTTCTGCCGAGCAGTACGAGAGTAAAAATTCCCCGCGCCGGCTCTCCTTTTCTTCCCCGATCCCCTGCATCAGGTAACCGGACGAGGTCAGAATCCCGAGCGCGAGGACCATCGTCATCGCAAACGGCAGGATAAACCCGGCAAGCTCCTGGCTCCCCTTGGGATTTCCGGACTCATCGAGCACGATCACGGACGGGGACGATGGCGAGAGGACGGCCTGTGTGGCTTCCTCGGATACATTCTCGTGCCGCAGGACGTTCTGTGCAAGGAACTCCTGCACAGCAGTATTCGAACCGGTCGATCCCATGAGAGACGCGTCCATCGTATAGACCGTGAGCGTACTGTTCCGGAGGTAATCGGCCGGGATGACAACAAGCGTATGGATCTCCCCGGCAACGAGTGCGGACTTGCCGGCCGCGAGATCCGTATACGGGACATAGCCCGAAGCAGGCTCTACAAACCCGGTCCCGTCCACGTACCCGGTTGTCTGGTTTTCCATGGCGGTCCCGATGCCGGCGCCGGTATACAGCGTGAGCCCCATGATAAAGAGGATCAGGAGCGGCAGGCCGAGTGTGCCGAGGATGAACCCTTTGCGCCGGACCGTCTTGACAAACTCGAACTTAGCGACCACGAGCGCTTTCTGTGTCATTTGCCTGCCACCTCCAGGAAGATCTCGTTCATCGAGCGCTGTTTGATCTCGAACTTTTTGACGGTGACCTGTGCGGCAAGGGTTCGCAGGAGTGCCTGTGTATCGGCGTCTTTTGCAACGACAATCTCTGCGGCATTGCCGGAGTCGCTGATGCTGGTGATGTTATCGAGATGCGGGAGCGTTCCCTCGTAGCGCAGTTCGACAGATAGCCCGAACTCCTGCCGGATCTCATCAAGCTTTCCGTAGAGCACGACTTTCCCGCTGTTGAGCATGAGGATCCGGTCGCACATCCGTTCGACCTCGTCCATCTGGTGCGTGCTCATGATGATGGTTGTGCCCTTTGCCCGGAGGTCAAGCAGGATATCCTTGAGGAGCTTCATGTTCAGGGGGTCGAGCCCCGAGAACGGTTCGTCGAGGATGAGGACTGCCGGCTCGTGGATGACCGCGAGGATGAACTGGAGCCGGCGGTGCATGCCCTTGCTTAAGTCCTGGATCTTCTTGTCCTTGTAATCGGCAAGCGTCAGCCTGGCGAGCCACACGTCCGCCTTCTCGTCGATCCCCTGTACGTGCTTGAGGTTCGCGAAATACCGGATGCACTCCGCGACCCCGATCTCCTTGTCGAGGCTGCCCTCTTCGGGCAGGTAGCCGATGGCATCCTTGATGTCATCGGAAAAGGTCCGGCCGAACAGCGAGATCGTCCCGGAGTCGGGCCGGAAGATGTCGAGGATGGTCCGGATGAGCGTGGTCTTCCCGGCGCCGTTCGGCCCGAGTAAGCCAAAGACCTCACCCTTATTGACTTCGAACGTTACCGCGTCGAGCACGGTTTTCGTGTCGAAGACCTTGGTCACATGGTCGATCTGCAGTACGGCGGCCTCATTTTTTCCGGCAGGGGAACGTTCTATCATGGATACTCCGTTTTGGTTATCTCCGATGTCTTCATCGCATCAGTACTTGTACCAGCGGCCCTTGCTGTCGTACTCGCCGGTTGTCTGCTGGATCGCCACCGGGCTCCCGATAAGCTTCCGGTAGAAACAGGCCTTGTATGCCAGAAGGACCGGGACAAGGACGATGAGGCTCGCGAAGATGACCGCGGCCGTGATCCACATCCCGTCCGGCCCGATCATCGCAATCATGTTGTGCGGCGCCATCATCTCCGCAAGCTGCGTCTCGTTGTAGCCCGGGCTGCTGTAATACGTAACGAGCGGCTGGAGCTTATCGAAGAGGAGGCCTTCCCAGATCATGGCAAAGACGAACAGGTCGGCAAACGCAAAGATGCAGCAGACGATAAAGAAGCCGAGCACCTCCCACGAGTGGTTCGCGGCAACCACGATGCTGCGCCGGAGCGATGCAAAGACCTTGCAGTCCTCGAAAACCGCAGCCGTATCGCAGAAAAATGTCAGGAACAGCGTCGGGATCATAATAAAGATCGCAAGGAGGCCGGCTGCTTCGTAATCCGTCCCGCCTCCGGTTACTGCCATCGTTACGATCATGACGAGGAAAAAAATGAGCAGCAGCGCAAAGCACACCACGAGCCAGGGGAGCAGGACCCGGAAATAATACTGCAGCCCGCCGCGGAGAAGCGTGCCAGCATCGCCCGTATTCTTTTTTACCAGCGCAAACGTGCCGGCAACAAAGAGCAGCATAACGAGGGCGGCGATAAGTACCAGCCGCAGGGCAAAAAATGCGCCGGAGATATTGTAGAGGATCCAGAGCAGGGCAGCGAGCAGTCCTGCAACAATGCCCGTGATCCAGAGGACCGGGGTCTTGCCCACGAGCGTGAGGGCCTCCTTGAACTCTGCAAAGACCATGGATTTACCGGTCCCTGGGCATGGCAACGATTTCGCGCACCTGGAGATCGAAGAAGCTGGCCGTGTATGCCGGGCGGATCACGCAGACCGTGTCCGCGCCGGTTGCCGTCCCGCCGACTGCAATGACTTCCTCATCGATCCTGACGGCACCCTGATCGGCGGCGATAAGCACGCACTCTACGGCAACCTTGAGGCCGACAGCGACCACCCGGCGCAGCGCTTCTGCAATCGCCTCGGTCCGTGAAGAACCGCCCAGTTTCTGCGAGCGGGAGATGGCGCGTTCGAGCCCGGAGAGCGCGTGGGTGCCGGTAACGATCGTAACACCGTTTTTCCGGAGTTCTTCTGCGGTCCGCTCGTCAAATTCCCAGACACCGGGTTTTGAAAAGCCCATGACGTGGGTGACTACGACAAGGGAGATACCGCTTCCCTTTGCCGCATCGAAAAACACCTTTGCCGTTTCCCCGGAACTGCTGGCAACGACAATTTTTTTGAGTTTTAGTTCCCGTGCCCGTTCCACGGCAAAGCGCGCCGCGTCTTTGGTGTTCGCGGGACCCGGCGTATCGAAATAATAGCAGGTTTTTGCGGTAAAAGCCATAACTACTTTTTAATAAACAGCCATGAAAAACTTTGTTTAGTTTTTATTAGAAGAAAAAAGGCGGGCCATAGAGATCCCCGCGATCAAAATATCCATGCGCGAGCTCCCTGTTGTGAGCGCGTATGTGAGGAAAAACCATGATAACCTTAGCGCTTGCAGGCAAACCAAACTGCGGAAAATCCACCTTTTTCAAGGCGGCCACCATGGCGAACGCGGAGATCGCCAATTACCCGTTCACGACGATTAACCCCAACTTCGGCGTAGCATACGTGCGGACGACCTGTCCCTGTAAGGGACTCGACCTCAACTGCGGCCACTGTGTCGACGGGGTCCGGTTCGTTGCCGTCAACCTCATCGATGTCGCGGGACTTGTTCCCGACGCGCACAAGGGAAAGGGCCTCGGCAACCAGTTCCTCGACAACCTCCGGCAGGCCGATGCGATCCTTCACGTGATCGATGCGAGCGGCGGGACCGACAGCGAAGGAAACCCGGTCGGTGCCGGCAACCACGACCCGGCAGAGGACGTGAAGTTCCTTACCTATGAGATGACCATGTGGGTGTACGGGATTCTCGACAAGCACTGGTCCCGCCTCTCCCGGCAGGCCTCGGTCAAGACCTTCTCCATCCACCAGGGCATCGCGGAGGTCTTTACAGGCCTCGGGATTACCGCCGACGAAGTGCGGGAGCTGGAACTTCTCCTCAAGCTCGACCTTGCCCACGCGCAGATGGAAAACCTCGTGCCGTTCTGTGCGGAGATTGTCAAGATCTCAAAGCCGATGCTTGTTGTCGGGAACAAGGTCGATGAGACGCCGGAACCCCTGCGGGAAAAACTCGCCGCAGAGAAAGTTGCGTTTGCGAGTGCAGCATCCGAGCTTGCGCTCCGGAACGCCGCAACGGCAAAAGTGATCAAGTACCTGCCGGGCGACAAGCAGTTCTCGGTTGCCGATGGCGTCACGCTCTCCGCGCCGCAGAAAGCGGGCCTCGTGAAGATCGCAGAGGTCATGAAGAAGAACAACGGGACGGGCGTGCAGGACGCGATCAACCGGGCGGTCTTCGAACTTCTCGACCGGATTGTCGTATACCCGGTCGAGGACGAGAACAAGCTCTGCAACAAGCAGGGCGACGTGCTGCCGGATGCGTTTCTGATGAAGCGCGGATCAACACCGCACGACCTCGCATTCCAGGTCCACACCGATATCGGCAAGGGATTTTTGTACGCCATCGATGCCCGCACCAAGATGCGGATCAAGGAGAACCACATCTTAAAAGACGGCGACATCATAAAAATCGTGAGTGCCGCGAAGTAGGCGGCGCCGGGTCGCACTGTGCGACGCCTGTCATACCATTGTCAGACACCCGCGCCGCTCCTGCGGCAGATTTGCCCTTTTTTTCGTGATTTTGGCCTGAATCTGGCCCCGTTTACCGCAACCTTTATAACATGCCGCAGAGTATAGGGGATTTACCAGAATAAAAAGGAGGTGAATCCATGGGCGGAGAGATCTACCAGGCACAGGTGATCAGGAACTTCTTTGACACCATCACCGGCACAGACCGTAACCTGACACGCATCTACATGTGCGTGATGAGTCTTGCAAAGCTCCGCATGGAGACCCCCGAAAAGATGGCGTCCCTGCTCGACCAGCTAAAAAAGAGCAAGATCAAAAAGGAGCTCTCGGTCGATCTGCTGGACTATGTCTGCGATGCGGCAAACGAACTGGAGATTGCGGCCGTGCAGACCGCGTTCGGTGTCAAGGACATCAAGGACGTAGCACAGGACTTTAATGCTGTCAGCCTTGACAGCCTGTAACTTTTTTTGTGATTTTTTTCCTGCAATTTCCCGATAGAGGATATGCTTGCGGGTTTTTGGTTTCTGAAAGGTACACCACGGGCACGGGAAACCCCGACAGGATACCATTTAAAAAAAACGTCCGGGGAAACCGGGCGGCTCATTGAGTTTTTAAAAAAACGTTACTGGATCCCGAGCGCTTTTTTGTAGATCTCAATAATGGTGAGGATATAGTTCCGGTGCTCTTCAAGCGCCTGCTCGTCATCGGGAGACGCAATAACGGCAATCGCGTAGACAAGGATGAGCGCGTTGTCGATGTCCAGGGTTTCGGGGTCCTGCGCACTGTCGCCGTACAGGTTCACGGCAAGGTTCGGGTAATCCTCCGGCATGAACCGCTCGGCCTTCTCCGGTTTTACCTGGGAATTCTCGAGCGCTTCCGCATACGCGCTGATAATACGGAGGGCAGTTTTTGCTGTCCGCATTCCTTCGCTATCCCCCAAAAGCCCGGTCGCGGTTGCGCATTCCCGGATGGCTTTGGGATAGAGCTCGAACTTGTAGGCAAAAAATGCCGCTGCAATCGTATGTGCCGCCTTTTCCGGAACCCGGCCAAAGACCGGCTGTATCCTTCCGATATATCCGTTCAGGTATTTTTCCATGACAACCGTTTCCTTACCGGTCTGCCCGCCGGCACCGATCTTCGATACGTACTAGTTTGTGCGGAAATCCAAAATGAACGTATCCGTCCCGGCTCCTGCCTTCCAAAATGGGATAGATAGAACCCGGGGCATCACGGGTATATATGAACAGAAACGATCAATATGAATCCACTGGCTATGGGCACCGTAATATTTTCAGACGTGCATGCCGATGCCGATGCAGTCGGGATGTTTTCTGCATATATCCGGGCACCGGCATTTGCCGGACGTTTTGGGCCGGTCGATACATTAGTCAACCTCGGGGACATCCTCCACCGGGGCAATAACCCCGGGCGTGCGCTTGAGATCATCCGCGATCTCGGGAAGGATTTTACCCTTGTCTCGGTACTCGGCAACCACGACCATGCCTTCCTAAACGACATCCCGGTCTCGGGAAGCGACGAACAGAGTACGCGCCGTCACCTGGACCTGCACGGGTCACCGCTTCTTTCGATCTTTTCCGGCATGCCCATGGAGTGGGTCGATAAAAAAATCCTGTACGTCCACGGAGGCCCGCTCGATCTTGGCTCCCAGACGCTCCGGCTCAAGTGCTGGCAGCGCCTCTCCCATACCTCCGGCGATTCGTTTACCGGCTACCATTATACTGCACAGATGGCATTCGACGCGCTGGAGAACCGCGGCCTTACCCATATGATCTGCGGGCACCAGCACACGCATGTCTGCTGCCGGAAAACCGCATCCGGGATTCACGAGTTCGTCCTCAGGTTCGTGCGCGAAGATGACACCGGAAGCCCGGCCGGCTGGATCGAGACTGCGGAAGTCCCGCTCGATATCCCGACACTCTTCCGGCTCGGCGGCTGCCACGGCGACCTGCCGGAATTCGCTTACCTCTCCGACACGGCATTTACCTATATCCGGATGCCGGCCGCCCCGGAACCCGGCAGGGATCCGGCCCCGTGAATTATCCGGACCGCTTTTTAAGAATGATCGGATCAATTTAAGAAGATCTTCCGGTTTTCACAGAAATATTTATATAAGGTTACCACAAAGTGGTAATTATGCCTCGTGCAGGCGAGGGACGATCTATCCGGGTCGATCCCGAGGTGTATGAGGCTTTGCTCGTGCTCAAGCGCGGCAACCTGACCTTCAGCGATGTCATCGCACAGATGCTCCACGAATGCTATGGGTGGTCGGATGCCTTCCCGCCCACCCAGAGCGAGCTTGGGGATTTTGAGGAACCGGAGAATCGGACATGAGCGAGTGTGGCGGGATCCTGAAAAGGAATGCCGAATCTCTTCCTTACTATCCTCCGTATGCCGGCACATTCTGCCGGTACACGCGCGACGACATCACACCTGAAAAGGTGAACCGTATCATCGCAATGACAGAAGACTTGTTCACATAAAAAAAGAGGAATCACTCCAGTGGTGGCCTAAAAAAAGCGACCCGGGAACGTATCCTACCCTCACACCGGGCCGGTCGGCAAAAATTGCACCGTCTCCCCTATCATCTCCCCCAGTTTTTTTGCAAGAGTTTCTTCAAGTTCCGGGACCGCTGCCTCAAGTTCCGATCTCCAGGATAAAACATCGTCCACCTGCTGGTTCTCCCGGGTCCGCATTGCTTCCAGCTGTTCTTTCTCGCGCCCGAGTGCCTGGATGCGCGAAAGGACCGGGTGGGAAATGAGTCCTTCTTCTGCTGCCCGGCATTCCTTTTCGAGCGCAGCGTACTGTGCGCACAGCTGCGATATTTCAGCGGCATGCTGCGCCGGTTCGGCAAAGACCGTGCGCTCCTCCCGGTTCTTGAGGACGATCTCGCCGTCACCGATCATCTTTTCGACCACCGGGCACGCAGCGGCAAGGGTGCTGGTACAGGGTTCTGCCGCAGCAACCTCGTGGTCGGAGAGAAGATCCATTGCATCCCGGATCGCATGGGTCTCTTTGGTGAGATGTTTTTTTGTCGCAATTTTTTCCGCTTTCCGGAAAACATGCGACATGGTCATGGAAAGCGAGGTATAGCGCCGCAGGCACTCCTCGCGTTCGCGGGCAAGGCCGGTCAGTTTTGCGCGCTCTGCTTCGAGCGTTGCAAGCGACGGGTCGGCCTGGAGCCGGGTCGTCTCTTCCGCAATCTCGTCAAGGCGCGAAGAGATCTCGGCAATGCGGGCGTGGTGCCGCTCCTCTTTCTCGAACGAATGCGCAAGATCTTTTCTTGCATCCACGAGAGCCGTATGGGCCGCACGCGCAGCCCCGATCCGGTCGGCCTGCTGTTTGTACTTCCCGATCGCCTTTGTCATGACGTTGATCTCGCGGCCCACTGCATCGATGCCGGCCTTTGTCGCCTTCATCTCCTCCGGGAACGCGACCTGGAGGTAGCGTCCCTGCCCGCGGACCGCGTTTAAGCAGCCCTTGACGATCTCCACGGACGCCGCATAAAATGCCTCGGGATCCTCCGGCAGTTCCTTAGCAAGTGACGTGTTCATGGCGCGGAGGAAAAGGGGAAGGGAGTTCTTTGCAATGCTTTTGATCTTCGGATGCGTCTCCGGGTTCTGCTCTGCCCCGGATATGGTATTGACCGTGAGCTGGAGACTCGCCGAGGCATCTTTTATTGCGCGCACCGGTTCATCGACTTCGGCTGAAAGGAGATCCTTTGCCTGTTTCTCTTTTTCATCGAGAAACGCGGGCACGTTCTCAAACGCCAGGGTCACTTTTTTTTCCGGTGCGGAACCGAGGATGGATTTTAAAAAGTCAAACATTCGAACACTCCGGGAGATTTCCCATGCAGGCATGGGATCGTCAGGCGATGTACCCTGTTTGTCGCTGAACAGTCAAATGGTTCATGGTTCACGAATCGTCGCGCGCGATCTGGCGGAGCCGTTCCACGCCATCGATCTCGTTAATCACGCTCACTACAGCCGGAGGCACGAGACTCTCCCATGCTTCCCCGGCAAGCATCCGGCGCCGGATCTCGGTCCCGCTGTGCCGTTCGCGCTCGTACATTGCAGGAGACTGCACCGCGACATTTGCTTCGCGGAAGAGCCGGACCACGAGCGGGTTCGATGAATAGCAGGTATCAAACGGCGGCGTCATCGACATGACGTGTGCGGCCCAGAGTGCGTTACGCTGGACATCCTCGATCGGGATAACGTAATACGGGCACCCGAGCGTGGTAAGGGCACGGGTGATCATGAGCACCCGTTCGCCGGCCGTGAACGGGTTGTCGAGCGTGTGGGAGAGCTGGGCGCTCCCGACACCGATGATGATCTCGTCGCACGTCCGCGACAGTTCCGTGAGGACGGCCTGGTGCCCGTTGTGGTACGGCTGGAACCTGCCAACGTAAAATCCGCGCTTCATGCTTTCTTACCCCCGTTTGCAACCCTTGCCGCAAATGCGCCGGCCGTAAACCCGGCATCGATGTTTACCACGGAGATAACCGAGCAGGACTGGAGCATGCTCGCAAGCGCTGCCCGCCCTTCGCCCATGTAACCGTACCCGGTGCTGACCGGGACACCGAGAACCGGCTTGTCGACAAGCCCCGCGACCACGGCCGGAAGCGTGCCCTCGCGGCCGGCGCAGACCACGAAAACATCGGCATCGAGAAGCGGCTTGAGCGCCGGGAAGAGGCGGTGGATGCCGGCCGCCCCGACATCGTACGCGGTCCGGACCGTGCAGCCCATCTCTTCTGCGATCACCCGCGCCTCCTCCGCGACCCGTATGTCGGATGTCCCGGCCGTGATGATCGCAACGATCCCGCCGTTTGGTTCCGGTGCCGGGCCGGTCGAGAGTACGAGGGAATGCGCAGCCTCGCGGTAGTCCGCTGCGATCCCTTTTTCCGCACAGGTTTTTTCGATCGCGGCGACCTGTTCCGGTGTCACCCGGGTCACCACGCAGCGGCCGGCGCTCTCCGCAAACCGGACTGCGATCTCCGCAAGGTGGGCCGGCGCCTTTCCTTCCGCAAGCACGACCTCGGGCATCCCGCAGCGGACTGCCCGGCCGAGATCGAGGCAGGCAAAATCCCCGATCCGTTCGAGCCGGAGGCCTTCGATCTCTTCTGCTGCCCGATCGAGCGGGATCTCGCCGTTTTTGTACCGTTCAAGGACTGCGGAAAGCACCGGGTTTGCGCGCATGGTTGTGATAATACAGATATGGGGATGCGTATTATAAGTTAGTTCATTGCCATGTCGTACCTGGTCTATGTAGCATATTTCGGCGCAGCGGTCGTGATCTTTTTGTGGCTGCGCGATGCGCGGATCTTCTTTAAGACCGGGCTTCCCGGCTTCCGGAAAGCGGCATACTGGGGCGTATTGTACGGGGCGCTTGGCACGTTTGGCGTCCTTCTGACGCTTGCCGGGGAAAGTATCGAGATCTTCGGCCTTGCCATCATCCTTGCGGCGCTCTACCTGCAGGGCCGCATGGAACGGGAGAAGGTCTTTACCGGAAAAGAGCCCGCACTCGACCGGGCGCTCGGCAGCGCAAAGGCGCCGCGGCCGGATAAAAAATAATGACACGGCAGGAAATACAAGATAAGGGAATTTACCAGGCATGATCCAGAAACCACGAGGCACACGGGATTTCCTTCCCGACGAAATGGAAGCGCGGCGCAGCACTGAGGCAAAGATGCGGGAGGCGGTGCGCCGGTTCGGGTACCGCGAAGTCTGCACTCCCGAGTTCGAGGATCTCGAACTCTTCACGCTCCGGTCGGGAGAGGGGATCATGCAGGAGATGTACGTCTTCGAAGACAAGGGCGGGAGAAAACTTGCCCTGCGCCCGGAGATCACCGCTGCCGTGATCCGGATGTACATCAACGAGGCTAAAGTTGCGCCAAAGCCGCTGCGCTGGTGCTACTTTGCCGACTGCTTCCGGTACGAGCGCCCGCAGAAAGGAAGGTACCGCCAGTTCTGGCAGTTCGGCGCCGAACTGATCGGGGCCGATACCGCGATGGCCGATGCAGAAGTGATCATGCTCGCATCCGAGGCATTAAACGCGACCGGCGTTACGTGGGACCTCAAGGTAGGTCACCTTGCGTTCATGAGAAACCTCCTTGCCGGGCTTGAGCCGGCAGCCCAGCGCCGGGTGATGGCGCACCTTGACAAGAAGGATTTCGAAGGGCTTGCCGCGACACTGGAAGGAATGGGAAAATCGGCCTTAAACGATTCGCTCACCGCGCTCGTGGAGTGCCGGACGCTCAAAGAGGCATTCGAGATCGCCGGTGCAATCCCGGAGAAGGATCGCGTGGAGCAGACCATGGCAATTCTCGATGCAGCCGGGGTAAAATATTCCCTCAACTTCGGAATTGCCCGGGGGCTGGACTATTACACGGGCATGGTCTTTGAGGGCTTTGCCCACAACCTTGGCGCAGAGAACCAGATCCTTGGCGGCGGGGCGTACCGGCTCGCGCACCTCTTTGGCGGCGACGATGTCGCGTCCTGCGGGTTTGCGATCGGATTCGACCGGGTGATGGTCTCGCTCGGGGATGCTGCACCGGCAAAGGATACCATTGCCGCAATCATCTGCACGGACGAGGGCCGCACTTTTGCGCTCGCGGCTGCCCGCCAGTTCCGGGCTGCCGGGATCCGGGCGGAGATGGATTTAATGGGCCGCGGGCTTGGCGCACAGCTGGCCCGTGCCGCCAAATCCGCCGATTTTGCTGTTGTTATTGGAAAACGGGAGGCCGATGCCGGGCAGGTGACCGTAAAAGACCTCCACTCGGGAGAGCAGAAAACTCTCGATGTTGCCGCGGCAGTTGCCGAGGTGAAGGCGTATCGTTCTTGCTGATGAGCTCGCAAAGCAGCAGCGCAGTATCAGTGTAGCGGAATTTTTTGAGAAGAACAAGCACCTGCTGGGCTTTGACTCGCCCACCCGCGGCGTTATTACCACGATCAAGGAAGCCGTGGATAACGCGCTCGATGCCTGCGAGGAAGCGCAGGTGCTTCCCGATATTTACATCAGCATCAAAAAGACCGGCCCGGAGATGTTCCGGATCATTGTCGAGGACAACGGCCCGGGGATCGTCCCCAAGCAGGTGCCGTTTGTCTACGGGAAACTTCTCTACGGCTCGCGCTTCCACCAGATCCGGCAGACCCGCGGCCAGCAGGGAATCGGGATCTCGGCCGCCGTGCTCTACGCGCAGCTGACAAGCGGCATTCCCACAGTCGTCATCTCGCGTACCGGGGCAAAAGAGCCGGCGCACCAGTTCGAGATACAAATAAAGATCGAGACAAACGAGCCCGACGTAATCTCCGACAAGGTTGTGGAATGGGACCGGATCCACGGCACGCGCGTCCAGATCGAGTTTAAGAGCACGATGTCAGCAAAAAAGAAGCTGCTCGAATACCTGAAGTACACCTCGGTCGTGAACCCGCACGCCCGGTTCCGTGTGGAGCTGGACGACGAGGCGTTCACGTTCGAGCGCGTGAGCCAGGAGGTGATCGCGTGCCCGGTGGCGATCCAGCCCCACCCGCACGGGATCGAGTTCGGACAGCTCAAACGCATGGCCGCAGCGAGCGATGAGAAGCTTCTCGACTTTCTCGTGAACGGTTTTTCCCGGGTGGGCAAAAAGACCGCGCAGGAGATGTGCGACAAGGCCGGCCTCAAGGCAACCGCAAAAGTAAACGGGCTTTCTGCCGATGAACTCAAAAACCTGCTTGCCGCCATGCAGTCCGTTGCCGTTCCGGCCCCGCCTACCTCCCAGTGCCTCTCTCCCATTGGCGAAGACCTGATCCGGCGCGGGCTTGACAAGGAGTTCCAGATGGACTTTGTCGCGGCCCGCACACGCCCGAGCTCGGTGTACTCCGGCCACCCGTTTGTGGTGGAAGCGGCGATCGGGTACGGCGGACGGCTCGAACCCGAGGGAAACGCCATAATCCTCCGGTTTGCCAACCGCGTCCCGCTCATGTACCAGCAGGGTGCCTGCGCGGTCACCGAGTGCGTTTCTAACGTGAACTGGAAGGCGTACAACATCTCCCAGCAGGGCCTTCCTCTGGGACCGGTCCTGCTCCTCGTTCACGTTGCTTCAACAAACGTGCCCTTCACAAGCGAGAGTAAGGATGCAATTGCGAGCATCCCGGAGATCGAAAAGGAGATCGTGCTCGCGCTCCAGGATCTCGGCCGGGAGCTCAAGACGTTTCTCTCGCGCCGTGACCGGAACAAGCTTGCCGAGGACCGGGCCCGGGCGGTCTGCGCGGTGATCCCCGAGATTGCGGCGAAAGTGAGCGAGATCGTGGAAAAGCCGCTCGTAGACACCACGCCCATCGAAGGCCGGCTCATGAAGAAGCTGATCGCAAAGAAGTGGACAACTGCCGGGAACGTGACCATCGAGGTGAACAACTACACGAGCAGCGATGTCGAGATCTCGGTCTACGATATCTCCGCGGACAACGCGGCCGGCGCGGACATGCCGCCGGCATTTTCTACCGAGATGGACGGGCAGTTCACGAAAGTCTGGAAGATGGCAATCCCCAAGCACACGGTCTGGCGCGTTACGTATCCCGGGAAAGGTGGCGGCATGCTCGACATCCGCGGCATAGAGGACAACAAGAAGATGGTGGTGGATCTCGATGTCTAAAGAGGAGCTGGATGCCCGGGCAATGAAGGCGCTCATGGGCATTGCATCGGCATGGTACGACCAGATGAAGGGCGGGGAGATCCCCTCGATCTCGCTTCCCACGCGTACCAAGTACAACATCGAGTACGACGATGCAAGCGAGGTCTGGAAGTACGGCGACAAGGAGAGCCTGCGCACCGCGGCAACCGCAAAGACGGCAACGCATCTTTTGAAGATGGCCTATGTGATCGGTTTTGTCAAGACCCAGCTCCGCGAGAACCGCTCCTCAACATTAAGAGAAATGTATTACATCTCCGAGGGCTGGAAACGCGCGAAGTTCGGGGCGCAGGACGAGAGTAACTTCCTTGTGGAGGATCTCGAAATTATTTCCGATGTCCCGCGCGAGGGCTTCCACCTCCGGCCCGAAGAGAACGGGGCAAGCGTGTACGGCCCGATGCGGATCCGGGAGCCGACCCGGCGCGGCCCGAAACTGATCCACTGCCAGGACGATGTGGGCGAAGCGGGGTACTCCATCCCGAACAATGTGGAGAACCTCGAACTCGTGGACCACGATGCGAAATTTCTGATTGCCATGGAAACGGGCGGTATGTACGACCGGCTGATCGAGAACGGTTTTGACGAGGAGTACAACGCGATCCTCCTCCACTTGAAGGGCCAGCCGGCCCGGTCGTCACGGAGGCTGCTCAACCGGATCAGCCAGACCTGGAACCTGCCCATTCTCGTCTTTACCGATGGCGACCCGTGGTCGTACCGGATTTATGCGTCCGTGGCGTACGGGGCAATCAAGAGCGCCCACCTGTCCGAGCTGCTTGCAACCCCGAAGGCGCAGTTCTTGGGGCTTCAGCCAAGCGATATCCGGGACTACAACCTGCCGTCAGACAAGTTGTCGGATAAGGACGTTGAGGCACTGAACGCGGAGCTGACCGATCCCCGGTTTGCAACGGAATACTGGAAGAAGCAGATCAATTTACAGCTGGAGCTGGGACTGAAATCGGAACAGCAGGCGTTTGCGGCGAGGGGGCTCGATTTTGTGACGAAGAAGTATCTGCCGGCGAGGTTAAGTGAGATGGGGGTGATCTGACATGAAAATAGGAGAGATGTATACCGATGGGCAATATCTCAAGCATAATCCGACATGGGATGCAGATGATGCTGCCTGGAAGGCAGATCAGATATTTGCCCTGATCCAAAAACACGGACTGCGGCCGGTGTCGGTCTGCGAAGTGGGGTGCGGGTCGGGAGAAATTCTCAGGCAGCTCCAGCTGAAAATGGATAAGAACTGCACATTTACCGGATATGAAGTATCTCCTCAGGCAATAGAACTGGCAAACCAGCGTTCCAACGAGAGACTTACCTTCAGGCTGCAGGATATCAGCGAAAAGTGCGAATCAGCGTACGATCTCATCCTTTTGATCGACCTTATCGAACATCTTGAAGATTATTTTGAATTTTTACGGATCCTCAAGGAGAAGAGCCCGTATAAAATCCTGCATATCCCTCTCGAAATGTTTGTCATGGCGGTCCTGTATCCGCGGTTTCATCAGGGCCAGCGGGAGAAAGTAGGTCATCTTCATTATTTTTCAAAAGATACCGCTCTCCAGATGATCAGGGACCTGGGATATGAGATCGTGGATTTCACGTATACGAAGGGCTATTCCCTGCCTCATCACACAAATGGTATAAAAGACAAAATACTGGGAATACCCCGCAGGCTGCTTTATCCGGTTATGCCGGATCTTACCGTACGGATGTTTGGCGGGTATTCGCTTCTCGTGCTGGTGAAATAAGATGATTGTCGGCTGCACAGGATCTCAGCAATCCCTCCACTGCCCGTGAGAGAAAAAAATGCCTGCGTACACCCTGGGGCTCTTTGCAAATATGTACCCTGCGTTCGAAGGAGATTACCGGGGAGTATTTATCCGGCAGATGGTACAGGACCTTGAAAGCCGCGGGGTCATGGTAAAAAAGGCGGTAAAGACGTCTCCCTCGGTTCTCGGGTATTTTCCGTTTTTCTCTCGATCCGTTTCCCTGGTTCGCGACAGGGATCTCGATCTGATGCAGGCAGAGTATATTCCTCACAGCAGCATTATCCCGGTGTATCTCAAACGGAGGGAAGTCCCCCTTATTCTCAAATTCCACGGGGATGATGCCCGCATTTTTCCGTTCAGGAACCGGTTTACCCTGTCCCTGACAAAGCTCATGCTCAAAAATGCCTCCCATACCATAACTTCAAGCGAGGAAATACGCCGGATACTGATCGGGATTGGGGCATGTCCGGACAGGGTCAGTACAATTCATTCCGGAGTTGACACGCGGTTCTTTGTGAAAAAAGACAAAGGAGATTCCCGCAGACTCCTGGGTCTGCCGGTTTCTGATACGATCTTTCTCTTTGTCGGCCGGCTTCACCCCTGGAAAGGCGTACCGGAATTAATCGAGGTCGCAAGGGCATGTCCTCAGTACCATTTTGTTTTTCTCGGACCCGGGACAGTACCGGATCATCCCGGTAACTGCCTGTTTTTCGGAACAAAGCCGCACAACGAGATTCGTACATGGATGAATGCGGCGGACTGTTTTGTTCTCCCGACGCACACAGAGGCGATTCCGACATCAGTCATGGAGGCATTCGCCTGCGGACTCCCTGCAATTACCACGGATATCGGCGGGTGCCCGGAGATTGTAACAGAAAATGAAAACGGTCTCCTTGTTCCGGTCGGGAATATTCAGGCACTCCTTGCTGCCGTGGACCGGATGGGCCGGCATGAGGCAGAACGGGAACAGATGGGAGAGAATGCACGAAAAACCGTTCGCGAACGGTTCGATCAAAGGATGATGACCGATCGCCTGATTGAGGTCCATAAGGAAGTGATGGGGCAGTCGCACCGGGAGTTTTAAAAAAAAATAGCGTGTCATTCCAGACCGTTCAGGAGTGCCAAAAATTTTTCCCGGGCATACCGGGAATCGAACTCTGTTGCTGCCAGCTGTTTTGCATGCATCGTGATATCCTGCGAGAGCCGGTCATCGGATAACAGACGTGTAATAGCCCGGGAAAGCGGGAGCGGGTCATCATCGCTGACAACAAGACCGCACTGGTTCTGAGCGAAAAACCATGCAACAAAGGAATCTTTTGGGGCGTGAACGAGTACCGGAGTACCTGCTGCAAGGTATTCCCCCATTTTTCCCGGGGCTGAGGTCCGGATAATATCCGGGTATTCGGATTTGAATGCAAGCGGAAGGAAGAGCAGGTCAGCACCCCGCTGTATATCCGGCATCTCTGAGTTGGGGAGGTGTTTATGGACTACCACCGGCCCGGAGATCCCATTGGTTTCAAGATTCGAATCGGATTGGGGCGTATAGATGTGAAGCGTTAATCCGGGGATTTGTGTCAGTTTTATCGCAGCAATCAGATTCCGGAATGCACTGTAGTGGGCTTCGTATACCGCCCCGGTATAGACAATCTTTTTACCTGCAGGATCCTTTCGGAGGGATTCCTCGTGGATGTTTTTATGGTACTCCGTACTGTCGAACGGATTGTGAATAACCGTGGCAGGTACGCCATATCTCTTTCGGTATTCTTTTTGGAGGCATTCATTTGGGACGATGACCTGTGCCGCCCCTTTTAGTATCGCCGTTTCCTGCTCATCGGCAAACGACCGCAGCACCGGATCGGTCCACTGACAGGAATAATAATCGAACGCATACAAGACAAAGGGTACACTGAGTTTCCTGCTTGCCAAAAACGCTGCAGACGGATCCAGAAGATCCCCGGTACAACCGATAACCGCGGCACACCGTTCTTTTTTCAGTATCCGCACGTACTGGCAGGTCCGGATTTTACAAAGGAGCGTCAGCAGCCCGGTGAACCGCAGTTTCGCTGCAAGAGCAACCAGCGCCCGGACAATCTGATAATCCGGATGGATAAAATACTCGTGTGCCAAAAGCTGGCCCGAACAGTTGCCAAGTCTCTTGTACAGATGAAAATTTTTCAGGGTGATGAGACAATAGTGTGCCGGATCGAATGCTTTGAGCAGATGGTACACCACCATGGACTGTCCCGATTGGGATGGGGGAAGACCCAGGGAAATAAATGCAAATTTTTTCATGGAGGCCCCATGTTTTTTTCAGGAACTTACGGGGACTCTCTGGCTGGTACCATGGTACGAAAGAAGGATCTTCAGGACCGTGTCACTGACATGCTCTTCAAGGTATTCCCGGGGCGGGGTCCAGGTGGGAGGGCTGTTCATGACCAGCTTGACGCACCGCAGAATTGTCTCCTGATCCGCACCCGAGAGCAGGTTGCTGCCGCACTCGAGCGTTTCCGGCCGCTCGGTCACATCGCGGATCGTGACGCTCGGGACATGGAATATGCAGCACTCTTCCTGGACCGTTCCGCTGTCACTTAAAACACAGCGGGCGTCCTGTTCAAGCCGGATAAAATCAAAAAAGCCGAATGGTTCGTGAAAACGGATAACCTCAGAATCAATCGCGATATTAAAACAACGGATCTTATCGCGGGTCCGGGGATGCAGACTGCAGATAACCGGGATATCGTACTGTTTTCCAAGAACCGTCAGCGCCGAAATGAATTCATGCAGCCGGTCCGGGAGATCCACATTTTCGGAGCGGTGCAGGGTTACAAGAAAGTACCGGTTCTTTTTGATATTGAGGCGGTTAAGTATATCCGAGCGTTCGATTTGACCGGAATAATGCCTGATCACCTCAAGGATAGGATTCCCCGTTACGAGGATTCTCTCAGGGGGGATTCCCTCCCGTATCAGGTTTGACCTGCTGCGTTCGGTATAGGGCATCAGGACATCGCTGGTGTGATCGATGATCCTGCGGTTCACTTCCTCGGGAACCCGGTCGTCATAGCACCGGTTTCCCGCTTCCATATGAAAGACGGGGATTCTCCGGCGTTTCGCAATGATTGCCGAAAGGCTGCTGTTTGTGTCCCCGAGAAGAAGGATACGATCGGGTTGTTCTTTGCAGATGACCTCTTCGGTCCGGATCAGGATTTGCGCGATCTGCTCTCCGACCGTTGCGCCCCGGGTATCCAGGATATAATCCGGGGCCCTGATCTGAAGCTCTTCAAAAAAAACATCTTTTAAATTTTTATCAAAATTCTGGCCAGTATGAACCAGAACATGGGAACACTGTGCATCGAGTTTTTCGATAATCCGGCTCAGACGAATGAGTTCGGGGCGGGTTCCCAGAATCGTCATTATCTTCATCTGAGCAATTCCCCGCCGTTGGTATTGTGATCCCTGACCATCAGGTCATATTTTTCCAGGATGCTCTGAAGCTCCCCGAGTCCCATAACATTGTCTTTTGATGAGAACTCATGGCCCAGCACAACGCTTTTCTCATCCTCCTCGCAAAGCTCGGGAAGGATGGGCCGGATAACATAGTAGTCCCCACGGTCAACGGTACGGTTTGCTTCTTCCTCCGAGACAAGAATTTCATGGATCTTCTCTCCCGGGCGGATGCCGGTGATCACTGTTTTAATTTTCCGGTCTCCGATAAGGAGACGCGCAATCTCCGTCACTTTTGAAGAAGGCACCCGGGGGATATAGGTCTCTCCGCGTTTTGCACCCTTTAACGCTGCAAAGATAGTATCCACCGCCTGATCCAGGCTCAATAAAAACCGGGTCATATCTGCTGTTGTAATGGTTACCGGTCCGCCAGCACGGATCTGTTCATGGAACAGGGGTATGACCGATCCCCGGGAAGCCAGTACGTTCCCGTACCTTACGCAGATAAACCGGGTACGGGGACAATCCAGGTTGGCGGTGATAAAAATCCGTTCCTGGAGGGCTTTGGTCATGCCCATGACGTTTACCGGCTTACAGGCCTTATCCGTGGATATCCCGATTACCGTTTCTACCGGAAGCTTCAGTTCTCGAATTGCACGGACGATATTTTCCGGTCCGGAAATGTTGGTCTTTACTGCTTCGTAGGGAAAGTATTCACAGGAAGGGACCTGTTTCAACGCCGCAGCGTTAAAGACGACGTCGACGCCCTGAAGGGCAGAACCAACACTGTGGAAATCCCGCACATCACCGATACGGAATTCAAGAAGGCGTTTGAAGTTGTTGTAAATGATCTCATCGGTCGAAGCCTTGCTGTTGAGATACGATAATCTCATTTCATGTTGTTTTGCTTCATCGCGGGAAAGAACGATGATCTTTCGCGGGGTTCCCATTTCTCCTGCGAGAAGACGCCGAATCAACACTTTACCTAATGAGCCTGTTCCGCCGGTGACAAGAATTGTTTTATTGGTGAGCATGATATTCCCTGATTGCTGCATAAGGTGTTGGATCCTGATGCATCTGTTCTATCATATATTCCCATGATGGAATCTTAATGTTTGTTTGTTTTTTGAATTTTTCCGGGTTCAGGCTTTTATCATTGACCACAGTTTCATCAGGTTCGATCAAGATTTTCATACGGTAGGTTTTTTTCACCAGGACAAGGAGACTGTACTTGCTGATCGGTTCCGATGCTACCTGATAGACCCCGTCAAGGGTGGGATACCCGGTAATAATCTGGTCGATGATTTCAGACAGCGCCTGTGTGGTAAGACCGGAGAAAACCGCATTTTTATATCCTGATACCGTGGACCCTTCGTGATCCATAAACCATTCGATGAGCCCGTGAGATGAGTCGAGTTCACGCCCGATAATGGATGTGCGAATCGTCAGGGTGCCCGGATACGAGACTTCCCCGAGGTATTTTGTTTTGCCGTACAGGTCTTCAGCATCAGAAGGGTCATCCTCGCGGTAATGCCCTTTCCGTCCGGAAAAAACACAATCTGTGCTCACATGGATCAGCCGGATATTTTTCTGCCTGCATATGCGGGCAAGCTGGTGCGGGAAAAGCGCATTGATGGCAATACTCTCCAGGGGGTCCTGTGCAGCCGGGAGCTGTTTTACGATCCCGATACAGTTGACAACCACATCGGGTTTTACCGAATCGATGGCATCGTGGATCGTTTCTATATTCTCCGCACTGGTATTTCCGATGATATTCATCTTTGTAAAAAGAGGATGATCTGTATAATTGGATAAATTCCCACGAACAGTTCCGACGACGGCATGTTTCCACGAAAGAACCTGTATTAATTTATGGCCAAGCATCCCGGTAGCTCCAAGAACAAGCACCCGCATAATAGTTCTACGTTTTTAGTTTCCACTCTATATGATGTTACTGATGAGATACTTTCGCAATAAATTCATTAAACTTCTCTATATATTCAGGAACATTGGAATAATAGATCCGTTCAGTGATTTTTTGTCGGGCACGATGATGAATCACCCGGGTGAGAGCAGATGTATTTTTTGGCTGATAAAAATGGATTTTTTCACGGAACTTTTCAAATTCAAAAAATGTTCCTGTTTCTGAGCCCGGTATAATGACATGACAACCAGAGTATAATCCTTCATAGATCGTTCTCCCAATGCACTGGTGCGGATCCCCTCGGATAATATAATCGCTGATATCGTAAATGAGCTGTATATCGCTCTCGTTTCCGTAGAATACAATGCGTTTATCATCACCGGCAACGGATTTGCACCGACTAAGGTATCCCTTTTCCCCACTCCCGACAATAAGGAGAATGATGTTGTCATCAGGTACTTTCCGGAATGATTCAATAACAAAATCGACACCTTTAATTTCTTCAATCCTGCCAATGATAGAAAAAACCGTTTTGTGTACTTGGTCAATGTTGGGACGTAGTGCATAGGGGACATTTTCAATCCGGCGGTGCATCCAGAACGGATTGTTGAGGAGAATCGCATTCCCAAGATGAAGGTGTTCAAAGGGTTTTGCTGTCGCAGCATCAATGAAAATAACCCCACGTGCAATTTTAAGGGATTCAAACACAGCATCGTTCGAATTATCGAAAATTTCTCTGATGTGAATGAGCGTACAGGGAGATTTGCGAACAAGATGGTGAAGGGTAAGGCTGCTAAGATAAATATAATCGTAATGACCTTCATCAATAATACGCTGGATTTTCTTGGCATCCAGCCATTCAAAAAATCTTTTAATGACTGCCCGGATATGAAACGATATAGTGTCCGGTTTACCGAAATAACAATAATCAAGGGGAAGGCAGAGCTGGTAAAAATTACCTATTTTATTCCGGTAATTATCCATAACCCATGAGATATTTGGATCGGAGCCCACGAGTTTTCTTGTTATCATTAAATCAATTTCTGTACCGGATGCATTCTCAATGTACGTCTGGAGACTTCGTGATTGGTACGCATACGGGGAGATAAACAACGCTCTCATTTTTCCTCAAGAACTGATATAGCTGTACTACGGTTTAGGACCAATTAAAGAATATCAGCGGGTTTCTCATGCGGTCTTTGCACCATTCCGACACAAAATCTCAAAAATTATCCATAGTATCATGTCGAGAAAGTTCGGGGACTTTTCAATCCGCCAAACAGGCATTATCCGGGAGCAAAATGTCAAACTGTTTCATCCATTGCCCAAAGCAGATGCATCTCCAGATATGGTAACTGAACGGCTCTTGACCGGAAACGATCCGGTCAAATTGCTCAATGATCTGGTCATTCAGGACTCCCTGTGACTGCCCGACAGCCTTGCAGAGCAGATCCCTGAACTCTGCAGATCTCCTTTTCCGGAGCCATTCTTCCTCTGCGGTTACAAAACCCAGTTTATCCCTCCGCAAACGGATTTTTTCCGGTAATATCCCTTTCATCCCCGTTCTCAATACGAGCTTTGTACAGGCATTTTTCAGTTTATAGTCTTCAGGGAGACTGGCAAGAAATACAACAAGCCGGCAATCGAGAAACGGCACTCGTGCCTCTATGGAATGGGCCATGGAATCCCGGTCTTCCCAGTGAAGGAGCATGGGGAGGCTGATACGAAAAATTTCTAGTCTTGAAAGTGCATTGATGTTTTTTACCTGAGGGATGTCAAAATAACGCTGCCCTGAACGTGCCCCAAGAGCATCCTCATTTAGCCAGAACGGATGATATGTCTTTTTTAAGAAATTTTTCCTGACAAAGTCTTTCACTGAATCAGGAATAAAAAGATAGCCTGTTTTTGCAAGGGATCCTGGAACTGAAAGGCCATAATATTTCTCTGCTGAAAACATTTCCCGGAACAGTGTTACAAATTTCCCATGACGGAACAATTCGGCATACCGGTACACGAACGGCCGGTAACCACACAACTGCTCGTCTGCGCCCTGACCATCGAGCATTACTTTGACCTGATTTTTTGCTGCAGATTCAAATACCATCCATTGGGCAAAAATACTCGTGGATCCGAAGGGTTCATCCTGATGCCATACAATATCACCAAGGATCATTAACAGGTTATCCGGATCCGGGTAGGAATAATGTGCATCGATATTTCTTGAGAGAACAACTTCATCAATGAATTCCCGTTCATCAAAACGCCTGATATCTGAACATGCTGAAAAGGTTTTTTGCATCTCCATTTTATTTTCTGTTTTGAGAATATCCTGTACCAAACAAACGATTGAGGACGAATCGAGTCCACCCGAAAGACAGGACCCTACAGAAACATCCGCACGGAGGCGCAGTCGTACTGAGTCACGCATGAGCGAATAAAAATCCTTTGTTGCGTCCCCAAACGTTCCCTCATAGGGCACTGATGACAGTTCATACCACTGGAATACAGGCAATGGTACCGGAATATTACCAATGTTTATTTCAATGGACTGCCCCCCACGAATCTGATAAACACCGGAAAACAGTGTTTCGGGGGTGTGGTCAATAAGGCCCCATACAAGATAATCATATGCGCGCGGACCATTTAACAAGGGCTTCCATCCCGGCAATACCGTGAATTGTTTGATCTCCGATGCAAACGCAAGAAATCCTTCCGGGGAGATCCAATAATATAACGGCTTTACCCCGAATCGATCCCGCGCGGCAAAAAGGGTCCCGGTTTTTTTGTCAAAGATCACAAACGCCCACATACCATTGAATTGTTTCAGACATTCTGCCCCCCACTGTGCATAAGCAGCGAGGATGACCTCGGTATCAGAATCCGAAATGAATCTGTGTCCGAAACTTTCCAATTTTTTTCGAATCTCTCTCCAGTTGTAAATTTCTCCATTGTAAGTGATCCAATACCTATTATTGTCATAACACAAAGGTTGGTGACCTGCCGGGGATAGATCAACAATAGAAAGGCGGCGATGTCCCATTAAAAGTGAGATACCGCATTCTCTGTTACAATCGCTCACCTTCACAGTTGGGGCATAAGGTAAATCTGCCATAAAAACACTTTTTGGTGTGTTTTGGCCGCCATAAACAAATTCCTGAGCATTATTATCAAAAAGTGCAAAACCCTCATCGTCCGGGCCTCGATGTCTGATAATATCAGTCATTAATTGAATCAGACTCGGATGAATCGATTTTTCCTTGAATGCTACCAGAACTGCGATACCACACATAACATCATCAAACGCCGAGGATTCCACTCATAATAACCTGAAGAACCGGGATAACTTCAACGATCATATGCTTTTTTCAATCTGTTACTGCGCAATTAATAAGCCTTGTAACCGGATATGAATACTATCCATGAACGGATGAGATTCATACCGGTATACTATGCTTGCGAGGTTACCTTCGCCATAGGTTATTTTATCAATAATTGATCGAGGGTCAACATTAATCATTCTTTTTCTGCACATTATTACAGATATTAGAATTTTTTGTTTTATGTTGTTTCAATCATATCCAACAGGACTCTGTTTCTTTTCATGATCAGATATTACTGCCAAACGGTATGGATATTTTCCTTTTTATGCAACCAGAATGGGGTATGGTGTATTTAGAGAGCATATCTCAGATATATTATTAAATTTCATATTCCTCGGAAAAATTTTATTACGATCATTTCACCCTTTTTAAACCTGTTATTTCAAGGATAAAGGATTTTATGAGATCAAATATATCATTCGGGATAAGCTTTAGCCGGAATCCGATAAAAATAATCAGGATAAATAAAATGATTTTTACAAGTTCAACCCAGCGGGTGAGATCCAGAGTGTTGATAAAAACGGCAAAAACTGATACTATAATAATAACAACTAACGTCGTACCAAGCCGAGCAACTTCAAGAGGAATAGGATGCAGTTTCTGCGACCAGTAGAGATATATCACAGTTAAACAGGCATAAGAGGCCGTCGTTGCCATAGCTGCACCAATCGCCCCCCACAGAGGAATGAAGAGATAATTCAGACAAATATTGAGTCCAGCGGTAGACCATGTTGCATAAGAAAAAAGGTATGTTTTTTTTTCTAAGGAAATACCAAGTGCAGTAACCTGTGTTGTCCCCGAGAGAACAATTCCTATGGCGAGAATGCTAAGTACGGATGCTGCTGGCCAATAACTTATAGGGGTGGTTATGATTAAAAGTTCCTTTGCAAAGAGGATCAGGCCGGTCCCAAGAACGGCAAGACCAAAAAACCAGACAGAGAATACCTGGCTGACGATTTGACGGTAGTTTGTATTTTCGCGATACAGTTTAATGACAAACGGGCTCCATGCATTCCCGAACGCACTGTTCACGAAGGTGAGTATGACACAGAACGTGAATGCGATACTGTACAGTCCGACCTGCGTAAGATCGGTGAAGCCGGCAAGCATAATTCGATCGATTGAGCCAAATACCCAGTATCCGATCCCGGCAAAGATGAAGGGGTAGCCATATGAGACAAGGCTCTTTGCATAGTGAGAATCAAATGATGGTATGAGATCCTTTCTGATCGCTAAAAGTCCAACCGGCAAAGCGATGATTAGCGCTATAAAACTCCCCAAGTAATAACCGAGCAGCCCCAGCCCGAAAACAACAATGAGGAGGAGCTGAAAGAGGATCCCTGCAATATTCTGCAGGAAAGAGATAATAAAAAATTTTGCTGGTGCGAAATGCAAGCGGAGGGTATCAAGACAGTACTGCCCGATCTGGGCGGGGATATTTATCATCAGTGCAAGAACAAGAAAGACAAGAGGGATCCCATAACTGGCAGACAGGTATTCGCCGAAAAAGAGAAGCGCGATGCAGATGAATGCAGAAAACATAATCGACCATACACTGAGGATCCAGAGGCCGGTACTTATCAGAGCAGGTCTGTCTGCCTCTGGGGTTTCCGGATCAAAATAAAACCGCTGGGCTGCATTGGTCAGCCCAAGATTCAAAACCAAGCCAACAAGTCCTGCAATGGTCCCGATAAGCCCGATGATACCATATTCCGCAACTGAGAATAGATGGGTATAGATCGGAAAGACCGCAAAAGCAATGACTTTGAGGATAAAATCCGAGCCACCATAGAGGATGGTATCTTTTACCAGTGCATCTTTTATCACCGATAGTACTCTCCGGGCAGTTTGTTTTCATGAAGGGGGTGATCAATAACCGACTTTCTACGATTATATTCTGACTTCAGGGGATGATACAAATTCATAAGATCGACATCCTCTCCATGCAGGATCTTCCGGTAGATCGATCCGAACAAATATTGTGCCGTCTCTTCTGAGTGATATTTCTCTACATATTTTCTCCCGGCTCTCCCAAGCTGCTCCCTGAGTTCTGGATGGGTTACAAGGACACGGAGATTTTCCTTCAATGTTTCAGGGGTGGTGGAGAGGATTGGGCACTCGGTTAAATAACCATAAAGGCGGAAAATTCGAGTATAAATCGGGTTTTCCAAATTTGCAAGTACTGGCAATCCGGAAGCCATACCTTCGATACCACTTAATGCATAACCCGAAAAAATAAACTGCTCCGCCAAAATATCCACAGTCTGCATGGTTTCCTGAACCACACAATTAGGCACTTTTTCGCAGAGAACCAACTCAACCTTAAATCCTTCGCGTTTTAGTTCATCAATAGCAGTGACAAGGAACTCAGTCCCTTTGAATCCACGGTGGTTTGGAGTATGTAAAATTTTTACAAGACCGGTCCGTCCATCATTACCCGAATATTCTTTTTTGGGTTGCCAAATATGGGTATCAACCGTGATTGTCTGAGGAATTGGTACATCCCATCTTCCGATGCCATCAAACATGACCCCATTAATTATAATATCTGCATTCCGTACCCAATACATGACATGTTCCACAATTACCGCCTCGTTCCTTGCGGCATCGGGATACGACAATAGCAACGCATGCCTCAATGTCGTATCCATTACTTTTGAATACATGTATGCATCTTCCCCATACGGGATGACAAGGCTTTTTATTCCTGCTAGTTTGAGAAGATAAGCCTCAAATTTCCAACAGGATGTGCGTCCCAAGGGCCCCCCATAAAAAGATATATGTACAACAGACGCATGCCTTAAAATATAACAAAATGCAAAAAAATATTTTGTCAGTTCCCTGATTGGACCGACACAGAACCGAGGTACGACATCATGAAAATAAAGATCGAAATCACTCTCTTTATTGATGGATAGATACCCCTCCATGAAAGTACATGACCGATACCCAACCCTCTTCATTGCGTCAGACCAGTATTTGTTATTGATAATAGGTACAGGTCCCCAGATGAGTGTATCCCTTCGCTTTGGTGCAAACAGGGTATAGAGGAACAGTACCGGTACGCAAAGGAGATAAAACAGATCAAAGATTGCTCGTTTTAGACAGGGGATTATTGCCATACCGCCTCGTTATATCCACGTCTCAACCTTATGCCCAAAGATAAATACAATGAACAACCGCATCCTTTGTTGGTTTGACCCACCGGCTTTCGCTTTCCTGCAAGTCGCGTCTCATGGCGTAATTCCCTATTACCTGATCCCTGCCATGACCTCGCGCAGCGTTCTCCCTTTGAACACCTTGTCTTTAACGGCATTCAGTTTGTAATACCAATAGGGAAACGATGCCTCACAGACATGACAGATTGAGGCGGGATCCCGTTGCATCCTCGCCGATTGTCTCGGAAATCTGAGCAGAAGATCAGCATATGTTTCAGTACGAAGAGATCCAACCTTTTCCGAGAGTCCCCGCGTAATGCAACAGAAGAAAACATCCCCGTTCGGACCCATGACTAATGCCGGAGATTCGAGCATTTCGCACATTACCCGTCCCCGTTTCCTCTTAAGCGATACACCCCGGGCAATATCCTCGCAATGATTTGTCTCAAAAAAACCACCCATGTTCATAAAACGGATATTCTGTACCCGTGAAAGGACAAACCGGAAGGTCTCAAAATATTCTTCCGTCATGGGGATCTTTGCCCTACCCTGAGCATCCGGGAGATGGAGAAGGAACAGATTAATCGGGAGCTTCGTGATACGATCCGCATCCGCCGGCTTAAGCCCCACAAGAGTACTGGATATCTGGACAGTATACCCCTGATCATGGGCATACTTTATCATATCGGCACATTCCTTGTTTCCGAACGGTTCGCAGAACCCCCCGAAATGTATAATCACATCTTTTGGCACGGTCTTAATCAGATCCCTGAATAATGACAGGGTAAGTGGCGGCACTCCCCGGTATTTTGACGTGATGAGCTCCTGCGGGCAATATTTCACGCAGCGGACTGCACAGCCTATCGTTGTGGTAATTTCAAGAGAGGGTTTTATCATTTTTATCCACCGTCCCATTCTCCTGTAAAGGATGTTCTGGAAAAGATCCGACGAACTTTATGTAGATTATTTCTTAGGTTGTAAGGATAATAAAATATACCGTTAATATTCGGGATATTCTACCCGTATATGGAAAAATAGTAGGGATATCTAAAATTCGAAAGTTCAATTGACAGATAAAATTAACATGAAATATACCCCAGTTTTAAGGTTAGCTCTTATTTATAATTTCCATAATAATAAAATGAGGCATTATTTGGCATTGTGTTGCTATTTTAAGCGATTTTCAGGCACCTTTAATTATTTAAGCGCTTTTTTTTCCAAGTTATCGATCTTCATTATAAGATCCTCAAGACGAGCGCTTATATTCAATCCCAATCTAATTCTAATAGAGGAAATAATATCCGCAGGTTTTTTTCTTCCCATTCCTTTGATCTCAACCTCTTCCAAAATAAGAAAGCCCTCCCCTGTAATTATTCCCACTTCTCCCGTCGCAAGATTCCGATATGCAACTTGCCCCGGAATCCCGAAATATGAAAAATCCGGAATCTCATACCGGGCTTTCCAAACAATTATTTTTTTATAGCCCATAAAAGTATATGCTCCCGAAAAAGGAGACCCTACAGCTCTCACTAACCGATGAATCATTTTTGCCGGTAAACTCCAGTTTATTTCACTATCACAGGGTAATCTGGGATAACACCTGAGGCTATTACAAGGATCATCTGATTGCTGTTGAACCTTTTGAGTACCATTCTCTATATTTTTGATAACCGTACAAAACATATCTGGAACCGATGACTCAAGAAACCGATACACATCGCCGATATAGGTTGTTTCATCAATCGGAAAATTTTTTTGCAATAAAATGGGACCAGCATCCAGTTGATCTACCATATAATGCAAGGTAAGGACTATTTTTCTTTCTCCCGATAGGATTGCCCAGTTTGGGACAGCATTCCCCCGATACCTTGGCAAATCCCCCGCATGTGCATTTATAATTTTTCCACCGAAAATATCGCGGATATCTTTCGGAATAATTGTCAGCCAATTTATACTAACTGCAACCTCCGCCTTACAAGAACGTATAAGGGAATGGATCTGCGGATTTTCCAGATGAATGTCGCAAAAAAAAGGACATTTATATTTTTTCGCAAGCTCTGAAAAATCACTTTCGGTTCGGGTATATTCCGGAACGGCGGGACTGGTCCCTATAAGCACTATTTCGTGACCTGCTCTCTCCAAGGCTTGAATTGAATCATACAGCATTTGTGTACGCCCGAGTGCCGCGATTTTCATAGGGATTCTCCCAGATTGCAGATTTTTCTTGATCCGTTTTTCTGCAGTATCTGAATAATTTCTTCAAACATGGTACGTGTCCCATATCCCATATTAATAAGATGAGGCGAAATATCCTTATATTGTAACTGCTGAAGTTGAGTATGCTGTAACTTTAACATATTGTAAGACTCCATCGTTTTTGAATTAAGAAAGATGTGTACGGGATGAAAATTTATCACTTTTAATCCAGGATGGTTAAATTCAGTTATTGTATTCCAATGTGGGTTACAGGTTAACATTTCGAAATCATCCTCCCAATAATAAGGTATGCGAATTAATTTTTTCTCATAGCAGGGGTATACACATGGCTGGAGGAAGGGATGATGTGGAAGAAAAAGGGAAACATCAAAAACGAGGGGTGTTTTTTTAATTATTGTGCCGATAAGGGAGGATGACTGGACAAGACCATGCGTCCTCATGCTCCGTGCATCTGGAACAATTTGCATGCAATATTGTAAAATCTCTTCCGGTGTCCTACCCTGTGTAGAGCCAGGTAAAAAATTGGGATGGATGCCCAGCTCAAATAAATCCGTATGTTGTCGGAGACGTTCAACCGCAGGGCTGGGATGAGTCACAAACCAAGTTGCACAGACCTGGGATTTTATGAGATAATTAGCAACGGAATCTATTATAAAATCCGGTGCCCAGTCCAAATCGAGAGTTATTACATACTCATCAATCATAAGGACCCTCGTAAATCATCCAGAATGCACAAATTTCATGGCAATTAATGTTGGCCAAGCCATTCGAATGTCTTTCCCAGTCCCTCTACAAGCGGGGTGTCCGGTACTGAACCAAACAGCCGTTTCAATTTTGTTGTATCTGCTTCAAAATTTCCGATCTCCCCGGGACGTGCCGGCAGATAATTAATCTTTGGATTAATATCAAGAATCTTACCGGCAATTTCAACAATCTCCTTTATGGTCGTTCCTTTCCCGGTACCCATGTTTACGATCTCATTTTTTACACTTGTCTTTACCGATTTTACGAAGAATTCGGCAATATCCCCGACATAGATGAAATCACGGGTCTGGGAACCATCACCAAAGACGTTGAAAGAGCCTTCTTTTTTGAGCTTATCGTAGACCATCGGAATAACGGCCCTGCTTTCAGGGTACTGCCAGGGGCCGTAGACATTAAAGAACCGGAATACCAGATAGTCTAGATGATAGAGTTCCTGATAAACCCGCAGGTAATTTTCCAAAGCATACTTTGCAACACCATACGGTGTCTTTGGGGTACAGGGATGGATCTCATCGACGGGATTATATTTTACATCCCCAACAATGGAGGAGGCAGATGAGAAGATTATCTTTTTTACACCGCAATTTCGCCCAGCGTCCATGATATTGAGGGACCCCTCAATATTTATCCGGGCATTGAATCGGGGTTTTTCAATGGAAACCGGCAGGGGACTTGCAGCAAGGTGAATTACCATATCAGAACCCTTCACCACCTGTTCGACCTGATCATAATCGAGAAGATCAGCTTTCATAAATTCGGTTCGGATGGCATCGCTCTGCCGAATATCTGAGGCAATAACCTCTATGCCCGCCTTTGAAAGGGATTCGACGACGTTGATGCCAACAAAGCCGGATGCACCAAATACTGCGACCTTCATGTTCATTCACCGTAATACCGGAGAAGATCCCGTATTGAATTAACAACATACTCCTGGTCCTGATCGGTGAGCTCGTGATGGAGAGGGAGCGTAAGAAGGTGATGGAAGAGCATCTCGGAATTCTTAAGCGTCCCCACTTTTCGGGAGTCCCTATAGCTCGGCTCAAGATGAAGGGCGTATGTGCCTATCTGGGTCTCTATGTTCATATCGGTAAGATCTTTCCTAAGCCGGTCGCGGAGACCGTCCTTTTCTACATAGATACAGTAGGACTGGTAAACATGACGACTGTCCTTCGTCTTTTCCGGAACACGGATCCCTTTTACCTGCCAGAGGAGATCGGTGTACCGTTCCGCCTTCCTGATCCGGTCATCAAGGATACGGGGCAGTTTTCTGAGTTGCTCCAAACCTATGGCGGCGGCAATATTCGACATCTTGTAATTGGTCCCGTGGTAAGTGAACCGCCCGTCTTTGGTCTGGCCGAAGTGCTTGAGCGCAACGGCTTTTTCTGCAAGATCCGGGTCATTTGTCGTCACCATTCCACCTTCCCCCGTGGTGATTATTTTCCGGGGATGGAAACTGAAGGTTGACATTACAGCGATAGACCCAACCTTCTTTTTATTTACTTCTGCACCGGTACTGCATGCGGCATCCTCAAGGACTGGAATCTCATGTTCGGCAGCAATCTTATAGACCTCTGGATCGATCGGGTTTCCACCCCATGAAACCGGGATAATGCATTTTGTCTTTTTCGTTATTGCACCTTCCATGGCTTCAGGGAGGATATTGTACGTCTTAATATCCACATCCACAAGAACAGATTCAGCGCCTGCCATATAGGCACAGTCACCTGTGGCCGGGTGGGTAAAATCAGGGACAATAACTTCATCGCCTTTTTTTACGCCAAGCACCCTCACCGCAAGATCGAGCCCTGTCATGCACGAGGTTACTGCAATTGCATGTTTTGCGTCAACAAAAGATGCAAAGGAATCTTCAAATTCCTTGGTCACCGGTCCTTCGGTCAGATATTTTGATTCGAAGACTTTCTGAACTGCAGAAAGCTCTTCATCACCCACAAATGGGCGCATAAGGAAAATCTTTGGATGAACCATTGTAGTCCATCATTTTTCGTGTTATGATCTAATCAACTTCTCGGTCATTTGTCTCTTTCGGAGTATTTTAACGGGCACACACTTAACGGGGACGGATTCAACCGTATGCAGGATTGTGACTACAAGATATGATGGAAAAACTGCAGACAACATAGGTTGTCACACAACCCCATGAAGTGCTACCGCAAGTTAAACATCCACTACAATGGAAAATATAACGAGAAACAGATCATTTCATGTTGAGCCGCTGAATTGTAGCGAGATGGACGCCATTTCTTCGGGCGGAGTCGAGGAAAGAGTCAATATCGTAATTTTCTTTGATAAATTCAACACCCCCGTAAGTATCGAAAATCGCTGATTGGGCACGGCAGTCACCATTCCGCGGCAGCCCGACTGATCCCGGATTGATTATTTCCTTGGCACCTACCCTTTTATCGAGAGGGTAATGGGTATGCCCCAAGAAAAAATAGTCCGAACCGACATTTAAAAACTCTCCAAAGGCCGCATAATCCGGGTAAATATACCCCGACAATGGATCCCAAGGGCTTCCATGGAATAACGAGATCTTCCGTCCTTCGATGGTCATATCGAGGGTTTCCGGGAGGGCTGACATCCAGGATAGTACTTGTGACGAAATCGCATCCCTTACATAGCCAAGATTATAGATCGTCTCCCGATCCGGCGAATATGACCTTTCCCCAAGGAGATACGCTTCGTGATTCCCCCGAATTACCGGGATCTTCAGTGCCTTGATCCTGTCAAGGACCTCCAGGGACTGGTGAAAATATCCGACCATATCGCCAAGGCATACAATGTTGTCAACCTTCTTTTGATAAAACGCATTAAGAATTGCCATTAATGCGCTGTCATTTCCATGGATATCTGATATTATCCCGATTCTCATCTTAATCGGTCGGCTGCTAATTTCTGGTACTCACAAATACAGTCAAGAAGACCGTCAGGCAATGAGAATTCCGGAGTAAAACCAAGTTCCTTTTGGGCTTTCGATACATCGATTGAAACTTTCACCTTTTCCTGGGGATCTTCACTCCCGGAATAGACAATCCGGGATTTTGAACATGTGAGCGAGATGGTAAGTTCTGCCAGTTCCCTCATGGTTACGGTTTTCCCGCTGGCAATATTATAAATACCCAATTTTTGTTTTTGATATGCCAGCCAGAAGGCTCGTGCAACATCCTTAACGTAAAGAAAATCCTGTTCGCGGATCCCTTTACCATGCAATAGAAGCTCTTCTCCGGCCAAGGCATGTTCCATGAAAATGTTGGTCACAGTTTTTATACGATTATTAACACCATAAGGTGCATTTATTCTCATAATTGTTAATGGTAATTTATTCGTTTGAAATTCCATATAAAATAAAAGTTCTCCAACAAATTTAGAGAAGGAATAAAGATTTTTTGGCATAATCACTGTCATTTCTGACCAAGGAATAGGTGTTATCGGGGAATATATTGAACAGGTAGAAGCATAAATTAAATGAAATTTTTTTTCTTTCCATACTTCAAATATTGATTTATGCATTTTGAGATTATCATCGAATAACTTCCAATCCGCATTTTCAAATGATTTGGGAATAATCGATGAAAGATAGATAAGTGCGTCAAGTTTTTTTTCAGAGATCCAATCATTTACGGCTTGACTTTTTGTAACGTCAATAGAATCACACTTAATCCCATGAATTTTTCCACCATTCTTTGAACATAAATAGAGGGGGACGCCCATTTTTTGGAATTTTAGTGTTATTTCCGATCCGACAAAGCCGGTGGCCCCGACTATCGCCACACCATTCATTTTCTCCATAAAAACATCAACTACCCTGATCGTTCAACATGTATCACAAATTTATACAATCTATAGATATATCTTCCCAGAGCAAAACTTTCGAATCAATTCCAGATCGCACAATTTCATCTTTAATTTTTTCTCCAAAAGAATGCGAAAATATAATAATAATATCAGGGGGATTAAGGATCAAATCATAACGATTTTCGATACCGATATTTATTCCAGGATAATATGTTTGATAAAGAGAGGGGTTATCATCAAAAAATCTTAAGTGAGGTAAATTATTTTGACGAATCAATAAAGAAAGTACATTGATCAATCTTCCGGGAACATAAACTCCCAAAGTATTTTTTGCTGCAGCGGCCGATTCAAGAAAATTTTTCAAGTTTTTAAAACTTTTTTGAAACTTAATTTTAAATGATTCGGCAATCTCTATCTGATCTTGTAATAAAACGGGAATAGGTTTAACAAAATCAGAAGCTGGGGTAGATACTGCATATATGATATCAGCAAAAGGTGATCTTTTTAAATTTAGCAGAGATTGACTCGCCTGAACTATAGTGTTTTTCAACGTATCTGGAGAGAAATAACACCAATGTTCATGTAAAATAAAAGAGATGTCTCCTGATTGAATATACGGTTCACAATTAGGGACGGATATAACAATTATTCCATTAGGCGTTAAGTAGTCCGATACCGATTTGAGGATTTGGACTGGCGTTTCCATATGCTCAAGAAAAGCATACATAATAACGACATCAAATTTTCCCGATATTTTTGTTGAAGGAAAAAAGTCTTGAACAACAGGAATATGAAAGCGTCGCGCCCCTTCCTGGCCCTGATCCCCAGGCTCTATCCCCAAAACCTCTGCACCGCGCTGTTTGAGCAGGGACAGAAGATATCCTGTACCGCATCCGATTTCAAGGATCTTTAATCCTTCGAAAACATCACGCTGAAGCTGTTCAGTTAAAAACCGGAGAAAGTCCAATGCATACTGCTCACCAATCCCATGATCATCCATCATACCGCTGATCTCAGATCCTTTCGAGTATGCCCGTGACAATATTTGTTCAACATATTCGTTTTTTGACTGGATGAGTGTTCCCGTATTCTTATCAATGTCCAAGGAAAACGGAAGAACGTCCGGGATATCCTCCCCGTTAGTTGGCTCCGATAAAGGTTTATAAACAAAAGGGAGAGATCCGATTTTCCAGGGGTATGATGAGACAACCATAACGCACGCTTCACGGATACCTTTTTTAGCAACTCTCCGGAATCGCCACTTCTTCAAGTCCCCGAAGAATAAGTCCCTTACGAGGGCGGCGCATCGTGGAGATTTCCTCATTCAGGAAATACTTACGAATAAACAAATCCGGTTCATTCACACCGGCCAAGGCCCTCATATATGTTGTTCCCGAGAATCGAGGATTAATTTCAAATGGATAAACTACACCATCTACGTACCTGCATTGGATATTGATGGGGCCAATCGAACCAAGTTTTTTTGCGATCTCAATGCATTGCCGGTTTAGCTGTGGATCAATTACAACTTCTCCTTGAGATATACCTGAAGAAATCGCCAGAACCTGATTTTTATTATGCAAGGAGCGCATTTTAATCCGGTTCGAAAGTCCGCTCATGATAAAACGCCGTATCCCTACAACGGATATAACAGTTTTATCTCTTCCGGATAGGACGCCGACAGTGTATTCATTTTCTGGCGATCCAACATACTCCTGAACGAGGGGTTTTCCACCATATTTTAAAACATAGTTACAGAAAAACTTGAGTTCATCTGCATCCTGCGCAATGAAGGTATTATTCGATCCACCTCCGCCAAGATAGGGTTTGACTACACAGGGGAAGAAATTAATGGTAGAAATATCCTTATCAGATTGCACGGCCACAGTTTTCGGTATAATCACACCGCATTTATCCAGATATTCAAATGTCTCTTTTTTGTTTAAACATAATTTTATTATTGACGGGTCATTAATAGGAAGAAACAAGCCTGCATCATGTATTTTTTCCCGGTTATCTGCCATTGCCTTTAGGTCCGGCTCGGATCCATGAAAAAGAACATCAATTTTTTCAGCTTTACAAATTGATAGTAATTCCGAGAGGTATGAGGGATCTGCTGCCGGGGGAAGAGTATAATGGGCATCAGATTTACAAAAACCCAAGTTGTGCCGGGACATATCGCAACCGCAAATATAGTATGATTTCTCGGAGTGCCGAAGCGCTTTGAGAATTTCCAGCCCATGACTTCCACCACCCACACCAGCTATCAATACACGAATAGATTTTCTGCTCATCGAAAAATCACCTGAATCATTCTCATATATTATTGCCTTTTTTCATTATAATCCATCGTCATGTAAGTTTGTTCAAATCCTGAATCGGGAGCTGTCTGTTATCATCTATATACATCCGATGCCAGATTTCGCAGGTCAGAAGATTCCATAAGACACCGTAATGAAGATTCAATTTCGGATTGGGAACTTCACCAAGAACCCGGTTCACGTAATCCGCATTAATATACCCATATCTCACGAGATTACCTTCAGGTAACATCTGTTGCATGAGCTCTCTTCCTTCATGGAGATAAATATCATATGTTCCGCTGGCAAATCCCTGTTTCTTCTTGCAAAGCACTTCTTTTGGCAGGATGTCTTTCATCGCCATTTTTAAAATATATTTCCCATTGGGATCCTTGATCTTATATTGAGTGGGTATAGTAAAAGCGAAATTTACCAGCTCCTTATCAAGGAACGGTACGCGGCTTTCCAGAGAATTGGCCATATTCATCCGGTCATCCACAAGAAGGAAATCATCAATCATTTTCTCTCGAAAATCGGTAAGCATAAGATTGTCAAGGAAAGGATGACGTTTATTGAAAAACGGCAGATAGATATTACGTATTGGTTCTAGCGCTGATGATAACAATATATGACCATACATTTTCTCTAGATATTCATTATTGAATACTTTATCCTGAGTCTGGGTAATAAGATAAAGTGAGGTGTCATCATTAATGGCCTTAATCATCTCAAGATAATCTAGGTGTTCGTCATCAGTAATATTGCCGAAACGGGACTGGAAGGCAATAAGATCATCGGCAATTTGGGCAATCTTCTGTTTGGTCTCATACATTGTCTGTTTCCGGATATTTTCGATACCATGGACAAAATTATATTTAAAAATATATCCCCCAAATAGTTCATCGGAACCAAGACCCCCAAGAACTGTCTTGACGTGCTTGCCAACCATTTCAGAAATATAATAGGGATACAAGTTCCTCTTCGGCTCGTCCGCATACCAAATCATCTTTGGGTAATCCTTGAGCAAGCGATCTGCAACAACTAATTCCTTATGATCTGTTCCAAAATGATCTGCAACAAGCCGGGCATCCGAAAGCTCGTCATCAGGATGACCAAATCCCATACAAAATGTTTTAAGAGGTTCATCTTTCATTCGGCTTGCAAGAGCAACGATGGAACTGCTGTCAATCCCCCCAGATAATAAAACACCAACAGGAACATCGCTGATGAGATGACGCGCAACGGACTGTTCTAATAGAGAACGCAAGGATTTTATATAATAATCTTCAGTATACTGACTTGGACATACTGTCGGTTCCCAATATTGTTTTATTGTAACTCGACCATCCTTAACAAGGAGGAAACGCCCCGGCAATAAACGCTTAATCCCCTTAAACATGGTCCGTTCCCCGGGGATATACCTTAAATTGATAATATAATGAAGGGCTTGAGAATCCATTTCGCGTTTTATACGTTTATATTGTAAAAGTGCCTTGATTTCAGAGGCAAACAGGAATGTTCCATCGTTTAAAAAGGTATAATGCAAAGGTTTGATACCGCAACGATCACGTGCAATGAATAGTATTTTTTCTTTCGAATCATAAAGTGCAAATGCAAACATCCCATTAAAAAACTTGACGCAATCATATCCATACTCTTCATATGCGTGGACTAGTGTTTCTGTATCAGACACTGTTGAAAAATGATGTCCTTTTAATTCAAGTTCCTGACGAAGTTCCAAGTAGTTATAAATCTCACCGTTGAATACTACAACGATAGAGCCATCTTCATTATAAATAGGTTGATTTCCAGTCTGAAGATCAATAATACTAAGCCGACGGTGACCAAGCGTGATGTCCTTATTTGTATAATACCCTTCACCATCTGGGCCGCGGTGTGCTATGATATCGCACATTTTTCTGGCAAGGGATTGATCCTCAAAATTAAATCCAACAATGCCGCACATTTGTATGGATTTATTTTCAATTGAGGTTTACTTATATTCATCTATTATACGCAGATCGCCTCGAATACTACATATTTCTGGAATGAACGAGGCAAATTATTTTACATACCTTCCCACAACATTGGTTTTAAAAAGAAAAAAGCAAGGATAAAATTCTTAAAGCCCCAGCCGTGATTTGAACACGGGACCTGCTGATTACAAGTCAGCCGCTCTGCCAGCTAAGCCACTGAGGCGCCATATACAATACGCATTTACGGATAAAAAAGATGGTGCCGGGATATCCCCGATAACCTCCCGTTCCAATCCAAACACATTATACGCAAGGGGGGCTGAAGTACTTTTGAACAACTAATGGCGCAGCTGACCGTGGATATAGGGGGACGGGCGGGCCTTGACTGCCGGGGCTTCTGCGAATACTGCTACTTCAAGCACGTAAAGTCCACCCGCGCATTCGGCTGCCGCTACTGCCTGCCCTTTAAGGTCGGCTGTGATTACTGCACCCGCGGTGTCCGGGAGGAATACTCCGGCTTCAAGGACCTGCGGACAATCGCAGATGAAACGCTTGTTGCCCTTAACGCGAAGACCAGCGACCTCGACCGGATCACCATCAGCGGCGGCGGCGACCCCAGCTGCTATCCGCAGTTTACCGACCTTGTCGAGCTGCTCGGCTCAACGGAGGTCCCGCTCCATATCGGGTACACGAGCGGCAAGGGCTGGGACGATCCTAAAACAGGCGATCTCCTTATCGATAACGGCCTTTCCGAGTGCTCGTTTACGGTCTTTGCATCCGATCCGGCGCTGCGCAAAAAATGGATGCACGACCCGACACCGGAGGCATCGCTTGCGGTGTTCGAACGGCTCTGCAGCGGAGCCGACGTCTATGCGGCAGCGGTCGTTATACCCGGGGTAAATGACGGGAAGGTTCTCGAAGAGACCTGTGCATGGCTTGAAGAGCGCGGTGCCAAGGGCCTTATCCTCATGCGGTTTGCCAACACCACTGAACAGGGGCTTATCTTAGAAAATGCACCCCTCAAAAAGGGCCAGGCAGTCCAGTCCGTTGAATCCTTCCGCGATATGGTGACAGATCTCTCCAGCCGGTTCAAGATGAAGATCTCCGGCACTCCTCTCTGGGACCCGGATATCGGATCGCCCTTTGCAATCCTGCACGAGCCGGCACTCCTCAAAAAACTCCCCCGAGTCCAGCACCGCGCATCGGTTATCACGGGATCGGTCGCCTCGCCCTTTATCGATGAGATACTCAGGGCACGCGGCGCCAGGGTCCCGGTAATTCCGGTGAGAAAAGAGATCGCCTGCCTTATCACGATGGACGATCTGGAGACTTTGGACCCGGCGTCCCTTGAAAAGACCGTCATTATCCCGGGCCGCGCATTTGTCCATGATGTAAAAACGCAGGAACTCCTTTCCCGGGACGGGACAGCGCGGGAAGTAATCCGCGGGCCGGACCAGCTCACAGCCGATGCCGAAACAAGTATGGGAATGACCCGGAACGAAGTGCTGGAAATCGAGATGGAAGGATTTTCTGCCTTGATCCAGCAGATCAACCTGTACGGAAAATAAGTCCTGTCGAAATTATAGGGTATGGCGGGCACATCACAAGATACGTCCCAACGGGTTGCCTGAAAATGTGGAGGTAACCCCGATCGATCTCCCACATCGATCGGTCCGATCATTTTTTTTCAATCCGATACATGGGGGCCGGGGGGGCTACCCACGATCCCTGATGGGAAGGGGGTGGCCCCGACCACTGATCGGGATCGGTCGGTCCGGCCGATCAGTGAGTACGATCGGACCGACCATGCTCTTTCGTCTGAACCTTCAGGGGAAATGGTGGTGGCGGAACTGGAAAAAATGAGGCAGCCCCGACCGATCTCTGCGATCGATCGGTCCGACCAATTTTTTTTTAGACCGGCACGTGAGGGTTGGGGGGCGACCTGTTTTTTTAAAGGCCGGGGCAATCGGTGGATCTCTTTTGGAATGTCTGACGATTAAGAGAATTTTTTCCCGGACCGGTATAACAGGCACCAAGATTTTTTTTATTGGAACAACTGGTTTCCTGCGGGAGATTCTACAGCGAAAAAAATTCCCGGGTTTCGTTCTAGAACGCGGACCCGCCCTAAAGGTACCAAAAAGTATTGCTCCAGACAACAGGAGAATTGTAACAAACCAGACGATCCGGCATACCCGGATAACAGGGATATCGGGAACGTTTTAAAAAAAGGAAAAATGATAAGAGGTTCTGACTATTCAGGCCAGTGCTGTCGTGATACCGACAATACCGGACTGGATGATGAGGGCCACTGCAATGATGACACCGGCCATTTCCAGCGCAACTGCAACATTGCCCTTCTTGAGCTCTTCAAATTCCTCGACACCCTTGGTGAGTTTGTCGAGAATGTTTAATGCAAGGTAGATCGCGCCGATTGCCAGCAGGACACCGAGAATGAGCTGGATGATCGCAACGGTAATGGCGATCAGACCATCAACGGAGGTCAGGCCAAGCGCAGATGCCTTGCCGATACCAACCGAGATCCCGGCTACACCGGACTGGACAACGACTGCAATTGCAACAAAGATCGCAGCAACGATAATACCGAACGCAACATTGCCCTTTGCAAGTTCCTTCTGCTCGTCAACGTCCTTGGTGATCTTGCCAAAGACCGAGAAGCCGATGTACAGTGCAACCACTGCAAGGATAACTGCAATGATTAACTGGATAATGCCAACAATTGCATTTACAAGAATCATCATGTCACCTCATGTTTTAGTATTCTTGTGCGCTGAACGGGCACATAAAGATATCCCCGGGTACCGGCCAATCGCCCGACAAATAGGTGGCAAAACGGCATTCCGGGTAAGCATTCTCTTTTAACCGGGAGAAGTATCCGCTAAAAAAGCAAAAACAAAACTGATGTTTATGCTGCGAGTGGGTTACGATCCCACGATCTCCAGATATCCCAAGGCCCTCTGGCACAGGCAGTCTGTGCCGAACAAACCCTATGAGTCTGGCGCCCTAACCAGCTAGGCCACCGCAGCACGAAAGTGCATAATTACAACACCGTAAAAACTCTTAAAGGTTCTGATACAGAAGAATTGTGGTTTTTTCTATCTTCAGCCTTTTTTCTGCTGGAGATAGACATTGACTGCAGCGGTAATCGCTGCGACCTTGTTCCCTTCATGGGAGAACGAACCGGCGAGCGTCTGCATCCGCGCTTCCTCGTCGAGTTTGTACTGTTCGAGGGTTTTTACGATATGCTCCTCCTGGAGGAAGTGCGTATGAGTGTTGCCCTCGATAAACTGCGGGTTGTTCATGATCGCATAATGGAGCGGGAGTGTGGTCTTGATCCCGAGGATGATGTACTCTGAAATCGCGCGGCGCATCCTCATGATCGCTTCGCGCCGGGTGCTGTCCCATGCACAGAGCTTTGCAATCATGGAGTCGTAGTTGGGCGGGATGGTGTAACCCATGTGGATCCCGCTGTCGACGCGGATACCAGGGCCACCCGGGGAGCGGTACCGGGTAATCCTGCCGGGATCCGCTGCGAAATTGTTCAAGGGGTCTTCCGCGTTGATCCGGCACTCGATCGCATGGCCGCGGATCGAGACATCCTCCTGGTCAAAGGGCAGCGTTTCCCCGGCAGCAATTGCAATCTGCTGCTTGACGAGGTCGATGCCGGTGATAAATTCCGTTATGGTATGCTCGACCTGAAGCCGGGTGTTCATCTCCATGAAATAGAAGTTCCCGTGGCTGTACAGGAACTCGACCGAACCGGCGTTCGTGTAGTCGGAGGCTTCCGCAACTTTAAGCGCCGCAGCGGACATACGCGCCCGAAGCTCATCGGTCATGATTGCCGAAGGGGCTTCCTCAACCAGTTTCTGGTGCCTGCGCTGGATGGAGCACTCGCGGTCGTAGAGGTGGACTGCGTGCCCGTGTTCGTCGGCAAGGACCTGGAACTCGATATGCCGGGGCTTGACGAGATACTTCTCGATAAAGACCGTGGGGTCGCCGAATGCGGACTTGGCGATCCGCATGCTGCCCGTGATCGCCTCTTCGAGTGCAGTCTCATCGTTGACGATCTGCATTCCGATCCCGCCACCCCCGGCGCTTGCCTTGACGATCACCGGGTAGCCGATCTCTGCTGCCACTTTCTTTGCCGTATCGATATCGCGGATGCCGTCATCGGTCCCGGGAAGAACGGGCACGCCGGCCTTCTTCATCATCTGCTTGCTGCCGATCTTGGAGCCCATTGCCTGGATGGTCTTTGATTTTGGACCGATGAACGTCACACCTTCATCGGCGCAGAGCTTTGCAAACCGGTAGTTTTCGGCCAAAAACCCGTACCCCGGGTGAATTGCCTCGGCACCGCTCTTTTTTGCGATATCGACAATCCGCTCCATGTTGAGGTAGCTTTTCGAAGGGTGCGCTTCACCGACAGCAAATGCCTCGTCGGCATACTTGACATGGAGGGCGTTCTTGTCCACTTCAGAATAGATAGCGACCGTATCGATATCGAGTTCCCGGCACGCACGCATGACCCGGATCGCAATCTCGCCACGGTTTGCGATCAGGATCTTTTCAAAAAATTTCATTGGACCACCAGCAGGACATCGCCGTTCTGGACGACATCGCCGGTGTCAACAAAGATCTCGGTGACCCTGCCGTCCACCGGGCTGTGGATGGGGTTTTCCATCTTCATAGCTTCAAGGACGAGAAGCGTGTCGCCTTTTTTCACGGTCGCACCGCGGCTCACCATAACCTGGAGCACCATGCCCTGCATATTACTCCGGATCCCCCCCGCAACATCGCCGCGCGGCGCTTTCTGGGGCGCGACATTTGCGACCTGCACCTTGTTCCCGCCGACAGAAACGATCCGGACCGAGAAGATCTCGCCGTCAACCTCGACTTCCATCTGGTCGGGAACACCACCGGCTGCTGCCGCCTGCGGGGCAGGAGCCTTCTTTGCCGGGATGGGCTCAACCTGGCGCTCGCCCTTCAAAAACGAAGGCGCAATCGCCGGGTACATGATATAGGTGAGGACGTCCTCCTCTTTTTTGACAAGCCCTGCTTTCTCGGCTTCCGCTTTCATACGCTCGTACGAGGGTTCGAGCATATCCGCCGGCCGGCACTCGATCGGCTTCTCGTCGCCGATGATCAGTTTCCGGATCTCCTCGCTGACCGGGGCCGGCGATTTGCCGTACAGACCGCGAACATAGTCCTTGACCTCTTTTGTAACGTTTGTGTACCGCGGCCCGTTCACGAGAACGTTTAAGACTGCCTGCGTGCCCACGATCTGGCTGGTCGGTGTCACGAGTGGCGGGTACCCGAGATCCTTTCGCACACGCGGAACTTCGGCAAATACATCGTCGAGCCGGTTCAGGGCGTCCTGTTCCATGAGCTGCGAGACGAGGTTTGAGATCATCCCGCCGGGCAGCTGGTACAGGAGCACGTTGCTGTCCACGCGCTCGGAGATCGGGTTTACCAGTCCCGCATACTTCTCGCGGATCTGGACACAGACATTTCTTACCGCCCGGAGTTTCAGGAGATCGATCCCGGTATCGCGGGGTGTCCCGACAAGGGCTGCGACGACGCTTTCGGTCGGCGGCTGGGAGGTTCCCATCGAGAACGGCGACATCGCGGTATCGAGGATATCGACACCGGCCTCGATTGCCGCCTGGTAGCTCATCGGTGCAATCCCGCTTGTCGAGTGGCTGTGGAGACAGACCGGGATATCTACCGCTTTTTTGATCCCGCTGATGAGATCGCGGGCTGCTTCCGGCATGATAAGGCCGGCCATATCCTTGATACAAAGGGAATCGCAATCGAGGGCGGCAAGTTCCTTTGCCATCCCGATAAACATCGCGGTGCTGTGGACCGGGCTCGTGGTATAGGAGATCGTACCCTGGAGATGGGCACCGGCTTTCTTGACCCGGTCCATCGAGCGCTTCATGTTCCTGATATCGTTGAGCGCATCGAAAACACGGAAGATATCCACCCCGTTTTTATAGGACGCGTCGACAAACCGGTCGACAACATCGTCAGAATAGTGGCGGTATCCCACCAGGTTCTGGCCACGGAGGAGCATCTGGATCGGGGTGTGTTTCAGCTCTGCTTTTAAATCGCGGAGCCGGTCCCACGGATCATCGTTTAAGAACCGGATGCAGGAATCGAACGTTGCCCCGCCCCATGCCTCGGCAGAAAAAAATCCACAGGTATCTATCTCGCGTGCGAGCGGGATCATATCCTCGGTGCGGAGGCGCGTTGCAATAAGAGACTGGTGAGCATCACGAAGGGTTGTATCGGTGATAAGCACTTTTCCGGTTACGGCTGCACACATGTAATTCCTCGAAAGGGCCTCCGGTATGATAATTAGCCTCTCAAAACTTCACCGGTAAAGTATAAAAAATGCACTTACGGGGATCCATGCGACGAGAAATACGGCTCCTGCGCAGGCTCCGGCAAGGATATCGAAAGACGTTGTACTGAACCGGGGGCAGCAGGTACCCCCATTGCGGTAACCCCGCACTGCAAGAAGTTCAGCCATGTCATCTGCACGCACGAGTGCATCGTGGATCAGGACCCGGCTCGCGGATATGACGGATCGGATGCCCCACGGCTCCTGTTTCTGGGCAGACGCAATCCGGATCCGGGCAAAATCATCCCCGAGCCCTTCGGCGGACTGCATGGCCATGCCTGAAATCATCCCCAGTTCAAAGCCTCTCTTTGGGCCAAGGAGCCAGGTACCAAGAGCGGGAAAATCCCCGGGCGAAGAATCTGCGTACAGCCATGTCCCGACAAGCAGGATCGCCGTCATCCGGATAAGGTACGATAAACCGTCACCTCCCGATAGTACAATGGCAAGAGAGACAAGGCAGAACAAAACAAAAGTGGCAAAGACTGCCATGCGGTGCCGGATGCAGCGCTGCCGTGGGGTAAACGCGAGCCACCAGATAAAGGCCGCCACTGCCCCGCTGATGCTGATGAAGGCAGCGGCCGAGAGGAGGCACGCAGCAAACAGCCTTATTCGTGCGTCCTGCATGCAGCCTCCACAATGGATTCCTGTGTCAGGTCGTCCGGGATGGTTCCTTTCGCGACAAGGCGCCTGAGTAATACCGGTGCATGTTCCCAGGTACGGAGCGCCCCAGGCAGATCCCCGCAGTCAGCAAGGACGCCCCCCCGGATCTCCCAGATCCGATCGGTGTGCGGGAAGATGCTTTGTTCATGCGTGAAAACAACCGTGATACCGGATCGCCTCCTGCCGATCAGGTGCGCGGCCCATTCCTTTCCCGGGCAGTCGAGCGATGAGAATGGCTCATCGAGCAGCAGGAGATCGTAATCCCGGGAGAGAATACAGGCCAGGTGGAGGCGCTTGAGTTCCCCCCTGCTTAAGGAGAGAACGGGACGTTCTGCCGGTACCGCGATACCGGCCGATGCAAGCGTGGTTTCCGGTTCGAGGTTCCACGAGCGGCATTCATCTGTAATAGTGAGGCCGGTGACGTGGAACTCGGGAAACTGGAACGAGAGCATCGCCTGCCCGATCCCTTCCCGGGTAATGGTGCCGCGGTTCGGGGCAGAGAGGCCGGCCATCAGGAGCGCGAGTGTTGACTTCCCGCTGCCCACGTCCCCGCTTACAAGGTGAAGACCTGGGCCAAACGTACCGCTTGCGGCAAGAGACCAGTGCGGACGCGCGAGCGCGACGGAATCGAGCACGAGCTTCACGACCGGCACCTCCACGAAAGAGGGTAAAACGGCGTATCGATAAGATTGGCAAAGACCGTGGTCGGTTCTCCAAAATGTACTACCCGACCCTTTTCGAGAAACACGAGCCGGTCGCTATTTGCCGCAGTCTCCATCTGCTGGGTGCAGCGGACAATATAATCTGCGCCCGAGGAGCGGAGCACCCGTTCCGCCACAGCGCACCGGCCGGAATCGAGGTGCGAATCGTACTCATCGAGCACGAGCACTCGGGGCCGGGTAATGCAGGCAGTGGCAAGAGCCACGAGACACTTCTCCCCCCCGCTCAGATCTCTTACCTCCCGTTCGAGCAGGCCGGCAATCCCCCACCGCTCCGCACAGGCCCGGACCTCCCGCTCCGTTTCCGCACAGGAGGTGTGGCGGAACCGGAGGGGCGAGGCAAGTTCGTCGTGCACGGTAGAAAAGAGGAGGTTCCGGTCCGGGAACTCGTTTACGTACCCGACTTCGGTCTTCCGCGGACTCTGTCCGTCTATGATGATGGAGCCATCATCAGGCTCTGCGATCCCCGCACAGAGCTTGAGAAACGTACTCTTCCCGGCGCCATTCGGGCCGATGATGGTAGTGAGACCCGCAGGCAGGGCAAGGGAAGGGACAGCTAATGCCCGGAACCGGACATTCTCAAACGCGATCATGGCAGGTGCCGGGCAACCAGGTACGCTGCACCGGCTTTTACCAGATCGCCGGGGAGGAAGATCAGCATCCCGAGTACAACCGCTGCTGCCGGGGCCATACCGGTCGATACGACCAGCCATACGACACCGCAGGCAAGGATAAGAACTGCGCTGGTAGCAAGTCCCGCAATCCGGATGGCCGAACGGGATGATTCATACGCGAGGCCGGTGACCAGGGCTGCAATGATAAAGCCGGCAAGGTACCCGCCGGTCGGCCCGAGCAGGACACCGATTCCTGCCGTGCCATTGTGGAAGACCGGCAGTCCTGCCGCACCAAGCAGGATATAGAGCGCTACGGGAATGACCGCCCGGCGTTTCATTACCGCACCTGCAAGAAGGACAAAGAACGTCTGGAGGGTGAACGGCGACGGAACAAACGGGACAGAGATCCACCCGCCGATCGTAATCAGTCCGATAAAAACTGCGGTATAGGCAATACTCCTCGAACGTTGCAGGTCGCCGAACATCGTCAACCACTAAAAATTAGGCGGTTGACGATAAAAGAGTACCGTCCTAGCGGTGGATACAGTCGCCAGCGATCACGCGTTCGATCTTCCCGTTGTCTTTCCTGATAAGGAGCGCGCCGTACTCATCGATATCGACCGCTTCCCCGGAGAAACTGTTCCTGAGGGTCCGGATATCCACCCGGTGCTCCAGCGTGCAGGAGAGGCTCTTCCACTCCCGGATGATGGTATCGTACTCCCCGCCTTCGAGAAGGAGATAATGGCTCTCGAACTCCTTTAGAATCCGTGCTAAAAAGGAGGCTCGGTCGACCTCATGGCCGAGCTCGGCTGAGAGGGAGGTGATGGTATCCTGCAGCGCGGGGGAGAACTGGTTGATCTGGATGTTTGCATCGATCCCCATGCCGAGCAGGCAGTAGTGGACCGTATCGGCCTCAGCGGAAAGTTCGAGGAGAAGGCCGGCCACCTTCTTGTTCCCGATGAAGATATCGTTGGGCCACTTGATGAGCGCGCCAATCCCGAATTCCTTTCGTATTGCCCGTGCCACCGCAACCGAACCGGCCATCGTGATCATGAAGACCCGGTCGATGGGGATGCCGGGTTTTAAGACAATCGTAACCCAGATCCCGCCGCTCGGGGAGACCCACGCCCGTCCCAGCCTGCCGATGCCACCGGTCTGTTCCTCGGCGATGATCACCATCCCGTGCAGTTTCTCAACATCGCCTTCTGCGCAGAGCTGTTTTCCCGCCCAGATGGTAGAGGGGGTGTTCTCCAGGTAGCGCATCTTTTTTCCGACGAACTTCGTGTGGAGTTTCTTGTGAACCTCGTACGGGAGGAGCTTGTTGCTCATCCGGGTGAGACGGTACCCCTCTTTTTGAGACGACGAGATATCGTACCCCATCATCCGGAGCTCGTTGATGTGCTTCCATACCGCCGACCGGGTAATCCCCAGTTCGTTGCTGATGGTCTCTCCTGAAACCGGCTCGTCCGTTCTTTCGAGAACCTCTAACACCTTGAATGCAGAATCCGGCATAGTATCACCTCTTGGATTCAACCGCTTCCCCGGGCAGGGGACAGGGGTCCTTGCCGCAAACCTGCTTGAGGATGGCTGACTGGTGCTCCATGAGGGTTGCAAGGTCAAAGATACCGGTCACGTCGACCACCCCGAGGGCTCCGATGGCACGCCCGTCCTTATCCCGTATGGGCGCGACTGTTACCGGCACACCTTTGTAGGCGCCGTTTTCCGGCGTAGTCTTGATCACGCTGTTGGTGGCAATTGCCTGTTCGAGCACCGGGCCGGTATAGTTCCGGTCGATCACGCGCCCGTCCTCAATCCGGATACCGGGCTTACAGAGCGACTTTGCGGTCACCGGGAGACGGTGGATGATCTCGTGGATGGCAAGAACCACCGGCTCGAGATCTCCCGCTTCGGCCGTTTCACAAAAAGTATAGCGGTGCATCGGCACAACCTCACTAACAAGAGGTATTTTTCTTTTAAAATAAGGTTTGTGTGCCGGATCCACAGAATTTTTTGATAAAATCGCGGGACGGGTATTCGTGGACGGTTGTCACTATCACGGTCCCGGCCCCGATCTTTTTTTCAACGACAACCGCGGAATTGCCGTCAACCCCTGTGGCCTCGCCATCGCAGGCCAAAAAAGATCCATCGCATTCTATGCAGGAGGGATCGTAATCGTGGAGAAGATCGCCGGCCATCCCCGGGGATCTGCACGAGATATTCCGCTCGGAAAATTCGTGCCGGTAGGAGACCGGGAACGGCAGCCAGTCGTATACGCCATCCTTGTCGATCATCGCCCCGAATACGAGCAGGTTCCCTCCGTTTTCCACATACCGGCGGATACGGTCCGCCGAGGCGCGAAGTGCCGGGAGGAGCCGCGAGTACGCCGGGTTGCCAAAGCCGGTGGGGATGACAAGGCAGGTAAACGAGCCGCGGTAGAAGGGGGCAGCAAGCATGTAGGGGGTGACGAGCTCGCACGGGACGCCGCAGTCCTCGATGAACCGGATAAACGGCTGGGTAGTGTCCCAGACAAATCCGGCCCGGCAGCTCATCCCTTGATCACCCCGATCGGGGTGAGCCGGGCGACAAGCGCGGAAAGGCCGGCGCGGGCTACGACTTCCACGACTTCGCTGCTGGGCTTGTACACATCCGGGGCCTCGTCGGCGATTGCCGCTTCGTTGGGCGCACGCACGATGATCCCCTGTTCAAGCAGGCGATCGGCTACCTCTTTACCGGTCTGTTTCTTCTTTGCCTGCGACCGGCTCATGACCCGCCCGGAGCCATGGCAGGTGCTCCCGAAGGTGCGCTCCATGGCAGTTGATGTTCCTTTGAGGATGTAGGACGACGTGCCCATGCTGCCGGGGATGATCACCGGCTGGCCGATCCGCACGAGATCGGACGGCAGGTCCGGCGCACCGGGCCCAAACGATCTCGTCGCCCCTTTGCGGTGGACGCAAAGCGGGACACGGCGCCCGTCTACGGTATACTCCTCAATCTTCGCGACATTGTGCGTAACATCGTAGACGAGCGGCATATCCTCGTATGCGATGGAGAACATCCGCATGAACTGGCGCCGCGCCGCGTCCATGATCAACTGCCGGTTTGCCCAGGCATAGTTGGCCGATGCTGCCATGGCGCCGAAATACGCCTTTCCCTCGGGGGACTGGAGCGGAGCGCAGGCAAGCTGCCGGTCCGGCAGTTTGATCTGGTATTTTTTTGTCGCGGCCTCAAGATCTTTTAAGTGATCCGTGCAGACCTGGTGGCCGAGGCCCCGCGAACCGCAGTGGATCATACAGCAGACCTGTCCCACGTGAAGGCCGAATGCCTGTGCCGCCACCTCATCGTAGACCTCGCTTACTTCCTGCACTTCGAGGAAGTGGTTGCCCGATCCAAGGGTACCGCCCTGTGGGATCCCCCGGGCCCGAGCCTTTGCCGAGACCGCACGGATGTCGGCCTGCTTCATGCAGCCGCGGTCCTCGCACCGTTCGATGTCCCGTTCGACCCCGAATCCGGCTTCGACCGCAAAGCGGGCGCCTTTTTCCATCATTGTCGTCAGATTGGAAGGGGATATCTTCTGTGTGCTCTTTGCCCCGACCCCGGTCGGCACCGCCTTGTACAGGGACTCGACCAGTCCGCGGGGCTTTTTGATATCGGTTTTTACCAGCGGTGTGGTAAAGAGCCGCACACCGCAGTTGATATCGAAACCAACGCCGCCCGGGGAGACGATCCCCTCGTCGAGCGTAAACGCGGCAACCCCGCCGATAGGAAACCCGTAGCCCCAGTGGATATCCGGCATCCCGTACGCGGACCGCACGATACCGGGCAGGGTGGCGACATTTGCCAGCTGCTGGACGGCACCCGGTTCGAGAAGCGCCGCAAGCGTATCGGAAAGGAAGAACCGGGCCGGCACCCGCATCCCGGGCACAAACCCTTTCGGGATCTCCCATTCATCGCCTTTTAGCCTGACAACGCCATCGATCACTGCCACGCCTCCTTCTTATACATCAAATACGATCTCCAGCATATATCCGTTGGTATCGTGGCTGATTTTCAGGCCGGAATAGGAGATGCCCTTTACCTCGGTTCCCTTGTTGTGCCGGGCAGGGTCGAAGGGCTCCCCGTCGAGCACTGCATGGAGATGCAGGCCGTCGATCCGGACATCGGCACGGGAGAAGACAAGCCCGTCGACTTCGGTCAGGTAAAGAACCTCGGACAGGAAATCGCAGAGGAGAGATTCCTGGTCCTCCCCACGAATATCGCACTCGCGTTTTGTCCCGCCGCGCCGGTCGTCCCCGTACATCACCTGCATCAGCGCCGCACATGCCTCGCCAAAGAGGGCATCGGGTGTGGGTGCTTCAGCACGGATCTTTACGTCTGCAGTATGGGGAATCTCCTTAAAACTCATCGGCGCATGTACCGTCCGGCTCTTCGTAAAACGGGATCATCTCTGCCCGGATTTCATCGAGGTACCGTACCTGGTGGATGGAAATATAGATCGTGTGGCCGGCAGCCGTGATGAGGACATCGCTTTTCTTGGGCGGTTTTATCCTGACCGGGAGGAGGACGGGGCCGCCGCAGGAAGTGCAGATACGGAAATCGCAGTTCCTCTTTTCGATATAGTCTTTTACTTCCGGTGCAACCGCAATCGCAGGAACACCGGCTGTACGGGAAGTACCGGAAGCATCGGAACTCTGGCCGGGCATTATGCCCGTACTATTATCCGGGGATCTTAAAAAACGGTTATGGTGTTTTTTTAATCGGGACGACTTTACGCCCCGACCAGCCGGCCCACCATCGGCGAGTACTTTTCTTTTAACTCGTACGTGGTGATGCCCCCCGCACTGCGGCTTACCCGGAGGATGCCGATGCGGGACGCGATAATACCGACCATGGACGCGATCGTATGGAACGATACCGAAAACTGACTTTTCAGCCGCTCCATAACATCGGTGATCGTCACCTGCCTGATACGCAGGAAGAGCCTGAGTATCTCGCGGCGGAGACCGGTCTTATCCCGGTTGAGGTAGGCCATGAGCCGTCCCTCAATCATCCGTTCGATCTCGAATTGAGATCTCATGCGTTAATGATCGCGGCCAGCACCATATATAATTTTTGTTTTATCCGGTTTTACAAACCCTGATTGAAAATCCGTCCGTTTTGGCAGGGAACAGGAATATTCTGCGAAATCCTGCATCACGGGCTGTACTGGTGCCGGATCAGGGTCCCGTACAGCCGGCCCGCCAATCTGGTAATTATTTAATCGTTTATGAACAGATGAATAAGATATGGGATTATTCAGTTATAACATCGAGAAATATTCACCAAAACAACTGGTGATAATCCCGTTGGTGCTGCTTGCCATCGCGCTCGTGGTGCTCGCGTATGTTACGGCAACGGTCGGCATGCCGGTCAAGCCGGGGATAGACTTCTCCGGCGGGACTGCCATCACCGTGATCACTCCTGATTCTTCCGACCAGCTCAGGGCGGTCTTTGCCGATTACCCGCTCGTGAGCATCAGCGAGGGCTTAAACAACGGGAAATTCCTGACATTCTCTGCCATGGACGATACGAAATATCAGAGCCTGACAAAACTGGTTGCGGCAAAGTACCCGGATGCCCGGATCGACCAGATCGGCGAGTCGTTCGGCAAGACGCTCCAGGACCAGGCGCTGCTTGCCATGATCCTTGCCTTCATCGGCATGGCAATCGTGGTCTTCATCTCATTTAGGACATTTGTCCCGTCCTGTGCAGTCGTCCTCTCGGCGTTTGCCGATATGGTGATGACCGCCGCGATGATGAACGTTGTTGGTATCCCCTTAACGCTCGGGACGACCGCGGCGCTCCTCATGCTCATCGGGTATTCCGTGGACAGCGATATTTTGCTCACGACACGGGTCTTAAAAAGGCAGGGGAAACTCAACGACAAGCTCTCCGGTGCATTCCACACCGGTATCATCATGACCTCGACAACGCTCGCGGCAGTCGTTGTCCTCCTTATCGTATCGTGGCTCGGGCAGGTGCAGGTCGTTGAAGAGATCTCCGCCGTGCTCCTCATCGGGCTTGTCTTCGATATCATGAACACCTGGCTCACAAACGTCGGCATACTGAAATGGTATGTCACGAAGGGAGGCGGAAAATGAAGCACGATAAGGTCAAGACGCTCGTCAAGGACTGGCGGGTCCTCACGCTTGCAATCCTCCTCATCTTGTCGGTCGTGGCAATCTATCCCCACTTCGACGATAACGGGAACCTGACCACCAACCTCCAGTACGGCCTCGACCTCCAGCAGGGAGCATGGCTCCAGCTCGAGTTCCAGTCGGAAGTCGTGGGATACTCGACCACGGAACCGACCGGTACGTTTATAACAAATCTCTCCAAGAGCCTTGATGCCGACGTGGAACAGGTCGATGCCAATCACTTGGAAATACGGAAATATTACACCCAGGCCCAGCTCGAACCGTATTTCGAAGCTAACGGAGGGAAACTCGTCTCTTACCAGCAGGGTGTCTCCAAGGACACTGCTGCCGATGTAAAGACAATCTTAGAGAACAAGATCAATTCGATGGGGACCAAGGATGCGAAAGTAAACGTCCTTACCGGTGTGAATAACGTCGCACGCTATGTCCGCGTGGAGATGGCCGGCGTAGACATGAACGAGGCCCAGCAGATTGTCGGGAAGCAGGGCAAGTTCGAGATCCGTATCCAGACAACGGGTAACCAGACCGAGCACGTGCTCTACGGCGATGCTATTACCAGCGTCCAGACCCCCACAAAGGATACTTCGGGCAACTGGGGCGTCAGTTTCACGCTGAGTTCTGATGGCGCCGAAACGTTCAGGCAGGCTGCCATCAAGTACGGCGCGACAACCGATCCAACCAACCACCAGCTGGCGATGATCCTCGATAACAAGACGGTCTATTCCGCACCGCTCTCCTCGGATCTCGCCTCGTCGCTCCAGGGAGCAGCCACCCACTCGATGACCGCATCGACCGGCACGGGCACCTACGGCATGCAGCAGGCGGACGAACTGGAGATCCACCTCCGGGCAGGAGCACTACCGGTCGATGTGAAGATCGCAGGTTCCGGTTCGACCTCGGCATCGCTCGGAGCCCACTACATGACCATGTGCATGATCGCGTTCATCCTCGCGCTCATTACGGTCGGCTTTGTGATCTACTACCGCTACCGCGAGCCAAGGATCGTCCTCCCGATGGTGCTCATCAACGCCTCGGAGATCGTAATCCTTCTCGGGTTCATCAGCGCGATCAAGTTCCAGATGGATCTGCCAACGATAGCGGGCCTGATAGCCGTGGTAGGTACGGGTATCGACCAGCTGGTCGTCATCACCGATGAGATCCTGCACGAGGGCATTGTCCCGTCGCCCAACATTTATCTAAAGAGGCTTGCACGGGCGCTCACGATCATCATGATCGCGGCAGCGACAGTGATTATCGCAATGCTGCCGCTCGCCCTCATGGACCTCTCGACCCTCAAGGGCTTTGCAATCATCACCATCATGGGCGTGATCGTGGGTGTCGTGGTGACCCGGCCGGCTTACGGCAAGATCATCATGGACATTCTCTCCGAGTAACAAATACCATAGATTTATCTTTTTTTTAACCGAGTACTCTACCGGGTATGATTTCATGACAAAACCGGTTCTGTACGACTTCTTTGCCACGTGGTGCGGCCCCTGCCGGATGCAGACGCCTATTATCGAAGCACTGGCAGCCAAACTGGGCGATGCCGTCGAGATCAAAAAGGTAGACGTAGACGAGAACATGGCCCTTGCGGAGAAATTCGGGATCCAGGTAGTTCCGACTCTTATCATAGAAAAAGACGGAAAGGTGGTCCAGAGAATGGAAGGCGTTACCGATGCGGCTACGCTTGAAAATCTGCTCCGCCCGCTGGTGGGATAAGTGAAGATCGGTATCGTCGGGGGAACCGGGGATATCGGAGAGGGCATGACCATGCGTCTCTCCCCGCTCTTTGATGTGGTGGTCGGCTCCCGCGAACAGGAGAAGGCCGAGGCCACCTGCACGATGGCACGGGACACCTTAAAAAGCCGGGGCCAGGAATGCTCGCTTACCGGTGTCACCAACCAGGACGCCGTAGACAAGGGAGACATCGTTATCCTCGCGATCCCCTTCAAACATGTGGTCCCGACCTTGTCCGGCCTCCACGGCTTTGAAGACAAGATCGTGATAAGCCCGGTCAACCCGATGGAAAAGCAGGACCATTTCGTCTTTGTCCCGCCGCCCGAGGGTTCGGCAGCGCTCATGATCCAGAAACTCCTTCCAAAAGAGGCCCGGCTCTGCTGTGCGTTCAACACGATCGCGGCGAACCGGTGGAAGGCGCTTGACGAGGAACTTGCGTACTCGGTGCCGGTCTGCAGCGATGACGACGATGCTAAACACCAGGTGATGGAGCTGGTAAACAAGATCTCCGAGCTCCAGGCATTCAATGCCGGGCCGCTCTCGGTCTCGACCATGATCGAACCGCTCACACCGCTGGTGCTCAACATCGCCCGGTACAACAAGATGCACGATGTCGGGATCCAGTTCCGCTGACGACAAAAGAAAGGCGGAACGGATCCTCTCTTTTCTTGAAGACAAATACGGGGGGATCTCCTGGTGGCCGGGAGATACCGGCGAGGTGATGATCGGCGCTATTCTCACCCAGCAGACCCGGTGGGAGAACGTGAAAAAGGCGCTTGCTCTTTTACAGGAGAAGGATCTCTGCTCGGTTCCGGCAATCCATACCGCCGCACCGGAGGATATCGAAAATGCCATCCGCTGCACCGGATTTTACCGGATGAAAGCGCGCCGGCTTCTCGGACTTGCGGCGTATGTGATGGATACCTGCGGCGGGATCGGGCGCATGGAATCGATGCCGACCGAAGAACTCCGTGCAGGCCTGCTCTCGGTAAACGGTGTTGGCGAAGAGACCGCGGACAGTATTCTCTGCTACGGCTTTTCGCGTCCGAGTTTTGTGATCGATGCCTACACGGTAAAAATAGCGGCATGCGCCGGGATCAAAACGCCGCGCCCGGGGTTAAAAGCCCTCTTCGAGAGCGTGCTCCCCAAGGATACTTCTGCCTATAGCCAGGCCCACGCCCGCATCGTTGAATACGCAAAAGAGCGATGTACAACAAAGAGGTGCGAAGAATGCAGGATCCTGGCTTTGAACGGATAGGAAAACGCCTGTTTGCCGAACATCTGGTCGGCGGGAACTTCGGCAACATGAGCGTGCGGGACGCTGATGGGTTTTATATCAAGAGGACCGGCGCTTACCTCGACGATCCGGGCGAACCGGTCTTTGTACCGTTTAAGAGACCGGTCCCCAAAGAGGCATCGAGCGAGTACCGCGTCCACCTCGCGGTCTATTCCTCGATGCCCTACAAGGCGATCGTACACGCCCACCCGCCGTACGCTATCGCGGCATCCCTCAGCGCCGACGAGATCGTGCCGCTGGACAGCGAGGGCGAGATGTTCTGCCAGACGATCCCGGTGGTTGCCGGTGCGCCGGGCACACAGGGGCTTGCCGATGCCGTTGCCCGTGCAATGACGGAACACAAGCTGGTTGTGGCACGGGGGCACGGGACGTTTGCCGCAGGTGCAACACTCGATGAGGCATTCCAGCTCACCTCCCTTGCCGAGCACGCCAGCCGGATCATAGCATATAAACGGATGTTCTACCCGGATCCCGTACAGGACCGGTTCTGATCTCTTTTAGAAGTCTTATGGATCCGGCAAACACCGGGTAAAAAAAAGTTATTTTTGCCGGGGCGGCTGGTTGAGCTGGATCTCGCGGATGATCTCGCGGTGGAAGACGAGGAGCATATCCGAGATCACCCCGAACATGAAGATCTCGATCCCGACCACGATCAAAAGCACGGTGAGGATCGTGAGCGGGATGTGGTCGATATGGTGGAGCCATTCCAACAGGACATAAAGCCCGGTGAGCAGGCCCAAAATGGAACAAAAGAGGCCCATGATCCCGAAATAGAACATCGGGTTGTTGACCCGGGCAAGACGGTAGATCGTGGTGACGATCCGGATCCCGTCATGGAACGGGGAGAGCTTCGTGGGCGTGCCCGGGCGGCGGGAGTACCGGATGGGGACGACCATGATCCGCTGGCCGTTCCTGACCGCCTCGACCGACATCTCGGTCTCGATCTCAAATCCGGTCTCTTTTAGGTTCATCTGCTGGATGGCGAGCTTCGTGAAAGACCGGTACCCGGAGAGGATATCGTGGAGATCGCGGCTGTGGGCGAGCTTGAAGAAAAGGTTGAGCATGTGGTTGCCAAAGAGGTTGACCCGGGAGAACGAGCCCTCTTCGGCATTGATCAGCCGGTCGCCGATTACCTGGTCGAATCCCAAAAAGAGCGGGGTGAGCATCTTCTCCGCGTCTTTGCCGGAGTACGTCCCGTCGCCATCGACCATCAGGATGTAGGGCTGCTCGATCACCTCGAATGCCTCGATAATGGCATTCCCCTTCCCCTTGCCGGTCTGGGTCCTGACCGTGGCACCAGCGTCGCGGGCGTTTTTCACGGTATTGTCCGTGCTCTTCCCGTCAACGACAAGGATATGGGTATACCCGAGATCCCGGAACTCCTTTACCACGGGCCCGATGGTAAGGCTCTCGTTTAGGGTCGGGATAAGGATGCAGACCTCATCTTTGTTGAATTTCATCGGTATAGTATTTTTAATCCGGTGTCATAAGTGCTTCTATGCACCTCCCGAAAAAGGGCCTCAGGGTGCTCGGGATCGCCGAGAGTTTCTCAGGGAGATCGCAGTCCACCCTCGCCGGGATCGTCATGCGCAAGGATCTCGTCATCGACGGGACAGTTTTTGCCCGGGTCACGGTCGGGGGCATGGATGCGACGGATGCAGTCCTTTCCATGGTCCGGTCGCTCAAACGCCGGGACATCGGGGCGGTCATGCTCTCGGGCTGCGTGATCGCGTTTTTCAATATCATCGATACGGAAAAAGTCTGCGCAGAGACCGGGCTCCCGGTGATCTGCGTAACCTATGAAAACTCCAAAGGGCTCGAAGGAGACATCCGTCACCATTTCCCGGACGAGGATGAGCGCCTTGCCGCGTACCTGCGGCTCGGGGAACGGACCTCCTTTGAGCTGCCCGGGGGAACGATCTATCTCCGGAGCTGGGGGATCGGGACGGAGGATGCCGGCCGGCTCGTTTCTGCCTTTACTTCAGAAGGGAAGGTCCCGGAACCGGTCCGGGTAGCACGGATCTGTGCCCGGGCGGCCCATGCGTGTTTTACCCGAAACGATGGTGTACTGCCCTGACAGGAGCATTCTTATTTTTTGGCGGCGATTGTGTAAACTGAACTATATTAACGAGGAAACCAGATGACACAACAGACGGTAAAACTCGCCCGCTGGGTATGTCTTGAATGCCACTATATCTACGATCCGGCAAAAGGGGACAAGACGCAGAATATCCCTCCCGGAGTAGCCTTTGAGGACCTGCCGGATACCTGGGTCTGCCCGATCTGCAAGATCTTCAAGACAAAAAAAGGCGTGTTCAAGCGCCTTGACGACTGAATATTTTCCATTTTTTAAAAACAGGCATTACGCAGTATAGGTGTCACGCGAGATTACCTGCTGCGTCACTGTATCGTAGACTTCGAAGGTGACAACATCACCGGGATGAAAAGTCCTGTCTTTGAAATCGATGGCAACCATCTCGTTTGGATCCCAGACCCGTTTTTGTGAGCCCGGGCCGCCAAACGTTTGTACGCCATAATGGTGCGTTGAAATAAAGGCATAACCGTTCATGGTGGAGATGGAACTCGGGAGCAGTTTGCCGTTCCGGTACGTCATGGCATAGAGGTTGCGGTTCAGGTATCCGGATGTACCGGTATTCATGACAACCATATAGCTGTCAAAATTCGGTTCATGCCTGATATTGATGATCTTAAAAATGGCCGGCACCGAGGGATCGTACTGGTACGGCATCGCCGGAATGAGCAGCAGGACAAGTAATGCGAGGAGAAACGTGACGGCAAGCATCAGCATAATGCCGATGGAATTGGAGGACGCGTTCCCCCTGTGATCAGGGACTGGCAAGGAAGATCTGTCTTTTATTTATCCCTCTTAAATACGGCGTATTTGCAGGTGATGGACTTCTCGTAACCTCAAGAGCCGGATAACAAGTGACGGAGTCTCCACTCACGGGGTAACGCGTGGGTTACAGAAACCATCAACTACCACGAGAGGCAAAATACTAGAGAACTTTCTAATGGAGTTGAAAAATCATGGGACTTTTTGACAGACTTGCCGGCAAGCCGGCTGAACTGACATCGAAATCGGCACTCGTACTCTCCGCGATCACGATCATCGCCGCCGACGGAGTCATCGAAGAATCCGAGATCAACGACCTTGCAAAGATCGTCCGCGGCGACAAGAAATCCATCGACGTTGCAATGCAGGTCTTAAAGGCAAACCAGTTCCCGGGCGTCATCGACCTCGTGGCCCAGAAACTCGACGAGAAGCAGAAGATCGCTACCCTCGCCATCCTCTGCGACCTTGCCATGGCAGACGGCGTCCTTGCCGGAGAAGAGAAGACCGTGCTCCAGATGTACATGGACAAGTTCAAGATCTCCGAAGAGACGATGAAGCCCATCATCGAGGCCATCGCCATCAAGAACGACTTCTCGGTCTTTAACTAAATTTTTTCTTCTTTTTTTTGGTTTTTTCCCGGCTTTCATGCACCGGCTTTTTTGTCCCTGACTATTGCAGAAAGGACAAGCGGGACAAACGAAAGGAAGAGTCCTGCCCAGACGGTGAGGTGGAAGCCATCCAGGAAAACGCTTGCGTCGAGGTCGGCAAAGGGTACGACACCACCCGCCGAGGTAAAGAGGGTGAGGAGGGTTGCATACAGCGCAGTCCCGACAACGCCGCCAAAGTAGATTGTGGTGATCATGAGGGAAGAGCCGGTGCCTTCCTCCCCCTCGGGTGCGTTCTCGATGATCCGGCTCGCTGCCGGGCCGGCTGCGATCCCGATGGCAAGGCCCATGAGGGCAAGGCCGAGGATGAGCGGGAGCATGCCGGCTTCCGGGACGAGGACGGCAAAGATCCCGTCAAAGACGATGAACACGATGCAGGAAGCGACCGCGAACCAGCGGCAGCCGTACCGGTCGGACCACTGGCCAAACGGGATGCTCACGATGCAGGTAACGACCGGCGGGATCAGGAGGAAAAGTCCGCTCACTGCGAGGCTGTAGTGCATCCCTGCCGAGAGGTAGAACGGCAGGAGATAGAGGACACCGGCGTAGACTACGTTGATGAGGAAGAATGCGGCAAGGACAGCAAAGAACTGCCACTTCCGGAAGAGGGAAAGCCGGATGAGGGGATGGGGAGTTCTGCGCTCCCTGACGATAAAGACCAGGGCGCAGAGCGCGCAGATCCCAAATGCTGCGGCAACTGCCGGGGCAATCCCGCCAAGAGCCGCAGTCTCTTCGAGCGCGAACGTTCCCGCAGCCATGGCCAGGAAGAGAAGCGCTGCGCCAACGAGATCGACCGGGGTCTTGTCACCGGTCCGGGCCGGTGAGTCGGCAGGGATGACCCGCGCCGCAAGGAGGATGCCGCAGATCCCGATCGGGATGTTGATCAAAAAGATCCAGTGCCAGGAGAGGACATGGGTGATCATCCCGCCGAGCGCCGGGCCCGCCGCAAAGCCGATCGAGCTCGATGCACCGAGGGCGCCCATGGATGCGCCGAGCATGGTCGGCGGGAGGTAGCGGACGCAGAGGAGCGGGGCTACGGCAGCGATCATCGCGGCACCGATCCCCTGGACTACCCGTGACGCAAGGAGCACGGAAAGCGAAGGGGAGAGGCCGCACGCGGCAGAACCGATCGTAAAGAGCGCGAGGCCCAGGATGAAGATCTTCCGCATGATGCCGCGGTCGGCTACGCTTCCCATGACGAGAACAAGGCCGGCCATCATCAGGAGGTAGGTGATGATGACCCAGGCGATGGTGCCCGTATCGGTATCAAAGGCGGCGGCGATCGTGGGAAGAGCCACGTTCACGATCGAGCCGTCGAGGCCGTCCATCACGACACCGAGAGCTGCGGCTCCAAGGAGAAGCCGCTGGTGCCGGGGGTTGGCGATGATTTCGGGCATCTGTTCTTACCGGGTGCTTCACGATCGGTCATTAATATGATGGGAGCCGGTCATCGATCCGTCAGGGTTGGTTATAGAGAGCCGGTGAAACCCCTGCGACATCTGTCTTTTAGGAACGGCCGGGCCTCACATGCCGGTTATATTAAACAATGAAATCCGGGAGAAGGTATCCACTAAAGTGCATGACGACTTTGAACAATTTATCGCCGCATGGATAATTGGTTCACAGGAATAAAATAAAAACATTTAAGATAAAAATTGCCAAATGCAGAGTATGCGACGATATTTTTTTGTGCTTTTCTCCCTGCTGGCGATTGCGGTTATCTGCCTTTCCGGCTGTACCAGCAATTCGGGAACTGCCACGCAGGGAAATGCCGTTACCAGCGATCGCGACATCATTCTTCAGGGAATTGCAGCTGGAGAACAGTCCTGCATAAACCATCTGTCCGCGGGCGTTTCAACGGACAAGTGCCGGGTAACCTCGACCAACAAGGAGATTATCGTAAGCCAGATCCTTGCAGATGCAGACGCCCACGAACAGGAATGTCTTGCGGGCATCTCGCAATCAACCGATCCCGGGACCTGTACCGTTTCATCCGCAACAAAACAGGCGGCGGCAGAGCGCAGTGCCATCTGTATCGACAATGTGGGGAACAATAATGTGGCCGCGGTCAGGAACTGTGTGGATACCTCGTTTGCTGCGGTAACCTGAAACGTCATTTCCTCATCGGCCGGATCCGACGGGCACCAAAGAACCCTTATTACGGCAGGCATCCAAGCGGGATAGTACGGAGCCATACGATGATTCTCTCGATCATGGGGGATATGATCCGGTATTTCCACAACGATGTGCGGAGGATCAACCATGCCCTGAAAGTCTATGATTTTGCCTGCCTGATTGCCCACGGGAGCGAGGTGGACACGGAGACACGGCAGGTCATCGAAATTGCCGCACTGCTCCACGATATCGGGATAAAAGAGGCGGAACGGAAGTACAATTCATCGGCAAGCCGCTACCAGGAAGAGGAAGGCCCGGCGGTTGCACGAACGATCCTGGAACCGTACCACCTGGACGCAAAAACGCTGGATCGTATCTGCTATATCATCGGGAACCACCACACATATACCAAAATCGACGGCATCGATTTCCAGATCCTTGTGGAAGCGGATTTCATTGTCAACATCTACGAGGACGAAATGAAACCCGATGTTGTCCGGAGCATCAGAAAGAAGATATTCAAAACAGAGGCCGGGACCCGGCTGCTTGAGGGAATGTATCTCTGAGTGAACCTTTGGAGGGGGATCGGTTAGCGGAAAAATCCGCCGTGAGATCCTTTGTTCTTTTTTTAGGAAAACCCGGATATTCTCATTTTGGAGACAATCAGGCCATCACGTTTTTTCCGTGCCGCGAGGGACAGATGAGGTAGCCAAGGACAACGGCGATGGAAACCCCGAGTACGGTGTCGATAAGCCGGTACGCGATGAGCTCCGGGGACACGGGATTGCCGAACTCAAGCAGGATGAGAACGAGCGGAGTCATCGCCGCGGAATACAATGCATAGTTGCGCACTTTCAGGAGGGGGCGCAGTCCGGCAAGGACTGCAACGACCAGCACAAGGAGCCCTGCCGGGGGAGACCAGAGCAGGAGCAGGCTTCCCGCAACAACACCGGTAAACGTCCCGACTGCCCGTTTGAAGACCCGAGAGATGGTATCCCCGAAACGGCGGTGAACAACGATGGCGACGACGATGGCGATCCAGTACGCCTGTGCCTGGCCCCAGATGACGGCTATGATCTCGCACACGGTCATGCACAGGCCGATGCGCAGGGTGTACTGCCACCCGGCAAAATGATGCAGAGTTCCAACCCAGTGACGGAACAGGCGGGTCAGTGACGGCGGCACGGGGTGCCGGCCATCAGTTGTACCGGGAACGGATGCGGGTTCCCATCCCCGGAGCTGGCACAGGTACGATGCGGCGAGCGTTACGGCAATTGTCCAGAGAGCGCCGAGCAGGAAAACAAAAGTCACACCGAGCGGGCCGGCTGCACCCGGTCCGCCAAAGATCGAGCCGATGATGACGAAGATGATAAAGAGGCTGCTGTTCCGTGCAGCAGTCCGGCTTATGCCGCCAAAAAGAGCGGCAAGGATGTGATGGCAACGATAGCCACCCCGGTTATCTAGCCCTAGCCGCCGACTGCGGAACCGAGAAGGACCGCCATAGCACTGGCCAGCAGTGCATACCCAAACAGGACACTCTGCTGGCGGAGCGTTCCCCGGGCCGCTGTGCCGCTTAACGCCAATCCCCCGAGTGCGGCGAGCATCCCAAGAGGCACCTGGCCGGCTGCCGCGCCGACCGCCATCGGCACCGCCATGCCAAGGGCTGCGCCGACAATCCACGAGGGGTGCACCGGTTCGTCCCGCGACCACCGGGATGCGTCGGCAGCGTGCGAACGTACCGCATCCCAAGGGGTCTTCTTGTCGGCCATTATGTGATTTTTCGGCGGTGAGATTTTAATGATATCCCGCGGATGCCTTCACACCACAGGGAACATGCACAGAAAAAAGACAATAATATCTGATAAAGATTTTAATGGGAAATTGACATCGAACAGGCTTTTTCCTCATCGGGAAGTGACCGGAGATATGCAGCTACTTTTTTGGCAGATTTTTTTTGGGCACTGGTCGGTGCGGTGCTTCCCAGATTCTCGCCGCTTACCGCAGTGAACCGGTTTTTATCTTTCTGCATGGCTACACCTCCACTCCTTTGACTACGTTTATGTAATCCATGATGAAATATCTTCTGTTGCCAATATCTACGATATCAATACACTGCAGCACACTTCCACGGGGTAAAATAACCTCACACTCATTATGGCTGACTGCGCCGGACTGGCCGGACTTGACCGGTATCACATAAATCGGCCGGCGTTCAATGTCCTCATTGTCGTCATCAAATCTATACGGAACTGCAAACCGGGCTGCAACATCTTCTGCATAGGAGGCCGACATATATCCGGCATCGCGAATTTTCATTCCGATCACGCTACCGGATCCGAGCCTGTCCGTCACGCTGCCGTAATCGATTCCACGATACAAAACCAGACCTGCGGGGAGCTCAACTTTGTCAATTGCTTCATCCAGATGTCTGATGAATGTCCTGATCGGGAAAGTAACGATTTTCACTCGTAAATTGTCAAAATATTCTTGTTGCTGATTGATCGGCAGGCTTGCAACAGTTCGGAGGATCGGATTGACCGTCTCCGATGCACAGGAGCCGCTCTGGCCGGTATAGTGACAGACAGCCCGGATCTCATTGTAGGTAAGCCCTCCTCTTCCCCCTTTTCCGGCATTTTTTGTATCCGAACAATCAAAATACCGGGATACTATGTCTCTTGGATCCTCTTTTTGAGGGGGCATACCGTGAGGTTTGTAACGGGCGTATTAATCGATATCCATTTTCACCGGAAATTTACCCCTTTATCGGCATGTGCACGTCATGTATCGGAATTTTTTCCCTGCTCTGCTTGCGACAGGTTATCAGGATCGGCATTTCGACTTCCACTTTCATCCTGAAACTCCACACAATTTCATGATTCTAAAAAGGAACACAAGCGGTAGCTCCGACCCGTTTCAGGGATCGGTCGATCCAGACAAGTCTATTCTTTTGCCGAGCGGCACGCAGGGGTATACCCCCCGCCTCCGCATATGACCCCCACCCCTCCCCATTTGTGCCGGACCGGGGGGGGTGGGGGCCGGTACAACAAAATGTCCACATGGGGGGAGGAGGGTACCTAACATTTTGGCGATGAGGGGGGTACCCCCATTCCTTCATGCGATCACCCCACCTCCCCTGATCGCAACCGGAGGGGTAGTCCCCCCATCCCCCGCTCGCCGGACAGTCCACGCGAAGCACACCTTTTGGGACTGGAAGCATGGGGGGGTGGTCCCCTTTTTTGCCCGGAGGGGGGAGGTGGGGGTCCGTTTGCGAAAATTGAAAACTGAGGGGAGGGGGGTAGCAAAAATTCCGGAGGGCACCCCTCCCCTTTTGGGAAAGTGGTGGGGGGTGGGGGGTCGGTTTCTAGAAAATCCGCAGTAACCGATCTGCGGTTTTTCCGGAATCCTTAGATCGTGACCTGAGGTTTTTTTAAAATCCGCAGCTGCTGATCCACGGATTTTCCGGAATCCTCAGCAACGAACCTGAGGTTTTTTTAAAATTCTCAGCAGCGGAGCCGGACTTTTTCCTGTACGGGCTCAGGGTTTCGCAGGGCTTTCGACAGAGATTGCGATGATTATTCGTGGGTTGGGGCGTTTGGGGGGAGAGGGTAGTGCCGATCTTTTTTTGAAATTCTCAGCAATCGATCCGCGGTTTTTCCGGAATCCTCAGCAACGGACCTGAGGTTTTTTTGTAATCTTCAGCAACCGATGCACTGTTTTTCCGGAATTGCCGGATCGCGAGCCAGACTTTTTTGGAAATCTTTAGCTGTTGGGTCTGGCATTTTTGGAAAAATTCGGATAATTTTAGAAAATCTAGATTTGGCAAGATACGATCCAAGCAGACTAGGGCGGGGGCTGTCGCCCCCACACCCCCACAAGCGATGAACGCCGCCGCCCCCGACGGGGCGCCCCCGCGGCGGGCTATTTTGTTAAGTGAGAGATCACTAAATTAAATAATAGAAATATCTTCACATGTTTCTGATAGAGAACGCGTCCTCTCAACCAATATGATAGAATTGCTCCAAGGTAACGATAAATAAACGGCTCAATCCTGATTTCGTGAATCCCAGCCACATTTTGAACACCTTTTTGAACCATCTTTTCGTGTATAGAGGGATTTGATGCCACACCGATAACACCGACCTTGTGATACTCGCTCCCAACCTAATCGTTCTTGTCGATTTTTCCGTGAGAACATAAAATGATTATACTCATCATGAAAATTGAATGCCCACCTGAATATCACAATTATTGCATAGCAACACATTACACCTAAACAGAACATCAAGATTACAAGAATTAACACACATACTGAAGAAATTGCGATATTTCCAATCGAAGATAAAAACTTCCCTGAATTTAGGGTAATATAATTAATAGAGGCTAATGCAGTAAAACTAGCAATAACCAATCCGAATCCAAAAATTAAATGACCCACATTTTTTTCTCTTCGTGCGAAATCGTTATAAATTGTTTTATCAATTTTTTCATATATATCGTTAAAAAAATTGTGTAAAAAGTTCATTCTTGATAATTTAAAAGAAAGACCAATAAATATTTTGAATTGTTTTTGAATTTATTGCAGAAACAGTACTTCGATCTCGTCAATCAATAGGTATAAGATACCAAAAATATTCGTCAAAAAATTTTTCCAAACATACCGGTCGCCACGCATTCACCATAATATCCTCGCTTTAGACCCCCCGTTAACAAAAAAAGCGTACAAGGTAATTTGCCCCGCCGTGCCCCGAGAGGGGCCCTGAGGCGGGGAACCCTCTTTCATCCCCATACAAGAGCCATGCCACCATTGGTTAAATTTTGTACCACATGGTTCATTTTTGAACCAATCCGGATTATGAGGGATAAGAGGTCTACAACGGAACTTTGTTCTAACAGATCACAAAATCAGATTTACAAAAAAAGAAGAGTACGTGAAAAACTTACTTCTTCTGAGCAAGCACTAAGTCAATTTCTCTCCGGAGAAGCTCACTCACAACCTTCCCGTCCACCGAGCCCCGGACCTCCTGCATTACAACGCCCATCAGGGGGCCGAGTGCGCCTTTCTGCTTCTGGGCCACAAACTCCGCACGCTCGGTCACGATCTTCTTTATCACTGCTGCGAGCTCGTCGCGGGAGACGGTCGGCGCGAGTTTTGCCATCGCATCCTTTACCGTGCTGCCCTTTGCAATCGCGGTGAGGACTTCGGGGATCGCCTCCTTTGCCGCTGCGCCTTTCTCGATTGCTTCGAGCACGGCGATGATCGCATTGTCGGGGATCTTGTCTGTTTCCACGCCGTCGCGCCGGAGCTCCTTGAGGGTTGCAAGGAGGGTGCGGGACGCGAGCGTGGGCTTAATGCCCTTTGCCACGGCCTGCTCGAATAAGGGGCGCTCCTCGGAGAACGCCATCTGCCGGGCTACCGCCGGGTCAAGGCCGAGGTCCTTTGCATACCGCTCGGCCGTGACCGTCAGAAGTTCGGGAATGACGACCGTGTTCCAGCGTGCCTCGTCGATTCTCACGGGGAGCACATCGGTCTCGGGGTACATCCGCTCTGCGCCGGGCAGGGGACGCATGTACGCGGTGCTTCCCTCTTCGAGCATCTTCCGGGTCTCTTCCGGCACCGGTTTTTCCGAGAGCGCCACTTTGGCACGGTCTGCCACCTGGTGCCAGGCGCAGTCCGCCTGCTTCGGGCTCGAACCCGAGACAAGGATCACGGCGTCCTGCTCTTTCGCATGGACGAACTCCCGGAGCCGGGCCACTTCTTCCGCGGTCACGCCATACGCAGGGAGCTCGTCGGTGTGGAAGATCCCGCCCACACCGCACTTCTTCGCGTAGTCCGACATCTCGCTCCCGAGACGGCGGCCGGGCTGGATCTCGCGGCCCACAAGCCCGGCAAAGCCGGGCAGGACAAGTGCGGAGATCTTCTTTGCCTTTTTGAGGATCGCCGACCCGGTCGATTTGAAGAGATCGGTCACATCGATCTGTCCGGTCCCGACGCTGGCGTTGCGCTTCACCAGTTCGTCGCGGATGAGAAGAAGGGTCTGCTGCCGCTGGACTTCCCGGCGGACGACTTCTGCGATGAGGTCGAGTTCCTGCACGCCCTTGATCTCCACCCGTGCCCCGTTTTTGATCGAGATATTGACATCCTGCCGGATGGTCCCGAGCCCGCGCTTGACTTTTCCCGTAGAGCGGAGCACCATCCCGATGTACTCGGCTACCTGCTGCACTTCTTCGGGGGTGTGCATGCAGGGCGAGGTTGTGATCTCAACAAGCGGGATCCCGAGCCGGTCGAGCGAGAAGATCTCGTCTTTTACCCTCTGCGCCGCCTCCTCCTCGATACAGATCGTCTCGATGCTCCCGCCGTTCGGGAGCGCCCCGTTGATGGCGACAAGCGCCGTGCGCTGGAACCCGCTCGTGTTCGAGCCGTCGATCACGAGTTTCCGCATCGTGTGGACCTGCGGGATCGGCGTCATGCCAAACGTTTTTGCCAAGGTCAGGCCGATGGAAAGCGCCTCTTCATTAAAAGGCGCCGGGGGCTCCTCATCGTTCTCGACCAGGCAGGTGGTCTTGTAGGTATAGTAGCGGAACTTCCTGATCCGCTTCATCTCTTCCTGTGCGGCCCGGTCGATCTCCCCCATCTCGCTCTCGGTTGCGCGGAGGTAGCGGGAGAACTCGCCCGTGTGCTCCGCATTGTCCATGAGCGTGGTCGGGCAGTGGCAGAAGAGCTTCTCTTTCGTGTCGAGCTGCTGGTGGATCTCGATCCCCGCCACGAGGCCAACATCTTCATAGTTAGCTTTCGGCAGGACGAGTTTTCCATCAATAATTGACAGGACCTTATGCCCAGATTCATTACAGTCCATGGCCGCTCCTCCGCATGTACTCGCCCTTGAGATCGGTTGCCATCATCGCTGCCGCCTTTTCGGGATCTTTCTCGTTTCCGAGCACCCACATCTGCTTGACAAGCGCCACCTCGGGGAGCATGTCGCCGCCCTCGATGACACCCGCGGCAAGGAGGTCGCGGCCCGTGTCGTACACCCGGTCGCAGACCCGGCCGTGCATGCACTGCGAGGTCATAACCACCTGTGTCTCGCCCGCGATCAGTTTCTTGATCCCGGGGATCAGCGCCGTGCTCACGTGGCCGAGGCCGGTGCCGGCAAGGACAAGGCCCTTGTAACCCTCATACGCCGAAAGAAGCTCCGGGGCCATCCCCGGGTAGAACTGGACAAGGGCGCAGTGCGGTTCGAGTTTGTCGTGCAGGGCGAGCTTGTGCGTGCCGCGCTTCACCGCCTCTTCAGAGAGCGTGACCGTGCGGGACGCATAATCGATCGTGCCAACCGGGGGAATGCCGATGCTCTGGAACGCGTCGCGCCGGGAGGTGTGCATCTTCCTGACCCGGGTTCCCCGGTGGATTGCACAGTAATCATCGTTTGTCGTCCCGTGCATCACGATAGCAACCTCGCCGAGACTGCTCTCTGCCGCAAGCGCCGCACAGACGCCGTTCATTGCGTTGTCGCTCGATGGCCGGTCGGCCGAGCGCTGCGATCCGACAAAGACCACCGGCACCGGGGTATCGAGCATGAAGCTCACCGCCGCCGCGCTGTAGGCCATCGTGTCCGTGCCGTGGGTAACGATAACGCCCGTGACGCCGTGCCTGATCTCGTCGTGGATGGCGCGGGCAAGCTCCTGCCAGATGGCAGGAGTCATGTTCTCGGAGAGGATCGTGTAGAGCACGTTCGTGCGGTACCGCCCGATCTCGGCGAGCGCCGGGATTGCGGTCAGGATATCGTCCGCGTCGAACTGGCTCGTGACCGCACCGGTCCGGTAATCGATCCGGCTTGCGATCGTCCCTCCTGTCGATATAATAGAAAGTTCGGGCAGCTTCGGATCCTGCCGGACCGGCGCCATGTGCGATGCCGGCGCAGGAGCCGGGGCCAGAAGCGAACAGCAGCCCTTCTCCACCCCAATATTGTAGCCGCTCGAAAGTTTTACGACCGCCATGCCGTCGCGGTCGGTGATATAGGTTCCGGAGAGGGTCTTTCCGCCATAGGTGCAGGTGACATGGTCGCCTGACGAGAACGCCTGCGTTATGCTACCAGCCTCCGGGCATCGGAGAGGAGATCTTCTTTTGCCTTGGCAATCTTTGCGAGACGTTCGTCGATGAACGCCGAATCGGTATCGAGCAGTTTCTTCCTATCGGCAATCGCGATCTTTGTCGCAAACGGCGCCGGACCTCCGGTCGCTTTGCGGACCTCGACCGAATGCACCACGTCAAGCGCTTTGTCGATCTGGTCCTGCGTGAGCCCCTTGCCGGAAAGCGAGATCCCGAGTTCGAGCTCCTTTGCCGAGGCTTCGAGGGTCTCCAGCGTGAGACTCCCCTTCGAGACAGCACGGCCCACGATGTTGTGGGCAGTGCGGAAGGGCAGGCCATAGTCCCGGACAAGCGTATCGGCGAGTTCGGTTGCGGTAGAGTTCCCCTTCCCGGCTTCTTCTTTCATCCGTTCGGTCTCGAACGTTGCGCTCGAAAGCATATCGATGAGGAGCCGGAGGCTTTCCTTTGCATCCTGCATCCCGCGCCAGATATTAGGGGTGAGCTCCTGGAGGTCGCGGTTATAGCTCATGGGAAGGCCCTTGACCGTCATGAGCGCTCCCGTGTAGGCCCCGAAGACCGAGCCGGTCTTTGCCCGCATGATCTCCGCGGTATCCGGGTTCTTCTTCTGGGGCATGATGGAGGAGGTGGAGCAGAACGCATCGTCGAGGGTAACGAACTTCACAAACGAGGTGCTCCAGATCACAAGCTCCTCGCAGAGCCGGCTCACGTTCGCCATTAATATCGAAAGGTCGGCGAGGGTTTCGAGCGCGAAATCCCGCGTCGCAACCGCGTCCATCGTATTCGCAACAAGGCCGTCGAAGGCGAGGATCTTTGCGGTATATTCCCGGTCGATGGGGTAACCGGTGGATGCGAACGCGGCAGCCCCGAGCGGGCAGATATTCACCCGGGCATAGGCATCGCGGAGCCGGTCGAAGTCGCGGGAGAACTGCTGTTCGTAGGCGAGGAGGTGGTGGGCGAGCGTTGTCGGCTGGGCGTGCTGCATGTGGGTAAACCCGGGCATGACCGATTCCCGGTGCTGTTCGGCAATCGCGATGAGGACTTCGCGGACTTTTAAGAGTGCCGCCATCTGCTTGAGCAGGTCTTCCCGGAGCTTGAGCCGGATACAGGTCGCAACCTCGTCGTTTCTCGACCGGCCCATGTGCATCCGGCCGCCGACATCGGCACCTACTGCTTCGATCAAAAGCGACTCGATCCCGGCGTGGACGTCCTCGAACCGGTCGTCGAATGCCTCTTCGGGGATCCCTTCGCTGTTCAGCTCAAGAAGCGCCGGCAGGAGCTGCTTTGCAATCTCCGTACTGATGATCTTCTGGCGTTCCAGCATCAGTACGTGAGCGATATCCACCAGCACGTCAGAATCCGCAATATACCGGTCGGAACGCATGGAGGAGAGGAACTTCATCATATCCCCCGTCCTCTCGCCCGACAGGCGTCCGAGTCGTACTACATCGGTCCTCATCCGATCTTCCTCACCAAAAGTTATACACTCATGTTTGTATGCGGATCGATTAAATCCACGCCTTCCGGGCGGCAAGTTCGATCGCCCGCTGGACCGACTCGCGGGGGACAATCGTTGCTACCGGCACGTGGACGAGCTGCTCGATGATGCTCGATACGATCGGGGCACAGACGATCGCGATCGCCCCCTCCCGCTCGGCCCGGACACCGGCGGCAATTGCATCTTCCATCGTATGGACCGGGTATTCCCGGACCCTCATCCGGTGCCCGTCCACTTCGGCAAGGCGTTCCTCGACGCTTTCGAGCACCGGGCGGGCGGCAATAAGGCCGATAAAGTTCTCCTCACCGATATGGTAGTACTTGCGCAGGGCTTTGACGATATCCCGCAGGGTCGAGAGGTTGGGGGAACGTTTCCCGTGCAGGATCTTGTAAAGGGAACTCTGGGAGATCCCGCTCTGCTCTGCGAGATCGCGGACACTGATGCGCAGGTCGTTTTTCATGAGATCGTTTAACGTCGCGACAAATTCCTCGTCCGAGGCAAGTGCCGCGCGCATGAGCCGGTCGATCGGGTCCACATGTGCCATGATACAGATACAATACGGCCGAAAATCCATAAATTTTTCTTATATTGTCCAATACCCCATACCTAGAGGGGAAAAAATGCCGGATTGTCCAGGGAAACAGCAGGAGAGCACACCGCCGGAAAACTGGACAGTACGAAACAGTTATTTCCTTTCTGTCCGTTTTTTACCCATATTTTAGGCCAAAACGAGAACAAATCTGCCTAAACAGGTCACTTTTTTATGTATGGTTTCATAACCGGTGCGTATGAAGTCATGGAAAATTACGGCAACCGCGCTTATTGCGTTTGCCCTGATATTTGTTGTATTTTCCGCAGGCTGCACGCAGTCATCGGACTCCTCGTCTGCTGCCAACGGGACTCCTGTAACCACGCTCCGTATCGGGTACCAGCCCAGCACCCACCAGATGGCGGAGATCACCGCCATGAACAAAGGATGGTGGGAGCAGGATCTCGCACCGTACGGTGTGAAAAATGTCACGACAACGGTTTTCCCGACCGGAGCTCCCGAGATGCAGGCCATGCTTGCCGGTGACCTCGATGTTGCCTATGTCGGCGCTGCCCCGGTCCTTTCCGCGGTCAGTACCGGTCTTGACGCCAAGATCATCGCCGGTGTCAATACCCAGGGGTCGGACCTTGTCGTAAGAAACGATCTCGATTACAAAGGCCCGGAGAGTCTCAAGGGGTTAAAAATCGCAACGTTCCAGGTCGGTACCATCCAGGATACGATCCTGCGCAACTGGCTGCAGGCACACAATGTCACACCGGACAAGGATGTCACGATCGTAGGGATGGGGCCCGGGGATGCAGTCACCGCCATGGTAGCCGGAAAAGTTGACGGCGTATTCCTGCCCCACCCCTCACCGGCAGTCATCATCGACCAGGGAAAAGGCAAGACCGTTGTGCACTCCGGGGAAATGTATCCCAACCACACATGCTGCGTCCTTGTCGTAAGCGGGAAACTGATCCGGGAGCACCCCGAGATCGTAACGCAGATCCTCAAGACCCATGAAAAAGCGGTTGCCTGGAACGAGGCCAACCTTGAAGAAGCAGCAGAGATCTACTCCAATTCCACCGGGACCAAACTTTCTGATGTCCAGGATTCCTTAAAAGAATGGGACGGGAAGTGGACAACCGATCCGAACGTTATTGTCGATTCCGTCGTGGACTATGCAAACATCCAGTATAAGCTGGGCTACATCACAACACCGCTCACAAAAGACCAGCTCTTTGACCTCAGTTTCTATAACAAAACAGTAACTGCATAAAAACCACCAACTATTTTTCCTTTTAAGGCGCCGTATGTAAAGGAATACCTGTTACGGCAATAAGGGAGACACACTCCCTCTCAATCCTGGCCGTAACGGATAAAAACCGTCACACGCGGCGACGGGCACAACCATGGATTACCGATACGCATGACGAATATTTTACCGAAGAACCATAAGAACCGGTGGCTGGGAGTTCTGGCAATTGTCCTGTGCCTTGTCCTCTGGGAGATCGTTGCGGTCGCCATTGTAAAATATTCCTTTATCCTGCCGTCCCCGACCGATGTCTTTACGGCATTTGTTGAACTGGTGAAAAACGGGACCCTGCTCCTCGATTTCGAAGAGAGTATGATCCACTTTGCCGTCGGGATGGGCGCCGCGCTCCTGGTGGGGATACCTATCGGGATAATCATGGGCTGGAGCAGGAAATGCGATGCATTCCTCAACCCCATTGTGGAACTCCTCCGCCCGATCCCGCCGCTTGCCTGGATCCCGTTTGCCATTATCTGGTTTGGCCTGACGCTCTGGTCGGCAGGTTTTGTTATCTTTATCGGTGCCGTTTTCCCCATCGTTATCAATACCTACAGCGGGTTCCGGAATGTGCCCCGCATCTATGTGGAAGCGGGAAAGATGTTGGGGTGTACCAAAAGCCGGGATCTGATCCGGCATATCGCATTCCCTGCGGCCCTGCCCTCGGTTGCATCCGGGATCCGGATTGCAACCGGGGTGGCATGGATGTGCCTAGTGGCGGCCGAACTTTTCGGTGTCTCAAATTACGGTCTGGGGAAAAACCTCTGGCAGTATTATAACCTCCACCGGATGGACTGCGTGGTTGTATACATGCTTATCCTCGGCCTGATCGGGCTGCTCGTGGACATGCTCCTTCGCTATTATATCGATCACCATTTCCTGAAATGGCAGACAAAAGAGGTGGCCTGATATGGGAAACCTTACGATCAACGGGTTGTGCCAGTCGTTTGACCGCGACGATGGCACCCGTCTCGATGTCCTCAACAACCTCCACCTCGAAGTCCACGACAAGGAATTTGTCTGTATTCTCGGTGCATCGGGATGCGGGAAGACCACGCTCCTGCGGCTTATCGCCGGCCTGGACGAGGCAAAAGCCGGCACGATTGACCTTGACGGGGAGGAGATCCGGGGCCCGAACCCGAAAGTCGGGTTTGTCTTCCAGGAATACTCCCTCTTCCCCTGGCGCAATGTGATCGACAACGTAGCGTTCGGCCTGGAAATGCGGGGTATTTCAAAAGAGGAGCGGTATGCAGCGGCAAAGAAATACCTCGGCCTTGTCAGCCTTGAGCAGTTCTCAACCAGTTTCCCGGCAGAGCTGTCCGGTGGGATGCGGCAGCGGGTGGCTGTGGCCCGGGCGTTGGCGCTCGACCCGGTCCTTCTTTTAATGGACGAGCCGTTCGGTGCGCTCGATGCACAGACACGGAATATGCTCCAGAAAGAACTGCTGGGGATCTGGAAAAAGACCCAGAAGACCATTATTTTCATTACCCACAGTGTCGATGAGGCGGTCTACCTTGCCGACAGGGCTATCGTGCTCTCACCCCATGCGGGCCGGATCTGCAGGGAGATCCCCATCACCCTGCCGCGGCCACGCGACCGTACAAGCGTGGAGTTTGCAGAGTTGAGGCGCGACATTCTCGATCTTATCAGCCGCACCTGATTTTTAGTCCTGAAACCGGTGTGTCCAGTAAGGTTTAATACGCGCCATCCCTATTTTATAGAAGCAGTTTGTGAAGGTGCCGGCACGAGGGCCTTGTAATATATGCCTGATCCGTGCCTGCGTTTACTATTCATACACTAGGAGTAGGACGCGATGGTAAGAAAACCGGGAAAGATGTACAGGAACCTTGCGAAGAAAGCCTATACGCGGCGCGAATATATGGGCGGGGTTCCCGGTAACAAGATCGTACAGTTCGAGATGGGAAACCTCTCGCAGGAGTTCCCGACCGAGGTCGATTTAATCGTCGAGGAGACCTGCCAGATCCGCCACAGTTCGCTCGAAGCGGCCCGTATCTCGGTCAACAGGAAGCTCTTAAAGGATGTCGGCAGGACCAACTTCCACTTCAAGGTCAGGGTCTTCCCGCATCACGTGCTCCGCGAGAACAAGCAGGCAACCGGCGCAGGTGCAGACCGTGTATCCGAGGGGATGCGCCTCGCGTTCGGCAAGGCTGTCGGAACAGCAGCCCGTGTCGAGTCCGGCCAGGTTATCTTCACCGTCTATTCCACGGCCCAGTACCTTGACAAGATCAAGGCAGCGATGAGAAACGGCGCACACAAGCTCCCGAGCCCGTCCCACTTAAAGGTCCACACCATCAAGGTCAGCGGCAGGATCATCGCGGCCCCGAAGATCGCCGGCGATAAGATCGCAGCACCGGTCAAGCCGGTAGAAGAGACCGAAGCAGCAGCGGCAGAACCGGCAGAGGATGCAAAGGGTGCCGACCACAAGGGTGGAAAAGGACCCGCAAAGGCAGAACCGGCAAAGGGTGCCGAGGACGCCAAGGGTGCCGACCACAAGGGCGGCGCACACAAGGGCGGCAAGAAGTAAATTTTTTTCCTATTTCCCCAGTCTTTTTTTAAAGCATTTTTGCAAGACAACCGAAGGTTCTCTGAAATCCGGTATCAGCAATCCCTGTCAGGTATGCTGCACACCTGGAGAGACCCGGTGTTCATGAAAAGAGTGCCCGTGGAAAAAGAGAGGGTGCCAGGACAGGGAACGCATTCCCCGCGAAACAGAACCCGGAATCCCCGGGAACTGCTTGGATGCTCGGCAATGTTACGCCAGCGCCGGCAGAGCACAGGTCTGGCATGTGTAATAACTGAGATCGTACTTTGCGTCGAGCTCTTTGTACAGGGATCTGTCAGCGGAGGTCAGGGTTTTTGCATGGATCGCCTGCCCCAGTCGTTCCCATTCCTGTGCGTCGCGGTAATCTTCCGCCACACTGTCAAATGCCCTGCCGGTTCCTTCGGGCACTACCTCCGGTGTTGATGTCAGCGTGCCCTTGAACTCGGGGAAATAGGTCTGGTCGTACGTGACGATCTTCGGTTCGGTGGTCTCGATGAACGCATATCCCGTCCCCTTGTAGTCGTACGGGGCGGCCGCTTTAATACCGGCGGTCATGTGCCCCTCGGTCTTGAAAAAGAACGTGCACGACCCGTACCCGAGGTCTTTTAACAGGAGCGCGAGAAGCATCGACTTCTCGCCGCAGATGCCGGTACCGTCATACATTACTTCATACGGGTACCGGTACGTGTCGCCATGGTGGAACGGGATGTGCTGGACGAGGCTGATGGCGATCCGGGCCTGCTCGTCCGGATCTGCGGACTTTTTCTTTATCGCATCCGCCAGCTCCGCAACGTACTTCTGCTGGGTAGGTTCGTTCATGAATGCCTGAAAGTACTCGGTATTGGTTTCGGCCTTTGGCTTACCTTTTGCCTGCAGGTCCTGGTACTCGGCGGTCGGCAGTGCGAGCCCGATCACGCCCTCCGTGCCATTTAGGGTGTAGACATAATATTTCGCAACCGACCCGACCGGAACATCGATCTTTGGCAGGTCTGCCGGCAGGGCCCTGAGCGGCTTTGCAACATCGGAAGATGCGGCTGGGGACACGGTCTCTGTTGTCCCGGCCAATGCAGTCTGCGCGGAATCTTTGCCGGTTGCCGGGGAGGACGAACATCCCGCAGCCAGCAGGAAACAGACTGCCAGACAAAGGACAAACGCAGCAGCAGTTGCACGTTTCATGAACATGTGATAAAACCGGTTGGTATTTAACAGGACGGGTTTTATCCGCCGGGCCCTCTCATTTATAACTCACGCCCCCCAGTATAATTGAATGCAAACTCCTGAACACTCCCCCTTTTACGACGCGCTTGCTTCGGCAACGCTTGAGGCGTACCGGAATGCGGTTATCCGCCTCCCGCCGGATGTGCTGGCAGTAATAAAAAGGGCTGCCGCTGCCGAGACAAACGAGGTGGCCAGAGGGGAGTTTGCCAATATCCTTGAAAATATCGAGACCGCAGAACGACTCGGGGTGCCGATGTGCCAGGACACGGGAGTACCGGTCGTCTACATCACACTTCCGCCAGACGTCCCGCTTACGCAGGAACTTTTCGATGCGGTTGCCGAAGGGGTCCGGCGGGCAACGGAAGCAATCCCGCTCCGGCCCAATGTGGTCGACCCGCTCACCCGGCATAACTCCGGGAACAATACCGGGGCAGGAATGCCAGCCATACACGTGCGGCCCGGAGACCGGCTGACCGTCACCGTGCTGCCCAAGGGTGCAGGTGCGGAGAACGTCTCCCGGGTCGTGATGCTCCTCCCGTCCCAGAAGGAAAAAATCCCGGATGTTGTCACCGGGACAATGCTTATTGCCGGGGGCCGGCCCTGCCCGCCGGTCATCCTCGGTGTCGGGATCGGCGGGACGTTCGATCTGGCAGCGGCACTGGCAAAGGAGGCGCTGCTGGAGCCGGTCGATACCATGACCGCATTCGAGCAGCAGCTCTGCGACGCGGTAAACATTCTCGGGATTGGCCCGATGGGGCTTGGCGGGAACACAACGGCACTTGCCGTCAAGGTAAAGACCGCCGCCTGCCACACCGCCTCGCTTCCCGTGGCGGTCAATGTCCAGTGCTGGGCAAACCGGCACGCAACCGTGGAGGTGAAATGGTGACAAAAGAGGTCGTGCAGCTGCACACACCCCTCGGGGACGAAGTCCTTACTCTTCGGGCCGGAGACCATGTCGAGCTCTCCGGTGTTGTCTACACGGCGCGGGACGAGGCCCACCTGCGCATGCAAAAAGACGGCATCCCCTTCGACCCCAAAGGCGCCGTGATCTACCACTGCGGGCCGGTCATTAAAGACAAGACCATTGTCGCGGCCGGGCCGACAACATCGGCACGGATGAATGCCCTCTCGGGGTTCCTGTTCGATAAGGGCGTGCGGGCGCTGATCGGGAAAGGCGGTATGGGCCCACAAGTCCGGGAACAGCTCAAAGGAAAAGGGGTGTACTTTGCCTTTACCGGGGGGTGTGCGGCCCTTGCCGCATCCCACATGAAACTTGTCGGGGAATACTTCCCGGATCTCGGCATGGCCGAAGCGGTATGGGCAATCGAACTCGACCGGCTGCCGCTTGTTGTCGGGATCGATTCCGCAGGAAACGACCTCTTTTTTGATGTGGAGAAACGGGCGCAGGCATCCGCCGGTGCAGGCCCTGCGGGAAACTGTACAGACAAATAGGTTTTTTTCGCGTCAACAGCTACATACATAGGACATAATTTCATGAAGCTTGCCATCGATGAGACCCGGTGCAAGGGCTGCAACCTCTGTACCCAGGTCTGTCCCTACCGGATCTTCAAGGAGGGCAAACACCCCAACCGGCGGGGGATCGTGGTGCCGGAACTCGACCGGCCCGAGCGCTGTACCAACTGCCGGCTCCGGCACCTCTACGGGAGGCAGCTCTGCGGCGTCTGCCAGCTCACCTGCCCGGACCAGGCGATCCACTGGGTCGAAGAGGAACCCTACGAACCTCACAAGGTGGCGATTGAATATTGACGCGGACGGAATTCTGGCAGGGTAATATCGCCTCGGCTGAAGGGGCACTCGCGGCAGGCTGCCGGTTCTTCGGCGGATACCCGATCACTCCGTCTACCGAGATCGCCGAGCACATGGCGGCCAAGCTCCCGAAAAAATGCGGGGTCTTTATCCAGATGGAGGACGAACTGGCGAGCATCGCCTCCGTGATTGGCGCTTCGTGGACCGGGGCCCGGGCAATGACTGCCACGAGCGGGCCGGGCTTTTCCCTGATGATGGAAAACATCGGATACGCTGCGATGACCGAGACCCCCTGCGTGATAGTAAACGTCCAGCGGGGCGGGCCTTCGACCGGGCAGCCCACGATGGCGGCACAGGGGGACATGATGCAGTGCCGGTTCGGGTCGCACGGCGATTATGCCGTAATAGCCCTCTCCCCGGCAAGCGTGCAGGAGATGTACGATCTCACGGCAAAAGCGTTCAACCTCGCTGACGAGTACCGGGTGCCGGTCTTTTTAATGGCCGACGAAGTGATCGGGCACATGCGGGAGCGCATCATCATCCCCGATTCCGTTGCACATACCGGAAGGCCGGCCTTTGTCCCGGGGACACCGCCGTTTAAACCGGACGAGAAGACTCTCATCCCCGGTTTCCCGGTGTTCGGGAACGGCTACGGTACCCACGTCACGGGCCTCACCCACGATGAGCGGGGATTCCCCTGCGCCACGAACCCCCAACTGCACGCAGCACTCGTGAAACGCCTCGTGGACAAGATCGAGTCGGCGTCAGAAAAGCTCGCTGATTTCGATGTGGTCAATCCCGATGCGGAACAGATATTTATCGCGTACGGTTCCCCGGTCCGCACCGTCCAGCAGGTGCTCCACGATCATCCCGAGGGATCGATCGGATTTTTGCGGATCCGGACGGTCTGGCCGTTCCCGGCCCATGCGCTTTCGATCTTCAAGAACGCACAACGGTTCATCGTCCCCGAACTCAACCTCGGCCAGATCGCGCGGGAGATCGAGAGGTACGCGAAGGTGCCGGTCGTCTCCGTCCCGAAACTGGGCGGGGAACTCCACACGCCAAAAGAGCTCTGGAAGATCCTGGAGGCAGGCGCATGAGTTTCAACGAATGGCTCCGGCAGGACCGGCTCCCCCACATCTACTGCGCCGGCTGCGGGAACGGCACGATCATCAACTGTACGCTCGCCGCTGTCGATTCCATGGGCTGGAAGAAGGAGGACACGGTATTTGTCTCGGGGATCGGGTGTTCGTCGAGGGCACCGGGCTACATTGTCACCGATTCGCTCCACACTACCCATGGGAGGGCGCTTGCCTTTGCTACCGGCGTCAAGATGGCGCGGCCGGACCTCCACGTGGTGGTCTTTACCGGTGATGGCGACCTTGCGGCAATCGGCGGGAACCACTTCATCCATGCATGCCGGAGAAATATCGATATCACGGTTGTCTGCATGAACAACCAGATCTACGGCATGACCGGGGGACAGGGGAGCCCGACCACACCGCGGGGCTGCATATCGACAACCACGCCCTATGGGTGTACCGAGCCCGCATTCGATCTCTCTGAACTTGCAATCGCCGCCGGGGCAAACTATGTGGCACGGTGGAGCTCGTACCACGTCAAGGAACTCGAACGGGCGGTAAAGACCGGCTTGGAGACTCCAGGGCTCTCGTTTATCGAGGCGCTCGTCCAGTGCCCGACAAACTTCGGGCGCAGGAACAAGTTCAGGAAAGTCGCCGACCAGATCGAGTACATCAAGGCGCATTCCCTCCTGAAAGCCAAACGGGACCGGATGCTCGAACTGGGAGAATCCATCCCTGAAGACATGTACGTGGTCGGGGAACTCATGAAGCGTAACCGTCCCGCAATGGGCATTCCCAAAAGGGAGGCGGCACCATGAGGCGCGAAGTCAGGTTCTCCGGGTTTGGCGGGCAGGGGATCATCCTCTCCGCGGTTATCCTCGGACGGGCGGCCGTGATGTACGACCACAAGTTTGCCGTCCAGACACAGGTGTACGGGCCCGAGGCCCGGGGCGGGGCATCGATGAGCGCGGTGATCATCGACGATGACGAGATCCTGTACCCCAAAGTGGCGGATCCCGATGTATATGTGATCATGTCGCAGGAAGGCTTCGAGAAGTACGGCGCCGCGGCCCGGAAAGATGCGGTGATGATCCTCGATTCCACGCTCGTCCACTCCCGGCCCGACTGCACGTACCACGAGGTCCCGGCAACTGCTGAGGCAAAGACTACGCTCGGGCGGGACATCGTGGCAAACATCGTGATGCTCGGGGCGCTTGTAGGGTATACGCACGTGGTGAGCGAAGACGCGCTCAAAAAAGCCATCCTCGATTCCGTTCCGAAAGGCACCGAGGCACTCAACACGAAAGCCATGGAGCTCGGGATCGCCCATGCAGGAGGAAAGAAGCAGGCATGAAACTACTGGAGTACGAGGCAAAGCAGCTTTTTGCTGAAGAGGGAATCCGGGTGCCAAAGGGCATCCTTGTGAGCAAGCACGAGGAGATCCTCCTCCACATGGACGAGATGCCGGCAAAGGTTGCGGTGAAAGCTCAGGTGGATGTTGGCGGCAGGGGAAAAGCCGGCGGCGTTCTCATGGCCGATCGCGACACGGTCATGGAGACGGCACGGAAACTCTTCAACACAACGATCAAGGGTGTCCCGGTCCAGAGGATCCTTGTCGAAGAGCGCCTCGATATCCAGCACGAGTATTTCGTGAGCATCACGATCGACCGGGCAAAAAAGCAGCCGGTCATCCTCTTTGCAGAGACCGGGGGAATGGACATCGAACAGACGGCAAAGAGTTCGAAAAGTGCCATCCTGTCGGTCAGTTTCTGCCCGATCCTTCCCGATGTGCCGGGGTTCCTCCTGCGTGAGCTCTGCGGGAATGCACCAGCGGATATTCAGAAAGCAGTCAACCGTCTCTACCATGTCTTCTGCAAGAAAGATGCCATCCTTGCCGAGATCAACCCGCTCGTCACCACACCTGACGGGGTATACGCGGCAGACGCAAAACTGATCGTTGACGACAACAGCCTTGCCCGGCAGGGAATTGCGATCAACCGCGACCTCTCCGACCGCGAGCGGGAAGCCGAAAAGCACGGGTTCTCGTTCGTGGAGCTGGACGGCACCATCGGTGTTATCGGAAACGGTGCAGGCCTTACGATGTCCACCCTCGACCTCATCGAGTATTACGGAGGAAAGGCAGCGGACTTCCTCGATGTGGGTGGCGGGGCGGACAGCGAACGTGTCATGTACGCAGTTCGTCTTGTCGCAAGCGTGCCGACCGTAAAAGTGATCGTAGTGAACCTGCTCGGCGGGATCACCCGGTGCGACGAAGTTGCCAAGGGCATTATCTCTTCAGGTGTTTCCGTCCCGGTCATTGTACGGATTGCAGGGACAAATGCTGACGAGGGCCGTAAACTCCTCTCGGAAAAAGGCTACGAGATGCTCGACACCATGGACCTTGTTGTCAAGAAAGCTGTGGAGGTTGTGAAATGATCTATGGGGACAAGAAGACCGGCATCATCGTGACCGGCGCAACCGGCCGTCAGGGCGAGTATCATATCAACCTCATGAACGAGTACGCCCGAAAAGTCGGCGGGAAAGGCGTTGTCGCCGGAGTTACACCAAAGAAGGGCGGCCAGACCGTTCACGATGTTCCGGTGTACAACACGGTAAAAGAGGCACTGCGCGAGCACGATGCAACCGCAGGCGTAGTCTTTGTGCCGGGCGGTGCAGCGGCAGACTCCATTATGGAGGCGGCAGACGCCGGCCTCGAACTGGTGGTTGCCATCACCGAGCACGTGCCGGTGCACGACACGATGAAGGCCATTGCCTATGCAAAGATGCAGGGCTGTGCCGTGATCGGCCCCAACTGCCCGGGCCTTCTCTCGCCAGGGGAAGTAAAGATGGGAATCATGCCGGCAGGGCTCTTTTCCCGGGGCAACGTAGGGGTCATCTCCCGAAGCGGGACGCTCACGTACGAGGTCGTGGACGAGCTCACCCGGGCCGGTATCGGGCAGAGCACGGTGGTCGGGATCGGCGGCGACCCGGTGATCGGCCAGACCTTTGAGGATGTGCTGGCGCGGTTCGCGGAGGACCCGGAGACAAAGGCGGTAGTCCTTATCGGGGAAGTGGGCGGGAACCTGGAAGCGGAAGGTGCAAAGAGTACGGATGTCCCGCTCGTTGCCTATATCGCAGGGGTCTCGGCACCACCGGACAAAAGGATGGGCCATGCCGGGGCCATCGTGGAAGGCGGCGAGAGCGATGCAAAGTCCAAGATTGCCCGGCTCAAAAAGATGGATATCCCGGTTGCTTCAAGGCCCTCGGAGATCCCGGATATGGTCAGGGATCTCTTCCGGTGCCACTGTTAAAACCCCCCATTTACCCTTCTGTTTTATCATTCCCGTCCCGATTCTCCTTTTTCAGACATCAGATCGACGATCAGATCAATATCGCGGGATTTATGAACCTGTATCGATGAAATAATCAGAGAGAAATTTTCACCAGCAGCCCGGCCTCACGTTGGAACCAGCTGCAACACCAAAAGGTCGGCACATGATACTCCAGTTCTCACCCATTGTAGTGCTTCTGCTTTTCTGCGGGATCATATCCGCAGGTCTTACGGTCATCGGGTACTATAACCGTGCTCTCCCGATTGCCCGGCCGTTCGTCCTTTTTATGGCGGCCGAGTCAGTCTGGCTGTTTGGTTCGGCAGGAGAGATGATGAGCACCCAGCTCCAGACGGTTCTTTTGATCAACAATATCGAATACCCGGCAATGATGACCGTACCGGTCGCACTGCTCTTCATCGCCTTTGTCTATTCCGGCAGGGAGCATTATCTCACAAAAAAGATCGTCCCGCTTTTTTTCATAGTACCTGCGCTGGTCTGCCTGCTTGTCTATACAAACCCCTGGCATCTGCTCTACTACACGGGATTCCATCTGGAGACTGGAGGGGGTACCATGATCTGGATCTACGATCACGGGCCGTTGTTCTGGATCCTGATAGCATACAATTACCTCGTGGGCCTGGCGGCCCTTTTCCTGATGGCCGGGAGATATCTCTCGGGACATAAATCCTACCGCTGGGAGACCATCATTCTGGTAATTGCGGCAGGTATCCCGTTCCTCATCAACATTGCCTATGTCATCCACGCAGCACCCTTCCCGAACTATGACCTGACACCGGTCGCATTCTTCCTGACCGGGGTCATCATCTCGGCGGGACTGCTTCGGTACCAGCTCTTCTCTGCCATGCCGGTCGCCTACTCCCGCGTTTTCTCGACACTCCACGACGGCGTTTTTGTTCTGGACAGGGAATTCCGGGTTATTGACCTCAATCCGGCAGCAGAACGGCTCACCGGCATGCAGGCTGCGTCTGCGATGGGCAAAAACCTCTCATCCCTCGTTCCTGAAACAGCAGGGCTCTACAGCCGGTCAGGTCAGAAAACACAGGAACGTGAGATCCAGATCAATCATAATGACACGCCCCGGTATTACGATGTCCAGCTGATCCCCCTCGATCCTGAAGATAACGGTTCAAAAGGATACCTGTGCATCTTCAGGGAGGTGACCGGCCGTAAGCAGGCTGAGCTCTCCCTCCTTACCGCGAACAAGAAGATCAACCTTCTTACCCGGATCACCCGCCATGATCTGGAGAACAAACTGATGATCGTGCATGGCTATATTGCGCTCCTCCGTAAACCCCATACTCCCGAGGCCCTGTCGGAATACCTGGAAAAACAGGAAGCTGCGGTAAATGCGATGCACGAGCAGCTCGCCTTCACACGGGAGTACCAGCAGCTGGGCTCTCATGCCCCGATCTGGCAGAATGTCGATGCAACCATCAATCGGGCAAAGACCCAGGTATTCTTCGATCGGGTCAGGTTCTCCTGTACGGTCGAATCTGCCGAAGTCTATGCCGACCAGATGCTGGAGCGGGTCTTCTATAACCTGCTGGACAATGCCATACGGTATGGCGGCAATCGCCTGACTGCCGTTACCGTGACATCACATCTCGATGGCGCAGCACTGGTTATTGTGGTGGAGGACGACGGGGTCGGAATCCCGGCAGAAGATCGGGATCGGCTGTTCGAGCAGGGTTTTGGGAAACATACCGGCCTTGGCCTCTTCCTCTCCCGCGAGATCCTCATGCTTACGGATATCTTGATCAACCAGACAAACCCTCCGGGCAAAGGGGCACGGTTTGAGATCCGCATTCCTCCAGGGAAATTCCGACCCGCGCAGGGATCAAAGCCGTAAAATGAGCGCCAGGCCTCACTTCCGGGTCTGCCGGACGACAACCGATGCGTCTGCATCGAAGGGATTCGTCCGCATCGCAAGGGAGAAGAGATACGGATAGTTCTTCTTTAAGTGCTTCATGTACGCAAGCCATTCAGGAACGAGCAGCCCGTATACCCGTGAGATGTCCCCGGAGAGATGCGCATAATCGGATGCCGGAAGATCGGCAAGGGTCTTCCTCGCGGACAGTTCCTCTGCAAGGTGGAAGACTGCCTGGAGAAGAGGAGTAAAACCCTCGTGTTCGATGATCTGCGGATTTTCAAAAAGGGAGAGCATGAAGATCTTGCGGGAGGAAAGGAATACTTCGAGTTTTCGGAGGTCAACGGATCTGCTGTCGATTGTCCCGGCATGAGCCTGCAGGACCGCTGCCGCCCGGGAAAAATCCTCTTCCGACCATGCATCCGAAACCACCAGGACTGCCCGGATCTGATCTGCAGCAGGATCGTGTGACGAAAAGCACCGGAGGAGCCGGGTCCCGACTTCGGAAAAAAAGACACCGATGATCATATTGAGGTTTCTCATCCGGATGCCCCGTTCCCGGTTTTCGATCATCAGGTCAAGCGCGGTGGCTGCAAGGCCGACAAAACAGCCGACACCGACAAGGATAATCCCTATTGTGAGCAGTTTACCGATTGCAGTTTCCGGATAGATGTCACCGAATCCAACTGTTGCAATGGTCACGACCACGAAATACAGGGCATCAAGCGGACTGCGGTGTTCAAATACGATCATCCCCAGCATACCTACAAGGAAGACAACGATAAGGAGGGCAAGGTAAATGCGCAATCGCAGCCTAACGGAATTTGTCACACCCGGTTTTATGGAGGGCAACAGTATAAAACAGATTCCACTATTTTAAAAAAATTTCCGGATACCCCCGACCAGATTCGAACTGGTGTCGCCGGATCCAAAGTCCTGCATGATTGACCGCTACACTACGGGGGTATGTGGGAGTAATATTGGAAATGGATTGTATTAAAGCGATAGGCAGCAGGATGGTAAAAATCCAAACCTGGACTATTCTGGATCCAATTTGGATCTTCCAAAAGAGGGAGTTGTGGGAACGATAGGGAACAATTGTTCCCGAAATGTCCTTTTACAACGGAGGATAGTGCAGAAAATCTGGAAAATTCTGGAAATTTCGGAATAATTTTCTTGTTTTGATCTTGTCAGTTTCCAAAATTTTCCGAAATATCCAAATTGAGTTTAACCGTATTCCAGCACGATTCCCGTTTACTGCTGCCAGAAGAAGAACCAGGAAGAGAAACAGGATCTTACGGGGGTGAGAAAATACAAAAATACCGGTTTTTCGAGGCCCCATTAGTGTATAGCATTATATGGTTTATTCACAATGAGGACGGATCTATTTGCAAAAGAGAAAAACTCATTTAAGGGGGCATTTTCGGAATTCAACCATAATTCCAGCAGATTTGCGATTCCTGAAAATTTCGGCAGGTAACCGGGAAAACAGGAGCAACAGGATTCCAGAAAACCACTTCACACCAGCACAAAGGGGTAAACCCGTTGCTGTATATTAAAAAAGACTTCTTTTAAAGAAACGAACAGAACAGGAAATCAGTCATTATCGCTGGAAAGGGGGAAGAACTGCTGGTAGACCTGCCGGCGTTCATCAATATCCGTATGGAGATAAACCTCTGTGGTCTTTATCGAGGTATGGCCAAGGTTCTCCTGGACGACCCGGAGGTTCTTTGAGCGACGATAGAGTTCGCTTGCATAGCTGTGCCGGATCTTGTGGGGCGTAATACCCGGCGGGGCGTAGTTCCGGAAGATATGCTGGACTGCCCGTGGGGATATGTGCTTGCCCTGCTGCCCGATAAAAAGGGGACCGGATATCTGGTTGCCGATAAATGCCCGGATTTCGGAGAGGGTTTCGTTATCGATAAAAACGATCCGGATTTTGTCACCTTTCCCCTTAATACGAATGGTGTGCTCTTCAAAATCGATATCTTCGACATTCATGTTACAAAGTTCGGAGACCCTGACCCCCGTTGAATAGATGGTCCGCACAATCAGCTTGTCCCGGGGATCCTGGATAGAATCAATCAGGCGGAGGACCTGGCTGTGTTTGAGGTATTTTATCTCCTGCTGTTTGATCCGGGGGCGTTCAACACCACTTAAGGGATTCGTCGCCACGACGCCCTGGACACAGAGAAACCTGTAGAACGAGCTGAGGGTCGAGATGATCCGGTGGAAGGTCTTGGGCTTGTAGGTCCGCATTGTCGAGACAAACGAGAGGAAATCCGTAATCATGGCAGGCGGGACATCAACGCTGGTGTCAAGCCGTGCATTCTCGAAATCCTTCCAGAAGAAAACAAGCTTGGTAACTTCAGTATGGCGGCGGAGCCAGACATAGTAACCGAAATGCTGGATCACCTGCGCATAACTGTCAAGCGTCCGCTTGGAGTAGTTCCGCATCCGCAGGTAGTTCCGGTAGCTTTTGAGCCACTCAGAAAAATACCCGCTTTCCATGGTCTATTCTATTTTTGCGCCAATAAATAAAGGTTTGCGCAGAATACCTATTCTGCGCACTCTCTGATTGGGGAAATAACCGAGATTTTTAGAAATTTTTATCAGATCTACAGAAGGCCAAAACAGGGGTTCTTTTCATTTCAACAGGTAATTATAGGATCATCGACACAAAAGGCCATAGAAACGCCACTATGAGGGTTTCACGTCGATAGGATTAGATCGGGCATCCCATTTCTGGATTTGTCAGACAAAGAGCGGCTGACAGATTGTGATTTGCACAGTCTTGTATTACAAAAAAAGGTACTCCAATTTGGATTTTCCGAATTTTTCCAGATTGTTTCTGAATGAGAAACTCCAAAAAACATCGGTTTTTTCTGTACGGTGAAATCTGTTTTATTCTTCCCCTTTCCTTTTTGGGAATATACCCCAGGAGAACGGACCGGACAAAGGCAATAATCGAATATTCCGGCAGTCATAATTTCGCAGCCTCATATCTGGATGGAAGTATTACAACACGAGCAGGATCCTGAAGCCGCAATAACGACGGTACCTCCCAAAGAATCAAAAAAACGTTGGAATAACTTCCTCTTTTGCTCCCGACAAAGCCTGGTGTTTCAGGAGGAGCCCCGGGAACATCAAAACAATTACCTCCGTTCACCACCCTTGTCAAGACACCAGACTGTACAAGGGTCACCATAGAAAATGTAATTCAATGGATTTTGACCGGTTTCGAGCAATCGGTCCTCAATTTTGACTCCAAAATCGACCGATTAAAAAATTCAAAATGTTTATCTGTTTTTGATAAAGATAATTTATCAAAAGGCAAGACTTATGATAAAAATCGGATATGTCAGGGTTTCCCGGGAAGATCAGAATGCGGACAACCAGATCCTGCTCCTTCTTGATGAAGGACTAACCCGGGATGCGATCTATGTCGATCATATTTCCGGGGTCTCGACAATAGAAGAACGGGAGGGTTTTTCCAAAATGATGCAGTTTATCCCGGATCATCACGGAGAGCCCATCACGTTATATGTTTTTGAGATCTCACGACTGGGACGATCGTTTATCGAGACCCTGAACCTGGTCCGGACCCTTGAAGAGTCCGGGATCCGGGTCTGGTCGCTTTCTCCGGCGGAATCCTGGAGCCGGATCGATGACAAAAAACTGAGGGACCTCATGCTCTCGATATTTTCCTGGGTTGCAGATCGGGAACGGGAAAACCTTATCGAACGGACAAAACTGGGAATAGCACGGGCCCGGGCCGAAGGAACTCCGCTTGGACGCCCGAAACGCTCAATTCCCTGGAAAAAAGTCCGTGAACTGGAAGAGAAAAAGATCTCCCTTGCCGCCATTTCGCGTATGCTGGACATTCCCTATACTACGCTGTACCGTCATTACGCCCAGAAAAAGGATGAAAATTCATCGGCCGACTAAGGGCGATATATCCGGGCTGATTATTTTCCAGAAGACTATCCCCAGTATGCAAGAAATTTCCTGACGTATATTTAACGGAAAAACGGGAATTGCAGTTTTTTCGGATTTGCCTGCCAGGGTCGGCCAACTGGTCCCTGCCTGACTAAATAACCACATTTCATCGAGAGTTATTAAAACACCTGTCGAGGTGAAGAACAGCTAAAAAGTTTATTGAAATCTGAATCTGTTTCCGATTTTGCAGCAAATCAGAACGGTGTACCGTTTTAATTCATCGACAACGAGATGTGGAAAAACTATTCGGTACGAATACATTCCCCTGCACAAGAGGGTGTATGTGTGAGCTGCTGAATTTCGGAATTATATCCGAAAACAGTCGGTATTTTTCAGGCAATCCTTGTTTTCAACCAGATCTGATTAAGACAATTTCCCGTTCTCAATGTGGGAGAAGCATTTCAATATTCCTGCAGGTTGTTTTCAAGCGGGAATATCGGTGAATTCCCCATTATTTCTATGACACATATCTGTTACCCGGTGATGCATCGGAAGTTCTCCGACATAATTGCTTTTTTGGAAAATCCAAATATTTTCTCGTCGGGATGTCTGAATTTTTCCACTTTTTCCGGTCAGGAAGATCTCTCGCAGTTTCTTCAATAAGGTCTTCCAGATGATTTTCTGTAATAGTATCGAAAACGAATACACTGGCGAACAAGATACCAGAATGAAGATTTCACATTCAAACAAGAAATGGGGCTTTTCGCTAACCGATATTATGCAGTAGGCATATTGGAAAAATTCGGAGAAAACGTGCATCTCCGAAGAGGAAAAAACCGGAATTTCCAAATTATTTGCTGAATTTCTGTCATAAACACACATCCAATAATAACAACAGACCTGTTCTGGATGTTTAAAAAAAGAGGTATACCGTATACCCTTTGAAATTGAATAACCACTCTTGGTATCTCCAGGTATTTTATTAAATATAGTCTTAAAAGTGCAATTGGAAAATTTGGAAAAATTTCCAATCTCTGAAGAGAGTCAATTTGGATTTTCCAAAAGTTACCCTGTTATTTCATCCAGAATTTTCCTAATTACTGAGAACAATACAGGGGTCATAAGGGTTTAAAAATTTTCGAAGATTGGACTCTGTAGAAATCCTTAAAAAAATAAAACAACGCTCGTTTAGGTCTCCGACGAGCCTCCACCAGCGCCGCTAGGGGCATCCCCACTTAGCGATGATGATGTATTACCTGCATCCCTGAATTGTTCACATATGGTGAAGATATGAGGGGGCTTGAACATTCCCGCTTAATTTGGGTTTATTTCGACAGTTGTATGCCCGTAAAATAAGGGTTGTATTTACTTTTACAGGAATTTCCCCGTTAATCTTGTTTTTTTCCCAGTGGGAAGGAAAACACTCTTCTGCTCTGTAGAAATCTGGTTAAATGATATGCCGCCCCCTCTCTTGCGCCAATATGTCCCCCAAGGGGACGGGGCGTATATCGATGCACTCGGTATCACCTGTACATGAATCCGCTGGAGGAAATCCGCAGGATTATGGGATTGAATAGAATTGTTATTACTCCCATCCCCACGAAAAGATCTGATCTGGTCCCTGAACCGAATTTATAATACGTTCAGGGAGTCGGAGAAGATCCAAGTCCTGTGTTTTGAACTGCTTAATCAATCCAGTAATAGTCTTGTAAAAAATTGATTAAAGCGCCGATTTAGGCAAATCCCGTGTGATTAATGGATATTTTATAAGACGCTGTGCAATTGGTCTTGTCCAGAATAAACCATATGATGCTATACACTATTTTGGATTGTTTCACGAAGAATACGGGAAATCTGAAATGATGGTCGGGTCTGCAGAAGAAATGAACGGGGCAAAACAACAATCGTAAGAAAGAACGCAAAAGCAGCCAGGAAAATATGGATCGCCATAGAAGGGGCTTCATCAACTTGGGTATTTCCCGGGAATAATTCACTCACGTCCATGGAGATCCAATCCCGCAAGGAAAAAGCAGGTTAAAAGCGAACAACAGGGATCACCCGGGAAACTGGCGGGACCAAAGATCCAAACATCAATCCTCCAGATATCCAAAAAGACCGATGACCAATAAGGAAAACGAATTCCCTGTACTTTATGTAATTAAAAGGAACCATTGGTAATGTAAGTATGGATACCGATCAGCAGTTTCTGACCCCAAAAGAAGTGGCCGGAATATTAGGAGTCCATCCAAAGACCGTACATCAATGGCTCCGAACGGGAAGGTTACCCGGAACCAAAATATCCTATCGGGCATGGCGCATCCCACGTTCCGCACTGGAACAATTCATTGCCCAAAGCAGCAACAGACCTTCCCCTCAGGGTAAACCACTCCCCCCAGGAATACAGAACAATCCCATGGCTACCTCTTCAAACCCACAGACACTGATACAGTCGGATCCCAAAGAGGCAGATCCCGCTGTAAAAATGAAACATTACATCCGCGATATCATGGGAGAAGATTCACCGGAACACAGCAGGGTATAATGGGGAAAGCAGACCTTTTTCCCGATCTTCAGCCCGTTTTCGATAATAATCGTCTTTACGATCCAAGACCCGCAAGTATCTCATTTTAACAGTAACAAAAACCTCGCGTAGTTCAGCGCTCACCAGAGGATGACTGAAAGATCCAGGTTTTCTTATCCTCTCACGCAGGCCCATATCTCCTGCGGTGAAGATTCCGTATTTCCTAAAAGATATTGACAGAATACTAAATTTTCTTGTATCGGTAACATCAGGGATTTCTCTTTACAAGGGTATACCAATCACGCCAAGATACTCGTCATAGTACCCAGATACCACAAAACAAATCAGTTTTCACGACGAAATAAACCAAATACTGCTATATATAAAAACGTCATAGTACTTCTCAGCTTACAACAAACACGGCACACACAAAATCACCCAAAAAGGAAATTACGGGGAACACCATGGATGAGTCAGTAGTCCAACAGGAAATCAACAAATACAAGAAATTCAAAAAGGTCGACGGGGCAACATACCGGAAAGTCAATCAGTTCCTGCGAAAACGGACATATATCACTGCGCGGGAATGGGCCCTTGCCCGGTTATGTACCGATTTCCGTACCTCCGGTGGGGCAGAGATGACCTTTATCGGGAAACACCTTCCCGAACTCGTTCCCTTCATGGAAGAGCCCTACAGCCCGCAGGCTGTCAATCAGGCACGACATTCATTCAAGAAAAAAGTCCGGAAAGCAAGCGCGACTTTTTTTTATGGCGCCATGTGCGGGTTCTTCACAACCGATGAACTGGACGACCTGCTCTTCGAAGCAAGCGAGGTCTCCCGGTTTCTCCTCGAAGTCGAAGGAACAACGCTGGATATCGATGAAGAGATCGATATCGAAGACCGGATCACCCGGGTAATGAGGAGCGTTGGCGAAACCGCAAAAACGATCTTAAAATCGCGTTCGGACGAAGACAACACATCCGATCCTGCACCTGAACCAGCCGGTCCACAGGTTACTACCCCAGAAAGTTTACCAGAAAATACTATGGAAAAATCGGATCGCTCTTCCGATATATCAGAGGATATACCCACGGAACCCAAAGAAGAGCACCTCCCAAAAAACCCTGAATCATCAGACACCACCGAAGGATCCCCTCTATGAAGATCATTCAGGTATCCGGCCGGGCAAATACCGGAAAAACTACATTTATCCGGAACCTTATCCCCGAACTGAAACATCTGGGCCGTGTTGGTGTAATCAAACATCTTGGGGATCATGAATTTGCTCTGGATGCAGGAAAAGATACCACCGTTTTTTTTGAGGGAGGGGCCGACATTTCTGTCGGGATCGATGCGCAAAAAACGGTCATCGCACTCCATTCGAATAATCTGGACACCCTCCTGTCCTACCTGAAAACCTCCGGGATAGACTTCGCAGTAATAGAAGGTTTCAAAGCACGCAGCTTCCCGAAGATCATTATCGGGGATCTCCCCAGCGAGACCTGCGTATTGAGAAACCCTTCGGTAAACGATGTACTTGCATCTCTCTCGTTATTCGAAGACTATTAAAGCGTTCAAACCGGAACGGATCTACACGAAGATGACAATAAAAAAGCTGTCAAAACAGTTGTTTGGGACTAACGGCGTTCGGGGAATCGTTGGAAAAGAAATTACACCTCAACTGGCGCTCCGCATTGGTGAAGCCCTTGGTACGATGCGGTCGGGATGTATTGCGGTGGGAATGGATACCCGGACATCCGGCCCGGCCCTTGCAAATGCAGTCAAGGCTGGACTCATGGCAACCGGCTGCGATGTTGTTGACTGCGGAATTCTCCCTATACCGGCTCTCCAGTATATTGTAAAAGGGCACTACGCGGGCGGCGCAATGATCACCGCCTCACATAATCCTCCTCAATATAACGGGATTAAGATTATCGAAGCAGACGGCACCGAGATGGGCGACGAGGAGACTATCAAACTCGAAGGGTTACTGGACAAATCCACCAATCTCAAAACGCAATCGTGGGATCGGGTGGGTAAGGAGATGCCCGGAGCCCATCTTGTCGATACGTATGTCCGGTCAATTACTTCCCATTTCAAAGGGCTGCCGGGAAAAGGAATGACTGTTGTTGTGGATCCGGGATCGGGTGCAGCCTGCCGGACAACCCCTGCCATCCTGCAGGCATTGGGCTGCAGGGTACTCACGATCAACGGGATTATGGACGGGACATTTCCCGGACGCCTGCCGGAACCTTCCGCAGAGGGATTACAAGGACTGGCAGCACTTGTCGTGGCAAGCAACGCCGCATTCGGGATTGCCCACGACGGCGATGCCGACCGTGCTGTTTTCATCGATGAGACCGGAGCGTTTGTCGAAGAGAACCATGAATTTGCCCTGATCGCTCAGCATATCTGTAAATCGGCAAAGGGATCGATTGTGACACCGGTCAGCACCTCGCAGATGGTGGAAATGGTGGCAGAAAAGGAGGGGTGCCGGGTCCAGTACACCCCTGTCGGGAGTATCTATGTGGCCCGCACCATGCGGGAACTGATCGATACCGGTGAGCCAGTCATCTTTGGCGGTGAAGGAAACGGCGGCCTGATCTTCCCGGCACAGCAGTTCTGCCGCGACGGGGGAATGACTGCCGCAACTATGGTCGCACTTCTGGCAGAAACGGGGAGCACCGTATCCGCGCTTATCCGAAAACTGCCTGCGCGGCATATGATTAAAGAAAAGATTGCAACGCCAAAAGGGTCGTACCTCATCGATAAACTGGCTGAACAATACAAGCACGAATCTCTCGACAAGACAGATGGCCTGAAAATTAAAAGGAACAACGAATGGGCGTTGATCCGGGCCTCGGGAACTGAACCTCTCGTCAGGATCATGGTCGATTCCCCGGATGCTGCAGCCGGCAGGGCATTTTATCAGGAGATTAAAAAGACAGTAGATCAACTCCTGAAAACTTCTGCCTGAATCCGGTAAATCCGAACTCCCTTTTTTTTTAAACAATCCTCGTCCAGAACACCTGTATCCATATTCCCACAGGATTCAAGGCGCAGTACTTCTCTTTTTAATACAACCGGCGGGAAAATTTTTGTTTTATCACTTCGGGCAACCGGTTTACAGCAGTTTTTTTATGACAAAAACCGAATGGATGGTTATGATACAGAAGATCGCGATACGGGGATTCATCTTCCTGGGAATTTTGCTCCTGTTGTGCATGCCGACAGTGGTCGGAGATCTCAGGACAATCTCTCAAGGCAATACCGTGTTCCTTGGAGAAAGCAATCTGGATATCTCCTCTGCAATGGGAAGTGACACGCAGATTGGGTGGTGGGCATCCGGTGCAGCGATAGCAACAAGTTCACCCGATGTGAAATTCCCGGTTTCCACGCCTTCGAATTTCTATGTACTTCCTTCGCAGTTCGGTGCATATACGGGTTCATGGTACCGGTTGAATGCAGCGGGCAGTGCCGACGGTGTGGCGTTTTTGGTTGCAGATCCCTCTCTTGCCATACGGGTTGAGGATACCACGGTTAACGTCGATGTAACTGACAGGTGGGTGCCCCGTGGTGATGAAGTGCGGTTCAGGATCGACTCGAACCTGGATGTCATCAGTACCCAGAGAGGGACACCGGCACCGGTAACCATAAAAGTCCAGTCTCCAAATGGGGGAGTGTATACAGCCCTTATGAACACTGCAGGGACAACAACAACACTGGAAAATATCGGGATAACCTCTTCATCACAGTATTACAAGACAACTCCTATCTGGGATACAGGAAATTCGCTCTATCCTGCGGGGTCGTATACGATCTGGGTTGAATGCAACGTCAACAACATGAACGACGAGTACGGTGCTACCGGAAAAACAACAAGCCAGAAAACGAGTCTGCTCAACCAGGACCAGAACCCGCTCATATCCGTAAACGTTCCTACCACAAGTTCGACAACAACGGTTACCTCAGTCAGTACTACAACAAAACCAACAACGACTATAACTACGGCAACAGCAACACAGGCACCGAAGACTACGGTTACCACTGCCGCCACTACACTACCTGTCGTGACGACAACGGCACCTGTTTCACCGACCTCACAGGCAACAACAGCTGCAGAAACCTCTCCCACATTTGCCCCGGGTTTCGATGTGGCCGTTTCCCTTATCTCGATTGCTGCCCTTCTGCTCTTTATGGTAAAACGGCAGAACTAATTCATTTTTATCACAGGCATAATCTTTTTATCCGATATTTTTCCATATCCGTTGTATGAATGTTATAACAGCAGTAATCAAAGGCCGCCACAGCATACGGAAGTTCAAGCCGGCACCTGTTGACGAGGCATTCATTCACGATGCTATCGAATGCGCGGTTCATGCACCCACCGCCATGAACCTCCAGCCATGGCTGATTGGGGTCGTACGGGATAAAGAGATCCTGGGGAAAATTGCCGAACTTACCGATCATGGGAAATTTATTTCAGAAGCACCACTCTGCTTTACGGTGTTTGGGGAACGAACGGCAAAATATTATCTTGAAGACTGCTGTGCAGCAACCGAAAACCTGATCCTCGGCCTGCATTCGTATGGCGTCGGTTCGTGCTGGGTTGCCGGCGACAAAAAAGAATATGCAGAGGATATCCGAAAACTTCTCGATGTTCCGGAAAAATATACCCTTGTCTCCCTTGTCCCGGCAGGACTGCCGGACGATGTCGCGCTGGCAACAAAAAAAGAGACAAAAAAACTGGTCTTTTTCGACAGGTTCAGGAAAGAATAACCCACGGGGATTTTGTAAAGAATTAAGATTTCACTTTTTTCCGGGTATCATTTACGAACTTTTTTAAAATCCGTGAACATGTGATCGGATCATTTTTGAAAATTGCCGACGCCCGCCACGGATTTTTTTGAAAAATCCCAAAACCACTTGAAATTTCACGCCGGAGAAAAATTCTGCCAGTCAATTGTACACCCGGTATCCGGGTAATTACCCGGATACCGGGTACGTACTTCACACCTTGTTTTCACGAAAAAAAAAATTGCCAGCTTGCGATCCGTTCTTTTTCATGCCGGGCAATAAAGCCGGTCTTTTCTGCACGGCCAGATCCCGGGGAGCTTAGCAAAGAATTCTCTTTGTCCATTTTTGTTCCGATCTCTCTCGCAATCCTTATGCCCCCTCCGCAACCCATCATTGATCATGAGAAAGGTAACCCTCCAGGTGGCACTGGATCTCCTCGAACTTCACCGGGCCGTCCAGATCGCAAAAGAATCTGTTGAAGGAGGGGCCGACTGGATCGAAGCCGGTACGCCGCTTATCAAGAGCGAGGGTATGCAGGCAGTCCGTACCCTGCGTGAAAAATTCCCCGATGTGGTTATCGTAGCGGATATGAAGATCGCGGATACCGGCACTATGGAAGTGGAGATGGCGGCAAAGGCCGGTGCAAATGTTGTTTGTATCCTTGCCGATGCAGATGACGCAGTGATCAAGGAGGCAGTCCGGGCAAGCCAGCTGTACGGGACCAGGCTGATGGCAGATCTCATCAATGTCAGGGATCCTGCAGAACGGGCCCGCACCCTTGAAGAACTCGGAGTGGATATCATTGTGGCCCATGTCGGTATCGACCAGCAGATGATCGGGAAAGACTCGCTGGATCTTTTAAAGAGTATCCGGGAGGGGATCCATATTCCGGTTGCCGTAGCGGGAGGACTCGATGCCGTAACTGCGGGGGAGGCTGTAAAACAGGGTGCCGATATCGTGATTGTCGGGGGATGGATCGCCCGGTCTGCCGAAGTTACTGCATCTGCCCGAAAGATCCGCCAGTCCATCGATTCACCCTCTGCCGCAGCCCCGGATAAGAAGAACCCTGATGTGGAGATCCATGAGATTTTCATGCAGGTTTCGACTCCCAACATCAGCGATGCAATGCATCGGAAGGGAGCACTCCCAGGGCTTGTATCGGTCTGCGGGAACGTGAAGATGGCAGGAAAGGCAGTAACCGTGCAGACCTTTGCCGGGGACTGGGCTAAACCTGTTGAGGCTATCGAGAAAGCACCGACAGGAGCGGTTCTTGTAATTAATAACGATAGTGGCATCCATGTAGCGCCATGGGGCGAACTGGCAACCTTAAGCTGTCAGAAGAAAGGTCTTGCCGGAGTTGTGATCGATGGGGCCGTGAGGGATATCGACGACATCCGGGCCATGAAGTTCCCGGTCTTTGCAAAAGCCATTGTCCCCAACGCAGGAGAACCCAAAGGGATGGGCGAGATCAATGCGGAAATCCTGTGCTGCGGCCAGTACATCCATCCCGACGACTGGATTGTCGGCGACGAAAGCGGGGTCGTTGCGGTTCCTGCAGCACGGGCTTATGAAGTTGCACGCCGGGCGCTGGAAGTAAAAAAGACCGAGGCCCGGATCCGCGAGGAAATCCGGCGGGGCAGCACGTTATCTGAAGTCACCGAACTGATCAAATGGGAAAAAAAGTGAGAATCTGGCAGTTAATGGAACACCGTGTGCTCGAGAAGCGTGGCACCGGCACCCTGGATTTTTTCTATGGCATCCTCAACCTGATCGACACGAAGGATCAGCACTGCCGCCTTCTTCCCGGAATAAGCATAAGAATATTCGATATTAATCCCGGAATCCCCGAGCACCTTTGCAATGTCGTAAAGGCCGCCGGGCTGGTCTTTCATCTGGACTGCGATAACATCGGTAAACGCAACGTTGTATCCCAGGGATGACAACTTTTTGTAGGCTTTTTCCGGGTGATCGACGAGTGCCCGGATAACCCCAAAACCGTTTGCTTCTGCAATACTGAATGCAAGGATATTGATCTTCTCCTCTCCGAGCGCTTGGGCAACGGCAGCGAGCCTGCCCGGGCGGTTTTCCGAGAAGATCGAGATCTGCTTAATGACATACTTTTTTGTGTCCATACCTAGATCGCCCTCTTATCGATTACTTTCTTGGATTTTCCCTCGAACCGGGGCAACGATCCCGGCTCCACGAGTTCGACATCAACGGCAACGTTCAGTGCGTTCCGGAGCCGGTGTTCGACGTTCTGCCGGATCTTCATCAGATCGTTGATCTTGTCGCTGAAAGATTCTTTTGTCAGCTCCACCCGGACGAGCATATCGTCGAGTGCCCCGTTCCTTTCAACAACGATCTGGAAGTGCTCTCCCACCTCGGGAATGGTCATTAAGGTATACTCTACCTGCGAGGGGAAGACATTGATGCCCCGGATGATCAGCATATCGTCAACACGGCCCTGAATCCGATTGATCCGCGGGCTTGTCCGTCCGCACGGGCAGGTTTCCTCGTCAACCGATGAGATATCGCCAATCCTGTACCGGATCATCGGGAGTGCCTCTTTCTGGAGCATAGTCAGTGTCAGCTCACCTTTCTCACCGGGTTCGAGCGGTTCCCCGGTCTTGGGATCGATCACTTCCACAAAAGCGATATCCGACCAGATATGGAACCCGTTCTGCTCTGCACACTCGGTAAACATCGGGCCGGAGAGCTCGCTTGTCCCGTAGATATCGTATGCTTTGATACCCAGCCAGTCTTCCATCCTCTTGCGCATATTCTCTGTCCATGGTTCGGCCCCGAGGATCCCGGCTTTGAGGTGCGTATCTTTTTTGATGTCAATGCCTATTTTTTCCGCAACTTCGCCGATATGGAGCAGGTAGGAGGGCGTGCAGGCAATTGCCGTTACTTCGAGATCCTGCATCAGTTCGACCTGGCGCTCGGTGTTTCCCACACTTGTCGGAAGCACGGTCGCACCGATCCGTTCGGCACCGTAATGCAGGCCAAGGCCGCCGGTAAAGAGACCGTACCCGTAACTGACCTGGATGACATCCCCTCTCCCCAGGCCAATCGCCGTAAGTCCCCGGGCAATGGACGTACTCCACATATCGATATCTTTCTGCGTGTACCCGACAACTGTGGGCTTACCGGTGGTTCCCGAAGAGACATGGTAACGGACCAGCTCCTCCCGGGTCGCCGTAAAGATACGGTTCGGGTAATTGTCCCGCAGGTTCTTCTTGAACATAAAGGGAAGTTTTCGTATATCCGATAACTCCCGGATATCGTCCGGGTGGACCTTTTGCGCTTTCATCCGGTCATGGTAAAATGGGGAGAAACTATAGAGCCTGCAGATAAGGCTCTTGAGCAGCTTATACTGCATCTTCTGGAGGTCTGCCTTGGGCATCTCCTCAATTCTCGGATCCCAGAACTGCATCACATATCACTCCGTCTGTCAATCACCCGTTTTGCTTTTCCTTCAAACCGCGGCAGCGAACCCGGCTCGACAAGTTTCACGGTGGTCCTCAGTTCGAGGGTGTCGTGTAGCTCTTTCACGACCTTTTTCTGGATCTTTGCAAGGTCGGCAAGTTCGCCGGAAAAATGGCTCCTGTTGATCTCGACTTCCACGGTCATCTCATCCAGATGATTGATTCTGTCGATATAGACCATAAACTGATTGCCTACCTCCGGGATCCTGAGGAGCACATGTTCTATCTGCGACGGGAAGACGTTGATACCGCGGATAATAAGCATATCGTCGCTCCTGCCGGTCAGGCGGGCCAGTTTCTTTCCCCGACCGCAGATGCATCCATCCTCCATGAGCATCGTGACGTCACCGGTCCGGTACCGGATGAGCGGCATGGCCTCTTTTACCAGCGGTGTGACGACCAGCTCTCCGCGTTCCCCATCGGACAACCGTTCCCCGGTCTTCGGGTTGATGATCTCCACGAGATAACTGTCGTGCCAGATATGGAGGCCGTTTCTTTCCGGGCATTCAAATGCCACTCCGGGCCCGAAGAGCTCGCTCATGCCATAGGAGTCATATGCGGTAACACCCAGCCGGTCTTCAAGAGTATGGCGCATAGTATCCGACCAGGGTTCCGCTCCAAAGATACCGGTTTTTAACGTCGGGAGATCCTCGTGCATCTCTTCTGCGACCTCCGAGAGGTGCATCGCATAACTGGGGGTACAGTGGATCGTAGTGACGCCAAAATCGCGGATCATTTCGATCTGGCGCCGGGTATTCCCTGTCGCACTCGGGATCACCGTCATTCCGATCTTTTCCGCCCCGTAATGAAACCCCAGCCCGCCGGTAAACATCCCGTAATTCACCATGTTCTGGAAGATATCGTCTTCAGTGATACCGATCATGGTCATGTTCCGGGCGATGAGGTTTGCCCACGTGTCAAGATCCTTGCGGGTATATCCGACAACGGTCGGCTTCCCGGTGGTACCTGATGTCGTATGGATACGTACGATCTGTTTTAAGGGAACTGCAAAAAAGCCAAACGGGTACCCGTCGCGGAGATCCTGTTTTCTGGTAAAAGGGAGTTTTTCTACATCGTCAAGGGTTTTAATATCGGCCGGGGAAATTTCCGCTTTGGCAAACTGGTCCCGGTAAAAACCAATATCCTGAACTGCATGAACCGTCGTTTTTAAGCGTTTGAGCTGAAGTGATTCAAGATCCTTGGACTTCAGCGTTTCCATTTTTTTATCCCAGAACATGAGATCCCTCTGGTATGCTATTGCATGACACTGTAATAGTATTACCTGTAGTAGCCTTTATAGGTCATTGTTTTGGGCCGGCCCGACCCGGATACTCTCTGCTTTACCACGCACTTACCTCAGGTATTTCCCGATAATACCACACAAAACGATGCCTTAATCTGGAGGCACACGGCACTAATTAAATGAATTAAAATCGGGATTATGTGGGCCGGATATGACAAAAAAAATCCCCTGGCTGGCGGTGTACGGGTTTGGTGCCCACATTAAATCCACGCAGGATAAACTGATTATTTTACAGAAAGGACGTTTGGAAGAATTCCCGCTTCAGGAAATTAAACATCTGCTGATTGTGGGAGGGCATACACTAAGTTCCACAACAGTGGCACACCTGGCAAAAAACGGTTCTTATATCTCTTTTTTCGATCCTGACGGTAGTCCTGTCGGGAGCATCCGGCCTCAGGGGGATTGCACAGATCGTGATATCCAGCGGTTGCAGGAAGAACTTCCCCGTCAGAGATATGCCATAAAACTCGCACAGGCCACCCTGCGTTCCCGCCTTGTCGCAATCGGGAAATTCCAGACTCTTTGCGACAGCGATCTGTTATACGCGGGTGAACTCGATATCCTCCATAATGCACTCGATGAGCTCGAGTATCTTGTGAAGATGGACGAGATCCGCCGTTTGTCAAACCTGACCACTAAAATGTATTATGAGATAATGGCCCGAATTATCCCGGACCGGTTTAATTTTAAACAACGAACAATCCGGCCGCTGGGAGATCCGGTAAACGCGATGCTCTCGTTTGGCTACTCCATGCTCTATGGTAACTGCATGGTAGCGGTCATCGGATCCCATCTGGATCCAGACAGCGGTCTGTTGTATGACGGACAGGGAGCACTTGTTCAGGATCTTATCGATCCATTAAAAACCGGGATGATTGATCTTGTTGTCTGTCAGATAGCACGTACGTGTCTGACCGTCAAGGATTATGAACTGACACCCACACGGTGCATACTTTCAGATATGCTCGTAAAAGAGTTAATCGGGACGTTTAAGAGTACGATTGACAATAGTAAAATCGACAATCAGGTAAACAATTACGTGAACGCCTTACAAAAAACGGATAACTTCACAGTGCTGTACTGATTCGGCCGTCATATTTGATGATCGAAAAATCATCGTAGTGTTTTACCGGGATATCCCGGGTTTTTATCTCCCGGATTACCGCACGGGGACAACTAAAAAGCATCGAAATGAACTTTTCCAGCACCATGGGTTCAGCGGTAGCAAAGATCTGCACTTTACCGTCTGCAAGATTCATTACGGTACCGGTAACGTTCAGGTCCATTGCGATTTTCCGCGCACATGCCCGAAAACCCACTTTCTGGACTCTTCCGGAGATAAGAATCTCAATGGTTTTCACTCGCGCATCCCCTGCATGATCTGGATAGCCAGTCCGAGTTCGTCGAATACCTCGTCCCGCAAAGAAGACTGTCGGATATTCGTGGCAGTATCGATTGCACTGTCAAGGAGCTCCTGGGCAGGATGTTCGTACCCTGCTGCATACATCTTCATCGCGAGATTGCACCGTACAAATGCACGTTTCGAAAGGGGACGGATAATCCCGGATTCTTGTACTGCATTGGACAACATCCGTTTTGAAAGTTTCACATCCCCCTGTTCGCGGAACTGGATCGAAAGCCTGCAGAAGACGAGGGCCTGCCGGCTCCGGTCCGGGACGGTACGGACTGCACTTTCCAGTGCTGAAATCTGACCGGGCGGGCAGCCATCTTTCATCGCCCGCTTCGCGGCTCCCATAATTTTTGAGAACGGCTCTTTCCTCTCCGGTGTATCTTCATACCCAATCTGGGACAACCGGATCTGGCGCAGTTCATCATCGTCAATCTGGAACAACTGCTGTGCAGCCTTTTCGAGATATGAGGGATTTTTTTGTTTTTTGGAAAGGACTGCCAGCAACCGGGCAACCTCCCCATGAAGGGTGTCTGAAATATAAGGGATATTGAGGGTTTTCGAACACAAATCCACTTTTTTTAAAAGATAAAGGGGCATATTTTCATCGCAGCTCTCAATCGCAAGGGGTACGACTTCCAGGAGGAGCAGGATCTGATCGTACGGCGATTCGATTTTATCAATGGCATCGGTAATGGTCCGGATAACAGGGATACATTTTTCCTTATCCTTTTGGACCAGTGGATATGCGAGGATCAGGGTCCTGACATACTCTGAGGGATTTGATATATTTTTGGCGATATCCAAGACAAGAGACACGGATGTGTCACTGGGTAACACCTCATTAAATCCTGCAACCGCCATAATAATCCTGCGGCGCGCAACTGCATCGTTCTCCGGTTCGACACCGGGCAATTTTGCAAGGCTGTCTTTGAGGCACTGTTGGGCTTTTACGGGGTCAACCTGCAGGTATCCTACCGTTAAACCGGCCAGGATCTGGATCTTCTGATGCTCGGCAGGCAGCCCCGCAACCGCAGAAAATGTTTCATCGAGAATCCGGCGTGCTTGTTCCGGCTCGTTTATCCGGAGTGCTGAATCGGCAAGAATACAAAATCCCCTGAGCCGGGTAAAAGGATTGTGCGCCAGTTCAAGAAGCCGCTTTATCAGACCGATTACACGAAGATCCGGCCGTTTGTTGTAGTGTTCCAGAAGAAGATAGGCCAGACTCTCATAGGGATCGGAAGAGTCGGGGCGATCCAATTCCTCCCCTAGGCCTGAAACGATCCGGGTCATCATGGCATCGCGTTCGCAGGAGTTTTCAATTTCGAGAGTATACTGGGCAAGAGGAAGCAGGTAATATCTTTTCAAATCCTTTTTTGAAGAGAGGAGGATGATATCGATCATCCGCGAGATTTTTATGGAAACATGAGGATTTCGGATCTCGGTTTTAAGCAGGGCCAGCCCCTTCTCAAAAGGAAGCAACTGGTGATCCTGGTACAACGCAAGGGTTCCTGCAGCTACAGATTTTTCAATACGGTCACACCCAATTCTGACAAATGCCTCCGCGATGCGCTCACATATCTGGGTTTTTAAAGAGGGATCGTCGATATCCTGCGCAACCCGGTATGCTTCATCCAGGATCTGCGGATCGCTGGTGGCGATTGCATACTTCAGTACGCCATCGGTAATGGTCTGCATCGCATAACTGACAAGATCCCGGTCTAAGAGTAATCCGCTCCAGCTTCGCATTCGCAACAGGAGATCGAGGTCCCCTTGGGTTGCCGCAAAAAGGGCAGCTTTGTCAATAATCTGGCTCATTGTCGCGGACCGCGCCTGCTGATCGTCGATAAGGCAGGTAATTCCTACGGCATGCTGGAGGAAATCGCGGTTTTGCGTCCGGACACCCATTTCAGCAAGGTTCACAACGATCCGTGAAATCGCCTGTTCGCGAAGAGACCGATCCTGGATGGATTTCGCGAAATCCACGAGAACCGAGGAATCCCAGGCTTCCAAAAAGCCCCGATTGGCAAGGCAGGTCACCGTGTCCAGGAAAAGGTGATCTGCATCAGGATGAGATGCTATCAGTTGCTTGAAAGACTCACGGTGGTTAACGATCTCCGTGAACGGCAGAGTGTGGACGATCCGGGATACCGCTTGTGGTACAATGGCAGCGGATACGGCTGAATTTACTTGTTTAAAAACCGGAGTGCCTACCGTGAAACTCTGATCATGGAGGACTCCTTCAACCGTCAGGTCCAGAAGAAACTGCGAGTACTGGTGAACATTATCTGTCGGACCGGATATTTTTTCAAATAACTGGACCGCATGCGGAAAATCGCCCAATAAAAGTACACTCTGCGAGAACTGGAGGTAGATCCCTGAATGATTTTTCAGAGGATATTGCTCTTCGAGGTGCTGGAGCAGATCCAACAGGATTGCAGAGGAATGAGCATTCCGGGCGACAGCCACACCAGCCCGTATTATTTCCCGAATCGGATAGGTCCCTGTTTCAGACAAATTGCAGAGATACCGGACAGCCTCGGCAAGATACCGTGATTCACCGGAATGTTCTGCTTTGGAGAGCAATTCCAGTATTACCACACTGATGGATGAGGGACGTTCGTTGCAGATAGATGCCAGCACGGATGAAATTACAGATGTGTCTGTTTCGAGAGCAAGGAATTGATCAATGAGGGCACCAAGCAGGTCATCCTGAACATCTTCGGGGAGATCTGAAAACCGGGAAAGAAACTCCTGAATCGACAACAGATCATTGCGGAATCCTGAGTTCATACCGGTACCGATACTGTACCGGACACTTTCCTTCCGTTTCAGATTCTGGGGGATTTCAGCTGCAATACGGATACTGTCCAGAAAAAGAGAAAACTCATTTCTATGGACAGCAACCGTTGCATAAGCCCGGGCAAGATCAGAATAACACTGGGCGCGTTTTGAAGCATCGGTTACTTCTTTAAGGAGAACCCGAACCTGACGCAACAGGAAAGGATCGTCATGATCCGCAGCCCATTCAATAAGACGGGGAGCAGATCGGATAATGCAATCAGAACGGTATTTCTTAAATGAAATCCGGGTGAGGTAGTCAAGACCATCTGCAATATATATGGAGTCCGAATGTGAAATACCGGAAGAAATTAAAAATTCCGCACACTTCGCGATGATCCGGGACTGCACACTTTTCTTTGTCGGGCACCAAGACAAATGATCGAGCGCCGGGATCCACCGTTTATCTCCAGTGGCAACATAATGTTCCAGGATGCTTAAGACCAGAGAATCAACGCTTTGCTGAGGGATTTCCCTGAGGAGGGTTATGAATTCCGGCTGGTTTTTTTGGATAGCACAGGTTACAACAGTAGTATTTACCATGCATTGGGCGGATTCGCGAGAATGTTTTCCTTTAAGATGCGACACATCTGATAGTATCGATTGAACGGATGAGAGATCACCGGCTTCAAGGGCAGGAGTCAGGTTTTCAATAACCAAATGGGATATTGTCATTTTTATATCACAGTGCGGGGCGCCGGGTCAAATACTGTCAGATTGAATAAAATATTATATAAATGTTGCTTAAGTTGCCTACAGCCAATTCACAAAAGTTTTCAATAAATTTACAAAAATCTCGAAAAATTGACATTTTTAAAAAGAATTTTAACAAAATTGATTTTTACACTACAAATCCCCAACGGTCAGAAAGATCCAGAACCAATAATCAAACCCTGAAAAACACTGTTGAAACTTAGTCTTTGTCCTGATCAGGAGATCCAATTAGGTACATAAAAAAGATTAAAAAACACGATCTAACTAGTGTTTTCTGCACCACGAGATTACCTGATACATCTGAAAAAAGAAATCCTGAATTTTTCCACAATCTATCGAAGGAAATGCCTCATTTTCCACAGATTGTATCAAAATTCAGGTACACCTGTTTGCCATCCTGGGTATGGCTGACTTCAGGATGCCACTGGAGACCATATATCTTTTTTTCCGGGAATGCTATTGCTTCAACACCGCAAATATCCGAACTGGCAAGAATGCAAAACCCTTCGGGAACCTTACAGACCTCATCCGCATGGGAAGCCCAGACAGAAATATTCCCGGGGTACCCTTTCAGGATGTCATCGTGTTCGCGGATATGGACTTCCACAGAACCGTATCCCCCGTATTTTCCCGACCGTACTTCTCCACCGAATTTTTTTGCAATAATATGAAGGCCAAGGCAAATACCAAGGACAGGAATCCCCAGATCCAGGTATTCTGCACATATCCCGGCACGCCCGATATCCGGCCCTCCCCCGAGGACAATACCGCGGTATTTCGCAGCAATCTCTTTTGGAGGAGTTATATTGGGGACAAGCACCACTTCGATATCGAGGTCCCGGAGGGCACGGTGGATCAGGTGATTGAACTGACCGTAATTATTGACAACGCAGATCGGACGCATTATTATTTACTTCATTTGCATTGTTGGACTATTAAGACTCTTCAACTGTATGCTTCGACCGTTGAAAGGATTTTTTCCTGAATCTGTTGCGGGGTATACCCCCTCAGGTATGCAAGGTACATTGCCCCCCCTGCCCCGGTTCCTTCTTTTACTTCGCCGTCGCAGTAACGAGACAGACCGGGATGACCCAGTGTGTCGAAACAGGGATCGACATAACAGATACGGATCCCCATCATTGATGCCAGTTCTTCCACGTTCGCCGATTTGTCCTCTTTCACATACACGGTCGTCGCAACCGGCGGCACCGGCCAGTTCAGGGCTTTTATTACCCCGCAGACCGCGAGCATCTGTGTTCCCCCGGCAAATATGAGATGTCCTTTATACGATTCGGCAATACCTGCAGCAACCGGTATCATAGGATCGCCCATTCGCCGGACAATTTCAAGGGGATCGGTAACCGGATTGCCGGCAAACTTATTCAGGACATCCCGACAGAGTGCTTCTTTGTTACTGACGGGATTTTTCACAAAACTGCTGCTGACGGAAGCGGGATAACCGAGAGCCCGCAGAACGCACAGCGCGGTTGTCGTTCCCCCAGGTACGCATTCCCCAAGAACAAGAAGATCGCATGCGCTGGAAAGGAACCTGCCGATCTCTTTCCCCCGGATATAGAGAGATTCTGCCTGCGGCACGGCATCTCCCGTACGCGGATCGTTTCCCGGCTCCCCCAATGCATCTATGCAGGGAACGGTCATCCGGTTTTTCAACCCGGCGTTGATAAAAAGCGGAGGGATCCCTGTTAATTCCATCATAGCGCGGGTAATGGTTGCAGGTGTCGGGCACCCGGTTGGCGTATTGGGTTTGAGCGGGACACTCGTGATCCGGCCGGTGGTAACCAGTTCTGCATCGAGATTTGGTGTCAGGAGAGTTTTTTCAGGCCCCGGTCCTGCCCCGGATAGTCCCGGTACCGTGGAAAGGAGTGTGTTTCCAAGGATTACACAGAAAATCGGGTGCGTAGGGGTACAGGGGGGCACATCTCCGGTAATAAACGGCATATTTATCTGTTGAATTCTTTCACGCGGAGAGGTTTGAACATATCGTCACCCGGTATAATCGCGTTTAAGTAGAGTGGCAGACAAGTACCACGCACATATCTAAACGCGGACACCGGGTCTGCGGACACGGGATATTACCCTGAAAAAAACCACGTGATCCGAATCCGAAGTTTATGTCCGTTAGCTGGTGAGTCTTGCATGAACTCGATCCTTGCGCTCCTGCAATTCACGACAATCCTGCCCTTGGGAAAACCCCGTGATTTCGATGCTTTTGCACGTCATTCATGGATCTATCCCCTTGCCGGTTACGTGATTGCACTCCTCGTTGCGGTCCCGGTTTTTTTTATCAGCGACAAGACACTTGCCGCTGCGGTGGCAGTGGCAGGAGTGATCGTCCTTTCCGGGGCACATCATTTCGACGGGTTGCTGGATACCGGTGACGGGCTGATGGCCCGTGGGGACTCAGAAAAACGGGTTCACGCACTTACCGACCGGTATGTGGGTGCAGGGGGAATTGCGGCAGGAATTGTCGTTACGCTTCTTTTCTTTTCCGGCCTTCAGGCAGTAACTGCAATTATACCGGTATTGATCATCGGGGAAGTCGGTGCAAAATTTTCTATGGCATTTTTAACAGTGTACGGGATCCCGTTCAAGGAGGGGATGCAAAGTTACCTTCACCGGTTTGTCCGCCCGTATTTTCCGGTGTTTTCGCTCCTGCTCTGTGTCCCGTTGATCCTCCTTCCCGTGACACCGGTTCAGCTCACAGCAGCATTTATCATGATGATCCTGTGTCCTGTAATCCTCCTGGGAATTGCCAAACATTGTTTTGGAGGGGTAAACGGGGATATTGTCGGTGCCTCAAACGAGATTACCCGCGCCCTAATCGTTGTGGCAATTGCAGTCCTTTAAGAAGAGAGTTACCCTATGGTTCATTCTCTCAATCCCCGGAAACTGTCACCACAACATAACAGGATGCACAAAGCCTAATGGAAAACGGGGATTATAAACAAATATTTCATAAGAAAAAAATCGGGATCGCTCTTGTTGGCCCTAAAAAAAGGTTTTAGTTGATTAACCGATAATCGGATAATTATCCGATTATCGGATGTACAACTTACTGACAATTTTCAGTTCCGACGAGAATATTTCGGCAGGCCCGGGAATTTAAAAAAAAAAGGACGGATTGTCCGGACCGGATCCTTTTTTTAAACCGAAAAAAATTCTGATAATTTCAGTTTTTCTTCGTTGAGTGTATAATTACAAAACGGCCCTACGATTACAATGAAAAAATGAAAACCATTTAAAGGTAAAGGGGGCGCTTCCGTGATCTGGTGTTTAATATAATCTTAGATACCCCTCGTTTTTATCGTCGTCGCATTCTATCGCTGAACCATCCCGTACAAGGGAATTAAACATCATAGCTGCATCCATCAGAGCTTCATCTGCCGCGCCATGTTGCCGGAGATCCGTGAGAGCACGTGCCTGAGGGGACGCCGCAACCCGGTTTCCTACCCTGACGCCACGACAATGCCGGCAGTACGCGCAGGTACTGTAAACCGATACCTTACCCCCGGCACAATCGACATAGACCCGGTTTTTTGCGGGATCGCGCTGGAAGGGAATCGTCTTCATGTAAAAAGAGAATACCCCGACATCAGATAAGAGGATATCGATATGGATTTTCACCTGAAAAAGACCGTCTCGGAATCGAAATAATTTAAATAGATGCGTCTCATATATGTAATGCTCGCATAGACAGACGGTATGCGGATTATCCCTATAGGGGAGGAACATTACATGGCAGCTGATAAGCCCCACATGAATCTGGCGGTTATCGGACACATTGACCACGGAAAGTCAACTACCGTTGGCCGCATGATGTTCGAGACCGGTGCAGTACCTGCACACATTATTGAAGCCTACCGCAAGGAGGCTGAATCGAAGGGTAAGGCGACTTTTGAATTTGCATGGGTCATGGATAACCTCAAGGAAGAGCGTGAAAGAGGTATCACGATCGATATCGCCCACAAGAGGTTCGACACCCCGAAGTATTACTTCACAGTCGTAGACTGCCCCGGTCACAGAGACTTCGTCAAGAACATGATTACCGGTGCATCGCAGGCAGATGCAGCAGTCCTCGTTGTTGCAGCTCCCGATGGTGTCATGGAACAGACCAAGGAGCATGTATTCCTTGCACGGACCCTCGGTATCTCACAGATCATCATTGCGATTAACAAGATGGACGCAGTGAAGTATGATGAGAAGCGGTTCAACGAAGTCAAGAAGGATCTCTCTGAACTCATCAAGATGGTCGGATACAAGCCAGACGAGACTCTTTTCATTCCAATCAGTTCGTTGCAGGGCATCAACATCAAGGCAAACAGCCCCGAGACTCCATGGTACAAGGGCCCGGCACTGATTCCGGCACTCGATACCTTCAAGGAACCGGCAAAACCGACTGACAAGCCGCTTCGTCTCCCGATTCAGGATGTGTACAGCATCAGCGGTATCGGAACCGTACCGGTCGGCCGTGTTGAGACCGGTGTCATGAAGAAAGGTATGAAAGTCTCGTTCATGCCGGCCAACAAGGATGGAGAAATCAAATCCATCGAGATGCACCACGAAGAAATCCCGCAGGCAGTCCCCGGTGACAACGTCGGGTTCAACGTCCGCGGTATTGCAAAGGGAGATATCCGCCGCGGAGATGTCTGCGGTCCTGCCGAGCAGCCACCGACCGTTGCCGATGAATTTACTGCACAGGTCGTTGTGCTCCAGCACCCCAGTGCAATCACTGTCGGGTATACTCCGGTGTTCCACTGCCATACCACCCAAACGGCATGCACATTCATCGAGCTCAAGAAGAAACTTGACCCGAGATCAGGACAGACCAAGGAAGAGAACCCGACGTTCTTAAAGACCGGTGATGCGGCAATCGTTCAGATCAAGCCGACAAAACCGATGGTCATTGAAAACGTCAAGGAACTCCCGCAGCTGGGCAGGTTCGCCGTCCGTGATATGGGTTCAACCATTGCAGCCGGCATGTGTATCGCCATCCAAGCAAAACAGATGATTAAATAAATTTTTTTGGTGATCATCATGCAAAAAGCCAGAATTCGCCTGACAGGGACAGATTTCGACAAGGTAGAGACAGTCTGTGACAGGATCCGAGAGATTGCTGAACGTACAGGGGTGAATCTGGCTGGACCCATCCCGCTCCCCACTAAAAGACTGGTTGTACCTATCCGAAAAAGCCCCGACGGGGAAGGAACCGCGACATTTGATCGCTGGCAAATGCGTGTGCACAAACGTCTTATCGACATTGATGCCGATGAGCGGGCACTCAGACAACTGATGCGGATTCAGGTGCCAAAAGATATCGGTATTGAGATTGTCTTAGAGAGTTAAAACATTGCGGTCTGTGGTAGAAAACACCGCCTTTCATAAAATAACAACACATTTTTTCTTTTAAACGAAGCCTTTTTCTTATTGTTCTGGATTCATTCTTACTATAATTCATCCAGCAGGATCTCAAATTATTCCAACATGACGAATCGATGTATTCTTGATTATTATAGATTTTCTTAATAAAATATCCGGAAATATGATCCCAGTGACAACCGCCCTTTCCTGGATTATATACCCCCTAGAGACACGACTTCTTTGACGCACCGTTATGTAGCATGCATCCTCAAAGCACACACCTGGAACACTCACCTCATCCGGTTGATTCATTGATTTTACCAATTGGGATAGGCCACAAAAAGGCAGATCTGACACAGCCAGCCTCTGTTCTCTACACCCCTTCATGAATAGACTCATGAACTCAATCTAATGAAATACTTCAATAAATTAATGAAAGGGTGGGTATTTCAACCGACAAAAAAGGAGCTTCAATAATAAAAATTCAAGAGATTACCCCAATTCGTCCCAGCGGGAACGCTTCCGATAGATGATTATTCCGACAACTACCAGCACAACAACGATTACTCCCACAACAATCAGGATAATGCTTGAACCGATACCCGATCCAATCGATCCGAGACCGGCAAGGGGGTTCCATGTGGCTTCCAAGACGGTTTTCAGATTAAGAGCTTCGGTATAAGATTCGTTTCCTTTGGTATACGCATCCTCTGCTTTTGACCGGGCCTGGGCAAAGTTACCATTCGTTAATGCATCGTTTGCTGCCGATATATAACTCACAGCAACTTCCCGCTTGGTGATAACTTCCGAAAGACGGGCATCAGTTGTGTTAGGCTGGAGATATGCAATTACGGCATCTACATTATTGATTGGTCCCTGTGCATCAGAGATCTCTTTTTCCGCCCAAGCTTTATCAAGAAGAGTCTCGCCATCGGAAATTGTGGATATTGCTGTATTGATATTATTCAATGCATCGGTATAGGATGTCGATGGAAGGGATTGAGCAGTGCTGATCTTGGACTGGGCATCATTGTATTTTGCCTCAGCAGCAGACGTATCAATATCCATTGCCGCTTTTTCATCGATGTGCGTCCTGAACTGGCTTAACTGGGTGTTTGCATTCGAGATAGCTGTTGTGACATCACCAGTATTGACCACAAGGGCTGTCTGAGAATACTGTGATGTTCCTACATTGCCATTGGAATCCACTTCGGTTATCTGAATAAGCGTCTGGTTCGCAGTCTGGGTTACTGACGGTGCAGTACCTTCCAGAGTCACAACTACTGCAACATCGTCACCAGATTTATATGTCAACAAAAAACTACTGATTGTCACCGTCTTTGATGATGCCTCAGTAAGTCCGTTCGATATATCATTTACATTGATAGCATAGGACCACTTTGGTTTCTCCAGTGCAGTATAAAGCCTGAGATCGTTTACGTTGGACGAGCCGCTCGGCATCTGTATTTTAAACGACAGATCCACTGTCGTTCCCGGTGTCAATGCCCCTGTCGGGGAGATCGACATCGAGTTCACCGTATATGCCAGAGATGCAGAGGGAATTAATAATAAAAACAGCACCGCAACCAGGATCAGCTTTTTCAGTTCCTTCATTTTCATCCTCACTCGAACAACGGTTCGATACCTTCCTCGAACATATTCGATTTCTTCTCCTTGGATTTAATAACCTCTTCTTTTGTTTCCTTTGCTATATCAAGAAGTTCCTTGATCCGCGGGGCATTCCCTACCGTTGCAAGCATGACTACCGCTGCGACATACTCGCTGTTTACCGGGTAATCGCCGCCACGCACTTCAACACCGGCAATATTCTCTTCTACCCAGCTCTTTGCCTTTTCAACACCTTTCCGGTCCATCTCGTCCGGGGGACCTGCAACAAGGACAAGGGCACGTTCCGCAGTGGAATAATCACACGGTAAGGTAAGTCGCCCCAGCATGGCACGGCGAACAAGTCCGACAATTTTTGCCGAACGATCTTCACCCATCAGGACTTCTTCGTTGGACTCTTTCTTGGTTCCAAGTTTATCCTCAATATTTTTCTTGAAGCCTCCGAAGATCCCACGCTGCTGCTTGGTCCGATTACTAAGTACTTCACTCACAGCGTACCCTACCGATGTGATACCCCCTCCACGGAGGGTATTAATAATTTCACTCGAATCGACGACCATCTCGCCAACGCCGGCCCGACCGACTTCCCCGGCACGGAAGAGGATCGCAAACCTCCGGACCACTTCGTTATTTAATCGCTGGAATGCGCTCTTGACACTTTCCCCTTCGTTTTTCCATGCACTGTTATCGAAAATGAAGGTATTATCCGCTTCGTTTACGAGCGTAGTAAGGCTGCGGGCAGCGTTATAGGAATAGAGACGGCCTTCTTCCGGAGCAGGGATAATCCCCAGCGCATAGACCGGTTCCCGGTAAATTCTTTTTAAGTGGCGGGCAAGCACAGGGGATCCTCCGGAGCCGGTTCCCCCTCCAAGGCCTGCAACAATAACAAACGCATCGATATCATGGGTGCCCCGGGTATCTACTGCATTGATGATACTGTCGATCTCATCGGCAGTAACACGGGCTCCGGTTACGTTATCCGTTCCCACCCCATGACCCTTGACAAGGGTCTGGCCGATGAGGATACGATCCTTCATCTCGATATTTTTTAAGCCCATCAGATCGGTCCGTGCGGTATTGACGGCAATTCCGCGAAAGCTGTTGGTGCCAAGCTTCCGGTCCTGTTCGATGAACATGTCGACAATTTTCCCCCCCGCCTGGCCAAATCCAATGAAAAATACCCGCATCTAATGTACACCCTCCAAAGGGCTGACGATAAGTATTTTCTTTTAATTCTTTTAAGTCCTTTGTTTTTATGAACTTTCAATTCTACACTACAAAAACTTTCTTACACCGATCTAACCTGCCCCATGTCGTTTGGGCATATGATACGGAGCCTTTTTCATGAACTCCCGGACAAATAATTAGGGTACCACACTATGAAAATCGGAATACTCGGCGGTGGTTTAAGCGGGCTGGTTGCCGGCCACGTTCTTGCCAAAGATCACGAGGTCGTCCTCTTTGAAAAAATGCCGTTTTTGGGAGGCTGCCTGTCCTCATACCATATCGACAATTACTGGATCGAACGTTTCTATCACCACTGTTTCTCCGGGGATAAACAGCTTTTTTCCCTGCTTCGCGATCTCGGGTTATGGGACCGACTTCTGTGGCATAAAGGGAGTACAGGATATTATTCGAATAATTCCCTTTACCCGCTCACAACCCCTATGGAAATCCTGCGATGGCCTGAACTTTCCCTCCTGGAAAAAGCAAGACTTGCCCTGCTCACACTGAGTGCAAGGAAAATCGACCTTGCACCACTTGACGATATTTCCGCCGAAACCTATATTGTCGAACATCTCGGGCCACGGATCTACTCCGCTTTTTTTGAGCCCCTCCTCAAAAGCAAGTTCGGGAAAAACCGTTCCCATGTCTCTGCAGCCTGGCTCATCAGCCGGATCGCCATCCGTTCCGACAGAGGTGTTGCCGGGGAACACCTGGGATACCTGAACGGGGGTTTCCACCAGATCATCGATTCCCTGGAGAGATCTATCCTCGAAAAAGGAGGTAAGATACAGCTTCAGACTCCCGTTACCACACTTACGAAAAAAAACGGGAGATTGGTAATTAACGATGAAGCGGTAGACAAAGTGATCTCGACAATGCCGCTTTCTGAACTGGGAATGCTGACCGGATTGCCTTTCCCCGAAATTCCGTACCAGGGTGCCGCATGCATGACTCTTGGGATCGAACGTGATGTGACAAACGGGATTTACTGGACGAACATGAAGGACGAAAGCCCGTACGGGGCGGTGGTCTCCCATACCAATTTCATACCAGTAGAGAAATATGGTGAGAATATCGTATATCTTGCGTCCTATTTCAGCGGAACTGTTCCCGCACGGCTCGATCAGAGGATGCAGGACGATTTCTGTTCCCGGTTCCGACTGGAAACATCAGAAATTCACTGGAGCAGAATGGCAGTCGACCCGTGGGCCGGGCCCGTCTATGTTACCGGTTACCAGTCCCTGATTCCGGCATATGAAAAACACGGGATCTACCTGGCAGGAATGTTTTCCCGGGAAAACTACCCCGAGCGCAGCATGGAGGGATCGATCAGGGCCGGCAATCACGCAGCAGAGTGTATCTTAAAGGAGAAAGAGCATCAATGAGTGCACCTTCCGTTACTGCGATTATACCGGTCTTTAATGACCGACCGGCACTGGAATGTGCATTACCGGCATCTCTCGATGCACTTGCCCAAATAACCGATGATTTTGAAATTATTGTTGCCGAAGACGGTAGTACTGACGGCAGCGCTGAATATGTACGTGAATTCGGGAAGAAGAGTCCGAAAATCCGGTTGTTCCACAGCGACACCCGTCTTGGGAGAGGTACTGCCCTGAACCGGGCGATCCGCGAGGCAAAGGGCGCGATTGTCTGTTATTATGATGTGGATCTTGCTACCGATATGCTGCACCTCCCCGAACTGATCGGTGCTATTGATAACGGCGCAGATATTGCAACCGGTTCGCGCCTGCTCCCGGAAAGCGACATCAAAAGAACCGAAGGCCGCGAGATTGCAAGCAGGTCATACAATTTCCTCGTTCGAACTATTCTCGGGAGCAGGCTGTTCGACCACCAGTGCGGGTTTAAGGCTTTCAACAAGGCAAAGATCCTGCCAATCCTCCCGACAATCCGGTCGAACCACTGGTTCTGGGATACCGAACTTCTGGTGCGGGCACAACGGGCAGGATTCACTGTAACCGAGTTTCCCGTCCGCTGGCGCGCCGGGAAGGGAACAACCGTCCGGGTAAAAGATGTCTTTGGGATGGGTTCATCCATCCTGCGGCTCTGGTGGCAGATCCATGTATCGAAAGATTAGCGCGATCCTGATCCCTAGCCTGATTGCCGTCGGGATCCTAGCCTATATGCTGTATATGGTCTGGGACAACCTCCTTGTCTCGCTCCAGCATATCGTTCCCTCGTACCTGGCACTTGCAATCATTATCTGCCTTGCCGCGTGGTGGCTGCGCGGATGGCGGTACCACCGGATCCTGCTCGGCCTCAATTACCGGGTTAAGGTGGCAGTGACAACAGCATGCGTTTTTGTAAGCCAGACTGTCAACCTGATTGTCCCTGCACGGCTGGGAGATTTTGTCAGGATCTTCATCCTCAAGCATGAATACAAGACGACATACTCCGAAGGGATTTCCTCGATTGTTGTAGAACGGGTCTTCGATATTATTACGGTTGCCCTGCTTGGAGCGATTGCCTTCTTCTTTATCCCTAATGTTCCCGACTGGATCGATCTCTACATCATCATACCGCTCGTTATCGGCGGTGTATTCTTCCTTTTTTTGATCTTTGTCGGGAAACTGACCACCACCAACAAATATGTCGGCTATCTCCTGACTATGCTTGAAGAGATCCGACGGGCCTCGCTCACGGTCACTTCGGTTGTCATCTTAAGTTTCTCATCGATCCTCATCTGGATACTGGATATCCTGGTCTGTTTCTGCGTGGTTCTCATGTTCGGGCAGCAGATCTCCTTTGCCGTTGTCGTCCTTGCCATTGTAATCGGAAACCTGGTCAAAGCAATACCGATCACCCCGGGCGGGATCGGTACCTATGAGTTTGCCGTTGCAGCGACATTAGGCATCGCTGGAGTTCCCTATGCGACGGCGGTCTCCATCGCAATCATCGACCATGAGCTTATCAAGAACCTGATCACCGCCATCGGAGGGATTGTCTCGATTAAGTACCTGGGGAGCGACTGGGTGATAGACACCATCAAATCGGCCTTAAACGAGAAACTCGGCGGAGGAAAAGCACCTGACTCCTGAAACCGGTATCCTTTCGGTTTTCTGCTGGCTCCTCGTGGTGAGTTTCCTCCAGATTTCCGTATACCCGGCGCTTAAGAAATGCCTAAAGGAGTATGCATTTCCCGCTTCGTTTGCCGCTTCCTTCCTGATCTTCACTATCCTTACCTGGTACTGCGGCCTTGCACGGATTCCGGTCCAGCTTGCCCTGGTACCGTTCTTCCTGCTCCTTGGTTACCACATATATCGGAGGGAATACTCCTTTGACGGCTTAAAAAAAGAGTGGCGCTGGGAACTGGTCTTCCTTGTCTTTTTCTTTTTGATGCTCGCAGTCAGGTATGTTAACCCGACCATCTCTTATGCGGAAAAGTTCATGGACCACGGGTTTCTCGCGTCCGTGATGAGGGATCCGGTTGTCCCTCCGCTCGATCCCTGGTTTGCCGGGGGGACACTCGACGTATATTACTACCTTGGGTACTGGATGTTCGGCTGCCTTGGCATCGTAAGCGGGGTACCCTCGAACATTGCGTTCAACCTCGCCCTGCCGACCGTTCTTGGCATTGCTGCCGTGACGGTCTATGCGATTGGAACGCTCCTCCTCGACCGGTTCCGGTGGCTGCCCCTTATCATCTTCTTTATCCCCAACCCCTCGTTCTTTTACCAGATCGCGCTTGGCAAGGGCTTAAGTACCGTCCTCTGGGACAGCACCCGTACCATCACCAATACGATCAACGAGTACCCCCTCTTTTCATTTACGTGGGGGGACCTCCACGCGCATGTCATCTCGGTCTTTAACCAGGTATTCCTGATCTTTATCCTCCTGTACCTCTACAAAAACTGGGAGGCCCTCTCCTCGCGGGACAAGGGATTATTATGCGGGCTTGCTGCGCTCAGCCTTGGTTCCATGCCACTCATCAATACCTGGGACGTCCTGATCTATGCACCCGTCACCGTCATCTTTGCCGCGTTGATCATCCTGCGCTGCCGCAAAGCGGGGATGGGTATTGTGTCATGGGGACACCTGCTTGCGGTTCCCCCCCTTGCTATCCTCATGTACCTGCCGTTTTACGTGATGCTCAAGACGAGCACCGGCGGGATCGCGATCGTAAAAACCCCCTCAGATCCCTTCCAGTTCCTGCTCGTGAACGGCTGGTTCATTGCGATCTTCCTGCTCCTGCTCATTAAAGATATCCGCGAGCGCCCCTACCTGCTGCTTGTCGCGCTCCCGTTTGTCCTGACCGGCTATATTGCAGCGGCAATTGCTGCCATTCCCCTCATCTATTTCCTTGCAAAAAAAGACCACACGCTGCCGGATCTCCTTGCTATCCTGGGACTCCTGCTGTTAATCGTTGTCGAACTGTTTTATCTCAAAGACAACATGGGTGACACCTACTTCCGGATGAACACCGTTTTTAAATGCTACCTGCCGGCATGGATTATCCTTGGTATCAGCGCATTTTCCATGGCGGGCATATGGCTCGCCCGGTCCGGGAAAATACCGGTGCTCCCCGCGCGGAAATGTGCCGCCCTGACCATCGTGGTTATTGCGGCCCTGTTTATCCTCCCCTTTGCCATCCCCCTCGACCTCAACTACGGCAGTCGGTCGCTTGACGGGCTCGAGTACCTGACGGTATCGCATCCGGGCGATGCCAGGGGTGTGGCATATTTAAGGAACCTGACCGGTGATGAGATCCTTGTCGAAGCGGAAGGCGGCGATTACACGTATTATTCGAGGATCTCCTCGTTTACCGGCATACCTGCCATTATCGGGGAGCCGTTCCACGAGTACATGTGGAGGGGGGATACCACCGGCTGGTACAGCTCGCGGCTGGCCGACATAAAAACCCTGTACGAGGAGCCGGATCAGACCGTCGTCCTCATGAAAAAATACAATGCAACCCTCCTGTATGTGGGGGACTCCGAACGGGAAAAATACACGGTAAACCTTCCCGCAGAGGGTCTGGTGAAGGTGTATTCCGACGGGGACACAGAGATTTACCGGCCGACCTGAAATAATGCCAAAAACAACCCTGCCGTTTACAAACCTTTATTTCTCCTCCTGATGAAATGATATGGCTGCATCACTGCTACTGATGAGTAATGAAGGGGCAAAAAAGCCCCTGAATGAGGTGAGTTATGGCAAAAGGCTACGTTAAAACCGAGGCTCCCGAGGAGCTCCAGAACAAGGCGCTTGAAGCCCTTGAAGTTGCAAGAGACACCGGAAAGATCAAGAAGGGCTCAAACGAGGCAACAAAAGCCATTGAGCGCAGTGCCGCACTGCTCGTTTTAATCGGCGCTGACGTCGAACCCGCAGAGATCGTTATGCACCTCGCACCGCTGTGCGATGAAAAGAAGATCCCGTATATCTTCATCAACAAACAGAACGACATCGGTGCCGCAAGCGGTCTTGACGTCGGTTCTGCCGCTGCAGCGATCGTCAAGCCCGGCAAGGCAAAAGAAACGATCGAGGATCTCGCCAAACAGCTGGTTGCCTTAACGGCATAAGGTGCGATCATGGCAGACGACGCAACGCCCGCTGAAGTCATCGAGGTCGTCGGTTCCACCGGCATGCACGGGGAAGCGATGCAGGTTAAATGCCGCATTCTCGATGGCAACAACAAGGGGCGCATTATTACCCGCAACACGGTCGGGCCCATCCGGGAAGGAGACGTTATCATGCTCCTTGAGACCGAGCGTGAGGCAAAGAAACTGTCAAGAAGGTGAAGATCATGGTCGAACAGCACATCTGCAGTTTCTGCGGTGCACAGCTTGAGCCGGGCACCGGTAAGATGTTTATCAAGAAAGACGGCACGATCTTCTATTTCTGCAGCACCAAGTGCCAGAACAACCACAAGCTGGGCAGGGTGCCCCGCCGGGTTGAATGGACGGCGGCAGGACAGAAAGGCGCAAATAAGGAGTGATTCATTTTTATGGATCGCACCTTTGTGATGGTTAAGCCCGACGGGGTCCAGCGCGGCCTTGTCGGCGAGATCGTCACCCGGCTTGAGGCCAAAGGCTTCAAGCTCGTGGCAGCCAGGTTCGAAAAGCTGCCCGAGACACGGGTTAACGAGCATTACAAGGAACATCTTTCCAAGCCGTTTTTCCCGGCCATGAAATCCTATATCATGGGAGGTCCGTGTTTCCTGATGGTATGGGAGGGCAAAAATGTCGTCTCGATTGTAAGAAAGATGATCGGTGCCACCAACCCGCAGGAAGCGGCACCCGGCACCGTCCGCGGCGATTTCGGGATCGACATCGGCAGGAACGTCATCCACGCCTCCGATTCCCCCGAGAGTGCTGCACGCGAGATCGGCATTCATTTCAAATCTGAAGAAGTATTCACCTACACGCGGATCGATGAATCCGTGCTGTACGAATACTGATCTTTTTTCACCATAACCTCTATTAGCCAGTAACACCGTCTTTTCTTCATGGACGGCGATTTTTTAAGTTTCTCGCTGTTGTGCCTCTCATCCATTCTCATCATCGTTAATCCCCTCGGGGCAACGCTGACGTACATCTCGCTGACCGGTAACCTCGAGACTCCCGTCAAGATGCAGATCGTCCGTGATGCCTGCATTATTGCCCTGATAATTCTCGTCCTCGTCAGCATTGCCGGCACGGTAATCCTCAACGTGTTTGGGATCTCCCTTGAGGCGTTCAGGATCGCCGGCGGGATCCTGCTCTTTGGGATCGGTATGGAGATGGTCTATGCAAAGACATCGCGGACCAAACTGACCGCCACGGAAAAATACGAGTCGCAGGACAACGAGGATGTCGCCGTGATGCCTCTTGCAATCCCCATGATCGCCGGGCCCGGGGCCATAACGACAGTAATTGTCCTTTCCAATGAAGCCACAGGCATATTCTCAATTTCATGGCTGGTGATCCTCGTCTCAGTCCTGATCGCAGTGGGGATTACCTATTTGATGATGCGAAACGCAGACTATATTATAAAGAAAATTGGCCAGCGGCAGTACCGGGTGATTAACCGGCTCCTCGGTATGCTGCTTATTGCCATTGCGGTGCAGTTCGTGATCACGGGGATCAAGACGGCATTTCCATTGATGGGAGGATCCTGATGGCCGAATGGGATATTACAACGATCAGTCTGGTGCTGGTGGGGTGCAGCATCATTGCTGCGGGAATTATTATTGCAATAGTGCTCCTCGGGTACCTGCATACATTCGCGCCGTTCCTGCTGCTGACCGCAATCATCCTCGTCGTGATGGGGGCTGTCGCGATCCTGTTTGTCGATCAAAAATCCAGAAAGACGGCCTGATGAGAACCTGAAGGCAGACTCCCAGAGCGATGCGATGCTGCAGCGCCCAGACCGCCGGTGTCTGGGAATCCCCGGAAAAAAACCTCGTATCTTCGGAACGGCTTATTCTGGATGCTGCCCGGGCAGGGGCCGATCTTGTTGCATTCCCCGAACAGTATTTTACCGGCTGGGACCCGGAATCCTCACAGAACTGCGAGGAGATCACCGGCCCCGTGGTAACAGGCCTCCGGCGTCTGGCAAGAGAACATTCGATCGCTATTGTCGGCTCGTTCCGCGAAGTCTCCGCTCCAAAACCGAAAAATACGGTTGTCGCCATGGGGAGTGACGGGGAGATCCTCGCAAAGTACTCCAAGATCCATCTCTTTACCCCAGGCCACGAGGACCGGGCATTCTCTCCGGGCACCGGGCTTGCAACCTTCACGTTATGCGGTGTCCGGTTCGGTTTGGCGATCTGCTACGATCTCCGTTTCCCCGAGCTCTTCCGGCTGTACAGGAGCGCAGGCGTACACGCAGTGATCGTGCCCGCTGCATGGCCGGAGAACCGGATACGGTACTGGGAACTCTTCATCCAGTCACGGGCCGCAGAAAACCAGATGTACGTTGCCGGGGTCAATACCACGGGTACCACACCGGTAGACCGGTACAGCGGTTCCTCCATGACCGCCGATCCGCACGGGACAATCATCGCCCGCGCCGGAGAGGGAGAGGAACTCCTGTACTATGACCTAGACCCTGCCTTCGCAGAAACCGTACGACGGGATTTCCCCGTGAACGATGACCGCAGGGATGCACTGTACGTCTCACTTATGAACGGGCAGCGTGGGCATCCCTCCCGGTAACGTGCCTATATGTAGCCGGAAAGCCAATACGTGACCATGTACCATCTCGTATGCGTCCACTGCGGCACGACCTATCCCGCAGACGAGATCATCTATAACTGCAAAAAATGCGGCCACCTGCTGGCCGTGAAATATCCCCTCGATGAGATCAACGTAAAGCGTTCCACCTGGAACGCCCGCCCGCTCTCGGTCTGGCGGTACAGGGAACTGCTGCCGGTCCACATCGAACCGGTCTCCCTCCAGGAAGGCGGGACGCCACTGTATCACCTAAAGCGCCTCGGGGACGAGATGGGCCTTAAGAATCTCTACGCCAAACACGAAGGAATGAACCCCTCCGGTTCGTTCAAGGACCGGGGAATGACGGTCGGCGTCTCGATGGCCCTCCAGCTCAAGAAGAAGAGCGTTGCCTGCGCGAGCACGGGAAACACCTCCGCCAGCCTCGCGGTCTACGCAGCAAAGGCCGGAATACCGGCCGTTGTCCTCCTCCCGGCAGGCCACGTAGCTGTCGGAAAGATCGCACAGGCCCTGATGCATGGAGCTAAAGTCATCTCCATCCGGGGCAACTTCGACCGGGCGCTTGAGATGGTCCACGAACTCTGCCTGACGCACGGCCTCTATCTCCTGAACTCAATCAACCCCTACCGGCTCGAAGGCCAGAAGACAATCGGTTTTGAGGCTGTCGACCAGCTGGGCTGCGTGCCCGACCGGTTCGTGCTCCCGGTGGGAAACGCCGGCAACATCTCCGCAGTCTATAAAGGACTGCTCGAACTCGAAGCCCTCGGGTTTATCGACACGCTGCCGAAGATGACCGGCATCCAGGCCGCAGGTTCAAGCCCGGTTGTCCGTGCCATCAAGGGAGACCTGCCGGAGGTCGTACCCGACCAGAACCCCGAGACGCTCGCATCCGCAATCCGCATCGGTGCGCCGGTAAATGCAGAGAAAGCACTCGTCGCTATCCGAAAGACCGGCGGGACTGCAGAATCGGTGACCGACGAGGAGATCCTCGCCATGCAGCGGGACCTTGCCCGAAAAGAGGGTATCGGTGTCGAACCTGCATCGGCTGCATCGGTGGCGGGCATCAGGAAGCTCGCCGAGATGGGCGTGCTCGACCGCGACGAGAAGATCGTCTGCGTGGTAACCGGCCACCTCTTAAAAGACCCGGACACGGTGATCAAACAATGCGAACCCCCGACCGAGATCGACGCAGATCTGCCCTCGCTGCTCTCTGCATTGCACTTGTAGCTGCCCTGCTCGTCCCGACTGCCGGGGCGCTCAATGCAACATACGATGTGCTGCCCAACGGTACCTCTTATGCCGCATCGGTTGATATCGTGGGCGTTTCACGCTACATGTTTGCCGACACGGGCCTGATGGGGGAGAACATCCCCATCGAGGTTACCAACGTTACCCTGGTAGCGGAGAACAGGACACCGGTGGACTTCAACTGGACAAAGGTCTGGAGCGCCCCTTCGGTGATTACCTTCCCGAACGGGAACTATACGGTCAACTATACCGCCCCGCTCAAGGACTTCCACCTGCAGGAGAGTTTTCCCTCGCAGTACCATGTTGCGGTGAGCCTGCCGGAAAACCTTTCGGTCGAGAACCCCCTTCTTGCCGGCATGAGCCAGGGAGCGAATGTGACCAGGTTTGCAGATAATACCACGCTTGTGACCTGGAACAAGACGCTCTCGTTCGATCTCCGGTTCTATGACAATAACCGCGAGGCACTGCTGTATATGTTCGGGAACTTCTGGATCATCTTTGCCGTCATCCTGCTGGTTCCGTTCCTGCTGATGAGGCGGAGCAACAAGCCGTAACAGAACATAATTCAGCCCCTCCTCTATTTTAACCGGGATAGGAAAACCGTCGTCCGGTATCTCCGCTCTTCAGTTTTTTTACTACCGGCAGAATGCGAAATAAAACCGCGATATTTAAAATACAACGCTTCCCAGTTTCATACGAATGATGAGGGTTACCGCAGTGGCAACCGGAAAAGTTCAGGGAGTAGGGTACCGGCATTTTGTGGAGGTATGCGCCCGCAGTCTCGGGCTGCACGGTACGGTACAGAATATGCCGGACGGAACAGTCCATATGGTCGCCGAAGGCTCGCAGGCAGCCCTCGATGAATTCACCAGTCTTGTACGGGCGCACGGGCATCCTTTGATCCGGGTAGACGACCTCAGGATCATCTCCGGGAACGGCACCGGTGAATTCCCGGGCTTCCATGTACAGTGGTGACGGACGCCGCAGTTAAACATCCGTAAAAACGTTTTTTTTGTTCCTGGAGAAATTCCCCTTCGGGAAAAATTTTCGGTTGCGAACAAACGATGCCAAAAAAGATCACGCGATCGCCCCGACCTTGTAAAAAAACGGTCGCCCCCCTCCCCCCATTAACTCATCTGCAAAAAAACCGGTCGGACCGATCGATCTCAACGATCGGTCGGGGCGGCCTCATTTTTTCCAGTACCGATACCTCTGTTTCCACTGAACATTCAGGAGGGAGAGATTAGTCGGTCCGCTCGTACTCCATGATCGGCCGGACCGACCGATCCCGATCATTGGTGGGGATCACCCCCTCCCCCTCTGGGATCGCAGGTCGCCCCCCTGGCCCCATCTGCCACTCCACAAAAAACCGGTCGGACCGATCGATCGCAGAGATCGATCGGGGCGACCACTTGCAGGTGGATGTCTCCAGAGGGTACGCCTCTTTTGCGGTGTTCCCCGAAGCCGGTCTTAAGATTCGTCCAGATCGATCACCTCATCGACAAATGTTGTCAGATGGACGAGCAGGTCGGGATCGAGTCCTTTCTCCACGGCAAGGAAGATCCCGGAAAAATTCATCAGCCGAAGCTTGTTGGTGACAAAATGAATAAACCGGGTGATATTCTGGGACGAGATATAGATCAGCATCGCGTTCACCGAATCGAACAACAGGGAAATTTTTTTCTCCTTGTTTTCGCCTAAAATCCCGGTAACTGCAATACCAAGATCCGTCAAATCCGCCGGATTGTTGAGGAACCGGCAGTTGGGCACATGATCGTGGTCTTTTCCCAATGCGTATTTTGTGACCGTATCGACAAAAAAGATCCGGTCAAGGGAAATTCCCGCTTTTTCGTAATTCTTTTTGAGGATATCGTAAGGCTGGTTGGCGGTAACGACAAGGACATAATAGTCCTTTGACAGCAGCAGCCGGATCAGGTCCATATTCTCCTCCTTTAACCGGGCCGCGGCGGCCATGATCAGGTACAGGGATTCGTCTTTTAGTTCAAACGGGGGTATCACCGGGCACCAGTCCTCCTCACTCTGTCAGGAACTTCTTCGATGCTTCGGAAAATCCTTCCGAGTGCCCGACAATCGCCTTGTTGAGTTCGATGATATTCTCCCGGATCTGCGCGAGGTTTTTTACCTGTATCTTCAGCTGGAGGAGCGTATCCCCGCAGACCGTTTCGCCTCTGTCGATATCGCCGATAACCGAGACAAGGTTTGTTTCCACGACCTCAAGGGGATTTTTCAGCCGCATTGCCGCTTCCTTGATAAAGGAAAGGAACCGCGCATTACTCTCGATAAGGGCAAGTTCGGCCTTCCTGCGCTTGGTAATATCCTGGTTTACGCCATTCGACCGGACAATATGACCCTCTTCGTTCCGGAACAGGTGTACCCGCGCATTGATGTACTGCACTTCCCCGTCCCTGCGGAGGATCCGGTGTTCCTGTTCGGATATGGTTTCAGGATCCCGCGAAGAGGTTGCTTTTTCCATGACGGACCGTATATATTCCTGATCGTCGGGGTGAACAAAATTCCGGATATACCCGTCGATGGATATCTTGTAACCCCCCTCGCGTTCGGCCGAGGTCCCAAGCAGGTTATAAAACCGGTCGTTGAAAACGAACTGCCCGGATACCGGGTCAAAATCCCAGTACGCCATCTTTGCCAGTTCCAGTGAATCTTCCAGGAGTATCCGGCTTTTCTGGAGCTCCTTTTCGAACTGTTTGCGTTCTGTAAGATCGACAAACGATTCCACTGCTCCGATAATCGTACCCTGTTTGTCCCGGACGGGAACCGCGGTAAAAAAGAACCATGCGCCATGTTTCCCTGCTTTCGGGAAGAAATCAAGGGATTCGTACGCCCCTTCGAGAGTTTCGGATTTAATAATCTCACTCTCGTACCGCTCCGGCAGGGTTGCAAGGTCTTCATCGATGAGGATGTCTGCCAGAGTGGACCGCTTTTCCGGATAGAACGCCCGCCAGGGGTCCCGGCTGCCGATCATTTCCGCTGCCGTAATTCCACTAAGGAGTTCGAGGCTCCGGTTCCAGGAAACAACGCGGTGATCGGCATCGATGATAAATTGCGGCACGGGAGAACCCTCAAGAAGGGTATCCAGCCGGGCTTCTGCCTCCCTGAGCGATTTGAGGGGAAAATATGCAATGATGACCGCACCAGCACTTGCAATAATCACGGTGAGGAACGGTATTTCCCCAATCCATTCATGGGGAAGAAAGACATACCGTGCCACTTCAAACGCACCGGTGATTGCAAACATGCCCAGGAAGACCAGGACAAGGGACACACTGATATCGGGCAGGATTTTTCCGGGGACTTTGCGTTTATCCATACGAGCTCGTTCCTACCGTTCCGGATACTACAGGAGACCAACCGCCATTACGGATAGAAAGGTTCCCGTACCGGAATACAGTACGATTGTATTTGGACAAAACCGTATTATAAAAATTCTGTATAAATACCGGATTATTCAGGTAACCGGTTATCCGCGACCAAAGAGAAGCTTCCGTTGCTGGTATCACCCGAATCGGGCGGACGATGAAAATTCCTGCCGGACAAAAACGGCGACATTGCCACTATACCCCGATCGTCGCGCGTCAGCACGGGGCGGGGCCGGCCGGGCCGCCCTGAATCCCGATCCGGCGCCGTTACGCCTCTTTTAAGTAAAATGACAGCCCGGATCGACAGTCTGAACCCTCCGGAACGATCGCCTGCACAAGGAAAACCGTGCGGACAAAACCCGGATTCCAGAACGGTAAGGAGACTTATGTGTCCTCACTGCGGAGATATGTACCATATATTGTGCTGCACTGGATGTGAAAAACCATGAAACAGATATCTGTCAGATTCGCGATCCTTGCGGTGTTGGGGATCCTCTGTATTCCCGGTCTTGCAGCGGCTGCCGGAAACCTGACGCCGGCTGCCCTGCAGGCAGGCACGGTACTGGCGCCTTCCACGGATACGATCGGTCCGGAAAGCCCGCTCTACGGATTTAAGATCGCAATGGAAAACTTCGACGAATCGTTCACGCCAAACCAGACCGAGAAACTCGAAAAGGAGATCAACCGGACGGAACTCCGGCTTGCAGAACTGCAGGGCGCCCTTGCTGCAAACCAGACCGATGCCGCAAACCGGACCCTTGAGCAGTACTGGCAGAAAATCAACCAGTCTGAAGAAACCATAACAAAAATAGCGTACGGGGAGCCGGATACACCTGTCGGTAACGGAAGTACCTGGCAGCCGCAGAACAACGGGACAGGGCTGATGCTTGCCCTGGAGAACCTGAACCGGCACCAGGAGACGTTCAGGTACCTCATGCAGGAGTACCCCAATAACACGGGTCTCGTGCGGGCATACAACAACAGCCTCGAACGGCAGCTGCGGTTTGAAGAGAAGATCCGGGAGCGTACTATCGGAGGGAATACCTCTGGTTATCCCGGTGCAAACACAACAGGAACCGGGTTGCTTGTCCCGCCGGGACGTCAGGATCGCAATCAGCAGGAACTGAAGGGGAACGGAACTGCGAATGTTACTGCATTTCCCGACAACAGCAGGTCCCCGGGGCAGCCCGGGGCAGGAAACCAGAGCGCACAGTCCGCTGACCGGCCCGGCCAGGTCTCCCCGGGAAATCACAACGGGAACACGAACGACCAGAGCCCGTCCGGCAATGCGGGAGGAAACGACAGCGGCAAGCCGGATACGGCGGTAACCCAGAGCGGGAGTAATCCGGGCAATGGACAGGGAAACGGGAAGACGCAGGTGAACCCGGAGACCACGGATAATGGAAACGGGCGTTCGCATGGCAGGTGACCTCCCCTTTTCCGCACAGGATCTGATCACCGATAAAAAGCGTATTTATCAGAGGGATACAATGATTACCAGAAGGCGTGCCCCATGAAAACCACCGGCCGGAGATGTTGTTTCGTCCTCATCGTTCTCGCGGTATGCCTGGCGGTTCCGGCAGTGTGCGCCGCGGGGATCCAGGACTATTCCACCACCTATACGATAAAACTCCAGGACAGCGGTACCGCGCTCTGGAACGTGGAGTACCGGACGCCTCTTTCCACCGACAGCGATACCGCGGCATTCGAGCAGTACGCCGCAACACTCGATTCCGTATACCTCCCCCAGATAGAAAACCTCATGCAGAGTTCGGCAGAGCAGGCAGCCTCCGCCACCTCCCGGCAGATGTCCGTCGGGAACTTCTCCGGCAACGCGGTTGTCCAGACAACACCGACCGGTAAGTTCGGCGTAATCGCCATCTCGTTTTCCTGGACGAATTTTTCCGTACCTTCCGGTACCACGCTGACCACGGGAGATGCATTTGCCGGTGGCCTGTACCTCTCGAAAGACACCGCTCTTGTCATACGGTACCCCAAAGGGTATACCCTCGTCTCCGCTGAACCGTCACCGGACCAGGAAGACAGTGCCTCGCTTGCATGGTACGGGCTGCGATCTTTTGACACCGGGAAACCGTTAGTTGTCCTTGAAAAAAGCGGGATCCCCCTCCTCCCCATTGTTGTTGCAGGGATCATAATTATCGCTGCGGCAGCGGGGCTCGTGTTCTACCGGAGAAAAAAGCAGGAGCCGGACCCGGCAGCAGTGACGGCAGAGCCCCCGGAAGAACCGGATGATCTCCCGACACCCATATCGGATGCAGACAGGCTCGGCCTTGAAGAAAAAATTCTCCGGCAGCTTAAGGCGAGCGGCGGGGAGCAGTTCCAGTCAGAACTGGGAAGGGCACTTGGCATCCCCAAGTCCACTTTAAGTTCGGCGTTAAACGATCTCCACCAGAGGGGAATTATCGTGAAGGTAAAAAAGGGCCGGGAGAACCTTATCCGGCTCGATGAAAAGTACCGGTAAATCCCCCTTTTTTAGTACACCACAAAAAACCATTGTACCGCCGATTGTGCCCCCGGGGATACTATAATTACCGTACTAACAGACGGACGAAAAATACTGTGCCGGATTGGCGGTAATAATGAAAAAATAGATTTACTGGAGCCCGAAGGACTTCAGCGTTACATCGTTGTTAACAGCACCAACGTGGTACACGCTGCCATCGGAGAGCTCGTTGATGATGACCTCGGCGGGCGAGAAGAGCGAGGTATCGATCTTGTAGAAGTCGTACCCGGCTTCCTTGAAGATCTCGTTGAACGGCTTGCCGTACCCCTGGGACTTGCAGCTCGGGATCTTTTCGAGGTAGTCCTTGATCTCCGGTGCATTCATCGTGAGCTGGATCTGGCCGTGGTAGATGGTTGCATCGTTTGTCACGCCCATCGCACGCTTGGCTCCCCGTACCGGCGGGATCGGTGCAGTGCCGATTGCGGCCGTAATCTTCCGGGTGTCAAAACCGAGCTCGTTTAACTTGTAGATCGATGTCTCCACGCAGCGCCCCGAAACCTGAATCGATCCAACAATCGAGGAGGTCGGTGCGACAACAGCGCAGGTATTTGCCACGTCAACATGGCACTCCTCGGCGATCTTTTCCATGACCTCGCCGTTTGGCAGGTGGTCGGACTCAAGGCAGATCACGGCGCAGTCGTAATCGTCCTCGTAGTCGATCACTTCGAAGGTGTGCTTGGGCTTGAGCGAGAGCGCCCGGGCCGGGCCGCTTCCCATGGCAAAATAGTTCCCTACCTTTACTGTCCAGCCGGCCTTCTGTGCCCCGAGGCAGGCGATCGACGGGAAATCGGTGTTGACGTCGATGAACGGCTGGGGGATCCCCTTGATCTCGCCCATCCGGAAGTTCACTTCGCCAAGGCCGCCCATGCAGATCTCGGTAAAAGCCCTTCCTGCAGCGTATCCACCCCTCGTGCTTACCCCGCAATCAACGATCCGTGCGCCGTTGTCAAGTTCATGGTAGGCAGCATTAAACTCCTCGGCCAAGTCGGCGAGGTTGTCGAATATTTCAAGTGCCAGTTCGTTAACACTTAACATAGAAAAACCCCTGTCTCATAAGAAGAGGGTTCCTGAACAGATAAGATTTTTGAAAATATTTCCCCGCCCTTATGAAAGGTAGCCGAGCACTTTTTCCGGCTCGTAGCGGAGGGTTATGACCCGGGTCCGGCCCTTGCCTTCCCGGTACTGGAGGTTCACGAGCCTCATCGCGTCCATCTTTTTGATGATCTCGTAGAACCGGGTGTATCCCACGGGGACCGTCTCTTTTATCGTCTTGTAGACCTCCCCGGCATTCATCCCGCCATCCGAAGTGCTTGCCCGGGCAAGGCCCGCGAGGATCTTGCGCTCCTCGTCCTTGAGGGTCTTTATCGTGTACTCCAGGTGGAGGTACTTCGAGACCTCGTAGGCCCCGCAGATATCTTCGCGCTCGATGCTGCGCCGGGTGGCACGCTCCGCATTGAGGGCGGCACGTTTTAAGAGGTCGATTCCCACCCGCAGGTCGCCGCTTTTTAATGTCTGCTCCACGACAAGGCCGAGCATCTCCTCGCTGATGACATTGTTAAAGAACCCCTGCATCACCCGGGCCTTCATGATCTCCTGCACCTCCGCATTCCCATAGGGCGGGAAGTAGATCTCGGTGGGCCGGAAAACCGAGGAGACCCGGGCATCGATCGCCCGCGAGAGGTCGACATCGGGATCGCTGATGATCACGATGACCCCGATCCGCAACCCTTCGTAAGTCTCGTGGGCCCGGAGCAGGGTGTAGAGCACCTTGTTGAGTTCGTTCTCGTAGAGGAGGTAATTTGCATCGTCGAGGGCAACGAGGAGCACGCACTCGTCTTTCAAGAGCATTCGGGCAACCGCATCGAAGACCTGTTTGAACGACGTCCCCGATGCAGGAGGCAGGTGGCCGGAGAGCTTGCGGTAGATCTGGGAGAGAATGGCGAACTTGGTATTGTCGATCTGGCAGTTGATGTGGACCGGCACCAGTTTTTTCGTGGTCTCTTCGACTTCCAAAAAGAGCTTTTTGATGCTGGTGGTCTTGCCGGAGCCGGGCAGGCCCTTGCAGATCGTATTTAAGGGGCGTCCCCCTCGGATACCGGGCCGGATCTGGAACGCGAGCTCCTGCATCTGCGTGTCACGGAACTCGAACTGCTCGGGGACATAGTCGATCTCGAAGACTTCCGGGTCGCGGAAGAGCGATTCGTCCCACATCAGCAGGTTCTTCTTCATAGTATGAAATAACCTTCAACGCGGCACCAGATAACTTCTCTGATGGGTGTCCGGCCAAGGTTTTATCCAGAGAAAAGAAACGGTATACAGGGTGCGGCAGATGATGAAAGTTACCCCCACTGACAAAAGTGATGATGCAGGGGACTGATGCCGCACTAAAGTCTTCTCACTCAAATAAGAACGATAAAAACTCCGTTGCCTCTTTTGTCCCAAACATTCCCGACCGGGCCTCTTTCTCGGAATAGTGCATGCACCCGTCGGTCCCTTTGCCGGTCACGACAAACGGCACCGGGTCGCGGGCATGGGTCTTGATCCGGATCGGCGTCGGGTGATCGGGCAGCACTGCCACGATCCCGTTGAACTCTTCCCGCACTTTTCCCACCACGCGGTCGACGTTCTCGATGGCCCGGACCTTTTCCTCGATGCTCCCGAGATGCCCGGCCTCGTCCGGGGCCTCGATATGGATGTACACGAAATCAAGGTGCTTGATAGCATCGAGCGCGTACCGGGCCTTTGCCATATAGTCCGTGTCGAAGTATCCCGTTGCCCCGGGAACAGTGATGACCTCCATGCCGGCACAGCGGGCAATGCCGTTCAGGAGATCGACTGCCGAGATCATCCCGCCTTTCTTGTGGTACTTGTCGGCAAAGAGCGGGAACGCCGGGCGCCTGCCCCCGCTCCACGGCCAGATCTGGGTGACTTCGGGCTTCCCGGCCTTCCTGCGGGCCGCGTTCACCGGGTGGTCGCGGAATATCTCCCGGCTCTTCTCCATGCAGGAAAGGAGAATGTCGGCGTCGCCGTTCCGGGGCAGGTGATCTACAATCTTCTGGCCCACGATATCGTGCGGAGCGGTCGAATCCGCCGCAGACCCGTGCGGGACGACAAGGAGGTTACGGTAACTGACACCCGCCTTCACTGCCACCTTCGGGACATGCGGAGCAAGCGAGGAAAGGAGGGCAGCGCCCTCGGCACTCGTGATATGGCCGGCGGAGAAGTCTGCCAGGACACCGTCTTTTACGGTCACCAGGTTACAGCGGTACGCCACATCGGTGGGCGCAAGGTCGACGCCCATGCTCATTGCTTCGAGAGGCCCCCGGCCGGTATAGTACTTCTCCGGGGCGTACCCGAGGATGGACATGTTTGCGATATCGCTCCCCGGCTCGAACCGATCGGGAACCGTGTGCAACAGGCCGCAGGCACCCTCCTTTGCCATCCGGTCCATGTTCGGGGTCTTTGCATATTCTAAGGGGGTCTTCCCCTTAAGTTCCGGGATCGGCTTGTCTGCCATCCCGTCTCCGAGAATCAGGATACACTTCATGCTATCGCCTAAAAACGGATATCGTGGTTATTCCAGCATTGCGCGGACGGCAATCCTCACGCTCTCCGCGGAGCCGAGCCGGGGTTTCCAGCCCAGTTTTTTGAGTTTTTCAACCCCGAGCTGCATTTTGGGGACATCGCCCACCCAGCCCCGCTCGCCGCCGGTGAACCGGTACTTCACGTGAGGGAGTTTCATTTCGGCAGTGACAATATCGGCAAGTGCCTTCACATCGATCCAGTCCTCGGAGCCGATATTGAAAGTATTGACCGGCTCCTTTGCATGGGCGATAGCAAAGAACATCGCCTCGATGCAGGCATGGACTTCAAGATAGGACTTGGTCTGCCTGCCGTCCCCGAGGATCTCGAGTTCGGCCGGGTTCTCGTTTAACTTCCTTATGAAGTCAGTAATAACCCCGTGACCGCTCCGGGCGCCGATAATATTTGCGAACCGGTACACCCACGAGCGCATCCCGAACGAATAGCAGTATGCCGAGATCAGGGCTTCGCAGGCAAGTTTCGATCCCCCGTACACCGAGATCGGTTCGAGCGGCGTGTAGTCCTCAGGGGTAGGGATGATTTTCGCGTCCCCGTACACGGTCGAAGTCGAGGTAAAGACCAGTTCTTTTACCCCCTGCGTCCGCATTGCTTCGAGCACCCGGTAGGTGGCGACCACATTGTTCTGCATGGTCGGGTCCGGGGAGATCGCGCTCTGCCGGACGTCCGGGTCGGCGGCAAGGTGGTAGACCCGGCCAGCGCCCTTTATTGCGTCCTGCCAGCCATCGGAGAGGAGATCTGCCAGGAGGATCCGGGCCCTGCCGGATGCAAGGTGGCCGGCGATCGTCTCTTTTTTCCCTGCCGCAAGGGAATCGATCACCAGTACCTCGTCACCCTGCGCGACCAGTGCGTCCACCAGGTGCGAACCGATGAAACCGGCACCGCCGGTCACTACAGCAAACATCAATACCTAATATGTAACTTATGCTATAGGATTACTGCTATGTTTGTGGGGATCGACCACGGCACGACCGCCATGCGGTTTGCATCCAAAACCAGCCAGTTCAAGATGACGCGCGAGGAGGCAACCGGGTTCTCCATCAACGATCTCACCCGCCTCTGTCCCCTCGACGAGATCGAAGGGATCGCACTCTGCTACTCGATGGGCGACAACTTCTCGAAGATCACAAGAATTGAGAAAGTCACCAACCGGGGCGTGGTCAGCCGCGATGGTGCGGGCAAACACATCGGCGGGGGAACAAAAGTCTTTGACGAAGTAAAAAAGAGCGGCATTCCCGCGGTGGCGATCCCCGGCCTGCACCGCGGATCTCCCACCGATCCCCGGTTCAAGGCTTACTCCCACCAGTCGAGCCCCGAGAAGATCGGGATCGCCTTTGCGGTCTGTAACGATCTGGGGGACGACATCGTGGTCTCCGATGCCAGTTCCAACACCGTAACCCTGCTGGTCTCGGCAGGGCGCCTTGTCGGGTCATTCGATGCCTGCATCTTTGCGCCCGGCACCCGCCACGGTGCGCTCGATGTCGATGCCATCCGCCGGGTGGACGCGGGCGAGTGTACCGCAAACGAGGCCTTCCAGCAGGCAGGGGTTAATTACTCGCTGCCCGATGACGGCGATCTGCGTATCCGGACGGTTGCCATGTTCGCGGCCATGGAATGCGCCTCGCTTCTTTTGCTCAATCCGCGCGCTAAGGTAGCACTGGCCGGGTCGCTTGCCCCTTCAATTGCACCCGAAGTCGAATCGCTTCTGGGGCAGGATGTGGCCGTTTATGACGAATGGTGCGCATCCCGCGGACTTGCAGCCATTGCCCGCGATGTCTTTTCCGGGGCGGAAAATATCCTCGGCATCGATGTAGATCTCTAGATTTATATCGATTTATCATGTAAGATTATTGGGGGATTTTTCCTTTGAGAGAACTACGTATCCACGGCAGGGGCGGCCAGGGCTCGGTCACCGCTGCGGAACTTATTGCTGTTGCTGCGTTCGAAGGCGGCGTTTTTTCGCAGGCGTTCCCGGCCTTTGGTGTCGAGCGGCGCGGCGCCCCGGTCCAGGCATTCGTGCGGTTTGACGACCGGAAGATCCGGCTCCGGAGCCAGGTCTACGAACCCGACTATATCATCGTGCAGGACAGCACGCTCATCAAGGATGTCAACGTTTTTTCCGGTGTCAAGAAGGGTGGCATCGTGATTGTCAATACCGAGAAGGCACCGGACTACAAGGTCCCCGACGGCGTAAAACTCATCACCATCGATGCGACCTCCATAGCCCTCAAGGTCATCGGCCTGCCCATCACCAATACCTCGCTGATGGGAGCATTTGCCGCGGCAACGGGCGAGATCAAGTTCGATGCGCTGAAAAACGCGCTCACCCACCGGTTCCCGAAGGAACTCGCAGAGAAGAATATCGAGGCGGCACGCCAGGCCTTTGAGGCAGTAAAAGCGGAGGCGGCATAATGGCGCTCGCAGTAGGCTGCCGTGCCCGGCCGGGAAAAGGCCGGGACAACAAGACCGGGTCGTGGAGGGTGTTCAAGCCGATCTTCGACCACAACCTCTGCTCCAAGTGCGGCACCTGCCAGGTGATCTGCCCCGAGGGATGCATCGCCGAGGATGCCGAGGGCTTTTTCGACCCCGACTATGCATACTGCAAGGGCTGCGGGATGTGCGCGGAAGAGTGCCCGAAAAAAGCGATTGAGATGAAACAGGAGGAGAAATAATGCTTGGCATTACCGAAGGTTCGATGGCGGTTGCCGAAGCGGTCCGGCTCTGCCGCCCGCAGGTAGTCTCCGCATACCCGATCACCCCCCAGACCCACATCGTCGAGGCGCTTGCCGAGATGGTGGCAAACGGGAAACTCGACGCGGACTACATCACCGTCGAGAGCGAGTTCTCCGCACTCTCCGCCTGCATCGGGGCAAGTGCAGCGGGGTCCCGGGCTTATTCGGCGACCACCTCGCAGGGCCTTGCCCTGATGTACGAGGTCTGCTTCAACGTGGCCGGCATGCGCCTGCCCATTGTCATGACCATAGCGAACCGTGCCATGGGAGCCCCGCTCTCGATCTGGAACGACCAGCAGGACTCGATCTCGCTGCGCGACTCCGGCTGGATGCAGTTCTATGCCGAGGACAACCAGGAGGCAACCGACCTCCACTATATCGCCTACAAGGTAGCGGAGAACTCAAACGTCCTCCTGCCCGCGATGGTCTGCTTCGACGGGTTCATCCTCTCGCACACCTACGAGCCGGTGGACATGCTCTCGCAGGAAGATGCGGACAGGTACCTCCCGAAGTTCGCGCCAAAGGAGCGCCTCGATGCAGCTGACCCGATCAGTTTCGGGATGTACGCGACTCCCGAGTACTACCTTGAGTTCCGGTACGAGACCGACAAGGCGTTAAAAGACGCAAAGTCCGCGATCAAGGCAGCCGGTGCCGAGTTCGGGAAGATGTTCGGCCGCGACTACAGCGCACTGGTCGAAGGTTATCACACCGACGATGCAGAAACAGTAATTGTTGCAATGGGTTCCCTCTGCGGCACGGTCAAGGACACCATCGACGAGATGCGGGCCGAAGGAAAGAAGGTCGGGCTCCTCAAGATCCGGGTCTTCCGCCCGTTCCCATCAGAAGACGTTGCAGCGGCCTTAAAAAAGGCAAAGCGCGTTGCCGTGCTCGACAAGAACATCTCGCTTGGCGCGAAGGGTGCCACAGCGCTCGAAGTAAAGGACGCACTCTACGGTTCCTCCATCCCGATGTACGACTACATCATCGGACTTGGCGGCAGGGACGTCCGTAAGAAGGATATCCGCGAGGCGGTTGCACTTGCCGAGCAGGGCAAGGGCGGCCAGTATATCGGGCTGCGTAAGGAGGTGCTCTAAATCATGGCGGACAAATCCTGTGAACTCTTTGACTGCGGGCACCGGGCCTGTGGCGGGTGCGGCGCTGCCCTTGCGGCACGGCTGATGCTCAAGGCTGCGGGCACGAACTGTATTGTGGTCTCCTCAACGGGATGCATGGAAGTCTTCTCCACGCCGTACCCCGAGACCGCGTGGAAGGTCCCGTGGATCCACTCGCTCTTCGAGAACGCTTCAGCAGTTGCATCGGGCATCGAGGCATCGCTCAAGAAGCAGGGCAGGAAAGAGAAGGTGATCGTGATGGCCGGCGACGGAGCAACCTTCGATATCGGGATGCTCTGCATCAGCGGCGCATTCGAGCGCGGCCACGACTTCACCTACATCTGCTACGACAACGAGGCCTACATGAACACCGGTATCCAGCGGTCCGGTGCAACGCCGTACGATGCGAGCACCACGACAAGCCCCGCGGGCTCACAGTCCTTCGGGAACAAGCGCCCGAAAAAGGACATGCCCCAGATCCTTGCAGCCCACGGCGCCCCGTACGTGGCGACCGCCTCGGTGGCATACCCGAACGACATGATCCAGAAGGTGGAAAAGGCGATCAACACCGTCGGTCCGACCTACGTGCAGCTCCATGCTCCCTGCTGCACCGGCTGGGGTTTCGAAGGCGACCAGACGATTGCGATTGCAAAACTGGCCATTGAGACCGGCCTCTGGGTAAACTACGAGATGGTGGACGGCCAGGTTACGAAGGTAAAAAAGGTGGTAAGAAAGCCGGTCGAGGAATACTTAAAGACACAGAAGCGGTTCCGCCACCTCTTCAAGCCCAAGAGGCAGGACGCCGAGATTGCGGCGATCCAGGCGATTGCCGACAAGAATGCCGCAAAGTACGGTATCGATATCAAGCTTAAGAAGGAATAAACTCTTTTTTTTCGTTGTTTTTGGCGTTCTGCCGGTTTTATTTTAACAGGACAACCTTTGCATCGCTGATGGAATAGAGATCCGGTTTTTCCTCCAGAATCGGATGCAGGGAAAAAATCAGAGAGATTTGTACTGGGGTCTATGCGGATGATACCGCTGGAAGAGCAATCCCCTTCCGGATCGTGCCTGCAATCAGGGACTTTTGATCCTCGTATTCCTGCGGAGTTAACGTAATGATATCGAGGGGCACTTTGAATTTTTTCACGGTATACATCTCGGCATCTTTTGTAAGAAGTGCCCGGTCGAAGATATCCCGGTTGTTAAAATCCTCGGAGATGATTGCAATATCGATATCGCTTCCCATAGTTTCGGTGCCCGTGCCCGATGAACCAAACAGAATAAGATTGTTGATGCGAACCCCGTTCTTCCGGAGCTGTGCGCCAAAGAAATTTACCGTTTCAAGGACTTTTGCATCAACCATGTCAGGATCTCCTTTGTTTCGGAAATGATCTTTTCTGTCTTTGCCCGGGTATATTGTTCGAGGACTTCATCAAGGTTATGGGGATATTGTCTCGTTGAGGCGAGAAACTCTGCAGTACCGAGGACATACTGCACCTGCCGGAACCATTCGCCGGAAGTATCGCAAATTTGAATGTTTAATTAAAAAGACGAATGCCGATAAGATTTGATGTCCTAAAAGAGGGATTTGACCATTATTTTCTCTTCACACACAATAGATTTATAAAACAATAGTTAATATTTTGAGTGATTGCAATGACCGAGGAAAAACAAACATCTCCACCAAAACAAATTAAGGATCCAGAACCTATGCGCGAAGTTTTACGTACAGTAGATAACATGCAAGAGATAAAACCCCACAAATTTCGGAGAAAAAGTGAGTGATTATGGCTGCCAAAGAGCCACAAAAGAAAGACATCAAAGATCCAGAGCCTATGCCCGAGGTATTGAAAGATATTAAAAAAGGCGAAAGAAAAGAAAGAGATGATCCAAGAGACATTTCAAAATAATTTTTTTCAGTGAAGTATTGTTGCATTTTGTAAAAATAGGTGAACCCACAATGAAGAGAGGGCCATTGTAATGAGGGCAATACCAATAATTAATAACGCGATAAAGAATGTAACATTCGCTTTTTTGAAATTCTCTGTGATGTCTTCATAGACTTTCCAATTGCGTTCAGTAGCTAAATTAATCGTTGAAAAAATATTCTTTTTTGCTTCAATTGTTATATTTTCGCCCCCTTCCAAGAGATTTCGATTTCGCAATGCTCTCCACATTTCCATTGAATTGGATATAGAATAAGATCGCAATGATATACCCTTAACACAAAAATACGAGGATAGCAGGATAAAAACCATTGATGATGCACTAAAAAAAATATTGAGGGATGCGAGACTGTTGATTAATAAACCGACAAGTACTCCGTTGGCAACAAGAATCATATTTGTCTTATTGTCTAGATCGCGTTTAGCATCAAAGCAGATATCAAAATCTTTCCAAGAGTGCTCAATTAGAATATCTTCTATGTCACTCATATACTCCATTTCGATAGATACCCCTAATATTATAAGTACTATTTCATTAGGAGGTGGATTTATCAAACCCCATTGTGAAAAAGTTTGATGACAATTCAACTAATAACGAACAGTGGAAATCAGAGAACGCCGTACTCTCTCCCCATCATCCCGACACTTTTAATAGATTCCAATCCGACATTACTAGGCTACGGGCTCGTGGTCTAGCGGTATGACGTCGCCCTTACACGGCGAAGGTCACCGGTTCGAATCCGGTCGGGCCCACTTCTTTTCTGGCATTTTGTTCCGATACGTGAGACGCCGAATATCACTATCCTATGATTCTCCCCCCTCCTCGCTGCGGCTCGGAGTCGCTCGGCCGCCTCGTCGGGGCCTCGCTAGGCAAGAACGTTGATCGGTGCTTTAGGATCTGGGTAAGTGCGTGGCGCAAAACCCGACGAGGCGTTTTCTCGCGTCTGGCATCGCTACCTTATCACAAGGAGAATAGTGTATTGCCCCGCCGTGCCCCGTGAGGGGCCCTGAGGCGGGGAGGCATCGTTCGTGGAGGTGTGGGGGCGGCAGCACCCACCTGTATCATGATCTTCGGATTATTTCCTGCCCGATACTAGCCTTACAGATACCATACTCATTGGGATCTCCCCTGGGCCGTAGCAATCTTCATCCGGGATGCACTATCCAGGGACCAGATGGGATACAAAGGATACCTTATCTCTTGTACACTTTCTTTCTCGGCCCTATTTTCAGGACTTCTATGATTAACTCAGTATCGTCGATATCGAGAATAGCGCGGTAGTTCCCAACTCTCTGGTGATACCAGGGATACCCCTCGCATCGTTCTGCAGTCCGGTGGGGGTCTTCGCAGAGGGATTCGATTTTATCCACTATGCGTTTTGAAACAGAAGAAGACAGTTTACAAAGAAATTTATCGGATCGATCTGACCATTTGACGGAATAGCTCATTCGATCCCAAGTTTTTTCCGTAACTCTTGTGTTGTGTAAAATTTGCCCTGGCGGATCTCCTCTTTGGCTTCCGCTATGTCTTTTAAATCCTGTTCGTCAAGACAGGCATCAGGATTTGAACACTTACGTGTGACAAGCTGAGGCATAGATAATTACTCATCTCTTTTTCACATGTTAAAGTTCTATGCCTCATTACAGGTAAACAAAACGATAGTCTTCCATTCCACCTGGCAGTCATGCAGGTTTTTTGCAAACGAAAAACAAATACTCCGTACACTTTTTGGCCGCGAAAATTTTTACGGGCCCGGGCGATCCGGATATTTTTCTAAAAAATCCGGAACACCAAAAATCTCACGCCGGAGAAAAAATTGGTCAGTCAGATGTACATCCGATTATCGGATAATTATCCGATAATCGGCTTGCTAACTTACTCCTCTTTTTCACGCGAAAAAGAAAATTGCCGGATCATAACCCGGCCGTGAGCCAGATCTAGAGCGATTCCAGTACGGTTTTAACCAGCGTATTGGTGGCCATATCGGAACCGAACCGGAATGCCATCTCCCCCTTTTCCGTGATCCGGTAGTACTTCTCCTTACGGTTGGTGTCCAGAATCTCCATTTCCGCAAGGCCGTTGTCCACGAGCGCGGCCATAAAATCGGAAAACGTCTGCTGGCTCAGCTCATCCGCCGCCTTCCTCCCTTTCGTATAGCTCGCCACCGGCGGATCCTTCTTTGCCCGCACCATCACGTAGAGCGGCCAGAGCTGATCGTAGAGGTACTGCCGCTGGACGGGAACAAAGGCGGTGGTCTTCTTCTCGTTTTTACCATGCCGGATAAGCAGCGCAAGGATCGTCTGGTAGTTGGGGTTTGCAAGGAGAGCTATCGGGGACTGGTCCGGGAGCGGGACCGGGCGCATGACTTTCTCGTCAAACATGGCCCGGACCGTGCCGCCCACCCACGGGGCAAGGGCAATGAGCGCCATGCCAAGCGCCGGCGACCCACCCGCAATGTCAAAGGTGTAGCGTGCCCCGGGATGCTCGCGGCGGATCCGGGTGAGCGCGTCGCGGGCGGAGGTATAGGCGGGGGCGGAGATCACTTCATCGTGGAACGGGATACCAAGCGCCGTTGCAGTGTTCTTTGCCGCCGAGACCGCGTTCCTCTCTGCCATCCTCCCCTTCTCGATTGCGGGATCCGCATGCTTGTAAAAGACGGTAGTGTCGGTAAAGACGTACGCCCGGGTGATTTTGGGATAATCCCGGAGCGAGGCGGCAAAGACGGCGGGGAGGTTTTCGCCAGCGGCGATGATATGGAAGTGTCCCTGCGGTGGCATAAATCAGGATATGGGGGCGTGAGGTTAAATGGTTGCAGGCACGCCCCTCTCTCCCACCATCACCTTCATCACCCGGGGCTTCCACCCTACACCCATGGACACCCCCCGGCTCCGCACCGCCCTCATCTTTGTCATCTGCATCGCCACTCCTCTCATCATCGGGTTCGTTGGCACGCTCTTCACCTACGGAAGCCTCACCGGGTGGTATGCCCTTCTCGAAAAACCCTCCTTTACCCCGCCCGCATGGATCTTTGCCCCGACCTGGACCGTGCTCTATATTCTCATGGGTATCTCGCTATTTCTCGTCCTGAAAAACGGCTCCGGCAGCCCTTCCTTAAAACCGGCCGTTGTCCTCTTTGCCGCCCAACTCGTCCTGAACCTTGCCTGGTCGGTAGCCTTCTTTGGCATGCGTGCCATTAGTCTCGCCCTTTGCGTGCTCCTCGTACTTATCGCACTCATCGCGGCGACCATGTTCGTCTTCCGGCGCATCTCGGCCACAGCCGCATGGCTGCTTGTCCCGTACCTGGCATGGTGCTGCTTTGCCGCAGTCCTCAATGCCGGTATCTGGTTGCTCGATTAGAACCCTCCAGAACGAGCCAGAACGAGCCAGAACGATAGGCATGCCGGAGAAAAACGCGAAACCAACAAAAAAAGGAAAATAAGAAACGGGATTATCCGACTTAGAACCGGGGCTTCCGGTGCTTCGGCAGGCAGTCCCTGCAGTACACGGGCCGGCCCTCGGTCGGCTTGAACGGCACTTCGCACTCTTTTCCACAGTCGGCGCAGATAGCTTTTGTCATTTCACGTGGGCCGAAGTCCCGGGGACCCCGACCGCCAAAATTGGACGATCCGTACATGATGTTCTCATACAGTGTAGAAACTGTAGTAGAATTCATGACGTTCTGGTTTAACTACTTCTGGATGATCGCACCCATAGCCCGACCGTACGATCCTGCACAAAATAAGGAGGACTGGGAGGTTTCTTCGTAACCCTGCTATCGTAATCAGGGCTTGGACTTGCGGGACCCTTCGGCACGGCAGAGCTGCCCGGTGCTGCTGATACTGTAGGATGCAAGGATCATTTCATCGCTCATACCCCGCTCCCCGATACCGATACGGGTCAGGCGGTCGCGGATAAGACGGATTTTTTTTGCATTGTCTTGCATAGAATACGTAAGTACTATGCTCTCAGACACCATGAAACAAAGGGATGGTTACCGGGACATCATCGCCCGGCATATGACAGCCTGAAAAAAAGATTACAGGTACCGGTTCTTCCTCAGCCAGTCGACCTGAGGGGGGAGGTACCGGTAGATGATATCGCACTTGTCGTCCTGGAACGTCCACGGGACAATGATTAAGGTATCCCCTTCACGGATCCAGACTCGCTTCTTGATCTTCCCCTTGATCCGGCCCATCCTCGTGACGCCGTCAAAGCACCGCACCCGAATATGGTTTGCCCCCATCATCAGGTCGGCAGAGCCGAACATCTCGTTATTCCATTTCTTGGGGAGCCTGACCCGGACCACCGGCGTACCGTCGGCGTTTACTGCCCCCGTAGCCTCAAAGCCGTTTGCAATACCATCGGCCTTTTTCTTTGTATTATCTGTGATGCCAACAACTCCGCATATATAAACGACGTGGTCGATAATTAACGTATGCATGAGAACGGGAATTCTGCCCGTCTCCTGAACGAGCCCGCATATTTTTCCCGCCAGCCGCGCTAACCTGAATATATGACCGATACATCTTCACCGGCAGGGAACCGTACTGCCGGATCCATTCTTTCCGGTATCTTCGGGGGGTTCTGCGGCATTGCCGTGGCACTGGTGCTCGCCCTCCTCCTCTTCCCGTCAACGCAGTACCTTGCAATCAGCAATTATCTCCAGATCCTTACAGCATTCTCCGGCGCTGCGGTCTTCTGCTGGTACTACCTCCGGCACGAAGCGGGAGCGGGTTTCCTCTGGGCCGCCGCAGGATTTGCCCTCTGGGGGATTGTCAACACCGCATGGTACGTTGCAGCAATGTTTGGGATAGGATCTTCCCCCTTCCCGGGCCCTGTCGACCTCGGGTTTGTCATCGTGCTGCTTATTCTTGCATCGGCATACAAGAGGATCTACCCGCGAAAGCGGGCAAACGGCATGGCCCTTTTGGGCATCCTCGTCCTCGTGCTCATCACCCCTCTTGCCATCCTTGTCACAAGCGGGGTCACCGACCAGTCTCTCATGATCCTGCTCTACTTCTTTGCCTCCGGCCTGCTCCTTATTACGGCGCTGAATTATTCGTTTACCGAACACCCGGCTGCTCTTGCCGGGACAATCATCCTCGTGCTGGCGTATCTCGCCTACCCAATCCGTGAAGTCTTCTTTGCCTCGAATGCGGCATTCGCTGTTGTCGGGCCTCTTGCCGCTGTCGGGTTTTCCCTGATCGTGATCGGGCTCCTCCCCGACGGCAGCAAACCGCAGGCCGTTCCAACCGGGTCTCCCGATACCCCAGAATAACCAAAATCCCCATCTGTTTTTTAACATACACACCCTTGGAAGCCCCGGGCCTAAAAGAGGGTCTGCTGGCCGGTGTCCTGTTTCCTGAACCCCGAGAGGCGCAGACCGAGGCGCCGGATCGGTTTGCCATCCCAGAGCTCGCGGAGGAGTTCCCCGGCAGAAGAGCGGATGGCGGCCTCGTCGTTGTGATAATGCAGGAGGGATTTTGCCTTCGTCTTCGAGACAAAGCCCGTGTACCGGACCCGGACGGTGACGGTTTTGAAATACAGTCCTTCATCGGCGAGCGCCCGGGCTACCTCTGCGACCAGCACTTCCATCGTTGCCGCAATCTCGTCAGGGCTGTCCGTGTCGTGCGCAAAGGTCGTCTCTTTCGATATGGATTTTACCCCGTCGCGCTCCACGACCTCGCTCTCATCGTGCCCGAGCGCTGCTTCGCGGAGCAGGCCGGCAGAGCGCCCGAATGCGCCGACAAGGCGCTGGATATCGCAGGTGGCAAGTTCGCCGATGGTGGTAATCCCGAGGGCTTCTAGCTGCGCCCCGGTCTTTCCCCCGATACCCGGGATCTTCCGGACGGAAAGCGGGGCAAGGAAGGCCGGAATGTCTTCGGGCGTCACTACGGTGAGGCCATCGGGTTTCTGGTAGTCCGAAGCGATCTTTGCCAGAATTTTTGAAGGGGCGACCCCGAACGAGCAGGTGATCCCGACCCGGTCCCGGATCTCCTGTTTTAACCGCACCGCAAGGTCGCGGGCGGCAGCAAAACCCCCCACATGACTCGCGTCGAGAAACGCCTCATCGATGCTTACCTGCTGGACCCGGCAGCCGGTGCTTTTGAAAATCCCCATGATCTCCACCGATACTTCTGCGTACTTTGCCATGTCGGGGCGAAGGTAGACCGCATCCGGGCAGAGGCGGTACGCCTGCCCGATCGGCATCGCGGACTTCACCCCGAACGCCCGGGCCTCGTACGAGCAGGTCGAGACCACACCCCGCCCGGCTCCTCCCTGTGGATCGGCGCCGACAATCACGGGTTTCCCCGCGATCTCCGGCCGGTCGTGCATCTCGACGGCTGCATAGAAGCAGTCCATGTCGGCGTGCAGGACGATCCGCTGCCCTGCGGTTCCGGTATTCCCGTTCATCTTCTCCTCCGGGGGACCTGCATGCCCGCGTACGGTTCAGGCAATTCCCGCTGCATCCGGCAACGGGCTTTCGACATCATTCCGGGCCGGTCCGGCGAAATCGGCAAGCGTGCACTGGCGCTGGCGGAGGCTCTCTTTCAAGAGCGTTGTCTCGGTGATGAACCGCTGGACCGGGAGAGTGAAGCGTCCGCCGATATAGGAAAGTGCGGATTTAAGATCCTCGAACTCCGCGGGCCGCTCCCGCATCGCGCTCCGGACATTCTCCCGGACATTGAAGACCCCCATCGGGACATAGCCGGGCAGCGCCTCGCGGAGGATGATCGCCCCCGCCTGCCGCTGTTCCCGCGCAAGCTCTTCGAGCACCGCCATCTTGCAGGAGTAATAGCAGCCCCCGAGCGGGGAATAACCAATCTTCCGCTTGAACCCCTCGTGGTCGGAGAAGACGTACTCCTCGTTTCCGAGCACGTGCAAAAAGGCCTCTGTCCACTCGTACTGCCACGCGGTCGGCAGCAGGATCACCGCGTACCGGTTGTGGAGGCTCGCGTACTCGTACAGCCGCACGGTATCGATCACCGGGCACTGCTTCACGCTTTTTAAGAGATTGTCGCCGATCATCGTGTCGCAGGCGGTAATCGACCACCGGGTGGGAACGAGATGCCGGTTTTCCCCCCGGCCCATCGTGCCTGCCGAGAACGCCTTCTGGATCGTGGAAAACGCCATTCCCTGCCGGTGGAGGCCGAGAACGGCATCGCGCGAGAGAAGGTCGGTGTCGTAGTAGATCTTCTCTAAGGAATGGTCCCAGCGCTGGGCCGTGATATCGAAGCGTTCGAGCGGGGCGCTCGGGCCAAAGGGCGTGTGCTCCTCGGAAAAGGAGAGGCCGGCGGGCGCGGTGGCAAAAGAGGCCTCGCTCTCGATCGAGTGCTCCGAGAGGACGATCTCCTGGAGTTTTTCCACGAACCGGTTTTCAAGGTCGAAAGCATTGCTGAGCCGTTTCCCCCGCACGAGGTTCATCCGGTACCCGATGATCTCCTCCTGCGGGTGGTTGCCGGCTATCCAGTCCTCGGGCCGGTCCATGATGCCCGTGTCGCCGTGGACGGGCGCGATCATCGGCCCGGCATAGATGTCGGGATAGTTGTAGCTCCCGATAAAAACGGAAGGCGGGGTGCTGCCGGCCATCTCTTTACCCACCTCCACAGATTTCATCTGCATCGTGGCGGCGGTGAGCTGTTTTAGGTATGCCCCTTTCCCGAGGATCATATTTGGAAAGAGATCCGTACCGGGATATTAAAGCCCTTGGGGGCGCGGAATGAAAGTGAATGCCCGGCTCATCAGACAAGCCGGGTCCGGGCAATCCCCGACTGGGGGTAGTTCCCGTAATAGGTGATGATATCGGCGACCGTGCGGTTGACCGTGCAGGCCCGGGTCGTCTCCGTGTCAGAGGAGACGTCCATCCACTGCATGCCCGGTGCAAGGGCTATTGTCCTGTTGTTGTAGGAGAGATACATAGTCCCGTCTTTTGTGAACCCGTTGACGGTCAGGTTCCCGTTCGTGTACGGGAGGGCATACGCGCCCGAGAGTTCCCCGTATCCGCCGCGGCCGTATGCGCCGGAGAGTATCGTGCTCTCCCCGTACACGACAAGGAGGGAGTCATTGACCTCAAACGGCACGATCCCGGCGAGCGTTTTGCTGTCCGCATCGAAGATATAAGGGGAGACATTGATGGCTGGCGCCGGGCAGGTCCCGTTCACGAGCGTCCCGGTGTAGATAACCTGGTGGTCGAGGAACGCATACTGGCCGGACGACGGGAGTCCTTCCGGGCGTTGCGAGCTGGTGCAGCCGGCAGATACTACAAGCAGCAGGAGGACGATAACGGCACCGCAGGCTGCGGTTCCCCGGGGAACATTCATGGGTACCTATTGCAGGGGCCCGCTACATCTCTTTTGCGAGAGGATGAACGCCCGGCCTTTTTCGTCTCCGGCGACCAACCAGAATTCTGCACATGATCATCACCCCGCTCACCGCCGCCATCGTGTTCTACCTCGCCGCAAACCTGTGCGTCTTTGTCCTGTACGGTGCCGACAAGCGCCGGGCCCGGAACGGCGACTGGCGGATCCCCGAGCGGATCCTTCTGGTATCGGCACTCATCGGGCCGTTCGGGGCATGGGCCGGGATGCGGGTCTTCCGGCACAAGACAAAGAAGATCCTCTTCTACCTTGTCCCGGTTTTTCTTGTCCTGCACATTGCCGGCATCCTGTATCTCGCATGGCTGCTGTACCGGGGATCCGGATTCCCTCTCCTGTAACAAGGATAATCCCGCCATTTTAATATCGGCCCTGTACCAACAGATCACTGATGCGGACCAACAGGCACCAGTATTTCCTCGACCTTGCGCAGCGGTGTGCCAACCAGGGCACCTGCCTCCGGCGCAACTTCGGCGCTATCATCGTGGACGAATTCAATACCATTGTTTCTACGGGCTACACAGGAGCCCCGAGAAAACAGATGGACTGCACCGAGCTCAACCGGTGCTGGAGAAAAGACCACAACATCCCCTCCGGCTCCAACTACGAGCGGTGCCGGAGCGTGCACGCCGAGATGAATGCAATGCTCCAGGCAGGAAAGCTCGCCCGGGGCTGCACCCTGTACCTTGCAGGGTTCGATGTCGCAACCGGAGAACTCACCCAGATCTGGCCGTGCTTTTTATGCTCGAAGATGATCGTCAACAGCGGGATCACAAAGGTCGTAATGCGGACGACACCCACTGAATTCAAGGAGATGGACCCGATGGTTCTCTACCAGATGCGCAGCCGCGAGTCGCTTGGGGACGAACCACCCCAGTAAAAGATACAAAAGATTTTTCGTTTTTTGCCCGTTTATGAGGGCAATTGGGTCAGATCCACATCCCAGGTGGCCTCGTAGGGTGTCGGGGAGGTCCCCTGGAACCGGATCGTAAGGGTAGATCCCTGGCCGAGCTGCCCGAGGGTATTATCCGGAAGGGTGATAGTTCCTTTCTGGATTGAACGATAGCCCGGTGCGATCTGGCTGAAGAAGACGGCCTGGCCGGGATATGCCTGGCCGACCGGATCGTTGAGGACCGGGATAGCGGAAACGGTCATTCCCCGGGTCCCGGTATTTTCTATGGCAAGGGTAAGGATGACGCTCCGGTTATTCTCCTTTAGCGCGATATTGTTGATCGAAGCCCCGAATGCATACCCATTGCTCTCGAAATGCGCCTGCTGGCTGAGACTCAGGTGCTGTTGTGTCCCGGGAAAGGACGACGATGCGCATCCTGCCACAAAAATGAGGACGGCAAGGATTGGCAGGACGGCGACGAACTTCATGATACACACTATAATGCCGGATTATATAAATCCAGATAATTACCCGTGAATGGGAAAACAACCAGTCCAAAACACTGATGCTGCTCGGTCACCCAATAGTATTTCGCAAACATGGCGCCGGATCCACTCCCCGTTATCCTTGTCCACGGCTGGAAGAGCCATCCCGGCATCTGGAACCGGCTCGTGCCCCGGTTAAAGGAGGAGAAAATCCCCTGCTGGAGCTTCGATTATACCTCGTTAAACGGGGCATCCATGGAAGCAATCGCCTCCGCTCTCGGGGAGTACATTGCGGCCAAGCGTAAAGAACAGGAATACGACGGCCCGGTGGATATCGTCTGCCATTCCATCGGCTCCTGCGTTACCCGCTACCTGCTCGAAGTCATGGACGGCAGCGCCCGGCACGAACGGGTCCGCCGGCTCATTGCCATCGGCCCGCCCAACAACGGCTCCGCTCTTGCCGAACTCTTCTGCGATCCGGTGATCGGCCCGGGGATTACCAAGAGGCTCACCGGAGCTTTTGTCCCGGAACATTTCGACCCGGCCGCCGATGTGATCGTCCAGGCCTGCCGGCCAAAAAGCCTGACTATGAAGGCCCTGAGGGAGGCCGGCGTGCGGCCAGATATCGAATACCACCTGATCTGCGCGGAGAACACCGCCCGGACCCCGGAGTTCTTCCCCGCATTTAAGGGAAAGACCTGCGAACTCCTCCCCGAGGGGAACTGGCAGATGACCTTTGCCGGCGACGGGATCGTCCCCTTGAGCGATTCGGTCCTCCCGGGAGCGTCCATGACCGTCCTCCCCCGGCACCCTATGGAGGTACTCCCTGCCGATGCGGGGAAGTACTGCCACATCCTCCTGCCCCGTGCGCCGGAGACCGTCGACTGCGTGATCGGGTTCCTGAACGCCGGCCCAAAACAGCAGTAACCGGGTTATGCCTATGCGGCCCGCCGGGGCTGCTCTGCTTTTTTTATCTCGTTATAGAGGGAGACTACCGAGATACTGATCAGGTTGAGCGTTGTTGCCGCATACCAGAGGTAGGCCTCCGGCACCGTAAGGCCTGCAATCCAGCCGGACCAGAGCATCAGGCAGATGATGGCAAACGAGAGGAGGGTATCGACGGCCAGGAAAACCGCAGGACGGTGGAAGATCCGGCCCAGCTCGGCAAGGGAGCAGTATTCTATGCCGGCCTCGCGGTTGTCCAGATCGGTAAGGGCCCGCCAGATATTCATCAGGAGATCCACGACTGCCCACATGATGACCGCCCAGCCAAATATTGTGAGCGGAAGGTTCGACAAAACCATCCCGCTGCGGAGGGCGGCAAGGCCGAACAGGCCCTTGAAGATGCAGAACGGTATGCCGATGGTAAGTGAGAGGAAGAACGGCCGGGTAAAGATCCGCTGGATCCGGTCGGTTATTCCTGCACCGCTGCCGATGCATGTGGTCTGTTCGGGAGTATCGGATATCAGGTCTGCTGCCTCCGTGTCGCCGGTTCAGGAAAAAGGTCAGCGCCGGACTGCCATCACTGCAAGGGCAAGGCCGGCTGCCGCAATGCAGAGCAGCCCGTCGAGGGGAAGCCGGGGGGTTGCAGTCGTTGTCGGTATCGCAGTGGTAACCGGTGCCGTGGTTGTCGGGGCTGTCGTAACGATCGTCTCTTCCGTGGTTTCGATGGTCGTGACCGTGGTCACCGGGCGGGTGGGACGGGTCTCGGCCGCTATCGAGATCGATCCCTTGTCCACCTTCGTGTCCCCACGCTCCACAAAGAGCGTGTCGTTGTTGACCGAGGTCGGGTTCTCGACCCGGACGGAGTAGGACTGCGCCGCGGTGTTATAGGATGTGGCAAAGGCCACGACCGCTTTTCCCGAACTGTCGGTGGTGACAAGGGCATAGTAACTGGTGTTGGGCAGGAGGGACGAAGTGGGAGCGACATCGTCGAGGATCGTGCGCCCGCCGCCATTATAGTACTGGTACGAACCGATCGTGTACGGCCCGTCCGATGGATCCTGCTGCACGTTATACTGGTTGGCAACAACGATCGGCGGCTCGTCTCCCGCCTCCCCGCTGAGCGACCAGGTCTTCGTCAGCCAGACATAATAGGGGGTGTTGAGCCTCCCGGTGATCTCGATGGTGAACTGGTGCCCCCGGGTGATCGTTCCCCCGATATCGGAGGTGGTGTAGATCGCAGCCACCGGTACGGCAAGGAGGCAGATGCAGACAGCGGTCAGAATGATGACCGCAGGACGGGACAGTTTTTTAAGGATCATCGTATCTCCCGGGTTTCTTCTCTTTTACGATGAGATTGATCCTCTGCGGGATAAAGGTATGCGTTTTTCCCTCTACCCTGCCCGACCCCGGACAATGTACTTTAAACGTTACACCGGGAAATGCAGATTTATGTACGCGATCAAGGCATCGCACCTTTCCAAGCGCTTCCGGGACGTTGCTGCACTCGGCGACGTGAGTTTTACGGTAAACGAGGGGGAGACGTTCGGGTACCTGGGCCCGAACGGCGCCGGGAAGACCACGACAATCCGGATCCTGACCGGGATCTCGCCGCCAACCTCGGGTTCGGCAGCGATCTTCGGCCACGATATCGTGAACGATACCATCGCGGCCCGCCAGTCCATGGGGATCGTCTCCGAGACCTCGAATGTTTACGACGATCTCACAGCATGGCAGAACATACTCTTTGCAGCCGAGCTCTACGATGTCGACCCTGCGACGCGGAAAAAGAAGGCAGCCGAACTCCTCTCCACTTTCGGGCTGTACGAGCGCGGTGAGAGCAAGGCACACGGGTTCTCCAAGGGCATGAAGCGGAGGCTGACGCTTGCAATGGGCCTGGTCAGCAGCCCGCGCCTGCTCTTTTTGGACGAGCCGACCTCCGGGCTCGATGTGGAGAGCAACATGATCATCCGGGGGGTCATAACCGATCTCGTGCGGGACGGGGTGACGGTCTTTTTAACGACCCATAATATCGAGGAGGCGAACCTGATGTGCGACCGGGTGGCGATCATCAACCGGGGCACGATTGCGGCAGTCGATGCACCGGAGCGGCTCAAGAAGACGATCCAGAGCGTCCAGTCTATAGAGGTCTCCTTTGACCGGCCGAACGCCGGAACGCTCGACGCCCTCTCCGGGCTCGCCCCGGTCAACAATGTCATAAAAGAGGGAGACAAGTTCCAGCTCTATACGAGCGATCCCTCTACCGTTATCGAAGCCGTGATGGAGTATGCCCGCAGCCAAAAGCTCCGGGTGGAAAGCATTACAACGCTCGGCCCCACTCTCGAAGATGTCTTTATTAAAATTACCGGGCTCAAAACAACAGGAGGCGCGGTCCATGCCATCGACTGAAAACCACGAACCCGCGCTCACCCGGATCTCCCGTGAGCTCTCCGCGGCATGGGCAATCTCAAGAAAAGACATGCGGATCTATTACCTCAAGCCAAACATCATCGTCTCGGGCATCCTCTTCCCGCTCTTTATGTTCCTTGCTTTTGCCATCGGGAAGAACGCGCCGGCAGTCACCCTGATACCCGGGCTTGTCGCAATTACGCTCCTCTTTTCAGCCTCCTCGATAGAACCGGTCTCGATTCCCATAGAACGGCGGGTAAAGACCTTCGACCGCCTCCTTGCCGCCCCGATCTCGCTGCATACGCTGGTGCTCGGGGAGAGCATGAGCGGGTTTTTGTACAGCCTCGGGATCGCGTGTATCCCACTTGCAATCGGGCTTATTGTCTTCCAGATGACCGTGCTCAACGCGGCGGTCCTTATTGCGGCCCTGATCCTGACGGCGTTCTGCTTTGCAACGCTCGGGACGCTCTTTGCGGCCTACCCCACCGAGAACGTGGGGGAGGTGATGTCGATGCTCAACCTCGTGCGCCTGCCGCTCATCTTTATCTCGGGCGTGTTCATCCCGCTCTCTGCCATGCCGGCGGTAGGTCAGGAGATTGCGCTATTCTCTCCTTTAACCTACGGGAACGACATGATCGAATATGCTGTTACCGGGGTGACGCAGTTCTCTGTTGCTGCCGATATCGCTGCGCTTGCGGCCTTTGTCCTCATCTTCCAGTTTGCGGCAAACCGGCTGTATAAAAAGTTCAACGAATAAGGAGGAAAACTGCGGTACTACAGAAAGAGAGCAGGAAAATCCCCCGGGACCTCCGCTGTCACGGGGACCGGGGAGATCCGTTTTTTTCGTTACCAGAGGAAAAGCGGGAGAATTTTATCCCTGTTTAAGGGATTCCTGTCCGCCGCTTACGCGTAGGGCAGGAACTGCACGACCGCCTGGAGGATCGCAATAATCAGATTGAGAAACGCACTCCAATCGAACATCCTGTCACCTCCTTTGTGATATAGCCAACAATGACCAAGATTTGTATATATTTTTTGTGTTTTTAATCGGAGTCCAATATGAGTGATTTGTCGCAAATTAAAATATTTAACTGATTAAATTCGGATCTTTTAATACTATGGCAGCCACCACTTCAGGATACTGCATTCACAGGAACAACTGATGGTAAAAAAGAGCGGTTTTTGTATTTTATCGGGTTACATCTTGGACTGGTCGAACGTGATGTTTGCCCCGGCAGGGATTTTTGCTCTCTTTCCCTTGGCATCCGGGAAGAATTCACGGGACTTCTCTTTTCTGGACTTTGGATCGTCACCGGATTCCTGCTGTTTTTTTACTTCTTCTGCATGGACGCCAAGGAAACAGTCGACCGGGTTTTTCCCGCCCTGACAGAGGTTGTTCTTCTTGTCCTCGCATTCGCTGCACTCGGGGACATGCGAGGGAAGGAGGCTGGGGAAATGGATCCTCCAGAGGTCGGCATCGATCTTCCCCTCGTCAAGGAATTTTTTAATGTGCCGTGGGGTGTATTTCATGAGTAGTACTTATTGATCCAGCGGTATTTTATCAGTATCCTACCGGAACCCTGACTGCCCGGGCCCGGGTATTTTCTAAAAAAAGCAGTGGCAGATATCAGAACCGTGAACCGGTAAGGGTAAAGACTGAGAAGTTAGCCTCTGCCTGGGCGAGATCGCGTGCGCTCTTCTCGATTACCGGCTGGAACTTGGCGCGGTTCCGGAGTATCTTTTGCTGGATCGCGTGCAGGTTCTCAACACCCATTAAAAACTCGCGCTCGACCGGGCGGATCCTTGGCTGGAACGTGTGGATGAGGTTCTGGACATCCGAGGGAGATACGCCTTTCTTGTCATCGTAGACAAACAGCTGCTCCTGGCGTTTTTTCCAGGCGATCAGTTCGTTTGCAATTGCAGTATCGAAGCCCGGGATACCCATGATCGTATGCATGTCGATATCCGCCGCGGTCTCGATCCCAAACGAGCGGAGCGCTGCTTTGCGGTTCTCGCCAAGCCGCGGTGAGGTGCAGTTCTCAATATAGCAGTTTTCGAGGAATTTTTTCTGCTGGCGCTCCTTTGTGGTGTGTTGGAGGTCATCGAGCGCCTTCTGGTAATCTTTCTCGATCGCCTCGTACTTTGCCCGGAGGGTGTTGAGGGCATTGACCTGGGCAGTAAACCCGGCATCGCCGGCTTCTGCGATCCATTTCTTCTCCCAGAGTTTCCAGCTGTATTTTGCATCCTCGAACACTTTCTTCCGCCGTTTCTTTTCCGCAGTGTCTTTTCCCGGGATGACAAGGATCAGTGCCCCAATAACGGCGGGGACAATACTCGCGAGGATCTTTAGTAAATCCCACTCTGACCAGAGGAACAAGAGAAGTACGCTGGCTGCAAAGAAGGTGATTGCAAGGATCTTGCCGAATTTCCGGAAACCGGCCATCCGCGCAACCATCGGAGGGAGGGGGGCCGGCGCACAGCGGTAGTTTCTCGGGGAGATGACGGGGATAGGTCCCGGGGGTTTTACGGCCGGAACTTTCTGCCACTCGGTTCCCACATCGATCCGTGAAATGGAGTCCGAGCTCAAGAACAGCAGGATCCCGGTGGTGTTTTCAAGGCCGCACCACGGACAGACCGCAAGGCCCGAGTAATAGGTGTGCATCGATTCCGTGCTGCACTTTTTCAGCCGCTTTTCGAGCGCATCGAGCACATTCCACCAGTCGTTTGCCGTCGGGCGGCCCCATGACTGGAGCGCCGATTCCGTGAAAGCCTGCTCAAAGAGGCTCGCCACTTCGCCCGGGACAATGGAGAGACCGACTGCGTTCGGCGGAGGAGACATGGCCTTGAGGGCTGCGTTCCTCCCGAAGGCAAACCGGTACTCCGCGATCGCCCGCTCGATCGGCATGTCGTCCTTTCCCTTGTATACCCCCGAGAAGGGATGGCGGCCCATGAAGAGGAGGAGGAATATCAGGATTGCAAGGCCGAAATTGTCGTGGTTCTGCGTGCGCAGCATTTTGAAGTCCTTGGACTTCTGGAGTTCGGGCGGGGTGAACTGGGGGACGCCGACTTCGCAGTGGTAGATCCTGTCATGGGCCTGCACCTGGAACGAGTCGCAGTCGATCAGGCGCACGCAGGCTTTTTTCGTGACGAGAATGTTCCCCTCGTTGACATCCCCTATCACGTACCCGTACTTGTGGATGATGTAGAAGGCAGCGGCGAGGTTCTTTGCTGTCCGGACGAGGAATTTCCAGTCCGCGTTCGGGAACGCCTCTTTGCGGTGAGAGGGGCCGTATACCTTGTGGATCGGTTCGCAATCGGTGATCCGGGGCATGACAAACCCGCACACATGCCCGTTCTTTCCTGCATGGATCAGGTCGAGGGGCCATGCGGAAAACTCCTTGAGTTCGTCGTTGCAGCCGCTCACCATCACCCGGAGTTTTTCCTGCCGCTCTGCGGTAAGGGGTTTGTGGTAGATCTTTGCCAGGACATCCATCCGGTGGGGCGCAATCTCGTACACATCCCCCTCCCCTCCGCTTCCGATCTTTTTCCCAAGGACTACCGGGTTTCCCCGGCTGTCGAAGAGGGTATGGTGGGGCATCTGGTTCATGGTACATCCGGTTATGGCTGGTTTACGGCAAGGACTAGGGTCTTGTCGTCGTCGCTGCGTGCATTCACGTCATCGCTTGAAAGGAGAGCGCGGAGGTGGCGGGAAAGATCGACAAACCCGTTTTCGGGGTTTTTCCTGAGCGCGGCAAAGAGCGGACGGAAAAAACCTTCGTGGACGGTCCGTGTCGAAAACGAGAGCACGAGGTTCTGGATACCGTCGGTAAAGATGGCGATCTCCGCAGGGGTCGTTGTGCCGGATTCCGTTTTAATATGCTCAAGGAAGGCGTCGTCGGTGATGAAGAATGTGGTATTTGCGTATTCTCCCTGTTCCGGCCAGAAGACCGTGCGATATCCCGTGCCGTCGCCGGTGACAATACATCCGTCGCCAACCTGGAAACAGAGCAGGTACCCTTCGGTCGCTACCACCCCTATGAGAGTACAGGCGTACTCGCGGAGGGGCTGGCCATCGGCCGCGGCCCGGGCGGCAACGGCATCCCGGCATTCGGAGATCCATGCCTTTACGGCACTGGTATCCGGGTCGGTCGGGAGCGTTTCTCCCCCGCGTATGGCATCGAGGATGCGGGCATACAGAGTTTCGCAGGCGATCCCAGCCCCTACTCCCCCAAGGGAAGTGCTCCCCGCCCCGTCGGCGGCAAGGCCGACAAAATAATCCCGATCGGAAAACCGGAGGGCGCCCGCCCGACAGTAGTCCTGGCCCGGCTCGTTCCGGGCAGAATGGGATTTGCCGGTAACCGAGAGCGAGAGGTGTTTCCAGGTCATATCTCGCTCCACCCTGACGGTGGAGAGAGCAGGATCCGGTCGCCCGGGTTGCTCCGTGAAGCGGATTTCATCGAATTGGAGAGCCACTGGAAGAACTCGCGGAACTTGAGCCCCTGGAGCCGGAGCGGCTGCCGGACCGAGATCTGGCCGAGAACTGACATGTCGGCATTCTGGACGCCGACGGCAAAGAAGGCAAAGGACTTCGAACTCTCGCCTTCCCGGACCATCGCTGCCGCCCGCTGCCATTCATCGGTGGGCGATCCGTCGGTGATCAAAAAGATCCAGGGCCGGTAAAAGGAGATGCCGTTTGCGCGGTACTCTTCTTTACGTTTCCTGATCAGGTCGATGCCGGTGAGGATTGCTTCCCCGAGAGGCGTGTCTCCTTCGGCTTCAAGGGTAGGGTCGAGGAAAAAATCTGCGGTATTGAATTCGGAGATCACCCGCACCGGGCCAAATGAGAGCAGGGCCACTTCGACCCGTTTTACTGCGAGTGAATCTCCCTGGAGCTCCTCGTAAAACGACCGCAGGCCTGCGTTGAGTTCTTCTATGGGTTTTCCTGCCATGGAACCGGATGTATCCAGCAGCAGGAGACAGGGACACCGCGGTTCGGGGTTTTCCGCGAAGGTGACCGGGCCCAGAGGCTGCTGGTCGTAGAGTAATTCGTTGCTCATCTGGCTGCTCCCGTTTTTATGGTATGTATGGTATCAGCACTATATCTTTGTCGAATTCTTTTAAGGTCATTTTCGTCCCTTTGCCCCTGAGGATAACTACGGAAATTTTTGCGGTCAAATAAACCCATAAATAATTCCGGGCTGTATCCTTTACCCGGTAAAAGGAGGTAATAATCGATGCAGTTTACCTTTATCGGCACGGGGATCGTCCTGTGCATGGCCGTACTTGTTGTCGCCGGCTGTCTTGGATCCGGCTCCCCGGATGCGCAGATCCCTTCGCCGGGCCTGACGGGTACTCCGGTTAAGGAAGGCCATGTTGTTGCAAATGAAACCCAGAACAGGGCAACAGTCTACGTGAACAAGAGCATGGATATCACCGTAAAGTTAAATGAGAACCCCACTACGGGATACCAGTGGAACCTTACCCTGAGCCCGGGCCTTTCCCTGATAAACGACACCTATGTCAGTTCCGACACTTCGGGAAAACTGGCAGGCGCCGGGGGGATCCATTCTTGGGACATAGTTGCATCGGAGACTGGTACGCAGACAATCCATGCAGTCTACGGACGCTCCTGGGAACCCATCACCGGGAACGAGACCGCATTTGACATGACGGTCATCGTGCAGTGACGGGGCGTTATCGATCCGATTACGGTAAGGGGTTCTCCCCGGGTGTTCCTTTATGGTTCATCTCGGGGAGCAGTATTCTGAGATTTCCTTTTTTTTATCTGTTGAAGACGCTGCCGGTATCTTAAAAGCATGATGTCGGTTACAAAAAAAGCGGGGCGTACTGTTTTCATATCGGAAAAAATCCAGCAAAACGGATTTGGACCTGAAAAAAGGTTGTTAGTTAACGAACCAACTGTTGGATAATTATCCAACTGTTGGATGTACAACTAACTCACCTTTTTTGGTTTCGTCGTGAATTTTCCGATACTTTCAGGGGTTTACCAAAAACCGGAGTACGGGGGGTCGCCTGCTTTTTTCCGCCCAAAAAAAATTCCGGGTTTTTTCTTTTTGCTTGAAAACTGTACCCAGCGGGAATACCGTATTCACCGGTACCAAAAGAACACGTTTCCAGTTGACCCTGAAACCAGAAAACGCAGGATGAATAAAGAAGGGGTTGAGAATCGCAGGATATTGACTGATTCGGTCCAAAACTACATTTAAAATAAAATATATTTTATTTTGGATTATTCTCTATTTAAGCCAATTCAAACCCTTTTTATACCCCACTGTTTCCACTGGAATTTTTGCCGTATTTGTCCCGTTTTTTCATACCTGCTTTTAAAGAGGCTTGATAAAAACCGTATTTTTTGTAATTTTAAATCCTGCAGTTGATGCCAGGACACGGTTTCTGGAAGTCCGGTATGTATATGGGTCGCCATATAAAAATGGCGTTGGCAGCATCACACGGACAACCCTGCTACAAATACCCTCAGGCAAGGCTTTTGGGCTGCCTGCAGCATACAAACCTTAACAAAATCACCCGTTCCATGATTCCCTGCGAGAAAAACCGGAAAATACCATGAAACACCCGTTCCTTATCTCGATTCCCCACGGTGGCGTCGAGGTACCTGCAGAAGTGCGCCACAGGATGGCACTTACGGACCGTGAACTGTTATGGTACAGCGACCCGGCAACGCGAATGCTCTTTGATTTCGGGCAGTCCGTGGAGGCAATAATCGATACCTCAGTGTCCCGCATGGTCGTCGATCTCAACCGCCCGCCCCTGCCGCTCCCGCTCAGGGATCCTGACGGAATCATCAAATTACAAACCATCGATGGCAGCCCGGTCTATCTTCCGGGCCAGACCCCCGATCTCCCCCTTATTCACCGATGGATGATCCAGTGGTATTTCCCGTACCACCAGCGCATCGATGAACTTATCGATACGTACCCCATCCGTATTGCGTTTGACTGCCATTCCATGCTGCCGCAGGGCTCACAGGAGCAGATCGATGCCGGGAAAAAGCGCCCCCTGATCTGCCTGGGTAACTATGGGGATGCTAAAGGAAATGCGCGGCCGGGAAGCATTACCACCTGCCCGCAGGAATGGATTTGCCGACTTGCAGGAGAATTTAAAAAAGAATTTCCCGGTCAGGGAGATGTCGCCCTCAATACACCGTTCTCGGGAGGGTTTGTTGCAAACGCACACTACTGGAGAAAAGGCATCCCCTGGGTCCAGATCGAAGTCAACCGGGCGCTCTACGAACGTACTTCCCATGAAGATAATGCAGATGCGGAGCACGAACGTATCCTTGCTCTCCGCGAAACGGTCTGGAAGGTCCTGGCCCGGTTCTGGGACGGGATCTCAAAGGATATACCGATCGATCCGTAAATCAGACACAGATACATGGCCATTTAACCGATTGTCTCCCATGGTTTAGGAAGTGATCCGGATGAATGCGCCAGTCATGGAAAAGGTATGTGCCGGAAATTTTACTGAATTTATATCCCTTATACGGAACCTGGCAGAGTTCGAGCACCTGGTGCCGCCCGATGCAGCAGCGGAAGAACGGCTCAGGGCCGATGCATTGGGAAAAACTCCCCGGTACGAGGCATATATTGCAAAATGCGGAGAATACGCGGCAGGCTACGTGACTTTCTATTTCACGTATTCCACGTTCCTTGCCAGACCCACCCTCTACCTTGAGGACATCTTTGTGCCCGAAAAATTCCGGGGGCAGGGTATCGGGCATCATATGCTCTCTTTCTGCCGCGGGATCGCACGGGACCGGGGATGCGGGCGGATGGAATGGATGGTCCTTGACTGGAACGAACCTGCGATACGGTTCTATACAAAAAGCGGGGCAAAAAAACTGGACTGGTACGTGTACCGTCTTGACCGTGAAGACCTGTAACCCCGTATTTCCTGTCAATACAAATGGGAGCTGCCCTCAGGATATCATAGGAACTTCCGGGCCGGAACAATCGCACGACACAGCAGATTATATTATTGCAAATTATAAATCCGTCAAAACGGCTCTGGATTGGAAAAAAACGACTATTTTTCGTACAAAAAGATAAAATATTAAATGTAATCAGGTGAGAACAATCGTTAATGATATCCCTGCTCTATGTCGATGACGAGCCGGTTCTTCTGGATCTGTGCCGGACTTTCCTGGAGCGGGAAGGAGACATCACCGTTACCCCGGCATCCTCGGCAAAAGACGCGTTAAAAAGCCTTGCAGCCGGCAAATACGATGCGATCGTCTCCGATTACCAGATGCCCGATACCGATGGTATCATGTTTTTGCGCACCGTGCGTTCGCAGTTCCCCGATATCCCATTCATCCTGTTTACCGGGCGGGGGAGGGAGGAAGTCGTTATCGAGGCGATCAACAGCGGCGCAGACTCGTACGTGCAGAAAGGTGGAGAGCCAAAAGCGCAGTTCAAGGAACTCTCTCACCTGATCCACCAGGTCGTGCGGAGGCGAAAAGCGGAGAGCGAACTCCGCCTGATGAAATTTTCCGTCGATCATGCATCGGAGGGCATCCTCTGGATGCGCACGAATGGCGCTATCACCTATTATAACGATTCAGTCTCCCTGATGCTCGGATATACTCCCCGGGAATTCTCGCGTCTTTCCATGCGCGATATCCGTCCCGGTTTTTCCCCGGCCTCTTTTTTTGGCAGTCCTGATGGCGCGGGCACGATCTCCGGAACCACGCGTGAAGAGATCCTCAAAAAGAAGGACGGGACGCTTATTCCGGTGGAACTGGTGCTGAATTCCACCGGTGAGGGAGCAGAAGCGCAGGTATTTGCCTTCATACGGGACATCAGCGAGCGGAAAAAATCAGAACACGATCTGAAAAAAGCGGTCCGGCAGCTGATGACAACGGAAGACGAACTCCGCCAGCAGTTTACGGATCTCAAAAAGAGCGATCAAAACCTCCAGGAGATCCAGCAGAGATACCTGATGCTCTTCGAAGAGAGCCGGGACTGGATCTGGGAGGCTGACTGCACGGGAACCATCACCCGCTCCAACAGCGAAGTGCAGGAACTCCTCGGGTATACCCGGGATGAAGTGGCCGGAAAATCCTTCTTCGAGGTTACCACACCAGGTAATTGTCCGGGGGGTCCTGCAGAACTCATGGACAGGTTCTCCCGGAGAGAAGCATTCCGCGCTCTCCCGTTACAGGTGATCGGTCAGGATGGCACGAACCGCCTGCTCGAACTGACCGGTTTTCCGGTATACGCACGAGACGGTTCATGTACCGGGTTCCACGGCATTGCCCGTTCCCGTACGGGTCCAAGCCAGGAAAGAAACCGGCCGGAGCCGCTTGCCGGTTACCGGGGACTCATCGAGAAAGCCGGCGATGCGATATTTGTCTTTGAAGAGGAATCCGGCTGCCTTATCGATGCAAACCAGAGAGCCCTTGAAATGGTAAAACGGGATCTTTCAGAGATTTCCGGGCTCACCGAAGCGGATCTCCACCCGACAGGGGAATCCCGTGCCGACCGTATCCTGCACGGGGACGGAAATGCTTCGGAAGTATTCGAGGATATTCTTGTTGACCGCGAGGGAACCCGTATACCGGTCGTGGCAAGTACAAAACGTATCGGGATCGGTACACGCTCCCTGCGGGTCGGTATTTTCCACAATATATCGGATCTCTGTGCGATACAGGAAACCTTAAAAGAGACGAGCGGCGAACTCGACCGGTTTTTCACCACGGGCCCCGACCTGTTCTGCATTCTCGACACCGAAGGAAAGATCCTCCGCCTCAACCCGGCAGGGGAACATATTCTCGGAAGCAGGCAGGCAGCCGGTTCCCTCATCGAATGCATTGAGCCCGAAGACCGGGCCGCAACCCGTACCCTCCTCCGCCAGGCCGGGCGGAACGGCAGGGCTGTCTCGTTCGAGAACAGGATACGGTATCCGGATGGCACGACGCGGTGGCTCGAATGGCGGGCATTTGTATCGGGCAGGAAACAGATCTATGCCGTTGCCCGGGACAGGACCGAACAGCGGCAGGTTGAGCTTGCGCTTGCCGAAGCGACAAAAAAACTCAACTTGCTTGGCGACCTGACCCGGCACGATATCAGGAACAAGCTTGTTGTCCTGACCGGATACCTCGACCTCTTCAGGAACCATCCCGCCGAACCGTATTTTTCTATGTATGCAGAGAAGATCCGCGAGACCATTGCCACCATTACGGCACAGATCGAGTTTACCAAGGTATACCGGAACCTCGGGTATGAAGCACCGGGCTGGTACAGCACAAAAAAACTTTTCTGCGAAGCCTGTGCCCATTTCCAGATCCCCCCTGCCACCATTTGTGACGATACCGGAAATTGGGAGATCTTTGCCGATCCGCTCATTGTAAGGGTCTTCGATATCCTTGCCGATAACGTGCTTAAACATGCGGCAACATTTACGGCTATCCGGTGCACCTGCCAGGAGACCCCGGAGGGGTTGCTGATCGTATTCGAGGATAACGGGGTAGGTATCCCGCAGGGTGACAAAGAAAGGATATTCGAGAGGGAACCAGGGACCGGCAGCCTTTCGTCCAACCTTTACCTCTCCCGCGAGATCCTCTCCATCACCGGTATATCGATACACGAGACCGGCCTTGCGGGAAAAGGCGCCAGGTTCGAGCTGCTCGTGCCCCGTAGCGGGTACCATACATCCCAGCCGTCCATTCCTGACGATCGGGAAAACCCGGCACCACAATTTATCCCTTCAACGCACCATATCCAATCAGTATGATCCGTGAAACTCCGCGGGATTTCCTGGACATTCTCAAATCCTATGTCCCCGAAACCGGCCGTCCGGTCGGGACGCTCCGTGAAGAGTTCTCGGAGTTTTTTACAGAGTTCCAGAGCGAAGAGCGCCCATCCGTGGAACCGGTGCTTATCCGGGAGGGACTCCGTGGTGTATGGTGTACGGTACCGGAATCGCAGCCGGACCGGACACTCCTCTTCTTTCACGGGGGAGAATTCTCCATGGGCTCGACAGCGGACCACCTGGGGTTCTGTGCCGAGCTTGCCCGGGCCGGACAGGCCCGGCTCTTCTCGGTGGATTACCGCCTTGCCCCGGAACAGGCCTTCCCGGCACAGGCAGAAGATGCCCTTGCAGCATACCGCTACCTCCTCTCGCACGGGAACCAACCCCACCGGATCATCCCTGTCGGCATATCTGCCGGTGCAACCCTTGTTCTCGACCTCCTGCTCATGCTCCGGGACCAGCACCTCCCGATGCCCCCGGCAGCGGTCTGCATGTCGCCAATTGTCGATATGAAGTTTGGCGGTGAATCGGTTGTGGCCAACCAGAACACGGACTGGATGACACCGGCCCGGCTTGCAGCGCTCAGGGAAGCCTACCTCGGAGGGCATGCGCCGGATGAGCCGCTCGCTTCTCCGGTAAACGCACAACTGTCCGGACTGCCCCAGATCTATCTCCAGACCGGGACCGGGGAACTCCTTTACGATGACATTTCAGCCTTTGCAAAGAAGATAAAGTGGGCAGGTGTGCCGGTCAGGTTCGAGATCTGGGAAGGAATGTTCCATTACTGGCAGATCTTCGGCCGCCAGATCCCTGAGGCCCGAGGTGCTGTTTCCCATATCGGGGCGTTTGTCAGGGATATCTTCGATCGGTAAGATCCCGTCAGACGTTCCCGGTTCCGGGCTATTTTCCATGGCAGTCGGTTGCCACGATCGTTCATGACACGCCGTTGGTGCGCGATGCAGGCCCGATATTCGCGCTGTTTTTGTTATAAGTCCGCCTTTTGCCGGATTCCTGATACGAAGAGAGCCCGGCAAACCAACATTCATACTCTCGAAATGCGAAACAACCGGATATGTTCGAACGGATAATGCGCAGTTTCGAGCTTGTCAAGGCAAGCTGGCGGATCCTGATGGACGACAAGAAGCTCCTTGTCTTTCCCATCCTCTCGGGGATCGTAACCCTGCTTGTGATCGCGAGTTTTGTCATACCGATCATCTTTTACCCGGGTGCCTACTCACTCTCCACCAACACCGTTGCCGGCATCGTCCTGCTGTTCCTTTTCTACCTGGTCAGCTACTTTGTGGTCATCTTCTTTAACGTGGGCCTTATCAGCTGTGTGAATGCCAGGCTGAACGGGAAGGAAATGACTATCGGGGAAGGTCTGTCCGCGGCAGGACGGCACCTGGGCTCCATCTTTGCATGGGCAGTTGTCGCCGCCACCGTCGGCCTCATCCTGCACATGATCGAAGACCGGGCAGGTTTTCTTGGCCAGATCGCCACGGCAATCGTCGGCGGGATCTGGAGCCTCGTGACCCTCTTTGTGGTACCGGTACTTGCATTCGAAGACAAGGGCGTCTTTGCGGCAATGAAGGAATCCGCCTCGCTCTTTAAGAAGACGTGGGGAGAGAGCGTTGTCGGGACGATCTCGATCACGCTCATCTTTGCCGCTGTCGGGGTTGTCGGTTTCCTGCTCCTGCTCGGGACGCTCTTTATCGGGAACACAGTGCTCTTTTTAGCGGCACTTGCACTCTTTATCGTGCTCATTGCAGTCCTTGCCATCCTTTCATCGGCAATGCAGGCAATCTTTACCGTTGCCCTGTACACCTATGCGAAGACCGGTGCAGCCCCGAAGGTCTTTGGCCCCGGCGTTGTCGAGAACGCCTTTGCCCCGCAGAGCCGACAGCAGTTCGGCCCGGGCAATATCTAAAATTTTTTTAACGGGCAGCATTCTGGTTTTTTGCCCTTTGCTGGATTATTTTTGGAAGACAGGATAACAACGCTTTTTAAGGCATTCTTTACAAACACGTCATGGTACGACCCATGGCGCGCCTGAATGTGAAACTGACCGTAAAAGCCAAGATCCTGATCGTCTTTCTGGCGCTGTCCATGGTTGCCCTCGGGGTGGTCGGTTATGCCGCATTTTTCACCATGGGCGACATGAGTTCGTTTGCACTATCAAGCAGCGGGCAGCTGGGTGACCGGGCGGTTCACGACAGCACAACGGCCCTTGAAACAAATGCCGAAGCATCCCTGCAGCGGCTTGCAACGGACCAGGCAGATATCAGCAACGTGGTCTTTTCCCAGGTAGAAAGCGAGATGGATACGCTTTCGGGATATGCGACTGCCGTGCGTGCCCGAACGGGGGGTGCTTCACCAGCAACACTGTATTCCCAAACCGAACGGCCGCCGGATCCCAACAGTTCATCGGTGTATCTTCTTGCACCCGGGGTTACCCGCGACAGTGTCGGCGACGAACTCTCCTCCCTTTCCTCTATGAACGACGTGCTCATACCGGTCCTTTCATCGGATCCCAGGATCACGCAGATCTACCTTGGAACCGGAAGCGGCATCCTGTATCTCCACCCATGGATGACCGGTATCTCCTCGTCATATGATCCCAGAACCCGCGACTGGTTTACCCGGGCATTGCAGTCGGGCAATGTCACCTGGTCAGACCCGTACGTCGATGCATCGGGAAAAGGGCTCATGATCACCTGCTCGCGGCAGGTTCCCGCCGACATCAACGGCAGGACCTGGGTCGTGGCATCCGATGTCACGCTCTCGACCGTAAATTCTCAGATTATCGGGACACAGGTTGGCAGTAACGGGTATGCATTCCTGCTCGACAAACAGGGGAACGTAGTTGCACGCCCGGGGATTACGGCCGGTGAAAACGGCTGGGACGAGTCGTTTGAAACCGAAAACCTGCTTTCCAGCAACAATTCCGCACTCGTTGCAGTCGCACGGGACATGGTTGCCGGGAAGACCGGGACGGCAAGGGTGTCCTTTGCCGATGGCGAGAAATACATCGCATATGCTCCCTTAAAAAGCGTGAACTGGAGCGTGGGAATCGTTGTCCCGGTCGATGATGTGATTGCACCGGCACAACAGACCCGCGCCCAGATTGTGAATGCAACCGGTGAGACCAGTACTCTCCTCCAGCAGAAAATGGACCTGGCAAGAAACGTCTTTGTTGTCCTGTTCATCCTGCTCTTTATCATGGTGACCGTACTTTCCGTTCTCTTTGCGCAGCTGATCACCCGGCCGGTCGCCGAGCTTAAGAAAGGATCCGAGGCAATCGGGACCGGCGATCTCGAATATCGGGTGAAAATCGAAACGGGGGACGAGTTCGAGGATCTGGCGCGGTCCTTTAACACAATGGCCGCCGATCTCAAAGCCCATATCGACGAACTCCAGCGGACCACCGCTGAAAAGGAGCGCTACGCAAAGGAGCTGGAGATTGCAAAGGGGATCCAGCAGAGTTTCCTCCCCGACGAAGCCCCAAAGATCGAAGGGATCGAACTGGTGGCAAAGAATATCCCGGCACTCGAAGTCGGCGGAGACTTTTACGACTTCATCCCGCTTGCACAGGACCGGTGGGGCCTTGTAATTGCCGATGTCTCCGGTAAAGGCGTCCCGGCAGCGCTCTTTATGGCGCTTTCCCGCACGCTGATCCGGGCAAGCACCCTCGCAAACGCGGATCCCGCCACAGCTATCGGACATGCGAACCAGCTGATCTGCGAAGACTCCAAGACGAGCATGTTCGTGACGCTCTTCTATGCGATCCTCGATTCACGGGCGATGACGCTCAACTACGTAAATGCCGGACACAACCCCCCGCTTCTCCTCAAGGGTACAGCAGCGGATGTCGTGCTCCTCAAGGCAAAAGGGATCGCACTAGGAGTTACCGACGAGGTCAGCCTCCAGTCGGTCAGGGTCGACCTGCGGCCCGGCGATGTCCTCGTGTTGTATACGGACGGGGTGACCGAGGCTATCAACGATCATGATGAGGAATTCGGCGAAGAGCGGCTCGTAAAAGTCATTACGGAAAACCGCGGCGAATCTGCGGCCACTATTCTCGACCGGATCCTTGCCGCCATCACCGCATTTGCGGGAGACCGCCCCCAGCACGACGATATCACGCTCCTCATCCTCAAAGCGCGGTAAACTGGGCGGGGGGGCGGAACGGTTTTCTTTTTTACCGGGATCCTGATGCAGGAGTGTGTGTCCTTGTATTGCCACGGTACCGGACTACTATGCGATACCGGGCGGCTCAGTTCCTTCAAAGCGTATGTTTTTCCAGGTTCCCGTCATGGTAGGCCATGACCGTAACCGGCTCACCGCTGCGATACTGCCGCATCTGCCGGTCATGGATCTTCTGGACATGCCGGAGCTGTAACCGGGCAAACCGTTCCTGTATGCATTCCAAAAACGCAATCTGTTGTGAGAGGAACGCGGTCTCGTAGGCTATCGTTTCACGGGCGATCAGAATGCTCTCCTCCTCGGAGATATCTGCATCGTACTCACCGTGCTGGTCGAGGCCGGAGATCTGGCGCCAGTCCACCTTTCCCCGTTCATCCGGTTCCCGGTGGAGCATGTACGGATAGATGCGGCAGATGGAAAACCTGCGGTCATAGATCCGGCACCGGTTGTTTTCTAAAAACCAGCACGATCCCTCGCGATCGTCCTTTACTTTCAGGGCATACCCCGAAACATAGAGAATACCGTTCTGGTCGCAGAACTCAGGATCCGGTGCCGGTTCGAGCGCGTCGGGATCGATCTTCCGGACCGCGACAACATCACGGTCAAGCAGGAATACATGGCCGTTGAATGCCCGGGTACAGCACCTGCCGCAGGAAGTGCACCGGAAGCGCACGTCCCGGACAATACCGGCAATGCGTTCTAACGGGTACCGGGAAAGTTCCTCACGCTCGGCAGAGAGCAGTGCAATACGGGAGGGGATAGGAAGGAGCGAAACTGCAATCACCCGGCTTTTTGCCGGGAAAAGATTAGCGGCCCGGGATATTGTTCTTGCGGGGAGGGGGCCGATAATTATAAGGATCCCGTAAGAATGATTTAACGAAAAGCCGCCTAACCGGGCAGATTACAGATAGAACAAAACAGGTAATTTTGCTGGGATTTCCCGGTAAAAACCAAAGTACTCTCGAACGAATTTACCTGCTCAAAAAAAAAATTACTGACTCACTGCATTACAGTACGAAGTGCAGCAATATTTTTTTCCAGTTTTGCAAGGATTTTTTCACCGGATTTGTTCCGGACGGCCTTTGGTTCTGCCAAAACGGACTTGTCCATGCCGAATTTTACAAAAACCTCGCCATCGGTATTTACGTAAATATCGCTCAGAACCTGCTGGTCACGGAGCCGGTCAAACCGGGTAATTCCTTTCTGGGAAAGAAGTTCACGTATCCGTTTTACTTTTCCACGCTCATATGCGCTCATGTTGCGTGAGCCTTTTGGCCGTCCTCGTGGCATATAACTGAATTTTTTCCTTTAGGTATATATAGGGATCGGGTTTTTTTAACATCATCTGCCCTTCAGGTGAGAAATGCTGTAACAAAACTCTCATGCGTTCTTTTAGGAAAAAATTACAAATTTCGGATATTTCCCCGGAAAAACCCTGGAATTACGGCTATTTCTTCTCATTCCAAAATACGGAAAACGCATGCGCGTCAGGGAATTAATTGAGGTAAAAAATTTTTAGAGATACTTTTCGGGTTACGAACCCACGACAATCGGTGCCTGCTTCTCCGGAATTTTCTTCTGCACTGCCGGTTTTGGGGGCTCGCCATGCTGCACCGGCGCATCCTTTGGCTTTTCCTCATGACCACCGAGGAGCCGGTTCTGGTGGACGAGTGCGGCAAGGATCTGCCGGTTTACTTCCAGGTTTTCCTTTGTAAGGGCAGCAACCTCAGTAAGGAGTTTGGTCTGTTCGGCTATCCGTGCATCCAGCTCGGCATTCAGAGGAACCGACACCGTGTCCCCGCGAGGCAGGGTAAGCTGCCGTTTTTTGGCAAATTCGCTCCGCCGTTTCCAGATCTTGCTGATGCTGTCGAGACCTTTTTTTGTGTCAGGAAACACCTTGAGGTATTGTTCATAAAATTCGTGGCTGTCCCGGGATTTGAGAACGAGGTCGATCTCTGCTTCCTCGACTACCTGGTATTTGCGGCCCTGAGTTTTCTGCATAACAGTACACTTCTAAGTCTACCATGCGGGAAAAAAAAATTGTGGTTCTGCAATCCCCCGCCCATCCCGTAGATTACGAGAGAGAACGGGTTGGGGATTTTCATCCGGTGTTCCGATGCCGGCATTGAAGCGCCTGTCGGTGAGAAGTCAACCCGGTTGTGCATTTTCACCCTCCCTGCCCCGGGAATATATGGAGAGGGCAGCATCACCTGTCATGGATCTTATTGGCAGTGGCATTCTGGTTCTTATCGCCCTTGCAATCGGTTTTCTTCTCGGCTGGGGATATGTAAAAGCCCAGATCTCTGCGATAGAAGCGCGGTACCGTGCCGAACTTGAACGCTGGAAGGCTGAAGCGGGAAAAGAGATCCGGAAAGACTCGGTCAACCGTTCCCGCTCGACCCTGAAAGGAAAGATTGCCGAACAGATGGCCCCCCTCCACCCATCCTTCCGGTATCTCCCTGCGGATGCCCGGTTCATCGGTTCTCCAGTGGACTACATTGTTTTTAACGGGTTATCCGAGGTAGCGGATGAACGAGGGAGCTCCCTTTCCATCGTGTTCATGGATGTCAAGCACGGGACGGCTACGCTCACCCGGACTCAAAGGGTGATAAAAAAGGCTGTTGAAGAAGGAGCGGTTTCATGGGAGACATTGCACATCCCGGATGAATGACCCGGACTCTCGGGCAAGTGTTTATCAGCTCCCTGCCGCTACCGTATAAATGATACAGATTATTCATGGGTTGAATTATCATGGAAAAGATCCTGCAGGTATTGAGCATCTTTATCGCTTTTTTTGTGATCGTCGATGGGATCTACGTATACGCGATGCCGCCCTATGGGGACGAGCCGGTAGCCCTGGCAATCATCCTTATCGGGGTATTCATCCCCATTCTTACGTTCTCCGTTGCCCGATGGGAACGTGCTTCGTGAGTGCAGCAGGATAAATCCGCGATTTTAGCATTTCTTCTATCGTGCGCTTCCCCGGAAGCCTTATTGCGGCACGGGTTAATCCGGGTGGTAATATGAGCGATCTGGTACTTACTGCCCGAAAAAGGGCCTTCCCGAGCACCGGGCGGGCCCGGATAAACGAGGCCACATTAAAAGAACTTGGGGTAAACGAGCGCGATGATATCGATATCGGCACAACGGCTAAAGACCGCTGGATTACGGTCTCCGCATTCTCTGATTCTCTGGTGGGGCTGGATGAGATCCGCCTCTCCACGGAAGACCTGTCGGCGCTCGGGATAGAGGAAGGCACAGCAGTAGTTGTGGAAAAGAACGTCCCGCTGAGGGAGCAGGTAGAAAAGAGCGTCCACGCAGCCGGGGATCACCTGGCCGGAGAGCTCGCGGGGCTCAAGGGAAAAATCTTCGAAACCGTTGAACCGGTCACGGCAAAGGCCCAGGCAACCGCACAGGACGCATATTCCCGGGTCACCGAAGAGCTCCCCACAAAGGATGATATCAGCAGGGCGATCGATGATGCACGGAAAAAGATCGCCCCGAAGTTTGCCCCTGACGATGCGGGAACACTCCTCTCCCTGCTCTACGAGAATAAGGGGGCTATCCGGGCCGTAACCATTCCCCCGGGAAAAGAGACAACGGTTGCCGGGCTCGGTCTTCCTGCCGGGGTTTCTGCCATCGCATTCCGGAAAGCCGATGGCGGGCTTGTCGTTCCCGCGCCGGACAGTACTGTCAGGGCAGGGGACACGCTCTTCCTTATCGGGGACGAGACCCTGCTTGCAACGGCGCTCCAGAAGATCGGAATGTAAACGAAAATATCCTTTTTAATCTTTTTTTCGTTTCCCGGTCTGTCGGTTGCCGTTGCGTTCACGGGCAGTCTTTGGGATAGCCGAATACCACGATCGGGTATAACCTTGCAGGTAAATCCATAACCGTGGAAGAGAGCCGTGAGCCAGCCGGGTAAATTTTCGGAATTTTCCGTACCGGCAGGCCATCCTGCCGGAAAAAAGGATTAGTTATAGGACCGGAAGGGCACGTACTGGTCGATAACCTTAACCCGGTCACCCTGCGGCGTAACAACCCAGACCTCGGCCCGGTCTTTATTGCCGGTCGATCCCTTGAGCTGAACGGTCTTTCCTACATAGAGCGGCTGGACCATCTTATCGCTTTCGACAGTCCCGTCTTCCTTGTAGAGCATCAGGTCGATCTCGGGGATGACGTTAAGGCCTTTTCCGCCGCGGAAGGTCAGGATAACCTCAGGGTCGATTGCCTTGCCGTTGCTTGCAACCTGGACATCCACGGCCCAGTTGGTCTGCAGGGTCTGGGTAGGTCCGGGGGTGGCAAGTGTGACGGTCGTGGGCGCTGCGGTAGCAGTGGTTTCGGCAGCAGTCGGGGCCTCGGTTGCCACTTCCGTGGTCGGAACCGGGGTTGCCTGCTGGGTGGTGGTCTGGGTACACCCGGCCACGAGAAGCAGGAGAGCCAGGAAGGCAATGCCTCCATACAGGAATTTCATTTGCATACAGGAAGTTTTCACCCTTCGTGATATTTAGGATTACGCGTGCTTTGGGAGAAACTACTGTTCGGGATGTATCTTACGGGGATTATCCTGCCCTGACACAAAGGGAAATCACTCCGCAGGGAACATGCCGCGCTCCTCCCGGATGCAATTGTATGCATCGGGAACCGCACAAAAAAAGGATTGCCGATATCGGGTATTGGATCGAAGAGTTATCCGCGCCTGCCCTGCGCCGGCTCGATCCCGGTCGGCTGGCCCCGGATCGTGCGCTCCTTCATTACGGTATAGACCTCTTCAGCACAGTCGCGGGGGATCTCAACAAAAGAGTACGTGTCGAGGATACGGATTGCACCGATGGACTTTCCCGGGATGCCGGTCTCGTTTGCGATAGCTCCCACGATATCTTTCGGGGCGACCCCGTGGTCGCGGCCGACGCCCAAAAAGAACCGGACCATCCCGGCCTCTTCGGCCCCGGTATCCCCGAAGTCTGTCGGGGCATGCTCTTTTCGCGTCTCCTCCCCATGTTCTATCTGCATTTTCATGAGGGCTGCTGCAATTTCAAGCGTTGTTAAGTCGCCGGTACCTTCCTGCTCGATCACCCGGATGAACGGTTCGATGCCGCCTTCTGCAACGACCGCACGAATTTCGTCCATGATTGTCCGGGTTTTAGAGGCCACCACATCGCTTGCCGTAGGCAGGGGAACCCGCGCGATCCGGACATGGGTATACTTCTGGATCTCACGGAGCTTGGTAAAGTCTCGGGGCGCAACAAAGGTGATTGCGCGACCGCTCTTTCCTGCCCGCCCGGTCCTCCCGATCCGGTGGACATAATATTCAACATCCTGCGGGACATCGTAGTTGATCACCATGTCCACGTCGTCCACATCAATGCCGCGGGCAGCAACATCGGTAGCGATCAGGATATCGATCCGGCCTTTCCGGAAACCGCCCATGACCCGATCGCGTTGGCTCTGCTTCATGTCGCCGTGGAGTTCCTCGGCACGGTAGCCCCGGGCCCGCACCCGTCCGGCAAGGTCTTCGGCCCCGCGCTTAGTGTTGCAGAAGATAATCGCAAGCTGGGGGTCGACGACATCGATCACCCGGCAGAGCGCTTCCAGCTTGTCACGTTCCCTGACCTCCACATACGTCTGTTCGATGGCAGGAACCGTGAGCTCCTGGTACTCGACCCGGACAAACTGCGGCCGGTTCTGGAACCGTTTTGAGATCTCCAGGATCGGCTTTGGCATCGTTGCAGAGAAGAGAAGCGTCTGGCGCTTCTGCGGCACCTGTTTTAAGATGAGTTCGATGTCGTCCCGGAACCCCATGTCGAGCATCTGGTCTGCCTCATCAAGAACAACCGTTTCGACATCGTCGAGCGCGAGGGTCCCCCGCCTGAGGTGGTCCATCACCCGGCCGGGCGTGCCGATTACAATATTGACACCCTGTGCAAGCGCCCGTAGCTGGCGTTCGATAGGCTGGCCGCCATAGACGGGAAGGACCGTGATCTTCGGGAGATATGCGAGGAGGTGGGAGAATTCTTCTGCGATCTGGATCGCAAGTTCCCTTGTCGGGCAGAGCACGATGGCCTGGACATCCTTGCGCGAGGCATCGATCTTCCCGATAACCGGGATGCCGAACGCGGATGTCTTGCCGGTGCCGGTCTGTGCCTGCGCGGTAACGTCACGGCCGGCCTGGATGAGGGGGATGGCGAGCGCCTGGATGGGCGTTGGCTCTTCAAAGCCCATCTGCTCGACGGCTTTTGCGATCTCCTTTGAGAGCGAGAGATCGGAAAACTGCAGCCTGGAGTTCATTTCGCACGACTATTTGGCGCGCAGGTTCTTAAGATGGTGCCTCAAGGAACAGTTGCCGGCGGGTATCTTTTAGTATCCTCCGGCCTACTGGGGGCATTATGTTGCCGGCGGTGCTAACGGGAATAAACAAAAGGAGCCATTATGAGCATAAAAGTTGTTGCGTTCAACGGGAGCGCAAGGAAAGACGGGAACACCGCGATCCTCGTGCAGACGCTCTTTAAGGAGCTGGAAAAGGCCGGGATCGAGACCGAGCTCGTCCCCCTTGCCGCAAAGAAGATGCACGGGTGCCTTGCCTGCGGAAAGTGCTGGGAAACAAAGGACCGGCGCTGCGTTATCGACGATTATGTCAACGAATGCATTGCAAAGATGGACAAGGCGGACGGGATCATCCTTGCGTCGCCGACGTATTTTTCCGATGTGACAACCGAGATGAAGGCCCTCATCGACCGGGCCGGGTACGTGGCGCTGGCAAACGACAATATGTTCCGGCGAAAGATTGGGGCAGCGGTCGTTGCCGTGCGGCGGGGCGGAGCGATCCACACCTTCGACACGCTCAACCACTTCTTCTTCATCAACCAGATGATTGTCCCAGGGTCCCGTTACTGGAACGTGGGGATCGGCCTTGAGAAGGGGGATGTCAAAAAGGATGACGAGGGACTGGAGACGATGAAGGTGCTGGGCGAGAACATGGCCTGGCTGATGAAGAAGATCAAGAAATAATCCGGAAGGGAGGTGACGTCAGGACATCTCCCACCGCTTGTCAGGATACTTAAAAGAGATGAGGATTTCAGGTCTGTCCCCGGCTTCCCGTGAACAGATCCGCTGACCTCCACGTTCCCTCGGGATACCGCACCCACTCTCTATTTTTTAAGGAAATATCCTCGTGAGAGGGACGTTAAAGCTGGAACCCATCTGTTGACGAATAATGGTGGACCGGCAGGAACTGATCAATACTGGTGCAACACGTATAGATACACCATACATCCACGGCTTCGCCATTAATTACGGTGGTGAGTGTCGATCCAAACGGAAAAGCACAGTTTGTCGGTGCCTGTTGCACCTGCTGCTGCGGCAGATCAACCGCGTAATAGTGGAGGCCCCCGGCAAGCCCGCCAATAAGGGCAAGACACAGACACACGATGACAAGCCTTGCAAGCGGCGACTGTATGCTTTTAGACATAAAAATACCGTTCAATCGCTTGTTCTATAAATCTGATGAAACAATTCCCACCGGTAACACATTTCTGATTCATTCCGGGTATGAGATAGCATCCCACCGTTGTTCCCTTTTTTCGCGGTGCATATGTGTTATTCAACCTCCACCTGCATCTCATCCTCGGATACGATAAGCCCGGGACACTCTTTTTCAAACCGGGTTTTCAGTGCCCAACGCTCCTCGATCGTCTTGTACACCTCGGCCCCGAAATGCGTCAGCGCAAGGCGCCGGGCCCCCGCCCTTCGGGCAACATCGATTGCATCCTCCGGGTTCATGTGAGGCCAGAGGGGACTCTTCTCCCCGGGCTTGAGCCCGCATTCCGTGATGAGGAGGTCTGCACCGCGTGCAAGGGTCACTGCATTGTCGCAGATCCCGGTGTCCGTACAATAAGTCACCACCTTTCCGTCGATCTCGAACCGGTAGCCCATGCAGGGAACCGGGTGAACAAGGGGCAGGCAGGTGACCTTGAAGGGAAGCTCGTGGGGGCCATCGGCGAGTTCGGTCACGGTCACCGGGAAGGGGACTTCATCGAGAGGGACGGTATAGGGATCGCGGAGCAGGCCCGCAAGATTTGCAGTCGTCCCTATCCCCCCGCAGATGGTGAGACCTTTCCTGAACCGGAACTTCACGAGCACATGGAGACCTTCCGTGTGGTCGAGGTGGAAATGGGAGAGGAAGAGAAAGGCCGGCTTATCCTGCGTCATGTACCGGTCAGCCTTGGCAATGCCGTTTCCTGCGTCGAGGATGATATCGTAGTTCTCTGTTGAAATCAGCGCCGAAACGGTGTTTCCCGTTGCCGAATCGTACCACCCGTTCGTCCCAAGAAAGGTGACCTGCATACCGGTGCGTTGGCTTTCCACCCACATCAAGGTGCAGGAAACGGCTTTTTTTAAGAGAACCGCCTTTTTGTAGTTTCAATGCCTGATTTTTTCCAGCATACGCGGCTTTTTAAGCGACACCGGATAATGACAGAATATCCTTTAGTATCGGAGTGAATTGTATGAAATACGTCGTATCCTTCGCGCTCTCTGCACTCTTACTCGCCTGTTTTACCTGTGCGATCCCTGCCGGAGCGGTTGTCCTTGAAGTGACCGTCAAAGGCACGGTATCGGATATTTCCGCAGCAGATAACACCCTGACCATCTCGTCACCCGCAAAGTATGGGTGCGACTACGGATCGGGCACCTCGGCCCCGGTCTGTTCGTGGACACCGCTGAATGAAACCACGCTTACCGGCACGGTTCCCGACAAGGCGGCATTCTCTGTCTTTAGCAAAGGCGATTCCGTTGTCGCAACGAGCCTTGGCGGCACGGGAGGAACGTGGATCTCGCTTGCGAAACTCTATGGCACCGGCACCTACGCTGATTACGCGACCGATGAGATCGGCGATATCGGGAGCCTCCCGGTCAGCCTCATCGGCGATTATGCAGTGACCGAAGAGACAAATGCCAACTGCTCGGCATGCACGGGGACAACCTGCACTGCCACTTCAGCAAAGATCACCGTTAAAAGCAGTAACATGACGGTGGCAGAAAAGACCCTTCTTCCCGAGGAATTCCTGTTCTTTAACGGGAGGAACGACGCGTCGAGCGTGAACGTGACCTTTGTGAAGGGAGAGGCTCTCTCCTCTGCCTGCGCCGGGAATACCGCGATGGTCGGCGGTGTTCAGCCGGTCTCCGACTACATCGTCCATGTCGTTCCCCCGCTGGGTGTCACGGTGACAGCGCACGGAACCGAAGCCCAGGTAACGTCGGAATCCACGATACCGGCAGATTCCGGTGTATCTTCGGCACCGGTTGCGACAGCACCCACCACGACCCAGAAGTCCGGGCTGCCCTTTGCCGCGCTTACCATTCTTGGCCTCGGTGCGGTCGTTCTCCTTGCCGGCCGGAACCGCGGGAATTAAACCCCTCCTTTTTTGGCCCGATCGCAACCTCCATCTGCCGGGCCGTTGCAATGCGTACCTGATACATACATGATTTCAATTCCCAGGGAGAGCCGGCCATGGCACAGGTAAAGGTCGGCGTTCACGTCTCGATCGCCGGGTCGCTCGATCTTGCAGTTGATCGGGCAAAAGACGCCGGGTGCAATGTCTTCCAGCAGTTCTCCCGCAACCCCCGGGGCTGGAGTTCCAAACCCCTGTCCGATCCGGACTGCGAACTCTACAAAAAGAAGATCGCAACCACCGGACTCCTCCCGGTCGATCACATGCCCTACCTCCCGAACCTCGCCTCGCCCAAGCCTGAGATCTGGGATAAGTCGGTCCAGTCGCTCACAGCAGAGCTCGACCGGTGCGGGAAACTCGGCATCCCCTATCTCGTCACCCACCTCGGCCACCACCTCGGGGACGGCATTGCGGGCGGCAGGGCCCGGGTGATCAAGGCCATCAACACAGCACTTGCATCGTCGGGATCGGCAACCATGCTGCTTTTAGAGAACACCGCCGGGGAGAAGAACAGCGTTGGCAGCAGCTTCGAGCATATCGGAGCTATCCTTGCCGGGCTTTCTGATGATAAACGGGTCGGTGTCTGCTTCGACACCTGCCATGCGTTTGCCGCCGGCTACGAGTTACGGACAGCTGACGGTATTGCCTCGACCCTTGCGCAGTTCGACGAACAGATCGGGTTCTCCCGGCTCAGACTCATCCACCTCAACGACACCAAGGGCGACCTCGGGAGCGGGCTCGACCGTCACGAGCATATCGGCATGGGGTACATCGGCGAGAATGGATTCAGGCGCATCCTGCACGACCCGGTATTTGTGCGCCTCCCGCTGGTCTGCGAGACGCCGGTGGACGAGCGGCGGGACGACCGGGGAAATATTGCAAAAGTCCGCGAGCTTGCAGCATAAAATCGCGTAAAATACAAAGAGGAGAGGCCATAGGTATTCCTCTCCGGGAAACGCATGAAATCTTCCCGGAGAGAGGGTATCTGATCCGGGGGACGTGCAACAGCGACTTCCTTTCTGGGGGATACAATATGGCCAGAAGTGTTGGGATTTTATAGGCATATATCTATCGTACAGGGCAAATGTAATTCCTATGAAATACGCTCCGTTTGCATGCCCGAACCGGGCCAATTTTACGATCCCACCGGAAACGCCCCCGCGCGCCCCGTGTTCTTCCCACGCCCTTATTATACCCGGCCTCCAATAATTCCGGCACGAAAGCGACATTTGACGGCACCGCGGTACTGACCGGAAGGGACGGGCGCGTGCTCTACGACCAGAGCGGGTACGGCCGCCCCGAAGGAGAGAATATACGCCTCGCACCGCAGGAGGCCCTGTACCTGCTCCACCGGCAGAAGATCGAGGTCCCCGGGTATACCTTCGACACGCTGCTTGCCGAGTATGCCGACCAGAGAAATTTCCTGCGCAGCTTCCTTGTGTACCGCGACCTCCGCGAGCGCGGGTACGTTGTCCAGACCGGGCCCCACGACTACCGGGTCTTCCGGCGCGGCGAGAAACCGGGCACGGGCGAGTCGCTCTACCTTGTCCGCGTCCTTTCCGAACGTGACCCGGTGCGGTTTGTAAAGCTCATCGAAGAGGTGGTCACGGCACGGAACATGCGCAAGCAGTACGTGCTCGCGGTTGTTGACGACGAGGAGGAACTGACCTATTACGAGATCAAGCTCCAGAAACTCGCCGATTCCTGTGTCCCTGCGCCGAAGATCGCAAAAGCCGAAGCGATCCTTGTCGGGAAATCGGCAATGGTTCGGACAGCGCCCCGCTCCGATCTCGAACTGGCCGGCTTTGGTAAGCGGCTCGACGACCAGCGGCTCATGGTCTCCCCGGTCGAACTCCTCTACCTCATGGCAGAGGGCGTAATCTCGGTCAAAAAGAACGGGACTGCGCTCACCGCCGAAGAGTATTTTGCATTTGCCTCGGACTCCGACCAGGAACTCGCGGAAAAAGACAAGGTCTACACCGAACTGCGCCATCATAACTTTATCCCTCGGACCGGCTACAAGTTCGGCCACCACTTCCGGGTCTACTGCGGGAAGAACGTGCACTCCGATCTCCTCGTGCACGCGATAGAAAAGGAAGCGGTCATGCCCATGAGCGTTATCTCCCGCTCGGTCAGGATGGCGCACAGCGTGAAAAAGAAGATGTTCTTTGGCTGTGTACATACTACCGGTATCCAGTTCGTCGAATTTGCGCGGATCAAGTTATAAGATCAAACGAGCGTTTTCATCATGACAGAGCCGCAGATCAACCCGTGGTCGAGCACCCCCTCTTTAGATATCGAAAAGACCTTTGCGGAGTTCGGGATCGACCCGATAGCGCCGGTGCTTCCGGAACTCCCCGAGATCCCGTATTTCATGCGCCGGGGCATTGTTCTCGGGCAGCGCGATTACCTCCCGATCGCCCGGGCAATAAGGAATCATACACCGTTTTACCTGCTCACCGGATTCATGCCGAGCGGCCACCCGCACCTCGGCCACCTGCTCTTAATGAAGGAGATCGTCTGGCACGTGCAGCAGGGCGCAACCGGCTATGTCACGATCGCTGACCGCGAGGCATACGGGGTCCGGGGCCTCTCGTGGGAGAAGTGCCGGGAGTACGGGAAAGAGTACCTCTCCTGTCTCTATGCGCTCGGCTACGAAGGGGAGACCTACTTCCAGAGCAGGAACGACCGGCTCAAGGACCTTGCCTTTGAGGCAGCCACCAAGGTGAACTTCTCCGAACTTTCGGCAATTTACGGGTTTGGCCCGGAGACTGCGCTCGCCCATGCGGACAGCGTGATCACCCAGGTTGCCGATATCCTGTACCCGCAGGTCGAGAAGGGGCCGGCCCCCACGATTGTGCCAGTCGGGATCGACCAGGACCCGCATATCCGGCTCACCCGGGGGATCGCCCACAAGTTCCGGATGTTTACGGTCGAAGAGCGGGAAGGGCTTATCAGCGTGCGCTCTAAAAACGCCCCCGATGGCGCGCTCGAAGCGGTGAAAAAAGCGTTCCCGCACACGAAGAAGTACGAGGGCCACGTTGATGTGAAGGGTGCTTCCTGTGCCGATGTGAGCGCGAAAGTAAGAGAGATCGAACTCTCCTTTGGCGGGTACGGTTTTTACACGCCCTCCTCGACCTACCACCAGTTCCTCCCGGGTCTCACCGGGGGAAAGATGTCGTCGAGCGTGCCGGAGAGTTTCATCTCGTTTTTCGAGCCCGAGGCGGCGGTACGGAAAAAGGTGATGAGTGCGCTCACCGGCGGCAGGATGACGCTTGAGGAACAGAAGCGTCTCGGCGGCGAGCCGGAGAAGTGCATGCTCTACCTCCTCAACATGTTCCACATGGTAACCGACGATGCAGTGCTTGCGGAGATCCACCGCAGGTGCAGGGCCGGCGAGATCACCTGCGGCCAGTGCAAGAAGGAGACCGCGGAACGGGTCATTGCATTTTTAAAGGACTTTAAGGAGAAGATGGACGTGGCGGCAGAAAATATCGAGGTGTGAAGGGAGAATGGCAGAACTGACGTTAAACGAGAAGAGGCTGCTTGCCGCGCTGGAAAAGGAGAAGAAGGCTGATGCGGAGCATCTTGCATCTCTCTTGAATACGACACCGGAAGCAGTTGTGCAATGGGGGCACCTTACCGAAGAAAAGGGACTTGCGATAGTTGAAAGACTCACTAAAAAATCGTTTGAGTATACAGAAGAAGGTAGAAAATATCTAAAGAATGGCCTTCCAGAAGCCCAACTCTATAAAGAAATCAAAAGTAAACCCGATTCTAAAATTGCCGAATTTCAGGGAGTGCCTGCTTTTAAAATAGGGTTTGGGCAGCTCAGGAAGAAAGGACTTGTTAAAGTCACAGAGAACGGTACTATACAACTCTGTGAGGGTGCCGTTCGAGGAGACGATTATACTCCTGACAAGGACAAAGGACATGCTGGATTCATTGAGAGGGACGAAGCCTCGCTAAAAAACCCTTCAGACAAAGATCCAAAGACAATAGAATTTATCAAACGCGGGATCCTTACCGAATCCGAAACCGTCCGTAATGCCATTTCCATCACCCCTGCAGGACTCACCCTTGTAAAGAAGGGCCTTGACCTCCGCGAAGAGATCGGCACCCTCACCCGGGACCAGATCCTCTCCGGATCATGGAAGACCGCGAGCCTGCGGAAGTACGATATCCACAAGCTCCCGAAGACCGCCTACCCGGGAAAGACCCACCCCTACCAGCGGCTCATCGACGAGATGCGCGAAATTCTTTTGGAGATGGGCTTCACCGAGATGCACGGCGGGATCGTCCAGAGCGCGTTCTGGAACTTCGACGCCCTCTTCCAGCCCCAGGACCACCCGGCCCGGGAGATGCAGGACACCTTTTACCTCAAAGAAGAAGCCCCGCTGCCCGAAGGCTGGGAGCGTCTCCGCGACATGCACGAGCACGGCGGGGAGACCTCGTCTACCGGCTGGGGCGGGAAGTGGAACCCAGAAAAGGCAAAGCAGTGCGTGCTCCGGACCCACACCACGAGCCTCTCCATCCAGTATCTTGTCAAACACCCCGAGCCGCCGGTAAAGGCGTTTTGCGTGGGCCGGGTGTACCGTCGCGAGGCAATCGACCCCACCCACACGCCAGAGTTCGAGCAGCTCGAAGGGATCGTGATGGACAAGGGCGTTACGTTCCGCCACCTGCTCGGGTTCTTGAAAGAGTTCTACCAGCGGATGGGATTCGAGGATGTCCGGTTCCGGCCCGGGTTCTTCCCGTACACCGAGCCCTCGGTAGAGCCCGAGATCTGGGTCGACGGCCTGGGCTGGGTTGAGATGGGCGGGGCAGGCGTCTTCCGGCAGGAAGTCACGGCGCCATGGGGTGTTACCTGCCCGGTGCTTGCCTGGGGCCTTGGCGTGAGCCGGGTGGCGATGTTCCGGCTCGGGTTAAAGGACCTGCGGCAGCTCTACCAGAGCGACCTCGAATGGATCCGGACTAACCCGGTGCATGCGCCGGTAAAAGTCGGGAGGAAGGCGTAACATGGCAATCATCAGCCTCTCCTACCGATACCTCGAACGGCTCACTGGGACCGACAAGGAGACGATCTTAAAGCGCCTCCCCATGATCGGATCCGAGATCGAACGGGTCGAAGAAGACCACGTTGATGTAGAATTCTTCCCGAACCGCCCCGACCTCTTCTCGGTCGAAGGGGCGGCCCGGGCAATGAGGGGATTCTTGGGGATCGAGCCCGGCCTGCCGAAGTACACGGTCAAGCCCTCCGGCATAAAATTCACCATCGACCCGAAACTTGCCGCGATCCGGCCCTGCCTAACATCGGCCGTGATCCGGAACATCAGCTTTGACGACGAGTCGATTCTATCAGTGATGGCGCTTCAGGAGGCGCTCCACTGGGCCGTCGGCAGGGGCAGGAGCAAGGTTGCCATCGGCATCCACGACCTCGACACGGTGACCCCGCCGTTCCACTACAAGGCTTCCCCGAGGGACCGGAAGTTCGTGCCGCTCGACTTCACGAAAGAACTCACGCTCGACGGCATCCTTGCCGAGCACCCGAAAGGGAAGGATTATGCAAAGATCGTCAAAGACTTCCCGCTCTTCCCGCTCATTATCGACAACGAGGACCATGTCTGCTCGTTCCCGCCGATCATCAACGGCGAGCGGACCCGGGTGACGACCAAGACAAAGAATATCCTCCTCGATGTGACCGGCACCGACCAGCGGGCGGTCAACGTTGCGGCAAACATCATCTGCACGGCGCTTGCCGAAGCAGGCGCGACCATCGAAAGCGTCGAGATCGAGGGGAAGACCTTCCCCGACCTCGCCCCCGCCGAGCGCACGGTGAGCGTCCGCGAGTGCTCCGAACTTATCGGCGTTGACCTCACCGCCCCGCAGATGGCAGCACTCCTTGAGAAGATGCGGTTTGGCGCAGAGGTTGTGGGAGAGGACAAGGTAAAGGTGCAGGTGCCCTGTTTCCGGGCCGACATCATGCACGACTGGGACATCTTCGAGGACGTTGCGATCGCCTACGGATACGAGAACTTCGATGTCGAGCTCCCACCAACGTTTTCCATCGGGAAAGAGCACCTGGCAAACCATATCGCCGGGCAGGCCCGTGCCGTCCTTGACGGCCTCGGCTACCTTGAAACCATGCCCTTTACGCTCACCAATGAGCGGGTGCTCTTCGACTCCCTCCGGCGCCCCAGGCTTCCAGAGACACTTCACCTGATGCACCCGATAAGCGAGGAGTACACGGTGGTCCGGACCGATATCCTCCCGCTTCTCTTAGAGATGCTCCAGGTCAACCGGCACCGCGAGCTCCCCCAGCGGATCTATGCAACCGGTGACGTGGTGGCAAATCTCCGCACGGGCCAGAAGCTTGCGGCGGCTGGCACCCACCCGGCGGCAGACTTCTCCGAGGCCTACGCCCACGTGGACGCCGTGCTCCGCGAACTCGGGATCGCGTATACCGTGGAAGAATCAAAGGACGAGGCGTTCATCAAGGGGCGGAGAGCCGATATCCTTGTAAACGGGAAAAAAGTCGGGGTCTTTGGCGAGATCCACCCGGCAGTGCTTACCGCCTTCGAACTCGAACACCCGGTGGCAGCGTTCGAGCTCGATCTTAAAGCCGTACCGGGATACCCCGACGAGCCAGATACTCTTTTACCTCGCGGACCGTAAACTCGCCGTAGTGGAAGACGCTTGCCGCAAGGCAGGCGTCGGCCTTTCCCTTAGTAAAACCATCGTAGAAATGTTCGAGCGTGCCCACGCCTCCGCTCGCGATCACCGGGATGTTTGCCGATTCCGAGATCGCCCGGGTGATCGCAAGATCAAATCCGTTCTTGGTGCCATCGGTCTCCATGCTCGTTAAGAGGATCTCCCCGGCGCCGCGTTCCTCGGCTTCCTTTGCCCAGCGGACGGCATCGATCCCGGTCGGCTTGCTCCCTCCGTAGATCACAACCTCGTACCAGCAGGTCCGGCCGTCGCACAGCTTCACCGGCACCGCGTCCGGGTTTTCGGTAAAGTTCCGTTTCACGTCCATGGCAACGACAATGCACTGCGTGCCGAAGGACTCGGCCCCCTTGGTAATGATCGACGGGTCGTGCACGGCACTCGTGTTCAGGCTCACCTTGTCGGCGCCGGCCCGGAGGATCTGCTGGATATCATCGAGGGTCTTGAGACCGCCACCGACAGTAAGCGGTAAAAAGAGCTGGTCTGCTGCCCGCTGGATGAGATCGATAATGATGCCACGTTTCTCCTTTGAGGCGGTGATGTCCAGGAACACCACCTCGTCTGCTCCCTGATCGTTGTAGCGCGAGGCAAGCTCCACCGGGTCGCCGGCGTCCCGGAGGCCTAAAAAATTTGTCCCTTTTACCACCCTGCCGTCCTTTAAGTCAAGGCAGGGGATGATCCGCCGCGTGAGCACCATGTCACTTTTCATTTCTCCGGCCGGGGCTATCTACCTGTCTATCCACCGTGCCGGTTTCACCAATTTGCTTATGTGCCATGCCCGCGCCAATAAATGGGTACGAAACCACGCGGTTCCTGCATGACAACGGAGCCGCAGACGGAGTATTTTATGAGCAATTCCGGGAAGCTGAAGATCGAATGGGCTGCACAGTACATGCCGGTGCTTGCCTCGATCAAAAAACAGTTCGAGAAAGAGAAACCGTTTAAGGGCATGACGATCGGCATGGCTCTCCATGTCGAGGCCAAGACCGCAAACCTCGTCCAGACGCTTGCCGCCGGTGGGGCAAAGGTCTACATCACGGGATGCAACCCGCTCTCCACGCAGGACGATGTGGCCGAGGCCTTAAACGATGTGAAAAACGTGCACTGCTATGCCAAACGCGCGTGCAGCGTCGACGAGTACTACGCGGCCATCGAGCAGGTTCTCGATGCGGCGCCGTCCATTACCATTGACGACGGCATGGACCTGATCCACTATCTGCACACCAAGAGACGCGAACTCTTAAAGAACGTTGTCGGCGGGTGCGAGGAGACCACGACCGGTATCCACCGGCTCCGGGCCATGGCAGCGGAAAAGAAACTGGAGTTCCCGGTCGTTGCCGTGAACGACACCCCCATGAAGCGGTTCTTTGACAATGTCCACGGGACCGGCGAGAGTGCGCTCTCCTCGATCATGATCACCACGAACACCCTTATCGGCGGCAAATACTTCGTGGTCGCCGGTTACGGCTACTGCGGACGCGGCCTTGCCAAGAAGGCCCACGGCCTTGGCGCAAAAGTCGTGGTCACCGAAGTCGACCCGCGCCGCGCTCTCGAAGCCCACATGGACGGCTACCATGTCATGACCATGGCAGACGCTGCAGCGATCGGCGACATCTTTGTCACCACCACCGGGAACACGAGTGTTATCGGGAAGGATCATTTCGGGAAGCTGAAACCCGGTGCAATCCTTGCAAACGCCGGCCACTTTAACGTGGAGATCGATATCGCGTGGCTCGCAAAGCACGCCGACTCAACGGTCGAGCGCGACGGGATCGTCACCTACTTCCTGAAAGGAAAACCGATCCATGTGCTCGCCGAAGGCCGGCTCGTGAACCTTGCCACCCCCAAGGGCATGGGCCACCCCATCGAGGTCATGGACTTAAGCTTCGCCCTCCAGGCGCTCTGCGCCCGCTACATTGCGGAGAAAGGCTCCTCCCTCAAGGGCGGCGTGTACGAGGTCCCGAACGAGATCGACGAGCAGGTTGCCCGGCTCAAGCTTGCCTCGCTCGGGCTTTCCATCGACGAGCTCTCCGCAGCCCAGAAGAAATACCAGTGCAGCTGGAACATCGGGACTTAAAAAAAATCCCAAAAATATCCCGTTTTCTTTTTTCCCCACAACCGGGGGTTGTTATCCTTCCCGTCCCGCGTACAGGTATTCCTGCGCATACCCGCAGTACTCCCCGAAATGCTTCCGGGCAAACCTGCGGATCGTATCGTACTCCCGGGTTGTCATGGCCTTTTCTTCCGACAGTTCCGGCAGGTAATGCTCCCGCATGATCCGCCGGATCCAGACATCGACCGGGAATGCTTCGTACTTCTGGAATGCAAAGAGGAGGACGCAGTCCGCGGCCTTGGGGCCGATACCGGCAAACTTCGTCATCTCCTTTCGTGCCTCCTCGTACGGGAGATTGTGGATCCGTTCCGCCCAGCCGGCCTCTGCCGCAGCATCGCGGGAACTGGTAAAGACATACGGGGCACGGTACCCGAGTTTGCAGGTCGAGAGGCATTCAACATTGTCGTGGCACGCGATCTTCTCCGGGCCGGGGAAGGCATACCCGGAGATCCCTCTGCCTGCGATCTTTTCCCCGAACTGCTCTGAAAGGAGGGTGACCCGGCGCCGGACCGCGGGGATGTTCGTGTTTGTGGCGCAGATATAGGAGCAGAGACACTCCCACGGCGGCTGCCGGACGAGGCGGAGTCCTGCCGCACGTTCGATAGCCTCGTGGATGAACGGGTCGCGGTCGATGGCTTTGAGGATTTCATTGAGATTAGTATCGAGCGAGAAGTAGTGGCGGATGTATGCTTCGTCCGCCCCCTCGTACGAGAGCGTCCCTGCCTTCAGCCGGCACCGGATCGCCTGCCCGTCCGCAACCCCGCTCCACCAGCCGTCGTTTCCTTTGTCCCACCGGAACGCCTGACCGCACCCGAGGGTCAGGTCGAGCGAGAACGGCTGGTCGTGTTCGAGGGCGATCCGCGGCATGGGTAACGTTCCTTACCCATTTTATGGTCGTTCGCCCCAGATGAAGGATGGCTCCGTACCACAAATCACCCGCCTTTTTTTACTTATTCGGGAAAAAGGACGGATAGCCTTTTAATATTACGATTAAAAGTTCTTTTCATGGAATTAACAGACACGCTTAAGGAATTCATGGAAGAAGGCGGCGACTGGGAACGCAAGGCCACCTCGCTTGCCGGTGTCTCCATCATCCGGCTGCCCGCAACAAAGAACCGCCCCGCCTCCCTTGCCATCGATGTCAACCCCATCAACGAGTCAGGGCTCCCCATGAAAAAGAAGGGGGTCATGATCATGAACGCCGCCGAGCTTGCCGCATTCCGGGCGCTCTTTACGAGCGACAAGATGGACGGCCTCATTAAGGCTCTCGAAACCGTGCTGCCCGAGCGGAAGTCCGCAGGAAAAACAAAGAAATCCGATGTTCTCCAGATTTAACGGGATACCTCAGGGCTGATTACCGTCATGCGAAAACAGGCACATGCAGAAGGGCGCCGTACAGGATACTGGATCGTCTCCTGCGTCCTTGTCCTCCTCGTGCTTGCCTCTGCCGGCTGCCTCGGGACAAGAATCCCCGAGCCCGAAACGCAGGTCCCCCCGGGGATCCTCGTTGACTACCACCGTACGGGAGGGATTGCCGGCACCAACGACCGGCTGGTGGTCTTCGATAATGGTGTGGCGGTGATCTCCGGACGGTCGGGGAGTACCGAGGTCCTCCTCAACCAGACCGATCTTGCGCTGATCTCCGTGCTGTTCAACCAGTCGCAGTTCTCGCAGCTCCAGGCGAAGTACTCCGCGCCCCGGGGCAGCGCCGACCTGATGACCTACACGATCAGCTACCACGGCAAGACGGTGACTGCGGAAGAGTCCGCCGTGCCCCCGTCGCTTGTGCCTATAATTGCCGACTTAAACCATATCCTCAGCATGGCAGAGATCCAGAAGACGACCTACCCTACGCTGCCGGTTACGACCTCGTAAAACGGGGAGCTAAAAAACTAAAAATAGGATTATTCTTTTTTATACATGCACGACTGCACGTCGTGGCCGAGCTTCCCTATCGCATCGGCCCGGCAGCGCTGGCAGTGCCGCATCTGTTTGACATATTTACTGCAGGCGTCCTGCATCTTCTTCTTCATCTCCGGGGTCGGCGGGACGATGTCGGCGAACTTGTACTGGGAGATGAGCGGGATGATATTGAAGGTATAGACTCCCATCTCGCCGACCTTCTTTGCAATGTCCACGATATGATCCTCGTTGATGCCCGGGATGTAGACCGTGTTCACCTTCACGATCATGTTCCGTTCCACGGCCATCTCGATCCCCTTGAGCTGCTGGGAGAGGAGGAGTTTTGCCGCTTCGAGGCCCGTGTACCTCTTGCCCTTGTAGTCCACGAACTGGTAGATCTTTGCCCCGATCTCGGGGTCGATGGCATTTAAGGTAACGGTGATGTTTCCCACGTCGTACTTCTGGAGGAGGTCGATCTTGTCCGGCAGAAGGAGGCCGTTGGTGCTGATGCACTTGATGACCCCGGGGTACTTCTCGTGAAGCCTCTTTAGGGTCTCGAAGGTCTCCTCGTTAGCGAGGGGGTCTCCGGGCCCTGCGATGCCGACGACCTTGATGTAATCGTATTTTTTTACCACCTTGTCGACCATATCCATGGCCTCTTCGGGGTTGAGGACTTTGGTGGTGACCCCGGGCCTGCTCTCGTTCACGCAGTCAAAATCCCGGATGCAGTAGTTACACTGGATGTTGCACTTCGGGGCCACGGGGATATGGCAGCGGCCGAAGGCATGGCACGCCTTTTCGGAAAAACAGGGGTGTTCTTGTATTTTCCGCATCTGTGCCGGGTCCCACTGGACTTTTCTCCCGGCTACGTCGGCAGTCTTGAGTTCGTCGGACATATGCACTACGTGTAAAGTGCGTTCTTTTGGTATAAATAGGGTTCAATAGGGTCACTGCCGCAAGCGGGCACCTACGGGGAGCGCGCGGGGGGGTTAGTTTCCTTTTTTGCCGGAAAAGTCGTCCCGGGAAAAGACCCGGCGGAAGTCGGGGTTGACGATGTACACCGGGAAGGTACCGAAGATGGTCTTTCTCTCGACCTGGTAGATCTGGGCTTCGAGCAGGAGTTCCGTGGCGCTGCTGAGGGTATCCCCGGAGGATTTCCCGGCATCGGCGGCTTCCCGGGTGAGGCGGGCCTGCCGGGCGAGCTCCTTTGTCTTGTTCTCCGAGAACCGGATCAACAGGTCGCGGCTCGTTATCCCGTGGACGTACCGGAAGATGAAGTAGAGGGGGACAAGCGCCGTGGCGATTGCTACGATGAGGTGCCCGAGCTCGTCAAACTCCGAGATCGAGAGGACGTTGTTGACCGTGATCCCGGGGAGGAGGATGATCGTAGTAACGATGCTGATGAGAGCAAGGACAGTCCCGACAACAAAGAGGAACGAGACTACCGCCCCGGGGATCTTTTTCCGGATTAAGTGGATCTTCATGTCCGAGACATCGGAAAGGAACTCCGTGGAGTAGGGTTCGAGTTTCCAGACAAGGAAGTAAAAGACGATGATGGCAACGCACTGGAAGAGGACGATCCACGTGTGGGAGGGCGGGATAACACCGATGCGAAAGAGGTAGAGGACGATGGCGAGATCGAGCGTGAAGAGCACGGTAAAGCCGATAAAGAGCGGGCGGCAGTTGATGAAAAACGCATTGAGGAAGATCCGGGTGAAGCGTTTGCTGCTCCTGATAAAGCCCGTCTCTTTGAGGGCGGCGATGTACTGCCGGATGCTCGTGCGGGACGCGCCCGCGGGCCTGAGCGTGTGGGGTACGAGGAGCGTGATGAAATAGAACATAAACAAAAAGAAGCTCGCCGAGACGAGGATGAGGAGGTACATCGGGCTCCGGATGAAGTAGACGATGTTGGTGATGACCGCAAGGGCGAGGACAACGATGGTTGCCTGCCCCTTGGTGCCGGAGGCGTACAGGGTGCGCTGGCGCTCTGTTTCCTCGCGGAGCTCATCGCGGATGATCCGGTTGATGGTGGCAAGCGCACTCAACGGTGCGGAGGAGTCCTGTTTTTCCACGGGTAGTACACCTGCGGGCGGTAAGGCCCGGTTCTGGATAATAACAGATCGGAAAGGCAAGGGTATATTATTTGCCGGCGAAACGGAGATGAGAGCAATATGAAGAAGTCGGAGAAACTCAAAGGCAAGGAGAAGGTGCAGGAGAAGGCGGCATCGCGGAAGCGCACCCTCCGGATCGTTTCGGTTGTTGCGGTGATCATCATCGTTATCGCAGGAGTAACGGCCTACCTCTCGCTGTACAACCCGTTCGTGGTTGCAGCGCCCGGTGACAAGGTGAGCGTGGTCTACACGGGCATGTTCGAGAACAAGACCGTCTTTGAAACGAACACGAACTCCTCCCCGCTCTCGTTTACGGTGGGCTCGGGCCAGATGATCACGGGATTTGACGCGGCAGTCCGCGGGATGAAGATCGGCGAGAAGAAGACGGTGACTATCCCCTACGACCAGGCCTACGGCGCGTATAACCCGGACCTCGTGCAGATCGTGCCAAAGGACAAGTTCCCGTCGAATATGACGCTGTACCCCGGCCAGGCGCTCGGCTTTAAGAGTTCGACAACCGGGCAGTCCTACCTCGTCCACGTGATCAATGTGACGTCCGCGGGGGTTGCGATCGATGCGAACTCCCAGCTTGCGGGCCAGAACCTGGTCTTCGAGATCCAGGTGACGGGGATTACGAAGGGGAGTTCAAGCAGCTCGTCGTAGCGGGAATGAGGGATATTTTTCTTTTTTAGCGGGGTTATGATCGTTTTTCCGGGATACCGGAGTACAGGAAATAGTATTCTTTCCCGGCCGACCTGCGTTCCAGGTACCCCAGTTCTTCAAGACGGAGGAGATCGCCGCGGGCTGTTGCATATGCGACGTGGTACATCTCCTCGATCTCCTTGATCCGGACGGGATTTTCGGGCCGCTTTGCGATCTGCTTGAGGATATCGATCTGGCGGAAACTTAAGTCCCCTGCTGCGTGAATGCGGTGAAGGGTCTGGATTTGCTCTTTTTGCTGCTCCGCCAAGTATTCCTGTATTTCCCGGAGGGTCTTTTCAATAGCGGTCAGGTTGTACAGGATGAAGTAGGTCAGGTCGTTTTCATCGGATTCGGTATAGACGTAGGCCTTCTTGTACTGGCCTTTTGTCTCTTTTATGGTTCGCGAGAGGGCCAGGTATTCGAAGAGCCAGTAGTCGTGCCGGAGCACGTACCAGTAGAAGATGGTGCGGGCAGTCCTGCCGTTCCCGTCGTTGAAGGGATGGATATACCCGATGAGGAAATGCAGTACGATCGCCTTGATGACCGGGTGGATGAACCGGTCGCCGGCATCGTTTGCGAACCGGCAGAACTCATCGATCAGCCGGGGGATATCTGCTGCGGGAGGCGGGGTATGGAGAACTGTTCCCGATCCGTCAACGACCCGGATCTCGTCGTTGTCCCGGAACCTGCCTTCGTCTGCGGGATCGTCGAGCGTGTCGCTTGTGATCATCTCCTGGAGCGAGAGGATGAGATCCGGCGTGAGGTCGGTCTTTGCGATCTCCCGGACCTTTTTCATGGTCTGGTAATTGTTGAAGATCATCTGCTCGTCGCGGTTTTTGGGCTTGCGCCGCTCCCGGAGCATCTGTTTTGCCACCCGGCGGGTGGTGGCGGCTCCTTCGAGCTGGCTTGAGGCGATCGCTTCTTCCATGAGGGAGTTTACGATATAGCGCTCGCGGTCGTGCCCGAAGGTGTCCAGCATGCCGGAGAGGCTGCCGGCGGCGGTCTTGTCGAGATGGTAGAGCATCTGCAAGCTTGCATCGCCAATGGTATAGGGGAAGTGCAGGCCGGCAAAGACGATCTCCCGCACCTGGGCCCTGCGGAGCAGTTTCATGAGCGCCCAGACCGACCGGGCATCGGCGGGAAGCGGGTGATGGCGGAGTTCTTCCCAGTGGAGATACCGGGTATTGTACTCCACGGCCGCTTTTAAAACGGCGGGATCCCGGGCGAGGCCGATTGCCGTATTGATTTCCTCTTCGGTAAACTGCGGGACTTCGGGGAGTTTCATGCCTGCTCACGTAATAATTCGTGCAGAATACTTTCCCCCGGCAGGATATATCAGTATCTATCAGTTTGTGACAAACTGATAGATTTTGACAGGTGCCTGTGAACGGGAGGGGGTATACCCCTCCACCACAACCCGACCCCCCACCCCGCCCCATTTTCGTGCAGCAGGGGGGTGGGGGCCGGCTCACAAAAATTTCCGGAAGCGGGAGGGGGCCCCTTTCGGATCCGGAGGAGGGGAGGGTACCCCCACCCCTTCATGCGATCACCCCACCCCCCCCCTCTTCTTTGCCGGAGGGGTGGGGCCCCCTCCCCCGTCCGTCGGACACTCCACGCGAAGCGCACCTTTTGGGACTGGAACGATGGGGGGGTAGGGGCCTGTTTTATGCAGAACAGGGGAGGTGGGGGTCCGTTTTGTAAAATGGAAAACCGGGGGGAGGGGGGTTGCTCTTTTTTGGGAGAGGGGGGTGGGGGGGCCTTGGAAGGGGGAAGGGTAAAAGAAATCTCACCATGAATTATTTTTAAGCTCTTGAAGGCTGTATTTTGGATCCCCATCATTAAATTTTCTTAACACTTCGGTAAAGTGTTCCAAAGCCTTTTTCTGTCGTGTTTGAATGTCAAAATCACAGATATAATAGATACTTTCGATTAGTCCCATTTCATCAATTCTCGTAATACAATTCTTATTTTTACCAGACTTCCACACTACTGAAAGACGGGAAGGTTCCACGTTATAATCTTTGATTGACTCAAGGTCGTGACTTGGGGAAATACAACTGAAAAACTTATACTCATATTGAAGATCTTTAAGATACCCTCTCATGCAATATTCAAAATCGGATATATACCAAATCGTTGAACGTATATGCTCTGTTTCAAGAACAAGATACTTTGAGAGTCCTCCCTCTTTTAAGAAAAGACTTCGCTTCTTTTGGTAATGATTTAATTGATCTTTACTGAAACGCCGAATAAGGTTTTCAATACCTTCTTCGCTACGTCCTTCAGCATTATTAACAGAGTCCTTTTCGATAAGAGTATCCAGATAGCACCAGTCTCCCGCCCATAATGCGAAAGATGCAACAGTTAAATCATGGGATATAACAGCCATGGAAATACCTGAATGTTTCTTTGATTATTCGCACTCGATTTTCCTTTTTCTTACTATTGAATCTTGGATCACTCAACTGAGTAATTAGATTCGGTTTATTCGATGGCAAAATGAGAGTGACCCAAATCTCATATTCTTGATGGGCCTGAACGGAATCCTCATAAAAAAATGTGACAATGAGGCCGCACCCAACGGTTTCTTGCAGAGATTCTTTCTCTTTCGCCCAGAATGAGATTAGTTGAGATAAGCCTTTTTCGCGTGAATCAATACTTCCAATTTTTTTTGTTGCTTTCGATTCGACAGGCCACCATCGTTTATCCGCAAGGTATGATACGTGATTTTCAGAGAGGGGCATTTGAGAGAATAATCCACGTATTTCGGGGCCATTCAAATTCATTAAATAATCGGGACGCATCCTCTTTGCATTTGTTGTTAATAATGCAATGTCAGATATGTTTGCCCTTAACCTCTTTCGAGCAAATATCCCAGCAATACATTCCCCAATATTTCCTACAACTTGTTGTGATTTTGTTTTAGAGGTCAACCGAGAGAAGCAATCGAATTTTGGGAACTCAATCACACTCTGCAACTCGGGTTCCGGACGGTAAATATAGTCGCAGTAATGCCGCCCCATTGAGAGAATATGGTATGAGCCTGCCCAGCTAGATGAATTTCCAATTGTACCTTCATCCAATGGCAAAATCCCGCTATCTATTTCTTTCCCATAAATTCCAAGTTGTACCTTGACGGGAATATCCATCATCAATCAATCCCCGCTTCTCTCGCCCGAACCACTATGATCGGCACATCGATCCCATTCTCGCGGAAGATTTCCTGAATTGAGACGATCTCATTTTTCAAGCGGTTTACAATCCTCCTGCTCTGCCGAGGAGAATCGACTGTAATCGCTATATTGGGTTTGGCGAAGCCGAGATACTTGATATTCATATGGCCTTTCCAAAACTGAATGGCTTCCTTATCAACTGCCCCGTGCTCATCTTTCAAATCGTCTTTAATCTCGAAGAAAACCGGGGCCGGGCATTTAAAATTCGTGATCTCACAGGCATCAATTAACCGGAAAACAGCACTAATCAACCGTACACGAACCGCTCCACGTTTCACAGGAATATCATTGATGTTGTATGTGGAGGAATGGCTTTCAATCACATCTTGTACATCCGCTAGTAAATCGTTATCCAAGCCGGTGAACAGATTCGTAATACTCTCATTTCTCAACAGGATACTCGCCGATATTGTATTGTGCGGGCTCCGGTTCTTGACACATCCAATATCATGAAGCCAAGCCGCAGAATAGAGAATAAATCTCTCATTCTTAGATAGGGTTATCTCCCATTTTTCTGTAAATTCATTAATCATCCTGATGATATTCACTGAATGATCTACACCATGAGAGGGATAATTTCGGATTGTCCGCGGGGCAAACCGTAAGAATCCCTCAGAAAATTTAGAGACGGCAATAAGGATGGTTTTCTGGGGATGACTGATGCCCCTATACTCATACTTGGGAAAAATAGAGGTTTCCATAATTCAGGGGATTAGCGATTTTTCCAATATTTTTCATAGAGTTCCTTAATGAGGGGCGTCGATTCATTGCTAATCATCAACAATCGACCAGCTCTCCCCTTTTCCGTCTCGCCATACTCTGCCTTGATAATACCCCAATCGAACAGTGTATCTAATGCTGCAGAAATTGTATTTTTACTAATTTCTCCAGCAAGTCTCTCTTGAAGTTTGCCAAGCCAGACCTTCTCTCCCCGCTCTTGGCATCCGAATATTTCGGCTGCCACTTTAAGTTCATTAGATAGAGGATTTTTTACAACCGCAGCCATATAACCAACGCTTCCGATTTCAAACCCATCATTTTGGTACTCATCAAGCATTGTGGGCATTAGTAAGAGAGAAGGAAATCTGGAGTCATAATCCCACGTTTCACAGATTGTTCCGATGACTTCCATAGGAACACGACCGCTATAATTGGTCTAAACTTAAGTCTTCTTTTCTGGATATATACCTTCTTATTTGAACATTAGGGTCAATTTTTGGGGTATTGGTGCAACAATTTAATACAATAATCTGGCATCTTTATTCAAAAGATAAATATCCCTATAAAAAAATGATTATTATATGGTAGATTCTTCAATTGAAGAGATGATTACCCTTAAACAAGAATTTGGTCATATTTCTGATGATGAATCACTTAAAATTGCAAATATAATTGATAATGAGATTCTTCCTTTCTTTAATCGAGAAGTAGTTCAAGATCTAGAAACAAATGTTATTGCAGTTGAACGAAAAGGTTTGAATCTGTTTCATCCCTATCTTAATAGTATCGAAGGCATGAGAAATATAATTTCTATTAAACCCCTAGATCACCATGGACAATATTCTATGGTTTACCATATTTTTTCTTTTTTTAATTTAGATAAAAGCAATATTCTTTTAACGGACGCGGTTACTACTGGAGAAGAAATAAGAAAAATTCTCACGATCTCTCCGTTTAAGTACAAAAGTTTTGGAGGCTTCAAAAAAGTATGCGGATACATGGCATTAAAGAGTGCAATAGTCGAATTAGAGAAAGAGTATCCGCTAATTTCATTTAAATTTCTAAAGGTAATTGAAGATAAAAGTGCGTATTATGAAGAACATAAAAAGATTATCTATGTTTATCAAAAACGAATGGAACCTATTGATGAGGAACATGATTTTTTTATTGTACCCATAAACCCAACTCTTTCCTTAAGAGATATAAAGACAAAAGTAGTTTCGGGCCTTAACGAAAAATATAAAAATTGTTTTGAAATTCAAGATAATGATCTTGGCATTGCATCACGATTTAATTTTACAGTTTATTTCGAGTGTCCGGATCAATTTTTAAAATCAGAATTCAATGTACAGCTAAATCGTGAAGATACCATTGAAAAATTAGCAATACGGTTTAAATACTCATCAGATGATTCTAAATTAAGGGTTATGGCATTATCTATGCCTAATTTGAATAAAGAAAATCTTCTTCAATATTTACGGAGGCGCTTTTTAGGATCCTGCAATAGAAATATTCCAAAATGTCATTGTAAAATGCCTTTGAGGTTAAGATTATTAGCATCTGTAGATCGTTCAACGTTATGTGCAGGATGTGTTGACACAAACATCTCAAGAACCATGCTTCGGGATGTATATTCTTTATTATCGGATGCCCATATTTTTAAAGAAAATTAATTTCTTAACTTCCCCTCCTGACCACCATCCGCCCCCCCTCGAATAACTTCCAAATTTCCCGCACCCTACAGGAAGCATTTAACCCGGCACGTCTTTTATAAAACTAGTCACAATGCCCCTGACGTTCTGCTTTAAGGTTACGAGGAACATTGCGAAGTACGGGTACGCAAAAATGGCTGCCCGCCGCCTCGCAAATGCCTGCATTATCCTCATGGCCCTCGCCTGCGGACTCATGGGTATCGATGTGAACGAGAAAGAACCGCTTTGCCCGATCGCCGGAGCCGGGGTCGTATTCACGGGCGCCCCGGCCGGGAACGTTTCGCCCGTCTTTTCTGCTATACGTCGATGACCGCCGGTCCGGGTGCCATTGATCCCTCTCCACTGGCAGTGTGTGCCGTAACAGTCATCGTTTGATCCTGTTTTTGCACACCGGGATATTCGTCCTTCCCGGGCCGGCGCCGGCTTTTTCGTACACGGGACGGTATCGTCCGGTTCCCTGTACGGCGATATGAGTGCCAAAAAAATTCCAGTTTCCCGGGCCCGGGGTCACGGGCCGTATCATCAAACAGAGGGATTACCCACGACAACAGAAACAAGGCCACAGGATGTGATCGACTCAGGCGCGGTCACATCCGATACCACGTACAGCAACCGGATCAGCCCCTGCGAACCACCCGCAGCAGGTAACACAACAATCATCCCCGACCCCGAAAACAGTGGCGGGGCAACAAAAGCCCAAAGAAAGAGAGGAATGCACCGCTCGCCGCTCCTCTACGAAGCCATACGACTCCTCAACGAACACCAATATGCAACCTTCCGGCTCCTCGACAACCCGGACTTTTCCGATGCCATCACTGCAACAAAAAAAGGGGCTGTGTCATTGATGATCGCCGTCATCTACTCCCAGAAACAGGTGCCCGATGCCCATACGCTCCGGGAACTCTTCCCGGAGAAAGTAGACAAGGCCCGCGCCCTTGTACCCATAACTACCTACCGGACTATGATATGGGTGAACTCTCCCGTTGCCGGCTGGAGGTTCTACCGCGTAGACCTCGGAGGTGTAGCATATGACTGGGACCTTGCAAAAGAGCTGGGAAGGTAATACTTCCCTTTTTTTTGAGATGAACCGTTCCCTACTTAAACGGCACTCATACACCGAGATATACGACGTTTTTTTTGCCCTTGAAGTGCTGGTCCCCGGTTACAATCTTTGACGAAGTGAGCCGGGCCGTGGCAAGGATGATTGCATCCGCAATCCCGCCATCGATCTCGGTATTGCGCAGCTGGCCGGCAAGCCTTGCGATCTCAAACGTAACCGGCACGACCTCGGCCCGGGCAGCTACATCGTCGGTTCTTACCGTAACAAGACGTTTATCCCGCTGCCGGTAGATCTGGGCAACCTCGGCGATGGTGATACTGGAGACCATAAACGGCTCAGTGCTCTCATCGATGATCTGGATCGCTTTCTTATTGGCGCCTTTCCAGTACTCGATCCACGTCCAAGTGTCAATAAGATAGGCGATGCGAATCTCCCCCGGTCTCGCGCTTAAACGACGGAAGGTCAGGATCGCACCCTGCCGTTGAAGCAATGCCCTTTTTACGGCTCTTTAAGAGATACTGGAGGGCCTTTTCGTAGGTCTTTACCCCGATCTCAGACTTAATCGCATCGAGCTCCCGTTTAGAGGAAAACGAAACAGAGATCGATGTATACTGCGCTTCCATGCCCGAGATTATGGATTTATGAGATTATAAATTTATGGAACCTGAAAATCCCGACAAAATCGTCCCGACATCTGCCGGCGCAACGCTAACGCCCCAAAAACGCCATCCTGCCATTATCCTGCCCCGGATTCGTTTTCCTTTTCAGGACTATATCCTTACACATCCTATACTTGTATGTCAAAGGGCGCCCCGAGACAAAAGAAAAAAGGAGTTGAAAAGAAAATGGCAGACTTCGCACCAAAGAGTGCAGTAAAGTGTGCGGTCCGCAAGCTTGCGGAACCGTTCGAGGACGTGGACACGTTCAACAACCTCGTCCAGTCCGTCATCACGAACAACCCGTTCGGATGTGTATCGTATATGAACTCGGGCGCCAACCACCCGCCCGTAGAGAAGTCACGCGAGAGCTACACGGCCCGGTTCGTGTATCAGGACAATGACGCAAAAAAGATCGGCAGCGGTTCGGAGAACTACGGCACGGTCGCCGGCTACAAGGCAGGCATTGCGGCAGTCCTCGCAAATTCCGCCAATGTCACGGCCCACGGGGGCATCCCGGCCCATGACTCGGACACCGACACGTTCTCCGCGACCCTCAAGTGCCACGCGGCAAACAACGAGATCTATCTCGTCACCTTCGGCCGCGAGCAGGTATCAGTCTCCTCGTACGAGGACGACGGCATCCTCTCCGTGATCGAGACCTGGGCGGACGGGGTCGCAGCCCTTGCCTGAGGTGCGGATGATGGACACCTCGGTCCTTATCACCCTCGCATTCCTCGGCACAGGCCTCCTCGCCTACGTGATCGTCCCCGGGCTCCTCGTCATGTGGGACCGGGTCCTCGACCATATGGAGGCATCGGAAGAGAAAAAAGCATGAAACCGGGCAGGGGGACTATCCCCCCGTCCCGGATCTTTTTATGATACCCCCGACAGGGCAGCCCTGCTCCGGGTTTGCACTTAAAAACCCCCTTACCTGCACGAAAAAAACGTCGCAGGCCTGCACCGTACACAAAAAGTGTCAAAACGTGACATCCTCTGCAAAAGCCGACATAAGGGGGATAAAATATATCTCCAATCCCAAAAGACATGAGTACGTGGCAAAAACCACAAATCAACGAAAATAACTGAGAAAGGAAGTGATAACTACGTCACACAAGGAAAAGAAGGCAGTTGCCCCCGCATCAAAGACTGCTCCCGCAGCAGCGAAGACAGATGCCAAGAAGTCAGGCAAAAAGTAAGCCTCATCCTATTTTTATTTCTCTTATTTTTTCCACCATATTCTTTCTTCAAAAAAAGACAGTTTTCACTGGGCCGGCAGTGGCACCTGGCGGTTTGTCCGCACCTCTTTTTCGTGTCCGGGTAAGCCTGCGACAGGGTACAAGGATCGCCGGAACGTGCATCAGCAGGAAGGATGGGGACTACGGGGACGGGGACAAAAATAAGAGATCCCGGGAAGTACTCCCGGACAAAGCACGTTACCGGGGAGCATCCTTTGCAGCCGCCGAGAGCACCGCTGCAATCACCGCGATCGCGGCCGCGGCCACAAACGCGACCGCAAAGCCCTCGACGATGATCTCCATCGGGATCTGCGCCACCGGGGTATTGGGGTTGAAGTTCTTGTTTGTCACCACCGTAAAGAGGGCGACCGTTCCCATCAGCGCGATCCCCACGGTCTCCCCGACGTTCTTCATCGTGGTCATGATGCTCGAACCAACGCCCTCCTCGTCTTTCTTGCTCTGGCCGAGGATCTGGTTCATGTTGGGCGGGAAGAAGATCCCAAGGGCAATGCCTACGCAGAGCAGGGTAACGGCGATGTAGAGGATGCTCGTGTTCTCCGTGAAGTAACTGATGAAAAAAAACGTCACCGCGGCAAACGCGGCCGCCCCCGTGGCAAGTACCCGGGAGCCGATCTTGTCCGAGAGGGTGCCCGATATGGGCCCGAGGATCATGAGCGCAACGGACGGGATGGCAAGCAGCAGGCCGGCAACATAGGTCTGGTAGCCCATGACCCCCTCAAAGAAGAACGGGAGGAGGTACTGCACGCCGGAAAACGCAAGCATCATGGCCGCGGCCGCAAGGCTTCCCGCAAGGAAATTCCTGTTTTTGAACAGGTCGAAGTCGCAGAGCGGGTCGGTGCAGCGGGTCTCCCGGAACACAAAGAGTACCCAGAGGATGGCCGACACGCAGAAGCTGCCAATAATTGCAGGAGAGGTCCAGCCAAGCGAGAGTCCCTCGTCAATGGGCCAGAGGAGCGTGGCAAGCGCAAAGAAGAAAATAATCCCCCCGAGGGAATCGAACGCCCCGTTCTTTACCGGGAGCCGGTCTTTCGGGATAAACTTCATTCCCAGGAATACGGCGCAGATCCCGATCGGGACGTTGATGAAGAAGATCCAGTGCCAGCTCACGTACTGGGTTAAGAGGCCGCCGATGATCGGCCCTGCGGCGATTCCCACCGAAATGACCGTTGCAAGGATCCCAAGAGCTTTCCCCCGGATCTCTTTGGGGAGGTAGATCGCGATCATGGCCGGGCCGATCGCTTCGAGGGCTGCGGCGCCGATCCCCTGGACGAACCGCGATCCGATCAGGGCATCGATACTCCCCGAGAGACCGCAGAGGAGCGAGCCCACGGTAAAGACGGCAAACCCGGCAATGAAGATCTTCTTGAAACCCTTCATGTCGCCGAGCTTCCCGAAAACCAAAAGAAGGCCGCTCAAAACGAGCAGGTAGCTCATGGCCACCCAGGAGACCTCGGACATGGAGACGCCAAACGATTCTGCGATCGTGGGGAGCGAGATGTTCACAATCGTCGAATCAAGCGATGCCATAAAGGAGGAGAGCGCGAGGATGAAGAGCACGAGTTTTTGTTCCCGTGCACTAAGGGCATCCGGTAATTCCATAGAGGATCATCCGCCGTATACCGCTGATATAGGTTTGGGCACGTATCCCCGTGAGGAGCCCTGAACCGCTAAAAGGGAAACCTATAGAAAACCTGCAAAACAACTTATCCGGACCGGAACCGCCGTCCCGGCCCCTCCTTTTTTAAAAAATCAGGGGGAATTCAGGGATATCATTAAGATGGACAAATGGTAAATAGAACCTGTCAAGGCATATTGAGGTAACTTACATGCCAACCAGCAAGAAACAGATGACAAAACTCAACCAGGTAAAGAAGGAAAAGGCAGCAGAACTCGCAAAGCAGGCAGCAGCCGGCAGCGACAGTGCAAAGAAGAAGCTCAAGAAACTTGAGAAAAAGATCAAGTAAGCCTTTCTATCATTTTCCCACTGTTTTTCTTATGATTGTTACCCGGTAGTGACCGGTCGTACTTCCCGTTTCCGACACGCCCGCACAAAAAAGGGCGGGTTTATCATGGGCGGGGGAGATGAGTGGTATAGAGGCCGTGCATTCCCTCAAACGCGGGCTCGCACATCCCGGCCATGCAGAACAAGTGGATCCTCCTTGGTATCGCCATAATCGTCATTGCAGCCGCCATTCTCATTACCGTATGTGCCCCGGGCCTGACCCCGGCAACCTTCCTGCGGGACGGCGGGACCGCGGCCGGCGATACCTTCATGCTCGTAAACCAGTCCGGGATGGCCCTCTCATTCTACGACCGTGCCCTTGCCGAAAGCCCCGACGATCCTGCCCTCCTGCAGAAGAAGGCCGAGGCACTCCTCCGTACGGGGAAGATGGACGAGGCAGAACAGATCTACCGGGGGCTTCTGGTAACGGAGCCCGATAACCCGACGGTTCTTGTCCGGATCGGGGACTTCAGCACCCATCGCGGAGACTATGTGGCGGCGATCTCCTCGTACGCCGCCGCACTCGCGGTCGAGCCGGACAATGCAAAGACCTGGCTCCGGGAAGGGGACGCGTACCTCGCCCTTGCCGTAACGGAATATGCGGCACGGCAGGCAGGCTCCTCGTCCCCGCTGCCCGCGGGATTCCTCGACTCGCTCGACTCCTACCGGAGCGCAATGGCAGACTATGCAAAAGCGCAGAAGCTCGACCCCCGGCTTTCCGTTGTCGTTTCGACCCGGACACTCGCCGCCAACCAGTTCGAGGCAAGCGGAAAGTACCAGGACCTCCTCGCATCCCTCAAATCCACCCTGTAGGGAGGATATGCCGGGACGCGGACAGCCGGTAAAAATACTAAAAAAAAGGGCCCTAGTGTACCAGGGCCTGTTCCACGATCATCACGACGATCTCAAAGGCGATGAGCAGGATCACTACCCATTCGAGGAAATTCGAATGCTGGATCCTGACCTCGTCCGAAAGCATCGAGTAATTCTCCCGGATCACGTCGATCTTCCGGCTCACGCTCTCGCTCCACTGGCCGCTCCTTAAGATCTTGAGCGCCGCCGCGTAGACACGGGCGTAGTAGATGTCCTCGGTCACCTTGATCAAATTGTCGACCTTTTCGATCGTCTCCGAGATCTCGGCCGAGATCTTCATCTGGTGACGCATGATCTCGTGGTACCGGCGGCTCTTTGAATACCAGGAGAGCCGGTCCGCGTGCTCGATATCGTCGTACATCCGGGCCATCTCCCGGGTAAGCTCGCGGTCGTAGTACCGCAGTTCAAGCACCTGCACGTTCGCAAACTCGATGAGGTCGATTAAGTCCGTCGGGCTTTCGGGACTGCAGAGCAGGGCAGAATCCCAGGAGATGATCGCAACCTCGTTTGTTGTGTACGACATCGAATTTTTCAGGATCTCGTCCCGGATCTGGGGGGAGACCGGCGACCGGTCGCCGATTAAGAGCGGCACCGGGTCGATTGTGTCGTCCCGGCGGTCGGTCACGTAGATCGTGTAGTCCTCAAAGAAAGCCGGGTCCACGGCGAAATTCTTGATGTGGGGCTTGATGATCTCCCCGAGCGTGTTGAGGTACTGGATGAAGAAGTCGGAGAGTCCTTCCTGCCCGGCAAACCGGAGCGCAATATCTTCGAGTTCTTTATAGTCCGCCTCCTGGTTCTCGTGGACGAAACAGAGGCTGATAACGCCGATGTCGTAGACACGAGCAACCGCCGAGAACTCAAACGAGCGCCCGTCGCGTTCCACCGTGATCGGCAGCATCCGGATCAGGAGCGGGGACGACTCGATCATGATGGATTTGGGTTTGACCCTCACAAAACTGGTACGGGCCGTAAAATAATTCTGGGCCAGAGACTTCTCCAGCCAGTCGATGTCGATCTCACGACCGATATCGTAGATGCGGTAGAACCGCAGCGAGATCATAAACGCATTCTCCTTGCCCGGGCGATTCCCGGGCTGGTATGAGGAGTATATTTCTCTTTAAATCACCATTAAACCCATGCTCCGGGTCATAGCAGGGGTTCCCGGCGTCTTTTATATCCTAAAAAAAGCAAACAACGATGGAGACACTGGTTTTATGGATACCGATATTCTGTCGATCGGGATGGTCGTTACTATCGGCCTGATGGCAGGGGCTGCAACCGGGCTTGTCATCGGGTACCTGGCCGGCTGGCAAAAGCCGCACTGGAGCGACATGACTGTCCGCAACAAGGCAAAAAACATCCTTCTCGTCATTGCCTGTTCTGTTATTATTATTGTCGGGCTTGCCTGGCGCTTCCTCCTTGAATAGGGGGAAACAGCGGCATCCCCATAACCCCTTCTTTTCCGGCCCGTCCCTATCGGGCAGGTGCCATATTGATGAAGGCGCACGTACTAATAGAGATGCGAAAAGACCGCAGGGTCGGGTAAGGGCAGGCCGGATTCCTCCGGCCGGCACCGCCCGGCCCGGCGCGGGAATACCTGCAAACGATATACGGGTGCACGAAACGTGGAAACCGACCTTTTTGTTCATGGCATTGTGATCGGCATTGCCCTTGCGGCGCCGGTCGGCCCCATTGCGTTCATGTGTATCCAGCGCTCGATAGCCCACGGGAGGCTCCACGGCATCATAGCGGGCCTCGGGATCGCCACCGCCGACGCATTTTATGCCGCGGTAACGGCTTTTGGCCTTGCCCTCATCTCGGACTTTTTGCTTGCCCGTCAGTGGTTCTTCCGCCTCTTCGGGGGCCTTGCCCTCATCGCGGTCGGCCTCAAGATCTTCTTTGCCCCGCCACCCGAGATGAAAGTGCAGGCAGACGGGGGGAGCCTCCTCTCGGACTATTCAACGATGCTTGCCCTGACGCTCGCAAACCCGCTCACCATCCTCTTCTTTGCGATCATCATCCCCGGCTTTGGCGCTGTTATCAGCGGGGCCACGTGGATCAACCCGGCCCTCTTTGTCATCGGGGTCTTTGCCGGCGAAATGGCCTGGTGGGTTATTTTGTGCGGATCGATCGGCTCCATGCGCAGTTACCTGACACAGGAGCGGCTGCATACCATCAACCGGCTCGCGGGCCTTGTGATCGCCGCGTTCGGGGTCGTGCTTATCGCGTCCCTCTTTGTGACCGGTGAACTCTCGTAGGATCTACGAAATATCCGCGTTTTGCACAGGTGTCTGACACTGATTCTTCCCCGTGCTTTTCGCGCAGATAGTTCACAAAGTGAATAGTTCACTTAATTAACTATCAATTCAGTACCTCCTGATAAGGAGACCACACAGATGTCCGAAGACATTCGGGGACGTGCGGCAGACGCGCTGATAGCCCTCGTTCCCCTCTACTACCGGAACGCGATGAAGACCCGGCATGCCGCAAACGGCGTGCTCATCGCGGAGTACCATACCCTCGGGCTTCTCATGAAGTACAAGGCGCTGCCCATGTCCGAGATCGGGAGCAGGCTGTACATCTCCCGTCTCTACATGACCCGGCTTGCCGATATCATGATCGCCGACGGGCTCGTGGAGAGACAGGCAGACCCGGCGGACCGCAGGGTCACCAACCTCACGATCACCGCCAAAGGGAAAAAATTCCTCAAAGAGTCCGTATCGAAATACAAAAAAGACCTCATGGAGAGCTTTGAGGGCCTCACCGACGCGGAACTTGAGCATCTGGGCACGGCGCTCGAAGAGGCATACCGGATCCTGATAAAAATCAGCCAGAGGTGAATGCCCTGCACCTGTTTCTCAGAGATACACCGCCACCCGGCGGGGACACTGCCGCTGTTCCGGGGACTCCCGGGGTGGCGGACGGCACGCCGATCATCCGGATCGACCATATCTCCAAGGTCTTCAAGGACAAGACCAAGACCGTTGTTGCGGTAAACGACATCTCCTTTGAGGTGATGAAAGGGGAGATCTTCGGGCTTCTGGGCTCAAACGGCGCCGGGAAGAGCACGCTCATCCGTATCCTGACCACGCTCCTCACCCCCACCGCCGGCCAGGCCTTTGTCAACAACTACGACATAACAAAAGACCCGGAGACGATCCGGACGTTAATCGGCGTCTGCCCCCAGAACTACACAAGCGACATCGAGCTTTCCGCTTACGACAACCTCGAATTCTACGGGAAACTGGAGAACGTCCCGGACAGCATCCTCGACGCCCGGATCTGGGAACTCTTAAAAATGGCAGGCCTAGAAGACCGGGCCCACACGCCGGTGCGGACGTTCTCCGGGGGGATGAAGCGGAAACTGGAGATCGTCCGGGCCTTCATCCACCGCCCGCTCATCCTCTTTTTAGACGAGCCGACGATAGGCCTCGACCCCGAGGCACGGCGGGAGGTCTGGCAGCAGATCCTCGCGCTCAACGCAGGCCACACCACGATCATCCTCACCACGCACTACATGGACGAGGCGGAGAAGCTCTGCGAACAGATCGCCTTTGTCGACCACGGGAGCCTCATCGCGCTCGACACCCTCGAAAACCTGCGCCGGATGATCCCGGCCGGCGACCTCATCGAGATCGGCATCGACCACATGGCACCCGGGGCTGAAGAGGAGATAAAGAAGATCGATCTCGTAAATGCCATCACCGTCGTGGAGCACAGCGTCACGATCTCGGCCACCAACGGGAGCCGGGTCATCCCGGCAATCCTTGCCGTCTTTGAAAAATACGACATCCCCATCATCTCCATCTCCATCCGCTCCCCGTCGCTCGAAGACATCTTCATCTACCTGACGGGAAAGGGCATTGACGGCGACACGAACGGGAATGCCGCTCACGGGGGAAAGGGGCCATGATCCGCAGCGCATTTGCCATCTTTAAGAGGGACTTCAAGAAGTTCTTGAGCACTCCCTCGATGATCGTCATGACGCTCTTTATCCCCGTCATGTACCTGGTCATCTTCGGGAACGCGATGGGCGGGACCATCACCCACATCCCGGTCGGCGTGGTGCAGGAAGCCCCGCCGTATAACGACACCCAGCTCTTTACAGGCGCCACCTACCAGCTCAACCATATCAGCCAGACCGATGCGGAAAAACTCCTCGACGTTACGGTCTATGCAGACGAGATCACCGCAAAACAGGATCTTGCGAACGGAAAGCTCGCGGCGGTAATTGTCTTTCCTTCGGAGGTGACAAACGACAATACCATCCGCCTCTATGTGGACAGCGCCGACTCCATCACGCCTCCGCTGGTGGAGGCGGGCTTGAACCAGGTACTCCTCACCCTTGGGGCCCATACGCCGGTCCGGGTGGACAAGATCTACGGGAACATCAAGTACATCCAGTTCTTCGGGGTGAGCGTTATTATGATGGCGATATTTTCCGCTACCATGTTCGGCGGGGGCATGGCGCTCATCCGGGACCGGGAGAACGGGATCCACGAAGGCTACCTGGTGACGCCGGTAAAACGGTCGAGTATTATCCTTGGGATCATCACCAGCGGGACGGTGAGGGCGTTTATCGCCGGGTTTGTGATCTTCTGGATAGATTTGCTGGTCACCGGGATCGCCGTCCAGAGCCTCCAGGCGTTCATCCTCGTCCTCGTTGTGATCCTGATCTCCTGTATCGGGGTCACAAGCTTTGTTGTCTCCCTTGCATCGCGCTTTACCACGCAGCAGGAATACATGTCGCTGATCGCGTTTTTCAACATGATCCTGTTTCTGACATCGGGAGCATTCTACCCGGTGATTGGGATGCCCGACTGGCTGCGCTGGATTACCGTGATCAACCCCGAGTATTACGGGGTGCATGCCCTGCGGAGCATCCTCCTGCGGGACCAGGGGATCGGGGTGATCGGCCCCGATCTCATCGCCCTGCTGCTCTTCTCGTCGGCGATGATCATCCTCGGTATTGTGACCTACCGGCGTACCCTGGAGTGAGCGGGGGAAATAACAATTTTTACGGTGTAAACAGGGGGTTTTCTGGTGGCGAACGTAATATATGGGCGAAATTTCAACCTGTACCTATCGTCAATCCATTATCTGAGGTTCTGCATGGAAATGTTACACGGACTGGTTTATCCAAAAAAATCCCCGGCTGCATGCAGCGGACAGGGCCGCTCTTTTTCCAAGGTAAGGCTTCTCTGCCTGGTATCGATCATTCTTGCCGTTCTCGCAGTATCCCCGACGCTCGCCGGCACGAAGTATATGGCCGGGAGCCCGGAACTTGCCGCTCACATCACGGGCACGAACGAGTTCTCGCCCGGGGACGATGTGAACCTTGTCATCGCCGTCGATAATACCGGCCTGAACCAGTACAAGATCGTTCAGTCGGGCATCATCGACCGTGCGGACCAGTCGAACACGGCAAAGCAGCTCACGGCCACCCTGTCAGCAGGCAATGCGCCAATCGTAGTCAAAGCCGACCCGCAGGTATTGGGTGACCTTGCTGCGAGCAACACGGCGTCGGGGACGTACCATATCAAGGTAAGCCAGGACGCCGCGTCGGGCACGTATGAACTGCCGCTGGTACTGAATTACA